>Ga0228535_1000042_pt1 | contig 397393 bp, 309 predicted proteins | sample SJ1metagenome_FD_168457 | JGI IMG/M metagenome (GOLD analysis project Ga0228535, IMG submission 168457) | Enriched culture of PCE-dechlorinating microbial communities from Ithaca, New York, USA - SJ1 | ecosystem: Engineered > Modeled > Simulated communities (microbial... > Unclassified... | reverse complement strand
CACCGCCGCCGGAGTGAAGATGAACGCGGTCAAGTCGCTGATGGTCGGCGTGGGCAACAAGGCCGCTCCGGTCAAGGGCGGCGTCGGCACGGTCTACATCGACGACATCGGTTTCGGCCGTCCGATCGGCCAGTAAGTGCAATCACGACGCAGACGATGAGCGGTGCGCTCATCTCAAGCGAACCAACCGCCGTGGCTTCGGTGTGCATCCCCGGAGCCACGGCTTTCTTGTTGATGAGTGCTCCCAGGAATGATGCCAAGTGCCAGACTTGGATCGTGCGGACAAGGGTCGATGCGTGGATCTGGCGGTCACTCTGTTGATTGAGCAGCTCGAATCCCAGAGGTCCGTGGAACCGGTGACGATCAAGCTGCCCACCGAACTGGTCCGCCGCCGGTCGGTCTGACCGGAGCGCGGGCAAGCCTGAAAGGAGGCGATCATGCGTGTTCGATCCATTTCGATGCTGGCGATCCTGCTGATGGCGAACGTTTCTTCGTTCTCCGGCTCAGCCGTGGAGGTCACGATCGATGGGGCCGTGCGTTACCGGAGGATCGAGGGATTCGGAACCTGTCTGATCGCCTGGGTAGGTCGGTTCCGCGATCTGTACCGGACGGAGGAGTACGTGAAGCTCCACGACAGGCAGGGCGTTCCGTTCTATGCGGTCAGTCCCGGCAACGAGGTGCAGTCCTCGATGACGCCCCAGAGCATCGTCACATTCTCCGGCAAGGGCGGGCGGTAGCGAAATCTTCCTGACAGGCGGAAGTTCCTGCCTAATGATCGTCGTGAGCATGTCCTCTTTCTGAGGGGATCTGGCCACGTCGGCCTCAGTTTGCAGGCCGATGTCTGGCTCATCTGCCGGTTCGGCATGGAATTTGCACGTTTTGTGCCTTGTCGCATGGAATGTGCAATGGACTTCATGAAGGAAGGGCAGAACATGTCGATTTCGGCGGTAGATCGGTCGTTGACAGCGGCGTTGAATCAGATTTACGGCGTCAGCGGCGCGTCCAGGACGAGCACAGAGAAGACCTCGACCCCGACGGATTCAGCCACGCTCTCGCCGCAGGCGTTGCAGTTGTCGGCTCTGTTTGGCGGTCAGTCGGGAGACGCGATCACGCTGAACGATCTGATGAAGTTCGCGAGCAAGAAGCTCGAAGAGTTCCAGGAGCAATTCAAACAGTTCCTGGAGGCAAACGGCGTCGATACGACCAAGCCGATTTCCCTGGCCGAGGATTCCCGCAGCGGTCGGTTGAAGGTCACGAACGATCATCCCGACGCAGCCAAGATCGAGCAATTGCTCGCTGAGAATCCCGAACTGTCCAACCTTTATACCGCGGCCACTTCGGCCCTGGAGATCGCCAGGCACGGCCAGGAACACAGCCGGTTCGCGGAGGCGTACGAAGCCAATCCCTTGGCAGCGACCGCCCAGTTCAGCTACCTGTTCAACAGCCAGTACGACGCGCGGGTGACCTTCAGCGAGACGGGGTATGACGTGTCCTACGTCCCGCTGCCCCGAGGACCGTCGTCCATCGACTGAAGATAATCTTGTCATTTCTGTCACCGGCGGGGGTTTTCTGCTACTATCAAGGTAGATAAGCAGCCGGTGCAGTGTCGGCCCGTTGAGGCCTGGGCGGGTGTTTCGTCTGGATTCTTGACGGCGGGGGGGGCTGTGTTGCGCCGCGTCTGCGCGGTTTTTAGACAGATTTGGCTTTTGGAGAAGGTTAAGCCCGGTCCTACCGAATAGAAGAGCCCAGAATGGTGTGGTTTCTCGAGCAGGCCAAAGCCTCTCGCATTTCCCAAGGGGATTCTTGCGGCTCTTACGCCGGGTTTGAGGGATGGGGTGTTCTTCGCACGCCCGATTGCTTCTCCCCACGCGGATTTCGTCCGTCATGCCTGGGGTCTGTCGTCAGTATGCGGTCTGAATGTGAATGTGAGCAAACGCCGAAACAAACGTTCGCCCCGGAAACCACAGCGAACGCAGTCGACGGTCGTTCCTGCGAAGGGACGGGGCTTTTGGACTGCGCCGACCACGTGTATATTCCTGGCGATTTCACTGGCCTTGGTGGGTCTGGCGGCATGGGCTGCGCATTCGACGTGGTCCTCCAACGACCTGGGTCCGCCGCCGGCGCCGCAGATCGGGTCCGACGTCCATCGGATGCAGCTTGTCTCCGAGATCGACTCGACTCTGGCGGAGAGCCGGGCCGTCCTGCTTGGGCAACGTCCCGAAGGCGACCCCACCTGTATCACGCGAGACCTCCAGGACCACCGCGTCGTTCTGCAGGGCAGTCCCACTGGTGGCATCGGACTGCGAATCGTGGCGTTCTACAGCGAGTCGCCTGAAAACCCCATGGCGTTGTATGAATGGTGTCAGATGAAGCTGCGTCCGTTTCTGCGCGGGCAGCGAGACGCCAACGCCTCGGCGCTGGTCCGAGCGGAGAGACTGGCGACCGTCACTCGGGAACTGGCTGATTCTATCCGCGGCGGAGCCATGCCTTCGGTCGGCGGCGTGTCGGTCCTGCCGGCCTGGCCTGCGGAGTGCCTTCGCCGGCTGGAGGCGGCCGTTGCGGCGGGGGATTCGCTCTCCTCGCGGATCTGGGCGGATGAACTGGCGGCTGCGGCCTTCGCCTTGGCGGATCTGCACCGCTGGCTCAACGTCCTGCTGGACAGCCACCTTGTGTCGCTGGATTTCCAGGCCCGATGCCGGACGGCGTTCGAGTGGGCGGAACGGGTCGCCCAGGAGCCCAGGAAGGACCAGGAGTCCTGCCTTCCCGCCGCCGGCCAGATGGTCGCCTTGTGCGTGAACTACCTGGAGGCGGAACGTCAAGCGGAGGGGCTGTTCGGACCTCCTGCGACATGGGCCGCGACGGTCGTCTCCCAGGAGTTGTCCAATACGCCGGCCGCCCGCTGGATGCCGCCCGAAGTCCGTCCGACGTTCCTGGCCGTGCGAGATTGCCTGTCGACTGCGGCGCGGGCGGTCTGGGATCGGGCGGCTGCGGCGCCTTTCGAGAGGTCCTATCTGGCCAACATGCTCTTTCGCGCCGCCTCCGCTGGCGTGCTCGAACAGATGGCTCTGGTCCTTCAGCGTTTTGAACAATCGCACCGTGCCGTGACGATCGCGGAACTGATGGACGTGCTGTTCTACCGCGCCGGGCTCCACAGCAGCGGATTCCCTTGGTCTGATCGCTACGATCCGCGTATCCTCAATGCGGCCGGGGCTGTGGCCGGGACGCGGGATGTGACGATTCTGCGAGCTCATGGCCTGGTGAACGGCATCCTGAAGGGATGGGAGAACTATGTCGGCGGCATCCCGACTCTGGCCGATTGTCTGGACGCCGGCAAGCTCGATTGCGTACGCGGCACGGACCTGGTCGGGGCCTTGTACCGGGGGGCAGGGCAGGGCGAGTTCTTCGTAATCCGTCTCAACTGCGGCGTTGTCGGCCACAGCGTCGGCGCGGTCCCCTTGGGGCAAGCCAACGAACGGCGCCTGCTGATCGTGGATTGCCTCGATTCCCAAATGCCCAGCCAAACCTGGCCCAGGGCCTTCTTTCATGGTCTGACCTGGCCGGTGGGCTATCCCGGCGAAAAGGGCAAGTTGTTCTCAGCGGAGCTCTATGCGAGAGGGCTCGATGGTTGTCTATTCGCAGAAGGATATGTGGTTCGAGGCGAGCACGCCGGCCACTGGGTTCGGGCGGCTCTGCCCTATTTGCCCGGCGGCGAGAAGGCTGCCTCCGCGAAGATCTTCGAAGGTCCCTATCCTGAGTGACACCCTCTGTTCTATGCGAGGGCGATGCGTGCGTCGTTCCTACCGGAGGGCCTCGCCGGAACCGATGAGCGTGATGTTCGGACGAGGCGGAGCGGCCATCCCATGGCCCAGGAAGAAGCTCATGTGCGGCGGCTTGTTGTAGACCACGTTCTGCCAGGCGATCGAGAGGCGATACTGCGGGTCGTGCATCAGCGTGTGGAGGCGATGCTCCGTCGGGATCGTCGTGGTGTACAGTCGAAGCGACTTGCCGTCCGGGGCGGTCATCAGGATCTCTTCACGCCAGTCGCCCAGGAGATCGGCAGTCAGGTTCGGGCCGCGGCCCCCGGGGCGGGACCCGGTGGCGAAAATCCTGTCCTCGGTATTCGTCTGCCAGTTCCATTTCGTGACGTTCGAGCCTCCGATCAGCTCGCGCAACAGGTCGCCATCCCACCAGATTGCGAATCCGCTCGATCGTGGGGCCGGACCGATCTGATTTCCGGCGCAATCCCGCAGGCCGCCGGGGCCGCCCCAGGCTTCGCAGCCGCTGTGACGCGGATCGATATCCGCCACGAGGCCGCCGCCGACGTCGATGCCGGGGCTGTGCTTCCAGATCGCTTCACCCGTTCTCGCGTCGCGCATCGCTGCGCCGGGGCTCTGGAATCGGACGGTGTCGTCCTCGTTCTCGTGGACGGTGAAGACCTCCAGGCCCGGCCGGTCGGGACAGAAGTCGCCGATGTGCATGGCGTCGCCGTGGCGCCAGCCGGCGGAGTAGAGGCCTTTGCCGTTGTCGTCGACGACCATCGCGTGATAGACGATCTCGTCGCGCCCGTCGCCGTCCACGTCCGCCACCGAGAGCGAGTGACCGCCCATGCCGGAGTAGGGCGATGCGTCGGAGAAAGGCGGCCTGCTGATGCCCGAGTCGAAGATCCAGCGGCTGGTCAACTCGCCGTTTCGCCAATCCCAGGCGGCCAGGACGGTCCTGCCGTACACGCCGCGACACATCACGACGCTGGGACGCACGCCGTCCAGGTAGGCGACGCACGCGAGGAATCGGTCGCAGCGGTTGCCGTAGTTATCGTTGCCGCCATTGCCGCCGATGCCGCCCCAGCCGTCGATGGGGTCTCGGGTGGGAATGTAGTCCACCGTTTTGAGTGCGGCTCCCGTCCGACCGTCGAAGACCGTGAGGAACTCGGGACCGTCGAGGATGCGTCCGTCCGTTCTGTCGCCTGGTTTGAGCGTTCGCCAGTCCTTGTCTTTGTCTCCGATGACTTTGCCCAGGCCGTCTTTGGTTCCATCGGCGGTCTTGCAGACCATCTCGGCCCGCCCGTCGCCGTCGAGGTCGTAGACCATGAACTGCGTGTAGTGCTCGCCCTCGCGGATGTTGATCCCGAGGTCGATCCGCCACAGGTGAGTGCCGTCGAGCTTGTAGGCGTCGAAGACCGGGGTTCCCGTCACGCCGGCGAAGGAGTTGTCCCGCCCGCGCGAGACCTGGTGGAGGATGATTTCGTACTGGCCGTCGCCGTCGAGGTCGGCCACGGAGGCGTCGCCCGGGCGATAGTCGCCAATGGACTGGATGGGGATTTCGAGATAGTTGTCCTCCCAGGCCCCGACGGGCTTGGAAGCGGCCAGTTCTTTGCCCTCGACGATCGGTCGGACGAAGTACCGCAGGGGCAGGTTCGGGTCGGCCTTCGTGTCGACGTGGTTCGTTGCGCCCGCGATGGGGGATTCGTTGACTTTGGCCGGTCCGGCGTCGCCCGCGACGCGATACAGGTTGAAGGCGATTCCCTCGGGGTCGGTTCCGAAGAGCCGCCAGCCGACGTAGACGCCTCCGGGCTGTTTGACCGCCACGACGCCGCGGGTGAGGTTCTCCATCTGTCGGGGCGCGTCCAGGGCAAGCAGACCCGTCGCCAACACGACCTGAATCGCCAGATGCGTCATCGCAGTCACTCCCATGATTGAACTGCCGCCTTGGGGCGTTTGCGTCTCTCAGGGGACGCGTGCTCGGATTCTATCATGAGCCGGGCCATCGCGACAGAGGAATGCGGGTTTTCCACATTCGCATGGCGTCGCCCTGTGCAGGGATCATGGGTAAAATGATGGATGCGGCATAATTTTGTCTAAAGAACATGGTTGTAGATGCCTATAATGGTTAAGATAGGCAGGTATCGCCTATGGCGCGACGGGTATTCTCGTCGGATCGAGTGAATCGGTCCCGTGTGGGCAGTAAGATCCGACGGATTGAGGATTATAGGAGGACTGAATCATGCGTAAAGCGAGTGTTTCCCTCGGGCAACGTTTGGCAAGGATTCCGGCTGTGCTCCTTGTCGTCGTGGCCCTCGTCTCGGCTGGCCAGGCCGGGACGCTGACCATTGTGGATCTGCCTGTCACAGGCACCGACGCCGCCATCGGCATCAGCGTCGACAAGATCTACACGCACACCTTCGACTTCGGGTCCAATGCCCCGGTCACCATCAACGGGGTTGCCTTCGAACAAGGCCCGACCGCGTCGATAACCGCAGCCTTCAACGGCACGAGCAGGCAAGGATTCGCCTACACCATCACCGACACTCGCGCCTCCGTCTCCGTCGCCATCCACGCCGGCAGCGACACTGCCTCGCAGGCCGATGGAAACTCGCGGGGGCTGCTGACGGACATGATCTATCACAGCGGTTCGACCACCATTGGCGCCGGAGTTCAACTGACCCTGTCGGGCCTGACGCCGGGCATGACGTATTCGACTCGGTACTACTATCGCTCCTGGGGCAGCGGCGCGACCGCCCGAACGATCACCATCCAGGGCGACGGCGGCCACCACGGCGTCTTCTCCGACGTGATCGACGTGGAGATCGACGGCGGCGGAGCCCACTACCTCGACTACACCTTCATCTCCGACGACGCCAACGTCACGATGCGGTTCCTCACCAACGACAACAACAACGGCGTACACCTCTACGGCATCACCAACGAAGTGGTCCCTAGCGGCATGGCCATCAAGCCTGTTCCCGCGGACAAGGCCACCGACGTTTACCGGGAAGCCGTGCTGTCCTGGGGCGCCGCGGATGGAGCCGTGACCCACGACGTCTACTTCGGCCTCTCCGCAGCCGACGTCGATGCCGCCACTTCGGCCGATCCCAGGGGCGTGCTCGTCAGCGCAGGCCAGGATGAGACGACTTTCTCGCCGGGCCGTCTCGAACTCGGCAAGACCTATTTCTGGCGTGTGGACGAAATCGGCGGAGCCCCCGACTTCACGGTGACCAAGGGCATGGTCTGGAGCTTCACGGTCGAGCCGGTCTCCTACGCGGTTGCCGGCGCTTCGGTTACAGCCACCGCCTCCAGCGTCAGCATGGCCAGCATGGGACCCGGCAAGACCGTCGACGGTTCCGGCCTCAGCGCCAACGACACGCACTCCACCGCAGGCGAGACCATGTGGCTCAGCGCCATGAACGATGCGCAGCCGTGGATTCAGTACGCCTTCGACAGGGCCTACAAGCTCGACAAGATGCTCGTGTGGAACTCTAACCAGGCGGCCGAGCCGGCCATCGGCTGGGGCGTCAAGGCTGCGACGGTCGAGGTCTCGCTCGACGGCCAAACCTGGATGTCGCTGGGCGAGTTCGAGTTCGCACAGGGCTCGGGCGCAGCGACTTACACCGCCAACACGACCGTCGATCTCGGCGGCGCCGCGGCCCAGTACGTCAAGGTGTCGATCGCCAGCAACTGGGGCGGGGTCGTCAAGCAGTACGGCCTGAGCGAGGTCCGCTTCTTCCAGATCCCGACGGTGGCCGCCAAGCCGAGCCCGGCTTCCGGCGCTGCGGGTCTGGCTCCCGAAGTGACCCTCTCCTGGCGGCCCGGACGCGACGCGGGCTCGCACCAGGTGTTCCTGGGAACCGACGCCGCCAATCTGCCTCTGGTCGCCACGGTGACCGAGAACTCGTATGAAACGGAAGTGGCCCTCGGAACGACCTACTACTGGAAAGTGGTCGAGGTCAACGACGCCCAGGCACCCAGCGCGTGGGAAGGCCCGGTGTGGAGCTTCTCCACTGTCCGCTCCATTCTGGTCGAAGGTTTCGAGAGCTACAACGACAACATGGACGCCGAGGGCGCGATCTTCCAGACATGGCTCGACGGCTTCGAGAATCCTTCGAACGGCTCGATCGTCGGCTACGGCCAAGCTCCGTTTTCTGAGAAGACGATCGTTTTCGGCACTCAGTCCATGCCGTTCGCATACGACAACACCTCCGGCGCCTCGTATTCCGAGGCCGAGCGAACCCTCGACGGCCAGGACTGGACCAGGTTCGGGCTCAAGGGCCTGTCGCTCTACTTCTTCGGCAACCCAGCCAACACCGGCGCCGGAAAGCTCTACGTCAAGATCAACAATACCAAGGTGGTCTACGGCGGCGCGTCTTCGGACCTGACGATCGGCGTCTGGATGCCCTGGACGATCGATCTGGCGGCCACAGGCGTCAACCTCAAGAATGTCACAAAGCTGGTGGTCGGCGTCGAAGGCGCCGGCGCCAAGGGCAGCCTGTTCATCGACGAGATTCGCTTGTTCCCCAGCGTGGCCGGGACGATGACGCCTGTCGATCCGGGCACGACCGGTCTGGTCGCCTACTACAAGTTCGACGGCGACGCCAAGGACTCGGCCGGCACGCACCACGCGACTCCGACCGGCTCGCCGGGCTATGTCGCCGGCAAGGTCGGCCAGGCCCTGAACATGACCGCCGACGGGCAGTACGTGACGGTTCCGTACTCTGCGGACCTGGCGATGAACACGTTCACCGCTGCCGCCTGGGTCAATGTCTCGAATGTATCGGCTCTCCGGGCCATTCTCGGAACGCGTTTCAACGGCGACAACACCTTCGACATGAAGGTCGAGGCCACCCGCGTCCATGGCGACATCGGCGACGGCACCGTCTGGCTGAACACATCGGTGGACGTCACCGCAGCCCGGGGCGGCGTTCTGCCGACCGGCGTCTGGCACCACATCGTCTATGTGATCGACGATGCCAGCGATACCGCGAAGATCTACCTGAACGGCGCCTTGGCGTCGACGGTGACCTTCAGCGGCAAGCCGCTGTTCATGAAGGCAGGCCAGGAGCTGCGGATCGGCAACTGCTCCGGCACCGAATACATGCACGGCATGATCGACGAGGTTCGACTCTACAACCGCGCCCTGTCCGACGCGGAAGTGGCGGCTCTCGTCGGCCGGCCGGGACCGGTGTACGTCGCTCCGTAAGGAGTGTTTGAACCAGTAGGATGATCGTTGCCTCCGGGGATGCCGTGGGTTGTCTGGGTTCTTCGAACCGACGCCCACGGCGTCCCCTTTCTCTTTGGCATCGGGGAAATGCCGCAAAGTGGTTGATTAACGGTCGCTTTTGCGCTTGACTCCGGCTGCGAGACCCGATATTATAGGATGCTGTCAGATGTCCGATAAGAGGGGGCCCTAAGGGCCGGAGAAGTTGTGAGGGATGGGCTCGAGCGTTTCCGGCCCACGGAACAGCGTCGTAGGTGGGTGCTATGGGGTCGACCAGACACATCATACGCAGCGCAGGGGCTTTCAGAGTGCATTTCTTCACGGCCGCGCTTGCGTTTTGGATTCCGACCCGGTCGTTTGTCGATACAACCGTCAGGAATTGCCGTCTCCGGGCGGTTCTCAATGCGCGCGGTCCGTCGCGTCCTTGGCGTGTGGCCGAGGGTCGCGTGGCTGTGCATTCGTTTTCGACAGGAGGAACAGCTTGTGTGTGGTGATCATTTCTATTGCCTTCCCGATGGTTAGGTTCCCGGCGTCCATCCGTCCGGGTAGAGTTCTGTGAAATCCTTGGAGTTAGGTCGCATCGCGACCGAGGGTCAGGAGCAAGCATCATGAGAAATCGAACATTGTGGCTGATGGCAGCCTTGGCGATCGGACTGGCGGGCGCCGACGCCGGCCAGGGGCAGCAGGTCGTGAACCTGCTGGCCAACGGCGGTTTTGAGAGCGGCGCGATCGGGCCGTTCGGCATCTACGGCAGCGGGGTCGGCACGGTCGTGACCGAGTGCGCCGGCGCTGCGGTTCCCGAAGGTCCGGTCGAGGGCAAGTACTGCCTGCATGTGACGGTCGCGGCCGCAGGGGCCAACAACTGGGATGTCGGCATGACCGACGGCAGTCAAACCTTCAAGCAGGGCAAGAAGTACACGTTCGCCTGCTTCATGAAGACCAAGTCGGGCACCCTCCAGGTTCGTCTCAAGCCCGAACGAGGGGCGGACCCGTGGACGGCTTATGGCGAAGTCGTCGTCACCGTGACGGACAAGTGGACGGAATTCTGGACGACGACGCCTGTGATGACCGCGGACGTGACGCCGGCCAGCCCCACGTTCCACTTCGCTTTCGCGCCGGGCGATTTCTGGATCGACGGCGTGAGGCTCTATGAAGGCGACTATGTTCCCCCCGCCTTCCTGAAGAACTACGCGGCCAAGGATCCCAGCCCGGCCGAAGGCGCCACGGATGTGGCGCGCGAGGTGGTGCTTGGCTGGCAAGCCGGTCCCTTCGCTGCAACCCATAACGTGTTTTTTGGCACGAGCTTCGACGATGTCAATAACGCTACGGTTCCCACCGCTTCGGGCTTGACCGACACGAGCTTCGATCCGGAAGGCGTTCTCGAATTCGGCAAGACCTACTACTGGCGCGTCGATGAGGTGAATGCCCCGTCGGCTCCCGCCACGTTCAAAGGCAAGACGTGGAGCTTCACGACCGAACCGTACGCCTACACGGTCACCGGTGTGACCGCCACGGCCAGCTCTTTCACAATCGGCATGGGTCCCGAGAAGACCGTTGACGGTTCGGGCTTGGCCGACGACCGGCACAGCACCGCGGACGTTGCCATGTGGCTCAGCGGTCCCACCTCGAAGCTGCCCGGTTGGATTCAGTACAGGTTCGACCGCGTCTACAAGCTCGAGAGCATGAAGGTGTGGAACTCGAACCAGAAGGTCGAGAGCTTCATCGGCTTCGGCGCCAAGAGCACGCTGATTGAGTATTCTGCCGACGGCCAGACCTGGACCACGCTGGACACCGTGAACATCCCGCAGGCCAGCGGAGCGGAGGGCGACGCCGGGGCGGTGATCGATCTGGGCGGGATCGAAGCGAAATTTGTCAGGCTCACGATCCAGAGCAACTGGGGCGGCTTCATGCCGCAGACCGGCCTGAGCGAAGTTCGATTCAGCTACATTCCGGTCGCGGCGCGACTCGGTTCTCCGACCAATGGGGCCGAGGGCCTCTCGTTGGAACCGGTCTTGAATTGGCGGCCGGGACGCGACGCGGTTTCGCACAAGGTGTACCTCAGCGGCGATCGTCAGGCGGTGGTCGATGGGACCGCTCTGGTCGACACCACGACGGGAGTCACCTACCAGGCGGACGGCCTGGAATACGGCAAGACGTATTACTGGAAGGTGGATGGGGTCGCCGAAGGCTCGGTCGTACGTCCGGGGCAGGTGTGGAGCTTCTCGACGACCGAGTTCATGGTCGTCGATGACTTCGAGACCTACACCGACAACGAAGGCAGCCGGATCTATGAGGCCTGGATCGACGGCCTGACGACCGGCGCCAGCGGTTCGACCGTCGGCAACCTGCAGGCGCCGTTTGCCGAGCAGGGGATCGTCAACAGCGGCCGGCAGTCGATGCCGGTGGATTATGACAACAGCAAGTCCCCGTTCCTCAGCGAGGCCGAGAAGGTGTTCGACACGCCGCAGAACTGGACCGCCAGTGGAGCCGACACGCTGACTGTGTGGTTCCGCGGCCAGGCCCCTGGCTTTGCCCAGTTGGCCTCGGGCAATATCGTCGTCAGCGCCATCGGCGCCGACATCTGGAACAACAGCGATGAGTTCCGTTATGTCTACAAGAGCCTCAACGGCGACGGCACCATCGTCGCTCGCGTGGAGAGCATCGTGCAGACCGACGTCTGGGCCAAGGGCGGCGTGATGATCCGCCAGAGCATCGAAACCGGATCGAACCATGCCTTCATGGCGCTTACTCCCAGCGGCGGCAACGGGGCCAGCTTCCAGCACCGGCTCACAGCTGTCGGCGCGTCGACAAACAACGACAGCGCCACGGTGGTGAGGATGCCTTACTGGGTGAAGGTCGAGCGCAAGGGCAATGCGTTCACCGGCTTCCTGTCTCCCGATGGCAATACCTGGACGCAGTTGGGCACCGCCCAGACGGTCGTGATGACCAATCCGGTCCTGATCGGTCTGGCTGTGACCAGCCACAACGCCGGCGCGGCAACCGCGGCGGAGTTCTCCAATGTCGCGACGACCGGCAACGTGACCGGATCCTGGCAGGCCGCCTCGATCGGGGTCGATCAGCCGGTAGGCAACTCGATCGAAGGGCTGTACCTGTCGGTCAAGGACAACGCGGGCAAGACCAAGGTGATCCAGAACCCCAACCCCGCCGCGACTACCGCGATGACGTGGCAGCAGTGGCAGGTTCCGCTGAGCGAGTTCACCTCGGCCGGCCTGAAGATGAACACCGTCAAGTCGCTGGTCATCGGCGTGGGCACCAAGGCCTCGCCCAAGGCCGGCGGCGCCGGGCGGATCTATATCGACGATATCCGCGTCGGGCGGGTCGGCTCCAGCGATCCTGGCGTCGGCGTGGCCTACTATGCCCTCGAAAACGACGTGACCGACGGTTCGGGCAACGGCCATGACGGCGTCGTGGTCGGCGGTCCGACCTATGTCGATGGCCCGGCGGGCATGGGCAAAGCCATGCTGTTCGACGGAAGCGGCGCCCAGCGGGTGCAGATCGGCGCCTGGAACCCGTCGGAGTCGACGGGCCAGCTTGGCCTGTCTCTCTGGGCCAAGTGGGGCGGTCTGACGACCTTCTACCAGGGGATGATCGGCAAACGCGACAGTTGGGCGGTCAACGACATGATGTGGCAGATCGAAGCCAACATCACCACCGGCGTCGTGCGGCTCCAGCGGACCGAGGCGGAACTCCTGGGCACGACCATTCCCGTCGGGGAGTGGACGCACATCGCGGCGTCCTGCGACGGCAAGGCCGCCAAGCTGTACATCGGCGGCAAAGCGGTCGCCAGCGGCGCCTTCACGTTCGGCACCGATCCGACCGCGATGATGGTCTTCGGCGACTCTGTGGGTGGCGGCGGCAATCCGTTCAACGGAGCCCTCGACGACATCCGCATCTACGACAGGCCGCTGTCGGCGTTTGAGGTCAACTACCTGGCAGGGGGCCAATAAGGTCGCTGCGGGTCCTTGATCTGAAGTTCGGTTGCTTCCGGGGCCCGTGCCGTATGGTGCGGGCCCCGATTTTCATGTATTACGCAGACGCCACGTTGCTTTTCCCGGCGTCTGTCGATTCGTGTGTGGTGGAAGTCCGTGGAGTCCGGTCGCGCGGCGACCCGTCAGGAAGGAGAAAGCAACTATGAGATCTCGCGTACTCTGGCTGGCCCTGATTCTCTTGTTCGGATGGACCTTGTCCCCGGGCCACGCCCAAAGCGTGACGAACCTGGTACAGAACGGCGGTTTCGAATCGGGTGCCCTGAGTCCCTGGGGCAGCTATGCGAACTCGCCGGGGGCTCGGACCACTACCGTGGTGCAGGACTGCGTCGGCGCATCGAAACCCGAGGGACCGATCGAGGGCAAGTACTGTCTGCACGTCAACGTAACCGCGCTGGGCGCCAACAACTACGCGATCGGTTTGCAGCCTCGGCCGACGATCACATATCAGAGCGGCAAGAAGTACACGTTTTCCGTCTTCCTGAAGTGCAAGTCCGGCACCATGCAGGCGACGCTCAAGCCCGAGCTGGGCGCGGACCCCTGGACGGGATACAACTCGCTCGTCGTCACCATGACGGACAAGTGGGTCGAGTACCACACGACGACCCCTGTGTTCTCCAGCAACGTCACGCCGGGGCAGGTCTCGATGCACATCGGCTACGCCATCGGGGAATTCTGGGTCGACGACGCCAAGATCTATGAGGGCGACTATGTCCCGACCGTTGTGAAGAACAAGTTCGGGGCCCAGAACCCGACGCCGGAGACCTCCGCGACGGACGTGGCCCGCGAGGTGATCCTGGGTTGGAAGCCCGGGCCGTTCGCTGCGACGCACAACGTCTACTTCGGCACGAGCTTCGACGACGTCAACAACGCCACGGTTCCCACCGCCTCGGGTCTGACGGAGGCGAAATTCGATCCGGAAGGCCTGCTGGAGTTCGGAAAGACCTACTATTGGCGCGTGGACGAGGTGAACGCCCCGTCGGCGCCGGCCACCTTCAAGGGCACGGTCTGGAGCTTCACCGCGGAACCCTATTCCTACACGCTCACCGGCGTGACCGCCACGGCCAGTTCCTCCACGACCGGCATGGGCCCCGAGAAGACCGTCAACGGTTCGGGTCTCAGCGCCGCAGGCCAGCACTCGACGCTGGACACGGACATGTGGCTCACCGGAACGGGCCAACCGCTGCCGGCCTGGATACAATATAAACTCCCGCGGGTCTCCAAGCTGATGAGCATGACCGTGTGGAACTCGAATCAGAAAGTGGAGTCCCTGGTCGGCTTCGGCGCCAGGGGCGTCACGATCGAATACTCCGTGGACGGGCAAACCTGGAGCACGCTGGACACCGTGGAACTCCCGCGGGCCTCCGGGTTGGATACCTACGCAGGTTCGGAAATCGATCTGGCCGGGATCGAGGCCCAGTTCGTCAAGCTCACGATCCAGAGCAACTGGGGCGGTTTCGTGCAGCAGGTCGGTCTGAGCGAGGTCCGCTTCGTCTACGTCCCGACGACCGCCCGCCAGCCCACGCCGGCCAGCGGCTCCGAGGGCGCGGCGCTGGAGCCGACGCTGAGCTGGAGGCCGGGACGGGAAGCCGTCTCGCACAAGGTCTACCTCAGCGGCGACCGGCAGGCGGTCGTCAACGGGACGGCGCTGCTGGAATCGGCGACCTCGACCCGCATTCAGGCGGATCGTCTCGAATACGGCAAGACCTACTTCTGGAAGGTGGACGAGGTCAGCGACGACGGTTCCATCCGGGCCGGCGACGTCTGGAGCTTCTCGACCACGGAGTTCACCGCTGTCGACGATTTCGAGAGCTACACCGACATCGAAGGCGACCGAATCTATGAAGCCTGGATCGACGGTCTGACCACCGGCGCCAGCGGATCGACCGTCGGCCACATGACGGCGCCCTTTGCCGAGCAGACGATCGTCCAGAGCGGCCGGCAGTCGATGCCGATGGACTACGACAACAGCAAGGCCCCGTTCTATAGCGAGGCCGAGCGGGTGTTCGACGCCCAGCAGAACTGGACCGTCGACGGCATCTCCGATCTGACGCTCTTCGTTCGAGGCTATCCCGCTCTGGGTCCGGTCGCGGTCACAGAAACCGGCGGCAAGATCACCCTGACCGGCGCCGGCGCGGACATCTGGGGCAACTCCGACGAATTCACCTACGCGTTCAAGGCCCTCACCGGCGACGGCAACATGATCGCCCGCGTCGTCAGCAACGGCACCGGCACCAACACCTGGGCCAAGGGCGGCGTGATGATTCGCGACAGCCTCAACGGCGGTTCGACCCATGCCATGATGGTCATTACCGGCGGCGGCGGCAACGGCGCCAGCTTCCAGTCCCGCGTCGCGACCAACGGCGTCTCGACCGGCAGTGACAGCGTCGCGGTCGTCGCTCCGCCGTATTGGGTCAAGATGGAGCGGGTCGGCGGCAGTCTCACCGGCTCGGTCTCCGCCGACGGCAAGACCTGGACCACGCTCGGGTCGGCGTTCATCGCGATGGAGAATCCGGTCTACATCGGCCTGTGCGTGACTTCGCACGTGGCGGGCGTGGATCGGACCTATCAGTTCGACAACATCTCGACCAGCGCCGCGGTCACAGGCGCCTGGCAAGGCGCGGTCATCAACTCGGCGCAGCACAACAGTCCCGAGACTCTGTACGTCACGCTCGAGGACAACGCCGGCAAGAAGGCCACTGCCTCGAACGCCACCGCGGTGACGTCGGGCGCGTGGACCGAGGTTCGCTTCCCGCTCAAGAACTTCACCGGCGTCAACCTGGCGAGAGTCGCCAAGCTGGTCATCGGCGTGGGCGACAAGGCCAGTCCCAAGGCCGGCGGCGTCGGGCGGATCTACGTGGACGACATTCGCGTCGGCCGCAAGGGCTCCAGCGATCCGGGCGCAGGCGTGGCCTACTACGCGTTGGAAAACAACGCGACCGACGGTTCGGGCAACGGTCGCGACGGCGTCGTGATGGGAAACCCCGTCTACGTGGACGGTCCGGCGGGGATGGGCAAGGCTTTGTTGTTCAACGGCGCCGGCGGCCAGTACGTCGCACTCGGCACCTGGAACCCCTCGGAAGCCACAGGCGAACTGAGCGTTTCCCTGTGGGCCAAGTGGAACGGCCTGACCACCTTCTGGCAGGGCCTGATGGGCAAACGCGACACCTGGGCCGACGGTCAGACGATGTGGCAGATCGAAGCCAACCAGACCACAGGCGCCGTGTCGTTCGCCCGCTACAACATCACCGGCGCCAGCGCTCCCGCGCTGACGATCGGCGAGTGGACGCATATCGTTTTGACGTTCAACAAGACGACGCCGCAGTTCTACTACAACGGCAAGAAAGTGGGCACGGTCACCGCGGGGTTCTCTTTCGGCCCCGATACCGAGGCGGGCATGGCCTTCGGCGCCTGTGAAGGGGCCGGCGGCAACCCGTTCAACGGGGCCCTCGATGAGGTCCGCCTTTTCGACAGGGCTCTGTCGTCGTTCGAGATCGGCTTCCTGGCGGGAATCCAATAGGATCGCCGCGGATCGTGGATCGCGAAGAATCAGCATGTCTTTCCGGGGCCTGCATCCACAGGGTGCGGGCCCCGGCATTTTCGCAGCTTTCCAGGACGGAGTTCCGATAAAAGGGCCAAGTGCGCCCGATGGCACGATGAACCTTTGTGTGAATTCCGTTGACCAGGAAAGACGAATCTGCGATGATGAAATATCCCTGTACTGGTAGTCTCCGGTGGGGTCCCCCGCGCGGCATAGGCGTCGGGGTTCCTTGCAGGGGCGGTGTGTTCGTGGATAGGCTCGATTGAGGTAACGGTGTACTCGAGGGCAGCGAATATCAATATCGACGATTCCGTGCTCGTGCAGCAGTCGCAAATGGGCGACACGACGGCCATGGAGCGGCTGATCCTCCGATACCAGAACCGCATCTACAACGTCATTTTGAAAATGTGCGGAAATGCCGACGATGCGGCGGAACTTGCCCAGGAAACGTTTGTCAAAGTGATAGAGAGCATCGACAAGTTTCAGGGCAAGAGCAGTTTTTACACGTGGCTGTTCCGCATCGCGGTGAACCTGACGTTGAACCACTGCCAGCGAAGCAGCCGCACAGCCACTCGATCCCTGGATGCTGAAGATACGGAGCCGGACGGAACGGCCACGCAGACCCTGAGGGAGTGCCTCAGCGACGAGCGTGCGGTCGATCCGGCCGCCGTGGCCCAGAGCCGGGAACTCTGCGAGCTGGCCAAGAAATGCCTCTTGCAGCTCGAAGAGCCCCAGCGGGCCGTGGTCGTGCTCCGGGATATTGAAGGCATGGATTACGCGCAGATTGCCGACGTTCTGAACATCGAGCTCGGAACGGTCCGGAGCCGGCTCAGCCGCGCTCGGAGCAGTCTGAGGGATATTCTGGAGGCTATGTTGAAATGAAGCCGAACGCGAACCTCGATGAACTGCTCAGCAGTTTCATAGATGGGGAGCTGTCCCCCCGTCAGCGGACGGAGGTGCAGCGCATGGCGGCTCACGATCCGTCGGTCGCCAAGCGACTGCGGCAGCTCCAAAACTGCAGGACCCTGTTCTGCTCGCTGCCGCCGGCCGAGGCGCCGGGCGATATGCTCGAACAGATCCGCCAGTCGCTGGAGCGAAAGACGCTCCTCCAGGAACATCCGGTTGTGGCCCGTCGGGCGACAGGGGTCATCCATCTGGTGTTCCGCAAACTCGTCGCCGCCGCGGCGATGATCGCGCTGCTGGCATTCCTGGGCGCGATCGTCTATCAGGTCGTGGCGCCGGTATCGAGCCCCGATCCGACGACCACCGTGGCTGTGGCCCCTCCCGGGACCATTTCGACCGATACCGGCGGGCGAATGCCGCCGATGGTGGTCGAGGACAAGGGCTTCAGTGGCCGGCTGGAATTCCAGACCGCGATGTTCGTCTCGACGGACGCGTTCGTCAAGCGGGCCATTGGCGTCTGCGGCCTGGAAAATCTCGCGCAGCCGGAAATCATGGGCAATCGGAGCGTCTATCGCGTGGTCGGCACCCGCGAGGAGATCGGCCGGCTCGTGGCGTCGCTCGGCAACGTGTGGGATGGGGTGGACTCGGCTTCGCTGCACGTCGATCGGCCCGAAAGAGCGGCCGCGGTGGCGGTGAATGCCGTTACGGTCGACCAGGTGGCGACGGTGATCGCCCGCAACAGCACCGAGGCCTCGATCGAGACGGCCCAGGTGTACGCCGCGATGAACCACATGGCCAGGACCATGCCCGGCAGCGAGCTGCCCTCGACGATCTCCGACGACATGGGCAGCCTCGTCGCGATGCATACGATTCCGATGCCCAAGTTGACCGGACCCGAGAAGACAATCGAAAGCACACAGACTCCTGCAGAAGGAACCGCGCAGGCCAGTTTGACAATCGTCCTCCTTCGTACCACCAAGTGACTGGGTGTAGCGCACGGAGGCGCTTCGTTTTGAAGTTTCAAGTTTGAAGTGTGAAGTCTCAGGTGCTCGTTTTGGACTTCACACTTCAAACTTTTTCATTTAGACTCGCCGCTTGAAACTTCAAACTTGAAACTTGACACTATCTTAGAGACAACGGAATGCTCGAAATCCAAAACGCGTGCCTGGTGGTTGTCGACGTGCAGGGCAAGCTCGCCCAGCTCATGTTCGACAAGGAATCCCTCTTCAAGAACATCCGCATCCTGATCCAGGCTGCCAGGATCCTCGACATCCCGATCCTCTGGTGCCAGCAGGTTCCCGAGGCCCTGGGCCCGACGGTTCCGGAAGTCGCCGAGCTGCTGGCGGACGAAGAGCCCATCGACAAGGCCTGCTTCAGTTGCTGCGGCGACGAGCGGTTCACCGCGGAACTCAACGCCCTGGGCAAAGAGCAGGTCCTCCTGTGCGGCATCGAAGCCCATATCTGCATCTACCAGACCGCCATGGACCTGATGGAAGGGGGCCTGGACGTCACGATCGTCGCCGACGCGGTCTCGTCGCGGACCGAGCAGAACAAGGAGACCGCCCTGGATCGCCTGTCGGCCGAGGGGGCCAACATCAGCAGCACGGAAATGGCCCTGTTCGAGCTGCTCAAGACCGCCAGACACCCGCAGTTCCGCGAGATCGCCAGGCTGGTCAAATAGCTTCGCACGCAAAGCGAGCGGTATGACCTTGTTGACCTGATTGACGATAGGGTCAATAGGGTCAATGCGGTCAATAGGGTCAATGCGGTCAACTCGGCCCCAGCGAGGCGCGCCGTCCTCTCCGCAATCCCGTGAAGGATCAGAAAAAAAATCGGAATTCCGATTTTTCCGTTGACGGATTCTACAGGTGTCGAATATATTCGTATCGTGTCGAATATGGAGGTGCAGTCATGCGAGCATCGAAGAGGAATCACCCGCCGCAAAGCGGGCAATCGCCGGTCGAGTTGACCGAGGCCGAGTGGGAGATCATGAAGGTGGTGTGGGCGAAGGAGCCCTGCGCCGCCGGCACGGTCCAGGAGGAACTGGCTAGCGGCCGGGATCGGGCCTACAGCACCGTCAAGACCACGATGGACCGCATGGTCGAGAAGGGATTCCTCAAGATCGAGAAGATTCGCAACCTGCAACTGTTCACGTCGTGCGTCAACGAGGTCGAGGCCCGGCGGGGCGAGTTCCGCCGGATGCTCAAACGCGCCTTCGACGGCGCGCTGACCCCGATGATGCAGTTCCTGATCGAGCACGAGGGCTTATCCGCCGAAGAGGCTTCGAAGTTGCGAGAGTTGGTCAATCGCGCCGAGGGCGGCAACAAAGCGAAATAGACAGGGCGAACGCGATTGTGGGAGGTCGTGAAGATGAGCGGGATCATCGATATCTGCGTGACGACGGTGAACGTAGCGGGCCGGGCATTCTGCGACTACGCCGCAGGCATGTTCGTTCAGATTGCGGTGCTCGTCGCGGTTCTGCTGTGCATCGATTGGCTCTCGCGCAAACGCATCCGCGCGACGCTTCGCTATTGGATCTGGATGCTCGTATTCGTCAAGCTCCTGCTGCCGCCGAGCCTGTGCGTTCCGACGGGACTCGGCTATTGGCTCGGGCGGGGGGAAGCGTTGCCTGCTCCGTCCGTCGTGCCGCAGATCGTCGAAGTCGCGAAGCTGCCGGCTCCCACAAGCGTGGAGCTTCCGCTTGCTGCGCCCGTAGTTCGGGCAGCCGAATCCGTGCCGACAGGTAGCGAGCCAAAGGAACAGGTTGCTCGGAGCCATGTGTCGCTCACATGGCAGGGGGGCGCCGCGTTGCTCTGGATCGCGGGGGTGCTGGTGTTCGCGGGACTGGTGGTGCAGCGATGGCGATTCGTAAAGGAGTTGATCGCGCGGAGCGAGCCAGCGGCGGCGGATCAGATCGATCTGCTGGACCAGTGCCGAAGACGGATGAACGTCCGCGGCCCGGTGTCTTTGAGACTGCTGCCCGACGCATGCAGTCCCGCCGTGTGCGGACTCCTGCGACCGACGATTCTCGCGCCGCGTGCACTGCTGGACAGACTGCCGCCGGAGGGCCTCAAAGCGGTTCTGATTCATGAGTTGGCGCACGTCAGGAGGGGAGACCTGTGGGCCAATTCCCTCCAGACGGCCCTTCAAGTTGTCTACTTCTACAACCCGCTGGTTTGGCTGGCGAGCGCGATCGTACGGCGTGTTCGTGAGCAGGCGGTTGACGAAATGGTGCTGGTAGCTCTTGGTGCGGAGGCCAGGAGCTACGGCAATACGTTGATCGACATTGCGGAGATGGCCTTCCTGCGACCGAGCCCGGCCCTGCGCCTGATCGGCGTGGCCGAGTCCAGGAAGTCATTAGAAGGGAGGATCAAACACATGATGACCAGACCGATACCGAAGAGTGCGAGAGTAGGAATTCTAGGCGTGTTCGTCGTCACAGCAGTTGGCGCGATCCTGTTGCCGATGGCGCAGGCGGCCGTCGAACCTCAGCCGCGATTCATCGCGAATCTGGCCGGCGGCGCGACCGTGGAGCTCCTGGGGGTCTGTAATTGGCCGGTTTCGGGGCCGATCGCCTGGAGGGCCGACGGCTCGTCGCTTGACAAACCGTTGTACGCACACAAGTGGAATGTTCACCCGGGCGTCAACGACTATGGATTGCTCTTCCGAGTCGCCGGGAACGACGATATCGACCTCATGTGGGACCGGATTGAAGGAGGCGAGGGGTCGGAGGGGTCCTGCGACGTGGTCGATGACCAAGGGAATCCCCTGGAAGGCGGCAATGCTGCGGTTGCGTCGATCAAGCCGTCGACGGCGCAGACCACGCTGCGGGTAGGGCTTCCCACCGGGCCCTGGACTACGATATCGAGTCATGACGGCAAGAAAATGGGCCACGGCAGGGGCCGCGGCATGCTGTGGTCGCAGGCATTCCCGGATTCGTCGGGGACCCGCATCGTTGCCTCCATGGAGTCGCGAACGATGCGAAAGCATCGTATCGCGGCGATCGACACAGAGGGAACCATGCACATCGCGCCCGGGGCCGGGTCGGTGTCTTTCGGAAGCGTCCATCAGTTCACGGCGCACTTCCCGGACCTCGCAGCCGACCGGATCAAGGAGTTCCTGTACCAGGTCCGCGAGTGCCAGATGATCGAGTTCCAGGATGTCTCGCTCCGGCCAGGACAGAAGACCGAGGTGCGGATCGAGGTGGAAAAGCTGGGCGCGCTTTCGACTGTCGCCACGGTTTCGCAACCGCCTGCGACGGTCAGCGCATCCGGCGGCCGGCCCAATGTCTTCATGATGGCGCCGTCGCGGACCGACTTCAATGTCTTCAATGCCGCTATCGCAAGGGCGGACGCGTGGGCTCGCAATCGCACGGGACGGTATCATTCGAAGCAGAGTTACGACGAGATCTTCGACGGAACGCACAACCGAACGGACCACGACGTGCTGGTCCTGGTCTTCTCTCTGGACAGCGGGGATCGTATTCCCGGCGGATACGAGGATCTGCTGCCGAAGCCCTGGCCTCAGATCGAGGATCAACTGCGCAGGGGCGAGACCGTCGAACTGTCCGGGCAAGCCAGGGGTTTGACGGTCATTCTCCTGGCGGCACCAAACACGGCGAGGCTGAAGCAGGTGATCGCTGAATCTCGATTTCTGCAGAATCCGTCTGCGTCGGCACACTCATCCGGCACAAGCGTCTTCCAGGGCTATCCTGTCAATCGCAGCGTGGCGGACTTCCCGGCAGGGGAGGACCTCTCGACGCCGGAGGCGGCGTATGCGACGATCAACCGGATGGATACAGGAGATCCAGACGCCTGGCGGGGTGTGAGCGTCGTCCGTCTGGCCGCTCGAATGGCCGGCGATCGCAAGAGAACCGTGGACCCCGAGTGGCCGAAGGTCCTGAGCAACGCCCGGATTCGGGAGGTCGTCGTCTGGAACATGTCGAAGGCCGCGGTGATTGCAGAGCTGCCGCAGGACGTGTCGAGCAAGAAGATCGGCGATCCGTTCGACGTCCGCTATCTCGAACTGGAGAACGGTCGCTGGCTCAATACCGGCAACGACAGATTCGCCTCCATCGAGGCGGCAAAGACGAAATTCATGAGCTGGATGAAACGGGAGACCTCGGAGGCGGACGCCATGCGGGACCCGCTTGCCCACGCCGACGAGATCCAGGCCGCGGCGGGGCAGCTTTTCGATAAGCTTCGCGCCGCCGACTACGCCAAGATCCTGTCGTATTACCGCGATGGAAAATGGGCCAACGACGGCTGGAAGCAGTTCCCGACGTTGGGCTTGTACACGGTTCACACGGACTATCCGAGCTTCGCACTGTGGTGCGCCACGCACTTCAAGGACAACCCAATCGCCAGCGTTCAACTCGGTGATGTGTTCATCAGTGACGCGCTGGTCGCGGACAAGACCGGCCGGCCCACCGTGCCCTACAAGGTCACGCTCAAGGACGGCTCCGTTCTGGCGGGGAATCTGCCGTTCTACCTGAGCCAGGGGAAGTGGATTGGTCTGGAAGGCATCGACTGGCATCTGCGGCCGAACGAGACGCGATGAGGAGATATCACGCAGAGACGCGGAGACGCAGGGAATGAACGAAGAAGATCCCGAAGAGGCATTTCGGACATCGGCTGAAAACCTCAGTATCACGCCGAGACGCGGCGTCGCGGAGAATCCTGCGAAGAGCGAGTCTGCCCCCTCTCTCTGCACTGCGTCTCTGCGTCCCTGCGTGAGGAACCTCCTGCTACGCGAAGCAGGTGCTATTGTCGTTCGCTGAGGATCTCCTGGGCAATGCGGTGGACGTAGCGGTAGAGCGGAGCGGCCAGGGCGAAGTGCTTCATGAGCTGGTCGGCGAACTTGGGCGAGAGGATCGCGTCGTCGATGGGACAGACGCGCGTCAGGTAGAAGCTTCTGTAACGGAACCACGTGCGAATGGGTTCGGGCCTGTCCTGGCCGGTCGGGCGTTTGTACTTCTCGCCTTCGACCGTGAAGACCTTCTGCTTGTCGAGCCAGCCGAACGCCTTGAGGAACGACTCGGGGTCCTCGTCGATCCGCTGGCGGAAGCGGGCCATCAGGTCGGGCGCCGCCTCGTAGAAGCCCAGGCCGTACTGATACGACTTGGGGCTGATCTCCAGGAAATACGCCGGCATGTAGCGGGACCAGTCCTGGCCGGGACGCTTGAACACGATCCACATGCAGTCGCGGAAGGGCGATTTGTCCTTGGAAAACCGCGTGTCGCGATAGATCCGCGAGATGGTCTTGCCGACCGCCGGCGCGACCTCGAACGACAGGTCGATCCCGAGCATGAAGTCCGCCAGGTCGGTGACGAGGTCCCGCAGCGGATTCAAGACGTGCTCTTCGTATTCCGCTCGATGCGTCTCGAACCACTTCTTGTCGTTGTTGCGGCCGATGTCGCGCAGGAACGCGAACGTCTTGCGGGAGAAGCCCTGGAATTGCCGCTCGGATCTCGCGGTCATCGTGTCGTCTCCGGACGTAGCCACATTACTTGACCTGTTCCTTGATGCCGATCAGGATCTTCGTCGCCTTCAAATCCGCGGGTTTCTTGATCTCGACGGTCACGCCGCGAATCTTGCCGTACTTCTTCCCGCTGATGAACTGATCGATGTATTCCTTTTCGAGCTTGCTGGCCGCGATCAACTCCTCGGCCCGATCGGGGAAATAGAACGTCGTCTTGAACAGGCGATCCCAGACGGAGACCCAGCACACGGTTTTCTTCTTCTGAGTGACCTTGCACAGCCAGCTCTTGCCGTCGTTGTAGTAACGCCACTCCGTGGCAAACGACGGATGGTCCTCCTTGAGGAAGGCATGAAACGAATCCCAGGCGCGTTTGGCCGTTCCCAAATGCCGGCTCAGCACCTCGTCGTTGGGATCCTCGTCCTTGTCGTTCAGGCACGGCTTATCCATGGCTCTCTCCTGGGAAGAGGCGGTCAATTCTTCAAGCCGCGTTTCTCCAGCAGGGGTTCGACCGAGGGTTCGCGGCCGCGGAAGGCCTTGAACATCGCCATCGCCTCGTCGCTGCCGCCTCGTTCGAGGATGTTCATTCGGAAGGAACGGGCGGTCGTCGGGTCGAAGATGCCGTTTTCCTTGAAGGCACCGAAGGCGTCGGTGTCGAGCACTTCGCTCCAGATGTAGCTGTAGTAGCCCGACGAGTAGCCGCCGGCGAAGATGTGCTGGAAATAGGGGCTGCGGTAGCGGGTCACGATCTCAGGCATGAGCCCGATCTTCTCGAGCGAGGCCTTCTCGAAGGCCGCAGCGTCGAGGTCCTTGGCCGCCGCGAGCGTGTGCCAGTCCATGTCGAGGAACGAGGCCGCCAGGTACTCCACCGTCGCAAAACCCTGGTTGAATTTCTCGGCCTTCTGGATTCGTACGATCAGGTCGTCTGGGATCGGCTCGCCCGTCTTCCAGTGCCTGGCGTACATCTTGAGCACCTGTGGCTCGGTGGCCCAGTGCTCCATGATCTGCGACGGCAGTTCGACGAAGTCCCGCGGCACGCGCCGCAGGCTGCCATAGCGAACTCGCGAGAGCAGCGAGTGCAGTCCGTGGCCGAACTCGTGGAAGAGCGTCTCGACTTCTTCGAGCTGCAGCAGGGCAGGCGTCTCGCCCGACGGCTTCGTGAAGTTGCAGACGTTGACCACGATGGGTCGGATGTCCTTGCCGTCCTTGATGTGCTGCGAGCGGAAGCTGCTGCACCACGCGCCGCCGCGTTTGCTGGCCCGCGGGTGGAAATCGACCAGGAACACCCCCAGGTGCGAGCCGTCGGCGTCCTTCACTTCGAAGCAGCGGACCTCCTCGTGGTACTTGGGCAGGTCCGTCCGCTCGGTGAACGTCAGGCCGTAGAGCTTGTTCGCCACGTCAAACGCGCCCCGGCAGACATTCTCCAGGGAGAAGTACGGCCGAAGCTCGTTCTCGTCGAGATCGTACTTGGCCTTCTTGACCTTCTCCGCGTATCGCCACCAGTCCCAGGCTTCGAGTTTGAAGTCGTGGCCTTCCTGGCGGATCATCGCCTGAAGATCGGCCGCCTCTTTGCGAGCCACCGCCAAGGCGGGCGTCCAGAGCCGGTTCAAGAAGCCATAGACCTGGTCGGCGTTCTTGGCCATCTGCTCTTCGAGGACGAAGTGCGCGTGGTTCTCATATCCCAGCAGCTTCGCCCGCTCGGCTCGCAGCGTCGCGATCCGCAGGAGAATGGCCTTGTTGTCCTGCTCGTTGCCGTTGTCGCCGCGTTGGATGTAGGCGGTGAAGATCTGCCTTCGCAGCTCGCGGTTCTCAGCGTACGTCATGAACGGCCAGAGGCTCGGCGCGTGCAGAGTGAAGAGCCATTTGCCTTCCAAACCCGCCTGCCTGGCCGCTTCAGCCGCCGACGCCACGATGGTCTCAGGCAGGCCTGCAAGATCCTCCTTGCGTTCGAGGACGAGCCGATAGGCGTTGGTCTCCTTGAGGAGATTGTCGCCGAATCGAAGGCCCAGCAGAGCAAGCTCCTCGTTGATCGCGCGGAGCCGCGTCTTGCTGTCAGCGGACAGATTCGCGCCGCCGCGGACGAATCGCTTGTAGGTCTCCTCGACGAGCCGTCGCTGCACGGCGTCGAGCCCGAGCGAATTCCGCCCCTCCCAGACCGTTTTCACGCGGGCGAAGAGCTGCTCGTTGAGCAGGATGTCGTCCTGGAGCGCGGAGGTCAGTGGAGCCACCTGCTGGGCGATCTCCTGGAGCCGGTCGTTCGTGTGGGCCGACCGCAGGTTGCCGAAGACGGCGCCGACTTTGTCGAGCAACTCGCCCGATGCGTCCAGCGTCTCGATCGTGTTGGCGAACGTGGCGGGGCGGGCGTCCTGTGCGATGGCTTCCACTTCCTGTCGGGTCTTGGCGATCGCCTCCTGGAAGGCCGGGAGAAAATGGCCTTCCTGGATCTGCTCAAAGGGAGGCACGCCGAAAGGCGTCTTCCATTCCATCAGCAGCGGATTGGCGCCTTCATTCGATGAATCGGCGTTTGCCCCGTCTGCTGCTTGCATGTTCAATGTGAAGAATCCTGCCATCAACGCCCCCAAGAGCCAAATCCTGCAAGTGTTTCCAACCATCGGGCATCTCCTGTCTTTGAAGTAACAGACGCAGTATACAGGCCGTGCCCATCCGAATCAATGCTGTGCGTCGGGGCGTGTGCGACCAGATTCCGTGGGGGCCAGATGAGCCTTTGTCATGCTGAGCGCAGCGAAGCATCTGGCCTTCGGATGCGACGAATGCCCGCCCGCATTCTGTGCCCAGATCCTTCGCTGCCGCTCACGATGACAGAGTGGGCGCCCCCACGCCCCACGAAATCTGGTTGCACACGTTCGATTGGACCTGGGCCCGGCGGGTCTGTACGATGCCGCAGACGTGGACTTCATTGCGAGCGGGGCTTGGTTGGTCGGGCAGGCGGTCTAGGCGGATTTCTTTTTCGGCGCGCCGCCTTCGGTTTTGGCGGGAGCGGCAGGGGTTGCGGCGGGCTTGCTCTCGGTCTTGGCCTCGGTCTTCGTTTCCTTCGTCTCGGCGGCTTTGTCCTTGGCTGCGCCGGAACCGTCGGCGGCCTTCTTGTACCCGTCGCTGCGATAGTCCGTGCAGTAGAAGCCCGAGCCCTTGAAAAGAAATCCCGCGCCGGTCCCGATCAGACGCTTGAGCGACATCCTGCCGCACTGGGGGCACTTCCGCAACGGCTTGGCTGTGATGCTCTGAAACTCTTCGAACTGGTGTTCACAGTTCGTACATTCGTATTCGTAAGTCGGCATTCTTAACTCCACACACTCTGTCGCCGGACGGGCGCAGGCGGGCGCTCCCGCGTCAGTCCCCTTGTTCCTTGGCCGCGTCCTGGGACGCTTCCGTGCCCTCGGCGGGGGCCGCACTCTTCGATTCCTGCTGGATCTTGTTCACCGCCACACGACTGGGCCGCAGGGTGCGGTCTTCCAGCTTGTAGCCTTTCTGGTACTCCTCCAGGACGACGTCGTCGGGTTCGTCCGGCTCGTTCTTTCGCAGCATGGCTTCGTGCTTCTCGGGGTCGAACTTCTCGCCCACCGCCTGGATCGGCTCGACGCCGTGAGTCTTGAGGATGCCGAGCATCTGATCCCGGATGATCTCGACGCCCTTGAGCAGGGCCTCCACGTTCTGCGTGGAGCCTTCCGCCTTGAGCGTCCGTTCGAAGTTGTCCATGAGCGGCAGTAAGGACTTGAGCAACCGCTCTCGTTCATAAGCCACGGCGTCGCTGATCTGTTTGGGCACGCGTTTCTGGAAGTTCGCATAGTCCGCGTACACCCGCTGGAGTCGGGCGAAGGTCTCGTCCTTCTCTTTGCGAATGGTGTCGAGTTCCTGCTGCAACGCCTGCTCCTTGTCCGCCGTCTCGGCGGGAGACTGGGGCTGCTCGTCCTTCTGCGGCTCCTGCTCGGGCGTCTGGTTCTTCTTTTCGTCGCTCATGAGTGATTACCGAAATGTCGTTTCAGTCTCTCGAAAAATCCCTGGGACTTGGGAGAGACGTTCCGATTCTCTGTCTTGGCAAACTCTCTCAACAGTTCTTCCTGCCGGTCGTTGAGGTTGGTCGGGGTCTCGATGGTGACGTGGACCAACTCGTCGCCGGTTCGGCCGGTCCGGATGTCGGGCAGACCCTGTCCGCGAATCCGGAAGGTGCTGCCGTACTGGGTGCCCGCCGGGATCTTGAGTTCCCGCATTCCGTTGAGGCTGGGCACCTCGATGCTCGCCCCCAGCGCCGCCTGCGTGAAGCTGATGGGGACGACGGAAATCAGATCGTTGCCGTCGCGTTCGAGGAACTCGTGCGGCTTGATCCGTACGTAGCAGTACAGATCGCCGTTGGGACCGCCGTCGCGGCCGGGCTCGCCCTCGCCGGCGACGCGGATGCCCTGGCCCTCGTGCACGCCGGGGGGGATCTTGATCGTGACGGTTCTCTTCCTGGGCACTCGTCCGCTGCCCCGGCACTTGGAGCAGGGGTTCTGGACGACGTGTCCGCTGCCCTGGCACTGGGGGCACGTGGAGACCATCTGGAAGAAGCCGCCGCCTTTGGCGACCTGGCCGCTGCCGCCGCAGAGCGGGCAACGGATCGGCTGTGAGCCCGCCGCGGCGCCGCTGCCGTTGCAGTCGGGGCATCGATCCTGGCGGGTGAATTCGATGGTCTTCTCGGCGCCCGACGCGACCTCGTCGAGCGTCATTTCAACGCTCGTTTCGAGATCATAGCCGCGGGAGGCGCCGCGACGACCGCCGCCGCGTCCGCCCCGGCCGCCGCCTCCGCCGAAGACGCTGCCGAAGAAATCCTCGAAGCCGAACATGCTGAAGATGTCCTCGACGTTCATCCGCGAGAAGTCGTGCATGCCGGTGCCGCGGAGACCTTCGTGGCCGTACTGGTCGTATTGCTTGCGTTTCTCGGCGTCGCTGAGCACCTCGTAAGCCTCGGCGCACTCCTTGAACTTGGCCTCGGCCTCTTTGTCGCCGGGGTTCTTGTCGGGATGGTACTTGATCGCCATCCGCCGATACGCGCGTTTGATCTCGTCCTCGGAAGCCTTCTTCTCGACTCCCAGGACTTCATAATAATCCCGTTTGGCCATAAGCGATGAAGAGGGTCAGCCACAGAAGAGGAAAGAAATCCGAAACTCGAATATCGAAATCCGAAACAAACTCAAATCTCAAAACCCAAATGACCCAAGCGCTGACGCGAATCGCAACGCCGTTTTGGATTTCGAATTTCGGTCATTCGTGCTTGTTTCGAATGGCGGATTTCGAACCTTGGATTTTCCTCTTCTGTGGCCAACGCCTCACAAATGGTTACCTATCGAACCGAGCCGTGGATCGGCTCCTGGTCCTTGTCCTTCAGCTCGGTGATCAGGACGTTCGTGGTCAGCATCAAGCCGGCCACGGAAGCCGCCATCTCCAGCGCGGTGCGGGCCACCTTGGCCGGATCGATGATCCCGGCCTTGAGCATGTCGACGTACTCGCCGGTGGCGGCATTGTATCCGACGTTCTTTTCTTTCTCCAGTCTTTCGAGCAGGGTGGCGACGATGACCTCGCCTTGCTCGCCGGAGTTTTCGGCGATCTGCGCCGTCGGGGACTTCAGAGCGTTGACGACGATGTCGAAACCGATCTTCTCGTCGCCCTTGGCCTTGCCTCGACCCTTCTCGACCTCTTTGATGGCGCGCAGGAAGATGACGCCGCCGCCGGGGATGACGCCTTCGGCCGCCGCGGCTCTGGTCGCGTGCAGCGCGTCGTCGAGCAGGTCCTTGCGTTCCTTCATTTCGGTTTCGGTGGGGGCTCCTGCGTGGATCACGGCGACGCCGCCGGTGAGCTTGGCCAGACGCTCCTGGAGCTTCTCGCGGTCGTAGTCGCTCGTGGTCTTCTCGATCTGACCGCGGATCTGGTCGCAGCGGGCGGTGATGTCCTTCTTCTTGCCTGCGCCTTCGATGATCGTCGTGTTGTCCTTGGTCACCACGATCCGCTTGGCCTGGCCGAGCTGGGAGACCTCGACGTTCTCGAGCTTGATGCCCAGATCCTCGGTGATGACCTCGCCGCCGGTCAGGATCGCGATGTCCTGGAGCATCGCCTTGCGGCGGTCGCCGAAACCGGGGGCCTTCACGGCGCAGATCTTCAGCACGCCCTGCAGGCGGTTGATCACCAGGGCCGCCAGGGCCTCGCCCTCGACCTCTTCCGCGATCACCAGCAGCGGCTTGCCCATGTGGACCATCTTCTCCAGCAGCGGGATGAACTCGCGAATATTGGAGATCTTCTTCTCGTGCAGCAGGATGTAGGCGTCCTCGAAGATGGCTTCCAGCGTCTCGGGGTTGGTGACGAAGTAGGGGGAGATGTAGCCGCGGTCGAACTGCATGCCCTCGACCAACGTCAGCTCGCTTTCCACGCCCTTGCCGTCTTCGATCTCGATGACGCCTTCCTTGCCCACCTTGTCCATCGCCTGGGCGAGAATCTCGCCGACCGAGGCGTCGTTGTTGGCGCTGATCGTGGCGACCTTGGCGATGTCGTCATGACCCTTGACCGGCACGCTGGCGCCCTTGATGAACTCGCAGGCGATCTCGGCGGCTTTGGCGATGCCCTTGTTGATCGCCATGGGATTGACGCCCGCGGCCACGTGCTTGAGGCCGTCCAGGTAGATCGCCTCGGCCAGCACGATCGAAGTGGTCGTGCCGTCGCCGACGACGTCGGAGGTCTTGCTGGCGACCTCGTTGACCATCTTGGCGCCCATGTTCTTGAACGGCTCAGGCAACTCGATCTCCTTGCTGACCGAGACGCCGTCCTTGGTGATTCGCGGCGAGCCCCAGCTCTTGTTGAGCACGACGTTTCGGCCGGTCGGGCCGAGCGTCACTTTGACCGCGGCGGCGAGCTGCTTGAGGCCTTCTCGCAGCTCGGCTCTCGCGGTGTCGTCGAACATCAGTTGTTTTGCCATGTCCTATTTCCTCTTCGTAAAAGAACCGCTCCGGCGGACCCGGATCGTCGGTTGCTGTGAATGTTACTTCTCCAGGACGCCCAGAAGGTCGCCTTCGCGGACGATGACGAATTTCTCGCCGTCGAGCTCGACTTCGTTGCCCATGTACTTGCCGTAGACGACCTCGTCGCCTTTCTTGACGGACACCGGGGCGCGCTTGCCGTTTTCCTGGACCTTGCCCGGCCCGACCCAGACGACCTTGCCGACCATGGGTTTCTCTTTGGCGGCGTCGGGCAGGAAGATGCCCCCGGCGGTCTTTTCCTGGGCCTGCGACGGCTTGATCACGATTCTGTCATCCAGAGGTCTCAGTTCCATACTGCGTTACTCCTTCTCCTACAGGTATTCTCAACGCGACTCATTTATTTTTCAGTACGAGCACGACCACGCTGTCGATTGAATCCGGCGCCTGCGAAGCCACGGAGACCGTCAGGCCTTTCTCGCTCGCGGCAACCGGAAGACTCGTTCGTTTCTTGTCGGCCAGCAGATAGGCCTTTTCGACCTGGCCGGGGACCGCAGGCACTTCGAGCGGGCCGTCGGTCGGCCAGTGGAACACGTGCAGATACAGCTTGTTGCCCTTGACGGTGCAGCGACCCCACTGGGGCCGCCCGATGACGCTGGCGCTGACGCCGTGGATGCTCTCGCCGTTGACGGCCATCCATTTGCCGATCTCCTGGAGCCGGTCCACGCTGGGCTGGGGGATCAATCCCTCCGGCGTCGGACCGACGTTCAGCAGGAAGTTGCCTCCCTTGCTGGCGACGTCCGCGAGCGTGCGGATCAGCTCTTCGGTGCTCTTCCAGTTCTCGTCGTAGGACTTGAAGCCCCACGTGTCGTTCATCGTCATGCAGGTTTCCCAGTCGACGCCGGGAAGCCCTTCGGGGGGCACCTGCTGCTCGGGAGTGCCGAAGTCGCCGGCATAGTCGTCGCCCTTGCTCAGGCCTTCCATGCCCTGGCGGCCCTTGCCCACGCGGTTGTTGATGATCAGCGAGGGCTGGAGACCGCGGAGGTAGGCGTACAGGTCCTTGCCTTGCGGCTCGGTCCAGTCTTTGATCCACTCGCCGTCGAACCAGAGCACGCCGAGCGGGCCGTAGTTGGCCACCAGCTCCGCAAGCTGCGGCTTCATGTACGTCTCGACGTAGCGGCTGAAGTTCGGGTTCGATTTGCTCGTGTCGTTATAGTTGGGCCAGAAGGGGGCTTGGGCGTCCGGATGGTGCCAGTCCATGATCGAGTGGTAGAAGCACAGCTTGACGCCGTGTTTCTTGCACGCGACGGACAGCTCTCTGAGGATGTCCCGCTTGAACGGCGTGGCGTCCATGACGTCCCAGTCGCTGACCTTCGAATCCCACAGGCAGAAGCCGTCGTGATGCTTGCTCGTGATGACGATGTACTTCATGCCTGCGTTCTTGGCCAGCCGCACCCACTCGTCGGCGTTGAAGCCGATGGGATTGAATTGCGGAGCGAACTTCTCATACTCCTCGACCGGGATCTTCGCGTTGTGCATAATCCACTCGCCGAGGCCGTCGACGCGTTCGCCCTTGTAGGTGCCCGCCGGGACCGCATACAGGCCGAAATGTACGAACATGCCGAAGCGGGCGTCCCGCCACCATTCCATCCGCTCGTCCTGACTGAGGGGCTTGGCTTTCGCGCCGCCGATCTGCGCGGTCGTCCCGCCGCAACTGGCGAGAATGACCATCGCGATCAGCAGGCTCACCACCGTGGCCCCGATCACCAACCATTGCCTTCCTTCCTGCCTGGTCATAACGACTCCATGTGCATGTGTTCGGTTGCCTGATGCCGGCTTACATCATGTCGTCCATGCCGCCCATACCACCCATGCCGCCGCCCATGCCGCCGGGGCCGCCCGGGCCCATCTCGTCTTTGGCCTTGGGCTTCTCGGTCACGAGGCAGTCGGTGGTCAGCAGGAGTCCCGCAATGCTCACGGCGTTCTGCAACGCGGTGCGGACGACCTTGGCCGGGTCGATGACGCCGGCTTCGACGAGGTCTTCGTACTCGTCCTTGTCCGCGTTGTAGCCGAACGCGCCCTTGCCCTCGTAGACCTTGTTCACGACCAGTTGGGCTGTGGCGCCGGCGTTCTGGGCGATCCAGAAGCAGGGCGTCTTGAGGGCCTTGGCCAGGATCTCGGCGCCGGTCTTCTCGTCGCCGGAGAGCTTGACCGACTTGGCCGCGTCGATGCAGCGGATCAGCGCCACGCCGCCGCCGGGGACGATGCCTTCCTCGATCGCCGCGCGGGTCGCGTGCAATGCGTCCTCGATGCGGGCTTTCTTTTCTTTCATCTCCGCTTCGGTCGAGGCGCCGACGCAGACCTCGGCGACGCCGCCGGTGAGCTTGGCCAGGCGCTCCTGGAGTTTCTCACGGTCGTAGTCGCTCGTGGTGGCCTCGATCTCGTCTTTGATCTGCTTGATCCGCCCGTTGATGGCGTCCTGGCTGCCGGCGCCCTCGACGATCGTCGTGTTGTCGCCGTCGATGGTGACCTTGCGAGCCTGGCCGAGCTGCGCCAGCGTGATCTTGTCGAGCTCGACGCCCAGGTCCTTGAAGATGGGCTCGGCGCCGGTCAGCACCGCGATGTCCTGGAGCATGGCCTTGCGACGGTCGCCGTAGCCGGGGGCCTTCACCGCCGCGATCTTCAAGACGCCTTTCAATTTGTTGACCACCAGCGTCGCGAGCACCTCGCTCTCGATGTCCTCGGCGATGATCAGCAGCGACTTCTTGGCCTGGGCCACCTTCTCCAGCAGGGGGATCAGCTTGGCCACGGTGCTGATCTTCTCCTCATGGACGAGGATCAGAGGCTTGTCGAGCTCGACGACCATCTTGTCCTGGTCGGTCACGAAGTGCGGCGAGAGGTACCCGCGGTCGAACTGCATGCCCTCGACGAACTCGACGTGAGTCTCGAAGCTCTTGCCCTCTTCGACGGTGATGACGCCGTCCTTGCCGACCCGCACGAACGCATCGGCCATGATCTTGCCGATCTCGCGGTCGTTGTTGGCCGAGATGGCCGCGACGTTGACGATGTCGGCGGTCTTGTCGATGCTCACAGGCTTGGCGAGCGTGGCCAGCTTCTCGGTCGCCGCCTTGGCCGCGGCTTCCATCCCGCGTTTGAGAGCCATGGCGTCGGCCCCGGCGGTCAGGTTCTTGTACGCCTCCTTATAGAGGGCTTCGGTCAGGACGGTCGCGGTCGTGGTTCCGTCGCCGGCGATCTTGGAAGTCTTGCTGGCGGCTTGCTTTACGAGCTTGGCCCCCAGGTTCTCGGCCTTGTCCGTCAGCTCGATCTCTTCGGCTACCGTTACGCCGTCCTTGGTTACGGTCGGGCCGCCCCAGCTCTTGTCGATGACGGCATTGCGACCGCGCGGGCCGAGGGTTGCCTTGACTGCCGATGCCAGTTTCTCCACCCCGGCGAGCAGCTTGGCCCTTGCCTCAGCCTGAAACGCCAAATCTTTCACTGCCATAATTGCGTGCCTCCTTAACTGCATGCGTGACAAACGGGTTTTTCGGTAAAATGACGCATAATTGAATCTTCTGTGCAAAAGGTATACCAGAGGCCCGATCTTGCCGGTCCAATACAGGTTTACAACTTCTAACCTTTTATTTGGTAAGGATTTACTGGCGTAACGGATTCATCCGACCGCCTGTGGGTTTCCGCCGGCCGGCCTAGCCGGGGTGCCAATTCAGGCCGGCCCGGCCCGCGCCGCACGCCAAGTTGACAGGCCGGGGACTGGCAGGGCGGAGGCTGCGGGCGGGAGGCCTGAGGGGGGAGAGTACCCGTGTTTGGGAAGTCCCCAGGGCGTGGAGCAGGCGGATCTGTTCGTAGTGACGCCGTAAGGCGTTATCTCAAAAACACTTACGCACACTCAAGCACCCAGGATATCCCCTTGCGAGGACACTGCCAACCGAAGACACGCCTTTAGGGGCTCATCCGGTTTTCGCGTACCTCCATGGCCTTTGGGGACGCTGTCCCCAACCCCCTGGGATTTGTCGCTTTGCGCCAGAAACATGACATGGGGGAAGGCGACGAACCACACAGGCAACGTCGCCCATGTCCCTGGACCGTGGCCCTCCCGCGACGCGGGCTCTCGCCGGGGGGCGGGTTGCTTCCCAGCAGAGCCCTATCTCCGCCGTGGCGTATGGAATACATCCGCGACCGGGACCTGCGACAAGAGATCCGCCCGAGCAGACGCCAGGCGGGAGGACAGAAGGCAAGTGGTGTCGGTTTTCCTGGAACACGGATCGGCTCTGCTCCTGATGTTTCTGGCCCAAAGCGGGAAATCCCAGGGGTCCGGGGACAGCGTCCCCGGCGGCCGGTCGTTGCCCTATCTCCAAGTACGCAAAAGGCGGATGAACCCCTTTGGCTCATCCGCCTTTCGCGTACTTCTGTGGTTTCGGCACGCCCCAAGCGGCGTGCGGAGGAGATTCTCCGCTTTGAGCCAATAGCATGGAAAGGTGATCCGAGACACCGGCCACGGGTCACCTGCCAGGGGTGCGTGGCACGCCGTCCATGCTGCTGGTGAAAAGCGCAAAATCTCCCAGGCCCGCCCGCTTCGGGTGGGATCGAAGTACGCGAAAACCGGATGAGCCTCTCTTGATTCGGCCGTGTTCCTTCGGGTAGAATGGGCGTGCGGCGACGAAACACGGTCTTGTGCGAGGGATGGCCATGGAAGAAGCGACCACGATCGGTCCAGGACGAAGGCGGTGGAAGAGGTTCCTGATCCCTGCGGCTTGGATCTTCGCCTCCTATGTTCTGGTGATCATCTTCTTGTGCGCGTTCTTTGACGTTCGCTGCCTGAGGGACGTGAAGGCTTACCGTTGCATGATGAGACGGCCGCCCCATCCGATCTGGAAGGACCTGGCCCTCCGGCGGATTCACAACCGCAGCGATCTGACTCAAACCATCAAGAAACACCCTCCCACCAAGTGCGAGGAGTACGGACCTTACACGCTCTTGTCTTACAGCGAGGGCGGATCGATCGACACTGTGTGCGTCATCGCTACCGGTGGCGTCCTGGTTTACGCGGATGCTTTCGGCTATGACCCATCCAGCCGGTACTGCGTTCGCTGGGGCTACGTCTTTTTCTCCGACCCGACGCACGTCCGGCTATTCGAGCAGGCCCGCGAGCGTCATCTCGATCAAGTCCGTTTGAAGCAGGACGCCTGGCTGATTCATCGTGCAATCGCGGCCGGCCAGGACGTGGTCCTTTGTCGGCAAATCGAGCGTCGCGAGAGCGACGGTGAACCCGGATACGACGATGAGACGATGCGCATGTACGAGCAGATCTATGGACGGGACGCTCTGACGAGTATGCTGGGACTCCGCTGCGAATTGACTGTCGAAATCTCGCAGTCGTTGTCCGGCGATCTGAAGCCGGGGACGCAGTTGACGCTATCGGTCGAGAAATGCAGCCAGGACGATCTGGCCGAGCCTGAGCTCGTCTTCCTTCACGGCGAGGAAGGTGAACCCTATGTGCTGGTTCCGAAGAAGGCCCTTGAATGGTACCAGTCGCTCACGCCGGACGCAGATCAAGGAACTCGAAGCCCGATGGCGGACCTGAATGGCTACTGAAACGGAACCAGAAGAAGGGCGGCACTTCCTATCGGGGAAGACCTCCTTCCCAGCGATCCGTAATGGCCTTGACTCTCTCGATGGCGAGACCACCGGATGCGAGCGGTTCTCCTTGTGACCAAGAGACTTCTGGAAGACCTTGTCAAGCCGGGTTGCCAAGGGTTCTGCAGGAAGATATACTGTTCTCCTGGCAACGATTGTATGGCAGGAACGCCCAATGACCCAGAAAACCATACGTGAACAAAAGAGGCTTACGTGGAACCTCGGGAAGTTCGACATGCGGCCCTTCTGGGCAGATGAAGACAGTACGCTCAAGTGTCATTTCGAGACCGAACGTGGTGCCTTGTTTTCCGGCGACTGTCTGGACGTGCTCCCGTTGTTTCGGGATCAGTGCATCGATACCGTTTTCGCTGACCCGCCCTTTAATCTCGGAAAGCAATATGGCAGGAACACCAACGACAATCGTGCAGATGCAGAGTACCAAGAGTGGTGCAAGCAGTGGCTTGTAGAATGTATCCGGCTTCTGAAGCCGGGGGGGGCGTTGTTCCTCTACAATCTGCCGAAATGGAACATACCTCTGGGCGCCTTCATCGGCGAACAGAAGGGCATGCAGTTCCGCCACTGGATCGCGGTGGAGATAAGTGCCTGCCTGCCGATCGCCGGGCGGCTTCATCCAAGCCATTACAGTCTGCTCTATTACACGAAGGGCAAGCCAAAGACGTTCCGTCGGATTCGGACTCCAATCCCGTTGTGCCGACATTGCTGCAGAGAAATCAAGGACTATGGCGGGCATCGTGACGCTCTTAACCCCAATGGGCTGACTCTCAAGGACGTTTGGACGGATATCCCGCCGGTGCGTCACGCCAAGTTCAAATCAGACAAACGAAAGGCCAATGCTCTCTCCACGAAACTCCTGGACAGAGTTGTCGAGATGAGCACCTTGCCCGGCGATGTCGTCCTGGATCCGTTTGGAGGAAGTGGCACTACGTTTGCCGTTTGCGAGGCAAAGGGTCGGCGATGGCTTGGCGTGGAACTCGATTTCGCCGACGTCATAGCGGATCGCCTTTCCAATGATGATCTCGCCCATCATCGCAACGATGATTACATCGAGGGCTAAGCCAACGCTCGGCCGTCCGTGCATTTTCCGATCCGCGGGACCTTCCTGCTTGTGCCGTCATGTTCCACCACGATTATCTGCAGCAATCCGTTGCTGCACGGCACAGTTCTCCAGAGATCCAGATAGGGTTCGAGCTCCGAGATGTTGCCCACACGATCGGTAAGATATGTGTACAGTTCGCGAGAAGGGACGATCAACGTGCCACCAGCCAGTTTCCTTTTAAGGAGCCCGAGCGCCATCTTATTAAGCGCCCGGTGACTCGACGAGATGTTCCCTGTTTCCCATTCAACGGCAAACGGCCCAAAGCTTGTTTCGAGCACTGCGTCGAGTTTGCCCGGACGATCTACAGTTGCGAGATCCAGCGGTTTCTCCAGTTGCCAGCCCCTTCGCCTGAGCAGACTCATCATACCGAGCTTAATGGGCTTCACGCCGTTTCCTTGATTCCTCTTCTTGCCCGATTCAGGGTATATGATGAAAGAGCGGCTCCTTGGAGGCCAATGCACACCAGCAATGCCTTCTTCCAGATCCTTCTCGATGCGCTGATAGTCCGCCGATCTTGGGAACTGCCCAACAGATATGAGTATCTCTCTTCGAACGATTCTCATAGGTGCTCCAATGCAAATACTGTGTCCGATCTGGTACAGGCCTCAGCAATCTTGTGCTGTCAGCAACGCTACGACACCTATCTGTCTATCGGCATTTGTTGCGAGGACACTGAAGGGATGGTACGCGTCAGGCATTGAAAGGGGTTTGGGGGGCTTGGCGTCTCGCCGCGGAGCGGGCAATCCGGGAATAATGCCTCACGGCGTCTCGACGCGTGGGCTCAAGAGCCCACCCTGCAAGAGTGGTCGTTCCGCCTCTTTCCTCTCTGCGCCCCTGGCTGCATCACCCGCTCGGAGGGCTTTCCCCTCGCAACTGGCGCAGGGCCTTGAGCTGACGGACGGCCTCTCTGTCGCGAGGGCGGTTCAGTGCCTCCTTGGCCGTGATCAGCGCGTCGAGGGAGAGCACGTGTAAGTGTCTGCCCTCGACCTCGATGGACACGCTGGCCCGCTTAACCCGCTCGTACCCACCGAGCCCCTGAATCTCACTGAGGCAATCGAGGTGACCGAGGTCCGTATCGAGATAGAGATTCTTGAACTCGCCTGCGTTCCCGGGGGTCAGCTCCAGGGGCTTCCTGCCCGGCGTCATTCGATGCACCGGGTGCGAATCGGACAAAGCCGCCTGCAGGGCCAGAAGGTTGGTCGCCGAGAAATCGCAGCAGATGTCGACGTCCTGCGTTGTGACCGTGCAGCCATGCACGATCCCGGCGTAGCCGCCGACGATCACGAACTCCACCCCTGCATCGGCCAGACGCTCCAACAGGTCGAGGAACCCGCCGCTCACAGGAACCTCGCTTTCTGAAGCCGTCGCATCCGATCGAGTGCGATCTGGTGGCGGCGCATGCGCTCGGCCGGACTCAGGGCCAGGTTCGCCCGGAGCAGGGAGATGTCAATGCCGTACTCGACGGCTTCCCGAACCGCGTCCGACGACTCCGCCTGCCCCTGAGATTTCGGTTGTTCCGACGGTGCGCTCATGACGGGATTGTAGCGTCGCCGCCGGACAAGAGCAACGATTCGCATCCGTCCGGGCATCGCAGTGTGGAGGGAGCCTTTCCAGTGCGATGCCTCAGGGCGTCGCTACGAACGGGGTCTCGACTCGTGGGCTGAAGAGCCCACCTTGCATGTCCGCTCTCTCTGCGTTTCGCTGCGGCCTCTGCGGTTAGACTCTCTTGGTTTCCGCGTGAGAAAACTCCGATTTCCGTCGGATTTTTTTGGGGACGCTCCTTACCCCTTGTCCGGCCTGGACTTGCGGTGGGGCGGAATTCAACTGTTTTCTTGAAAGACCGGTTGTGATCGTTTATAATAGACCTAACTCGTACGGGTTCAGAGACGGCCCGCGCGGGAGTAGAATAGGCGTTGAGACCGCGGGTCCCATTCGCAGGCGACCCGAAAGCGACACTTCATCGATCGACAACTGTGCCGTCGCGAGTCACGAGCCACGGGTCACGAGTCACGGAGACGAGCCATGGAAAAGCGATGCTGTCGGAACTGTATGTATGGGAAGAGGCCCCAGGGGCGGTGGCTGCGAGTCGCGCTGTCGCGGTGGCCGGGGATGGTGATCTGCTCGGTCTGCGCCGATTGCCCCGGCAAGACGTCCGGCGTGTACGCCGAGTCGTATTGCCGGAACTTCTGCCCCAAGCCGGGCCTCGCGTGCGAGCCGCAGGAGCCGATCGTCGAGCCGGGCGAGACGCTCTGCAAGATCCCGCTATCGCAGGGACTATATGCGCTGGTCGACCCCGAGGACTACGAAGGATTGAGCCGGTACAAATGGTACGCCTGTCGCTGCAAACACACGTACTATGCTGGTCGGCGGCTGGCGAATCGCAAGGTCGTTCTCATGCATCGCGAGATCATGAAGACGCCGCCGGGCATGGTCGTCGATCACAAGAATCTCAACGGCCTGGACAATCGCAAACGGTATCTCCGCAACTGCACCCCCAGGCAGAACCTCCACAACAGCCGGCCACGATGCGTCCAGACGGGTTTCAAGGGCGTCACGTACAATGAACTGACGGGCAAGTACGAAGCCTGGATCGGGAAGAGCGGAACCAGTAAGAAACTCGGCGAGTTCGACGATCCGGTCTCGGCGGCCAAGGCCCGCGATCGCAAGGCGTGGGAACTGCAGGGCGAGTTCGCGTATCTGAACTTCCCCGACGACCTGCCGCGCGGGGACCGTGGGACGGCCGAACCCGGCGGAGCCAGGATCGTTCTCCTGAAGGGGCGAGCCGTGCTGCACACGAAGGCCTTGGGGCGACTGGTCGTCGTCCGAGCCGAGGCGTCAGGGCACGCGGGGTAGGATCTTCTCGGCCGCCTGTTTGGCCAGGTCCAGAGACTGGTCGCCCTTGCCCACGACGGTGACGATGAGCAGGTTGGAGTTCTTGAGGATGTTCAACTGATTGAGCTTGCCGGCGGCCCAGTACGCCTTCTGGCCCAGGCCCTCGACGGGCACGGGGTCCACGCCGGAAATGGATTTGGAGGCGGCCTGCGCCTGTTCGAAGTTCTTGGCCGAGGCGCCGGCGCGAACGTACAGACTGACGCCAGTGAAATCCGTCGCGACGTAGCTGACGTTGGACATGGTGACGCCGTCGCCCTGCACGGTGGGCTCGTTGACCGTCTTGCCGAGGAGCGTCTCGGCGTCGGCTTTCGCGAGGAACTCCGAGGCGTCGATCTTCGTCGGGGCGAGGGCCGCCGGAACTGCCGCGGCGTCGGCGGACGCAGGAGAGGGCGGCGTTGCAGGCTGGGAGGTCTGGGGCGGGCCGCTCGGGGCCGGCCCCTTGGCGGGCTCATTCTCCTTGGAGCCACAGGCGCAAAGGCCCAACATCAGGACGCCGAGCACGAGACACCCTATGACCGGAACCACCGTTTTCGCTTTCATCATCGTTCAATCCTCTGCGAACATAGTCGGATTCAGATCCACTGGAGAACAGACTGTAGCGACGATCTGGCGGCAATGCAAACGGAATTCCCGGCGTGAAGCGAGAGGATCGATCCCGGAGCGGGCGTTCGCGGCCAGTCCTCGCTCGGGCGGCGGGTTCGTGACATCCCGAGGTTCAGGAGGCCTGGGCGACCTGCGTCTGCTCGGCGGTCAGGCGGGGGCTGCAGATCTCCACGGTGGCGTCGAGCAGGGCCTCGTTGGTGGCGTCGGTGCGGAAGTAGAGGCTGCCGACGCGGACCACCGCCTCGGCGGTCTGGATCTCGGTCAGGAACGCGACGAGCTGTCGCGGGGCGATGTCCTGCAGCTCGATCGTGACCACCGTCTCGGAGTAGTCCGGGCGGACCTGCACGACGCCGGGCTGCATCTTCGTGACGTGGGCGTCCAGCTTGTGCCGGCTGATCATCGTTTCGAGGAATCGAGGCAGCTGGAATCCAGGGTCCTGGGAGGCGATTCGCGTCCGCAGGCCTTTGAACTGGTTCGCCAGAGTCTGGTATTCGACGCTTTGGGCCTGAAGCTGTCGCACCTGATCTCGTTTCTCGGGGAGGATGCGTTCGAGGGTCCGGATGCGTTCCCGGGCGGGTCGGAAGATCGCCGTCCAGGCCGCGAACACGACCAGCATGGCGACCAGGCCGATCGCCAGGTTTCGTTCTCGTGGGTTGATCTGGATCATGATGCCTTCTTCTCCGTTGTGGACAGCGAGATCTTGAACTCCACCTTTTGCGACTCGGGTCGTTTCTGCGGCTGCGGAGCGTCCACGAGCCTGAGTCCCGGCGTGTTTTCGAGAATCCGCTGCCAGTCGCCGAACGTGGCGAACGAATCGCAGGTGCCGGTGATGCGAACGGAACTGCCGGCGATCAGCATCTCGTGCAGTCGCAGATTGCCCGAGGAGGGGATTTGCCGGCTCAGCGTGGCCAGGACCTCCAGCGGGCCGGGCTGGTTCGGGTTGAAGCCGGTGAACAGTTCACAGTCCTTGCGAAGGGCGTCGAGTTTCTGCTGGAGCTGCGCCGCGGGATTGACGACGGTCCGCTCCTCGGGGACGACGCGGAGAAAGAGCGCTCTTTCCTGCTCTCTGAGCTTGGCGTACTGCGACTCCAGCGACGAGAGCTGGAGGAACAGGCCGATCACCCAGATGGCCACCGCAGCCGCAGCGAGGCCGCCGCAGATGGCCATCTCCCGGCGCACCCGCACGACCGGCTGGGTCCGGGTCCGATAGGCCTTGAGAAAATCGGTTCGGCTCGTCACCTGCGGCTGGAGTGTCCGCAGGGCCAGGCCTTCCGCGACGCACAGGACCGAGTCCGCGTCGGCGGCTGCCGACCGGATGACGTTCACGCACGGATTGACCGGCACGATCCGGCTGTTGATCTTCTCGCCGATCGCGGGCGGGAGAAGCTCCGCCATCCGGCCCGATGCGATCAGGAAGATGTACAGGCCGGCTTCGGGGTCGCTGCGAAAGAGCCGTCTCCAGGTGATCTCGATCTCCTGGGCGAGGATCTCCGCGGTCTGCTGGACGACCGTTTCGAGGTCCTGCGTTTCGCTGGAGAGCATCGGCAGGGTGCGGACGAGCAGCAGATAGCCGTCCTGCGTTGCCGCGAGGTTGATCGTGGATTCGTCCACGTACAGGACGGCCGCCCGCCCTTGGAGCGAGGCCGGATGGTTGGCGGCGATCGCGGCCTGGCCGGCGATCGTCGGGCAGTCCACTCGCACCGGCTTGATCCTGGCTTCGTCGAGCGAGGCCAGGTGCGCGGCAAACTGATCGCACGACGTGGCGGCCACCAGCAGCGAATGGCGTCCGTCCGGAGAAGGCAGGGCGGTGCAGACCTGCGTGACCGCCTCCTCGGTCGGAATGGGGAAACAGTCCCGCAGACTCGACGCGTCGCCGGCCTGGAGCGCCGCCATGCCCGCTGCGTCGGTCTGGACGTCCGCGAAGAAGAATGTGTGGGAAGGCAGGGACACCGCGACGTCGGCCCGCGGGTCGAAGCCGTGGTCCTGGATCAGCGAGCGGAGAATCGCCGATGGCGAATCCGTGCTCCGTCGGGCTTGCGTGGCGAGAGTTTTCTCCAGGCAAAGGCCCTCCGCAGTCCGAGCGATCTGCGCGGCTCGGACGTGGCTGCGTCCGATTTCGATTCCGATGCATTTTTTGGGCGTTCTGATGCCTTCACCTCTTCAAAGGGTCGCCGGGGGACCGAGACGCCCCCTCGGCGTCTCTACAGCTCCCGGTATAGAATCATATCGACCGTTCCGGCCTGCGTGTTTCTTCTGAGCAACGCTTCGGCTGCGCGCGCGCGGTCGGCCAGGCCGGCCCGCGAGAGAACGCGGTAAAATCGGTCCTGGGGACGCACGCAGACGCGGTCCTTGATCGCCCGGTAGACATTATCGGTCATTCCCGGCAGACTTCGGAGCTGCGCGACGTTTGCGAACGGCTTGATCCTGCGCTGGTTGAGGATCATCTGGGCGACCGCGCCGTCCATCTGTTCCGAGAGCGACTGGAGTACGAGCTTCGGCGCGGCGTTGACGTTGATCTTTCCGTCGCCGACGCAGGTCAGATAGGGACGCAGCCGGTTGAACGCCTCGGGCGTGACGCCTTTGACCCAGAGCAGATCGTCCACCGTGTCGAGCGGTCGGTTGCGGCAGGCGTACGGTCGCGGCAGGGCCTGATAGTGGTCGTTCTCGGCGCCGGTGTTCTCCCGCTGGATGAACGGCAGACGCGTCACTTCCTCGTCGGAATCGATCCAGTCGATCAGGCACGGGACCATGCCGTAGCCGATTCGCTCGGAACGGTCCTGTTGGGCGTTCACCAGGTCGATCAGTCGCAGGAGTTGGTCGATGACCGGTCGATTCAGTTGTCCGTCGGCGGTCTTGAGATGGTTGACGTTCAGCAGTCCGCTTTCGTCGCTGACCGTGACGGAGCAGTTGGCGTCGTCGATAAGGAAGGAATTGTCTCCGGTCAATAGGGTGGAGAACCGCGGGTCCGCGCCGAGGTCGTTGACGTCCCGAACCGCTGCGATGGCGATCTCAATCCCGGCCCGCGCGGCGGCGCCGACCTGTTCGGCGCGGTGGAAGCTGTCGGCTGAATCCAGCCGGGCGCGGGCTGTCAGGTTGAAGCCGAACAGCAGGCTCGACAGCACGAGGACCGCCCCGAGCACGACGACGAGGATGAAGCCGCCTTGTCTGTGACCTGTGCGGGTTCGTGTCATGGTTGTCTGCCCGGGGCCCTGGTTGGTTGTCCACGAAGCGCGCTTTGGCAGGCGACGGGGACCGTCGTCGCATATCGCTGCACGGATCCCTGGCGGTCGGTGACGCCGATCGCGATCCGGACCGCATGCGGCAATCGTCCGGCCCGCCTCGAATCCCAGGCGGTCTGCCATTGTTTCCCATCGTGGAACTTCAGTTCGATTTCCGTCAGGCCGGTCAGGATGGGCCGCCAGACGCCGGTTTCCTTCAGCGTGCTCGTGCGTTGGACGAAGGGCTCGCAGCAGATCAGCAGGGCGTCCTGCGAGTCTTCGTAGCGGTACGCGACATGCGAGATCCCTAGGGGTCTGTCGAATCCGAGGTCGAATCCGCCTGTCGTGACGAAGCTCAGGAGATTGCCGCGCAAAGCCGCGGGTTCGGCGTAGAACGCAGCGGCGGGTTCCGCGGGCTTGATTGTGCGTCCGACATCCGTTTGCGGCGCGTGTGAAGCCGTCGGAGGCAGGTACGCGCAGCGAATCTGACGGGCCATCATGCGAAGCGCCAGATGCGCGCGTTCCGAGCACGCCATGCGGGAGCCGTAGACGTCCAGCGACCGGGAGGTGGCCGCGTAGCTGCCGTAGACCATCGTGACGATGGACGCGACGATCGCCAGCGAGACCAGCATCTCGATCAGGGTGAACGCTTTCTGTGCGGCTCTACAATGCACGGATCTTCCTCTCTGCGACATAGGTGGTCAGTCGGACGGGACTGTTGGCGGGATTGTCCCCGGCGGCGACTTCGACCGAGAGTTTCCGAAGACGGTCGAGCCGAACGCCCGGGGATCGCTGCTGCGACCCGGAGGCGTCGGTCACTTCGGTCCGCCAGGTGAACCGTCCCCCGTCGCTTTCCACGACGCCGGACCGCGTCCCCACCTGGGGAAATCCCGACTCCAGCGTCTCGGCCATCTTCTCCTGGGCGACAAACACCGCCCGCGCGGTCGTCTGCGCCTTGTCCGCCACCCGGATGCTGGTCAGGTTCAATTGCAGCAATCCGAGCAAAGCGATCGAGACGATCGCCAGAGCTGCGACCGTCTCGATCAGCGTGAACGCGTTGTCGCGTTTGGGCTTCATCGTCCCTCCTCGATGCCGGCGATCTTGTGCGTCTAGCCCTGGAGGTTCCAGCTCTCGATGTCGGCGTCTTTGCCGCTGCCGCCGTCTTCGCCGTCCTTGCCCAGGGACTTCAGGTCGTAGTCCTTGCTGTGCAGGCCGGGGCTGATGTAAATGTAGGGGTTGCCCCAGGGATCGGTGGGCACTCGCTCGAGATACCCATCGCTGTCGAACCCCTTGAGCCCGGGATTCGTGACGAGCGCCTGCAACCCCTCGGCCGTCGTGGGGAAGCGTCCGACGTCGGTCTTGAACATCGCCAGGGCCGACTGAATCGCGCGGATGTCGACGGTTGCCTTGGTCTGGCGGGCCTGGTCCGGCCTGCTCAGGATCTTGGGCATCACGGTCGTCGCCAGCAAGCCCAGGATGACCACGACGATCATCAGTTCGATCAGGGTGAAACCGCGAACGATTGATGATCGATGATTGATGATTGATGATTGGTTCATATTCGAACGTCCTTACTTGTCACAAGGCTTGATTGATTTCGAAAATCGGCAACAGGATCGCCAGCACGATGAACGTCACGATGCCTCCCATGACCAGCAGAATCACCGGTTCCAGGAGCGAGGTGAGCGTCCGGACGGAAGCTTCGACCTCGCCGTCGTACATCTCCGCGATGTCGATCATCCCGTCCTCGATGTTGCCGGACATCTGGCCGGTCGCGATCAGGTGGTACACAACCGGGGGGAACAGGCCGGTGGTCTTCATCGCCCCGGCGATGTTGTCCCCTTTGTGCACGGATTCGCGTATCGTCTTCATCGCGTCCGCGATCAGGCTGTTTTGAATCACCCGCTGGGTAATCTCCATCGCGGCCATCACCGGCAACCCGCTCTTCATCAGCGTGCCCAGTGTCCGCGTCAGTCGGGCCAGCTCCAGGCGGAACAGCAGGGGGCCGAACAAAGGCAGCTTCAGGACGATGCGGTCCAGCCAGGCCTTGCCTTCGCGGTTGCGTCGCAGGGCTGCGAGCCCGATTACCGCTGCGCAGAACAGGCCGAGAAAGACCATGAGGTACGTCTGCGAGAATTCGCTGACCGAGATCAGAAACCGCGTCGGCCAGGGCAGCCCGCGATTCATTTCCGTGAACAGTCGGGTGATGCCCGGCACCACGTATGAGATCAGGAACACCACGACCGCGGTGGCCACGGTCGCCATGACCGTGGGATAGGTGATCGCGGCCTTGACCTTGCCGACGAGTTGGACGCGCTTCTCCAGGATGTCGGCGATGCGTGCGAGCACCTCTTCGAGGGCTCCGCTGCTTTCGCCGGCTGAGACCATGCTCACGAACAGCGGTGAGAACACGCCGGGATGGCGGGCCAGGGCTTCCGCCATGCTCACGCCTTCGTTCACGTCGTCGCGGACCTGGCGGATCGCACGAACGAGCGGTTTCTCGCCGGGCAAGAGCGACTTGCCTTTGGTGTTCGCGGGGCTCTCCAGTTGCTCCACCAGCGCCGACAGGGCAGGCACCAGCGGCATTCCCGCGTGCAAGAGCGCCGACAGTTGCCTGGCGATTCGACAGAGGTCTTTCGTGCCGGCCCGTCGCAGAATGTCGTTGTTCGGCTTCGACGGCGCTACGGGCCGATGGACACGCTGCCCGGCCGCGGCGGCCTCTCGTCGCAGATCGCTGGTGAATTGTGATTCGAGCACAGGCATCTCAGTTTCCCTCCGATCCGATCTGCACGCTGTCCTGCGTCACGCGATAGACCTCCTGGAGCGTGGTGACTCCTTCCAGGGCCCGGCGCAATCCGTCGTTTCTCAGGGTCGTCATGCCGTGCGTCAGGGCCGCTTCCTTGATCAGGTGCGACGCCTGCCGGCGAACGATCAGATCGCGGATGGCGTCGTCGACGAGCAGCAGCTCGAAGATGCCGGTCCGGCCCATGTATCCGCTTTCGAGGCACTTGGGGCAGCCGGCGCCTTTGTGCAGCCTGATGAGGCCCTTGGCGATCTTCTCCAGCTCGCTCCAGGAGACCGCTCCTTCCTGTGGAGTATAGGGCTGCTTGCAGCTCGGGCAGATCACCCGCACGAGCCGCTGGGCCATCACGCCTACGACGGTCGAGGAGATCAGGTAGGGCTCGATCCCCATGTCGATCAGACGCGTGAAGGCGGAGGCAGCGTCGTTCGTGTGCAGGGTGCTCAACACGAGGTGGCCCGTCAGCGAGGCCTGGATCGCGATTTCCGCGGTCTCGCGGTCGCGAATCTCGCCGATCATGATGATGTCCGGGTCCTGGCGGAGGATGTGACGCAGGCAACTGGCGAACGTCAGGTCGATCTTGGCATGTACCTGCATCTGGCCGACGCCGGGCAACTGATATTCGACCGGATCCTCGACGGTCAGGATGTTTCGCTCGTGGCTGTTGAGCTCATTCAGAGCGCCGTAGAGCGTCGTGGTCTTGCCGCTGCCGGTGGGACCGGTGATCAGGACGATCCCGTGCGAGACCGCGATCAGGCTGCGGAAGGTCTTGAGCAGGTCCGGTCCGAAGCCGATCTCTTCGAGCTTCAGCTCGCCTCGTCCCTTGTCGAGCAGTCGAAGCACGACCCGCTCGCCGCCGGCGGTGGGAATCACCGAGACGCGGATATCGACGACCTCGTCGCCGATGCTGACGCGACTCTGGCCGTCCTGGGGCAGGCGATGCTCCGCGATGTTCAGATTGGCCATGATCTTCAGACGAGAGAGGATCGGGCTGACCTGGATCTTGGGCAGGCTCAGGATGTTCCGCAGGACGCCGTCGACGCGGAAGCGGATCTTCACCTCCTGCTCGTAGGGCTCGATGTGGATGTCGCTGGCCCGGCTGTGCACCGCGTGGAACAGGATCTTGTTGACCAGCTTGATCGCGGGGGCCTTGTCCGCGATGTTGAGCAGGTCCTCCGCCCGCGTCTGGACGCTGCTGGCGAGGTCCTGGACGGACGACGCGGGTGCGTCGGTTTGTCCCGACGACTCCGGCGCATCGGGCGTGAAGTAGTTTTCTTCCTCGCCGGGGCTGAGGTAGTAGCATCGGCTGATCGCCTGCTCGATCTCGGACGGCTCGCAAAGGACCCGGCGGCAGGGCCGGCCCAGGATGCCCACGATCGCGTCGTAAGCGCCGATATTGAGCGGATCGGCCAACGCCACCGCGGGCTCGTTCTTCTCCAGGAGGATGGGGATCGCCCGTTGCCTCTTGAGAAACTCAAGGGGCAGTCGTCGCATCAGCTCCGAGCTCAGTTGCTCGGGGCGGATCGGATGCCGCTGTCGGTTGTCTGTCCGTTCGATCACTCCCTGGCTCCCCTGGGATCTCACCGTCTAGGGATTTCTGCCGGCGCCCGTCGAAGGCCCGCTCGGAACCTCATTTGTCCTTTGGCTGGCCCAACGTCATTTCCTGCCTCTTTCTCTCGGTCATATTGACGAGGTCCTCCTGAGTGGACATCACGTGCGGCGTGATGAACAGCAGGAGATTCGTTTTCTGCATTCGGTCCCGCTCCGAGCGGAACATGGACCCGATCAGGGGCAAGTCCCCGAACAGCGGGATCTTCTTGACCGCATGGGTCGTGTCGTCGCGGATCAGTCCGCCGATGACGACCGTCGCGCCGCTGCCCATCGTGACGACCGTCTGGGCGGTCCGTTTGGCGGTGGCGGGCGTGTCGATCGAGAGGGTCGTGACGTCCTCGATGAGCTTGGTGAACTCGCTGTCGATTTCGAGGCGGATCAGGCCGCCCTGGCTGACGTGCGGCGTGATGTCCAGCGTGATGCCCACGTCCTTGTATTCGAAGCTCTTGATGACCGTCGGATTGATCGGATCGGTGCTCTCGGTGATCCGCGACTCGGTGACGAACGGGCGGTTCTCGCCGACGATGATCTGGGCCTTGCGGTGGTTCGACGTCAGGATCGACGGGGTCGAGAGGATGTTGACGCCCGATTGTTTCTGCAGGGCGTGGAGGATGGCGCCGATCTGCGCGCCGCCGGCGCCTCCTCGCCAGGCGCCGACGTTGAGCCCTTCGGAGGTCCCGCTGAGGAAATCCACACGCGGGCCGAGATTGGTAATGCCGAACCCTCGCACGCTCTCGGCCACCGCGTTGTCGAGCGTGGCCCAGTCGATACCGATCTCTCGGAGCGATTCTTCGGTGATCTCGAGGATCAGCATCTCGACCAGCACCTGGTCGCGAACGATGTCGAGCTTCTCGATGATCTGCGAGACGACCTCGAAATCCTGTGGCGAGGCCACGACGACCAGGGCGTTCGTGCTCGGGTCCGGCGTGACCTGGATCTGCTGGGAGGCTTCGACCGCGCCGGCCAGCTTCATGCCCGCCATGGCCTGGTCGAGCGAGCGGCCCACCTCGTTGGCGTCGGCGTTCTTGAGGTACACCACATGGACGTTGTTGACGCCGACGGGACGTTGAATGTCGAGCTGCTCGACGAGTCCTCGGATCATCTCGGCGTTTTGCTCGCCGGCGATGACGATCAGCGAGTTGGTGCGGTCGTCGGGGAGGATCCTGGCGCCGGTTACGCCGCCGCCGGGCGAAATGCGACCGGTCTGGGGGCCCGCGCTGCGGTTTCTCTCCAGGATCCTCGTGATCTGTTCGCTGAGCACTCGGGCCGACGCGTGGGTCAACGGGAACGTCAGCACCTTTTCCTGCGAACCTTCGACGTCGAGTTGCTGAACGACCTGCGCGATGTGACGGATGTTCGCGGAGGTGTCGGTGATCATCAGGGAGTTGGTCCGCGGATACGTCGCCAGTTGTGCGCCGGTCGAGATAATGGGTTCGATGATCTGGCGGACTTCGTCGGCGTCCGCGTACTTCAGCGGCATGATCTGCGTGACGACCATATCGACCTTCGGGATGAAGGCCGGGTCGGCGCCGATCCGAACCTGCAAGTGGTGTCGGGCCGCGTCGGCCTTGGGCACCACCTTGACCGCGTTGTCCATCTCGATCGTGGCGTAGCCGCGCACGTCGAGGATCGACTGCAGGAAGGCGTAGAGGTCGCCCAGGCGGATCGGAGTCGGAGACATCACGGTGACGTTCCCGGTGACGCTTTCATGCGGAATGAAGTTGATGCCGGTGATGTCGCCGATGGTCTTGAGGACCGTGCGGATGTCGACGTTGTCGAAGTTCACGGAAACGGGCTCGTCGGCCATGCCCGGCCTCAGCGAAGGCATGGCCTGGGGCTGGACCGCCGCCTGCGGTTGCGTGGGCGGTTGCGACGGGACCGCGACGAGCTCCACGGGTTTTGGTGTTTTGGCCGGGGGCTGGGGCGTGCCGAACTCTACCGGGCTGACGACCTCTTCGGCCAGCGATCGCCGGGTTCCGACGTTCTGCGGAGGCGCGCCGGTGATGCGCTGAGCCGCAAGGACGGGCTCGACACGCGCCGGTTCGACGGCGGGAACCGTCGGGCTTTGCCCGGGTCGCTCCACCTGCGGCGCGGGGACGGACGAAGCGGATGCGTTTTCCTTTTGCGTCCGGCATCCCGTCGCGGCGGTCAGGACCAGGATCGTCAGCGTCAACAGGGCGGTTCGGCGCCCGTGCGGCGCGTTGCCGCGAGGCTGCGTTTGATTGCGAAGAGGTTGTGTGTTCACGGTGCCCTCCATCGTGCTAGAGACCGAATGACAGGTCTTTGCTTTTGCCGTTGCGTAACAGTTCAATATCCACCTTCGATTGCGTCCGGGCCTTCATCAGGACCTGGAACGCCTTTTGTTTGCTGGTCAGTTGCTGGCCGTTGATTTTTCGAATGACGTCGCCGTCCCGCAGGCCGAACAGTTCGGCCATGGGGATCTTGTCCAGACCGGTGATCCGCAGACCTTCGGCGCGGTCGTTTTTCACATAGGGCTCGATGGTCGCCTTGCGAAAGACCTCCGCGACGTAGTCGGCCTTGACCGGAGGCATCGCTGGCTGCTGGGTCTGAGTCGCGGCTTTCTCGGTAGTCGTTGCTGGAAGCATGGACTCCGAAGACGGCGTCTCGCCTCCGGCCGGTCCGGTTCGCAGCCGCAGGATCAGCTGACGACCTTCGTGCCGGAGCACGACCGCATCCTGCTGGATGGCCTCGATCGTGGCCGAGGCGACGGTGTCGCCGATTCGGTAGACGCCTGTGGTCTTGCCCTTGGTGTCCTGGATATTGGCTCGGGAGATGGCCGGTCCGCCGGCGATGGCGCCCACGAGACGCAGGCCCAGTTCCTCCGCAGAGGGCATGGAATCCAGGGCCTGAACCCTCCGCGGGTCCGTCGCAGCGAACAGATTGCTCTGAAGAATTCCTTCGTAGTTCGCGGAGTATCGTCGGTCGGTCGTCTCGGAATCGACGTTCGGCAGAGGTTCCTCGCCGACCGCGGCGGACGGATCGAACGCCGCGACGTGCAGGTGATCCATGGCGGCGCGAAAGCCGCCGTAGGCCAACGCGGCCACGAGCGAAGCCTTGACCAGCCAGACGACTCGGATGACTCGTTTCTCGTTCATTGACACCCTCTTCCGATGGGCCCCTTGGCGGAAATTCCGCGTCAGGAAAGGCCCGTACGTAGTTCTGCCACAGCGTTCTATCGTCGCGTGGGGGTATGCACTTGATTCGAATGGCGCCGGAGGACGAGCTTGTGCGGTGTGGGTCGGCCTTATTCCGTCGGGCGGGATTTTATCGGTCCCCGCGTATCCGGAACTTCAGCAAGCACCGATAAGCACCTCCACGCGAGGAATCAGGCCAGGGTCGCGGCCATGATCCCATAGGAGACGTTGGCCAGGCCGTGAAACAGGATGGACGCCAGCAGGCAGCGCGTTCTCGCGAACAGCCAGGCCATGAGCAGGCCGGGCAGGAATGTCAGGGCCGATACTATCTGACCCTGGACCACGATGTGCGCCAGGGCGAAGCCTCCGGCGGAGATCGCGATCGCGATCCACCGCCGGGCCGGCGGGGACAGACGGCTTTCGCCGAGCAGTCTCATCGTGTTGGCCTGGAGATATCCGCGGAAAAATACTTCTTCGGCCGCCGCGACGTACAGGAACTGATACAGCAGCCAACTGAGCCGGTCGTCGCTGGGGGCCAGAGTCGGACGCAGCGGGATGGGAATGCCCCAGCAGGTCAGCAGCCAGAGTCCGAGATAGACCGGCGGCAGGACGCATAGGCAGACGACCGCCGTGGCTCGCAGCGACGGACCGATCGTTTCGACGCGCAGGCCCACGCGAGGGAAATCCCTCCGAGCGATCCACGCGGGCGCCAAGGCCGCGACCGCCAGCGTGCATGGGATCAGGAGCCAATGCAGGCCGACCGGGCGGTGCACATGGAGCAATCGCACAGCGGCCACTGCCGCGATCGCCACCGCTGCGGTCTCCAGGGCCAACGACGCCGATGGACGGATCGACGAGGTCGGCACAAGCAGCGGCGTCGATCCGGCGATCGCGCACGGCCCGGCGTCGCTGCCCCAGTCACGGAATAGACCTGCAAATCGACTCATGATCCGGCGCGCTCGGCCACTCTCTTCTTGTCTCTGTGCCGCAGGATCGCCATGAACACGACCACGATGGCGTACGGGACGAGCAGGTGTCTGGGCGAACCGCCGCCTGTGGCGGACATGGAACAGCCGCCGTTGCCGTCGGCGCCGGCGAAGGCCATGACCTCCGCGTCGCTGGCGACGAGGTAGTACGGCGTGAAGTGCGTGGTCTTGAATCGCAGGGCATAGAGGTCGCCGCTGATCGCCACGGTCTCGATGTCGGTGATGCCCTGCTGGCTCAAAGCGCCGGTCAGGGAGTTATACCAGTAGGCCCGCGCCTGGCGGTTGGCGGCTTCGGCCTGGTAGGGAATGGTCACCGTGACCGGCTGGCTGAACTCGATGCCGCTGGGGCCGAAATCATAGCTGCCCAGGCAATCGTCCGGCGAGACGACCGGGTTGAGAATCTTCGAGATGCTGACTCGGACGCTGTTCTGGCAGGCGCCGGCCGGCACGACGATGGAGACGTCCGAGGCTCGCGTAATCGCGGTCGGTGCGGTTCCGATCGTGGTCTGTGCGTCGGGATTGATCAGGGCCGAATACAGCGGGGTCGAGTCCAGATACGTCGTCGCGGCGCAGTAGATGTCCAGCGAGGAATCGCGGGAATCCGCCCAGACGATGTAGGGCTGGCCGTCCGTGCTCAGGGCGATGGCCGGTTCGGTCTGGCTGCCCCGGGCGCCGCCGCCGAGCAGGACGTTCGTCTTGACGGCGCCGTCGCTGAGTTCGGTGAAATAGACGTCGGTGGCGGACCCGTAGACGCCGATGTTGCGGTCGTCCTGCCAGCAGGCGAAGACTTTGCCAGCGGAGTTGCACGCGACGGACGGCGCCGTCTGGTCGGCGCCGGTGGTGTCGTCGATGATGTTCACGCCGGTCAGCGGGGACGAGGGAAGGCCGTTGGAGGACACGTAGAAGACGTCTGCATTGCCCGAGACGCGGTTCACCCACAGCAGGTGGATCGCGGAACCACCCGGAGTCACGGCCAGAGCCGGACTCGTCTGATCGCCGGCGCCGGTGACGACTGCGACGTTCGTCCACGAGGCGTTTGAGGCTGCGGCATAGAGATCCGCCTGCCCGCTTCGCCTGTCGGTCCAAACGAGGTAGACCGTGTTGCCCGCATCAACGGCCATATCCGGCTCCGTCTGGTCCGCGGTGTTCGTCGTGACGCGAGACACAGTCGAGCTGGCGAAGACGTTGGTCGAGTGGGCAACGTAGATGTCCTGATTTCCGTTGCGGTCGTCCTGCCACGCGACGTAGACCCGGCTGGGCGAGGCGCCGTCGACGACCACCGCCGGAGCGGTCTGATTGTCGTCGGCGTTGACCACCGCGGTTTCTTTCGAGAAGGTCCGTCCACTGTCGGCGCTCACCGACGCGTAGATGTCCCAATGACCCGTGCGATTGTCCTGCCAGACCACGTACAGGGTCCCGTCTGCAGCCAGCGCGAGGTCCGGATAACACTGATCGAGCGGATGGTTCGTGATCTGGACCGGAGGATCGAATCCGTCCTGGCCCGCAGCCATCCGCGCCAGGACGATGTCCCTGGCGCCGACGGGGCCGGCGTGCCAGGCCGCCCAGATGTTGCCCGACGCGTCGCCCACCGTCACGGGCGCTCCTCTGGCCAGGGCGCCGGCCTGGCTGACGCGACGAGCGCTTCCGAAGGCCCGCATCTCCGTCGAGACGGAGTAGGTCGTCGGGCTCATGACGTTGCCCGCCAGATCGGCGGCGTTGACCGTCATGCGGATCTCATGGTCGAAGTCGAACTGCTCGTTCTGCTGGTAGGTGAATTGATAGTCGTGCTTGGAGCCCGACCGGATGCACCGACCCAGGGCGCTGGTGTACAGAGCGGTATTGCCTTGGTAGATGATCTGGTCGTCCAGCGTGACGGTCACCGACGAGGCGTTGACTCCCTTGCCGGCGTCGGTCACGTGGAACGTGATCAGGTTGTTCAGCGGCACCTGGATCGCTCCCGGCGCCGGGGACTGCCTGGCCACGACCGGGGCGGCCGTGTCGGGGGCGGAACCCACGACCATAACGGCGATCGTCTCGGAGGCGGTCAGCGAGCCGTCGCTGACGGTGAACGTGATCTGGTGCGAGCCGACCTGGTCCGCGCCGGGCGTCCAAGTGAAGTTCTGGCCTGTGAACGTCGCGCCGGCGGGAAGCCCCGTGGCGGAGTAGGTCAGGACGGCGCCGTCGGGGTCGGTTCCCGAGAGAGTCAGAGCCAACGTGTTGTCCTCGCTGACCGATCGATCCCCGATGGACGCCAGGGCGGGCGGCCGATTGACGTTGGCGACCGAGATCGCGACCGTCCTGGAAGCCTGGGCTTTTCCGTCGCTGACGGTGAAGGTCACCGAGTAGGACCCCGCCTGGCTGAAGTTGGGGGTCCAGGCGAACGTCTGCCCGTTGAAGGTCGCGCCGGCCGGCAGGCCGGTGGCGGAATACGTGAGAGAGTCGCTGTCGGCGTCGGTGGCGCTGACGGTGAAGCTCAGCGCCTGGTTCTCATTCACGCTCTTGTCGCCGATGCTGCCCAGGACGGGCGCTGTGTTCGGCCGCGACACGGTGATCGTGATCGTCTCGGAATCCTGGGCCTGTCCGTCGCTGACGGTGAAGGTGACCTGGTGGCTCCCGACGCTGTTCGAGGTCGGAGTCCAGGAGAACGTCCGATCGGCGAAGGTTGCGCCGGTCGGCAGTCCGGTGGCCGAATAGGCGAGGGTTCCCTGCCCGGTATAGATCGCGTTGACGGTGAACGTCAGCGTCTGGCCCGTCTCGATCTGTCTGTCTCCGATCAGAGTCAGGGCCGGGACGGTTCCGCCGCTTTGCGTCTCAGACCAGACCGGGCCGCACTGGGCGCGGTACTTGTCCCACATGGCGGCGGTGTAGGCGCTGGTAGATCGCCACGTCGACGCGATGGCCCCGCCGGGACCCGTGAGAGCCATGTAGCGGTCGGTATAGTCGAAGAAAGCATCATGGTTCCAGAGCGTCCTGCCGTTCGGCGTCAACAGAGCCGCCAAGGCGGTGCCGTTGAAAGGCGGAGCGGCTACGTTGCGATAGTTGGTGTGGAGCCACTTGTTGTCCAGGTTAGGGTTCGTGCTGTGTCGGATGCCCCATTCCGGCATGCCCAGGTCCGAGACCTCGTATGGGACCTTGCCGTTATTGCGAGAGTCGGGCTGCCAAGGGCCTGAGATCTTCCATCGCGTGCGGTAGACCGGCGTGAATGTCCCGCCTGCCTTCTGGTCGGTGCACAGGTATGTTCCGGTCACATCGAAGTCCTTTCCGCGGCCGTCCCACTCGATCGTGACCCAGTCGCTTTCAGTACGCGAGTCCCCGGAGTAGTTGGCGACATTTCGGATCTCGACCACCGTTCCGGTCGCTCCGGTCGTCGTCTGGACAATCTTGTTGCCAACGGCGATGGTTCCGACGATGTCGGACGGTTTCGCGGCGTTGGCCCTGTAGGTCCACGTATTGCCGGTCCAACAGGTGCCTGACGTGCGATTCACGTCCGCCTGCGAGACATAGAATGTCTGGTCGTCTTCTCCGAAATGAACGTAATCCGGGGGTTCCTTCCCGGGTCCATAGCCGGGAGAATAGAGGTAGTCTCCCGATTTCTGACCGATGGCCTTCATGCCGGCGTCGCCCAGGACGATGCCTGCGAAAAGGATGGGCCATTTGCGTCCGCCTGCAACGCCTCCGTCATTCGACCAGACCTTTCGGCCCCCGGCTGCGATGATCCCGTTCAAGTCGATTCCAAGCTGCACGAACCGCCACAGGAGCAGTTCTTTCTGCTCGTTCGTGAAGTTCATGTGCAGCATCAGCGCGCCGACGCTGATCTGGGTGTGCATTTCACGACCGTAGTGGGGCATGTTCTTCACCGGGTGCATGTAGTCTCCCTGCCATCCGGCGTAATGATCAAGCCACGGCGCAGCGAAGTAGTCGGCCACCGTTTGCATCGAAGGCGTGCCGCTGACCGCCGGCAATCGTTGCAGGATCGAATAGTCGAGCGTGCTCTTGTTGAACTTGACGGTTTTGTCGGTTCCGCAGTAGGCGGGACGAAAACTGCCGGCAGGGGCCGCCGACGGCAGGACCGTCAGCACGGCCGCCTGAGACAACTGTGGCCGAGCCGTCTCGGCGATGCTGATGACCGACACGATCGACGAATGCGCGGCAACCACTCGAGGGTTGGATGGCGAGACGTTGTACGCGATGTTCAGCGCGGCCTGGTAAGGGATAGGATTCCAGTCGACCACCGCACTGTCATATCCGATGGCGTTGACCGTCGGGTCCGGATTGACCATCGATCCGTTCATGATGCGCGTGCCGGACTGCACGCTGGCCGGGTTGAATTCGACGATGGTTACAGGACCAACCACCCAGAAGTCGCCGGTGAGGAACTGCCCGACAGAGTAGTTCCTGTCAAATCGCCAGGTGATGCCGAACTGTTGAAGGACTTGTGCCCTGTAGGAGACATGATCCGGCCAAACCGCGGCATAGGTGGCCGCGTCGGCCTGCTGAATCACCACGGTGTCGCCTGCGGCGGCCTTGGAACGCACCTCGTCCAGCGTCTTCCAGGGCTGTCCGCTGGTACCGGGATTGGAAGGGCTGCCGGTGGCGGTGTTCAGATAATATGTCGCTCCCTGAGCTGGGATTGCACTTCCCGCGAGCAACAGCGGCAAGATGCAGCGCAGCCATGTGGCGGATCGATCAGTCACGCGACGGACTCGTTCCGAGTCGCGGTGCTTTCTTTTCAACGAACTGATCCTCATACGTACCCCCAATAACCGGTCTTCACACGCCATCGCGTGCAGGAGTGGTTCCCCGGACTCCTTGACCAAATTGTAGCAAACGAATCGCGGGAGGAACAATCAGATAATCGCGTTCGGTCCTTCTCGATGTTCGACGCACGCACGGCCTGGCGGGGGCGGGGTCGGATCGCGGGGTTCTGTGCGGGAGCAAGGCGGCAGCGCCCGGGGGGTGTCAGGCTATTTTTGGCTTGAGTTGCCCGAATGCCGCGTCGATAATGATGCAACAACGACACACGCGAAGTGTCGGAGCGCGACGGCCCGGCTCCTCCGATAAGCCTGGGGGCCGACGGTATCCGGTTTCGTCTCGGTTTGTGATGGGTGTAGGCCAAAGATGTACTACTCGAGGGCTATGCAGCCAGGCATACCCCTTTTTGATGGGTGAAGATTATGCGTTTGCGGCAGGGGCATCTTGCGGAACACCGCCACAGCGGAGCGGCAGGCATTGCCATGGCGACCGTCATTGCGGTGATGGTGTTGGTGGGCGCCGGTGCGGCGTACCGGTATTGGGCTCCTCGCTGGAAGATGGCTGCGGACAAGCACATCGAATTGCCGGTTCCGCTGAGCCGACTCCCCATGCAGATCGGCGACTGGGTCGGCCAGGACCTGGAAATCGATCCGGGCGCTTTGATCTATATGGAACGAAATTTCGCGGACGACTATGTGAGTCGTCGGTATCTGAACACGACAGCCCGATTTGTAGGCGATCTCTACGTCGTCTACTGCGCGACGCGGATGTCCGGGATTATCGGACATCGGCCTCAACGCTGCTATCCCGGCAGCGGCTGGATCTGGGACAGCACGACTCCTTCGCAGATCGTCAGTCGATCCGGCAGGACCGTGGAATGTCTGATTCACTGTTTTCACAAGCCGGCGCCTGCCTTCTCTGAGATCTACGTATTGAACTACTATGTTCTGAATGGGCGAGTCACCCTCAGTGAGAAGGAATTCTCAGGCTGGTTTGGCAGGACGCCGAATCTGGCGGGGGATCCTGCCCGCTACGTTGCTCAGATCCAAATCAGCTCGAACACCGAGCAGGCGTGCAGAGCCTTGGCCTCGGACGTGGCCGACGTGGTCTTCTCCCACCTGCCCAACGAAGACGGACGCGTCCTCGCGGTTGAGACTTCGGATACGCCGATGCCGGTGCAGGGGTTGGCCGGACAGGGCGAGTGACAACTCGATGTGACGGGATGGAGATCGTCATAACTCCTGAAAAGGCAATGGACTGCGTCTGTCTTGGGACGCTTCCGACGGGGACGGAGTCTGCCCTGGCGGCTTTCGAGCAAGCTGGCTAGGCCAGATGATCGGCGTCGCGACATGCCCCGGGACAATGGAATGTTGGAACGCTTATGGCATCCCGCATCGAGATCAGCAAGCGATTGCTGTTGATCAATTCCGCAAGTTCCATCGGGGCGCAGGTGTTGCAGATGACGGTGCTGCTCTGGGTGCAGTACCGCATTCTGGATCGCAGAAGCGCCGAGGAATTTGGTCTGTCGCCGCTGGTCTGGGCGGTCATTCACTTCATTCCGCTCTTCACGGACATCCTGACCGCCGGATTGCAGCGGTATGTGATCGAAGCGTACGCCCGGGGAGACGAGAACCGGGTCCGTCAAATCGTGTCGTCCATGTTCCCGGTGTTGTTGGCGGGAGGACTGGCGCTTCTGTTTGGCGGTGGACTGGCCGCCTGGCACGTGGACAAGGTTCTGGTGATCCCGGAGGGACTGATTTGGGACGCGCGGCTGATGATGTTTCTGCCGCTTCTGGTGCTGGCGGCGCAACTGCCCTGCTCGCCGCTTGGCCAGGGATTGTACGTGCGGCAGAGGTACGTCACTCTCAACATCATTTCGCTCTGTTCCGATGTCGTCAAGACGGCGCTTCTTCTGACGCTCATCCTGGGGGTGAGCACGCGCGTGATCTGGATGGCGGTCGCGACGGTCGTCGGGCAGATGATCTCTCTAGTGGTCAGTACGATCCTCTCGTTGCGCGCCATGCCCGAGTTGAAGTATCGATACGCACCCATCGACTGGAATATGGTCCGCGCAATCACAGGGTTCGGAGGATGGAACTTCCTGATCAGCCTGGCGAGCCGACTCAGGGAATATTCGGTTCCTCTGATTCTGAACCGCCTGGGACCGGGCGCCTCGGTGGAACTCACAACGTTCCACGTCGGCTCCATTGCCCGACGTCTCACCGATCAGTGTTTCGGCGTCATGGCCAGGCCGACGTATCCCATCATCAACGGCATGTACGCCATGGGCGCCATGGATCGATTCCGCAGCGCCTATCTTCGGGGCGGGAGGATCGGGTTGTGGATCACTTTGTTGACTGCTATTCCCGCGTCGATCTATGCCGAGCCGGTGATAGGCTTGTACACGAAGGGCAAGTATCCCGACGCCGCGACGGTGATGATGTTCACGTTGGCCTGCTATGTTCTCTCGCATGGAAGCTGGCTGGTCGGAACGGTGGCCGCAGCCAAGGCGCAGGTGCGTCCTCTGGGAATTCGGTTGTCTGTGGCCCAGGCCGCTGGCGTGGTGTTGACCATCATCCTGGCGAGTCGGCTTGGGTTCGGGGCGGTTGGCGCTGCGATCGCGACTCTGTCGGCGAATGCCTTCTCCGCAGTGTTCTTCACGCTGCCTCTGGGGCTTCGTCTGGCGGAGGTGAAGTTCGGTTCCTGGATTCGAAAGACGCTCTTGCCGGGCGTGGCTCCGGCGTGCGTGACCGCTGTCGTCTGGGTCTCCCTGAGCCTTCTGGTCAAACCCGACACTTGGTTCGAGGTCGTTGCGTGCGCCGCCGCGGGAGTTCCATGCTACTTCGCATTTCTCTTGGCGTTCTGCACAGAGCCGACGGATCGAGCCGACCTGAGGAAGATCCTCGATCGGGTGAAAGGCCGGCTGGCGAGGACCCCCTCGTCTCCAGAGACCGCCTCTGTCGCCCAGATGCAGAACCCCTGACGGGACCGTCGATTGCCTCCGGAAGGAGGATGCCGCTTTGATGGAGCCGCAACGCACATGACTGTCGTCGGCGCTGTCCTTGATTCCAACCTGCAGACCCGAAGCGGGTTCCTGCGGGCGCTCGAAAGCCGCGTCGGCGAATGCGGCGTCCAGCCCCTGAAACGCGAGGAATTGGGGGATTGCACGTGCTGCTGGAATGCGTGTCGGACGGCTCCGGTGTCGGTTGTTCAGAGGGGGGGGACCACCGCCTGGGTTCTCGGGCACATCGACGGTATCGAGGCGCCTGGGCAGGGATACGCCGAGACGCTCCTGTCCCATTTCGAGCACAAGGGAACGGATGAGATCGGCTGCTACAGCGGCTACTTCCTCGCGATCCTCTGTCGGCAGGGCGAAACCTGGGTGTTCACGGATCGACTGGGCCTGTTTCCCTGTTACTACGCGATGAAAGACGGTGCGATCGTGCTGGGTACGTCGTCGGACATTCCGACCCTGCACCCCGCCATGCCGCGAAGGGCCAATTGGAAAGGGGTCCTCGGGTATCTGCTCTGCATGTACGAGGTGCTGGGCGAGTCCGTGTGGGAAGGGTGTTTCCGCCTGGGCGTTGGAGAGATTCTCCACGTTGAACAGGGACTTTTTCGGATCGTTCGCCGGCAGACCATCCCGATCTCGGATGACTATTTCGGCCTGCCGTATGAGACCCAGCTCGACCTAGCCGACGAGGCGATGGCGAAGGCTTGCGAACCATGCCGGGGCAGATCGTTCACCCTCCTTATGTCGGGCGGGTTGGATTCGCGGCTCTTGGCGGGGTACCTGTCGAAGGCAGGCATCGTCCCTCGGATCGTCCATACGCTTGGGGACCGCAAGGACATCGAATTTCGGTGCGCCCGCCGTGTCTGCGAGACGCTGGGCTGGCGGCAAACGCTGATCCCCATCGAGTTGCAGAAGTTCTCGGAGTTCACCGACCGACAGATCGCGGACGAACAGCTCTCGTATACCATGAGCGACTTCTCCTGGTGGAGCCTGGTCGAACATATGCGAAGCGCTGCGGAGCCTCTGGTCAGCGGGATGGTGGGGGATCCGGTGCTGGGCGGCAGTCATATGTTGTTGGGCTACGACCCCGCCACACGCAGCCATTCGTTCGACACGCTCTTTCGCAGCGTCAACTCGTACGGATTGTCCCGCGATGTCTTGCGGAAGGTGTTCGCGAGCGTCGATGTGTCCAGGCTTGTGGACGAGATCGTGGAACAATTGAGGAGTCTGTATGAGTCGTTGCCTGGATACGGGTTTCAGAAGGTATGGCAGTTCGACCTGATGCACAGGCAACGATACCACACGGCTGGAGTCCTCCGGCGATTCTCGCACAGCGTTTGGCCGATATCCCCGCTTGCGTCGAGCGTCTTATTGACGGTTTCCGGCGGGATGCCGGCTTCTACCATCTGTCGGCGCAGGCTTCAACAGGATCTTCTGGTCACCCGGTTCCCCAAACTGGCCCGATTGCCCCTGGACCGGAACGCCTGGTACACGAAGCCGCTCCTTCCGTCCGTCGCGTGCCGCATTTGGTACAAGGCGTTGCAGAAGACGGGCATTCTGAATCGGCGTCTTCATCACGCAGAGAGGCGGTACTATTACCGTGTCTTCGACATCAACAACGAGGGATGGCGCCTCGTTCGGGCCCGATGCGATTCGGCTCTGGAATCCATGGCGGGGATCCTGAATCTGGAGGAATATCGCAAGATCCTCCCGCTCTGCGATCGGAACGTCCGTGTGGAAGGCGACGCCATTGCCGGCGAGTCGGGACCGAAGTCTCTTCTGGGATTCGTGTTGTGGCATCAGCGGTGTGCTTCTGGAGACCGAGGGGAGAACGCGTGACAGTTGACCTTGCGACGGCGCAGCGCCGCTGGCCCACGCGAAGTCTCGTTTCGAGCGGGACGGGAGCCTGGACGACATGATCCAAGTCACCGACATTCGAATCCGCGATGGAGGCGATTGCGCGGTGCTCAGTTCGCAGGTGCGGTCGGAGGAGCCGCGACTGAACGGAGGAGAGCTGTGGATTCGATATCCTCGTGAGTATCGGGAGTGCTTGTCTGCATCCGCCGATCCCTGGATCGCCTTGTTGCTGTGGCCGGCCATGCGGTTGGGCCATTCCCTCGTTGTGGATGCGGCGGGTTCCTCGAAGCTGAGGGAGGCGGTTGCGACCTTGATGTCGATCATGCATTGCTGGGACGAACGCTACCGTCCGATCGAGGTGCAGACGCAGGGCTCGCTGACGCAGGGATACGCCGGCACGGCGGTCGCGACCTTCTTTTCCGGAGGCGTCGATTCGTTCTATACGGCGCTCAAACACAGTACTTCGCTCTCGCCCGGGGGAGAACGGCTCACGCACCTGATTTCCGTGCACGGCCTCGACGTCAGGTTGGACGACCAGACGCTTTGGACGCGGGTTCGCGGACGCCTGAGCGATGCGGCCACGCATCTGGGATGTTCCTGGGTCGAATGCGCCACGAATCTCCGGACGATCGTGTCGGACGAAATGGTCCCCTGGCAGATGCACTACGGCGCCGTTCTGGCGGGCATTGCGCTGGGGCTCCAGGGACTGTGGCGCAAGGTGCTTATCCCCGCGGACCAGACCTATGCGGAGATGTTTCCCAGCGGCTCTCATCCGCTGGTCGATCCGCTGTGGTCCACGGAGTCCCTGCGAGTCGTCAACGACGGCGCGGAGGCGACGAGGATCCAGAAGATCCAGTGGCAGATCGCCAAGTCGGACGCGGCGCTGCGCCATCTTCGAGTTTGTTGGGAGAATCGCAACGGCGACTACAACTGCTGCGAATGCGAGAAGTGCATCCGAACCATGATCAGCCTGAAGATCGCAGGGGCGCTCGATCGCTGTGAGTCGTTCCCGCAACCTCTGGACTATCGCAGCGTGGCCCAGGTTCGTTTCACTTCAGCGGGGCAGAGGGTCCTGATGGTTCAGAACTACCAGGCGGCCAAGGCCGCAGGTTTGGATCCTCGCCTTGTTCACGCGATCGGCAGGTGCCTGGATACTTCCCTCACCGCGAGATTGCGCCGTGGCCTGCACCGGCGGGCGAAACGTCTTGTCGCGGAGGTCGGACGCTTCTGGTCCGGGCGGCGTCTTTGATGAAATGGGGGATTGGGGCGAGCGGCTGCGGAAATGCCCATCCCAGGTGTTTGCAGGGGGGCGAACGTTCTGTCAGATGTTGGAGCGATAAAGGGGGCAATTTGAGGGACGGGTCTCATCCGGCCAATCGGAAATTCTGGGGACCCGCGAGGAGGAAGCGAACACCATGGTTGTCGGGGAAAAGCGAATTGAGGATCTGGCGATTCTGGGCGGCGTTCCGGCTTTGCCGGCCAAGGTTCACGTGGGCGGGCCCAACATCGGTCATCGCGATCGGTTGATGGAGCGAATCCAGGATATCCTGGATCGCCGTTGGCTCACGAACGGCGGCGCCTACGTTCGAGAATTCGAGCGTCGCATCGCCGAGGTCGCCGGGGTGCGGTATTGCCTGGCCATCTGCAACGGAACCGTGGCCCTGGAGATCGTAATCCGCGCGATGGGCTGGAGCGGGGAGGTGATCGTGCCTTCCTTCACGTTCGTTGCGACGGCGCATGCGTTGAGGTGTCTGGGGATTACGCCGGTGTTCTGCGACGTCGATCCTCGGACGCACAATATCGATCCGGCGAAGGTGGAGCCCCTGATCACTCCTCGGACGACGGGGATTCTGGCTGTTCACGTCTGGGGGCGGCCCTGCGACACGGAGTCGCTGAACGAGATCGCCCGCAGGCATCGCCTGGGCCTGCTGTTCGACGCGGCCCACGCCTTCGCCTGTTCGCGTCGCGGTCGGATGGTCGGTTCGTTCGGGAATGCCGAGGTGTACAGTTTCCACGCCACGAAATTCGTGAACGCTTTCGAGGGCGGCGCGGTCGTGACCAACGATTCGGATCTGGCCGAGAGGGTGGAGTTGTTGCGGAACTTCGGGTTCGCGGGCTACGACCGCGTCGTCAGCCTGGGCACCAACGGCAAGATGCACGAAGTGTCCGCGGCCATGGGGCTCACGTCGCTGGAGAGCTTGGAGGAGTTCGTCGCGGCCAATCGGCGCAACTACGAGCAGTATCGAAGGGAACTGGCCGGCACGCCGGGTTTGGACGTGATGGCCTACGACGATGCGGAACGGAACAACTACCAGTATGTTGTCGTGACGGTCGATGCGGATCGCCTGACACTGTCGCGGGACGATTTCGTGCGGATCCTGGCTGCGGAGAATGTGATGGCTCGTCGGTACTTCTATCCCGGATGTCACCAGATGGAGCCGTACCGATCCGAGTTTCCGGAGGCACGCCGGAACCTGCCCCACACCGAAACTCTTACCGATCGAGTGATGTGCCTGCCGACCGGGACGAATGTGGGGCTCGAATCGATCTCGACGGTTTGTCGCCTTCTGCGATTGGCGGCGACTCATCATGGGCAACTCCGTCGGCTCCTCGACGGCGCGGTGAACTGAGGCGGCGTTCGGATCGGCCCACGCGGTGGGCGGGAGAACTCCAATCGTGAAAGTCAGCGCGGCGATCACCGCGTACAACCACGAGCGGTTCATCGGGCAGGCGATCGGGGGATTCCTGATTCAGAAGACGGATTTCCCCTGTGAGCTGGTGATTGTGGATGATGGTTCGACGGACGGCACTCGGGACGTCATCCGCACGTATCAGCAGAAGACGCCGGACCGTATCCGCGTGCTTCTGAACCGGCACAATATTGGAGGCTTCCGCACTCTGGTGCGGGCCTACAATGCGTGTCAAGGGCAGTACGTCGCCCTGATGGACGGAGACGATTATTGGATCAGTCCGGACAAACTTCAGCGTCAGGCGGACCTTCTCGACGGCCGACCGGACTGTGCGATGTGTTTTCACTCGGTCTCGATGGTGTGGGAGAATGGGAGCCGCCAGCCGGTCGCGTTGCGACCGCCCACTATTCGGGACACGTATACGCTGGGCGATCTGCTGGCATACAACTTCATCGGTGCGTGTTCGCCCATGTACCGCAGGGCAGTGATGGGAGAACATCCGGCGTGGTTCTTCCTGGGACCTGTGGCCGACTGGCCTCATCACATTCTGCATGCCCGGCACGGCAACATCGGTTACATCGACGAGCCCATGGGGGTGTACAGGCAACATGGCGGCGGCGTGTACTCGTCCATGGACGAGCCGGCCAAGCTCCGCGTTGCGGTGGAGTCGCTCCGACGTCTGTGCTGTGTGGTCCCGCAAGAGCATCGAGCTGCGGCCAGGCGTTCTTTGGGCATCGCATATTGCAGACTGATCTGGGAATGCTGCGATCAAGGCCGCTGGGACGAAGCACGGCAATGTGTGAGAGAATGCTTCCGGGAAGTCCGTCCCGGCTTGTCGGCGCCGGCCGGGAAATTGTTCGCTGCCGCTTTGCGAGCCCACGCGCCGGGGCTGCATGCCCGGTGCAAGCGGATTCTCAAAGGATCGAATCGCTCCAGGGCGTGACGACTCGGGAATGCGGTTCAGGAGACTTGTGAAGTGATCAGCGTCGCCATCTGCACGTACAACAATGCTGCGAAGCTGGATATGGCTTTAGAGAGCCTCAAGGAGATGGTGTATCCGCCGGGTCTGGAGTATGAGATCCTGGTCATCGATAACAACAGCGACGATGGGACCCAGGAGATTGTCGAACGCTACAAGCCGGTCTGGGGGACGCGGATTCGGTACATTTTCGAGGGTCGCCAGGGTCTCAGTCATGCCCGCAATCGAGCCATGAAAGAAGCCGCCGGAGACGTGGTCTCCTACATCGACGACGACATCAAAGCCGATCCCCAGTGGCTGTCGGCCATCGGGACGGCATTCGAGAGGTATCCCACGGCCGCGGTGGTGGGTGGCAGAAGCTACTTGGTGTTTCCTTCGAGCCCGCCGGCGTGGCTTTCTGAGAAGTGCGAATTGCTCCTGTCCCGGCTGGACTACGGCGACGAGCCGATTGTCGGCACGGACCAGGACCTTTTCGGCGTGAATTTTTCCGTGAGGACGGACTGGCTGCGAAGAGTGGGCGGGTTCGACCCGTCTCTGGGACGACGCGGCCGGTCGCTCGTGTCGGGGGAGGAATCCGATCTGCTCCGACGAATCCGAGCCCTTGGCGGTGTGGCGGTTTATGAACCAGCCGCCGTTGTCGGGCACATCGTCTCGACGGAGAGACTGAAGCTGCGATGGTTCCTGAGACGCTTCTTTGTCGCAGGACGGGAAAGCATCCCCATCTCATTGAAGGACGGGGCGCCTCTTCCCTCTGTGTCGCAGGTTGCGATCCACGCGGCCCGGTGCGCCGGGAGCGTCTTGAAAGGCCCCTTCGTGGGCGGTCCGTCTCGGAAGATCCTGGTCGACAAGATTCTGGTGTCCGCGACCGCCATGGGCCGCTTGCAGGGTCGTGTCCGCCTGGCCTTTCGAGGCGGCGGCAAGACGCTCGTTCAGGGGCAGGCGGAAAGCCGCGGATCTTCCATGTAACCGTTGTCGCCATGAGCGAGTATCCGGAGCGTATGACTACACCTCGCGTCAGCGTGATCATTCCCTCGTACAATCGTGCGGACTGCCTGTCTCGCGCGATCGACAGCGTGTTGTCGCAGACCTATCGCGACTTCGAGATCATCGTCGTGGACGATGGATCGTCGGACAACACCCGGGACGTGGTGACCGCGTACGGCGATCCCGTGCGGTACGTGTTCCAGCAGAACCAGGGGCCGGGCGCGGCCCGCAATCACGGGATTCGCGAGGCCGCCGGGACGTATCTGGGGTTTCTCGATTCGGACGACGTCTGGTTGCCCTCGTTCCTGGAGAAGACTGTCTCCGCGCTGGATCAGCACCCCGAGGCGGGAGTCGTCACCACGGCCATCTACCTCGGACCCCAGGATCGAAAGGTCCCGGGGCACATGGAGGGAATCGAGACGGGCCTGTGGGAACCGTCCTCCGGCCTGCCGCGAACGAAGATGCACCAGGCGCTCAGCGGATTCTGCCCCCCGGCTCTGCTGGTCAGGGCGGACGTTGTGAGGAAATACGGCGGCTACTACGAACACCGTTGCATGCTCGGAGAGGACGTGTACCTGTGGATACAGGTCCTGCTGAACCATAAGGTGTACCGAATTCGGGAGCCGTTGATGTGGTACGACACCGGGAGCTCGGGCCTGGGGTTCTCCAGCGGCAAGGCGCATTACCCTCTCGAGCCGGTCCTCGAGAACCCGGACCCGATCTGGCGCAATTGCCCGGATCGGCACCGGGAGTTTCTGTCCACCTGGCTGGCCGCCCACGCCCTCAAGACGATCCACATCCAGATCGCCAAGGGCGACTATGAGAACGCCCGGTGGCTTTTGGAGCACTATCCTCGGGTGCGGGAGTGGACCTGGGACTGGCTGCGGATTCGATTCAAACTGGCGTTTCCTGGAGCAGCCCGCCTTCTCCGACGCGCCAAACGCGAATTCCTGCAGCGGTCCTCAGACGGGTCAAGCCGGCCGGTATGAGCGATGGCGATCGCTTGGATCTGGATCGGGCAATAGGAAGATCGTGGATTGACGCAAAACTTCGCACAATCTGACGAATATCGAGAGACGCCCTCGGCGCGTCCGCTGGTGTCGGTGGTGATCCCGACATTCAATCGGGCTCACATTGTCACTCGCGCGATCGACTCGGTCCTGGCGCAAACGTATCGTCCGTGCGAGATCCTCGTGGTGGACGACGGGTCCACCGACAACACGGCCGACGTGTTGCAGTCGTATGCAGACCGCATCGTTTACGTGCGCCAGAAGAACAGCGGACCCGCGGCGGCCAGGAACCGAGGCATCCGCGAATCCAAAGGCGAGTTCGTCGCGTTTCTCGATTCCGACGACGTGTGGCTGGAGACCAAGATCGAGCGGCAGGCGACTTTGCTGCAGCGTGCAGGCGAGCACGTGCCGTGCTGTCTGTGCAACTCGATTCTGGAGATGCCCATATGCCAGGGACGGACCTCGTTCGACATGGCCCGGCTGAACCTGACCGAGCCACAGGGGTTGTGCTTGAATCCCGCGGCGATCCTTGCGACGCGGTTCATTCTGTTCGTCCAGTCGGTGATGGTCCGGCGTAGCTTCCTGTTGGACTGTGGCGGGTTCGACGAACACCTGTGGCTGATGGAGGATCACGACCTGGCGCTGCGACTGGCCCTGCGGGGGCCATGGGCCCTGGTCAGGGAGCCGCTCACGAAATGGTGCGGAGCGATGGACGAGGGGAACCTCTCGGTGGCTGCGACGAAGCAGCCGACTCGGCTTTATGAGTCGATTGAGTACATCGACTGCAAGCTCCTCGAACGCGAGACGATCACGGAGCCTCGCGTGAGGGGATACCTTCAACGGGAGCTTCGAAGCGTTCGCAGTCGGCTGTTGGCCGGGCGGTGGATCGCCGCCGGCGGCGTTTCGCGACGGCTCCTGGCGCGAGGGATTCTCGCGTGGGACCGGCTCCGCCAAGCTTGGTTCCGTCGATCGCGGTCCTATCCGCGGGCGCAGGTAGAGCCGCTTGTCTACGGTACTCTGAACGAGGGTAAGACGATGGCTTCGGAAATGGGACGATGATGGGTGCAGTTGCCCCAAGACGGTTGTTGAATCTGGCGACGGCCATCGGGCACTATCTCTGGTGGCGATGGCGGTTTCATTCCTTCGGCTGGCGGTCGCGCCTGGGACGCTGCGACATGCTGACCAGCCCGCGGGCGATCTCGATCGGACGCAACGTGCTGATTCGCAAGGGTGCCCGGCTCGAAGCGGTCGGCCCAAATCGAGGCGGTGGTCCCCGACTGACCATCGGCGACGGCACGGCGATCCAATTCTACTTCCACTGCGGGGCGGCCGAGAGCGTGAAGATCGGCCGCAACGTGCTGATGGGGGGGAGGGTCTATATCACGGACCACGACCACTGCTTCGACGACGGCGACCTCAGCGCTCGGGAAAGCCCCCGTCTGACGTCGGCCCCGGTCGAGATCTGCGACGGCGCGTTTCTCGGAGAAGGGTGCGCGATTCTCAAAGGCGTGCGAGTGGGCACGCGCGCGGTAGTCGCGGCCAACGCCGTGGTGACGCGGGACGTCCCAGACTTCGCAGTGGTCGCGGGGGTCCCTGCCAAGTTGATCAAGACCCTGCCGCTCGACACTTCCGGAAAGGTGCGGTTGAACCATGGGTGAACAAGTTCTGATAACCGACTTGACTCTCTTTCTCACGGCGGTGCTGAGCGTCCTGACGTTCGCTCTGCCGCGGAAGTACGTCCTGGTGCCGTACGTGATCGGGGCCTGCTGGGTGCCGGCGGACCAGACGGTCATGGTCGGCGAGCTGAACTTCCAGGTGCTGCGCATTCTCATTCTGGTGGGAATGCTGCGGTTGTGGACGCGCGGGGAGGTCGTGACCGTCCGCTGGAACCGGTTCGACAAACTGTTCCTGGCCTGGGTGATCGTCGGGTCCATCATCTACGTCATGCAGTGGAGGAGCATGGGGGCCGTTCTGTTCAAGTGCGGCCAGATGCTCAACTCGCTGGGCTTGTACTGGATCTTCCGCCAGTGCATTCGATCGTGGGAGGACGTGCGGATCGCCAGCCTTGCCGCCGCGATTTGTGCGGTGGCCATGGCGCCGTTCGTCGCCCTGGAGTGGGCGAGCGGGTCCAATCCGTTCGGCGCGCTGGGGCGCGTCACGACGTTTCTGCGGGACGGCAACTTCCGTTCCCAGGCGACATTTCCCCATGCGATCATGATGGGTTTGTTCTGGGGAACGCTGGTGCCGTTGTTCGTGGGTTTCGCCAGACAGGGCAACAAGGTCCTGTTCTGGCTGGCGGTGGCGGCCAGCACGTTCATGGTCTTTGGGAGCAATTCGAGCACGCCCTTGCTGACTCTGCTGATCGTAGGTGGTCTGGTGACCACCTATCGGTGGCGGCGGTACGCCGGGACAGGGGCCTGGATGTTCCTGGCCGGGCTTGTCGCACTGCACATCGTGATGAAGGCGCCGGTGTGGCACCTATTGTCGCGGGTGAGCGTCGTGTCCGGCTCCACGGGGTGGCATCGATACTACCTGGTCGATAATGCGATCAGGCACTTTTCCGAGTGGATGGTGCTCGGGACCCGCAGCACGGCCCACTGGGGACACGGTATGGTGGACGTGACCAACCAATACATTTTGGAAGGCGTTCGCGGTGGTTTCGTGACGCTCGTTCTGTTCTGCGCCTTGCTCATCCTCGGCGGCAGGGCGTTCGCCCGCCTGGCCGTGCGGGCGTCCGACAAGAGGGAATCCTATCTCGCCTGGTGCGGCTTCGTCTGTCTTATCGGGCATTGCGTGTCGTTCCTTGGCGTGTCGTATTTCGGGCAGATCATTCTCGTTTGGTATCTCCTGCTGGCGATCACCGGCTTCTGTTACACGAAGGCGCATGCCAAGACGCGAACCGTAACGACAAAGCCGCCAACTCGAAACCGCGCGTCGTACTCGTATCGGTGAGGGCCAGGACGGCGGCGACCATTCAAGCGAACGAATGGGCGGGCCGATAAGCCAAGACGCGATTGGGCAAGGAGACGCAGTCGGTGTCCGGCGGTCCGAAAGAGCATCTGGATGATGAAGACCAACACAAAGAAAGAACAACCACGCTGCAACGACGCGGTGGCTTCGCCGGCCCCTGGCGGCGATCGGCTCGATGTCTCGATCATCATCGTCAATTGGAACACCCGCGACATGCTGCGGGACTGCCTTGCCTCAATCTACGCGCAGACCCAGGGCCTCTCGTTCGAGGTGATCGTGGTGGACAACGCCTCTTCGGATGGCTCTGCGGCCATGGTCCGCGAGGCGTTCCCGCAGGCCGTTCTGATCGCCAACGAGCGAAACCGGGGTTTTGCCGCCGCGAACAACCAAGCGATGGTGGTCGCCAAAGGCCGCTACATGTTGTTGCTGAACCCTGACACCATCGTCTTGGACGGAGCCGTGCAGAAGACCGTGGCGTACGCAGACAGACGTCCGGACATCGGCGTCGTCGGCTGCCAGGTCTGGGAGAACGAATCGGTGATCCAGCGGACCTGCGCCAGGTTTCCCTCGGTGTGGAGCACCCTGGTGCTGGCGGCAGGGTTATGCCGGATGTTTCCCCGATCGCGTCTTCTGGGATCGGAGCGGATGGTCGGCTGGAACCGGGACGACGAACGGGACGTCGAAGTCGTCTCCGGCATGTTCATGCTCGTTCGACGCGAGGCGATCGACGCGGTGGGCATGATGGACGAGGACTACTTCGTATACGCCGAAGAGACCGACTGGTGTTATCGGTTCTGGAGGGCGGGCTGGCGGTGCGTGTTCACGCCGACGGCCCGCATCATCCACCGGGACGGCGGAAGCAAGAGCACGGAGCAGGTAAGCGTCAAAATGTACGTGCAGATGCAGAAGAGTCTGTTGATTTTTCAGAAAAAACGCCGTGGGGTGTTCGCCTGGTTGGGCGTCAAAACGGTGTACACCGTTTCCATGATTTTGCGGTACCTCTGTTTTGCGGGGCGGTCCCTCCTGTCTCGCAGCGGGCCATTGAAGCGAAAACGCGACCAGTCGCTGGCAGCCCTCAAATTTCACTTGTTTGGAATCGAGCCGAAATGACCCATTCGAGTTGTGTCGACGTGGTGAACTGCGTGCATTCCGGATCCAATGACAGCGGCGACGTCGTCTGTTCGATCCATTCGTCGTTCGATGACGTGCAGGATCTTCGAGAGCCGTGGGACGCCATCGTGGAGGCGTCGGGCGCCGAGATCTTTCTCACGTTCGACTGGTGCCGGACGTGGTGGGATTTCTACGGGCACAAGCGAACGCTGAGTCTTTGCGTATTCCGCCGGGATCACAAGGTCGTGGGGATTCTCCCTCTGTTCATCGAACGCGTCCGCCTGGGGCCCGCGTCCGTGCGAGCGGCCAAGATCGTCGGATCGGATTTCACGCTGACGCAATTCACGCTTCCGGTGAAGCGTGAGTGTCTTCCGCAAGTGATCGACGCTTTCGCGGGCGTGGCTGAGAGTCAGCAGTGGGACATCTGTAGTCTCGGCCCGCTGTCCGGCTTCTCCCACGGGCAGGAGGACCTCCGGTCGCTCTTCGGACGTCTGGAGGGCGGGTCGTGGCGCGTTCAGATCGAGGAGACCGGAGTTCACACGGTTTTCGAACTCCCGGGTTCCTGGGACGAATATCTTGCGCTGCTGAGCAAGAAGGAACGGCAGCTCATCCGGAGCAACTATCGAAAGATCGAGGCCGACAACATCCAGGTGCAACGTCACGTTGCGACGAAGGAGGATTTCGTGGAGGTGTTCGGCGGCTTCGTGACGGCTCACCAGGAGCAATGGAGGCAGTTGGGCAAGGCTGGCCACTTTGGAGACTGGCCTCGCTCCGAGGACTTCCACCGGGCAGTCGCCCAGGCCCAGTTGGAGCGCAACCGTCTGCACTTGCTCAAGGTCCGGGTCGGCGCGGACTGCGTGGCCTATCAGTACAGCTATCGCATGGGGCAACGCTATTTCGAGATTCTCATGGGACGCTCGTCGGGCGACGAGTCCCACGCGGTGGATATGGGGAGGCTGCTCTTCGCGGAGCAGGCGCAGCGGGCTATCGAGCAGGGGGTTCGAAACATCGACAGCATGCGAGGCCGGTACGAGTACAAGCTGCGTTTGGGAGGGAAGTTGTTCCCTCTTCTGCGGGTGCGGATCGTTCGCAAGGGCGCCTGCCGGGAGTTGCGCGTGGCGGGTTTCGGCACGTGCGCCTCGCTGTTCGACAAGGCGTACTACAAGCTGTGGTACTGCCGACTCGGTCCCAAGTGGTCGGCGTCGCGCGGCCCTCTGTGGTCGACGTGGATCCGATCCGAAGGTTTGAAAACCGGGAAGCGTTTGAACGAGCAATAGACTTGCGCCGTGCGTTGGCACGATGGGGACACGCGATGAGGCAATACCACCGATTGCACATGCTGTGGGGTTCCGCCCGCCGGGAAGGCTTCAGGGGTTTTGCGAGGACCACCTGGAGACTGGCGCGTGACGTCCTGTTTGGGCAGCATCGCCTGGTTTTCGGATTGTATGCGTCGCAGGAGGGCCAGAGCCCCGCGACGGTAGACGGTCGCGAATTCACCGTGTCGGGGATCGCGTCTGTGGGCGAGATCGGTGAGGAACTGCGGGAGGAACTGTCGCGGAATCGCCGGTTTTTCTGGTGGGACGTCGATGAGGCGCTCAAGGCGGGTTCGCGGCTCTGGCTGGGCTATTGGGAAGGAAGACTGGCCTGCCTGCTTTGGACCGTTCCGGGCGGCAAGCAGGGAAGCTACTTCTTCCCCCTCACGGATCGCTGCACGCTTGTGGCCCATTGCGTGACGCTTCCCGAGTACCGAAAACGAGGCTGCTTCACCCGAGGGCTGAAGCTCGTGATCGCCTCTCTGGTTCGGGAAGGCTATCATCGGTTCTATGTGGATTGCTCCGATTGGAACGTGCCCTCGCGAAAGGCCATCGAGCGGGCGGGTTTCCGCCTCATCGGGCATGGGAAGTGTCGTCGCAAAGGGCGATTGATCTGGTATCAGGAAGCCACTCCGGATGTTGCTCGGTTGTTCACAACAACAAAGTAGCGATGCTGCGACGCAGCGATCGGCGAAGGTGCAAGCCGGGGGGCGGGACCCGAGACAGTACTGTGGGATGCCGGGTCTGGCCGTCGGCGCCTTGCTGAGACGACCCGACGATCCGGATACGTTGGGAGTCATCGGAGACCGGCGTATCGCCTATACATACAAGGCTCGGTCCGGGCTAGGGCGTCTATGCCGACATTGGGGGTGGGGGAGCGGAGACGAGATTCTCGTGCCGGCGTACAATTGCGGCTCGGAAATCGATCCGTTTCTCTCATATGGTCTGACGGTTTCATTCTATCGCGTGGATCGTCAGGCCAACCTCGACATGGACGACCTGCGACGGCGCGTGACCGAGCGGACCCGGTGTGTCTATGTGACACATTTTTTCGGCTGGCCGCAGCCCGTGGAGACGGTGGTGGAGTTCTGCCGGAGCAGGGGCATTCGAGTAATCGAAGACTGCGCTTTGTCACTTTTCAGCGATCCGCAAGGTCATCCCCTCGGTCGATTTGGAGACGCCGCGATCTACAGTCTCCCCAAGAGTCTCGCTGTTCCCGACGGAGGCGCGTTGACGGTTCTTGCGGGCGAGGCTTGGGAAGGCGATTCGGGACAGACGCCCCGGTTGAGATCCACCGCGAACGCCATGCTTCCCCTCGTGAAGCGAAGCGTGTTGCGTCTCTGTGATCGAATCGGTGCGTACCGTTTCCTGCCGGAGCGGGCGGTTCGCAGTCGCGGGGCCAGGAGCCAGGAAGCTGCGGTGACGTCGGCTGGGCTGCCGGAGATGCCTGCGTCGTACTACTATGATCGGGCCATCGAGAACCTCACGGCCTCGAGGATAACGCGATGCCTGCTGCGGCGCACACGCAGGGAGACGGTGGTTCGTCGGCGAAGGGCCAACTACGCCATGCTTTGCAGCGCCCTGCAAGAAGCCGGGGACGTCCGACCTCTGTATCCTGAACTGCCTGCCGGCGTGTGTCCTTTGTGCCTTCCGGTAGCGATGTCCGACAGAGAAGCCGTCTGTCGTCGCCTCAATGAGATGGGGATTGGCGCGATCTCGTGGTGGGGCGGGTACCACCGCGCGTTCGACTGGGCGGACCATCCGGAGGCCCGATGGCTCAAAGACTCCATTCTGGCTCTTCCCATCCATCAGCAGCTTGGCGAAAGACAGATGCGACACATCGCTGCGGCTGTTCGCAGGGTGTTGCCCGCGCAGCGACGCGTGAACACAGGGGCCCTCGCATGAGTGTGTACGGCAGATGCGGCCTATTCGTGCGGGCATCGTACCTGGTGGTCGCAGGGGTGTTCTATCTGCTGACCGGTGCTGGGCACAGGGGACGTGGGAGGCGGGCGGTGCTGTGCTATCACGGCGTCGCGCGAGAACAGCGGGAACGGTTTCGCCGCCAGATGACGCGGATTGTGGATCGGGCGGTGGCGTGCGCCGCCGGGGACGGCGGAAAGCACGAAGCGCAGGATCGATCGATCCACGTCTGCATCACGTTCGACGACGCGTTCGAGAACCTGCTGGAGAATGCGTTGCCGATTCTGGACTCGCTGGGCATTCCCGCGACGGTGTTCGCGGTTCCGGGCAATCTGGGGCGGACTCCCCAGTGGCGGATTTCACAGAGCCACCCCGAACACAAAGAGAGAATCATGACCGCCGAGCAACTTCGAGGGATCTGCAGCGGGAACATCGCCATCGGCTCGCACACGCTGACTCATCCGGCGCTGACGGAGTTGTCCGCCGAGCAGATCCGCTGGGAATTGGCCGAGTCGAAGAGAAACCTCGAAGAGATGCTGGGCCGACCGGTGGTCGATTTGGCGCTGCCCCATGGCGCGTGCAGCGATGTCGTTTTGGACATCGCTCGCGAAACGGGGTACAGACGCGTGTATACCCTGGAGCCGAGGGCGTGGACGCAGAGCGATGGAATCGCGGTCCCGCGGTTTTCGATGTCGCCGGACGCCTGGGGGATCGAGTTTTACCTGACCTGCGCCGGAGCGTACGCCTGGCTGGGTCCGTGGCGGAGATTCGTAAGAGCGATTCGCCGCCGGACCGGCCGGTGACGCCTGGCCCGAGGAGAGAGCAGTGAACGCAACGTTGAGACACATGGACCGGACGCAGTGGCAGGCAGCCGCTGTGCGGTTCCTGGACTATAACTATCGCCAGATGTGGGATTTCGGCGTCGCCTGCGCCGAGCGGGTCGGCGCCGTCAGCGAACACGTTGCGGTCGAACAGGACAGCGAGATCGTTGGGCTGGCCGACGTCCGCATCAAACGCATCCCGGGTCTTGGGACGGGCATCGCCTACGTCAATGGCGGACCGCTGGTCCGCCAGGGCGATGATCGGGACCCCGACCGACTGTCGTTGTGCCTCAAGGCCCTGATCGAGGAGTACGCGGACGATCGAGGCATGGTCCTTCGCGTCATGGCCCCGATCGATGGGGGCTCATGGAACGAGGGTCAGAAAGCGGTTTTCGCGGAGGCGGGCTTCGCTCCGTCGGAGGCCACGAGGCCCTATCGAACGTTTCTGCTGAACATCGACCGGACACCCGAAGAGATCCGCAAGAGCATGGCCCAGAAGTGGCGCAACGGCCTGAACCAGTCGGAGAAGCGGGGTCTGGCCGTCCGCGCGGGCACGGATCCCGCGTTGTTCCGCGAGTTCTGCGATCTGTTCTCCCGCTTCATCGAGCGAAAGCAGTTCGAGGTGGATCTGACGCCGCCGTTCTATCTGGACGTTCACGAGCGGGCGTCGGAGTCCGACCGATTCCTGGTCACGCTGGTCGATCTCGACGGCGCGGTGGTCGCCGGTCACGTCGCCAGCCTGCTGGGCGACACCAGCGTCTACCTGCTGGGCGCCTCGAGCGACGAGGGGCTCAAGGCCAAGGCGACGTATCTGCTCCAGTGGCAGGCCATCCAGGCCGCGCGGGAGCGAGGGCTGAAATGGTACGATCTGGGGGGCATCGATCCCGAGGCCAATCCTGGCGTGTACCATTTCAAGAGCGGCCTGGGAGGCCAGGACGTCACCGCTCCCGGCCCGCTGGAGTACGCGGCCACCGGCGTCCGAGGGACGGTTGTCCATTGGAGCGAGAGGGCCTATCGCTGGCTGAAATCCGCAAAACAGACTCTTGCATGAGTCCATTCGAGCGAACGCGTTGATGTCTTCGCACCGGCCTGGGAGGGCCTCCATGAAATCGACGTACGTGATCGTGACGCCCGCGCACAACGAGGGCCGGTACATCGTCGAGACGATCGAATCCGTGATTCGACAGACGGTGCTTCCGTCCTGTTGGGTGATCGTGGACGACGGGTCCACCGACGACACCGCGGCCATCGTCCAGTCGTATGCCCGCCGGCACGGGTTCATTCGGTATCATGGACGTCGCCGAGACGCGACCCAGACGTATTTTGCGAGCAACGTGTACGCGATCATGGAAGGGGTCGCCCAGGTGGCGGCTCTCGATTACGATTTCATCGCGGTGCTGGATGCGGACATCACGCTTCCGGCGGACTATTACGCGCAGATTCTCGCTCGATTCGAGGCCGAGCCGACGCTGGGAGTGGCCTCAGGGATCTACGAGAACCTGGTGAACGGCAAACTGGAGAAAGTCCTGAACGATCGGCGTTCCACGCCCAAAGCGATCCAGGTGTTCCGCAGGGCCTGTTTCGAGGCGATCGGGGGATACGTGCCCCTCAGGCATGGAGGGGAGGACACGTGCGCCTGCGTCATGGCCCGGATGAACGGGTGGAAGAGCTGGTCGTTTCCCGAAGTGAAGGTCGTTCATCGCCGGCCGACCGGAACGGGCAACGCCGGGACCCTCCTTCGCGCGCGGTTCATGCAGGGACTGTGCGAATACGGACTGGCGACGCATCCGCTGTTCATGCTGGTCAAGTCGATGCGCAGGTCGATCCTCGAACGTCCGGTGATTCTCGGAGGGATGCTGCGGCTCGCGGGGTATGTGTACGGGTTCTTCAAGCACGAACCTCGTCAGATGCCGCCCGAGGCGGTGAGCTATATACGACGGGATCAATTTCGTCGGGTCGTCGGCCTCAATCGCGTGGCCAGGGAAAACCGAATCCGTGTGGGGGACCTATGATTCCTTATGAGAATATCAACCTGTTGGGCACCACGATCCACAAGATGCGAATGTCGGAGGTCATCGCGGCCTGCGATGAATCCATTCGGACCAGAAACCCCATTTTGATCGGCGTGGTGAACGCCGCCAAACTGGTCAAGGCGCGCCACGACGCGAAGTTGCGCGCGAGCCTGGCCGAAACCACGTTCATCGTCGCCGACGGGGCGCCTGTCGTATGGCTGTCCAAATTGTGCGGTTGCGGACTTCCCGAGCGAGTGGCCGGGATCGACATCATGAGCGAACTGCTCGTTCTGGCGGCGCGCGAGCAGTACGGCGTGTTCTTCCTCGGCGCGACGCAGGAAGTCGTGGAGCAAGTGGTCGATTATGCTCGCAAGCACCATCCCGGCGTGCGGATCGCCGGCTATCGGAACGGGTATTTCACGAAGGAGCAGGAGAAGGACGTGGCTGGGGAGATTCGCGCCAGTCGGGCGGACATCCTTCTGGTCGCGGTGCCGACGCCCAAGAAGGAGAACTTCCTGAGCCAATGGCGTCCTTCGATGGACGTGCCTGTGTGCCATGGCGTTGGAGGCAGCTTCGACGTCGTCGCCGGCATCACGAAACGCGCGCCTTTGTGGATGCAGAGGTGCGGCCTGGAATGGCTGTATCGAGTGTGGCAGGAGCCCGGCCGGATGTGGAAGAGGTATCTGGTAACCAATACCGTCTTCCTGTGGCTGAGCCTCGGAGAAATCCTTCGCCACAGGCTGGGACGTGTGCGGTCCGATGTCGCGCCCCAGCGACCGGTTTTGCAGGAGACAGCCGTTGATGAACAGCGGCGCTGAGAGATTCTGAGGAGGAGTATCCACATGCCGAAAGTACTGTTGGTCGTCGGTGCAAGGCCCAATTTCATGAAGATGGCGCCTCTGTTCTTCGTTCTGGCCCGACAGAAGCTGGTCGAGCCCCAGATCGTTCACACAGGCCAGCACTATGATTACGCCATGTCTCAGGCGTTCTTCGAGGACCTGGATCTGCCTGAACCGCACCATTTCCTGGGCACGGGCTCCGGCTCGCACGCCGAACAGACGGCCCGGATCATGGTCGAGTTCGAGAAGGTGGTCCTGGCGGAGAAGCCGGACCTGGTCGTGGTTTTCGGCGACGTGAATTCCACCGTCGCTTGCAGCCTGACGGCCAAGAAGCTGCTCGTGCCTGTCGCCCACGTGGAGGCGGGTCTGCGCAGTTTCGACGAGACGATGCCCGAGGAGATCAATCGGCGGGTCACGGATGCGATTTCCGACATGCTGTTCACCCCTTCTCCCGATGGAGACAAGAACCTGCTGGACGAAGGCGTCGCAAGCGGGAAGATCCACCATGTCGGCAACATCATGATCGACTCGATGGTCAACATTCTGGCTCGAATCGGGGACGAGGCTCAGGAACAGATTCTCCGGAACTTTGGGGTCCAGAGCGGACGATACGCGCTGGTGACGCTTCATCGGCCCAGCAACGTCGATGCGAAAGACGCACTGCGGGACATCCTAACGCATCTGAACGAGCTGTCCTCGCAGGTGCCGGTCGTCTTCCCGATGCATCCGAGGACTCGCAAGAACATCGAGACCTTCGGGATTTCCGGGCTGTTGCGGGACACGTTGCGAGTGGTCGATCCGGTGCGATACCGCGAATGCATCACGCTCGAGAAGCATGCCCGCCTGGTCCTGACGGACTCCGGGGGCATGCAGGAGGAGACGACCTACCTGGGAGTGCCGTGTCTGACGCTGCGTCCGAACACCGAGCGTCCGATCACCATCACGGAGGGCACGAATGAACTGACGGATCCGTTGGGGATCGGTCGGCAGTCCGGCAAGATCCTCGCGGGACAGTGGAAGAGGGGTCGCGTGCCGCAGGGGTGGGACGGCAGGGCGTCCGAACGGATCGCCGACATCGTCGTTTCGCATCTGTGTCGCGAGACGGCCTGCATCGCATGACGGGGTGACGCACGGGGGCCAAACCGCGTCTCACTGGAGAGCAGCGACATGAGAGTGTGCGTCGTCGGCGTCGGGTATGTCGGGCTGGTGAGCGCCGCCTGCCTGGCGAAGGAAGGGCACACCGTCATCGGGGTGGACGCCAACCAGGCGAAGGTGGACATGATCAACGACGGGCTCTCGACGATCGTCGAGAGCGGGACCCCCGAGCTGATCCGCCAGGCGGTGACGCAAGGGACTCTCCGGGCCACGACGGACATGGAGGAGGCGATGGCGGCCTCCGACCTCTCGCTGATCTGCGTGGGGACGCCCAGCCAGGCCAATGGCGGCGCGAACCTCAGGTACGTCCGCAAGGTGTGCGAGGAGATCGGTCGTTCGCTGCGCGGCATCGACGATTGCCACGTGGTGGTCTGCCGCAGCACGGTTCCGCCGGGGACGATGCGGGGGGTAACGATCCCGATGCTGGAGGAACACTCCGGCAAGCGGGCGGGCGAAGGCTTCGGCGTCTGCTACAATCCGGAGTTCCTCCGCGAGGGAACCGCAGTCCACGACTATCGCCATCCGCCCAAGATTGTGGTCGGCGAAAGCGATCCTGTCAGCGGAAGCCGGGTGGTTGCCCTCTACGAGAAGATGGACGCGCCTTTGATCCGCACGCGGATCGAGGTGGCGGAGATGGTCAAGTGCGTGGACAACGCCTGGCACGCGTTGAAGGTCGGCTTCGCCAACGAAGTCGGAGATGTCTGTCGGGCCTCGGGCATCGACAGCCACGCGGTGATGGACATCTTCTGCCAGGATACGAAGCTCAATCTGTCCTCGTCGTATTTGAAGCCCGGTTTTGCGTTCGGCGGCTCGTGCCTGCCCAAAGATCTGCGGGCCCTGACCCACAAGGCGCGGACGCTGGACCTGGAGCTGCCGATCCTCAACGCGATTCTCCCGAGCAATCGAATGCAGATCGAGAGGGGTTTGGATCTGATCCTGGACCGGGCCAAGAAGAAGGTCGGGGTCCTGGGCTTGAGCTTCAAAGCAGGGACCGACGACCTCCGCGAGAGCCCGCTGGTCACTGTGATCGAGCGGCTGCTCGGCAAAGGGTGCGACATCCGCATCTATGACAGAGATGTCAACATGGCCCGTCTGATCGGCGCCAATCGGGACTACCTGCTGAATCTGATTCCGCACATCGCGAGCCTGATGGTCGAGACCCTCGATGAGGTCCTCGACCACGCGGAAGTGGTTGTTATCGGCAACAAGTCCGCGGAATTCGAGGGCGCCATGGACCGGATCCGTCCCGGCCAGGTCGTGGTGGACCTGGTCCGGATCGCGCCGTTGACTACAGAGGAAGGGAAGTACTATGGCATCTGCTGGTGAACTCCGGCGAATGGTCACGTTCGGTGCTCTCGCTTCGGGGACAGAACGATCCCAGAACGTCCCGTCGGTTCTTTGAGATCTTGATATGAGACTATGTGTCGTCGGAGTCGGTTATGTCGGCCTGGTCGGCGGAGCCTGTCTTGCCGAGGCCGGCAATCACGTGATCTGCGTCGACAGCGACGCCCGCAGGATCGAGGGCCTTCGCCGGGGCGAGATCCCGATCTACGAGCGGGGTCTGGAGGAGATCGTTCGAAGCACCGTCAAGACCGGACGCCTGCGGTTCACAACCGACCTGAAGGAAGGCGTGAGCAACTCGGAACTCGTCTTCCTGGCCGTGGGCACGCCCATGGCCGCGGATGGCTCGGCCAACCTCGACGGCGTCTACGCCGTGGCTCATGCTCTGGGTGCCGAGTTGACGGACTATCGCGTCATCGTGATGAAGAGCACGGTTCCCGTCGGAACCTGCGAGTCGCTGAGCCGGATCATCCGCTCGCATACGGACGTTCCATTCGACTACGTGAGCAATCCGGAGTTTCTCAAGGAGGGGGCCGCGGTCGAGGATTTCATGAAGCCCGACCGCATCATTATCGGAACCACCAGCCAGCGGGCTCGGGACGCCATGGCCGAGCTGTACAAGCCGTTCATGCGAAAGAGCAAGCGGGTCATCTTCATGGACCCGGCATCGGCCGAGATGACCAAGTACGCGGCCAACGGCATGCTCGCGACGCGGATCTCCTTCATGAATGAAATCGCCATGCTGTGTGAGCAGATGGGGGCGGACATCGAACTGGTCCGACAGGGGCTGGGCTCGGACAGCCGGATTGGATCGGCTTTCCTGTTCCCCGGCATCGGGTTCGGGGGCAGTTGCTTTCCCAAGGACATCCATGCGCTGGCCCACATGGGACGCGATCACGGCGCGGATATGCCGCTGATCGAGGCGGTCTGGAAGGTCAATACCGCCGCGCGCGACCATTTCGCCGACCGGGTGATCCGGCATTTCGCCGGGGGGTGGCCGTCATCCACTCTGGCGGTGTGGGGATTGGCGTTCAAAGCCAACACGGACGACGTCCGAGAGTCCCCTGCGGTGTATTGCGTTCGACGGTTCGTGGAAGCCGGACTCAGAGTGCGGGCCTACGATCCACAGGCCGGTCCCGCGGCGCTGGCCGCTCTCGAGGGGAGCATCAATCTGCACTCGGATGCATACGCGATGCTGGACGGATGCGACGGACTGGTCATCTTGACGGATTGGCCGGAGTTTCGCACGCCGGACTTCGCGACAATCCGCGGCCGTCTTCGACAGCCGGTTCTTTTCGACGGCAGAAATCTCTACGATCCGGAGACCGTGTTGCGGGCGGGGCTTGCGTACTTCGGGGTCGGTCGGCTCACCCCCATGCGTCAGAGGGAAGAGGGGCTTTGAATCGGGGGAGGCCCGGATGGTCCAGAATGGAAATGGTAGTCATGTCGGGGGTACGTACGGCCGATGATACAGACGTGCCTCTGTCGCGTCTGCGGTAACGAAAACTCCGCGTTCCGGCAGGGCCTTGTGCTCGATGGCGGTCGCCGGCAATCGTGGAATTCAGTGGCAGCGATGGCGCCCCTGTGTTAGGATGCGTCGGTTCATGGACGAGGGGTTTTGCCTCACGGCGAAACGAGCTCTGGAGAAGTGCCACGGAGCGGTGGAGACGCCAGAGTGCTGATAAATGTGTCTATGGGTGGGATATCCTGGATTCGTGCCGGCCGGAGACATCTCTATAGTGCTCCCGGGTCGGCGCCGGGTATTCCGACAAGATGGATGACGGGGCCTGCCTGGGGGGAAGTCCTCAGGCGAAACGAAGAACCAATGGCCGATAAGAACACAGTGAAGGGCCTGGATCTCTGCACGATCGTGCTCGTCGGAGGGCGCGACTTCGGGCGTTGCCCGCTGGCTGCGCATCTGCCTGCGGCTCTGTGGCCGATCGCGGACCGGCCCGCACTGGCGCGGTTGCTGGATCATCTGGCTGGGGAGGGGCTGTCCGACGTGACCGTCTGTTGCCCCGGCGACGTGGCGGCGGACGTGGAGGCGGTGTGTCGCGACAGCCGGTTGGCGGTGACGCTTCGGGTCGAGGAGTTGATCAACGGCACGGGAGGATGCCTTCGCGACGCGGCGCCTCGCGATTCTCAGGACCCGATTCTCGTGCTCTCCGGCAGTATCGCGGTTCCCCCTTCGATCGTGGAACTCGTCGAGACGCATCGAGCCGGTGGGGCCGACCTGACGATGGTATTCAATCCCGGCACGCCTGATTCGGCGAAGCCCGGTCCCGCGGCGGAAATCTTCCTGTGTCGGCCGCAGGTGCTCGATCGGATTCCCTGCGGCGGTTATTCGGACATCAAAGAAGGCGTGGTTCCGGCGATTCTTCGCGCGGGAGGAACGGTTCGCCCGTTCGTGCTCTCGCATTCGGTCGGGAATTTCCGCGATCACACAGGGTACCTTGAGGCGGTCGGCGCCCTGCTTCACAGCGGCAGGCTGGACGGGCTGAGCGATCGACCCCGCGAATCGTCGCGGCAAGGTCCGATATACAGAGGCGTCGAAGCGTTTGCGCATCCCGAAGCCCGGATTTTCGGACCGGTCCTGATCGGCGATCACGCTCGGATTCTGGAGGGCGCGGTGGTCATGGGTCCTGCGATGATCGGACGCAACGCCGTGGTGGGCGAGAACAGCGCGATGGTCAGAAGCGTGTTGTGGGCGAAAGCTGTGATCGGCCGGGGAGGTCAGGTTCGCGATTCGATCCTGGGTTATCGGGCCTCGGTGCCGGATCATGGCCGTGTCGTCGGGCAAACGGCATCCTGCGAGGGGGCCGAGCAGATGGTTGATCCCGCGGAAGCGGTCGCGGTCCGGGTCTCACGAGCCGACCGGTTCCTGAGGCCCCTGGGCGAACGGCTGGGCCTGTCGCCCGGTCAGACGGCCCTGTTGTCCGCCGGTCTGGCGGTCCTGGCGGCGCTGCTCTGGTCGTATTGGCCCACCCTGGGCGATCTGATGGACGTTTGGACTCAAAGCGACGAGTATTCCTCGGGAATGCTGGTTCCTTTCCTGGCGGCTTACGTGGTCTGGTCGCGCCGCCAGGAGTTTGACGCGATCCGACTCCGTCCGGCGATCGTGGCGGGGGGAGCGGCGATCGTCGCCACGCAGGCGCTCCGCACGGCGGGGCTGTTCTACATGTATCAGTCGGCCGAGCGGTTGTCGCTGGTTCTGGCGATTGTGGCGCTGGTGCTATTGCTGCTGGGCTGGCGACATCTGTGGAAGCTGGCGGGCGTGCTGGTGTTTCTGTGCCTGATGCTCCCCTGGCCCAACCGCGTCCAGCAGGCGCTGGCGATTCCGCTGCAGCAGTGGGCCACCGGTTCGGCGGTCTTCTGTCTGGAGCTGGGAGGCTGGGACATCCTGCGGGACGGCAACATCATCCGCATCGGGGACACCAGCGTGGCGGTGGCCGAGGCGTGCAACGGCTTGCGGATGATCACTGCGTTCTTCGTGATCAGCGGCTTGGTCGTGCTGTTGACGCGGCGGGAATGGTGGGCCAAGGCGGTCATTCTGGTCTCCAGCCTGCCGATCGCTCTGTTGTGCAACACGCTGCGGCTTGCGGTGACAAGCGTGGCGTTTACGATGATCGAGGGAGAAGGATGGAGACAGGGGTTTCACGACTACGGCGGATACGCCATGATGCCCCTGGCGCTGGGCATGGTGGTGGGGGAGCTGTGGATCCTGACCCGGCTGACCACCCTCCCGGCTCCCATCGAGCCGGCCATCGTTGCCCGGCGGCAACCTCAACACGTACCAGACCCTTAATAGTGGGAGAACCGATTTATGAACAACCTGGAAAAATATCTGGATCAGGTGATCGAGCAGAAGCCGATCGTCTACGAGCCGCCGGCCGAGGTCCAGGAGCCCCCCTCGACGTCGAACCTCATGGAGAGTGTGCGCAGGCGATGGCCCATCGTCGTGGTTGTGGCGTTGCTGATCAGCGCGGCCGGGTTGCCTGTCGTGTGGTTCCTGGTTGAACCGGTATGCGTCGTCCAGGGCCTGGTGCGAGTCAAACCGGTGGTTACCGGCATTCTGGACAACACGCCGTCGCCCGATGAGTCGTCCAACTACGTGCAGTTCGTGAACACCCAGGCCCTGCTGTTGATGAGCGACGAGCAGCGGATTCAGAAGATCATCGACGACCTGGCGGGCCGCAATCTGGCGTTCTTCAGCGGCATGCCCAGCACGCGGCTGGAAAAGCTCCTTGCGAGGGTTTTGCCCAAGGAGCCCAACGAGCTGCCGGACCAGGTCCTTCGCAAGGCGATCGCCAAGCAGAAGATCACAGCCGGCTATCTCCAGGGCTCGGAACTGATGGCGGTGACGATGAAGAGCCAGAACGTCGACGAGGCCCGGATCATCGTCAATTCGTTCCTTCGCAATTACGTCGGCCAGTACGGCGTGGAGACCACGACGAGCGAGAGCCAGAACATCACGATTCTGGAGAATCAGCGGAACGAATACCAGAAGCGGATCGCGGAATCGCGAGAGAGACTTCGGCGTCTGGCGGAGCAGTACGGATCGGTCGGGCTCGACGCCCTTCAGGCGGTGGAGCTCCAGACCCAGAGCGCCTTGCAGGGCCGGCTGACCCAACTCGAGGCGGATCGGGTCAAGATCGAGGCGGACATCGGCGTGTACGAAAAGACCGAGACGATGGCCCTGGCTCCTGAGCAGATCGTGGCCGCGCGCACGAGCCATGTCAACTCAGATCCCATGATCGCGGAGTTGTCGACCAACATCGTTCAGATGGAGCGGGAGTTGATCGCCGCCCAGCAGACGCATCTGCCCGCCAATCCGGTCTACACGCAGCGATTGGCGGTGTTGAAAGCTTTCCAGCAGAAACTGGAGGAGCGGCGGAAGGTCCTCGCGGAGGAGTTCGACGCCAACCTGGAGAACAGGCTCAAGGAAGCGGCCCAACAGCGGGTGCTTCAGGCCAAGGCCCAGAAGGCCCAGATCGAAGCCCACATCGACGAAATCCGGCGCATTCTGAGCGAGCAGCAAGTGCGGACGGTCAAGATGGGAACCACCAATCTCGATCTCCAGGACCTCCAGCGGAAAGTGGAAATGGATGAACAGGTGCTCGATCGGGTCAATCAGCGGCTCAAGTGGTTCGAGATGGAGCGGGATCGTCGGCCTCGCGTGCAGATCGCCTCGATGGCCGAGATGAAGGGCAAGGACGACAACCGCGCCAAGTACGCCGGCATGGTCGTGTTCGCCGCCCTGGGCTGCGGACTGGGCCTGGCGCTGCTGCGGGACAAGATGGACAAGACGATCCAGACCCCGGCGGACATCACCCGGCAGACCGATCTGCCGATTCTCGGGACCACGACGAGTTCGCGGACGGTCAAACCGGCCTTGTTCGCAGAGCAGATCGCCGGCGACTACCAGACGATCCGCACCAATCTCGGTCTGCTGTACAACGGGGGCATGCCCAAGCGGCTCGTCATCAGCAGTCCCGGCATGCGCGAGGGCAAGACCACGTTTGCGGTCAACCTGGCGACCAGCCTGGCCAAGTCCGGCAAGAAGGTGCTGCTGATCGACGGGGATCTCCGAAAGCCCGACATTGGGCACATGCTCAACGTCCTGAACAACACCAGCGGTCTGCAGAACGTCCTGCTGGGCGAAGACCCCAGCGGCGTCGTGTGCGTGCTGCCGTCGAGCGGCTTGCACGTTCTGGTGGCCAATCCGCGTCACTCGGGCGACGCCTATGAGTTGCTGACGTCCTCCTCCGCTTCCGAGCAGATGGAGCGATTGGGACGGGAGTACGATCACCTGATCGTGGACAGTCCTCCGACGTTGGCGTTCCCCGACGCGTTGGTTTGGGCCAAGCTCACCGACGCGGTGATTCTGGTGAGCTTCGCCGGGCAGACGACTGCGCCCGACCTGAAGGAGGCCAAGGAGCGGTTCGCCCGCATCCGGGCGCGCATCCTGGGCGCCGTCGTGAGCAACGTCCCTGCGGATCAGGGCTTGTACCGTCAAGGCTACACGTATCGGTCGCGAGGAACGACTCCGACCCGCAAGAGCGGAAAACCCAAGAAGATGCTGCTGGCGTCGTCCGGATCGGGCGGCGATCGTCCGGCGGAGAACTGATTTCCGCCGACGGGTGAACAGACGACGGGGACGTGATCTGGTTGGATATGCAGGCGATCGTCATTCGAGACAGTGGAGACAGCGCCGTCAGCGGCAGAGGGAGTCTGCTGCGGTATGGTCTGTGCACACACCCGCTGAATCGGGTGCTGTTGGACGGGATGGACCATTTGTGGCGGTGCCGGACCGCGGTCGGTCGGCCTCCCATGGCCGGCTGGACGAGCCCGCGTCAATCCCAATGGGTCCTTCCGGAAACCTGGTGCCAGGAGGTCTCGATCGATCGTCTGTCGCGATGTTCCTGGGATCGGGCCCAGGCCGACGGCCTTCCGCGACATAACGACCGGTGGGTCGTTGTCACGGACGGACGGTTCGCGACGTGCGTGAACCACCTGCTGGTGACGCGCGCGGTGGATGCGTTGCAGGCGGACGTCATCGCCGTGAACATCGATCCGGAGCTGATGGCTTATCAAGAACGGGTTCGTCTGACCCCCGACAATCGATTGGTCGGTTATCGTCGTTTGTTCGCGGATTCGGTCGTGCCGATGGCGGTGCCGGCCGGTTGGCCGCACCATCTGCTGGTCCGACCGGACGTGTTCGAGGCGGTCGTCAAACCGAATCTCCTGGCCGGATTCGACGCGGTGGCCGACGCGTGCCGGGCCGGAAAATACAAAATGCGCGGGATTGCCGTCGCGGGGACGGTGTTCGATCTGGATTCCGAGGAAGGCATGCTGGCCGTGTGCGGAATGGTCCTGAAGCTCTCCGAGGCCCAGGAGCAGTCTTCCTCGGGTGCATGCGATCTCAACGGCGCCGATGACGCCCCTCGTCTGATCGGTCCGGTCCTGCTGGGTCGGAAGGTGACGGTGGAGCCCGGCGCGATCGTCGTGGGACCCGCGGTTCTGTGCGACGACTGCGCGGTTCGCAGGGACGCTGTGGTCGATTCCGCGATCGTGGGGACCCGCGTGTCGGTGGAGTCGGGCCAGGTCCTTCGCGGCCGCCTGGCGCGGGAACCGGGGCGGAGCGGCAATGGAGGCGACGCCGGGACGGTCCGGCGGGCAACGAAGCCGCGAGAGCACGTGTGTGGTCGTCTGGAAAGCGCGTTTCGCACGTGGCCGAAGTTCTCGTACGCCCGTTCGATCAAGAGGGTGGCGGACGTGCTGGCCGCCGGGATCGTGCTGGCGCTGTTTGCACCGGTGATTCCGGTGATCGCCCTGGCGGTCCGCTTGAGCTCTCCGGGGCCGGTCTTCTTCCGGGACAAACGACAGGGCCTTCACGGCAAGCTGTTCGATTGCATCAAGTTTCGCACCATGCGTCAGGGGGCCGACAAGATGCAGGACAAGCTGCGGTTCGTCTGCGAGGTGGACGGGCCCCAGTTCAAGATGGCGGACGACCCTCGCATCACGACGGTCGGTCGCTTCCTGCGGGAGACGTACCTGGACGAGATCCCGCAGTTCTTCAATGTGCTGTGCGGTCAGATGAGCGTGGTAGGACCCAGGCCGTCGCCGGAATTCGAGAACACGCTGTGCGCTTCCTGGCGCGACGCGAGGCTTTCCGTGCGACCGGGCATTACTGGTTTGTGGCAGGTCTGCAGGACTCGCGCGGCCCACAAGGACTTCCAGGAGTGGATTCATTACGATACGGAATACGTCCGGAATTTCTCGCCGGGGCTGGATCTGTGGATCTGCTGGCGGACATTCCGCAGAATGGTTGAGAATTTCGTGAATCAGTTCTGAGACGCAAACGCAGGAATCGAGCCGCGAGTGCGTCTCCGTTCATCGGGTCCCGAACGCGAGCTGTCTCGACAGCCGCGGGAAGACCTCCTGTGCAGTAGGAAAGGGCAGGCCAATGGCGATGAGATACTTCAACTGGAAGCTGGCGATCGTTCTGATCGTCGCCGCGGGAGTTTTCGGGGTTTCCGTGTACGCGCTGCACGCCTGGCAGACGACCACGAAGGCCGAGCAGGCGCTCCCGCGAGGGCTGAAAGCCTTCGAAGCGAAGAAATGGGACGAGGCCGCCGAGCAAATCGGTCGCTATATCGCGAGGAACAACCAGGATGTCGCGATGCTGGTCAAGTACGCCGACGCACAGATGAAGCGTCGCCCAATGAACTCGGGCAACATCCAGCAGGCCATTGCGGCCTACCGGAACGCTTTGCGATTCAAGCCGAACGACATCGAGACCGCCAAGAAGCTCACGCAACTGTATCTGGAGATGAGAGTGCCGAGCGACGCCATAGCGATCGCGACGCGTCATCTCGAGGTTCAGGACGATGCGGGCTTGCGTCGAATGCTGGGACAGGCCTTCTGGCAACTGCGGGAGTTCGACAAGGCTGTGGCGGAGGTCCAAACCGTCATCGACAAGTACCCCGGCGAGGTTCCGGCGTACGGAATCATGGGCTCGTGGGCCGCGGAACGGCCCGAGATCGTGAAGCGACCGGCTATCGCCTGGTTGGACGACGCCGTCGCGAAGAATCCTGAATCGGCCCAGGCCTATATCACGCGAGCGGGATACTATCTGGTGCAGAAAGACAAGGACAAGGCGATGGCCGATCTGACGCAGGCGATGTCGTGCGATCTCTCGGACGCGCCGACTCGCCTGCTGCTGGTGGAGGGACTGATTGTCGCAGGGAATCTGGACAAGGCGAGGGAGCAGCTTCAGGCCGCGCAGGAGATCGACAAGACCGACCCTCGGTTGTGGCAGACGTGGGCGGTCCTGGCCTTCCGGACGGCCTCCCTGGACGAGATGTTCATGGTCGCCGACGAAGGCATGAAGGCGACGTCGGATTCCTGGGATTTCATCGCCACCGCAACGCGTTTGCTCATTTTCTCGGGACACCTGGAGAACGTCGAGGGCTATCTGGCCCGGATGCGAGAAAAGGACCTGGATCCGCCGACACAGGCCTATCTCGAAGGTCTGCTGGCGGAGAAGCAGGGTCGTCTGCGGGACGCCGTGGCGAGCTGGCAGCGGGCGATTTCCCTGAGCCCGCGGGCTCCGGAAGAAGTGTACCGGCGGCTCGCTTCCGCCTATTCCCGGCTGGGCGATACGCAGTCGGCGATCAACCAGTTGCAGATCATGCTGAACAAACGCCCTGGAGAACAGGGTGGGGCCGCTCTGCAATCCGAGTATACGCAGGCCCGCCTTTATCTGACGCAACTGTTCGCTCAGGCCAGGAACTGGCCCAAAGTGCAGGAACTGGCCCGCCAGCTCGAGGAAGTCGCCAAGATCGACCCCCAGGTCGCCACGGAGGCGAGGCTGCTGGGTTTGCAGGCTCGGACTCACCTGTTGGCCGCCAGTTCCGGCCAGGAGAACAAGGAGCAAGCGTGGCGAGAGATCGAAACGCAACTGGTCGCCCTGGACAAAGCGACCAACGGCGCGCCCGGCGTCAAGCTGCTCCAGGTCCAAATCGCTATGACGCAGAGGAAGTTCGCAGAGGCCTCTTCGGTGCTCAGCGAGCTGGAAAGCAAGAATCCGTCCGAACTTCGCTTGACGCTCGTCCGTGCGGAGCTCAGCGCCGCCGAGGGCCAGAACGAAAAGGCCAGGACGTTGTATCTGGCCGCGATCGCGGCGCATCCCCAGACGTTCGATCCGGTGCGGGGACTGGCTGTGTTCCTGGATCGGCAGGATCAGCGGGCCGAATGCGAGTCGGTGCTCAAAGACGCCATGGCGAGGTTCGAGGAGCCGCAGCTTCGCCGCGATTGCGGTCTGTTGCTCGCCGAATTGTACTACCGATGGCAGGAAAAAGAGAAGCTGTGCCAATGGCTTACCGACCTGACGGGGCAGTTCCCCAACGACATCCAGTCCCGGCGCATGCTGCTGGTCTGCGATCAGTTGATCCAGGACGCATCGCGATCGCAGAAGGTGATCGACGAGATCAAGATCTTGGAGGGGGAGAGGGGCTCTCAGTGGCGGTACGAACAGGCCCGGCTCTGGATCCGCTCCCGTGGCGACTTCAAGGTCAACTATGCCCAGATCGTCAAGCTTCTGCAGGAGAACCTGCTGACCAATCCCGAGGACCAGAGCAGTCGTCTGCTCCTGGCGGCCGCCTACGAGGTGGCGGGGGAACAGCAACTGGCTTTGACGATGTACCGGGAGGCATTCTCGAAATCGCCGAACGATTTGCAGGTGCTGGTGCGGCTGGTTGCGGCGTTGCACAAGGCCAACGAGTTTGAGGAGGCGCAGACCATTCTGGAGAAAGTGGGACCGCAGCAGTTGAACAACCCGGATCTCCAGAAGCTCCTGGTGAACAACGATTTCCTTCGGGGCGACATCGACTCGGCGTCGGACACGCTCCAGCAACTGGTCGATCGCGACCCGAACGACCCGGCGCTTGCGCTGTCGTACGCGCGGGTGCTGATCCTGCAAAAGGAGTTCGCCAAGGCGGAGTCCCTCCTGTCCGATCTGAAGGCTCGGATGCCGGATTCGATCCATGTGATTCGCGCGCAGCTTCGGCTTCACATTCAGCAGGGGAATACGGAAAAGGCGATGCAGATCTGCAATGAGGCGGTGGATCAGATGCGCAACGCCAAGGCGTATCTGCTTCGCGCCGATATGCTGATTACTCTGGGACAAGGTGGCAAGGCGTTGGAGGACCTCGGGCAGGCGATCGCCCTGGAGACGCAGAACGCGGAGAACTGGGAGGCTCGGGCGAGGGTCTACAGCTCGTCCGGGCGGATCCCCGAGGCGATTTCCGACGTCCGACAGGCGCTCGCCCTGTCGCCGAAGGAGCCGAGAATCCAGAAACTCGCAGCGGCCCTATTCATCGCTTCCGGCAAGCAGTCGCTTCTGCGTGAAGCAGAGGTCATGCTCGACAAGGCCCTGGCCGACCAGAGCGGTCCGCAGGAGAAGAAGGACCCGGAACTGCGCCTGTACAAGGCCCGCATCCTGATTCTTCGGGGCACAGGACCCTCCATCGAGGAGGCCCGCCAGCTTCTGCGCCAGGTCACGACGGATTACCCCAAATACGCGGACGGCTGGGAGCTGATGACGCAGCTCGAGCTCAACCAGGGGGAGCCCGGCCGGGCGCTGGACTTCGCCACCCGGGGCCTTGCCCACAACGAACAACATAAGCAATTGCTTCTGCTCAAAGCCATCGCAGAGAAGAGACTCTCTCCGTCCGTCGCGGCTCTGACGACGCTGCCGTCGCTGGCGAAGCAGTATCCCGACGATGTCGGCATTCTCATCGAGTGGGCCGACGCTTATGCCCAGGCCAATCGGCCGGAGAAGGCGGTGGAGTTGCTCAGCGGCAAGCTGGCGGACTTCCGGGGCCCGGCGCACCGACGGTGCGAGATCGCCCTGGCGGCCGCGTTGTACACCGACCAGCAGCGGGAGAAGGCCCACGAGCTCTTCGACAAGCTGATGGCTGCCGATCCGAACGATCCGACTCCGGTGATCGCGCTGGGACAACGGTTGCGCCAGGAAAAGCGGTGGACCGAGGTCAACCAGCTCCTGAACCGCTGGCGCACAACCAATCCCAGCGATGCTGAGATCGCGACGAGCATGGCCCGAATTCTGGCCGGCAGCGGAGACCGCGAGGCCCTCCAGATGGCGGAGGACCAACTCCGCATGATTCTGGATCCGAATCCCCAGGCGCTGCCCACCCTTGAGCTTTTGGGCATGCTGATGCAGGACGCCGGACGAAATGAAGAAGCCGCGAGGCTCAACCGGAGAATCCTGGAGCTGGATCCCAACAACGTCATCGCACTCAATAATCTGGCGTGGATGCTCTGTGACAAGCCTTCCCCGTCAGCGGAGGCGATCAACGAAGCGCTGACTTTGGCCAACCGGGGGCTGTCGGTGCGGCCGGATTATATGGATCTTCTCGACACGCGGGGCGTCGTGCACTACAAGGGTGGCGACATGGTCCGGGCCGAGGCCGATCTGGTGAAGTGTCTCTCGCTGTTTCCCCCCGGTTCGGCGGAGTCGGCGGCGCCGCAGTTCCATTTGTCGCGAGTCTATGCCGCCACGAACCGCAGGACGCAGGCGGTGGAGCACCTGAAGATCGCCCTGAATCTCAACCGCAAGAACATCCAGATGGCCAGGGACCACGCCCAGGTCGGACGTAGAACGCATGCCATCAAGGTGCTGCGGGACGCGTTGTCGCTCCAGGAAGAGATGGATCAATTCAAACTGGGCTTCGATCAACAGGATCTGGTGGGCGTCCGGCCTGCGGAGGATTGGACGGAGGCCAGAGTCCTTCTGGACCAATTGCAGAAAGGCCGCTAGCGATGATGCCGCCAGACGAACTGTACGGTGACCGAACGCCGGGCGCCGATCCGAGCGGTCCGGGATCGTGCCAGGTGCTCTTGGATCGCAGGCAGTGGTCGTATCTCTCGCGACGGTACGACTTGACCCCTCGCGAGGTGCAGATTGCCGAGTTGGTGTGCCAGGGACTGCGACACTGCAGCATCGCAGGGCGGCTCTGCATCCAGCCGGGGACGGTGAAGACCCATATTCGGAACATCTATCGAAAGGTGAAAGTCCGCAACAAGATGAACATGCTGCTGCGGTTTGTCAGCGATGCACGCGAGGTCGCAGGGGATCTGAACCAGGCGTAAGCCGCGATACGGACTGCCCCAAAGATCATGCCTCTGCTTGGACGGTCGATAGGCCTGTTCACGAGCAGGGGCTTTTTTTGTCCGCAAACTACCCCAAATGAGATATATCATTAGAGGTACTCCATTGAGGTGAAATAGCCCTTTAGACACCGTCAGTATGGGGGAATGTTCTGTGATAATGGGGTATTTGAATAAGCATGTCGTATTAACCTGGGGTAATTTAGGAAAGATGTGTTGACCTCGGGGTTCCATGTGGTTACAATGGAAATGTTGACGGACCCCACGGGATGAGGATCCGCGTGTGCGGTTTCTTCTTGGTTGGTCATCGCGCACGTAGGTTCGGTTTCCGAAGGGGGCAGACGCCGTGTCGAATGGCGTTTGTGTTGTTTGACGCTCGAATCTGGAGGAGGAGCGGTGGTGGAAGAGCAGGGTACATGGCTGCGCGTCTCCCGACCGTCGTGTGCGGTGTCCTGCGATAGCTTCATGCGGAGATCGACTGCGTTGCAGACGACGCGGAGGTCTCTGTCCGACACCCTCGGCCGAAGCCTGTCTGTGCCCCGCTTCAGTTCACCGTTGAGCTTCCCCCAGATGTACTGTGCTGTCCGGCTCTGGAGTCGGGTTCTTGCTGGCCTCGTGTGCCGAGGAGTCTGTTCGTGCAGGTTCCTCGCTGTCCCCCACGAGAGCCACCGAGGATCGCATGACTGCAGGGCAGGGGAGGGTCGATGCGCGCAAGGTCCTTCTTGGCGAAGCAGTCATCGCCCCGTGTCTCACAGCCGCGTGGGCTCCGAGAGGAGTCGGGCATGCATCAGTAGTGTTTGTCGAGGGGAGTTCGAGGAAAGCTGGATCAGGCTGCGGTGACGGATTGTCAGTGTCGTCGTTGCCGATTGGTGGCGTTCCCGGGCTCGACGCCGGTCCGGCAGTGTGTGCTGTCGCGTGTCGGCGATGTGGTGCATGGGGATCGCGTAGGTCCCTGGCGGCCTGCGGCGAGTGCGGGCCGTGATGTAGTCATGAAGTAAGTTTGGAGGTGAGAGTGTCATGGAGAAAGTTGTGAAGGCACTAGCAGTAGCTCTCCTAGTGCTGGGGACAGTCAGCGTTGCAAGCGCCGGTTGGACCACCAATGTGTACACTGTAGCCGTGCAGAGTAATGTGACGCTCGGCCAGTCGTATACGTGGGGTTCCGGTGGCGTCGGCAACAACTACCAGGTCCAGTGGAATCATCTCTGGACCGCCCCGGCCATCGGCGGCGATGTTGTAGCCGTCGATTTCCAAAGCGCCGATCTTACCGTCAAGGCGACGAACGCCAACGATAAGACGGCAACCATCCATCTCGACAGTCCGGCCTCTCCGAGCGTCGGTGAACTGCAGAGCGGCGAGAATGCGTTCGATCTGGACGCATTCGAAAGCTCGATGGATGGAAATCTGACCGTGTATGCGAAGCTGTTCAAGCAGGGCGAGTACGGCACGATCACGCTGAACTGGTCCAAGCTGGACGTCGTGTACGAGGTCACGGAGCGTATTTGGGAGGATGATCCGATTCCGCCCGCTCCGGTTGTTCCGGCTCCCGCTGCCATCATCCTGGGCAGTCTGGGCACCGGCCTGGTTGGCTGGCTCCGCCGACGGGGCGCTGTGTAATCGTGCAGCGTGTCAGTACGACCCGTCGCTCTGCACGCTTGGGAGCATGATTCGTCAAGGGCGTGCAAAGGTGGCGTGAGCCATCGTTCGGGCGGCGGCGCGGGACTCTGATCCCGTCCGACTTCGCTTCTGGCAGAGGTGTTCTGATCCGGCCCTTATCAGGCGCCGACGAAAGAAGCAGGTTGGTCTATGAACATCATGGCCCCAGGTGGATTTCGATCCGCCTGGGGCCTCTCAATTGGGGGTTCAAGGCAGGACTCGAAGAGAGCGGAAGAATGTTCGTGCTCGCCGACGAACCCTTCGACGATTTCCCCGTATGATATCTGCGGAAGGCCCGGCGCGATCTTCTGTCTGGTCCTATAAGAGTGTTGCGAGAGCCTTTTGTGTGGCGGTATGGGTGACTGGGTTTTACGGGCTGCAGGGCAACGCCCTGCGGCGCGAGGCCCAGTCGAGAAATCGGACGATTCTCCGTGTTTTGGCCTTGACAGGGCTCTGTCTGCCGCTAAGCTGACAAGAGCTTGTAAGTGCCTAGGAGGAGGCCATCTCCAGGTCTTGTGGCCGGGCTGGCGGGCCATTGAGCCGAAGGATCGGAGGGGATGAACCGTAAGGAGACGGGGAGATGTGGCTGGTCAGGGAAGTTCGATGCTGTACGATCTTCTTGTCCTGTGCCCTGGCCCTTTGGGGTGGGGCCATCGCGCGTGGGACTGGAGAGGCATCCGGTTTGCCCAGCCGGAACGAGGGGAGATTTCATACCACGTCATTCGTCCGATCGGGTTCTCCCGACGATTCTCGTTTGCCGGATGTTCTCTGCTTTGATGATCCCACCGATCCGGCGTGTCGAGGCGTGTTTGCCGAGTCGATCGCGGCCATGTCGCTATACGACGGCCCCGACGCGGTCTGCCTGGCGGGGTTGGGGGTAGTCTGTGTCTCTCTCGTCAAGAATCGCAGGCTCTGGATGGGCTTGTGTCTTCTCATGCTAAGCAACGGTCGTCTGGGGGCGGCCTATTTGTCTGGAATGAACGTTTCCCCGCCGGAGTCGACCGGCCCCGAGTCTCCGACCGATCGCGGATTCGATTATGTGCTGTGGCACCAGCCATCATGTCGGATTCCTGAGCGGTGGATGCGGTGGCCGGTGACGGCATTGTGCAGGCCGGAAGTTCTGACGCCGGGGCGGAGGAATCCGCTTCTGTCCCAGGACTGGGCGTGCTGGGATCGAGGCAAGAAAGGCCTGTTGTCTCGCGTCGGTTGGACGCACGAGGGGATCCGCTTGGTTCGCCCCTGTCCTGTCGGCTGGGAGGCGGTCCACGGGTCTGTTGCCGTCGGATGCATCGAGTGGGCTCGCCCGCCTCCTTGAAGGATGTAGAACAACAGGATGAAATGGAGTTGTCCTCGGTTTTCCGTCTACTGGCACGACAAAGGGAGAAAGAGATGAAACGGTTTTTGCTTGCAGCAGTCATTTGTGGCGCGATGGCGGTGCCGTCGCTGGCCGGGAGCACGTTCACCCCTTCTATCGCCGATCTGCAGAGCTTCCAGATTCTGCCTGGGTACTCCACGGATTTGGACTTCGGGTCGTTGTTGGTCTTCACCAATCCCGATCCAGGCTATGATGCCGAGATGTTTCAGGGATACGTCGGGTATGAAGTGGACAAAGTGGGCAAGGCGAACGACTTCCAGTATATCGCAATTGGAGCGTCCGGTCTGGACCTGACCGGCTACGACGCGTTCGCACTCACGGTGTTCAACGACAACAACCAAGGCTGGGAGTATGCTGCGTTCGCGGGCGACGGCGCGCTGACCAACAGTTCGGCCTGGGCGGCTGTTTCCAAAGGCGATTCCGCCACGTTGTTCGTGGACCTGGCGGGATTGACCCTGACGGATGTCGCGGTTGGTTTCTTCGTCGGCAACTCGACCGGCGGCGACACGATTCACACCTCTGCTTCGCCGATCCCCGCTCCGGGCGCCGTGCTTCTGGGCAGTTTCGGTCTGGGCGTGGTCGGTTGGCTCAAGAGACGTCGGACGATGTAAGCGGGACAGTGCAACCGTCACAGTCTTGCCGGCATGAATCAGAATGCCGATTGACTGGATGCTAGGAAGCTGGATCGCAGGGACGTGATCCGCTTCCTACGTCCACGTTTCGGATGGCAGGCGAGGGCCTGCACACGAGGGGGGGCAATCCGTCGACAGCGCGAGTCGCCGCCAGGGGGGAATCTGGCAAGGCGTTGCCATGCGGGGCGGTCAGTGGAAGACGGGTCGTCTCCAATCCCCAATCCCATCCCACCAGTTGCTCAGTCGTTCGGCGGTGATCCCCTGATTCCCAGGATCGTTCTGGATGGCCACCGTCATGTCGCGAAGTTGCCGCATGCAGCTCAAGCCTCCGAGTTGCCACGCACTGGCGCCGATGTTCACCGCCTCCCGCTCGGCGCCGGGAGCTTCGAGAGACTCCGTTTTCAGCAGAACGGCCAGCCTCTCTGCGCTCGGACGCAGATGCTGCTGCCATCGCTGCCGTTCCTGTTCCTCGCGGGCGAAAGCTTCCGCCAGCAACTGTTCTCGTTTTTCCTGGCGGGTCCGTCGCTGGGCCTCCGCCTCGGCAAGTCGTTCGAGGCGGTGTTTTCGGCTGGTGGGCAGAAAGGACTCCACCAGTCCGGCGATCGGGTCCACGATCACCCAGACGACGAACGTCGTGCCCAGCGTCCCCATCGCCACCCCGAGCAGGAAGTTCGCCAGGTAGGGGGCTCCCGCCATGCCCAGCATGCCCGCCAGTCCTCCGAGGAGGGGAGCTGCCACATAGAAGCCCAGGTAATAGCCCGTTGTCGTCAGCGGATGCTCATGCTCGATCTGTTGGGCTTCCCCCACGCCGCGAAACAAGGCGAACAGATAAACGCTGATCAGGAGAAACACCACAAGCGCGGAATGTCCGGACAGCGAGAAAATGATCCACCAGCGAAACCCCGCCTGATGGAGGGACAGCACGAGGATATAGCCGATGCAGGCCATGAACCAGATCGTGCTTGCCACATGGGTGACCCTGAGCACTTGTCGTGTTGTCATGTAATCTTCTCTGGCCGACTGAGACCGCCGGAAATGGGCGGTTGTCAATATCCGCTGCCGTAGGGTTGATACCCTTCCCGGCTTCCGGTGCTGCCCGGCGGGTTCTGAACGAGATATGCACCGTAGAAGGCCCGGGCAATGGGACTGATGAACTCCTCGAGCACCATCGCGACCGACGCCAGGATGGTCGGCGGGACGTACACGATGTCGCCTTCTTCCAGCAGGACGTCCTTCGTGGCGTCGCCGCGAGACGTCGCCTTTTCATAGTTGAACTCGAAGATCCTGGCGTCCTCGTCTTCGCGGATGGCCGGACGAATCACCTGCACGCGCTGCTCCCAAGCCATGTTGTTGGGCAGGGCCGAAGCCAGCGCCATCAGGACGCTGTCGCGTCCGGTGTAGTTGCGCGGACCCGGTCGCGCGACCTGGCCGACGACGTAGTAGACCTTGCTCGCATACGTGGAGACGCGGACATCCACCGGATGGTCGCCCGGCAAGGTGTACAGCTCCTTGATCCGGTTGCTGACGGCCGCGGCAATTTCCGCCGGGGTCTTGCCGGCGACGTCGATTTCGCCCAGCACCTCGAAGCTGATCTTGCCGTCCGGACGGACCCGCTGACGCTGCATGTGGACTTCCGCCACCTGGGTGCAGCGGATCTCGATCTCGTCGGGCGGCTGCACCATGTAGTTTTCAGCGGTGACGTTCACCTCATACGGCCTGACCCATGCCTGGATGTCCTCCGGGTTCGAGGCAAAACAGCCTGCGATCAAACTGACGAAGGCCAACAGCATCGCCATGCACAGTTTTCTGGACCTGCCCACCGCTATTCTCCTTATCGTAATGGATCTTATAGGACCATTTTGCGCTCTGCGCTTCATGCGACGGATTCCCGGCGCGACTCTGCACAGACTTTATAGAGTACATCGTATTTTGCGTCAAGCTTCTTAAGGGAAAACCGCCTTTTGGCCTCGATGACCGCGAATTCAGCGAAATCACTTGACGCACGTCACGACGACGTCGTAAGGTAGGGACTGACGGCGTCGCTGGTTTGAAGGAGCAGCGATATGGACAATCTCCGCTTTGCGCGGCAGTTTCTGCAGCATCCCAGGCAGCTCGGGACTCTGTTTCAGAGCGGTCGGACGCTGGCCAGGAAGATGGCTCAAGAGGTCGGACAGAGCGTTCAGGTGGTCGAGTTTGGAAGCGGAACCGGACCGGTGACGCGGGAGATCCTCAGGCGGCTGCCTAAGAACGGGCGACTGACGTGCTTTGAGATCAACTCGGAGTTCTGTCGGCGCCTCAGGCAAATCGGCGATCCTCGACTGCGCGTGATCAACGATGACGCGGTTCATTGCAGTCGCTATGTCCACCGGGCCGATTGCGTGATCTCAGGGTTGCCGCTGACGCTGTTTGACAGCCGTGCTCGGGAGGCGATCCTCGCCATCGCCGGCCGGTCGGGACTGTACGTGCAGCTTCAGTACACGCCCATTCTCGGCCAGGACCTGCGACGGCATTTTTCCAGTGTGAGGCTCAAGTTTGTGGCGATGAACTTCCCTCCTGCATTTTTATTCGTCTGCCGGCGCGCGGGCGAAGTCTGCGAGGGCGCTTCGCCCCGCCATCCGTTCAAGTCCCGATCGCGCGGGAGCCGAGTCTTGATCGATTCCGATGAGGGCGGGTCATGAAAAGGCCATCGACGACCGCTCAGGTCAGGAAGCGGGACGGCGCCCTCGTCGATTTCGATGCGTCGAAGATCGAGCGGGCGATTCAGCGGGCTGCGGTTGAGGTGCTCCAGGAGCCCCGTCGCGCCGAGGACATCGCCAGGCGGGTGACGCAGAAGGTGATCGGGAATCTCGCGAAGCACTTTCAGAGCAGGGCCCCCGGCGTGGAGGAGATTCAGGATCTCATCGAAGTGATCCTGATGGGAGAGGGGTACAGCCGGATTGCCAAGAGCTACATTCTCTATCGCCAGAACCGCTCCGAAGTACGCTTCGCCAAGTCCGCTCTGGGTCTCAAGGACGATTTGAAACTGCCAGTCAACGCTCTGGAGGTCCTCCGGCGGCGATACCTGCTCAAGGACGAAGCGCGTCGGATCGTTGAGACGCCCAGCGAACTGTTCCGACGAGTGGCCCACCATGTCGCGCAGGCCGAGGGCAACTATCGCTCGGATTCCCACGTCCACGAGGTCGAGGACGTCTTCTACCGGATGATGCGCAACCGCGAGTTCATGCCCAACTCCCCGACGCTGATGAACGCCGGGACTCCGTTGGGACAACTTTCGGCGTGCTTCGTGATCCCGGTGGACGATTCGGTCACAGGCATCTTCCGAGCTTTGGCGGAGATGGCTCGCATCCACCAGACCGGCGGCGGAACGGGTTTCGCCTTTTCCCGCCTGCGTCCTCGGGGCGATCTGGTCGGCTCGACGAAAGGACGTGCGTCCGGCCCGGTCTCCTTCATGGGCATCTTCGACAAGGCCACCGAGGTCATCGTCCAAGGCGGCCGAAGGCGGGGCGCCAACATGGGCGTGCTCCGATGCGATCACCCGGATATCATCGATTTCACCGAGGCCAAGGTCGGTTCCAACGCGATGGAGAACTTCAATCTGTCGGTCGGCGTCACGGACCGTTTCATGCGGGCGGTCGCGCAGGACCGGCCTTTCGACCTCGTGAATCCGCGTACGGGCAGGAGCGTCAAGCGGATCGGGGCCCGCTCGCTGTTCGACCTGATCGTCAACGCTGCCTGGCGGACGGGCGACCCAGGGCTGATCTTCCTCGACCAGGTCAATCGGAGCCATCCGACCCCAGGGATCGGTTCCATCGAGGCGACCAATCCCTGCGGCGAGGTCCCGTTGTTGCCCTACGAGAGTTGCATCCTGGGCTCGATCAACCTGGACCGGATGACCACAGACGACGACACCGGCACGCGCACCGGCAGAGCCAGGGTGGACTGGGGCAAGCTGCGGGATCGAATTCACTGGGGAGTGCGGTTCCTCGACGATGTGATCGACGTCAACCGTTTCCCGCTCGAACCGATCCGGGTCGCCACGTTGGGCAATCGCAAGATCGGCCTGGGGGTCATGGGATTCGCGGACATGCTCATCCGCCTGGGCATTTCGTACAACGACCCTGCCGCGGTGGCCTTCGCAGGCCGACTGATGCGGTTCATCCGTCGGGAATCGCTCGCGGCATCGGCGTTCCTGGCTCGGCAGCGGGGCGTCTTTCCGAACTTCGCCGGGTCGGTACACGCAGGCGTCGGTCGGGAGGTTCGCAACGCGACGGTCAACACGATCGCCCCGACGGGCACCATCAGCATCATCGCAGGCTGTTCCGGCGGGATCGAACCCCTTTTCGCGGTGAGCTTCATCCGAAACGTGCTGTCGGGGACCCGACTGTTCGAGTGTCACCCGCTGTTCGAGAAGATCGCTCGGGATAGAGGATTCCACAGACGCGAACTGTTCGCGGAGGTGGCTCGCCGGCCCTCGCTGGCTCAGGTCAAGGGCGTGCCGAGAGAAGTCAGAAAGCTCTTTGCGACGGCGTTTGACGTGGCGCCTCAGCAGCACCTGGAGATTCAGGCCGCGTTTCAGAAGCATACCGACAACGCAGTCTCCAAGACGATCAATCTGCCTGCGGATGCGACGGTCGAGGACGTTCGGGAGATCTACCTGCTGGCCCATCGCCTCAAGTGCAAAGGCATTACGGTCTACCGGTACGGCTCCAAGGCCGGACAGGTCCTCTCCGTGAGCGACGAGACGGAATCGCAACACGACGGACTGACCGATTTCGTCGCAGCGGACATGGACTACACCGGCGGTTGCGCCGGCGGCGTATGCGAGTTCTGACGCGCCGGGGGACTTCTGCCGCGGAGGTCCTATCGCCCGGTTTGCCGCTGGCCTCCATAGTAGGGGTAGCTGTCAAAGGCGTCGCCGCCGCCGAGGACGCGCGGGTCGCCTGTGGCTTTCAATTCCGCCAGGAGCGAGGATTCGAGCTTCTTCTTTGTTTCAGCGTACGCGGGGTCGGCCGCGACGTTGCGAAGCTGATGCGGGTCTTTGCCCAGGTCGTAGAGTTCCTCCGCGGGCCGCTTCGCGAAGGCCAGGTCGAATAGAGGTTTGACTGCGGGCTCGTCGCGGTGTTCCATCATGTAGGTCTTCGACGGGGAGTCGTCGATGTCGCCGTACACGCGGTTGGGATTGAAGGGCTCGCCGCCTTTGGCGGGATCGCCCGCGGGCCAGCGGTCCGGCTGGAAATTGCGGATATACAGGAACTCGCGGGTCCGGATCGCTCGGCACGGGTAGCCCAGCCCGCCGGCACGGACCCATGCGTGCCGCTCCTTGCCCACCAGGACATGGTCTCGGGCGGGATCGACTCGGCCGGATTTGCCCGAAGCCAGCAGCTCCAGCAGGCTGCGTCCGGTCATCGCGGCCGGCGGCGTCAGGCCCGCTGCATCGAGGAAAGTCGGCGCCAGGTCCTGCAGGCTGACGAAATCCTCCACATTCCGTCCCCCGGCGACACGCGCCGGCCATCGCATGGCTAGAGGAACGTTCGTCCCTCCGTCGTAGAGATTGCTCTTGCATCGGGGGAAGGGAAGGCCGTTGTCGCCTGTGATGACGACCAGGGTGCGATCCAGCTCGCCTCGCTCGTCCAGCAGGCTGAGCAATTCTCCGACTTCCCGATCGAAACGCTGGACTTCGAGATAGTAGTCACAGAGGTCCTTCCGCACGGTCTCGCCGTCCGGCATGTACGGCGGCACCTGGACATCTTCGGGTCTCATGCCGCTCTTGACGCCGGAGTCCCGCTCGTAGGGCCGGTGCGGGTCGTTGCTGCCGAACCAGAAGCAGAAGGGGGACCCTTGCGGGCGGGCTTTGAGGAAGGTCTGGAAATCCTTGAATGAAGGTCCCGCGGGATTGCGGGTTCGGCCGCCGGGCTGGTGCTGGCCCGGCCCCCAGCCCTTGCGGGTGCACCCGACGTGATAGCCTGCTTCTTCCAGGAGATCGGGATAGATATCGAACCTGGCCGGCAGGGTGCTCCAGAGATTGCCGCCTTCCTCCAGCCGCCAGTGGTACTGTCCCGTGACGATCGACCCTCGTGACGGTGTGCAAGACGGGGCTGTGACGAAGGCGTTGCGGAACAGCACACCCTCGCGCGCAATGCGGTCGAAGGTCGGCGTCTTGACGACCTTGTCCCCTGCGATGCTCGCGTGCGGCCAGGACCAGTCGTCCGCGATGCAGAACAGGATGTTCGGCCGATCCGCGTCCGCCGCACGAGTGGGGACGTTCCTCAGGGCGACGCCCATTGCTCCCAAACCGACGGTCTTCAAGAAGTCTCGACGGGTGGTGTCACTTGCTTTCATCCGTTTACTCCGATTGGTGTTTCGTTCGCTACCCGGCTCCGCCACTTATGCAGGTCCGCCAGCAGATCTCGTTTCTTTTCGGGCTGCGAGTCGGCGAGGTTGTGCTGTTCGCTTGGGTCCGCAACGAGATCGTACAACTCGACTTCGCCCGTGTCGAAGAACTCGATGAGTTTAAAGTTGCCCTTGCGAATCGCCCCGGCGGAACGGCCGCCGAGGAAATGCGGTTTCTCCAGCGGGTAATGCCAGTACAAGGCGTCGCGTCTCAGCCTGGCTTTGGGGCTTTCCAGCAGAAGCATCAGCGAGAGGCCATCGAGTGGTTGCCCTTCGACCACGGCGGCCCTCGTGAACGTCGGGTAGAAGTCCATCGTGCAGACCGGGGTCTCGCACACGCCGCCGGGGCGCGTCACGCCGGGCCAGTGAATGATAAGCGGCTCGCGGATCCCGCCTTCGTAGAGGCAGGACTTGCCCGCTCGGAATGGTGCGTTGGAGGTCACGCGGTCCTCGCCGCCGTTGTCGCTGGTGAAGACGAGGACCGTGTTTTCCGACAGGCCGAGTTCCGCGAGTTTGTCCCTGATGCGGCCGATGCCCTGATCGATGCACTCGAGCTGAGCCGCCAGGTGCGGGTTGTTGCGGGGGGCCTGGAATCCCTTGCCGGCGTCGGGCTTGGCCTCGTACTTCGCGACGAGCTCGGGCTTGCCGTTGAGCCGGGTGTGGACGGCGTAATGGCTCAGGTACAGGAAGAACGGCCTGTCTTTGTGCCGCTCGATGAACTCGATCGCCTCGAGATTGCAGCGGTCCACGAGGTGCTCCCGGCCGGGCAGACGCTGCTCGATCTCCCGGTTGAAATGGTAGGGGTGGAAGTAGCTTCCGTCGGCGATGCCCCGATTCTCCGAAACAAGCACCTCGTCAAAGCCGTGCTCGCCGGGCGGGGTTTCCGCAGCACCGTGGTTTGCGTAGCCGGTCAGATGCCACTTGCCGACGATCCCTGTGACGTAGCCCGCTTGCTTGAGCATTTCCGGGAGCGTCACGAGGTCTTTGGAGAGGTGTTTGGGGTCGTTCGGCCGCAGGTAGTCGGTGATGCCCGTTCTTGCGGGATACTGGCCGGACATCAGGGCCGCCCGGAACGGCGAGCAGACCGGTGCCGCGGCATAGGCGGCCGTGAATCGCACCCCATCGCGGGCCAGCGCATCGAGATGGGGCGTCTCGTTGAACGTGTTGCCGTAGCAGCCCAACTCGGCCCAGCCCAGGTCGTCGGCGAGGATGAAGACGACGTTGAGATGTCGCGGCGTTTCGCCGGTTTCTGCGCCGGAGCGCAGGCTTCGAGAGGCCATGAGCCCGACAGCTCCCGCAGCAGCCGTTCGGAGGAATTCCCTTCGTGTGGCAAGTGCGCTGCTCATGTTGCGATTTCTCCTGATGACTCAGGTGTTGCGAACGGTCAACTCCAATACCAGTCGCGTTTCATCCGTGATCTTCACCGGCTCGGCGATGCGAACGGGGCAGATCCAGAGGATCCGATCCCGATCGGCGAAGACGATCGTCCGGTCCCGTGACCGGCGCGGCGCCTTGGCCGCCGTCAGGAACTTGCCGACCTTTTTCTCCGTGTCCATACCCAGCGGATGGAACCGATCGCCGCGTCGGCGCGGCCGCGCCACAACGGGCGGCTTGATCCGATCCCAGTCAAGATACTCGCAAAATGGGCCTTTGTCACCCGTGATCTCCGCCCCTTCGATTTCGCAATGCGGCAGAATCCTGGCATCAATCTCCACATCGGCAAAGGCAGTCCTGCCGGGGATGTTCAACGGGGAGGGAGCGTCGTGGGCCTTGGGACTCGATCCTTCGATGCCGGGCCGCAGAACGAGCTGACGGGATTCCAGACGGGCGATGAACCCGCTCGGCAGGGAGGTCTGCTTCGCCTGTACCTGCGATCTCGCCAATCCCAGAACGCGTTGGTAGTGTGCTGCCGTCAGGTCCCGTTCGCCGCAGCCCAGGCTCATCAACGCACGTCGGATCAGTTCGACCGCGATCAACTCCGGCAAGGAAGCCAGCCCTGATGCGTCGATGCGAACCGCGTCGTCGTCGGCCTGAGCCATCGTGGTCCACGCCTGCTGAGCTTCCTCGATGGCTCGGTCGTGGAGCTTGCCCGCGGATGCTGCCAGGTCTGCGAGTTCTTCGACGAGCAAGGCCTCGGATTCCTGCTGCAACAGGGGCAGCAGGCGGTGGCGGATGTAGTTGCGGGTGTAGGCGACGTCGGCATTCGTGTGGTCTTCCCGCCAGGGCAGGTTGCGTTCGTGGAGGTAGCGGATGACTTCCTCGCGGGTGACGCAAAGCAGGGGTCTGACCAGCGACAGTCCCTCGCCGAGGCGTCGTATCGGTCGGATGCCGGCCAAGCCACGGAAACCCGTTCCTCGCCGCAACCGTTGGACGACCGTCTCGGCGTTGTCGTTCCTCTGATGTCCCGTTGCGATCCACGCGCAACGGTGGTCGCGGGCAATCTCTTCGAGAGCGGCAAGCCGCAATTGCCTGGCTGCGGTTTCGATGGATTGGCGGCTCGTTTCGGCATGAGATCGAACCTCGACGGTTCGGACGACGACCGGCACACCCATCTCGTTCGCCAGCTCGACGACGAATCGTTCGTCCGCGTCGGATTCGCTCCCTCGCAGGCGATGATTGATGTGGCAACAGATGAGCGGCGCCGCAAGGCGGCCTTGGCGCACGAATGTCCTGAGGACATGCAACAGGCAGATCGAGTCGGCGCCGCCGGAGACTGCGACGAGAATCGCTCTGTCGCCTGCGAAGATCTCCTGCAGGCGGGTGAACTCGAACACCTTGTCTGTTAGGCGGTCGTGCACGTGATGCGAATCCCCAAATGAAAACGGGTCTGACACAGCGTCAGACCCGTTGACTTTCCAACTATGCCGACCGGGACTCAGTTGGTTCCGGAGGTGGTCAGTTCTTTGACCCGTCTCTCGGCCGGGATGCGCCATTCATCGAAGCTTGCCTCCTTGATGATGGCCTCCTGGTAGAGGTTGAGGGCTTCGCTGCGGCGCTGGAGCCTTCGGTCCAGGATATTGGCGGCGCGGAAGCGGGCAGGATACGGCGTGTTGGCATCCCACTGGTAGGCCCGCTGGAACGACAACAGCGCCAGCGTATAGTCCTTGAAGTAATCCTGGATGTGCCCCATTCTGTAGGCGGCATCGTCGATCTTGTCGCTCGTGGGATAATTGCGGATCAGTTCGCCATACTTGGCCAACGCGGCCCGGAGCACCTCTTCGTCCTTGAGAATCGGCGCCGAGAGCGGACCGGCGCTGCGTTCGAGCCGGACCGCTTCGTTGTACAGTTCGTCGGCAGCGGTGATGCGCTCGGTCGCCCGCAGCGTGGCGGGCATGTCCGCCTCGACGATGTAGCGATACATGGGTATCCGGTCCAGGGACCTCAGTTCCTCCTTGGCCCAGGTGGCCCTCTGGTTGTCGCCCATGGCGTCGTAGTGCTGGATCAGGGCCTGCAGACTCCTGCGGTAGGCCTGGCGATGCATGGTCAACTGCTCGACCAGGTCGATTTGGTCGGAAGAGCTGGGCGTCGCCAGCGGCGCCGGTTCCGCGGTGTTCATGTAGGGGCTCGACCGTTGCGGCAACTGCTGGCTGATCCCTGTGTTGCTCTGACATCCTACGACAATGGTCAAGAAGAGAATCGCCGCCGCGGTTGTAACAATCCGTGTCATCCTAAAGGCCTCCTTAAGTACTGCCAACGCATTCTTTACCGGTCCGGGCCCCCTGCACAGGTGAGTTCCGCCTCCGCTGTCTATGCCTGTCAGCACGCCACGGGCGCATTTCAGGGATTCAGTTAAGCCGAACCGGCTCCTGGCGTCAAGCCCCAACTCGCGGAAAAACTCACAAATCCTGCATCCTGCCAGGCGGCCCACTCTGTCGGCGACCCAGACTGCCAGAGAAAATGCAAAAGTCATGTATGAGCGATCCCTGCGACGTATCTATAGTGGTAGAAGAGCATGAACGATCGCGAATCCAACGAGGTGATGCTGGTGCGTGCCGCCCGTCGGGGCGACAAGGACGCCCTCCAGACGTTGCTCAGTCGCAACTGGAGCTGGGTGAGAGGGCTTGTCTACGGCGTTCTCGGCGGCTCGCGGGATTTGGACGACGTGATGCAGGAGATTTGCGTTCGCGTGATTACCCGGATTCAGACGCTCCGCGAGCCGGAACGGTTCCGGGCCTGGTTGGCGATCCTGGCGCGACGCGAGGCGATCAAGGCAGCTCGCCGACGAAAACCCGAGCCTGTTGCGCAGGACGAACCCCAATACACGATCGATCCTGCGGAGGATGTTGCGAAGAAGGAGTTGTTCGGGCGGGTGCTGGAGGCGGTTCGAGAGCTGCCTGCGAAGTATCGCGAGGTCTTCATGCTGGCCCATTCCGGCGAACTGACCTACGCGCAGATGGCTGAGGCGCTGGACGTCCCGATCACGACGATGCAGATCCGCCTGGTGCGGGCCCGGCAGATGATCCGCGACCGGATCGCCCCGCAACTGGAATGCGTATCACGGGGCGATCGCGGAATACCACGAGCAGAAGGTGCATGAAACATGAACACCCAAGACGACAGACTGGAGATCCTCATCGGCAAGCTTCTGGACGGAGAGATGTCCCCCTCGGAGCGACGGATTCTCGACTGCCGGTTGGAGAAGGACGGTCATGCCCGGGAGCTTCTGGAGCAGATGCGTGTGCTGCACGAATGCGGTCGTGAGATCGTTGAACGCAGGGTGCAGCAGGGGGGGGCGGCCCCGGGAGAGGTCTTTGAGCGGGCCTGGCGGCAGAGCAAGGGATCGGGCCGGCAGCGGATCATCCGCCTTGGCGGTTGGTCTCGCTTCGCGGTCGGGGTGGCGGCCGGACTGCTGTTTGGGCTGGCTCTGCATTGGGTCCCAGGCGGAGGTCTTCAGCCTCCGATGGACCTGGCCGGCCGGGAATTGGTGGCAAGGGATACGCCCGTCCAGGCGGAGGGCCTCGGAGAGAGTTGGCGAGGGCTGCAGCCGCGAACTCCCGACCAGGTCACCCGCGAGGTGGAGTGGTATGGCTTCACCGATCCAGCGGGCAATCATTGGCTCATTGAAGGGTACCGTGAGGGCGTGGTCAAACCCGCCTCTTATCACGGCGGTCTATGACGAAAGGAGATCCTATGAAGAGAAGTGCGTGGTTGTTCGGATGCGTGGTTCTGTGGATGGTCGGTTCGGCGTGCGTTGCTCAGGGCCAGCGGGCGCTGATGGGCGTGGAGCTGGATTCGGCTCCTTTGCCCGACTTGTTGACCAAGCACCTGGGCTTGGAGGCCGGGCAAGGCGTAAGAATTCGCAACATCATCGTCGACAGCCCGGCGGACAAGGCCGGTCTGGAGCGTGACGATCTGGTGGTCGGCTTCCAGGGCAAGAAGGTCGTTGGCGTGGAACAGATCGTCGAAGGGGTTCTCGCCGCAAGCATCGGTGACGAGATGTCGCTCGATGTGATTCACCTCGGTCAGCGAAAGACCCTGCGACTGAAGCTCGAAGCGGCTCGGGAGAGCCGGCAGCTCAAGTATCCGGCCGAACCGGAAGCGATGACGACCTGGCGGCCGGGCAAGGTCTTCAAGATCGGTCCTGACGGGCAGGATTGGATGGAGGTTCCCTTCGACAAGATGCCCGACTTCAACGTGGACGTGAATCGGTTCTTCAAGGAGATGCGTGTCTTCCGCCACCGCGCGGACAACGAAGACTTCACGATCACCATCGAAGGCGATCCGAAGGACGAGGACGCCACGGTGATCGTTCAGGCCGGCGGGGAGGAATACCGCGCCACGGCGGGCAAACTCGACACGCTCCCCGAGAAGTACCGCGACCGGGCGCGCGAGGCGGTTGAGAACGCTCGCAAGGACGTCAGAGACAATGGGGTCATCAGGAGAGGATTCCGTTTGCCGGAGCCGCCCCGTCCTGAGGTGTACCAGAACTACCTCCGTTCGATTCCTCGGCCAGACATGGAACGTCTGTCGGAACGGACGGATCGGGCCGTGGAACGGATTCAGGAACAGATGGAGCGGCTCCAGGAGCGAATGCAGGCTCTGGAGGAACGCAACCGCCAGATGCTGGAGCGGTTCCTCGACAGGAAAGACACGCCCAATGAGAAGGGGCCCGCCCCCGAGAAACCTGCGGCCGTTCCGCCCAGTGCCGGCGACCCGGTCTGAGACTTGTTCGTGCCGACAACCAGGGACCGTTCCTTACGGGACGGTCCCTGGCGGTTTGTGCCGGCGGTAATGCTCGTAGCGTCTGTGTCGATTCGATTCTCCCCTTTCCCTCTGTTTCCGTCGGATATCCTCCTTTGAAGCGAGGCGTCTCCGAGTCGTCCCATCCTGATTTTGGATTGACAAAGTCCTGCTTAGGAGGTATACTGTACTTCTGCAAGGGATCGAACAGGGGGGCCTTCGCACGGCCTTGCTGAGTCATCGAGAGGTGGGTGAGTTCGTTGAAGACCATCGCTACAGTCAATCAAAAAGGCGGTTGCGGCAAGACGACGACCGCGATCAATCTGTCGGCGGCTCTGGCGGAAACGGGCAAACGGGTCCTGCTGATCGATCTGGATCCCCAGGCCCACGCCACCATCGGGCTGGGGCGAGACCCGAACTCCTTTCCGCGTACCATCTACGACGTTCTGACGAAGCCCGGCGTGGCGATGGCGGACGTTGTGGTTCGTACGACGATCGACCGTTTGGATTTGGCCCCATGCAATGTTCTGTTGGCCGGCGCGGAACTGCAACTGGCGACCGTCTCGGGCAAAGAGCTTCTCCTGGGCGCAGGGCTTCGCGGCGTCCGGGATGCCTACGACGTCTGTGTGATCGATTGTCCGCCTTCGCTCGGCATCCTGACGCTCAACGCTCTGGTCGCCAGCACGGATCTCGTCGTGCCGGTCCAGGTTCACTACTACGCCCTCGAAGGGCTTCGTCGCCTGCTCGACACCGTCGGCATCATGCGGCAGTGGTTTCACCCGTGTTCCGTGGAGAATATCGGCCTGCTCCTGACCTTCGTCGAGGAGCGGACGACGTTCAGCCGGCAGGTGCAGCAGCAGATGCGAAGCATCTTCGGAGACCTGGTTTTCGAGACGGTGATTCACCGCAACGTCCGGCTGGCGGAAGCGCCCAGCGCCGGAGAACCGGTCCTGCGGTACGCCCCGCACAGCAAGGCTGCGATCGATTACCGCGCGCTGGCTGCGGAGATTCTGCAAGTCGCTCCGCAAGCTGCAGAGCCCGCGGAGGATCGCATCCGACGAGGCATGCAGAAACAGGTGAGCGCTATCTTCCAGGGCGCGTGGATTCCCAGACGCCAACGCTCCCCCAACCCTGTAGGACCGAGGCCCCCGTTTTCGCTGGAATCCACCTGAGTTCCTCCCGGTTGGGTCCGACTGTCGAGGCTCAGAGCACGGTGTTCCATACCTGTGAGAAAAAAACAACGGTCGGGACCGGATTTCCCGAACTGGGGTTTCTGGCTTGCGGTACAATCCCGGTAGATCCTCCTGCAGGAGGCACCTGTAACAGACTCTGATGGGTTTCTGTGGGACCGGCAGCCGCTGTGGCTGCGTCCGGCTCTCTGAGCTTATGCTTGGCGGGTTCGACGCGCGCCCCGATACGACCGACTCTGACGATAGCTTCAAGGGCAAGCCGCAGCGGCTGCCGGATTTCCCCCTCCTCTCTGGGGCGACACGTTCGGTAGCGAATGGAAAGCCCGTCAAAGGTCCCGTCAGGCTTTGGTTCCGCTCGTTTCTGTGCCCGCGAGCATGCCTTTCCAGCGGCTGATGTGACCATCTTCGTCCGCCTGGTCCTTTTCGATCACCTTGCGGGTCTCGTCGTCCCACTCGATGGTCCTCAGCAGTTCGGCGTAGTGGTGCACCGCTTTGCTCTCGACCCAGACCCCGGTTTTGAAGATGGCTTCCTTGCCCAGCAGGCGGGAGCCGAAGCCGAAAGCGAAGCCCACCATCCAGTAGGCGGGCCTCAGGATGCTCGGTCGAAAGCCGTATTCATACAGCTTGACCTGGAAATCCTGGTAATGGCCCATCTCGTTGCACATCGCGGCGATCAGCATGCTGTTGACTTCGCTGCGTTCTTTGGTGATCTGGAACTTGTAGATCGTCTGGGCCATCAGTTCCAGCGTGTGCAGCGTCCGCAGGCCTTTGCGGATCGCGGCCAGACGCTCGGGAGCGAAGCCTTCTCCCCTCAGGGCGAACTGCTCGGCCCGCATCTCCGGGCGAATGATGGAAATGTCGTATTTCGGTTTCGCTGCGGTCTGTTGTTGCGCCATGTGCCTATCCCTTCACTGTCCGGTAAACACTCGAATGTCCCAGGTGTTTTTCCTATACGCCGATTCGCTACGCCGGTTCGGCAAACGCGTGAAGAGCATTCTTCCATTCTCGATGCCTGCTGTCACCCGAATTCATTCTGGCAGACCATTTCAGCCTCTGAAGAGATCGCGTCTTGACTGGGGAACAACTTGCCGGGATCATGGATGAGAGTCGGCGATGGGCGCGACCAGGAGCCGGCTGTCCGTGATTCTGAAGGAGCACGATCATGAGAACACCCGGCGTACGAGATTTTGCTGTGTTTGTGATACTTGCGGGGCTTCTTCTGTCGGCGGGGTCCGCATCCGCCGTCGAGCCGGACCGGTCTTCGACGGAGCCTGGGACATCGGTTCCGAGGCCGGTTCTCAAGAAGAGGGGACACGTGCGAATCGCGACCCTGGGGCCTCGGTCGCCGTCGGTCGCCGGGACTGCCGAACCGCAGGCGGTCGTCGGCCAGGTGATCGCCCACTGGAGACGCGAATTCTCGCAGGTGTTGGCGGATCGGCCCGATCTGATCGTCGTTCCGGAGGCGTGCGACCGCGTCGGCGGGTTGTCGCGAGAACGATTGCTTGAGTACTACCGCGTGCGCAAGGATCAGGTCCGCGATTTCTTCGCCAAGGTCGCTGCGGAGAACCGCTGCTACATCGTCTACTCGGCCGCCAGGCAGGTGGAGGACGGCACCTGGCGCAATTCCAGCGTCCTGATCGACCGGCAGGGGCAGGTCGTGGGCGTCTACAACAAGAATCACGTGGTCATCGAGGAGACGACCGAGTCGGGCATCCTGTGCGGGCGCGAGGCGCCGGTCTTCGAGTGCGATTTCGGACGGGTGGCCTTCGCGATCTGCTTCGATCTGAACTTCGATGAGTTGCGGCTGAAGTACGTCAAGGCCAGGCCGGACCTGATCGTGTTCTCCTCCATGTACCACGGCGGCCTGATGCAGGCCTACTGGGCGTACTCCTGCAGGGCGCATTTCGTGGGGGCGATTCACGGCCTGCCGTGCGAAATCCGCAATCCCCAGGGCGAGGTCCTCGCGTCGAGCACGAACTACTTCGATTACGCGGTCGCCGATGTCAACCTTGACTGTCGCCTGGCCCACCTGGACTACAACTGGTCCCGGCTCCGCGAGTTGAAGAACAAATACGGCCCGAAGGTCACGATCAGTGATCCCGGATTCCTGGGTTCCGTGCTGATTACGAGCGAACACGAGGCGGTCTCGGTGGACGACATGATTGCGGAGTTTCACATCGAGCTGCTCGACGACTATATGGCCCGCGCTCTGGCGCACCGCCACGCGCCGGGGAATGTCGAATGATCTGTCCCCAGTGATGGGCGGCCGGTCGTTATGAGACCTGTCCTCTTTCGGCGGTTTTGCAGGGGGACGCCTGGGTCCAGGGCGGTTATCCCGCTCCGCCAGATTCGATTCTCAGACCTTCAAAAAGCTTAAGCGGGTCCCGCGGAGAACCGATAAACCCCTGGAATGGATTGCGCACGCTTGATGATTCGTGTTCGCAGGGGTGTCCGCGGAGCGGGGCTGTTCCTCATCGTCGCGGCTGTCGCAGCGGGTCTGGCCGGATGCAACAACAGGGTCCTCGACCCCAGCCAGATCGGTCGGTTTCGTCCGACGCCGGCGGTGAGCGTGATTCTGGACTCGCTGGGCGTGGCGGAAGAGCCTCCCTTGGCCTGGGAGACCGCAGAAGAACCCCGACTGGAGGACATCCGGTCCGAGACCGGGGACTATGTCTTGCAGCCGGGCGACATCGTGCAGGTGGCGATCTTCGAACTCCTCCAGGAGGGGGCTGCGGTCATCAACAACTACACCGTCACCGAGAGCGGCAAGCTCTCGATTCCCGAGGTCGGACCCATTCAGGCCGCGGGGCTTACAGAGTCCCAGCTTGAGGAGGCGATCCGGAGGGCTCTTTCGCCCAATATCCTTCGCAATCCCTCGGTTACGGTCATGCTGTACAGCTCGCAGCAACGGGCGTTCTCGATCCTCGGCAACGCCGTCCCGGCGCCCGGCCGGTACTTCATTCCCAGGTACGACTACCGCTTGGCGGAAGCGCTGGCGACGGCTCAAGTGGCGATGCAGTACAACGTCAGCCATATCTACGTTTCGCGGAGAGAAGGGGCGGGCGACCAGCGGCCCTCGGAGAAGTCCCGGCCGGGGCAGGCGCCCGAACTCGAGACCCTTCACCCCGGCGCCTCCGTGGGGCAGCCTCTTTCGACAGTCCCCGAAAGCCCCGCCACGTCCAGGAGAGACATTGCGGAGCCGTCGGAGCCGGCGCAGAAGTACGAGAACAAGCGTGAAATGCTCGATCTGATCTCGCCTCAGGCGAGGGCTTGGCCGCAGAGCGACAGGGTGATCGGACATCCGACCGAAGCCCTTCAGGCGAACAACGACGTGACGGCCTCGGTCCTCCCAGGGGGATTCCGCGTGCTGGTTCCGATCCCGTCGCAGGGAACGCCCAGAACCGCGCCCCAGGGCATCGTGCAATCGCCGGTCGAGTTCGGGCCTTCGTATTCCGCTTCCGCGGGGAATCCCGTCGACGCCAAGGCCGCTCCGCGAATGGAATGGATCTACGACGGGACCCAGTGGAAACAGGTCCCGGCCAAGAGCGGGTCCGCTCCCGTCGTGCAGCCTCCAGCCGCACAGGTTCCGTCGCCGACTCGCTCTTCGATCCCGGCGCCGGGGCAGGACTCGTCGCAGACGGAATGGGTCCTTCGCAACGGCGCCTGGGTCCCGGTGCCTCGCGGCCAGGCTCAACCTCAGTCTCAACCGCCTCAGCCCTCGGGCGTCAGGCCGCCTGCGGTTGTCGCACCAGGGTTGCCGACGACGGCTCCGATCGATCTGGACTGGGAGCTGGCTTCGCAGACTCGTTCGATCCGCATCCCGGTCGACAAGCTGCTGGCGGGCGACCCGCGTTACAACATCGTCATCAAGCCCGGCGACACGATCCACGTTCCGGTGGATCTGATCGGCGAGTTCTTCATCATGGGCAACGTCAACAGGACCGGCGTGATCAATCTGACGGGCCGGCCGATGACGTTGATGATGGCGATCGCCGCCGCCGGCGGACTCGGGCCGCTGGCGATGCCGCGTCGTGTCGAGGTGACCCGAAGGATCGGCACGAAGCAGCAGGAGATCGTCATGGTGGATTTGGACCGGATCGCCAGGGGCGAGCAGCCCGATTTCTTCATCAAGCCGAACGATCTGATCAACGTGGGGACCGACGCGACCGCGCGATGGCGCGCGGTGCTGCGGAACGCGTTCCGAGCCACTTACGGATTCGGGTTCGTGTACGACCGGAACTTCGCCGATGCGGACTACGGAAAAGGATTCCAGTTGCCGAGTTGGTTCTAGCATGGCTCCTGTGGCGGATTCCTCGCGGACCCCAGGACTGGACGCGGATCCATTCATGGCGGATCGGATGTGGAGCGAGCTGGGACCTCATGTCTGGGTGAAGATCCTCCTTCTCGCGGGACTGCTGGGCGTCCTTTTTCGCACGGAGATCGGGGAGATGGTCCATCTGTGGCTCACCGATCCAAGCTGGTCGCATGGCATCCTGATCCCTTTGTTCAGCCTGTACTTCGTCCATCAGAAGCGACGCGAAATCCTGAGCCTGGAGCATACGCGCGATCCGCTGTGGGAACGGCTCGCGGGTCGTCGGCCGCAGAGGCTGCTCTCCAATCAGACCCGCGCGAACTACCTCGGTCTGCTGCTGTTGCTGTTGATCCTGGCCTTCCACATCTTCAATGTCGTAAGTCCCGCGGGATACGCCTATCTGCGTCCGATCTCGATGATCGCGACCGCGGGGGCGGTGGTCCTGTTCCTGGGAGGATGGCGACTGGTCCGCCACACGTGGCTCCCGATCGCGTTCTTCGTCTTCGCGATCCCTTTGCCCCGGCGGTACTACGTGGGTCTGACGATGCCCATGCGGCATCTCTCGGCCACGATCGCGACGACGCTGCTGAACCTGATCCCGGATCTCAATGCCACCGCAAGCGGCGTGGTCATCGAGGTTGTATACCAGGGACGGCGTCTCGATCCGGCGCTGGACGTCGCCGAAGCATGCAGCGGAATGCGCCTGTTGATGGCGTTTCTGGCTCTGGGCGTGGCAATGGCTTATCTTCACGAGCGGCCTCTCTGGCAGCGGCTGGTCCTGCTCGCCGGCACGGCGCCGATCGCGATCTTCTGCAACATCGTCCGCGTGACCGTCACAGGATTTCTCTACGTCCTGGTCGGCCAGCAATACACGCAGGGGATCTACCACGACATGCTCGGTCTGGCGATGCTGCCGCTGGCCTTCGGCCTGTACGGACTGCTCGCGTGGTTCATGGCCAGCCTGTTCATCGAAGAAGACGAAGGGGGCGTCCAAGGCGTCGTCTTCAGGAGGCGGGCGAATGGATAAGCGATCGGCCCCTCTTGCGGCGTACGTGCAGCCTTCGTTCGTTCTGTGCGTTGCTGTGCTGGCTCTGGCGGCCGGCGGGATGTCCGTCGCCACGCGGAAGCTGGGCCTGTATCTCAAGAAAGAGCCGCTGCCGCTGAAAGTGCCGCTGGATGCGATGGACGCAGGGAAACTCTCGCCGTACCGCGTCACGGCCCGACACGAGATCGAGAATGCGGACATCCTTGAATCCCTTGGAACCCAAGATTACATCCAATGGGTTCTGGAGGACCCCTGCCAGCCTGCGCGCAGCCCGACGAGGGACGTGCTCGTGTTCATCACATACTACCGACTCCCCGACCGCGTCCCTCACGTGCCGGAAGAGTGCTATACCGGAGGCGGCTATCAGCGTCTGAACACCGACGCCATCAGCTTTCAGATGGGACCGGCCGACGACCGTCGGGCCGTTCCCGGACGCTACCTGCGTTTCACCAGGAAGGCAGGGGACCTGTCCTTGGGCTTGCAGCAGTTTCCTGTGCTGTATCTGTTCCGCGTCAATGGAGAATACGCCGGAAGTCGGGATGACGCCCGCATGGCCCTGAACAAGAATATTTTCCGCAAACACTCGTATTTCTGCAAGGTCGAGCTGGTCTTCAACCAGTCGCGCGCCGCTCCTGCAAAAGAGGAAGCGGTGACCGCGGGAGAACGAATCCTGGCGGTGCTGTTGCCCGTTCTGGAACGGGAGCATTGGCCGGACTGGGAGTAAAAGGAATCGTCGGCTCCGGCGGGACGTTTGCTCTGATGCGTCCTGACGAAGTCGGGAAAGGGGATTACCGATGGCGAGAAGACGCCTGAACAAGAAGGTGGCGCTGATGGGCACGACGGTGCTCCTGCTGCTGGTGATGATGGTTGTGTTCATCTTCCTGCGGCTCAATCGCGACCCGGCGCCCCTGATCGCCGACGGCGATGCCGCCTGGGCGTCGAAGGACTTCAAGACCGCGCGGGAGAATTACGAGAAGGCCTTCAGTCTGGTCGACTCGCCCGAGATGCGGATCGAGTTGCTCTTCAAACGGGCGGATGTCTATCGGGAATTGGGCCTGTGGGACAAGGTGCAGGGATGCTGGGAGGCGATCGTCACGATCGATCCGCAGAACGTCAAGGCCCATCTCGGTCGGCTCAAATACTCCTATATCCTGGTCGACAGTCTGGGGGTTGTCGGCCGCAGCGCCAGCGGGTATTGGGAAGAGGTCCTTACGCAGGCTCGCAAGACGTTGAATGTGATCGAGACCGCCGGCTTGCTGGAGGCCGCGCGGGTCGAATGGGAGCCTTCCTTCGGGCAGATCCAGGATCGAGGATGGAGCCGGGGCGCAGCGACTCTCGGTCCGCATCTGCACTTCGTCAAGGGGCGTGCCGCGATGGAACTGGCGGGCATGGGCGCCGTCCCTTCTCCCGGCGATTTGCTTCGCGAGGCCCAGGCCGACCTGGAGGAGGCTAAGAAGCTGGATCGGACCAACCCCCAGGTGTATCACTGCCTGTCGCAGGTCTTCGTGACGCGGGGCAAGATCGCTACGTCCGTCGGCAACCGCAACGAACAGACCCAGGCCGAGAAACAGGCGGATGAGGTCCTGGCTGAGGGAGTGCGCGCCGCAGGCGATTCTCCTGAGGTGCATATCCACGTTCTCGCGAGAAAACTCAATGTCGTCCAGCGGGGGACGATCTCCGAAGCGAGAGAACAGATGAGGGCCCTGGAATCCGAGTACGACGCCATGACCCAGCGGTTTGCGTCGAGCGCCCAGGCCCACGCAGCCAAGGCCCAATTCCTTTCGTTCTTCGCGGCGTACCTCGACGCGCCATCGGCTCGGGACAAGCTCGACAAGGCGATCGTTGCCGCCCGACAGGCGGGAACGCTCGATCCGGAGAACCCCGAGCACGCGATCCTGTCGGCCGGCTACCATTACCGGAAATCCTCGATCTACAAGGACGCGTCGGCCCTGCAGACCATGATCGATCTGGCGGATCGGGCGCTCCAATTGGCGGACGCGCAGGACACGCCCGGCCCGACGCAGACAGCCCGACGGGTCAATCGCTTGTCTCTCTGCTCGCTGCTGGCGCGAGGTTGCGTCGAGCGGGTTCTCTCGATGCCTGCTTCGGATCCCGCAAGAGGTGAGCTGCTGGCCCGCGCCGAGGAGGCGGTTCGCCAGATCGGACAGATCCAGGGCAGCGGGGACGACCCCGAGGTCCTCAAATGGCGAGGCATGCTCGAACTGGCCCGTGGACAATCAGGCAAAGCAGTGATGAGCCTGTACGCCGCCTACGAGCAGAACAAGGCCGCCAACGCACCTGGGCAGCGAGATCCCTACCTCGCCATGACGCTGGCCTCGATCTTCAAGGAGACGTCGGAGATTGGCGCGGTCATCGACTTTCTGGGCACCGCGCTGGGCGCAGGGATCATTCATACGAAACCCGATGCCATTCTGGACTATGGCGACGCGTTGCTGTCGGCCGGCACGTACGACGGAGCGCTCGGTGCGGCCGGCTCGTTCGATGAGCGGTACGGCGCCACCGACCGGAGCCGGCTGCTGCGGGTCAAGGCCCTGATCGCCAAGGGCCTCATTTCCGAAGCGGAGGATGCCCTCGCGCAACTGAAGGCCGAGGAAGCCGCGGTCCTGTCGCTGCATCTCGATCTGGTGCGAGCCAGGACCGCGCAGGTGCAGGCCGCGATTCATCAGCAACAGGTCGCCGGCAGGACGTCGTCCGGAACCGGGGCAGGCGATCAGGGGCAGCCCGACGCGGTTCGCGGTCTGACGGCCGAACTGCTCGGTCACCATCGTCGCGAGGCTGACCTCACACGGCGGTTGCTGAAGGTCGATCCCAATGCGGTCGAGGAACAACACGTCGGACGCCTCTGCGAGTCGTTGGTCGAACAGGGGGACATCGGCGCCGCCAGGACCGTTGCGGATGCCTATCTCCCGCGGTTGCCCGACAGTCCCGTGGCCTTGTTCTATCAAGCCTTGTTGTCGGAACCCGATCCGAGGAACTGCTCCCCAGCCAGACGGAGGGAGATTCAGGGCCAGGCGCTGGGCGCCGTCCGGGACCCGATTCGTCGGGCCCTGGAACTCGGCGTCTTCTATCGACAAACCGAGCAACTGGACCAGGCGGCCGCACAGTGGCGAAGCGTGTTGGACGCTACAGCCTCGCAGGCGGCGCACGACATGCCTGCCTATTTGAAGATTCGCAACATCAGTCCTCGCCATGTGGCGGTCGGCAATCTTTTCGATCTGGCCCGCCATCGGGAAGATGGGAGGCTCGCGGAAGAGATGGTCAATCTGGCCCGACGCGAGAATCTGGACGATTGCGGCGGCTCTCTCTACGCGGCCCGGCTGGCTTTTTCGCGGCAGCAGTACGACGTCGCGCTGACCCACCTGGATCAGTGCCTCAAGCACAGGCCCGTCTTCTCGCACGGATACCTGCTTCGAGGCAACGTGAAGGCGGCCCTGGGTCGGGAGCGGGAATCCATCGACGACATCCGCGAGTCGTCGCGCCTGAATCCGACGGACCCGACGATCGCCAAGTCGCTGGCCAACGCTCTGTATCTGCGCAACCACAAGCTGGGCCCAAGCGCTTCGTCGGAACAGAAGAGCGAGGCCAGGCAAGCGTTGGAGCGAGCCATCCATCTGAATCCGCGGGACGTTCAACTGCTCTCGGGTTACGCCGGCCTGGTGGGCGAGGAAGACCCGATGAAGGCGATCGCAATTCTCCAGACGATCCACACCAACGCGCCGACCCTGCAGAACGCGGTGATGCTCGGACGAGTGGCGACCGAGGCGGCGCAGCAGGAGGCCAGTGAACAGAAGAAGAAAGCGTTCTTTTCGGTGGCGGAATCGGCGTTTGAGCAGGCTCGACGGATGAATCCGAACGATATGTTTCTGCTCGAGAACTACGCGGCGTATTTCCGCGCCCTGGGTCAGAACGACAAAGCCCGACAGTTGCTGGTCGAATCGAACGACAGCCGGCTCCTGTGGCGGCACTACTTCCGCGTTCGTGACTTCGGAGAGGCCAAACGTCTGCTCACGAAGCTGTATGCCGAAAGCGACGGCCGAGTGGACGCTCTCAAGGGGTTGCTCCTGGTCGCGGAAGAGACCGGCGACCGGCAGGGGGTGAAGACCCATTCCGAGGAGCTGATCGCGCTCGAAGACAACGTGGTCAATCGTCTCGCTCAACTGCGTGCGTACCTCAACGCCGGACTCGTCGGCGAGGTCGAATCGAAGCTCCGGAGGTTCAAAGAGAAGTATCCCAACGAATCCAACACCCTGCTGTTGGAGGCCCAGGTGGCCAAACGCCAGGGGCAGCTCAAGCAGGCGATGGACCTGGTCAACCGCGGCCTGGAGACCAATCAACGCAATGCCGCCGCCTGGCAACTCCGCGGCGAGATCTCCCTGCTCATGGGGGACGAGGATCGGGCGATTCTCGATTTCCGCAAGAGCCGCGAGATCGAGGACAATCCGATCACAGCGATCGGTCTGGCCAAGGCGTATCTCTGGTCCGGCCGCAACGATGAGGCGGTCAACGAGCTGCGGCGGGCGATCGGACTACCCCAGGCTCCCCTCGAGGCGATGACGCTGCTGGAAGCCACCTATCGAAAGCTCGGGCGCCTCGACAGCCTCAGAGAGTTCTATGCGAATGTTCTGGCCGAGTCTCCCGACAGTGTCTTCTGGCTGAATCGGGCGGGCGCATTCGCCCTGGACCAGCGGCAATACGGCCAGGCAGAAGAACTCTTCCGAAAGGCCGTTGAGCTCCGCCGCCGCAGTTCTGCGGGACAAAGCGTCTCAGACCCTGCGCCGGATGCGGAGTACTCCGCGGCGTTGGATGGATATTTCCGGTCGCTGATTCTGGGCGCAGGCGATCCCGTCGACGCAGGAAACTGGCGGCCCCAGAGACTGGATCAGGTGTTCCAGGAAGGTCCGCAGTACGTCGCGACGCCGTACGCCCCTGTGGTCCTCTTCCGAATGGCGGAGGCCAAGAAGAAGGCGGGAGACGCGAACGCCGCTCGGGATCTGAGCCGACAGGCGGCCGACAAGGCCTGGGCCCATCCGCGTCTGGCCGTGGAAGTCCTTCTCCGCATCTACATGTTGCTGGGCGAGGAGGAAGTGTCGGCATACTGCCGCCGGCGTCTGGCGGAGGAGCCGGGTTCTCTGACCGCTCACCTCGTTCTGTTCAATCTGGCCCAGATTCAGGACAAGTACTCCGAGGCGATCGCGGCCATCGACACCTGCATCCGGCTCTCCGGGCCGGATACGCCAGCCGGCGTCGAGCATACGATTCGCAAGGCCGATCTCCTGACCATCGCCCACAAGAGAACATCCGATAACATCTATCTTGGACAGGCCATTGCGGTCTACGAAAGTCTGCTGTCCAAAATGCCGAAAAACAGCAGTGTTTTGAACAATCTGGCCTACGTGCTGGCGCAGAGCGATCGGAGACTCGATGTGGCCCTGGCGTACGCCAGGACAGCGGTCGAACAGAGTCCCGACGTGGCGGGTCACCAGGACACCTATGCCTACGTGCTGTACAAGAACGGAAAGTACGCCGAAGCGGCCGAGACCCTGGCGGTTGCGATCCAGCAGTATCAGGCAGGCGGTGCGGTCCCTGCGGAGGTGTACGAGCACCTGGGCATGGTGAACGAGGCGCTGGGGCACAAGAGCAAGGCCCTTGCGGCCTATCGTCGCGCGCTGGAGGCGGGCGGCGATCATACGCCGGACGGAGTCAGACAACGAATCAACTCCGCGATTCAGCGGTTGCAGTAGGGGTGATGCGACATGATGAAGAGAAATCCAGCGGCTGCGGGCGCAACGTCGAGACCGACGCAAGCCCGAGGCGCGCCCGAGGCGGCCTTGACGCCGAAAGAAGTGTTCGGCATGGTGCGCCGGCACGTCTGGCTGATCCTCTTCATGACCGTCGTGGGTGCGGCGGTGGGCGGGGGGGGCTGGTTCCTCGTTCGTCGTTACTTGCCGCTCTACAGGGCTGAGACCGTGATCAAGGTCTTGCCCCCGGTTGAGACCGATCCGATGGAAATCGTCGCATCGCAGGTTCAGCAGGACATCCAATATGGTCACCGCGTTTCGCTCGCCAACCTGATGAAGAGCCAGAGCAGCTTGCAGAGACTCCTGCAGCGCGAGGCCGTTCAGGCCACAAACTGGTATCGACAGACCGTCAAGGGGCGAGGGGGGACCGTTGCGGCGGTGCGGTATCTGGAGAAGAACCTCCGCGTTCATCCGCATCGGGAGGCAGAGCACATCGTGGTTTCCATGGCGTGCGGCCATCCGGCGGAGGCCGCTCTGATCGTCAACCAGATGGCGGGATTGTTCGTCAAAGAACACGGGGACACCGAGAGACAGGACGTCACCGACAGGCTCGTCGAATTGACCGCCCGCCAGACCGAGATCGAGAAGGACCTTCTGATCAGCGAGACCGCTCTGGACCAGGTGCGAAAGGAAAGCGGAATCACGGATCTGGAGGTGCCCGCGAGCGGTCGATACTTCCAGAACACGATCACCATCCGGCTGAACGATCTGGAACTGCAGAAGAACGAGCTGGATCTGGCGGTCAACCAGCTCCGGACGGACATCGAGAACCTCAGTCGGTTGGCCGAGGGGCCGATCAACGAGCAGATCGCCTATGCGATCGAGCGGGACCCTGTGATGCTCGCGCTGGCGCAGCAGATCGCGCTGGCCGAGGCGCAGTTGTCGGGTCGGCTCTCTCGGTTCGGCGAAGGCCATCGCAGCGTCCTGCAACTGCAGGAAACGATTCAGGAGCTTCAGGCCAAGAGAGAGGTTCGCAAGACGGAGATCGCCGAGCAGACCCGCCGGGCCAATTTGAAGAACGCCCAGGACAGCCTCCGCGTGTTCGAGGCCCGTCTGACGGAACTGGAGCGGATGCGGCAGGCGGCGCTGGTCCAGCAGGCGGCTTTGGACGACGCCCGCGCCACGTACGGCCGGCAGATGAAAATCCGCGATGAACGCGTCGAGATGCTCAACCAGGTCAAGACGCAGATCGAGAAGTTGCGGATCATGGTCAAGCACCCCGATACGCCCAAAGTGCAGCTCCTGGGCAGAGCGCCTGAGCCTCTGGAGATGGTCGTCTCCCGCAGTCTGTTGCTGTGGGGGCCGGGCGGCACGACGCTCGGCATGATGCTCGGATTGGCTCTGGCCTTCCTCGTGGAGATGCTCAACGACCTCGTGCGGACGCCCAGCGACATTCGCCGGTTCCTGCACGTTCCGCTGCTGGGCATCATTCCGGACGCCGACGAGGACCGCGCCGTCGACGACGTCGATCTGTGTCACGTTGTGGAGGAGGCCCCTCATTCGCTGGTCGGGGAGTGTTATCGACGGTGCCGGACCAACCTCGACTTGTCCACCGAGGAAGGGTACAAGACGTTGCTGGTTGCCAGCGGACAGCCCCGCGATGGAAAGACTGCTGTGGCGTGCAATCTGGCCGAGGCCTTTGTCGCCAAGTGCGAGAAGGTCCTGCTGATCGACGCCAATTTGCGTCAGCCGTGTCTGCATGTGGCTTTTCCACAGGATGCCGCCTATGGCGACGAGCCCCTCCTGGGACTGACGAGCATCCTGACGGGCGAATGCGAGTATCCCGACGCCGTCAGACCCAGCGGTTTGACCGGTCTGGACATCATCTATGCCGGTCCGATGGCGACCAATCCCGCCGAGCTGCTGGCCAGCCATCCGATGAAGGACCTGCTGGCGAGCGTTGCGAAGGACTACGATCGAATCCTCATCGACACTCCGCCGGTTCTGCTGGTCAGCGACGTCAAGGTTCTGGCCCGGCTTGTGAATGCGACGATTCTGGTGTTCAACGCGGCCACCACGAAGCGGGGAGCCGCCCAGCGAACGATCTTCGAGCTCCAGGAAGTGGGCGCCAATGTGGTCGGGTGCGTGTTGTTCGGCGCCGAGGCCATGAAGGGCGGATACTTCCGTCAGCAGTTCAAGGCCTACCGCAAGTATCTCAAAGGGCAACTGGCGGCCGGTTCCGCCTGATCCAAACGCCTGACATGGTCGAAAAAAGAGTTTCTCTGCCCTCGGTTCGGCCGTAAGATGGTGGCTCATTTTGCCAAAACGATGTTCTGCGAGGGGTTTGAAAGCATGGAGAAGTTTCTGGTGACAGGGGGGGCCGGCTTCATCGGCTCGAACCTGTGCAAGCGATTGGTCGCGGACGGGTGTTTCGTGCGGGTCGTGGACAATCTCCTGACCGGCAAACGAGGCAATCTCGCGCCGATTATGGACAGGATCGAGTTCATCGAGGCGGATATGGGCGATCCCGAGGTGGCCCGCGTGGCCACGAAGGGGATCGACGTGGTCTTGCACGAAGGGGCGCTGCCGTCGGTGCCGCGCAGCGTGGACGAGCCGCATTTGACTCATCAACACTGCATCGACGCCACGTTCACGATGCTGATGGCGGCCCGCGACGCTCGCGTCAAGCGGTTCGTGTATGCCGCCAGTTCATCGGCCTACGGCGACACGCCCACGTTGCCCAAGGTCGAGACGATGCGTCCCGATCCTCTGAGCCCATACGCGGTCGGCAAACTCGTCGGCGAGTACTACCTCTCGGTGTTCGCCAGGGTCTACGGCCTGGAGACGATCTCCCTGCGGTATTTCAACGTGTTCGGGCCGGGTCAGGACCCCGCCAGCCAGTACGCCGCGGCCATTCCCGCCTTCGTCACGTCGATCCTGCGCGACCAGCCTCCCACCGTCTACGGCGACGGGGAGCAGAGCCGCGATTTCACCTATATCGACAACGTCGTGCACGCTAATCTGCTTGCCGCCAGGGCCAAGAAGACCGCCGGCGAGGTGATCAACGTCGCGTGCGGCGAGGCGGTCACGGTCAACGCGATCATCGGCGAGATCAACCGGCTCCTGGGCAAGAACGTCAAGCCGATTTACGCTCCGTCCCGCGCCGGCGACGTGAAGCATTCCCTGGCCGACATCAGCGGGGCCCGAAAGCTGATCGGGTTCGAGCCGATCATCCTGTTCCAGGAAGGGCTGGAGAAGTCCATCGACTGGTACCGTCGCAATCTGGGCTGAGAGGACAAGCTGCTATGGCAACTGCGTGCGGAGCGATTGGCCCTGCTCGATCAGCTCGTCGCGGGTCGGGTATTCTTTGACGGCCAGGTCGAAGGTCCATTCGTAGGCGTCCACGATTCGGCCGGGCCAGAGGATCTGGGCGAACAGATCGAAGGGCGGATGATCGTGCAGCGGGGCCTTGAGCTTGCGGTGCGTGTTGAGGGTCTCGTAGCCGTCCTTGCTGATCCGGACCCAGTAGTCCCCATACCAGTTGAACGGCACCGTCACAGGCGAGACGCCGATTTCCTGATCGTTCAGCGTCACGATCGCGCCCTGGGGCTCGGTGTGGATCGTCAGGCGGCGTTCCACGCAGCCGGTCAGGAGAACCGCCGCAAGGCACAGAGCGACGGGCCATCTGGGATTTGAGATCTGAGATTTGAGATTTGAGATCACCGCGAAGCCCTCAATCAACGATCCAGCGTCAAACATCAACAATCGACCTTCCTTGTCCGTCATTCGGCGATCACGCATCGGCCCTGGGCCCACTGGCGAAGGGCCGACACTCTTTCGGCCATCGTCGCCGACAGCGGGGGCGAACCCTGCACCGCCGCGACGATCTTCTCCGTGCACAAGTCCGTCTTCTCCGCGTAGGCGTCGTGCAGGGCGGCGATCACCGCCTGCTCGATCTCCGAGCCGCTGTAGTCCTGCGAGGCCCGGGCCAGCGTGTCCAGGTCGAACCGGGCCGGGTCGCGCCCTCGCTTTCTCAGATGGATTGCGAAGATCTCTCTGCGAACCTCCTGCGTGGGCAGGTCCACGAAGAAGATCTCGTCGAAACGGCCCTTGCGGAGCAACTCCGGCGGCAGGGCCTCGATGTCGTTGGCGGTGGCGACGACGAACACCGGCTGCTGGTGCTCCTGGAGCCAGGTCAGCAGGGTGCCGAACATGCGTTGCGAGAGCCCGCCGTCGGCGCTTCGGCTGGCCGCCGAGGCGAACGCCTTCTCGATCTCGTCGATCCACAGGATCACCGGCGCCATCATCTCCGTCTGGCGCAGGGCCTCGCGAAGGTTCTTCTCCGATTCGCCGATGTAGCTGGCGTAGAGCGTGCTGGGATCGAGCCTCAGCAGAGGCTGCTGCCACGCGGTGGCGATCGCCTTGGCGCAGAGGCTCTTGCCCGCGCCCTGGACGCCCAGCATGAGCACGCCCTTGGGCGGGACGATGCCGAACGTCTTGGCCTCGGGACTGAAGACGTCTTTGCGGTGTCGGAGCCATTTCTTCAGGTTGTTCATGCCGCCGATCTCGTCGAGGTCCAGCGGGGTCTGGATGTACTCGAGCAGGCCGTTCTGCTGGATCATCCGTCGCTTGTTGGCGATGATCAGGTTGATGTCGTCGTCGTTGAAGGTCTGGTCGAGGGCCACCGCGTCGCTGATGACCCGCACCGCCTGGCGTCGCGTCAGACCCCTGAGGTTGCGGACGATCGTGTCGAGCCCCTTCTGCGTGATGCCGACCTCGATCGGCTTCTTGCGATGAAGCCGCTGGAGCGTGGCCTTGATGATCTGCATGAGTTCCTGCTCGTCCGGGTAGGAGATCTCGAACGGCCGGGCGTAGGTCTTGATCACGTCGGGCAGATTGGCCGCGCTGTCGATCATCACCATGGTGATGCCGGTCTTGTGGAAGTTGTCGACGAGGTCGCGGAGGATGCGGAGGGCCTTGCCGCTCTTGAGATGGTCGGCCAGATCGAGCGTGACGCAGATCGAGCCCGGTCGGGCCTGGGAGAGGTTCAGCAGTCCGGCCGCCGGGACGTCCGTGTCCGCGATGCAGGGACCGCCGTCGATGGCGCCGTCCCGGACGCCGTCCGCGACGGACCACACCCACAGGTCGCGTTTGAACTTGGCCGCGGTCTTGCGGATGATCTCCAGCGCGTACCGCTCCTCATGCGTCACGATCGAGATGCAATACGTGCCGCCTTCGATCAACTGCTCGAACCGTTCGAAGTCGTTCATCGACAATCTTCCCTCTGGATCGCAAGTCGTCGTGCAGCCCTATGGAGCCGCCAGACACTGCGAGGGTCATCCTACCGGATCGAGCTTTGGCTTTCAACCCCCGCCGGCCGGGGAGAGGGGGAATGCGACGCCGAGACGACCCCGGACTGCTGTTCAACGTCACCGACGTGGGCGGGACGAATCCCCTGATCACGGCGTTGACAGCCTGGGTGTCTGCGGGTAACGTATAGGGTTTCAATCGCTCTGTGTAAGGGTTTGCGACATGAAGGTCTCCATCAACTGGCTTCGTGACTACGTGGATATCGACCTCTCGGCCGAGAAGGTCGCCGAGATCCTGATGAACCTGGGATTGCCCTGCGAGGGGATCGAGCATCTGGCGGACGACGCGGTGATCGACGTGGAAGTGACGAGCAACCGCGGCGACTGTCTGAGCCACATCGGGATCGCAAGAGAGTTGGCCGCCGCGACGGGCAAGGAACTCCGTCTTCCGGCGGTTCGCCTGGAGGAGGCGGACCGTCCTGCGTCCGACTTCATCCAGGTGGAGATCCGAGAACCCCAGGCCTGCGGTCGATACACCGCCAGGATCATCGAAGGCGTCAAGATCGGCCCGTCGCCCGAGTGGGTGCGAAAGCGGCTCGAAGCCGTAGGCCTTCGGAGCGTCAACAACGTCGTCGACGCGACCAACTATGCGATGATGGAGACCGGCCAGCCGCCGCACGCGTTCGACTACGCGACCCTCGAAGGCGCCAAGATCATCGTGAGAAAAGCACAGCCGGGCGAGCAGATCGTCAGCATCGACGGGACCCAGTGCGCTCTGGCTCCGGAGATGCTCGTGATCGCCGACGCAGAGAGGCCGGTGGCCCTGGCCGGCGTCATGGGCGGACTGAAAACCGAGGTGACCGACGCGACGACCACGATCCTTCTGGAGGACGCGCATTTCGCCCCGGTCAGCATTCGCACGACCTCCCGGCGGCTCTCGCTGCCCTCGGAGGCTTCCTACCGGTTCGAGCGGATCGTCGATATCGAGCGGATCGACTGGGCCTCGCAGAGGACAGCCCAGCTCATCGTCCAGCTTGCCGGCGGCCGCGTGGCCAAGGGCGTGGTGGACGCCTATCCGGCCAGGCCCCAGCCCCGGCAGGTTTCCATGCGGCTGGCCCGACTGAACAAACTTCTGGGAATCGAGGTGCCCCAGGAGGCGGCGATGAAGATCCTGGCGTCGCTGAAGTTCGAGCCTCGCCTGCAGGACGGCTCCATCGTTTGTGTCTCGCCCACGTGGCGAAGCGATATCCAGCGGGAAGTGGATCTGATCGAGGAAGTCGCCCGTGTTTATGGCTACGACAAGGTCTCGACTCGCCGAAGAATTCAGATCGAGGCCAAGCCCGCGGACGCCCGACAGAAGTTCTCCCAAACCGTCGGCTCTTTCCTCAACGGCTGCGGGTACTACGAGACGGTGAACGTGACCTTCGTGGATCGGGCGGTGGCCGATTTGTTCGCGCCCGAAGGGGCGGCGCACCTGGGAGTCCGCGACGTGACCCGCAAGACCGGCAACCTCCTGCGGCAAACCCTGCTCGGCTCGCTGCTGGGGGTGCTCAAGACGAATGTGAACGCGAGGAATCTGCCGTGCAGGATCTATGAGATGGCCGACACGTTCGTGCCCTCCGGCGAGAAGGACTCGCTGCCGAAGGAGCGGATGAAGATCTCGCTCGTAACCGACGGCGAATTGCGGCAGCTTCGCGGAGTGGTGGAAGGCCTGATTCGGAACGTCAACCGCACGGCCGACGTGCGATTCGAGCCCGCGGATCACCTTTGGGCGCAGGTGGGCGCCCGCATCCTGGTCAACGGCAAGGAGATCGGCCAGGCCGGCGTGTTTTCGGACGCGATCCGCGAGGGGTTCGACTTCAAGGAACTGGCTCCCTGCGGCGCCGAATTGGATTTTGCAGAGTTGATGTCTCTCAAGGGCGGACCCATCAAGATCCGTCCGATCCCCCGGTTCCCGGCCATCGACCGCGACCTGTCCATTCTCGTGCCCGAGCAGACGACGTGGGCCCGGATCGCCCAGGCCGTCGAGGGGGGAGCGCCCGACGAACTGGAGGAGATCCGGTTCGTGGACATCTATCGGGGCAAGGGGATCGCGTCCGGTAAGAAAAGCGTTACGCTCTCGCTTCGCTTCCGCGACGATTTCGGCACGCTCACGCACGAGACGGTCGACGGATATCAGAAGGCCATTCTCGAAAGCCTCGCCAAGACGGTGAACGCCGAGCTGCGGACGCTGTAGGAGTCGTGCTCGCAGCTACCCGGGCGCGGCCGACGAGTGATTTTCAAGAGATGCGTTCGCCGAACAGATCCTGCGCACCGGAACCAGGACGTTGTCGCATTTTCTACAGACGAAGCGTCTGACACGCCGATAAGAAAAGGGATGGAATGCCGTTCTTCCGCGTTCCTCTGCGTCGTGAGTTGATCCGTATTTCCTTGACCCACGGCTGCAAATCTGGTATATACAATTTGCAGGCTGACCCCTGCAGTGTTCGTGTCTTAGGCGTGTATTTGAAGGAACCTATACCCGTACTAAGGGAGATCAGGTCTTGTCGGATCGGAAACGCCTGCTTGCCAGGACTTCCGGACGCACGCAACGATCACCCACTTGATAGTAAGGGTTCCCTTCAATCGCCTTTCTCACGGCACAGGTGGAGGTGAGCTGGCACCTAAGAAAAGGGCCTGCGCATTGAGTTGCACAGGCCTTTTTTCCTTCGTCCGTCGGGCCGGGATTATCGGTCCGACGAACCCCTCTCGATCTGCAACTCCCTTTTCCTTTTACGGTTAAGCGCACGCGGCGAATTGCCGATGACAGCATGGGTTTGCCGTGTCATGAGCGGCGCCTTTTGCAGATGGATGCAGTTTGTGAGGAGATGAAATGCCGAGTGTGCGAAGTTTCACCGTTTTGCCGGCCCTGCCTGAATCGCTGATGGAGTTGGATGTCCTGGCTCGGAACCTGTTCTGGTCCTGGAGTCCGCAGGTGATCGATCTGTTCAGGAGGATCGATCCGGCCCTGTGGGCGGCGTCCGGCCACAATCCGGTGAAACTGCTTGGCGCGGTTTCGCAATCGAGACTCGAAGCCCTTTCGCAAAACGAGAGTTTTCTCCACGAGTTGCGGCGGGCCTCGCAGATCCTCGACGAGTATCTTCGGGCTCCGACCTGGTATCAGAAGGCCTGCGGCGAGAACCCCGCCACGACCATCGCCTATTTCAGCGCCGAGTTCGGCCTGCACGAATGTCTGCCGATCTACGCCGGCGGTCTGGGCATCCTTGCAGGCGACCATCTCAAGAGCGCCTCGGATCTGGGCATCCCGCTGGTCGGCGTCGGCCTGATGTATCAGAAAGGCTATTTCCGCCAGTATCTGAACCTCGACGGCTGGCAGCAGGAAGCCTATGGGGAAAACGATCCGTTCAACATGCCGATCGAACTGATGCGAAAGCCCAGCGGCCGCCCGCTGACGATCAGCGTCGAGTATCCCGGCCGTTCGGTCCACGCGCAGATCTGGTGCATTCACGTCGGCCGGCTCAACCTGTACCTGTTGGACACCAACATCCCCGCCAACTCCGGCGGCGACCGCATGATCACCAGCAGCCTCTATGGCGGCGACCGCGAGCTGCGGATCCGCCAGGAAATCCTGTTGGGCATCGGCGGCATGAAGGCGCTGGCCGCGATGAACATCACGCCTTCGGTGTGCCATATGAACGAAGGGCACGCCGCGTTCATGGCCCTCGAACGGATCCGCCAGATCCGCAGCACGACGAACATGAGCTTCGAGGAGGCTGTCGAGGTCACCCGCTCGGGCAACGTCTTCACCACGCACACGATCGTCAAGGCCGGTCTCGACGAGTTCGAGGTCGATCTCATGGATAAATACTTCGGCGCCTACTTCCCGCACCTGGGCGTCAACCGCAAGCAGTTCCTCGCGTTGGGCAGGATCCTGGCCGACGATGAGAACGAGCCGTTCAAGATGCCGGTGCTGGCGATCAAGCTCAGCAGCTATCTCAACGGCGTCAGCAAGCTGCATGCCCAGATTTCCCGCGAGGTCTGGGGTTCGCTGTGGCCCGGGCTCCCTTCTCGCGAGGTCCCGATCACCGCGATCACCAACGGCATCCACCTGAAGACCTGGCTGGCGGATGAGATCTCCGCCCTGTATGAACGGTATCTCGGTCCCACATGGTCGTCCACGGTGTTCGACAAATCCGCCTGGGACCAGGTGGATCACATTCCCGACGAGGAGCTCTGGAGCGCACACCAGCGCTGCAAGGATCAGTTGATCGTCTTCGCCCGCAAGAGACTGATGGCCCAGATGCAACGCCGCGGCACGTGCCAGGGCGAACTGCGGCAGGCCGAGGGGATCCTCGACCCGGAGGTTCTGACGATCGGTTTCGCCCGTCGGTTCGTCGCCTACAAACGCGGCGACCTGCTCCTGCGGGACGTGGAACGTCTCACCCGGCTGCTCAACGACGCCGATCGGCCTGTGCAGTTCATCTTTGCCGGCAAGGCGCACCCCAAGGACAACGCAGGCAAGGAGATCATCCGCAACATCGTCCACTTCGCCTCGCAGGATTCGGTCCGGCGGCGGATCGTTTTCCTGGAGGATTACGACATCGACGTCGCTCGGTTCCTCGTCCGCGGCGTGGACATCTGGCTGAACAACCCGCGAAGACCCATGGAAGCCAGTGGCACCAGCGGCATGAAGGCCGCGGCCAACGGCGTTTTGAATCTCAGCACGCTCGACGGCTGGTGGTGCGAGGGGTATATCCCCGACGGCGGCTGGGTCATCGGCGCCGGTGAGAACTATGAGAACCTCGACTACCAGGATACCGTTGAGTCCCAGGCCCTGTACAACGTGCTGGAGAACGAGATCGTGCCGCTGTTCTATGCCCGGTCGGCCGACAACCTGCCGAGGGCCTGGATCCAGAGGATGAAGGCCTGCGTCAAGCACGTCGCGCCCCGGTTCAATACGCATCGGATGCTGGCGGAGTACGCCCGTCGGTTCTACTGCCCGGCGGCCACGCGATACCAGCACTTTACGAGCGATTCGATGGATCGGGTCAAGGCCCTCGCCCAGTGGAAGTCGGAGATCCGCCAGGCGTGGCAGGAGTTCGCGGTACGCGAAGTGACGCTGAACTCCGGCAACAGCGACGGCGGCGAGGAACTCAATCCGCGTCAGCCGCAGATGAAGGTGGGCGCGGAGTTGACGGTGCGAGCATTGATCAAGCTCGGGCGAGTCCGACCTCAGGACGTCAACGTCGAGCTCTACCACGGTCCGACGGATTCCTGGGGCAACATCCGCGAGGGCATGGCGCTGCCCATGGCCTACGAACAAAAGGCCGGCGACGGCGGCGAGCACTGGTTCACAGGCCGGATGGAGTGCCGGGCGGCCGGTCAGCACGGCGTGGCGGTTCGGGTCCTGCCCAACCATCCCGACCAGAGCAACCCGTTTGAGCTGGGCCTGGTCCTGTGGGAAAAGAACTGACAGATCGACGATCTACTGCTTACATTCCATCGTCCGGGCAGAGCCGTTCAGCGGAGTGGAACACATGCGAGGACGCGGCGAAGCCAGATCGTCAGTAGTCAATAGTAGTCGATTCTAACGCGTCTCTCGTTCGCTCATGAGCTTATAGGCGGCTTCGGAGGAGGACGCCTTTTCGAGAGCGGCCTTGAAGTCCTCGTCGAGCATCAGCCGGCTGATCCGGGCCAGGGCCTGGATGTGCGGACCGGTCTGGTCCTGCGGCGAGACCAGCAGGATCACGATCGACACCGGTTTGCCGTCGACGCTGTCGAAATCGATCGAGTTCTGGGCCACCCCCAGGGCCATGACCAATTCCTTGACGGCGCCGCACTTGCCGTGCGGGATGGCGATCCCCGAGCCGATGCCGGTGCTGCGCGTCTGCTCCCGGGTGAACACCGCGTCCAGAACCATCTGGCGATTCTGGATGAGCTTGTTCTCGTCGAGAAGGGTCACCAACTCCGTAATGACCGCGTATTTGTCCTTGCCGTCCAGCGGAACCTTCACACATGTTGGCTGCAATATCTGCGTCAGAATCATCTCAAGAGCGACCAAAGAGAAAATAGCACTGACTGTTTCGGAACAAGAGAGAAAGTATACCCATCGTCGTCGGCTATTGCCAAGCATTTTTCTGGTTCATCCGGTTCTTGCGTATTTTCGTGGTCATGGCGCCTCCACGGCCGGCGTTCGGAGAAGGTTTTCCGCTTCACGTCGGCAGCAGGGCATGCAAGCGTCTGTGAAAGGACTTGTCAGCGGCGGGCGGGACTGGTATCCTCAAGTATTCGTTTTTTTTCGCGGAATGTCAACATCTGTGCCTTTTGTGATGGGAAATGACGATGGCCAATCCGGGTTTGAACAAACTTGATCAATTGTGCGTCGATACGATTCGTTTTCTGGCGGTGGATGGGGTCGAGAAGGCCAAGAGCGGCCACCCCGGGATGCCGATGGGCCTGGCCCCGGCTGCCTACGTGTTGTGGGACCGGCATCTGCGTCACAACCCTGCCAATCCACAGTGGCATGGCCGCGACCGGTTCGTCCTCTCCGGCGGGCACGGCAGCATGCTCCTGTACTCGCTGCTGCACCTGACCGGCTACGGCATCGGTCTCGACGATCTCAGGCAGTTCCGCCAGTGGGGCAGCAAGACGCCGGGACATCCCGAGTACCATCCCGAGCTCGGCATCGAAGCGACCACAGGGCCCCTGGGCCAGGGCGTCTCCAACGCGGTCGGCATGGCCATCGCCCAGAAGTACCTCGCCAACTACTTCAATCGGGAAGGATTCCCGGTCATCGACTACAAGATCTACGTCTTCTGCGGCGACGGCGACCTCCAGGAGGGCGTCGCCTCCGAGGCCTGTTCGCTGGCGGGACACCTGGGTCTGGACAACCTCGTGGTCGTGTACGACGACAACCACATCAGCATCGACGGCGCGACCGACCTGTCGTTCACCGAGGACCGGGCCAAGCGGTTCCAGGCCTACAACTGGCACGTGCAGAAGGTCGACGGCGACGGCAACAACATGAAAAGATTCGAGCGGGCCCTGATCAACGCCAAGAGCGAGGTGGGGCGGCCCTCGATGATTCAGCTTCGCACGCACATCGCCTACGGCGCTCCGACGATGCAGGACACCGCCAAAGCCCACGGCTCTCCCCTGGGCGAAGCCGAGATCCGCGCGATGAAAGAGAAGTTCGGTTGGGACCCGAACGTGCAGTTCCACGTGCCGGAGAAGGTGGCCGCGCACATGCGACAAGCGGTCGAGCGAGGGGCGGAAGCCGAGCAGCAGTGGAACGCCCTGTTCGAACAGTACAGCGAGAAACACCCGGATCTGGCGAGGGAGTTCCGCGACGCCGCGGAAGGCCGCCTGCCGGTCAAGCTGGATACGATCCTGCCCAAGTTCGAGCCGGGCAAGCCGATCGCCACTCGCGAGGCCTCCGGCAAGGTGCTCGACGCGATCATGCCCAGGATGCCGATGATTCTGGGCGGTTCAGCGGACCTGACCCCGTCGAACAACACGCGGTTCGCAGGCGCTGTGGACTTCCAGAAGGACGCTCGCCAGGGTCGCTATATCCGCTACGGCGTCCGCGAGCACGCCATGGGCGCGATCATGAACGGCATCAGCGTCTCCCGCCTGCTGCGGGCCTACGGCGGGACCTTCCTGGTCTTCTCCGACTACATGCGCGGCGCGGTCCGCGTCGCGGCCCTCTCGCACTATCCGTCGATCTTCGTCTGGACGCACGACAGCATCGGCCTGGGCGAAGACGGTCCCACCCATCAGCCCGTCGAGCACTTCGCGGCTTTGCGGTCGATCCCGGACCTGCTGGTGATCCGTCCGGCCGACGCCAACGAGACGGCGCAGGCCTGGAAGTACATCCTGGAGCATCCCGACAAGCCCGTCGGACTGCTGCTCAGCCGCCAGGGAATGCCGGTGATCGATCAGAGCCGCTATGCCTCCGCGTCGAATCTCAGCCGCGGCGCGTACGTCCTGACCAGCCGGGGCGATCCGCAGGTGATCCTCATGGCCAGCGGTTCCGAGGTGCAGATCGCCATGGAGGCCGCCGCCAAGCTCGACGCCGAGGGCATCGCCTCCCAGGTCGTGAGCATGCCCTGCTGGACGCTGTTCGAGAAGCAGGATGAGAAGTACCGCAACTCCGTGCTGCCGCCGCAGGTCAAGGCTCGTGTCGGCATCGAAGCGGCCACCGATTTCGGCTGGCATCGTTGGCTGGGCGAGTATGGGGCTTTCGTGGGCCTGACCGGGTTCGGGGCCTCCGCTCCCTACAAGCAGTGCTTCGAGGCCTTCGGTCTGACGGCCGATAATGTCGTCAAGACCGCCAAGGACGTTCTGGCCAAACTCAAGGAGCAAGGCCTCCTCTAGAAAACCCATTGTGCGGATTCCCGAGGGCCTATACGAGCGACGATGCCGTGTAGGCCCTTGGTCTGCGCGGACGATCTATTGTGGTCTCGCGGCGAGTCGTTTCCCCTCATGGCAGCAGGGATATTGAGTGTTTTCCCCTCGGTCGAGCACAGCGGGGCCGGATTTCAGCCGACGATATTCCGGAGCTGTCCCCAGGTGGTTCTTGCTCGCCGGGACAGCCTTTCGCGGGTATAGTGATGCCCGCAGAACCGTTTATGGATCTGGTGCGCGACAAGGTGGTCTCGGAAGTTGTCGTCCGACTGAGCCAGGCGAAAGGGCCGGTGAAAGTCGAGGGGACCTGGGGATCCTTTGCGCGCCTGCTGACCACGCACATCTCCAAGAGCCTCCGTCGGCCGGTTCTGCACCTGTGCGCCCACATCGACGACGCGGATCGGGCTTTCGACGACCTCAAGACTTTCGGTGTCGAGCGGGTCGAATTGCTGCCTGCCTGGGAGGGCGAAGAGGACCTGGCCGACGCGACCGACGAGACCCGTGCCGAGCGGCTGCGGATCGTATCGCTGCTGGCGGACTCCAACGGAGGGTTCCAGGGCCTTGTGATCGCGGCGCCGGTCCAGGCTCTGTGCCAGCCGATTCCCAAACCCTCGGCTCTGCGGGAAAGCGCGCTTCACGTCAACCGAAACGACGTCGTGGACCCCGAGCAGGTGATCGAGTGGCTCGTGCAGAACAACTTCGAGCGGGTCGATGCGGTGGACTTGCCGGGCCAGTTCGCCCGTCGCGGCGGCATCATCGACATCTACGCACCGCTGGCGAGCCAGCCAGACGGGGGGACAGGTCCCGAATCGCAGGCGGTTCGCATCGAGTTCTTCGGCGACACCGTCGAGAGCATCCGCCAGATCAATCTCGACACCCAGCGGTCCACGCAGGAGATCGCAGGCATCCATGTCGTCGGCGCCGCCAGCGGAGCGGTGATCGAGCAGCGCGAGCTGTTCACGAACATTCTGCCCGAGGACGCCATCGTCGTTTTCGAAGAGCCCTCGGACGTGGAGGAAGTGGCCAAGGTTTTTCTCGCTCGCATCGAGCGGGCGGATCGGCTGTACCCCTGGCCCCAGATCTACAATTCCGCCGCTCGATTCATGCAACTGCACATCTGCCGATTCGCGACGGGACAGGAGGTTGTGGACGGCTCCGGCGACCCAGGCCGGGGGCCGCTGGCCGTCGGCGTCAAGAGCGTTCAGCAGTTCGAGCGAAAGGCCACTTCGCTCTGGGCCGGGCACAAGGCCGCTCTGGAGGAGCTTCTTCAACGGACGAAAGAGGGCAGCACGGTCCTGCTGTATTGCGAGAGTCCAGCGGAGATCTCCCGTGTCGGCGAGATCGTCCGGGAGATCGCGGGCGAGGTCCCTCGCGGTTTCCACCTCCTGCTGGGCTACGTCCATCAGGGCTTCGTCGTCGAGTCGCTCAACACGATCGTCGTCAGCCACCACGAGTTGTTCGGGCAATACGCCCTTCGCCGGCGGGAGCGGCCGGCCCGCGCGACCGCGCCGGTGGACACGCTGGCGGATTTGCAGCCGGGCGAGTACGTCGTCCACGCCTCTCACGGCGTCGGCAAGTTCCTGGGCACCGAGACCATCGAGGAGAAGGGCGGCCGGGCGGAGTACCTCACGATCGAGTACGCCGACAGCGTCAAGATCCAAGTCTCGGTCCAGAACATCGCTCTGGTGCAGAAGTACATCGGGACCAGTCCCAAGCGGCCCACGCTGAGCAAAGTGGGCACGAAGAAATGGCAGAGGCAGAAGGAGAAGGTTGCGGAGGCCATTCGCGATCTGGCGGCCGAACTGCTGGAGGTTCAGGCCAAACGCCAGGCGATCGGCGGCATCGCCTACGGCCAGGACTCCCAGTGGCAGATGGAGTTCGAGGAGTCGTTTCCGTACCAGGAGACGCCGGACCAGATCGGCGCGATCCGTGAGATCAAGGCCGACATGCAGGAGCCCATCGCCATGGACCGCCTCCTCTGCGGCGACGTCGGCTACGGCAAGACCGAGCTGGCCATGCGGGCGGCCTTCAAGGCCGTCGAGGGCGGCAAGCAGGTCGCTGTGCTCGCGCCGACGACCGTGCTCTCGGTCCAGCATGGGCGGACATTCTGCGAGCGATTCGCGGACTTCCCTGTCACGATCGAGGTGCTCAACCGCTTCAAGACGCCTCGCCAGGCCAAGGACATCCTGGCCAAGGCCAAACGCGGCGAGGTGGACATTCTGATCGGCACGCACCGGCTCTTCAGCGGCGACGTCGCCTTCAAGGACCTGGGTCTCTTGATCATCGACGAGGAGCAGCGGTTCGGCGTCGAGCACAAGGAGCGGCTCAAACGTATGCGGGTCGACGTGGACATCCTGACGTTGACCGCGACGCCCATTCCCCGCACGCTGCACATGGCGCTGTTGGGCCTGCGGGACATCAGCTCGCTGACGACCGCGCCGCTGGACCGCCGGAGCATCGTCACCAGCGTCACGACGTACAACCAGGACCTGATCCGCAAAGCGATCTACCGCGAGCTCAACCGCCAGGGCCAGGTGTTCTTCCTGCACAATCGCGTGCAGTCCATCGAGAAGAAGGCCTGGGAGATCCAGAAGCTGGCCCCCGACGCGAGGGTGAACATCGCCCACGGCCAGATGAGCAAGCGCGAGCTGGAGGACGCGATGGTCAAGTTCGTCCTTGGTTCGACGGACGTGCTGGTCTGCACGACGATCATCGAGTCGGGCCTGGACATCCCGAACGCCAACACGATCTTCGTCAACGACGCCGACCGGTTCGGCCTGGCGGAGCTGCACCAGCTTCGCGGACGGGTCGGGCGCTACAAGCACCGGGCCTACGCCTACATGCTGATGCCGAACAGCCGGCCCGTTTCGCCCATCGCCGCCAAGCGGCTCAAGGCTATCGAGGAGTACTCGCACCTGGGCGCGGGCTTCCGGATCGCGCTGCGCGACCTGGAGATCCGCGGCGCGGGCAACATCCTGGGCCCCGAGCAGTCGGGCCACATCCAACTGGTCGGCTATCAGATGTATTGCGAGATGCTGGCCGACGCGGTCCGCGAGCTCAAGCACGAAAAGGTCGAGCCGCTGCCGACCGCGACGATCGACTTGGGCGTCCCGGTCTACATCCCGAAAAATTACATTCCCATCGACCGCCACCGCATGGACGCCTACCGCAAGATCGCGGTTTCGCGGTCGCCGGCCGACGTCAAGCAGATCGAGGCGGAGATGGCCGACGTCTATGGCCCGCTGCCCGATGAAGTCAGGTTGCTCCTGGACATCGGCGAACTGCGAGTCGCGGCGTCGAAGTGGGACATCCGCAGCATCGTGGTGCAGATCCCGTCGCCGGGCATCACCATCGTGAGCAAGGGCCCCACGGGCGATCTGATCTTCTCCTTCAAGCACGCCCCCGGCCGCAAGGTCAAAACGCTCTTTGCCGGCGCCCGCGGCGAGGTCCTCGTCCCCGATCCCAAGACCGTCCGCCTCCGCCTGCCCCAGAGCTACTTCGAGCCGCGGACGCTCGTCACGCTTCTGCGGAGACTACTCGCGACGGGAAGCGGATCGTGAAGCTCGGGGCTCCGTGCTCAGAACCTCTGGTATTCGCCGTCTGGGCCGGGTAGGATAGCAAGAGAATAGGCTCTTGTTCTGAACGTGACGAGGGAGGTGCGACATGGCCGAGGAATCGAACACGCAAGCGGATAGGACCCGGGCAGAGAAGCCCGCGAGGAGAAATGAGTTCTCGCCGCTGCGAGTCCTTGTGACGGCGCTCGTCTGCTTCATGATCTTGTATGTCTTCCTGTTGCCGGCTATCTTCGATGCCAAGTCTCCCCGACCCAGCCGAGTACATTGCCAGGTGAACCTCAAGAACCTTGGCTTCTATCTGGCTATCTATGCGGACGATCACAACGATGTCTATCCACCACCAGGACAGTGGTGCGATGCAATCGTCGATGCCTTCGACTCCGACGACCCAAATGTTCGAGATTTCTTTCTCTGTCCTTGGGCGAAGGTGGGACCATGCGACTACGCGATGAATCCGAACGCCGGGCGTCGAGAGGCGAGTGACGTCGTTCTGCTGTTTGAGAGCAAGCCCGGATGGAACCAAAGCGGGGGGCCGGAGTTGCTGATGACGGAGAACCACCAGGGCAAGGGTTGCTCCGTTTTCTTCACCGATCTCCACGTAGAGTTTGTGAAGGCGGAAGATCTTGGCCGGCTGAAATGGACTTACGACGACGCGAATATGCCCAGTCGTTCTGTTACGGGTTCGAGGAATTGAATGAACTTGCCACAGGGGGCTGTGAATTCCATAATGGCTTCCGCGCGATGCGCAGCACGGTGAATGGCTGTCGCCTGTCGTCCTGAACGGAGCGCAGCGTAGTGAAGGATCTGGCTCTCGAACGAGAGAACCCTCGTGTCCGACGCCCAGATCCTTCGGCTTCGCCTCAGGATGACAAACGTTGACCCGCGTGTGGGCCACTCCGGGTCCGTATGAAATGGGAATCCTGTAAGGATGCAGTGGCATGGGAATCTCTCGCAGACGGTTGTTGGGGGCGTCGGTGCTGGCCGGGATTGGCGGGGCGGGAGTCGTCGCGGGACAGGGAAACGCCACAGGCGTCACGCGGTTTGGCGTGAGCCGCAGGCGGCTGATGTTGACGCACACCTGGACCATCGCGCGGAATTCCAGCGACTACAAGGACAACGTGTTCGTTCGGATCGAGCGGGACGGCGTCGTCGGCTGGGGCGAAGCGGCTCCGAACGTCCGCTACGGCCAGAGCGCAGAGGGGACGATCGAGATGCTGGAGAAGGCCCGACCGCTCGTTCAAGCGGGGGACTGGCTCCAGTATGTGGATTTACGCGCGCGGTGGGAGCGAGAGCTGGCGGGGGATTCGTGCGCCCATGCGGCCCTCGACATGGCGATCCTTGATTGGGTGGGCGGCAAGCTCAGGACGCCGCTGTATCGAATGCTCGGCCTGGACCCCGCCAAGACGCCTGTCACGACGTTCTCCATCGGGATCGATACGCCGGAGGTGATTCGACAGAAGGTCGAGGAGGCCAAGGATTTTCCGGTGCTCAAGATCAAGGTGGGTCGCGACAACGACGCGGAGATCCTGGCCGCGGTGCGCGACGCGACGGACAAGCCCCTGCGGGTGGACGCCAACGAAGGCTGGAGGGACAAGCAGCAGGCCCTCGACAAGATCCAGTGGCTGGCAGCGCAGGGCGTCGAGCTGATCGAGCAGCCTTTGCCTTCGTCGATGACCGAGGAGACCGCCTGGCTGAAGGAGCGGATCGACATCCCGATCGTTGCGGACGAGGCAGTGAAGACGGCAGGCGACATTCCCCGTCTGGCGGGGGCCTACGACGGGATCAACATCAAACTGATGAAATCCGGCGGCCTCCAGGAGGCGATCCGCATGATCCACGTGGCCCGAGCTTTCGACATGAAGATCATGCTGGGCTGCATGATCGAAAGCTCCGTGGGGATCTCAGCCGCGGCGCAGATCAGTCCCCTGGTGGATTGGGCGGACCTCGACGGCAACCTGCTGATCTCCAACGACCCGTTCTCCGGCGTCGGAGTGCGGCAGGGCAGACTGATCCTCAACGACCGGCCGGGACTGGGCGTCAGCGAGAGACCGCAGACCTCACTGTGACGGCGGCTTTGTCGGGTCGGGCTTGTCGTAGCCCTGTTCCATCTTCATGCCGGGAGGCATGGACAGGCCGCCGCGGCCCTGTCGCTCCTTGAAGTCCACGATGATCCGTACCGCGGCGTCGGGATCGTCCAGGACCGCGAAGGCGTGGATATCTTCGGGCGAGATGTACCCGTTCTCCTTGAGCATCGTCTCTTCGATCCAGCGAAGAAGACCTTGCCAGTAGTCCTTCACCATCAGGATGACCGGGAAGTGGGCCTGACGCAGGGTCTGGATCAGCACGAGGGCCTCGAAGAACTCGTCGAGCGTCCCATAACCGCCTGGGAAGACGATGAACCCGTGTGCGTATTTGAGGAACATTACCTTGCGGATGAAGAAGTAGCGAAAGTGCAACGGCAGGTTCTGGAAGGAGTTCGGGATCTGCTCCTGGGGCAACTCGATGTTCAGACCGATGCTGCACCCGCCGGCGTCGGCGGCCCCCTTGTTGGCGGCTTCCATGATGCCGGGTCCGCCGCCGGTGATGATGGTCAGGCCGGCGTGGGCCAGTTTGCGGGCGGTCTCTTCCGCCATCAGGTAGTGCGGATGGGTTCGCGGCGTTCGGGCCGACCCGAAGATCGACACCGCCGGGCCGACCGAGGCGAGTTCCTCATACCCTTCTGTGAATTCCGCCATGATCCGGAAGATCCGCCAGAGGTCCTCCACCGGCTTTTCGACCATTTGCCCTATGCCGACATGATTCGTTTTCCATCGCATGCAATTCACCAGCAATTCGGGTTATTCGCCGCCGGACAGTGTTTCGCGAGCGGGCACGCGGGGCATTCCGGCTTTCTTGCCTTACAGATCGTCCGTCCGTGCGTGATCAACAGATGGCAGAACAAAGTCCACACGTCTTCTGGGACGATATCGGCCAGATCGAACTCCAGCTTTACCGGATCGGAGTTGGGCGAAAGCCCGAGCCTGCGAGACAGGCGGATGACGTGCGTGTCGCACATGATCGCGGGTTGGCCGTAGGCGTTGCCCAGAACGCAGTTGGCGGTCTTGCGTCCGACGCCGGGCAGGGTGACGAGCTCGTCCATGGTCTGCGGGACCTTGCCGCCGAAGTCGTCGAGGAGCTTCCTGCAGGCCCCCTGGATGTTGACGGCCTTGTTGTGATAGAAGCCGCAACTCTTGATGTCCTGTTCGATCTCCGAGAGGTCCGCATCCGCCCAATCGGCGGCGGACCTGTACTTCTTGAACAGGCCGGGCGTCACCATATTGACCCGTGCGTCCGTGCACTGCGCCGAGAGGATCGTCGCGACCAGCAACTCCAGCGGGTTCCCGAAGTTCAGGACCATGGCTGCATGGGGATAGGTCTGTCTGAGGATCGGGTAGATCGTCTCCACCCGCCTGGCGGCGGCTCCTTTGTCGAACTTGAAGGCCTTCTTGCGACCCTTTCGGGCAGCGCCGACCTTCGTCGCGGACTTCTTCTTCTGAGTCATCTATTTCCCGGCCTCCGGCAGATTCGCAAGGATGGGGATCAACTCGCTCTTGTCGAAAATCCCTCGCAGTTTCTCACGAGTCCCGTCCGGCAGCACGACGATCGTGACAGGCACGTTGCCCGCTTCGCCGTAGAGAGCCTTGAGGTCCCGTGTGGCGGGGTAGTCGATCACCGTCGTATCGGCCTTGATCGGCAGTACGTTCCCGGCCTGGAGAAGGCCGACGATCTCGGGGTCTTCATAGACCCTCCGCTCGACGACTTTGCAGTTCGTGCACCAGTCGGCGGTGAACTTCAGGAGCACAGGCTGCTTCCTTGCGACGGCCTGCTGCACGACGTCGGCGTCGTACGGCTTCCAGTCCAGACGCGACGAAGCCGCCGACTCCGTGGCGGGCAGCAGCCACGCCGCGCTTCCGACCGCCAGGGCCAGCGCGACCCCTCGAATGATCCGTCGTCTCAGCGCCGGCGTCGTGAAGTCCACCCATTTGCCCCACATCCAGATGCAGAAGCTGAAGACCACGCCGTACATGAGCACGTTAATTAGCCTGTCTTTGGGCAGGGCCGCGAGCGTCAGTTTGACCGCGATCAAGAACAGCAGAAAGCCCGTCGATTTCTTGAAGATCTCCATCCAGTATCCCGGCTTGGGGATGCGCTCCAGGAGGGAGGGGATCAGGACGATGATCGCATAGGGCAGGGCCATGCCTGCTCCCATCAGAACGATGGCAGCGCTGCTGACCGCCAGCGGTTGGGTCTGGGCCCAGACCAGGACGAAGCCCAGCAGGGCCCCGCTGCAAGGCGTGCTCAGCACGCCGGCGAAGAAGCCCATGCCCAGGGACCCTGCCAGCGTCGATGCGTTGCTTGGTCGTCCCGCGACGGAAGAGGGCAGCGACAGGGTAACGATGTCCAGCATGGCCAGTCCGAAGAAGACGATCGCCAGGAACAGGACGATGACCGCGGCAGGATAGCGAAACAGACTGTTGAGATCGAGCACCGCACCGGTGGTGAGGTTGACGATGGCCGAGATCAGGGCGAAGGCCGCGAAGAAGAGAACGACTCCGGCGCAGAACGCCAGGCCGGAGGCAATGCGTTTCCCGCCGGGAGCCCGCGACTGATCGACCAGCCGAAGCAGAATCAGAGGCAGGACCGGCAGCACGCAAGGCATGAGATTGATCGAGAGGCCCGCCGCGACGGCCAGCAGGTAGTAAGGCACGGCCGAGGATGGGCTCGACGCTTTCGGCCCAGGAGAATCGGCCTGCTCAGCGGGCGGTTGCGCGAGAACCTCGGAAGGGGTCTCGGCCCGAGGCGTGCCGATGGAGACGGAGGGCCACGTGGCGATCCCAGCCAGGTCGAGGGTCGTGTGCAAGGTCTTCTCGAAAGGCGGCAGGCACAGCGAACTCGTGCAGGCGATGCCTGTGATTTCCACCGTGACCGCGATCTCCTTCTTATCCACGGGCAGGGACTCTTCGCGGAGCGGGACGAACGCGGTGAAGTCGCCTACGTAGACTTCGATCTGTTGTCCCAAGGAGTCCTCGAAGAGGGTCCACTCCGGGAGCACGGCGCCGCCAAATTTCACGTCACGCGACGTGGCGGCGATCTTCAACTGCATCCCAGGGGCGGGAGCGGTCTCCGACTTCGCGTAGTAGTGGAGGTCGTCGGTGCCTCGGAAGACCACCGCGATGCCAGGACGCCCCTCCCATCGCGCGGGCGTCAGGTGCGCGCTCGATTCCTCCAACTCAAATCGGACGATTTCGGTCGCCTCAGGGACGCTTGCGCCCCGGCCTGGAGACAACGAAGCCCCCATCAAGGCGCAGACCCCAAAAAACAGGACGCGTTTCATTCCTTTCATCTTGATCTCTCAGTCGCACCCCCATTCCAAACGGGAGGGTCAGTTGATGGACTGTTCCTGCCTTTGTTTGTCTCCGTCGCCGGTATGCCTGGCCTGCTCGGCCGCGAGCAGATCGCCCACGGTGGGACGATCGAGCTGACCGCCGTTGAGGATCAGCTTGACGTCGTCGGCATCCAACGTCTCGTATTTGAGCAAAGCCTGGGCGATCCGTTCCAGCTTGTCCCGGTTGGTCTCAAGCACGGTCTTGGCCATCCGGTAGGCCTGGTCCACCAGCGTCTTGATTTCCTGGTCGATTTCCTGGGCGGTCTTCTCGGAGTACTCGCGCTCCGTCGGCAACGCATAGTATTCCGTGCCGCCAGAGTCTTCCCCATAACTGATCGGGCCGAGCAGTTCGCTCATGCCCCACGTCTTGATCATCTCCTTGGCCAGCCGGGTGGCCTGACGGATGTCGGACTGGGCGCCGCTGGACAGATCGCTGAAGGTGATCTCTTCCGCAATCCGGCCGGCGAAGCAGATCTGGAGCTCCGCCATACAGTACTTCTTCGTGAACAGGGTGCGGTCCTTTTCGGGCAGTGCGAAGGTCGCGCCGCCCATCGGGCCGCGAGGAATGATGCTGACCTTGTGCAGGGGGTCCGCGTCGGGGATCAGCGACTGCACGAGCGTGTGGCCCGCTTCGTGATACGCGGTGATCTCTCGCTCCTTCTGGTCCACGACGCGGCTCTTCTTGGCGCGTCCCCAGCGGACCTTGTCGCGGGCCTCTTCGAGGTCCGCGATTTCGATGTAATCCTTGTTGGCCATCGTCGCGGCCAGAGCGGCCTCGTTGATGATCGCCGCCAGGTCCGCGCCGCTGAACATCGGGGTTCCGCGGGCGAGCCGGTCGAGCGTGGCGCTGGGGCTGAGCTTGACCTTGCGGGCGTGGACGCGGAGGATTTCGAGCCGGCCCTTGAGGTCCGGCAGCGGCACCACCACCTGGCGGTCGAACCGGCCCGGTCGCGTCAACGCGTGGTCCAGGATGTCCGCGCGGTTGGTCGCGGCGATGACGATCACCTGGTCGTTCGTGTCGAATCCGTCCATCTCGACGAGGATCGCGTTGAGGGTCTGTTCGCGTTCATCGTGGCCGCCTCCGACGAACGACGCGCCTCGCTTTCGTCCGATGGCGTCGATCTCGTCGAGGAAGATGATGCAGGGGGAGTTGTCCTTGGCCTGCTTGAACAGGTCGCGGACTCGCGACGCGCCGACGCCCACGAACATCTCGACGAAGTCGCTGCCGGAGATGCTGAAGAAGGGCACGTCCGCTTCGCCTGCGATGGCCTTGGCCAGGAGGGTCTTGCCGCAGCCGGGAGGGCCGATCAGCAGGACGCCGCGAGGGATGCGCCCGCCCAGACGCTGGAACTTCCGCGGGTTCTTGAGGAACTCGATGATCTCGCCCACTTCGTCCTTGGCTTCCTCGATTCCCGCGACGTCCTTGAACGTGACCTTGACGCGGTCCTTGCCGTGGACTTTGTGCTTGCTGCGTCCGAAGGACATGAGCATGCCGCCGGCGCCGCCGCGCATGTTGCGGAAGACGAACAGATAGAAGAAGCCCACGAGCAGCAGGATCGGCAGCAGCCAGTTGAGCAGCATGAACATCCAGACTTGCGTCTTGGTGTATTCATTGGCGACCACGTGATACTTGGGGTCCTCGGCCGCACGCTGTTCGAGCGCGTCGAGGATTCCGTTGAGCCGTTCCTTGGCGCCGGCTTCCGGCCGATAGTTCACCTTGAAGGCCACTCCGCCGTGGTCTTTGGCCGCCTGGGAATCCTGATGGAATTTGCCGGTGATCTCGGCGTCTCCAATCTGAATCTGCTCGACGTGACCGCCTTCCTGGAGATATTGGGTGAATTCGTCCCATCGCAGCGTCTTGGTCACGAGCCCCTGTTGCAGCATCATCATGGCCCCGAAGACGACAATCGCCATGATCAGCCAACTGAAGGGACTTCGCCGGTAATTCTGCACTTGCGGCTTTCGGTTCGGGCGCCCCCCGTTTTCTCGGGGCGGGTCATTCTGCGTGTTGTTCGAGTCGTTTTTCATAAGCTATGATCATCCCGGTCCACTGTTGCGGCATGCACGCTCTTGCGACCGAGGCGCACACTCTCATCCCGGCTCACCACGGGTTTTCCATCAGTTGTACGACGTTTTGGGCCAGCTTGTTTGCCGCGACGGACGAACCATAGGTGAAGTCCTGGCCCTGGAACTCCGAGTAGCTGGCGACCGCGGTCACCGTCTGATTGTTGATCATGAGCCGTCCGGTCTTGAGGCTCTTCCAGTTCACCACCGCGGTCAGAATCACTTCTTTCTCCATCGCCCGGCCCAGTTCCCGCTCCAGCGTCAGGATCGATTCCCCGACCGAGACGAGTTGGCCGCTGAGGACGCTGTCGGCGCGATCTCGATCCGACACGATCTTGTAGGGCGTCTCCACCTCGATCCGTTTGGCCAGGGCGTTCGAAAACGTGAACTCGGTCCCCCGACGGAAGCTGCGGTTGTCGAACATCTCGACGTAAACGCTTTGCACGTCGTCGGGAAACAGCGACGCGTTCGAATAGCCGGTCGAGCGGCCGCAGCCGCCGGCAGCGAGAGCCGCCAGGCCGGCGGAAATCCAAAATCCGAAGCATGAAGTCCGAAACAAACCCAAAGCACGAAACTCAAATGACCGAAACGCTGTCGCATGCCCGGTATTCAGCCGTTTTGGATTTCGTGCTTTGGTCATTTGTGCTTGTTTCGAGTTTCGGATTTCGAATTTCGAGCTTCTTTCTTGTCTACTTTGCATCGGCCGGGCTCTCCGCAAGGGCCTCCTTGGCCTGCGCCGCCGCCTGCGTGTTGGGCCAGTTGCGGACGATCATATCGAAGTACAGATTCGCGGCCCGCGGTTCCCCGGTCCGCCGATAGTACTGAGCGGTGGTGAACTCCTTGAGGGCCATCTGCTCGTCGATCTGTTCGATCTTCTGAGGGACCTCGTTCTGCTTGGCCTCTTCGGGGTACAGCAGAAGGAACTTCTGGTAATAGGTCTTGGCGGTGACTAGCTTGGAGGCGTCGAAGTTCGGCCGTTTCTGCGGCGGGTGCCGGTTGTAGGCCAGAAGGTTGTTCTCCGCCATGCGGTAGAGGGCCCGTTTGCCGATGGGACCGGCCTCCCAGTACGAGGCGATCTCGGACCACTTGAGGTACGCTTCGAGGTACTTCTCCCTCGCCTCGTACTGCTCAGCCACCGCGATCGCGGCCTTGAGCCCGACGCCGTTCGGGTCGTCCAGGCCCGCGCGGTCGCTGACCTTCTCCATGATCTCGACGCCTTCCGAGAAGCCGGAGAGCCTGAGGAATCCCAGGACGACCTTCTTGCGGCCCTCCAGGTATTCCTGGGCCATGTCGAATTCTCGCTGGAGGGCCAGGCCCGCGTACTCGCTGCCCGGGTAGTCCTTGAGCAGCTTCTCGTACTTGACCAGGGCTTTGCTGTACCGCTCCTGCCAGTATCGGGTCTCGCCCAGGGCAAACAGCTCCAGGTCCGGACCCACGCGATCGGGGAACTCGGCCTTGATTTCCTTGAGCGCGTCCTTGACCTCGCGAACATCCCCCTCGCGGACGAGCTTCTTGAGCTCGTCGATCGCCTGGCGATACTGCGACTGCGGATCGTCGTCAATCGTTTCGAGCTTCTCGCCGCCCGCGAGCCTCCATGTCTTGCCCACGGCGCTGGAACCACACGAAACCAAAGCGACCAGCGCCAAACCAAGGAACCACATCCGGTGTTTCCGCATCTTCTCTGCCCGCCAAAAATCGATACCTGCCGGCCGCAAGCCCGTTCGGGCTCCCCCGACGCCAACCGTGGCGCTCGGAATTCCCGTCCGACACGCCGCCATTATACCCACCCCAAGCCGAATTACAACGCCGTGTTCAAAGTCCGCACCTCTCGGAGGCTGATTGCCTCGGCCCACTCATTCAACGAATAGGACTTCCGACCCGGATGGACAATGAACACACGGTCCAGCCGCAGATCCGCTCGCGCCACGTGAATCGATCTCGTCACAGCCGGCGCATCGGCGTACTTGAACTCAAATCCGATCCGCCGACCGTTGATGAACACCAGCAGGTCCAGTTCGGCTCCGCCTTGAGTCTTCCAGAAATAGGCATCACGATCGCCCGTCACACGGAGGACCTCCTCCATGGCGAATCCTTCCCAAGACGCTCCCAGTTTCGGGTGCGTCTCCAGAGCGGCGAACGACGGTATGCCCAGGAGTGCGTGCAGCAAGCCGCTGTCGCGGAGGTAGACCTTGGGCGATTTGATCTGTCGCTTGCCGATGTTCTCAAACCAAGGCGGGAGTTGCCTCATGACGAAGGCTCCGCACAGGATTTCCAGATGCCGTCTCACCGTGGTATGAGCTTCCCCCAAGGATCTTCCGATTTCCGAGGCGTTCCAGATCTGGCCGTGGTAGTGCGAGACCATCGTCCAGAAACGACGAAGGGCAGTCGGCGCCACCTGGACGCCGAACCGCCGCAGGTCTCGCTCCAGGAAGGTCTGGACGAAATCCTCTCGCCACTGGCGACTCTGTGCATCGGTTTGGGCCAGGAAGGACCGTGGAAATCCACCGCGCCACCAGAGTGCGCGAAACGTATCCGGGCCCACCTCCGACAGGTCGAACCCTGCCATGGATATCAGAGCCACCCGCCCGGCGAGAGATTCCGACATGCCCCGGACCAAATCGGGTGATGCGCTGCCCAACATCAGGAACTTCGCAGGTAATGGACGTCGGTCTGCCAACACACGCAGGATGGGGAACAGCCCCGGCTGCAACTGGGCTTCATCAATTACGACCCAACCGGTCAGCGGCTCCAATGCCGTCATCGGTTGAGCCAATCGGGCAGCATCCGCCGGGGACTCCAGGTCGAAGTACTCCGCTTTGTGTCGCGTGGCGAACTGCCTCGCGAGCGTGGTCTTGCCGCATTGTCGCGGTCCCTGTAAGAGCACGACCGGATTGGATTCGAAGCGATTCTCAATTCGGGACAGAAGCTTCGCGCGTTCAATTGTTTCGTTCATCCTTGCATTATGAGCGAGATGTGCACAATTTGCAACGATATCCTTTGTGGATGCCGAGGCCCGAGGCCACCGACGCCTGAGCTCACATTCTGAGACAGCGCTGGTGGGATCTGTCGCTCGCTGAGGATCGTTTTTGCTTTACTCCCGAGGGACCGGGCGATATAAGATGCCCACGACCGTTGTCGGCAGTGAGACCGGTTGGATGGATTCCGAGCCGCACACGCGTTCGGCGTAACGCACAGACTGAAGGAGGTTTGTCATGAATCGCAGTCTCGTTCTGGGTGTCGCTGTGATCCCTGTTCTCGTCGGATTCGCCGGTTGCGGCGGCGCGCGGGCGAGCCGCCAGGATGCGAAGATGCGGCAAATCAGTGTCGAGGAGTACGTCGACAAGATGAAGGCCGGCTGGATCGGCCAGATGGCCGGCGTCGGCTGGGGCGGGCCCACCGAGTTCCGCTACAAGGGCGTGATCATCCCCGAAGACCAGATCCCCCAGTGGCAGCCGAACCTCATCAACCAGTTCCAGCAGGACGACATCTACGTCGAGATGACCTTCCTCAGGACCCTGGAAATCCACGGCTTCGGCGTCTCGATCCGCCAGGCGGGCATCGACTTCGCCAACAGCGGTTACCAGCTCTGGCACGCCAACCTGGCCGGACGGAACAACCTGCGGGCCGGCATCGCGCCGCCGGACTCGGGGCATCCGAAGTTCAACTCCCACGCCGACGATATCGACTACCAGATCGAGGCCGATTTCGCGGGTCTGATCGCCCCTGGCATGCCCAACGTCGCCATCCAGTTGGGCGAGCTCTTCGGTCGGCTCATGAACTACGGCGACGGCCTCTACGGCGGCCAGTTCGTCGCCGGAATATACGCCGAGGCCTTCTTCGAGACCGACCGGATCAAGATCGTCGAGGCCGGACTCCGCTGTATTCCCAAAGGCAGCCAATACCACGAGTGTATCAGCGACGTGCTGGCCTGGTACAAGCAGTACCCGACTGACTGGGCCAAGGCCTGGCAATTGATCAATGAGAAGTACCATCTCAACCCGCAGTATCGCCGGTTCTCGTGCAGCGGGCCGCAGGACGAGTTCAACATCGACGCCAAGATCAACGGCGCGTACATCGTAATGGGCCTGCTCTATGGCGAAGGCGACCTCGACAAGACGATCGTGATCTCCACCCGCTGCGGCCAGGACTCCGACTGCAACCCGTCCAACGCGGCGGGCGTCCTGTTCACGACGATCGGCTTCAAGAACCTGCCGGAGAAGTACAAGTCGGCCCTGGACCCCTCGGGCAAGTTCAGTCACACGCCTTACAACTTCCCCACGCTGGTGCGGGTCTGCGAGAAGCTGACGCGCCAGGCGGTGGTCAACTGCGGCGGCAAGATCGCCGTGGACGACCAGGGCGCCGAGCACTTCATGATCCCGCGGAGCAAGCCCAACCCGACGCCGCTGGAGCAGTCCTGGGACCCCAAGCCCGCGATGGGCAGCCGGTACACCGACGAAGAAATGGCGAAGATCAGCGTCGCCAGCGGCGTGGACCTGTCCAAGGCCGTCGAGAAGTTCGCCCCCGGCTGGAAGATCGCCAGATGCGGCCCCGACATGGAGCCCGGCCTGCGCGAGGAGCTTCGCGGCCGACAGAACGTCCTGTTGACCCATCCGCTCAGTCAGACGGTCGGCTGCGTCCTGACCAGGACCGTGAGCCTGCCCCCGAACGCCAAGAGCAGTCTGAAACTCGAAGTCGGTCACGACGCCAGGGGCGACTGGGATCTGATCGTCCGCGCCGACGGCGAGCAGTTGATCCGCAAGACCATCGGCCCGGACACGACCAAGCTGGGCTGGACCGAGGTGGACGTGGACCTCTCGAAGTTCGCAGGCAAACGCGTCAAACTGGAACTCGTCAACGAGCCCACAGAGTGGCGTTACGAAGCCGCCCTCTGGTCCAGGATCGCAATCGTCAGCGAGTAGTTCTGCCGGATGTACGGTCCCTGGTTGTGGCGCCAGCGGTAGGACGGGCTCTGAGCCCGCGCGTCCTCTTTATCGATGGAGATGCCTATGGATCGTCGCGCATTTATGAAAGCGAGCGCTCTGGGTTGCGCCGGAATGTGGCTGGTGACGAACCCCGCGCCGGCGACCGCAAACGCGGCCAATCGCCTCACCGCCGGTGAAGTCCACGAATACCTGCGCAGTCTGGGCCGCGAGTGGATCAATCCGCAGAACACTGTCGATACGTTCAAGTCCGGCTCTCCCGAGATGCCGGTCAAAGGGATCGCGGTCGCCTGGATGAGCTACTTCGACGCGCTGCGCCAGGCCGTCGCGAAGGGCTGCAACCTGTTCGTGACCCACGAGCCGACCTACTACAACCACACCGACACGGACCAGTCGGTCTTCGCCTTCGAGGTCGCCAGGCGGAAGAAGGCGTTCATCGAAGAGAACGGCCTGACCATCGTTCGCTGTCACGACGTGTGGGACCGCGTGCCGGAGATCGGCATCCCCGACGCCTGGGGGCAATACCTGGGCTGGACGAAGGTCGTCAGGCAGCAGACGTTCTACCGCGTCTACGAACTGCCGCCCACCCCGGCGGGAGAACTGGCCAAACACGTGGCGGCCAAGCTGGCTCCGCTCGGGCAGAACGGCGTGCAACTGATCGGTCCGGTCGACAAGGTGGTCCGCACCGTGGCGGTCGGCACCGGCGCGATCACCTCGTTTCGGACCATGCTCACCGACCTCAAGGCCGACCTCGCCCTGTGCACCGACGACGGTTTCACCTACTGGAGCGACGGCGCGATGGCTCTGGACATGGGCTATCCTGTGATCGTGGTGAGCCACCCCTGTGCGGAAGAGGCGGGCATGGCTCAGTTGGCAAACCTCCTGCGGCAGAAATACCCCGCCGTCCCGGTCCACCACATCGCCCAAGAGTGCATGTTCGCAGCGATCCAGGCGTAGGCGTCGCCGGAAATCGTGCGTCCCGGCGGCCTCATGCGAGGCGCGCCCGCAATCATCAATTATCCATGCTCCCAAGGTACTCCGTGGCGTCGATCAGCGGCGTCTCGGGTGGTTCGCTCGCGTCTTTGAAGCACCGGATGGGCATGGTCAGCGTCCCCTTGCTCGGGGTTTCGACGACGATCGTCTCCCGCCTGCGCGGTGCGTCTCGAACCGCGACGTCTCGAATGTCCAACTCCGTCGGCCGGACGGGATCGCCCAGAATGGTGAAGTACCGAAATCCATATTGAAGCGTCAGTTCCGCCGCGCGACGACGGAGATAGCCTCGGACCGCGTAGTCCGATGTGCAGGCGTTGGCCACGTACTTGACGCGAAACGTGTCGGGCGAAGTCCTCTTCTCGGAGTACCCCTCCTTCGACGCCGTCACGGCCCGCTGATAGGGAGTCGATTCGCACGCACATCCGCACGCCGAGACGGCCGCAACGAACAGAACACAACTTATCCTCATCGTTATCTCCTGACAGACACCAAACCCGCATCGCATCTCCTCGCTTGGAACGGCATTCGGATCGAGTTTCTCCCATCGTACTCGCGGATGCGACCCGAGGCAACTCAATCGAGAGAATGGACGCACGGTCCCCAGCCAAAGCCCTCTTGTCTCTTCCGCAACAGCGCTTATCAGCGTTGATCCGCGGTTCAACACCTTCCTTCTTCCTTCTGTCTTGCTGTCGTCGGAGAAGACAGGTCGATGGCCGACCTGTCTTGACGGGTTGAAACCGCCGATGAACGCGGATGAACGCGGATGAACGCAGCCCGGCCTCCGGCCGGAACCAAGAGCGTTTATCGCTTCGCAGGGTGCCGGCGGGGAGTGGGGACAACTTGGGTGAATCTCCGATATCGCCGCCGGTACCCCATCACGCGTCAAACGCACTCTTTCGTCCGATCACAAGGCCCGTCAGTGTACGCCTTGCGGTGCGGCCCGCCAAGTGCCAAGAGTCGCCGGCCCGAGATCGAAGTAGGTAAGGCGCCCCCGGAAGTCCTCATGAAGGCTCAGAAATTGAAGATTCTATGAAAAAACAACGCAAAACATCGGGCCAATCCGGCTCTTATGTATACAGAGCAGACTACGTCGGTCTGCACGGATGTCTATTCGAAACCTCCTTGTGGAGAACAGCACGCATGAGCGAAATCCTGAACATCATCGGCGAGGACACGGACGACTACTTTCACATTCAGTGCGCGGACTGTGGGGCTCCCACACAGAATGTCTACGGGGGATGGGACCCGGGCGTTCCATTCTTCACGGCAGAATGCACGAAGTGTGGCAAGAAGGGACGCTGGAAGTTGGACCTCACACTATGGAAGGGTCTGCCGCCGCAGGCTCATCGAAACGCAGTTCCCGAGGCCAGATAAATGGCAGCAACTTCGCCATCTGGCAGAATGCGCCAAGCCGACTCATTCCCTGTGATCGCGCCTGATGAGGCGGCATTCTGATCTTGGTGGAGCTGCAAACTGCAGTGGGGTCGCTGTGTCGAGAGACTCTATCGCATTCGTGGATCGCCGTTTTGTGCGTCCAATCTATCGAGACGCGATGAGAACACGCGTGTGTTGCCGATCGCGCGCCGTTATGGTGGTGATGCATGATGGCGTCGTATGATCTCCTCGGCCAACTTCAGTTCGACGTGCGCCGAGACACGCAGCAGTATCATCGCTCCAATCAGGCCGAGTGCCTCAATCAGGGCAAGTTGCCATGAGGCAAGGAACGAAAAGACGAATCCGAGTGACAGAACCACCTTCCCAACTGACTGGGCAAGTCTGTTCGCGATAAGAGGTATCCCTTGTCCGGGTGCAAGGGACTTGGACATAGATGCATTATACGACGCCAGAAATGCGCCGAAGACCACCAAGCCAACTCGCCAGGATGCGACGAAGCTCAGTAGCAGGCCACCAAACAGAAGCACCCAAGTGACCCGCAGGAGAAGCACGCACAGCCTCTATCGCCACGCAAGGGAAAGAGAGGCCAAGCATAAGCGGTCTATGTAGTAGAGAAACCTGAATAGCACGAATGCCGCTGCCACATAGCATGAGCCGAGAATCATCTTATTCCGCTCCAAATGTGTCACACACGGGACTGGGGGCAAACCCACGTACTTCACATTGCCTGACATAGAGCATGGTTGCCTCACGATGTATCGGCATATTGTAGAAACAAATTGGCGGGAAGGCAAGGGAGAAAGAGGCTGTAGGAGAACGGGACGGTGCCACGTACACTCTGGTGGCGTCTTCATCCTGGTCGCCGACCGTTTGGGAGGTAGCGTGACCGTCGGTACGGCGGATTACTTTTCGCGTTTTCTCAGAGCATCCCAGACCGCGTCCAAGTCGTAGTTGAGCTGCTTCGCGTGGGCGTCGCGCGCTTGGCGGATTCCTTCGAAAATCAGGTCCTTCATGACAGTTCTCCGAACCACTCGTCGGGCGAGCACTCCAACGATATTTCGTCCGTGTCTAATGAGTTTTGACGAGCAAGATCGGCAATCGAACCGTGTGGCACCCCCGCCCTCGGGGGTGATCCCAGGGCTCCCAGCCGGGGGCGGCTGGGCACCATTCCTGTCGGCTGAAGGAACTCCGTACCAGGCGCACGAAGTCCGCCAAAGCCGTGGTGCACGCTATCGAACTTGTCTGTCAAAACTCATCAGAAGCCTCGAAGGCTATTGTAGGCATATGGTGTCGATAAGGCAAGAGGTTCCTGCGGCGTCGTTCTTCGTGGGAGGGCGTGGGGCCTGCCTGGGAGGGTTTGCGCTTTGCGGCCTCCAGCGGGATCCACGAGCGGAACGTTCCCTTGAGAGGGTGTGGAGCACCCTGATTGCTGGTGACTCCAATGCGATACACTTCCGCCGCCCCGCCGAACAGCGGCGCTCCACACCAGGGCGGCGGGCTCCGGATCTGTCCGCTCCTTCCTTTGTCCGTCGGGAGGAATCGGTCGTGTACCGGAGAAGTCGGTCACATCCGCATCATTGGGAGCCTGACGCGCCCGGGGCGGGCGCGTCAGGGACATTTATCGCTTTGGGCCAGCAGCATGATGGGCGTGTTTCGCCCGCGCGACTCGTGATTTGTCGTTCGTGGCTCGGGTCACGAGACACGGGTCACGGGCCACCCCTCTCTGCCATGCTTTGGGCCCAAAGCGCAAGAATGGCGGGGAGCAAGAAAATCCGCCGGAAGGAGCGGGATTTCAGTTGACGGCGAAAGATGGCTTGGGTAAGATAAGTGAAGAACTGAATAGCGAGCCGTAACGACCGCGAGAAGGCCATCGACTGTCCTGCACTGAGGAGGTTTGACGTGCTCCGCCAATCGCTGTTTTTCACTGGCCCAGGAGATGCGCTCCAGAGGCACAGGGATCTTGACGCGGCCTTCGGCCGCTACCCAAAGAGCAATCGCCGAAAGAAACGAAAAGGGGCGAAAAAGGGGAAGACGGCCTGCCTTCGCCTGTCTTCTCAGTGTTCTCTGTGTCTCGGTGGTGAGCGATTGTGCGAAACGAAGCCAATTGGCGAGTTTGAAGTTTGAAGTGTCAAGTGTTCAGTCGGAGAGACGCCGAGTGTGCGAAACAAAGCCAATTCGCCGGTGGCAGAATCGATGGTAACTCGCGGTCGAGAAAGAGGTTATGTGAATACAAGCGGCTGGAGCAGGGCGGAGAACGAAGCCAATTGGGTTCGTTTGGCATTTCAAGCGTCGAGCGAGAAGGGAGCCGAGCGAGGACCTCTCCGGCTTCACGCGTCGAACTCGACACTTCGAACTTCCAACTCGACCCTTCGCCCTTCCTCCCGCCGTCGCTGCGAGCCGGGGCGGATTCTCTTGGCAAAAGGGGCTCGAAAGCGGTAAGATGGGCGTGTTTCGGGGTGGTTGTCGCCAGTTTCGAGGTATCTTGGGATAGGGAAGACGCATGTCAGGAAACCTGGATCGACGTGATTTCTTGAAGAACTCCCTGATGGGCTCCGCGGCGGCCTTGGCGGCGCTGAGTCTGGAGGAGCAGGCTCTCCTGGCAGCGGCGGGCGGCGCGAAACCCGCTCGGGAGACAGGCGTGCAGGGGCTGCCGGCGGGCAAGATCGGCGACGTGACCGTCAGCCGGCTCATCTGCGGCGGCAACCTGATCGGCGGCTGGGCCCACAGCCGGGACCTGGTCTACGTCTCCTCGCTGCTCAAGCAATACTTCACCGACCAGAAGATCTTCGAGACGCTCGAACTGTGCGAGGAGAACGGGATCAACACCATCAACGCGGGCACCAGCTCGATGTCTGTGCTGCGGAAGTACTGGGACCAGCGGGGCGGCAAGATCCAGTGGCTGGCTCAGTGCGTGCCCAGCGACAACGACCTGGAGACCGACGTCAAGAAGGCCATCGACGGCGGGGCGACCGGCGCCTATCTGATCGGCAACGTCGGCGACGCCTGGTCCCGCGCGGGCAAGGTCGATCTGATCGGCAAGTTCCTCGACATCGTCAAGGATCACGGCGTCATCACCGGCGTCGGCGGCCACAACCTCGGCACGATCGTCGCCTGCGAGGAGGCCAAGCTGCCGGTGGACTTCTACATGAAGACCCATCACGGCACGAACTACTGGTCCACGCGGAAGGCCGATCAGCACAAGGACCCGATCGACAACTACAGCGTCGACAACTATTGGGATATCGATCCCGACAAGACGAAGGAGTTCATGCAGAGGGTCGAGAAGCCCTGGATCGCGTACAAGGTCCTCGCGGCCGGCGCGATCCACCCTCGCGACGGGTTCCAGCGCGCGTTCGGCAACGGCGCCGACTTCGCCTGCGTGGGCATGTTCGACTTCCAGGTCCGCGAGGACGTGATCATCGCCAAGAACATCCTGACCGGCGATCTGCCGAGGCAGCGGCCCTGGCGGGCGTGATTTGCCTGGCGGCGACCGAACTGGTCTCTTGATTTTTGCGTTCCAAATTGCGACGATGGATGGAGTGACCGAAGGTTCTTCAACTGGGTTGTGTGTCTTGAAGAGAGGTAGGCATCATGGCTGAGAATCAAGTCGATCGGCGTGGGTTCATCAAACGGTCCGTGGCGACGGGGGCCGGCGTGGCTCTCGGGCTGCACAGCTTCGAGGAGCAGAACCTGCGGGCCCAGATGTCCGGCGGCGGCAGGGCCAACGAGCCCGGGACGTCCGTCGGCGCCGCGAAGATGCCCTATGGTCAGATCAAGGACCTCAAGATCAGCCGGATCTTCTGCGGCGGCAACCTGATCGGCGGCTGGGCCCATAGTCGGGACCTGATCTACGTCTCCTCGCTGGTCAAGGCCTATCACACCGACGAGAAGGTCTTCCAGACCTTCGAATTGGCCGAGGAGCTGGGGATCAATGCGGTCCTGACGAACCCCGTTTCGGACAAGGTGATCAATCGCTATTGGAACGAGCGGGGCGGGAAGATCCAGTGGTTCTCCGATTGCGCCTGGGGCAAGGACATCAAGGAAGGCATCAAACGTTCGATCGACAGCGGCGCCCATGCGGTGTACGTGCAGGGCGGGCTCGCGGACCAGGCCGTGCGCGACGGCAAGGTCGCCGCGATCGGCGAAGCCCTGGCCTACATGCGGGAATTCGACGTGCCCAGCGGGCTCGGCGCCCACGACCTCGAGACGGTCAAGGCCTGCGTCAAGGCGGGCTTCAAGCCGGACTTCTGGGTCAAGACGATCCATCCCGACAACTACTGGTCGGCGACGCCCAAGGAGAACCGCAAGGAATTCGACGTGGTCGGTCCCAGCACCAACGAGTCCGGCGACCACCACGACAACATGTGGTGCCGCAATCCGCAGGAGACCATCGAATACATGAAGGGGCTCAAGGAGCCGTGGATCGCGTTCAAGGTGCTGGCGGCCGGGGCGGTGCAGCCCAGGGCGGGGTTCCAGTTCGCCTTCGAGGGCGGCGCGGACTTCCTCTGCGTGGGCATGTTCGACTTCCAGGTTCGCGAGGACGCGATCATCGCTCGGGAGGTTCTCTCGGGCCAGATCAACCGGGCGCGGCCCTGGTGCGCGTAGCGCAGCAGCGTGCGGTTCTGACGGGCACTCGGTCCGCCGTCGTCTTATATGGACTCGGGATGATTCGTGTGTGGCGAGGATTCTTGTCGTCCTGAGGCGCAGCCGAAGGACCTGGGCACAGGACGAGAGTCTTCGCTCGTTCGCGAGCCAGATCCTTCACTTCGCTGCGATGCGTTCAGGGCCTGCCCTGAGCAACGCGAAGGGATGACAAGACCCGCGCGGATCATTCCTGATGTGCATCCCTCCATCGCCGTCTTATCGCTTCCACGATCCAAAGCAAAGGGCCCATGCCTGGGAAGGCATGGGCCCTTTGAATTCACTGCATCGATCCGACAGCTTTGCAGCCGTCGTCTCTTGCCGCTTCCGCTGTCGCCTTACGGCTGAGCGGGGACAGAGCGGCCGAAGCCGATGTCGTCGATGAACACGATGCCCGAGCCGCCGCTGGTGGCGCCTTTGGCGCCGATGCCGATCGTGAGCTTCTTGACTCTGGTGAAGTTCACACCGTTGAAGCTGCTCATCGGGATGGTCCACCGAGTCCAGTTGGCTGCGGTCACCGCAGTGTCGCTGGTGGCGGTCGCCGACTTGCCGGTGCTGTCGGTCACCGTCAGGTACATGGGAGCCGCATCGTTGAAGATGGGGGCGTTGATGATCGCGCCCTGCCATGCGCCGGTCACGTTGCCGGTCGAGGCGATGCCTTCGAACTGGAAGGTTCGCTCTTCGGTGGCCACGTGCGAGGTGACGCAGATGCCGATCAGAACCGGATCGGTCATCGCGATCTGCGTCTGGCTCACGACGCTCCAGGTCTTGCCGTCGGTGGAGGTGTATCCACTGAAGGTGCCGCCGGCCCGTTCGATCTTGACCCAGGCGGGCACCGTGACGGCCGCGGGGCTGTCGGTGCCGGCCGAGGCGCCGTCGGTCGCCGCGCGGTACTGGAAGCTGGCGCCGTTCACGCCGGGGGTCGTAATGACCATCATGGCGTGCATCGAGCCGCCGTTGACGCTGTCGCGGATCATGACGCCGCCCTTGGCCCAGGTGTTGGTGCCGGTGCCGGTGCTGGTCACGCGAGCGATCAGGCTGCCGTCGCCGGTGAGGGTCTTGTAAGCGTAGGTGAACTCATCGGAGTTGTTCCAGATATCCGCGCCGGCGCCGGTGAGCGTCATCTTGCCGCCGGTCTCGGTGACAGCCGTGGTGGTCAGGGCCGCCCGACCGCGGGTCCAGACGCTCAGCTCGGTTGCGCCCGAGCCGGTCCAGTTCTGGTTCGTGCCGAACTCCTTGACCGCCTCGCTGAAGAACGGGGTCTTGGTGTTGTCGTAGGCGAACGGCATGGCCTGCTTGCCGGCGTGGACGACGGTCCTCTCGGCGAACGGGGCCTCCATATAGCCAACGGTGGAACCACCCAACGCGGCGTCGGCGATGCCGTCGAACCAGAACTCATAGATCCGGCTGCCTTCGCTGTCGGTGTAGCCCTCGAAGTCGTCGATGGGCGCGAATTCCTGGGAGGTGAAGCTCCAGACGTTGCCTTCGTACGTGGTGGGGCCGACCTCATCGACTCTCCAGAAATACTGGGTGCCGAAGGTCATGGAAGACGGGGTGTAGCCATGCTTGCTCACGGTGCTGGCGGCAGCGGTGCCTGCTGCGACCGCGGCCTCATCGGTGCCGAAGAAGACCTTGTGCGAGGTGGCCTCGCGTCCGGGCCGCCAATCCAGCGAGGCGGTCAGGAGGACATCCTTGGCGCCGTCGGCGGGCACAGGCTCTCTGGCCTGGACGGGTTTGTAGAAGAACCGCACTTCGCTGAGGCTGCTTTGCTTGACGATGCCGCCCCAGGATGTGTTGATCGTCAGTTTCACGAACTTGGCGGTCGCGCCGGCGAAATCGACGATCGTATTGGCTGCGTAGGTGGGCGTGCCGGTCGCCTGGCTGAACTGAGGGACGTTCTCGAGCTGGGTCCAGGTCGCGCCGTCCGTGGAGTACTCGATCTTGACGCTCTTGGCGCCGAAGCCGACGAAGGGCTCCACGATCTGGTTGGAGTTCCAGACCCACAGTTCCGCAATCTTGTAGACCTTGTCGAACTCGTACTGAATCCAGTTGGGCAGCGGCTTGTCCGAGCTCATCCACATCTGGTTCAAGTTGACCGAGTGCTGGTCGGAGGCATTCAGGCCGGAGCCGTTGATCGTGTTTTCGGGACCGGTGTCGCCTCGGCTCTGGCTGGAGGCGGTCGCGGTCACGTTCCGGATCGGATAGGCCGCCGGCTCGACGGTGAACGACCAGACGCTTCCCGTCAGGATCGTTCCGGTGGCGTCAACCTCGTCCACTCGCCAGTAGTAGGTCTGGCCGAACGCCAGAGCGGCGGGGGTGAACGTCGTGGCGGTCTGTCCCTGGCTCACGAGGACGCCCTTGGGACTGGCCCGCGTGGCGTCGGTGACGTCCGCCTGCGACGTGCCAAAATAGACGTCTCGCGATGTCGCGGTCTCGCCGGCCTTCCAACTGAGGACGGCATCGGCGGGAACGTCGGTCGCCTCATCGGCAGGGCTCGGCTCGCCGGCCAAAGCGGGATCCGAAAGACCTTCCATGAGAGCCACGATTTCTTCGGCAGTCATCGCGCGGCTGAAGAAGCAGACATCGTCCAGTGAGCCGCCGCTCATGCGGCGGGCCGTCCAGGAGGCGCCGCCATCGCCGCCCAACCAAATCGGGCCGTCCCAGGCGCAGGCCGGGTGGCTGACCGTATTGGTGGCGGAGGCGACCCCGTTGAGGTAGAAGACGGCCTTGGCCGGATCAACCGTCACGGCGCAATGGGCCCACTCGTTCAGCGGATGGAAGACGTTGGGACGATAGCTCCAGGTATTGGCGGCATCGTTCCAGTGGTAGGCCAGTTGGCGGTCGGCCAACATGTTGAAGCCGGACGCGGGACCAGGGCCGCGGTGCATGATGAAAGACGCCCACTCGGGCTGTGCCGCAGGAGCGAAGATCCAGGCGGCCATCGTGGCCTGGCTGAGCGTCAGGCCCATCGGCTGGACCTGGACGAGTGTCGGGCCGTTCAGGGTGATGGCGTTGCCGTACATGCCGGTCCGCCAGACGGGGGCGCCGTTGATGAACTTTCCGTCGTGACCCAGGGGAGACGAATCGGCGACAACGTCCCCGGCGCCTTCATCGCAGGTCCACCAGCCGATGATTGCGGGGTCCTTCAGGGGATTGAATCCGGCCTGAGCGGCGCCTCCGAGGGCCAAGGCCAGGATTCCGGCCAGGAGGGCCAGACAACTGCACTTCTTCAACATAGGAGTTCTCCTTCCCATCAAATCGTTTCACTGTGTCCCGACCACACATCAGGGCACGCATCCCTCCGCATTTCAGGAACAGTACCCAGTTTCGATTGTGCATCCACACGACCAGAGCTGCCTACCGCAAACTTCCTCCTCCTCGGCATTCTGTGAGGGTTGTATCGGCTGAATCACCTCCTTCCTGTAGAAAACGGGTCTCGAAGGAATGAGCAGAAAAAGACCCGGCATGCGGCGGAAACGCGCATCCAATGCTTCTGTTGATCTGTGTGCGTCCCAGAGCACACTCCGACTCGTCCTCCGATCATGATATGGGACGTGCGATCCTGAGCGTCTCCTGTGGATCCAGAGCCGCAGCTTTCCACACCGACGCTGCGACAACACACGCCACGGAGGCGGCTCCACCCAACAGTCCAAATCCCTTGTACCAGATGGAGAGAGGGACTGCAACACTTTTTTCTCGGACGCAGAGGCGTGGACAGGAGAAACAGGCTCCGGCGCCGGATGGGGGATGGCTGTGATGAGGACTACATCACCCCGACCCGGCCGAAGGAGTAGTAGAAGAAGTAGCTGGCGCCGAAGTCGCGGATCAGAATGTTGAGCACCGCCTGCTCATTCTGTGGCCGCATGGAACTGCGAAGCTGCAGGAAGGTCCCATATCTTTGGACCGTTTGCGGGCTCACAGGGATTCGGGCCAGATCCTGCAGGCGGCCCAGGCTGCCGTAATGGATCGCCAGGGCCTCCTCATAAAGAGTGGGGACAGACCGGTAGCCGAGGGCTTCGAGTCTCTTGACGTTCTCGGCGATCTTCTCCACGCGACCGGTCAGGAGATGACACGCCATGAGGTACTCGAAGGCCATGCGATTCTGGGGGTTGTGCTCGACCAGCGCCGTCAGCCACTGATCCACGCCCTCGGGTCCGGTCGTTCCTGCGTTCTCAGCGAGCAGGCAGGAACGGATTCTGGCGACACGGTCCATCTGTTGCGGCGTGAAACCCTTGTCCAAGCCATGCAGGAGAGATTCAGCCTCGTGGCGTCGGATCGGGTCTTTCCTCAAGGCCTCCAGGTAAACCCTCGCGGTGGCGGGGTGTCCTTTGACGATGCTGATCCACGCCATTTCCTCGAGGGCCGGGCCCAGAGGGCCCTTGACCGCCACCAGCTCCGACGCCAGCTTCTGAGCCATGTTGACATGGCCCAACTCCAGGAACAGATCGCTGAGTTTCAACTGGCTCAGGTCGGACTCCCAGCTCTCGTGCGTGAGCAGGAGCGCTTCCGGAACCAGAGGGAAGCGGAACATGTCGTAGCCAAGCCTGCCGGTATGATAGAGGGCCCTCAGGATGTCGTGGTTCACGTAAGGATGGGTCCTGGTCTTGGGCAATTGCTGGGCGAGTTCGAGGATCTTGTCCCATTGCTTCTGGTGCCAATAGTAGTTTGACACGATGTGGGGTTTGCGGAGGTCCTCGCGCGTGAAGTACAGCCCCAGAATCATTATCGCGGTCGGGAAGAGCGCAAGAGAGGCCTTCGCAAGGGCGGTCGGCAACGACCTTCTGGGCTTCGTTTCGACTCGCTGGGCTCGGCTCTTGGCTCGTGGCGGATGGGCGGCGCGTCTTTGTTCCTTTCGGGCAAGCAAACGCTTCCCTGCGAGCGTCAACAGAGAGGCCACCGGCGCGAAGCCATACAACAGCCAGTTCAGAGTCCAAAGGAAAGGAACCATTCCGGTCGTCGATGGCTGGGTGAAGAATGTGCCGAGTACCTGGCGCAGAGGCAGCAGGAACATATGCTCCGAGAGAAGCCAGGCGACCATCGCCGCGGCCGGCAGTGCGAGAACCGCCGTGGGCCAGTCTCCGCGAAGGAAGGCGGCGTAGAGGATGGTCATGATCGCGAACACCAGCAGGGCCGCCGGGCCGCATAGCCAGAATGCGACTGCCGCTATGAGACAGAATGCCGCGACGCGAGTCCCTGAGCGACGCAAGGGCAGTCGCTCAAAGAGCAGGGACAGGAGCAGCCCTGAGGATGCGGTCATCGCAGAGGGCAACGGGTGTTTGTAGTCGCTGTAGATCAGGAAGAGGGCGACCGCCGGGAGAAGGGCGGGAATCGTCGCGTGGGCGAGCCCGGCCTTCACCAGATGTCGCCGGGTCAATTCCGCCAGACTCGCTCCCGCCAGAACGATGATCGCGGCCCCCAGCCAGGATCGATGGAATCCGACCGACAAGAACGCGGAGAGGTGGGCGATGAATCCGCCAGGCAGGTCCAAGGCGTCCTTGAGGGCGGACCAGCCTGTCGCAAATTGGTGAGTGTCTGGAAGGATCGTGCCAAAACAGTAGTAGATCAGACGCGGCTCGACGACCAGCCACAGGTAGAGAAAGGAAACAAGAAGGAGAAGGAGGCAAGAAAGCGACGACGCGGAAACGGCGAGAGCCTTTGGCTTCTTCGTCGGTGCATCTACTTGTCTGTCGTCGGATTTTGGCATCGCTGGTTCCTGCCGGTGGGGTCCTATTCGCGTTCCTGCCAGGGAGCCGACGGCACTGCCTTGGGGCTTGCGCCGGTGATCGGGATCAGAGGCGACGTGCTCGGCTGGGCACGCGATGCGCGCGCCAGTCTCGACGCTTTGACCGGGACCGGCCCGGTGATCAGTTCCGGAACGCTGTACGTCTCCAGCAGCGAATCGTAGTAGCTCGGGTCCTCCTGCGGCAGCACGAACGGCTTGTGCACCCTGCCCTCATGATCGACATAGCTGAAATAGGTCCGGGTGAACAGGCCGCCCTGGCGTTTGCTGCTGAACGCGATCCATCGACTGTTGCTGGACCAACTGTGCCAGGACTCGGAGAACTCGCTGTTGATCTCCAGTCGGCGATACTGCCTCGTGCCAAGGTCCATCAGGTACAGGTCGCTGCTGGGCTGATAGACGGGAAAACAGCCGTAGCGGCACATACAGAAGAGCAGGAATCGTCCGTCGGGCGAGACGCGGGGCAACAGAATGCTCTGACCGGTCTCTTCGGCCGAGAGGACGGTCTCGGACTGTCCCCAGCGGTCGGTTTCGATGTCGTATGAGATCCGGCGCAGGTCGTACCTGACTTTGTCGTAATTCTCCGGCGGCACCGCGGCGCGGTCCTTCCACAGGATCGGCGCGCTGCAGTAGTAAAGATGCTTGCCGTCGGGGGACCAGGACGGATAGGTTTCGAGCTGGTCCTTGTCGGCCAGTTCCGGCGCCACGCTGGCCTTGCCTTCGGTCACGTGGTAGCACAGCAGGGCCGAGTCGAGATCCACCACGTCGCGAACTTCCAGGCCGCCGGCCTGGAAGAACTGGGTGACCTTGTTCATGGAGTAGACTGCGACCTTGCCGCTGGGGTGCCAGGCGGTGTAGCCCCATTTGGCGCCGATCTTTTCAGCGGCGCCGTCGCGGGCCAGGACGGTGTGGCTGCCATAGGTCGCGCTGCGCAGGGCGATTGTCATCGTGTCGGGATCGTTGCCGACGAAGCTGTGGCAGTTGAGGCACCCTTCGCCAAAGGATCGGCCCTGCAGGACGACGGATCGGTCGTAACCGGTGAGGTCTCGCTGGTAGATGCCGATGTCCTTCCACCAATTGTAGAGGGGCTTCATGAACCGGAACACCAGAGTCGAGTCGATGGACTCGGATGCGATGGTGTTGACCAGGGGCTGATAACGAAGCCACTGGCGGTCGTTGCCCTGCACGTAGACGTCGAAACAGACGTCCCGGCCTTTGTTGGCTTCGAGCAGGGCACGCCAGGGACGGGCGGGAATGCGGATTCGGCCCGTCCGACTGAACAGGGGTATGGCCTGCCCCTGCTCCGATCGGATCGTGACGAAATAGGCGACGCCTTCCTGGAGGATGCGGAAGTTCAGCGGCGCGATGTTGGGCGGGATGACGGCGCCGCGGCAGTCGGGACTGATGTTCGGTTCGCAGCCGGCGTCGGCGTACTTCTCGACGGCGCGGGGACTGCACGAGAGGATCGACAAACTCAGAAAGGGGATCGCGACGAGGGGGATGATCGTGCCGGCGAATCGTCTTGTCATCCTGCGCACCACACCGTCTCACCAGGTCAAAAAAGAAGCCCCCGCTTTTTGATGAGGGAGAGGAAGCGAGACTATGCGGGGGCCTGTGGTCAACTCAATTGACCTTATGCTATCCGCCCCTCGCGTCCTCGTCAACAGCTTTCCACCGATTTTTCGCAAAAAAATGTGCCGTCCGACGCATTGTGGCGGGTCGGATACACCGTTACTCCATGTTATACAGTGGTTTATGGTGCGGTCCCCCCCTCGCGGGATGGCGGTCTTTTTATTCGGAGAATCCCCTTGCGGACTTCGTTGTCAGGGGTGAAGCCGCATTCCAGGGGCGAGTCGCTGCGATTCCACTGCCTTGACGGAGTGGGACCGGAGGCATATAGTCTGCTCTGTCACAAGGCAACAGCAGTTTCCTCTAAGAGAGTAAGATGACCGAAAAGAGCCAATGTGAAAAGTGCACGGGGATGTGCTGCCGGTATTTTGCGCTGCCCCTCGATACGCCGGAAACCCGCGAAGATTACGACGATATCCGATGGTATCTGTGCCATCAGGACATCTCCGTCTTCGTCGAGAAGGGCGACTGGTACCTGAGCGTCAAGAACAAGTGCCGCCACCTGTCGGAGAAGAATCACAAGTGTCTCATCTACGACCGCAGGCCGACCATCTGCCGCAAGTACAAGCACTCTGACTGCGACTTCGTCGAGGGGGACTACGAATATGAGCTGCACTTCACCAACGACAAGGAGATGGAGGAGTACATCCGGGTGAAGTTCGACAACAACGCCACGGAGAAACAGAAGATCCGCAAGACAAAGGGACGCAAGTCATGAAGATACCCCCGGTCAAAGGGACAAGGGATTTCTATCCGGAGCAGATGGCCCGGCGTAACTGGATCATCGACGGATGGAAGAAGGTTTCGCAGCGGAACGGGTTCGAGGAGTACGACGGCCCGATCTTCGAGCACCTCCAGATGTACCAGATCAAGAGCGGCCAGGAGATCGTCGAGCAGCTCTTTTCGCTCCAGGACCGCGGCGGGCGGGACCTGGCGATTCGGCCGGAGATCACGCCGACGCTGGCTCGGATGGTCAACCAGCAGATCAATTCGTTGCCCCGTCCGATCAAGTGGTTCGCGGTTCCGCGCCTGTGCCGGGCCGAGCGGCCGCAGAAAGGCCGGCTTCGCGAGTTCTTTCAGTGGAACGTGGACATCATCGGCGAGGACCGGGCCGACGCCGACGCCGAGATCGTCTTCACGACCATCGATTACCTCCGATCGGTCGGCCTGACCGCCAAAGACATCCGAGCCAAGATCTCCAGCCGGAGGCTTCTGGCGGCGGTCCTGACCAGCATCGGAATCCCCGCCGAGAAGCTCGAACCAGTTTACGCGGTCCTGGACAAGAAGGCCAAGTTGCCGCCGGAAGCCTTCGCGGCGGTGCTGGCGGAGCAGGTGCCGGACAAGGATCAGGCCGGGAAGATTCACCAGTTCATGGCCCTCGACTCGGTCGAAGGCGTGGCGTCGATCGCCGAGCCCACCGAGGCTTTGACCAAGGCCATCGACGAACTCCGGGGCGTTCTTTCGGTCCTCAAGGCCATGGGCGTGTCGGAGTTCTGCGGCTTCGATCCGAGCATCGTGCGAGGCCTTGCGTACTACACCGGCATCGTGTTCGAGGTGCACGACATTGCGGGCGAACTGCGGGCCATCTGCGGCGGCGGCCGCTACGACAACCTGTTGCGCGACTTCGGCGGTCCGCCGATCGCCGCCACCGGCATGGGCATGGGCGATTGCGTTCTGGAGATTCTCCTGGAACAGCGAGGTTTGCTCGGCTCGCAGATTCCCAAACGAAGCCTGGAGTACTTCGTGGCCCTCGCGGATTCCCAACTGGCGGACGCCATGTACGAGGTCTCCGCTCGGATTCGTTCTCAGGGGCACTCCGCCAACTTCAGCTACAAGCAGGGCGGCCTGTCCAAGCAGCTCAAAGAGGCCGCGGGGCAGAACGCAGGCAAGTGCGTCATCATAGGCCAGGAGTACAAGGATCATCGGCAGATTGTCGTCAAGAACATGGCTGGCGGCGCTCAGGAAACCGTGGACGTGGAGCAGTTCCTGGCTCATCTGAACTCCTGAACAGGGCTCGTGCGTCCGTTGACTGTTGACCGAGGTCGTCAGGACGAGGTACGAGGAGCATGCGAGACTTCTCTTTCAACCACTACGAGCGGGCGTTCGAGAATTGGTTGATCGACCACCAGATTCCGTACGTTCACTGCGAAGAGCACCACCGGCTCGGACCTGTTGATCGCTCGGTCAAGAACTTCGATTTTCTGCTCCGACCCGATTCCGGGCGGAAGATCCTCGTCGAGGTGAAAGGCCGCACGTTCGGAGGCGCGACCCTGGCGGGCATGGCCGGTCTGGAATGCTGGGTGACGCGGGACGATATCAAGAGCCTCCAGACCTGGAGCAAGGCGATGGGGGCCGACCATGAGGCGATACTGGTCTTCGCATACCGGGTGATTCAGGCCGATGTCGATTTCGATGGCCATGAGGCGCTGACGGTCGGCTCGGACCGGTACGTGTTCTTCTGTCTGCGGCTGGAGGACTATGCACGGCGTATGAGGGACCGCAGCCGAAAATGGCGAACCGTGACTCTGGCGGCGGCGGACTTTCGCCGATTCGTGCAAACCCTTGGGGTGTTCCTGTCCCACCATACCTTTCAATGACCTCGGGCGACGCGGGTTTTCGTGTAACCGCTCGGCCGTCTCGCACACCTACTTGTGAGAAGTGGCGGCAACGCCATGAGGAGGTACATTATGACGACGAAGGCGCTGGTTGTGCTGTCTGTAGGGGCAGCATTGTGGGGGGTCTGCGCGGCCTCGGGGGCGGATCTCTATGACGAAGGCGTGATGCCCATCCTGGAACTGCGGTTCTCGCAGTCGAACTGGTACACCCTGCTGACGAGCAACTATCAGAGCAAGACCGATCTGGCGGCCACTCTGACCGTCGACGGCGTGGTCTACGAAGGGGTCGGCGTCCGCTTCCGCGGCAACACGTCCTATCAGATGGTCCAGAACTCCCAAAAGAAATCGTTCAATATCTCGATCGACCACACCCTCCCTGGTCAACGTCTGATGGGCTACAAGACGCTGAACCTGCTCAACTGCAACAACGACGCGACGTTCATGCGGGAGGTGCTGTACTCGAACGCCTGCCGACGGCAGGTCCCCAGCGCCAAGGCCAACTTCGTGAGGCTGGTGATCAACGGCGAAAACTGGGGCGTCTACGCCAGTATTCAGCAGCTCAACGCTCAGTTCCTCAACGACTGGTTTCCGAGCAATGACGGCACCCAATGGCGCGGCGACGGAATGGGCGCCATGGGTGGCGGCAACACGGGGGGCGGCACGCCGGGCGGTGGCGGCGTGACGCCTGTCCGTCGATCCGTGGGCGACATCGGCGTGGCCGAGGGCGGGGTGACCGCGGGTGTCGCGGCTCTGACATGGCAGGGCGCCAACGTGGCGACATACCAGTCGGCCTATGAGCTCAAGAGCACTCACCAGGCGGACCCCTGGGCGAGCCTGATTCGTGCGTGCGACGTCCTGAACAACACGCCTCTGGCTCAACTGCCCGACAAAGTCGAGTCCGTCCTGAATGTGGACGGCGCCTTGTGGTTCTGCGCCTTCGAGATCATCTTCGCGGACGACGACGGCTACGTCAACAAACGCGGCAGCGACTACGGCCTCTACCACGAACCCGAGACCGGACGCATCCACCTGATGCAGTACGACGGCAACGAATCGATGAGTACGGCCAACTGGTCCGTCTTCTACCGGGCCGACGACTCGTCGGTGCCGGTCATGTATCGGCTCCTGTCGATTCCGAAGTACCGCCAGCGGTATCTCGCCCACGTCCGCACGGTCCTGAACAGCTATTTCACGACGGATTTGCTGAACGCCAAGATCGACGCCTACCGCACCTTGATCGAGGCGGAGGTCGCGGCCGACACGAAGAAGCTCTACACTACCCAGGCGTTTCAGACAGGCGTCACGACCCTCAGGAACTTCGTCCAGACCCGCCGCACCACGCTGCTGGCCAATAGCGAGGTCAATCGAGCGTCCCCGGTCATCAACTCGGTCGAGCAGGAAGTCACAGAGACTCCGACCGGTCAGAGCCTCTTCGTCACCGTCCGGCTCGCTATGACGGTGCCGGTTTCAGGCGTTCAGTTGTACGTCGCGCCGGGGCCGTTTGCGCTCTTCGCGCCGGCGCCCATGATCGATCAGGGCGTTCAGACCGCCGAGGGGGCGTCGGAGCGCGTCTTTTCCCTGGCGTTGGGCGATTACCCCGCCGGGACGGTGCTTCGCTATTACGTCGAGGCGGTCGCGGCCGATTCCGCAGGCACCGTGGCCTACAGCCCCGAGGGCGCCGAGCACGACGTATACCGCCATCTTGTGACGTATCCGCACGCGGCCTATTCCGGAATCGTCATCAACGAGGTCATGAGCAAGAACGTGGCTGTGGTCGCCGATCCCCAGGGCGAGTACGACGACTGGATTGAACTGAAGAACATCAGCGATCAGGCGATCAACCTGGCTGGGATGTACCTGAGCGACAGTCCGGACAAACCGCTCAAGTGGCGGTTTCCCGAAGGGAGGGTTCTGGAGCCGGGGCAGTACCTGCTGATCTGGGCGGACGAGGACGGCCAGGATGAGCCCGGCCTGCACGCCAACTTCAAGCTTTCAGCTCAGGGAGAGACGATCTGGCTGTTCGACACCATCGAGAACGGGCATATTCTCCTGGATTCGGTCACGATCGGCCGTCTCGCGGGCGACCAGTCCTGTGCCCGTTATCCGGACGGAACCGGCGTCATGCAGGTGTCGTCGGTCCCCACGCCGCTTGGGGCGAACGCCGGGCCGCTGGCGGTCGAGTGGAACTGATCGCCGTCGGCGTCGTGACGCGGTTTTGCGCAGAACGACGCGCGTCTTCTGTCTGCCTAACACGGATCTAACAGATTGCTTGACTGGGAACCCGCGTTTGTGTTAAAATAGTTAAGGGATTTGGGTTACAGCAGGACCCTGCCCCGAGTGCGGAAAATGGTGTCTGCGGAAGCACCTGCCTCAGGAGGGGTATTGCCTCATCTTGGGGATTTGCAGAAGGAAATGAAGCAAGGTGGACAGCAGCAGGACTGACAGAGGGCCGGTCGTATCGGACCTTATCGCGCGGACGAACGCTGTGCGGCAGGGGGCAGTGCCTCTAAGGCCGCCGGCGGTGCCGGCAGTCGCGGCGAGAGGGGAACCGAAGGGCGGACCGAAACCGCGTCCTGCGCCGGTGAAAAAGATCTCCGTCGACGGCATGCTTGCCTGTCGCTACGAGATGAAATACCTCGTGACGGAGATCGAGGCCGCCAGGATCACCAGCTACATTCGTCCGTTTCTGGAATACGACAAGTATTCGAAGCTGCAACGGGGAGGAATGTACCCGATTGTCAGTTTGTATCTGGATTCGCAGGATTTGCAGTTGTGCCGGGAGAGCCAGCAGGGCCAGAAGAACCGGTTCAAACTGCGGATTCGAAGTTATACCGACGAGCCGGAGTATCCGCGGTTCTTCGAGATCAAGAGGCGGATCAACCGCGTGATCTTGAAGAGCCGGGCCCGGGTCATGGATCAGGATGTCGCCACCCTGTTGCGGGGCAAGTTGCTTCCGCCTCAGGGGTATACGACCGACGAGAAGGCGTTGAGCCAGTTTCAGCTCTACGTCGCGTCGGTCCAGGCCGGACCGATGATCCTGATCCGATACCTCAGGCAGGCCTTCGAGAGCACGTCGGAGAATCGCGTGAGGATTACGTTCGACCGGGAGTTGTACTACAAGGTGACCAGCGAACCCTGCGTTCGCCTGGGCGGCACCGGCTGGCAACACAACGATTTGACGACAGGCTATGCGATCTTGGAGATCAAGTTCACGGGCGTGTACCCCGAATGGCTGAGCCGGCTGGTGCGGCTGTTCAATCTGGAGGCCCGTTCGATCTCCAAATTCGTTACGTCGATGGAGCAATCGAACCGGCTGGGGTTCTGCGGTCCGGCCATGAGGAGCGTGTGGAATGGATAGATGGTGGCAACTGATCGAGGAGACGCCGCTGGGCGGCGCGTCGTTCGGCCCGCAGGACGTGCTGTTGGCGCTGCTGCTGGCGTTCGTGCTCGGACAGGTCGTTGCCTGGGTGTACTACATGACGCACAGCGGGCTGTCCTATTCCCGCTCCTACGTACAGTCCCTGATCCTGATCACCGTGGTCATTGCGATGGTGATGACCGTGATCGGCAACAACATCATCACCGCGGTCGGGCTGATGGGCGCCCTGGCGATCGTTCGGTTCCGCAACGTGCTCAAGGACACGCGGGACATCGTGTTCATTTTCTTGTCGCTGGTGATCGGGATGGCGTGCGGCTCGCATCGCTACATGACGGCGATCCTGGGCACGGTGATCCTCGGCGCGATCGCGATCTATCTGCATTTCACGGACTTCGGCTCCCATGAGCCGCACAATGGATTCCTGCGGTTCAGTCTGCGGGGCCCGATCGGGACCGACCATCCGGTGCCGGGCATCCTGCGTCGGTTCTGCGGGAACTTCACGCTGATCTCCGCGCAGGACAGCGGGTTCGGCGGGCCGGCCGAATATGCCTATCAGATCATGGTCAGGAACACAGCCATGAATGAGGAGTTCATCGCGGAGCTGGAGAAAGTCGATGGGATGGAGAGCATCAATCTGACGATGCAGGAGAAGTTGCTCGAAGTCTGAGCGATATGACCATGATGAAAGAGAAGCAAGCCAAGAAGGATTACGTGGTCAAACGCTCCTATCTGCGTCACGTGGCGCCGATGACCGTTTGGCTGGGCGCGGTGGCGACCGTGGGATGGCTGTTCTATCAGCGCTCGGAGAATTTCCAGATGGTCGGGATCGCGCAGAGCGAGGTTCGCCAGGTGGCGTCGGACTGCGTCGCGCGCATTGCCGACATTCCGGTGGACCTGTTCCAGCCCGTCAAGGCTGGACAGACGCTCGCCATCCTCAACACCGTTCCGGCCAACGAGTGGATGACTGAAGTGGAACTCAAGAGCCAGATCGCCACCGCTGCCGCGGAGATCGAGCGTCTGATGGCCTTGCTGATCCCCACGCAGGAGGAACTGCTGGCCAACGTCGCGAATCTTCAGATCAGCCATGCGGACAACCAGAGGCGGTTCGCTGTGGACGTCGAGGCGGCCCGACTCAACGTGTTGAAGGTGCAGACGGAGATCGCCGACGCGGAGATCCTGCTGAACAGCCTGGCCATTCAACTCCAAAGCACCGAGAAACTGGTGCAGGAAAAAGTCGTCGTGTCGTTCGAGCTGGAGAAGATCCGAATCGACCACGAGAGCGCCGCCAAGAAGATCCGCGAGTATCAGGAAACGCTCAAGCAGGCCCAGGCGGATCAAGCGGAAGCCGAACGCAGGCGCGACGAATTCGCCCGCCAGGAATTGCCGCGGACGTCCGTCGACGACGCGCTGGAGGCCATCCGCAAAGAAGCGAGGGTCCAGGAGGAGCTGATCAAAGGTCTCCAGGGGCAGATCGCCGCCTTCAAGACCCGCACAGCGGTCGAGCTGAAGTCGCCGATCGACGGCGTCGTCATCCCGATCTCCGGCAAAGCCAACGAAACGCTGCTCAAGCGACAGGGCGAAGAGACGATCCGACGGGCGGGGGAAGTCGTCGCGGCGGGCGATCCCATTCTCGCCGTGGCGCAGACCGAGCCGACCGAGATCATCGCCTACGCCAGCGAACAGCAGGTCGGATTCCTGGAAGAGGATATGAACGTCGAGCTGGTGAAGATGAGGTATCCGGCCCAGATCGCGCAGTCCCGCGTCCTGTCCATCGGGCCGACGGTCGAGTTGATGCCGCAGCGGCTCTGGCGAAGTCCGACCGCCCCCCAGTGGGGCAGGCCGGTGGTGATCGAGGTTCCGGCGGGATTGGCCATCATTCCGGGCGAACTCGTCGGCATTCGGGGGCTGTGACCGGTCCATTCATGGTTGGGGTGATGAACGCGATGGTTCGAACTGCACTGCTGGCGATGTCTTTGGCCCTGGCGGCTCTGGCAGCCGGTTGCCCGCAGCGCAACTACAAACTCGACGCGGACAAGCAAGCCTACGACATCATCGACGCCCAGTGGGACCCGTCCTTCGGCTCCAAGGCCAACTACCGGGTCAGCGATGTGTCTGCGTCCCCGAACGATCTTGCGGTTGATCGATACGCGCCCATTCCCGGCGTGTTGACGCTGCCCCGCGCCGTCGCCATCGCCACGGCCGCCAATCGCGAGTACCAGACCCAAAAGGAGTTGCTCTACACGACCGCTCTCAATCAACGACTCGTGCGTCATGGCTACGAGACGCGACTGTTCGGCGGAGGCAGCCTTCTGTATTCCAACGACGGTACCGACGAAGCGGTGCAGGCGGAGGCCAATGTCGGCTTCAACCGCCTCCTGGCCTCAGGCGCTTTGATCAGCACCCGAGTCGGCATTCAATGGGTCGATGTCCTGCTCGGGCAGGGCGATCATGGCTTTGCGTCGGTGTTCGGTGCGACGGTGGCCCAGCCATTGCTGCGAGGCAGCGACCGGATGGTCGTCCTGGAGCCTCTGACCCAGGCCAAACGCGATACGCTGTATCAGATCCGGTCCTTCAACCGGTTCCGCAAGACGTTCGTCGTGTCGGTGATCACGCAATACTACGAAGTGCTGGAGCAGGGGACTCTGGCCTCCAACACCGAGGAGTACTACAACTCTCTGTTGGCGCTGCACGACCGCGTCGAAAAGCTCGTCAACGCCGCGAGGCTGGAATCCGAGGAACTCGATCGCATCAAGCAGGAACTGCTTCGGGCACGCGACCGGTGGGTCCTGGCCCAGAGGGAACATGATCGATTCCTCGATGCGTTCAAGATCACGCTTGGCGTGCCGCCAACCAGTGAGTTCGAGCTGGACCGGGGCGTTTTCGAGGCCCTCAAGAACGGAGGCATCCCCCAGCCCGATTTCGCGGTCAGCGAGGCGGTTGAGACCGGATTGTCCCGGCGACTGGACCTGATCAATCAGGCCGACAGAGTCCTGGACGCGCAACGCGGAGTCTACGTCGCGGCGGACGCCTTGAGGACCGGACTGGCGGTGGCCGGCAGCGTGGACGTCAGTTCGCGAGGCCAGGGTGCCGTGACCGCCGGACCCATCCTGGATCTGCCTCTGGACCGTGTTCCGGAGCAGGTCGCCTATCGCAACGCCCTGATTCTTCTGAATCAGCGTCAGCGGGATTATGACCAGATGGCGGACACCGTCCGCCTGGAGGTTCGCGAGGCCCATCGGAAGCTGCTGGAGACCGCCGAACGCTATCTGATCCTGACCAAAGGTCTGAAGCTGGCTCAGGAGCGCATCGAGAAGAACTACCTGTTGCTGGAGTATGGGCGAGTCAGCAGTCGGCGCGTGCTCGACGGCCTTCAGCATCTGCACGACGCGAAGAACGAACTGGCCGACGCTCTGACCGATTATGCGATCGCCACGCTGAATTTCTACCGGGATACGGATGTGATGCAGGTTCGCCCGGACGGGATGTGGGAGATCGGCGCCGCGTCGATTCCGCTGGCTCGGAAGCCCTCGACGGAAGAAACGATGCGGCCCGGGAGGTAGCAGGCGGTATAATGATTGTGGATACACGGATGGCCGTGATCCGGCGGACACGGCCCGTTGGTTTCTTGATTCTAGAGAAGGAAAGGGTGGACCATGAACATCAGAAGGATCACGAGCATCCTTATCGTGCTGACCCTGTTGTCGATGAACGGGTGGGCGGCGGACATCATTCTCAACGAGTATAACGCGGTCGACGCGAACGAATTCCTCGGCGGCGGCACCGCCTCGGCAGACGAGGACGGCGGCCGTGCCTCCGACAGCTACTTCGGCCGAGTCCGCGGCAACGGCGGCGACTGGTTCGAACTGGTCGTCATCAAGGACCATCTGGACATCCGCGGCTGGCAGCTCGACATCTACGAGAACAAGATCCTCGACGAGACGCTCGTCCTGACCGCCCATCCGATCTGGCAGGACCTTCGGGCCGGCACGATCATCACGATCTCCGAGGACGTGCCCAGCGACATCAGCTACAATCCCGCCGCCGGCGACTGGTGGATCAACGTCCAGGCCAACAACAACGGCGACGGCCTGTACATCGAGAAGTCGAATTTCCCGGTCAGCTCGAACAACTGGCAACTGCGGATTCGCAACGTGGCCGGCCAGATCGTCTTCGGACCCGCCGGCGAAGGGATCAGCCCCGTGAGCGGGATCGGAGGCACGGAGATCTTCCGCCTGGAGGCCGATCCCGACGCCACCATCACCGCGAATTCCACCAAGTATGACGACGGCGCCGACTTCAGCACGTTCGGCTCGCCGAACCGGTGGGGAAGCCAGAACCTCAGCAAGCTGCGCGAGGTCGTTACGCCCGCCACCGGCGCCTCTCTGAAGGTGCTCGCGCCCAATGGCGGCGAAGCCCTCGCCATGGGCGACATCGTGGACATCAAGTGGGAGAGCACGAGCGTGAGCGAGCCCGTCTGCGTGGAGTTCTCTCTGGACAACGGCCACTCCTGGAACGAGGTCTTCCCGCGAAACACCGGCAACACCGGCAGCTACAAGTGGCTCGTTCCCCTCGTGGACGCCCCCAAGGCGCTTGTCCGCGTGTCGAGCACGACCCGTCCGAGCGTGTTCGACGTGAGCGACGCAGCCTTCACGATCATCAGCAGCCCCTTGGCCTCGGCGATGGTGGATTTCTTCGGTTTCTCGCTCTGACAGCGACCCGCTCGAATCGATCAGATACCGCGATGGCGGCGTCAGGACCCGGTTTCGGTCCCGACGCCGCCATCGGCATTTCCTGGACGAGGGCGTGAACTTTCCCTACACCGGCGGCGGTAGATCGAGTATAGTAACGGTCTTTGTACAGTCGCGGACCCCTGCTGTTGAGCGGGTTCGGCGAACGTGGATGGGATGGCCCCGGATGGTCCGGCGAACCGGCCACGGGATCGCAGGCCGTTTCGCGAATGGACGCGGTGCGGCGGGTTTTGAAAGAGGTTTCCTACAGCGATGAGCGAAAAGCAGGGCACGTACGATTTCGGTTCGATCGAGCCGAAGTGGCAGAAGCACTGGGAAGAGAACAAGACCTTCCGGGCCGGGGATTGCGACGCCTCCCGGCCGAAGTACTATGTTCTCGACATGTTCCCCTATCCGAGCGGCCAGGGCCTGCACGTAGGCCATCCCGAGGGCTACACCGCCAGCGACATCGTCGCGCGGTACAAGCGGATGAAGGGGTTCAACGTCCTGCACCCGATGGGCTGGGACGCCTTCGGCCTGCCTGCCGAGCAGTACGCCATCGACACAGGCACGCATCCGTCGGTCACGACGGGAAAGAACATCAACACGTTCCGTCGCCAGATCAAGATGTTGGGTTTCTCGTACGACTGGGACCGCGAGGTGGACACCACCGACCCCGCCTACTTCAAATGGACCCAGTGGATCTTCCTGAAGCTGTTCAACAGCTACTACGATCCCTCGTGGGGCAAGGCGGCCGACATTTCGCTGCTCGAGGACGCGCTGGCCCAGAAGCCCCGGCGCAGGTCCGAATGGGAGTCCAGCGCGTTCCTGACGTCGTGGCACAAGGCGGCGCAGACCGCAGGCGGCGATCCTCAGAAGAGGGAGGCGTTCCTCCGCAAGACTGTTTCGGATTTACGCCTGGCCTATGAGAGCTGGGTGCCTGTCTGGTGGTGCGAAGGCTGCAAGGCGGTGCTGGCCAACGAGGAGGTGAAAGACGGCAAGTGCGACCGCAAGGGGCATCAGAACGTGGTGCGCAAGCCGATGCGTCAGTGGCTGCTTCGGATCACAGCCTACGCCGACAGGCTGCTCGAAGACCTCAAGCTCGTCACATGGTCGGAATCCATCAAAGAAATGCAGCGGAACTGGATCGGCCGCAGCGAAGGCGCGGAGGTGGACTTCGAAATCGCCGAGGGACCTGCGGCCGGGCAGAAGCTTCGCGTGTTCACCACCCGACCCGACACGCTCTTTGGCGCCACGTACATGGTGCTGTCGCCCGAGCATCCGCTGGTCGAGAGCATCACGACCTCGCAGCAACGGGAGGCGATCCAGGCCTATCGCACGGAGGCCGCCCGCAAGAGCGAACTGGAGCGCACCTCGCTCGACAAAGAGAAGACCGGTGTTTTCACCGGCAACTGCGCCGTCAACCCGGTCAATCGGGAGAAGATCCCGATCTGGATCGCGGATTACGTGCTGGCCACCTACGGCACCGGCGCGATCATGGCGGTGCCTGCACATGACACTCGCGACTATGAGTTTGCCCAGAAGTTCTGCCTTCCTGTGATCCAGGTGGTTCAGCCGCCGGACTCGAAGACGGATTGGAAGGGCTTCGTGGACGATGGGACCTCAGTGAACTCCACTGGGCCGGAGGTCTCCATCACCGGGCTGCCGACCGCCGAGGCCAAGACCAAGATCACGGCGTGGCTTGCGGAGAACGGGCTGGGCTGCAAGGCGATCAACTTCAAACTGCGGGACTGGTTGTTCAGCCGGCAGCGGTATTGGGGCGAGCCCATCCCGGTCGTTCACTGCGAGAAGTGCGGCGTCGTGCCGCTTCCGGAATCGGCGCTGCCGCTGACGTTGCCTGAGGTGACGGACTATACGCCTCCGGTGACGGGCGAGCCGCCTTTGGCCAAAGCGACCTACTGGCTCAACGCCACATGTCCCCGCTGCGGCGGGCCGGCCCGGCGGGAGACCAACACGATGCCCCAATGGGCCGGAAGTTGCTGGTACTACCTGCGATACATCGACCCGAAGAATCCGCAGCAGGGCTGGGACCCGGCCAAGGAACGGTACTGGATGGCGGTCGATCTCTACATCGGCGGCGCCGAGCACGCGGTGCTGCACCTGCTCTACTCTCGCTTCTGGCACAAGTTTCTGTTCGATCGAGGTTACGTCAGCACAGCCGAGCCGTTCACGCGGCTGATCAACCAGGGCATGATCCTCGGCGAGGACGGCCAGAAGATGAGCAAGTCCCGCGGCAACGTGGTGAACCCCGACCACGTGATCGCTGAGTTCGGCGCCGACTCGATGCGTCTGTACGAGATGTTCATGGGCCCGCTGGAGGCGATGAAGCCCTGGAGCATGCAGGGCGTCCAAGGCGTGTACCGGTTCCTCCAGAAGACCTGGCGAATGGTGGTCAATGAGGAGACGAACGAACTCGACTCGGCGGTCCGCGAGGCCCAGGCCGATGAAGAGACGCTGCGGCTGCTGCACCAGACGATTCGCAAGGTCGGCGGCGACGTCGAGACGTTCGGCTTCAATACCGCCATCAGTGCGATGATGATCTTCGTGAACCACCTGGCTCGCCAGGAAGTCCGGCCCAAGTCGGTGGTCGAGTCTTTCATCCTGATTCTGGCGCCGTTCGCGCCGCACGTGGCCGAGGAGTTGTGGTCGCGTCTCGGGCACGATCGCAGCCTGGCGTACGAGCCGTGGCCGCAGTGTGACGAAGAGTTGGCCCGCGAGAAGCAGCTCGAACTGGCGGTCCAGGTCAACGGCAAGGTGAAGGACCGCATCGTCGTGGCTGCCGATGCGGATGACGAGTCCGTCAAGGCGGTCGCGCTGGCCAGCGAGAAGGTGGTCTTCGCTTTGGGAGGCAAGACGCCCAAGAAAGTGCTCGTGGTCAAAGGCCGATTGGTGAATATCGTGGTGTGACGATTCATGCGTTCTGAGATTGAAGCCAAGCTGAAGGTGGATTCGCTGGAGGCGGTCGAGCAGAGCCTCGTCCGTCGCGGGGCGACGTTTCTTCGCGAGACGATCCAGACGGACCGCTACTACGACACGACCGGCCGGGACCTGACGCGAACCGACAAGGCGCTGCGTCTGCGGTCCGACAGCAAGGGCGGCCGGGAGCGGTTCATCCTGGCGTACAAGGGCCCGAAGGAGCAGGATGACTACAAGCGGCGCGTCGAACTCGAGACCGAGGTGAGCGACGCCGAGACGATGGAACAGATTCTGGCGATGCTGGGGTACGTCAAGGCCCTGGCATTCAACAAGAGACGTCGTTTGTGGCAGTTGCAGGGCTGCGAAGTGGCGCTCGACGAGCTTCCGCTGCTCGGCGTGTTCGTGGAGATCGAGGGGCCGGACTCCGGCACGATCGCAGAGGTGCAGTCGTCGCTGGGGTTGTCGGGCTCGCAACACATCATGGCCAGTTACGCCTGCATGATCGGCGAGCGGCTGACCCAATTGGCGATCAAAGAACGTGAGATCTATCTGTGATCGGAAGTCTGATGAAGAAGGGGCAGGAGTGACGACAGGGACCAGTTTCCAGATCGGCGACGTGGTGGCGGGGCTCGACGCTCCGCTGTTCGTGATGGCCGGGCCGTGCGTGATCGAGAGCGAGAAGTTGTGTCTCGAAATCGCCAGGCGGCTGGTGCAGGTCTCCGAGCGGACGGGCGTGCCGATGATCTTCAAGGCCAGCTTCGACAAGGCCAACCGCAGCAGCTATTCGAGCTTTCGCGGGCCGGGTCTGACCGAGGGCATGAAGATCCTGGCCAAGGTGCGAGCCGAGACCGGGTTGCCGGTGATGACGGATATTCACGAGCCCGCCCAGGCGGCCGAGGCGGGCGAGACGGTCGATTGTCTCCAGATCCCGGCGTTCCTGTGCCGCCAGACGGATCTGCTCGTCGCCTGCGCCGAGACCGGCAAACCGATCAGCGTCAAGAAAGGGCAGTTCGTCTCGCCCGGCGAGATGGGCAACGTCGCCGACAAGATCCGGTCCTGCAAGAACGACAAGGTGATTCTCACTGAGCGGGGGACCTTCTTCGGGTACAACCGCCTGGTCAACGACATGACCGGCATCCCGATCATGCAGGGGTTCGGGTGCCCGGTGGTGTTCGACGCCACGCACAGCACGCAGCAGCCCGGCGGGCTGGGTTCCGCCAGCGGGGGCAAGCGGGAAATGGCGCCTCTATTGGCCAGGGCTGCGGTCGCGGCGGGCGTCAACGGCCTGTTCCTCGAGGTTCATCCGGAGCCCGAGAAGGGGCTCTCCGACGCTGCGACCATGTTGCCGCTGGATTGGCTGGAGGGGTTGGTGCAGGATTGCAGGGGCATTTTCGAGATCGTCCATGGTTGAGAAGAAACAGCAGACTTGGTTCACTTACGGCCCCGTGCCGTCGCGCCGACTGGGCATGAGTCTGGGCGTGGACATCGTCCCGCCGAAGATCTGTACGCTCGATTGCGTCTACTGCCAGATCGGACGCACGACCAGGAGCAGCGTCGCGAGGGAGGACTTCGTCGATATCGAAGCGGTCCTGGCGGAGATCCAAGGCAAACTCGACGCAGGCCTGAAGGCGGACTTCATCACATTGGGTGGTTCGGGCGAACCTACCTTGAACTCTCGCCTCGGAGACCTGATCGACGGTATCCACCGTCTCACGGACATACCGGTGGCGGTCCTGACCAACGGGACGTTGTTCTACCGGGAGGATGTCCGGCGCGAATGCGCCAAGGCCGACATGGTGGCCCCGTCCCTGGACGCGGGGGACGCGGCCACGTTCGAGGCTGTGAACCGTCCGAATCGCGATATCACCATCGAGAAGCTGGTCTGGGGGCTGGAGCAGTTTCGCAGGGAATACTCCGGGCAGATCTGGCTCGAGGTCTTCCTGATCGCAGGGGTGAACACGGACGCCAGGCAGATCGATCTGATCAAGGGTCTGATCGAACGGATCGGTCCCGACAAGGTCCATCTGAACACCGCGGTTCGCCCGCCGGCCGAGCCGGACGTCGTGGCCGTGCCGCGGGAGGTCCTCGATCGAATTGCCCAGCAGATCGGAGGGACCTGCGAGGTGGTCGGGGAAGCCCCGGCCGGTCCGAGCGACCGTCACGAGGTCCGCGCTGAGAGGGACATCGTTTCGGTCCTGAAACGCAGGCCCTGCACGATCGAGGATATCTGCGCGGGTTTGGGGATCACCCGAAACGAGGCCGTCAAGCACATCGCCCGGCTGAAAGAGGCGGGAGTCGTCATTTCCGAGTGGCGAGGAGAGGTTGCCTATTTTTGCGTTCGCCCGGACGCCGAATAGTCCGCCCGGTCCGGCCCTTTCAGGCCCTCCGTGAGAATTCCTCCTCCAGGACCGCATAAATGGGTCGTGTGTACGTCCAGTTTTTGTAAAGCCGGACGTTCCATTGGCCGATAAAAGCGTTGTAACGTTTCGCTGAGGCCAATCGGCATGTGGATGGACGAAGCCTTGCGACGTTATAGGAGCCGCACGAAGGCCTCGTCAGCGAGGCAAACGGCGGTGAACGTCACTCGTAAGGCGTACTCAATGAAAAGACCGCAGAGACAACTTGTGCTCAACAAGGGGTCGGAGAAGTATATCTTCCGCTACGAACAAGGGCGGGAGGACGAGCTTCTCGACGCTTTGATCGACCAAGTGAAGGACAAGCGAACGGATTTCGACTGGTTCGACGCGGCTGTGCTCAGTTTCAAGCTGACGCAGTCCCTGATCGGCTGCGCCGAACAACTTCTTCAGGATGGTTCGGACGTCCATGCGGCGTCCTGACAGGGGATCTTTGCGATTCGCGATCGCTGTGCGGTTGACTCGGAGTTGTCGGTCGCGAACCGTCAAGCACGAAACATAGGTCGTCAAGGATAAAGGTGGTCGATGATGCCGATGGATCAGATAAACAGGTGGACTATGGACGAAAGCAGCGCGATCGTTGAACAATTCCTGCATTATCTCAAGTTCGAGAAGCGGTTCTCGGAACACACGGCCAAGTGCTACGGCGCCGACCTGTCGCAGTTCTCCGAGTTCCTGCTGAACACCCCATCGGATGGCTCCTCTTCGGATCTGGCTCCCCTGGGGCACCACGAGGGCGGCGTCGCCACCGCGGTCGCCACGCAGACTGAGCAGGAAGTGGACCAGCGACTGCTGGCCGTGGACGTGGACGAGGCGAGGACTTACCTGGCCTATCTGAACGACAAGGGTTACTCCAAGGCGACGATCGCCCGCAAGCTGGCGACGCTGCGAAGCTTCTACAAGTTCGTGGTCAAGACGGGCCGCCGGGACTCCAACCCGCTCACCGCGATCCGCACTCCCAAGCAGGAGAAGAAGCTTCCTCGCTTCCTGGAGTTCGAAGAGGTCAAACGGCTCCTCGAAACCCCGTCGACCGACTCCTGGCTGGGCGCCAGGGACCGGGCCATTCTCGAGACGCTTTACAGTACTGGCATCCGCGTCAGCGAGCTGGTCGGGCTGAACATGGACGACATCGACTTTCTGGGCGAAGTCATTCACATCCGCGGCAAGGGCAAGAAGGAGCGGATCACGCCGATCAGCTCGTCGGCCCTGCAGGCGATCCAGCACTACATGGAATACCGGAATCGGCGGTCACAGAGCAACAGCCACTTCGATTCCAAGGTCCTGTTCGTCAACAAGCACGGACAGCGTCTGAGCACGCGAAGCGTCCGCCGGAAGATGGACAAGTACCTCAAGACGGCGGGGCTGGACCCTGCGATCAGCCCGCACACGCTGCGGCACAGCTTCGCGACTCATATGCTCAACAACGGCGCGGATCTGCGGAGCGTGCAGGAACTGCTCGGGCACCAGTCGCTCTCGACGACCCAGGTGTACACGCACCTGACGACGAAGAAGCTCAAGGAAGTCTACGACAACGCCCATCCTCGCGAGAACATGACGCAGGACAGCTACACCCCCGAAACGTCCATCGGAAACAACGGTCACGCGTGAGGCGTGATCGAAGGTCGAATCTTCTCAAGCCGCTCCCAGGAGCGGCTTTTTTGTTGGGGTCTTCGCGGGGAACTGCCGAGATGAACGGCACGCGCCGTTCTCACATCAGCGGGAGACTGCGGATGGGACCGATGCCGCGGTTGTGTACTCAGGTACGAGGTCCTTGATTCTGGCGGCGATTGCAGTGGGATCCCGGTCGGGCAGGTAGGCCAGTTCAATGAGATCTTCGATCCCCGCCCGCAGAGCCGCACGGTCCATCGGGATGTTCTTCCAGATGCTGATCTTGGGATGGCAGGTCCGCTGCATGTCTTCGCCCTCGATGCGGAGCTCTTCGAAGAGTTTCTCGCCGGGGCGGGGGCCTGTGAACACGATTTCGATGTCCTCGCCGGGCCGGAAACCGCTGAGGGTGATGAGTTCCTTGGCCAGATCCACGATCTTCACCGGCTCGCCCATGTCCAGGACGAAGATCTCGCCGCCCTGGCCCATGCCGGCCGCCTGGAGCACGAGCTGGCTGGCCTCCGGGATGGTCATGAAGTAGCGTTTCATGTCCGGATGCGTCACCGTGACGGGTCCGCCCTCGGCGATCTGCCTCTTGAAGATCGGCACGACCGAGCCCTCGGAGCCCAGAACGTTGCCGAACCGGACGGTGATGAACTGCGTGCTGCTGGTCTTGGCCAGGTCCTGGATGTACATCTCCGCGACCCGCTTGGACGAGCCCATGATGCTGGTTGGGTTTACCGCCTTGTCCGTGCTGATCATGACGAAACGCGTGGCTCGGTGGCGGTCGGCTGCGTCGGCGACGGTCTGCGTGCCCAGCACGTTGTTCTTGACGGCCTCGCTCGGATTGAGCTCCATCAGCGGCACATGTTTGTGCGCCGCGGCGTGGATGACCACCTGGGGTCTGTGTTCCGCGAAGACCGCCTCGACTCGGGCCCGGTCCGTGATATCGCAGATCAGGGGCGTCGTCTGGACGTCCGGAAATCGTCGCCGCAGATCCCGTTCCACATAGAACAGAGGGTTCTCCGCGTGTTCAACGAGCAGCAGCATCCGCGGACCATAGCGGCAGATCTGTCGGCACATCTCCGAGCCAATGGAGCCGCCGGCGCCGGTGACCAGAATCACTCGATTCCGAGCGAACGCTTCGATCCGATCGAGGTCGAGCTGCACGACTTCCCGGCCGAGCAGGTCGTTGATGTCCACGTCGCGGATCTCGGAAACCCGCAGCCGGCCGGAGGCGATGTCGGTGATGGAGGGAACGGTTCGGAACCGGATCTGAGTGCCTTCGCAGACCTGGATGACCCGGCGAAGCTGCTGGCGGGTGGCCGAGGGGATGGCGATGGCGATCTCTTCGATGTTGTGTTCCTTGCAGATCCTGGGCAGTTCCGCGACGGGTCCCAGGACGGGGATTCCATGGATGCTGGTGCCCTGTTTGATGGGATCGTCGTCGATAAAGCCGATGGTTTCGTACCGACCGACCCGCATTCTGTGGATCTCGCGAAGGAGGGCTTCTCCGGCGTTGCCCGCGCCGACGATCAGGAAACGCGTCAGCCGATGGGTCTGCGTCGTGCGGAATTCCTCGTGGTACAGGCGGGTGATCATCCGCAGTCCGGCCTGCAGGAGGATCGTGCCGAACAGGTCGGCCATGAACACGCCCTGGCTGATCGCTGCGATCCCCGAGGGCAGGGCCCGCCGGATCGCGGAGATCTGGAGGATCACGATGAACCACAGGGTCACGAGGATCAGCGTGCTGACCAGCGAGGCCCTCAGGATGCCCAGAAGATCCGCGATGCTCACGTAGCGCCACCACCCGCGATACTGCTTGAAGAACCCGAAGACCGGGAGTTTGATCATCAGCACGAGCAACAGGAGGAACGGATACTGCCTGACGAACCATTCCTGGCGGAACTGCATGTTGTTGGCGACCAGGAACGAGAACATCAGCGAGGCCGCGAATGCCAGGATGTGGGCCAGGACGATCAGCGGTTTGCGGAAGGTCAACAGGAAGCCGGCCGGGGAGACGGGCAACCGCGGACGCCCGCCTTCGCCGGGCCTGGCGTCGGTGTTGGTATGTGGATCAGGCATATTCCCCCGGCATCGCACCTGGTTTTCGCGTCAACGGCTGTTTCGGGTCCTATGGCAAAGCAGACCCTCACACGGGTCCATCCCTATCATCGGCACAGGTTCAGGGGGAGTTCACTTGCAGCCGAACGAAGTGCGGTTATTCGGACGTTGTGTCCGTCGGTTCGGGATCGGCGGCCGTCATGCTCGGATGGCCCGCGCCCTCTTCGCGGATCTCGTACACCTCTTCGAGCTCGGTCCCGTCGACGTGGCGGCGCATGAGGGCGTAGATGATCGTATTGGCGGTGAAATAGAAGCTGATGAGGAACGCCACGGTCAGTCCGGCGATCCCCAGGGTCCAGAGCCGCACGAGAAACGCTCCGATGCACAGGGACCAGGTGTCCGGCGCCGTGGCCATCCTTTCGAGGCCGGCGGCGTCCTGCGTCGGCCAGAGCGTCAGGGATTTCGCGTCGCTGAGGCCCAACTGGAGGAACCACCTTGTGACCCAGAGCAGGACCCAGGCGAAGAGACGGACGAACAGATGGCAGAGAGCCCCATAAACCGTGGCCAGGAGCGTGTAGAAACCCAGCCTCCAGGGTCTGGCGTAGACGCTGCTGAACGACCGGCCGACCGCGTCGAAGAAGTCCGAGTCTTCATAGGCGACGGCAGGGAACATCAGACCCAGCCCGGCAGCCTCTCCGATGAGGACCACCGCGATAAAAGGGGCCAGCACGAATGCCAAGGGCAGAAGCAGGCCCGCGAGAAGCTCCCCTGCGACGGGGATGTTCCCGACGACGCCCAGCAGGATGATCGGCAGACCCAGGAGAAAAGCAATGACCAACGGGCCGATCGGCGCGGCGACGAGGCTCGCCAGTTTTCGCCTGCTGAAGCGACACGCCTTCGTGAGACCTTGATGAGTCCCGCGCGCGAATTGCAGGGCGCTGAGCCGACAGATCGCCCCTCCGGCCGCGGACAGGACGACCAGAGCGACCGCGAAGAAGACCAGGCTGTAGAGCGTATGGTACGTGAAAGCCCAGATCACCGCCTTCGCGGACCGCTGGATGCTGTGGATGAGACCGGTGACGAACTGACGGATGTCCAGAGACAGCAGGGCGGCCGTCACGGTCTGGAGCTCCGCGTCCGCGAAGCCGGCCAGTACGCTGAATACGCCGGTCTTGGTGTGCGAGGAGGAAGGGGAATCGATGAGGCTTTCGCACTGCGCCGGGGAACACAGGTAGGCTTGGAGTTCGGAGATCCCGCCTTGAGGCCATCGTCCCGAAATTCCTCCGGGGAGCGCCACCTGGCTCTGGGCCGAGACGACCACCGTGCGGCTCAGGTCCATCAGCCATCCGGTCAGGCAGATGACGGTCAGGGCGGCGAACGCCAGGGTCAGACGGGAGGGTTGAATCGCCATGCGGAAAGACCGGAAGAGGTGGGGGAAGAGAAAGCTCGTCAGGGGCGACCGGGATTCTCCTGCGCTGGCCATGATGCCTCCTTTCAAGACCAAGTCACCGCATCGCGGCAATACGGAACGATCGAATGAATCGCGGGTATGGTACTGCGTGGGGGCCGCGGTGTCCACAAGAAGACGCCGCTATTCGGGGGTGTTCTCGCGGCCGACGGAGGGGATCTCGCCGGCGGATTCTTCGCCATCTTCATCCGGTTTGGAGGCAATGCGATAGTCGGCGTCGAACCACGCGCCCAGATCGATCAGCTTGCACCGCTCGGAACAGAACGGGAAGAAGCGGGGAAGGCCACGGGAGCCTTCCTGGCGCATCGCCACCGGACGGCTGCATTTCGGGCAGACGAATCGCCGGGTCGATTCCGAATGGTCGTTCCTCATTCGGTCTCGGTCCGTCATGCCAATCCCTTCCTCATGCGTCGAGAACCTCCGTCGCCTACTCCATCTGCCGGATGTGCCCCTGTTCCATCATTCGGGCGTACTCCACGGAATACCGGGCCCAGGGCTGCGCTTCGAGCCTGGCTTTGGCGATCGGCTTGCCTGTGCCTTCGCAGATTCCATACGTTCCGGCCTCGATGCGGTGCAAGGCGTCGTCGATCTCGGTGATGATTTGTCGTTCGCTGTCCATCAATCCCAGAGAGAATTCCTGCTGGAAGTTGTCGGTTCCCAGATCCGCCATGTGGATCGGCATGCTCGACAAATCACCGCTGGCGTCCAGCCTCGATTTTCGGAGCGTTTCGCCCTCGATCTCGTGGACGTTCTTATGGATCTCGCGACGTCTTTGCAGGAGCAGCGTCTTGAACGCTGCGATTTCCTTCGCGCTGAGGGGCGATTTCGGATCCTGCTCCGGTGCGACGTTCTTCTTGGATGTTTTCTTTCGTTTCTCAGCCACGTCCGTATCTACCTCTCACTTGTTGACAACCAAGTATGATCACATCGATAGAACACCGTATTATACCATAGGGTCGTCCTTCGTCCTAGCCCAATTTCACGAAAAAAACGCCAGGGCTCGACAGACCTGCAAGACTCTTCCGAGGCGTCCCATAATGGCTCGGACTGCCGACCGCGAGGCCTTCGCGAAGACCTTTTCTATACTACGTCGGGAGGACGCAGGAGGTTGGCGTCTTTGGCTCTTTCGCCCAGAGGCAGGACGAACCGTTCCGAGCCCAGGACGCCGGAGAAGATGCCGACGCCGAATGCCCGCCGGATCTCTCCGGGCGCGAAAACCTCGCGGGTCGAGCCGATGCGGTAGTTCGCAGAAGAGGCCGGATCGGCTGAAGAAGGATCGTCTCGCCGGTCGGGATAGAGCAACAGGGCTTCGTCGCAGTACTGCGAGGCCAGGTTGATCTCGTGGGTCACCGCGACGATTGTGGAAGCCTTCTCCTGCTGGATGGATTTCAGAAGATCGTAAATGCCGACCTGGTGTCTGATGTCGAGGAAGGACGTGGGCTCGTCCAGGAGCAGGATCGGGGTGTCCTGGGCCAGGGCCCTGGCGATGAAGACGCGTTGTCGTTCGCCGGCGCTGAGGCTGCCCAGCGGTCGGGAGGCGAATCTCGCGGTGTCGGTTCGTTCGAGAGCCCTGGCGACTGTCTCGCGGTCCTCGCGACTCTCGAAACCCCACTGGCCGTAGCAGGGGGTCCTGGCCATCAGGACGGTTTCGTAGACCGAGAATCCGAAGGCTGGAACGAACTCCTGCCGGACCAGAGCGATCTTTCGAGCCCGGTCTCGCACGCTGTAGGAACGCAGGTCCCTGCCCTCCAGAAACACGGCGCCGGACTGGGGCCTGAGCATCCCGGCCATGAGATGGATGAGGGTGCTCTTGCCGGCCCCGTTCGGACCGGCCACTGCCAGGAAGGTCCCGGAACGCACGCCGAGATCGAGGCCCGTCAGGACCGGCCTGTGCGGGCCGTATTCGAAGCTCACCTGTCTGACCTCGATCGCGGGAGTCATGTCGCCCAGTATACCTTCTTGCTGTGCGTAACGAGCAGGAATAGGAAGAACGGGCCGCCGATCATGGCGGTGACCACCCCGACCGGCAACTGGGCGGGCGCCACGACCATTCTCGCCACCGTGTCGGCCACGACGAGGAACATCGCTCCGACCAGGCTGCTCAAGGGCACGAGCTGGCGATGGTCGGGTCCGAAGACCAGTCGCACCGCGTGGGGCACGATCAGACCGACAAACCCGATGAGTCCGCTGATACTGACCGCCACAGCGGTGATGAACGCCGAGACGGCGAAAGCGGCCAGTTCGACCCGTTCGACGCGAACGCCGACGCTCCGCGCGTCCTGGCGTCCGACGCTGATGATGTTGAGTTGCGGACCGAGAAAGAACAGCGCCACGATGCCGGCCAGGATGCAGCCGCCGCCGACCCAGAGGACGAACCAATCCTCCTCGGTCATGTTGCCCATCAGCCAGAAGAGGGTCGCGTAGAGATGCTGGCTCTTGGCGATCGAAATGAGAAACATGATCATCGCCGAGAAGAACGCGTTGACGACCACCCCGGCCAGCAGCAGTCCGGTGACCTGGTACTTTCCGGTGATGCGCCCGAGGGCCCAGACCAGCCAGACGGTGCCCAGGGCCCCGAGGAACGCGAAGACCGCGATGGGGGACCGTCCCCAGAGGGTCCAGCCCAAGCCGCCGATCACTGCGAGCATCGCGCCGAGACCTGCTCCACTGGAAACGCCGAGGATGTAGGGATCGGCCAGAGGATTCCGCAGCAAGGCCTGGAAGATCACGCCGGAAGCAGCCAACGCCGCTCCGACCATCGCAGCCAGCAACACTCGCGGAATTCGAACCTGCACGAGGATTTCATAATCCGGATTGGGAACCCCTGCGACTTGACCGCCTTGCAGCGCCGCCTTCAGCGAAATCTCCTGCGGGCCCACCAGCGAGCAGGCCAGCAGAACCGCCGCGAGCAGGATGGCCGCGAGGCTCGTTCGCAACAGCAGCATTCTGGGCGTCAGGGATGGGTGCACTCGTCAGTCTCCGAACAAGCCCGGGTGAAGACACCGGGAAATCGTCTCGACGCCCTCGGGCAGCCGGGGGCCCAGCCGGGAAACGACGTCGCCGTCGATCACGCAGATGCGTCCGGTTCGGACGGCCGGGACATTCGCGAATCGGTTCCAATACGATGTCGCCTGAATCCGCTGCTCGTCCAGCGTGCCCGGCAGCATGGCCGGCTCGATAATGACCTCGGGAGCTGCGGCGATCACCTGCTCGGCCCCGATGGCGGGATACACGTGCAGGGTCGGACCGACGGCATTCTCCCCTCCGGCCAGCTCGATCATTTCGTTGACGAACGTCGCCCGTCCCGCCACTCGGAGCGGTTCTCTCTGCACGACCCAGAGGATTTTCACGCGACTCCGGCCGGCGGTCGCGGCGACGAGCCGGTCGATCTGGGTCTGCATGTCTTCGCACAGCGTCTGGGCCTGTCGAGTTGAGCCTGCGGCCCGGCCGATCGCGAGGATGCCATCGTACAACCCGCGGATCGTGTCCACGTCGACCATCAGGCTGTCGTAGCCCATGCGTTGCAGTCTCCTGGCCAGGTCCCTGTGCTGCTCGAACGTCTCGGTTACGACCAGATCGGGGCGGGTCGCGATGATCGCCTCGATGTTCGGCTGCCAGAACGTGCCGACCCGAGGCTTGTCCTTCGCAGCAGGGGGGTAGTCGCTGTCCTGCGTTACGCCGACGACGCTGGGACCGAGACCGATGGCAAAGAGGATCTCCGTGAGGTTCGGCGCCATCGAGACGATCCGTGCCGGGATTTGCGGACAAAGGGGACATTCTACTTTTCCCTCGTTCCCTTGAGCCGCGGGGCCGCCTTCGTGTGAAAAAGTAGAATGTCCCCTTTTGGGGCCCGCGCTGGATCGCACGAGGGCGTATCCGGACGCCATCCACAGCACCGTCGCCGCCGATAGAAGCCACCATTTACGCATCAGGTTCTCTTGAATTGCTTCTCCAGTTCGCTGATCGAGAATCGGATCGTCGTCGGCCGGCCGTGGGGGCACCGGCTCGTCGATTCGAACCGTTCGCGGTCCGCGAGCAACTGCCGGATCTCCGTGTCCGTGAGTTTCTGTCCGGCTTTGATCGCCGCTTTGCAGGCGGCCATGTTCAGGACGTCGTCGAACAGGTCGCGACTGGCCACCGCGTCGCCGCGCTCGACGAGCAGATCGAGCAGGTCGTGGACGAACTCCAGCGGAGAGACGGAGGCCAGCATCGTCGGAAAGGTCTGGATCGCGTACGTCCGCGGGCCGAACGCGGTCAGCTCGACGCCCAGTTGCGCCAGCATGTCGGCGTGGCTTTCGATCGCCCCGGCCTGCGCCTCGGTGACGTCGAAGCTCTCGGGCAGCAGAAGTCTCTGGGATTCGAGGTGTTCTCGTTCCAGTCGTCGCCGCATGAGTTCGTAGAGCATTCGCTCGTGCAGGGCGTGCTGATCGATGATGACGAAGCCCTCGTCGGTCTGCTCGATGATGTAGCTGTCGTGGATCTGGAGATACCTGACGTCCGGGGCCGGAACCTGGAACGACATCGCCGTCGGAGCGGGCCGGTCGATCGTCGTTTTTCTGTATTCCGTCTCCCGGCGGTCGGGAACGCTTTCGGCACGCAGATCGAATTGCTGCTGCTGATGGACCGGTCGCTGCTTGCGGAAGAACTCGGCCATCGCGTCGGCGATCTGCTGCCTTCGCAGGTCCCGATCGACGTTTTCCTCATCGCCTGGCGGCGATTCCCGGGCGGGCAACTGGGCCGTGATGTTCAGGTTCGTGCCCAAGAGACGCTCGCGCAGGACGCCGAGGACCTGGGAATGGATCAGGTTCGAGTTGTAGAACCGCACCTCGATCTTCGTGGGATGGACGTTCACGTCGTATTCGCTGAACGGCATCTCGATGAAGAGGAACACCACCGGGAAGCGGTTGGCGTCGAGCATGCCGCGGTAGGCCTCCTTGATGGCGTGCGAGATGAACTTGTCGCGGATGAAGCGGCCGTTGACGAACGCGTACTGGAACTGGCTGCTCGTTCGCGACAGGCCGGGCAGGCCGAGCAGGGCTCGGATGCGAATGCCTTTCTCGTGGGTCTCGGTCTCGATCAGGTCGTCGCCGGTCCCCGAGGCGAGCATCGGAAAGAGCTGGCCGACCCGCTGCTTGAGGCTCTCGGTCTTCGAGAGGCGGTACAGGTCCCGCCCGTTGTGGATCAACGCCAGGTCCAGGTTGCCCTGGGGCAGGGCGATCCTCGCGAACTGCTCGGTGATGTGGCCCAGTTCGGTGTTGGCGGTACGCAGGAACTTCCGCCGGGCGGGGGTCTTGTAGAACAGGTCGCGGACCTGGATCGTCGTGCCGACGTCTCCGCTGCACGGAGCGACGGGGCTTTTTTCGCCGCAGTCGATTTCGATGCAGTGGGCCTGGTCGCTGTCCGGCGTGCGGCTGACCGCGCGGACCTGCGACACCGACGCGATGCTGGCCAGCGCCTCGCCGCGGAATCCGAGCGTCGCGATCCGGTTCAGGTCGTCGGCTTCCTTGACCTTGCTCGTCGCGTGGGGCTCGAAGGCGGTTTCCAGATCGTTCGCGTCCATGCCATTGCCGTTGTCGCTGATGGCGATGAGCTTGCGGCCGCCGTCTTCGATCGTCACCGTGATGGACGTGGCCCCGGCGTCGATGCTGTTCTCCACCAGTTCCTTGACGACGCTGGCCGGACGTTCGACCACCTCGCCGGCGGCGATCAGGTTCACCATGTTGCGATCGAGGACGATGATGCGACTCATAAGCGTGATACAGCCCCGACGGTCGTCTGGTGCGTTCTCTTCGAGGTCCCGGCGCCTCCACGGCTACGAACGCGCGTCAGACTCCATTGCGCTCCAAGCAAACACGGCCAGACGCGAGGAGTCTGGCCGTGCGATTCGACATTTCCTGTCCGGCATTACGATTGCAGCAGGCTCTTGCCGGTCATCTCCTTGGGTTGCGGCAACCCCATCACTTCCAGCATCGTCGGCGCGATGTCGGCCAGCGTGCCGCCTTCGCGGAGCTTGCGGCCCTTGAACTCGTCGTCGAAGATGATCAAGGGCACATCCCCCACGGTGTGCGCCGTGTGCGGGCTGGTCGGCGAACCGTCGATCATCTTTTCGAAGTTCCCGTGGTCGGCGGTGACGATGGCGGCCCCGCCCATGCTCTTGACCTTGTCGAGGATCTTGCCAACGCACTGATCGACCGTCTCGGCGGCCTTGATCGCGGCGTTCAAATCGCCCGTGTGGCCCACCATGTCGGGGTTGGCGAAATTGATCACCATCGCGTCGTAATTGTCGGACTCCAGTCGCTCCAGCACGACGTTGGCCACCTCGTACGCGCTCATCTCGGGCTTGAGGTCGTACGTTCGCACCTTGGGGGACGGCACGATCTGCCGATCCTCGCCCTTGAAGGGCTTCTCGTTGTAGTCGTTGAAGAAGAACGTCACGTGGGCGTACTTCTCGGTCTCGGCGCAGCGGAACTGCTTGAGCCCCAGCGAACCCCAGTACGCGCCGAGCGTGTTTTTCATCTTGCCGGGTTTGGGGAAGGCCACCGGCGCCGGAAGGGAGGCGTCGTACTCGGTCATGCAGACGAAGTATACGTCCGGCTTGAGCGTCCGGGTGAACTCCTTGAAGTCCGGATCGACGAACGCGCGGGCCAGCTCGCGGGGCCGGTCGCCGCGGAAGTTGAAGAACACGACGCCGTCGCCGTCGGCGATCGTCGCGATCGGCTCGCCTTCCTCGTTGACGATGGCGGCCGGCTCGATGAACTCGTCCGTCACGCCTTTCTCATAGCTGCTCTTGACCGCCTCGGTTGCGCTGCGGGCCTTCTGGCCTTTGCCGAACCGCAGGCATTCGAAGGCTTTTTGCACGCGATCCCAGCGGCTGTCGCGGTCCATCGCGTAGAACCGTCCGGAGATCGTCGCGATCCTGCCGACGCCGATCTCGCCGGCCTTCTTCTCGATGGCGGTGATGTAGCCCAGGCCGCTGTCGGGCGGCGAGTCCCGTCCGTCCGTGAAGGCATGGATGAAGACGTCCTTGAGGTCGTTGCGTTTGGCCAGTTCCAGCAGGCCGTAGAGATGGTTGAGCAGCGAGTGTACGCCGATGTCGCTGGCCAGACCCATGAAGTGCACTTTGCCTTTGCGGGTCTTGACGAACTCGATCATCTTGAGGAATTCCTCGTTCGTGAAGAACGAGCCGTCGCGGATGGCGAAGGTCAGACGCACCGACTCCTGGGGCACGACCCGGCCGGCCCCGATGTTCTGGTGACCCACTTCGCTGTTGCCCATGGTGCCGTCGGGCAGGCCGACCCACTCCCCATAGGTGTGCACGAGGCAGTGGGGGTATTCCGCCATGAGCATGTCGTCGGTCGGGGTATTGGCCCGCTTGATCGCGTTGTACGGGTCTTCGCTCGGGTCCGGGTTGTAGCCCCAGCCGTCGCGGATGATGAGCACACACGGCCTCTTCTTCAGGGCGGTTTTCTCTTTTGTCATCTAGAGCATGCCTTTCAAACAAGTCCAAGGGGCCCCTGGGACGCATAGCGTCTCGGGCCCGATTCGAAGCGCAGAAACGACCCGCCGGAAAGTCTGCGGGCTTGGTATCATATAGCCGGCAGGGGAGCGTGTCAAATCTTTGGAGGGTGCTTCCCGGATTCGGGACCGGCCGGCCAATGGTTTTGACTGGGGGAGGCGTTCTGGTATAATCCGTCCTCCGGCAAGGTGCGGTGTACAGAACGGTTGGCGTGCGGGCGTCTGGAAAGGAAGCCTGTTGGTGGACGCGGTCAAGAGCGGAATCGATTCGACAGGGTTCGTCGTGTTGGGGGTGGCGATGTGCCTGTTGTTCGGGTGCGTTCCGCGACAACCTGTGGTGAATCTCTACCTGGACGCGGTGGCGCTTCGCGAATTGGGCCAGGACCGCCTCGCGATCGACAAGCTCAACGAGGTGATCAAGGCCGATCCGAAGTTCGTCCTGGCGTATGCGGAACTGGGAAAGACCTGCCGGAAGCTGGGGGAGCACGAGAAGGCCCTGGCCGCGTTCAGACAGGCGGTCAAGTTGGACGCCTGGTCGTTCGAGCACCAGTTGAATCTGGCGCGGACGTACGAGGACCTGAAGAGGCATCCCCAGGCGGCCGACGCGTACGGACGGGCGGTGGAGCTGGACCCCAACAGTTTCGAGGCCCTGGCGGGGGCTGCGAGTTCTTCCGTGAAGGCCGGGCAGTACGCCAAGGCGCAAGCCTACTGCGAGCAGGCGGGCGAGAACCGATCGCGGGAATTGCTGCCCGTGCTGGCGCAGGCCTACGAAGGCCAGAAGGACTACGTTCGCGCGATCGGGGTCTATGAAAGAATGTCGTCCTCCGAATCGCCCGATCCGAACGTCTTGGTCTCCCTGGGCGTAGCCAGTGTCAAGGCCGAGCGGTATGAGCAGGGCCGACAGGCTCTGGTCTCGGCGACGCGGTTGCGGCCCCGAGACGGTGCGGCTTTTCGCCACCTGGCGTATTGCCTCATCAAGCTGGGCGATCTGGATCAGGCGATGCTTGCGTATCAGAAAGCGATCGAGCTGGACGGCAACGACTGGGAGGCGTATCGCGGCCTGGGGGTCGCCTGCACGCTCAAGGCCGACCAGACCGGGGACGACCGCTGGCGTCAACAGGGCGTCGCCCACTGGCGTCGATCGTTGGTCATCAATCCGGACCAGCCCAAACGCCAGGCGTTGGAGAAGCTGATTCGCGACAACGTCAAATAAGAGGACTTCTTGCAGGGATTGAGCTGCTGACACCATGGAAACCGGCAAACAAGAGAGGATCGAACCCATCGCACCGAGCTGTCCGCTGAATCTCCGTCAACGCATCGAGCTGCCCGACGCGACGGGACATCTGATCCTCTGGCCCATGATGCTCCTCGGTCTGGTTGCGGATCTGTGGTCCAAGCACGCGGTGTTTGCCTGGCTGTGGGACAAGCCCGGTCAGAGGGTCACGATCATCGACGGTTTTCTGTCGTTTCAATTGGCGCTGAACGAAGGGGCGGCCTTCGGAATCGCCGGCGGACAGCGGCCGTTCCTGATCGGGGTGGCCGCGCTGGCGATGCTCATCATTCTCGGCGTGTTCTTCTTCGGGACCGCCAGGCAGCGCGTCATTCAGGTTGCGCTGGGGCTCTTCGCGGCGGGCGTCAGCGGCAACCTGTGGGACCGCATCTTCAACGACGGACGGGTTCGGGACTTCATCGACGTGGTCTACTGGCCCGGCCGGCACTGGCACACGTTCAACGTGGCCGACGCCTGGTTGTGCATCGCGGTCGGGCTTCTGATCGTGGCGACCTTCGTCACTGATCCGTCAGATCGAAAATGTGCTCGGCCACAAAGATAGGGGCCTGCAGGGCCGCGCACAGCGCGATGGCGTCGGAGGGGCGGGAATCGACCTGGACGGTGCGCCCGTCGATGCTCAGGTGGATCTTCGCGTAGAACGTGTGGTTGCGGAGGTCGCTGATCACGATCCGTTCGACCTTGGCGCCGAGGCCGTCGATCACGTTGGCCAGGAGGTCGTGCGTCATCGGGCGGGGCGGCTTGATCCCCTTGAGCCTTCGGTCGATTGCGAAGATCTCCACGATCCCGATCACGATGGGGAAGCCGCGAGTGCCGTGACGCTCCTTCAGCACGATGATCTGCTGGTCGGACGTCTCATTGATGATGATCCGCGACAGTTCAACTTCGACTTCCATTCGTTCCCCCTGACTCTGCTAACGGGATCTCCGAAAAACGGCTATTCGGCCTACTTTAGGAGGGAAGAATTTGCCCTGCAATTCTTCCCTCCTGAAAATTCGTCCATACCAGAGTACACTCTAAATCGATTCTCCAAGGAAATCGTGAAACAGATTTCCTTGAAGAATATAGGTCGAATGGCCGTTTTTCGGAAATCCATCCTCTATCCGCCAAGTTCAGCCAAGTGCCTCTCGACTGCCTGGAGCTGGTCCTGGAGCTGCTGGAGCTTCTCCCGAGTCTGGGCGACCACTTCGGGTTTGGCCCTGGCGACGAAGTTCTCGTTGGCCAGCTTGCCTTCGACGCCCTTTTTCGCCTGTTCGATTTCCTGCTTCTGTTTCGTCAGTCGAGCGCGTTCGGCCTCGGGGTCGATCACGTCATGCACGTACACGTGCGTGTCTTCTACTATGGCCGTCGCGGCGTTGTTCGGCTTGGCGAGCCCCTCCGCGGCCTGGAACGATTCGAGTCCCGCCAGTTGGCAGACCAGATCGCTTCCGGTTTCGAGCACGTCTGAGACCACCTGCGGCGCGGCGGCGGAAGCCTTGAGCTTCGCGCTGGGCGGGATGTTGTACTTGCTTCGCAGGTCGCGGATCGCCCGCACGACGTCCTGGACGACCTGGATCTGCGCCTCGGCCACGGCGTCCTTCAGCGATTCCAGGCTCTGCGGCCACGGCGCGACAGCGAGAGCGTCCGGGTTGTCGCCGGAGGCGACGCCACGCAGTTCCCGAACGGGCGCCAGTTCCTTGAGGTTCTGGTAGATGCCCTCGGTGATGAACGGAATGAACGGGTGCAGCAGACGCAAGGTCTGGTCGAGCACGAAGGCCAGGACATTCTGGGCCACTCCCTTGGCGGCCTCGTCCCGCACACGGTACTTGGCCCATTCGAGATACCAGTCGCACAGGTCGTTCCAGAAGAAGCGGTAGAGCAGGTTCACCGGCTCGCTGAACTTGAACGACTCGACGGCCGCGGTCACCTCGTGGCGGGTCGTCGCCAGGCGGGACAGGATCCAGCGGTCGGTGACATCCAGTCGGCTCGCGTCGAAGCCCGCGGGATCCGTCCCTTCGAGATTCATCATCGCGAACCGCGATGCGTTCCACAGCTTGTTGCAGAAATTGCGGCCGACATCGAACTTGGGCGAGGTGTTCACGGTCCGCCCATCCGGCAGCGTCATGGACGCCACCGGCATGCGGATGTCCTGCGTGTCCGTCGTCATGGTCGCCAGGGTGAACCGCATCGCGTCGGCGCCGTGGCTGTCGATCACGACGAGCGGATCGATGCCGTTGCCCAGGCTCTTGGACATCTTGCGGCCCTCGCCGTCCTGGATCATCGCGTGAATGTAGACGTCGCGGAACGGGATATCGCCGGCGCAGTACTGTCCCATCATCACCATGCGGGAGACCCACAGCGTGATGATCTCGCGGGCGGTGCACAGCACGTCGCCCGGGTAGAAGGTCTCCAGCGTCGGTGACTCCTGCGGCCAGCCCAGCGTGCTGAACGGCCAGAGGGCCGACGAGAACCACGTGTCGAGAACGTCGGAGTCGCGCTTCCATCCCTGCGATTCGAGTTTCTTCTCCACGTCCTCGTGACCAGGAGCGACGCAGGCGAAGACGATCGGACCTTCGTCGGTGTCCGCTTGGACGGAATGGACGCCGGCGGGCAGGGCAGTTCCATTCTGCTGGCCGGGCTTGGACCACACCGGAATGCGATGTCCCCACCAGAGCTGGCGGCTGATGGGCCAGTCTCGCAGGTTCTCGAGCCATGTTTGATACGTCTTGGCGTACCGCTCGGGGATGAACCGCAGGCGGCCGTCGAGCAGAGGTTTCAGGGCCAGACCTGCGAGCGAGTTCACCGGGACATCGGTTCCTTCGATCATGCCGTTGCCGAATTGTCTGGCCAGGTGCGGGATCGGCTGCTTGACCGCGACGTACCACTGATCGGACAGGTAGGGCTCGATCGGGACGTGGCTGCGGTAGCTGTGGCCGACTTCGTGGGTGTAGTCGCGAATCTCCTCCAGCAGGTTTTCCTGGCGGAACCATTCGACGATGGCCTCGCGGGCCTCGAAGCGGTCCATGCCCAGCAGATTGCGGGCCTCGGGCTCGGTCGCGTCCTGCCAGCCGTACTTGTCGCTGATCGAGCCGTCCGGCGCCATCACGTTGATGACGGGCAGGTTGTGCCTTTGGCCGATGGCCCAGTCGTCCGGGTCGTGGGCGGGCGTCACCTTCAAGAAGCCCGTCGAGAACCTGGCCTTCTCGTCCTCGCTCTCGGGGTTCGGCAGCACTACGTGCTCATCGGCGACGATCGGGATGACGCGCCCGACGATGGGCAGGCGGACCATTTTGCCGACGAGGTACTTCGCTCTCGGATCGGCCGGGTTCATGGCGACAGCCGTGTCCCCCAGCATGGTCTCAGGCCGCGTCGTGGCGACGGTGACATGCTGAATGCGTTTGCCGTCGATGGTGACGGGCTCAACGAGCGGGTATTTCAGGTACCAGAAGTGGCCCTGGACCGTCTCGTGCTCGACTTCGTCGTCCGCGAGAACCGTCTGCGTGGCCGGGTCCCAGTTCACGAGGCGTTTGCCACGATAGATCAGGCCGTCCTGGAAGAGCTTGAAGAACGTTGCGCGGACCGCCTTGGCGCAGACCTCGTCCATCGTGAAGCGGGTCCGCTGCCAGTCGCACGAGCAGCCCATCGCCTTGAGCTGGCCGAGGATCGTCGCTTCGTATTCGTCCTTCCATGCCTGGATGCGTTTGACGAACTCCTCCCGTGCAAAGTCGGTGCGTCGCCTGCCTTCCTCCGAGAGGATTCGCTTCTCGACGACCGTCTGCGTCGCGATGCCGGCGTGGTCCGTGCCGGGCATCCAGAGCGTCTCACGCTGCTGCATCCTGCGGAACCGGATCAGGACGTCCTGGAGCGTGTTGTTGAGGGCATGTCCCAGGTGCAGGGCCGCGGTGACGTTCGGCGGGGGGATCACGATCGTGAACGGGGGGCGTTTGTTCCCGTCGCGCGACGGCTCCGCGTGGAAATAGGACCCCGACTGCCACAGCTTGTTGATCTGCTCCTCGACGGCCTTCGGATCGTACACCTTCGACAACTCAGCCATGACCCATCCAAACGTAAAGACAGCCTAAAAAAATTCCGGCAGACACGATGTCTGCCGGAAGTCATGTTAATCCCACAGGGACGCCCTGTAAAGGGCTCGATTTTATCGCCTCGCCGCGTCGAGACATTTCACAGATCGCCTGTGTCATCTCGCCGGCGACGGGCCGCGAACCTCAGTCGAGGTTCATGGTCATCAGGAACTCGGCGTTGCTCCGCGTCTTGGCCAGACGGCTCTTGAGCAGCTCGACGGCCTCGACCGGGTTCAGGTCGCTCAGCACGCGCCGCAGGCGGTACACCAGTTCGAGTTCCTTGGGATCCAGCAGCAGTTCCTCGCGTCGGGTTCCGCTGCGGGTGATCTCGATGGCCGGCCAGACGCGCCGATCCACGAGCCGACGATCCAGGTGCAGCTCCATGTTGCCGGTCGCCTTGAACTCTTCGAAGATCACTTCGTCCATCTTGGAGCCGGTGTCGATCAGGGCGGTGGCGAAGATGCTCAGCGAGCCGCCTTCCTCGACCTTTCGGGCGGCGCCGAAGAACTTCTTGGGCATCTGCATCGCGCCGGCGTCGACGCCGCCGGTGAGGATGCGGCCGGAGTGGGGCGTCTCGTTGTTGTAGGCTCGCGCCAGACGCGTGATGGAGTCCAGCAGGATGACGACGTCCTGGCCGTACTCGACCATGCGTTTGGCCTTCTCGATGACGATCTCGGCCACCTGGCAGTGACGGGCGGCGGGCTCGTCGAACGTCGAGCTGATGACCTCGACGGAATCGGCGGTCTTGCGCTCCATTTCCGTCACTTCCTCGGGCCGCTCGTCGATCAGCAGCACGATCAGCTTCACTTCCGGATGATTGGTGCTGATGGCGTTGGCCATCTTCTGGAGCAGGATCGTCTTGCCGGTTCGCGGCGGAGCGACGATCAGGCCTCGCTGGCCCTTTCCGACCGGGGTTACCAGATCGATGATCCGCATGTTCAGCTCGTCATGGCCGGTTTCGAGGATGAGCCGCTGCTCGGGATGCAGCGGAGTCAGATCGCTGAAGACGATCTTGTCCGCCAGCAGGTCGGGGTTCTCGAAGTTGATCGCCTCGACGCGCAGCAGGGCGAAGTACTTTTCCGAATCCTTTGGGGGCCTGATTTGTCCGGAAACGATGTTGCCGGTCCGCAGGCCGAAACGACGGATCTGGGACGGCGACACGTAAATGTCGTCGGAGGACGACAAATAATTGTACGTCGGATTTCGGAGGAACCCGTAGCCGTCGGGGAGGACCTCCAGGACGCCTTCGCCGTACATCAGACCGCTCTGTCGGATGCGCTCCTTGAGGATGCGGAAGATCAGGTCCTGCTTCTTCAGGGCGCTGTACTCGGTGATGCCCTCCTTCTTGGCCATCTCGTGCAGGTCGCCGACGGTGAGCCGCTGCAGGTCCGTGAGGTACAGGTTGCCCTTCTTGATTCGCTCGTACTTGGCGTGCGTCGATTCCTCATCCCCGGTCTCGACGCCGTCGGTGACTTCAAGACCGTCGGTCTGAAACTCCTCGTCGGCCGAACGACTCTCGCCTGCTTCTTCATCCAGGGCGGCAACGGGGGAGGCTTGCAGCTCCGTCTCGCGAGGCCGCTCGCGCTGTTCTTCCGCCACTTCTTCCGCGGAAGCTTTCCTCTTCCCGCCTTTTCTTCTCGTTGTCTTGGCCTTGGCCATAACTACTCCTTTTGCAAGATACGAAACACTACCTCACCCTTGCCCCGGTTTGTGCAGACACGCACCTGCCTCCGCAACAGATGCAGGCAACACGCCTGTCGCCGACGTGAACCATCTTCTCTCGAGTGGTTCCGAGGGGGTGGCGCCTCACGCAAGACCAAGACGAATACGGCCTGTCAACGATGCGGTCGGCGGCGCTGCTTCCGAACGAAACACACTAACTGCTTTCAGCTATGTCAGAGAAGATATCTTGGATTTGCCTGACCAGTGTCAAGAAGTCAGAATTGTTGTCTATGGTATTATCGGCCAGCTCTGCCTTCTTGTCCAGAGAAATCTGAAAATTTTCGCGAATTTCAATTTCGCGTTCATCGACCAGACCCCTGTGTTTCGCCCGGTCGGCCCGCCGTTTGCGGTCGCATTTGACGAAGATCAACCGATCGCACCGATCCGCCCATCCCACTTCCATCAGCAGGGGCATGTCCAGTACGATCGCTTCGACGTGCGCGCAGTGCTCGTATTGGACGATCAATTCCTCGGTCCGCTCGAGCACACGAGGATGAATCACCCCGTTCAAGGCAGCCAGCTTCTTCGAGTCCGCGAAGACCACTGCCGCCAGTTTTCCACGGTCGATCCGGCCGTCAGGCTGCAGAATCTCTCGTCCGAAGAGCTCACACACCTGATCGCGAACCGAATCCTCTGTCAACAGATCGTGAGCGATGGCGTCGGCGCAGATGACCGCGCAGCCCAGTTTTTCGAACTCCGCGGCCACCGTGCTCTTGCCCGAGCCAATGCCGCCGAGGATTCCGATAATTGGCTTCTTCCTGGAATTGCCCACGTTCAGGCAGCTCTGCTGCCGACTCCCACTTTGCTGCAATTCTACTGGCGGGCCGTCGTTCTGTCAAGAGGCCGGCGGAACTTCTTCTTAGCCCCTGGCCGGCAGCGCGAGGCGGTTCTCGATCGCTTTGACCAGATCCTCAGGGACTTGGGCCCCAAGCCGCTTGGCGGTGTTGGCGTGTCGCAAGGCCTCGGGGTACTTGCCCAGCATGTAGAATCCGTAGGCCAGGCCCTGGTGCGCGTCGGGGGCCTTGGGATCGATCCGGACCACCTGGAGGTAGGCCTTGACCGCCAGATCGTACTGATCCTTCTTCAGATAGGCCGAGCCCAGATTATACAGGATTCTCGCGTCTTCCGGACTGGCCGTCACCGCCTGCCGATAGTACTGCACCGCCAGGTCGTAATTCCCCTGGTTGAAATACGCGCCGCCCAGGTCCACGAGGGCCCCCAGCAGCGTCGGATTGATCGCCAGCGCCTGCTGATAGGAGCGGATCTCATCGACGGTCTGGTTCAGCGCGCCGTGGCAGATGCCCAGGCCGTAATGAGCTTCCGCCCAGTCCGGCTTCAGATCCACCGCTCTGCGAAAGCTCGCCAAGCCGTTGCTGTAATCCTGCATCCGGTAGTATACGTCGCCGAGTTGGCCGTAGACATCCGGATTGTCTCGGTTCAGGGACAGGGCCACGTTCAGTTGCGCCAGGGCCTGACTGTATCGTTCCTGCTTGCACAGCAGCACCGCGATCTTCCGGTAGGCGTCGACGCAGTTCGGGTCCAGCATGATGGCCTGTCGATAGGAGGACGCGGCGGCGTTGAATTCTTCGCTGGCCATGTAGGCGTTGCCGAGATTGTAGTGGGTCTTGGAGTCGCCGGGGTTGAGGTTCAGGGCGGACCGATACTGCTGGATCGCATCGCCGAGACGGTTCTTTTGCAGGTACATGTTGCCCAGATTGGACCGCGATTCCGAGAGAGTCGGGTTGATCGTGACGGCCCGCTCCAGGGCCAGCATGGCGGTGTCCACGTCTCCGATCTCGTTGTAGACGTTTCCGAGGTTGTTGAAGAAGCAGCCGAGACTCTGACGCTTGTTGAGGTTCTTCATGTAGATGGTGTCACGGCTGTTCTCGGGGACGTTGAATTTCGTCCGGTAGTAGTCGTCGGGAGGATTGGCCCCGCCGCTGGTGGTCTCGATGTTGCAGCGGGTTCGCCCGTTGTCGTAGCGGACGAAGAAATGGCCGGGGACGACGACCCCGTGGAGGCTCACCCCCACCCGCTCGGCGACGGCGAGGTAGAGCACTGAAAGACTCAGGCAGTAGCCTTGCCGACGGTCCAGGACGGAATGGAGGAACAAATCGTTCGGGTCGTCCGCGTGGGCGACCGGTTTGAAGCCCAGTTCGTCGAAGAGATACTGATTGATGATCGGGATGGCCCGGACGTCGGTCGGTATCCGCTGCTGCCGCAGGCGGACCAGGATCTCCGTCGCCATGGCGTCCAACTGCTCGATATACTGGCGTCCGGCGACCACCTTGCTCCAGTATTCCGAGGCGATCAGCGTGGCGGTGGCCAAATCGATCTGGTCGTCCGAGAGCCGGAGCACCTGCTCCAGGGAGGTGACGTTCAGACCCGCCTTGCTGGCGTTGGCCAGGCGGACCCGTTGCCCGAAAGCCGTCAAAGGCGAGAGAACCAGGAGAATCGTTATGCTCAGAAGGACTCTTTTCATGTAGCCCTCTTATCACAAGTACTTGGCTATACGCCTGTTATCGTCATGAGGTTCAACCTGCTTGAGGCGAAGACGTCATGGACCGCCATGCGGAAGGGACCTCCAGTTTCCCCTTGTGCAATTGTACCGGCGCGTTTACCTTATTCAACCAAAAACCCGACTTGTCAGGAGGACACCATGAGTTCGACCGGTTCAGCGGAAAATCGTGGGGTTTGTGTCAAATCGTCCAGTCAGACCCATAACGTGATGGTCTGGAGCATTCTCCTTGTGTTGGGGTGGGTGTTGGCAGGGGGGTGCCGGTCCACGGCGCAACCGTCCGCCGAAGAGCCTGCCCAAGCTCGGCCTGTTGCACAGCCTTCGAGTGAACAGGGCGCGAAAATCGAATCCGTCGAGCCGGTCCGGCCCGAACCGGTCCAGGAGTCCAAGCCGGCGACAGGGTCTTCCATCGCCCCCAATCGAGAGATCAGCCTCTTCGACGGAGAGAACCTGGGGCTCTGGAAGCCGACGGATTTTGGCGGACAGGGGAAGGTCCATGTCAAAGACGGCGCGATCTACATGGAGATCGGCAGCTATATGACCGGGATCACCTGGGCCGGACCGGTCGTTCGGGAGAATTACGAGATCAGCCTGGAGGCGATGCGGGTCGAGGGCAATGACTTCTTCTGCGGCCTGACGTTCCCGGTGGGGGACAAGCCCTGCACTCTGGTCCTCGGCGGCTGGGGCGGCAGCGTCTGCGGCCTCTCGACCATCGATTACTTCGACGCCTCCGAGAACGAGACCACCCGCATCATGAGTTTCGAGAGAGGCAAGTGGTATCACGTCCGTCTGCGCGTGGAGGACAAGACCATTCTGGCCTGGCTCGACGACGAGGAACTGGTGAACTTCGACACCACCGACCACAAGATCGGGATTCGTGCGGAGGTCGATCTCTGTCAGCCGCTGGGGATCGCCACCTGGATCACGACCGGCGCGGTTCGCGACATCCGTCTCAAGAAGCTGTCGGAGTAGACAAGGGGGCTATCCAGGAACCTATGGTTCGCTCAGGCCGAGCTTCTCAAGAAGCGTCGCCGCGGAGATTCCCTCGACTCGCACCTGTTTGATTGGGTTCGTTTGGCCCGCGACGATGTCGATCTGGCTCTTCTTGACGCCGAGCCGCCCGGCCAGATAGGCGACCAGGCACTGGTTGGCTTTGCCCTTCTCCGGCGGGGCCGCCACGCGGATCTTGACCATGTCGTCCAGGACGCCCGCGATGGTCGTTCGGCTGCTGCCCGGTACGATCTTGGCGGTGAAGACCACGCCCCCGGCGTCTTCCTGAATGGCGGGTTTCGGCATAGATCACTCGACGTTCTCGCGGAGATTCGCGCCGATGGCCATCTGGACGTATTTCTCGATCTGCTCGGCCAGTTCGCCCAGCGAGGGCAACTGAAAATCCTCGTAAAAGCCGGCGGCGAACTCCCCGTTCAACGCTCGTTTGAAGATCCGCACGCGGATGATCGAAGGGTGTGCCGCGACTTTGCTGAAGTCGCTGTCCTTGTGTTCGGTCAGCTCGACCCGCCAGTCCTCGCTGATGAACACGAGGCATTTTCCCGTGTAGACCGCGGTCGGAAAGTAGTCGCGCAAGAGCTTGAGAGTGTCCATGGCTGTCCTGTACGTCCTATCGGTCCCATCGGTCCTATAGGACGAATAAGACCGATAGGACCGATAGGACTCCGTCTGTCAGGGCGCCTTCTTTGGCTCCCCGAATGGTTTCACATCGCCGCGAAGGACCTGGCTATGTTCTTCCCAGGCGGCCATCGTGCGTTTGAGATTCTCATGGGCATCGCCGCCGATGCCGTAGCCCTGGAACCCGATCGGGCCGGTGTACCCGGCGTCCCGAAGGATCTCCAGGAATCCACGCATGTCGAAGGTACCGCGATCGAGCGTCTGAATCAAGGTGTTCCAGTCTTTGCCGTCGGAATCCGCGCCGTTGATGTTCACCACGGACAGATAGGGCATGGCCTTCTCGATGGCCGCTCTGGCGTCCCGGCTCTTGCTGACTCGCAGCCAGTGGCACAGGTTGAACGTGACGCCCACATTCGGGCGCTTCACTTTCTCCGCGATTCGCACGGTGTCCTCGATCGTCTCCATCCAGAAGGCGTTGTGAGGATACAGCGAGATGCGAACCCTGTGGGAAGCAGCCGCGTCCGCCAGTTCGCGGATGAGCTCGACCGCTCGGGCATCGCCTTCGACGTTCGAGGGACCGAACTGTTTGCTCTGCGCGAAGATCCACAGAATCGCGTTGCGGCCTTCCAGGACCTTCATGGCCTCTTTCAATGATGGATCATACGGCTGGGTTCCGGCGTCGATATTGATGCCGGCGTAGACCACGAAGAGCTGCAAGTCGCGTGCATCGAGCTCCTTGAGCATCTCCGCCAGCGGAGCCACTCCCGTGTAGCCTGGACCGATGCCGGCGTAGCCCAGATCCTTGAGCATTTGCGCCTGTTGCGAGGCGGTCTTGTGGTTCGCGTCCTGGGTCGCGGTGTCCATCGCGAAGAAGGGGTTCGGGCCCGCAGGGGCGAACCAGAGGTTGCGATAGGCCACCGGTCCGTGGTCGCCCTGGAGCATGAGCGGGCCGAGCGGCTTTTCGTCGTCGTACGTGCTGGCGCGGGTCGGTCCGGTCAGTTCGACATCGCTGTGGACGAGGACCCCGTTGTGCACCACTTTCTCGAAACGGGCGTTGGCGATCTTGCGGCCGGTCTTGTCGAAGCGAGGGGCCCGGAAGACCACGTCGAAACTCTGCCACTGGCCGGGCGACTTCGACGCGTTGACGCGCGGTGAATGGCCCTCGTAGCCTTTGGGATCGCGGCTCTCATCCCATCGTTCGTAGATGCCGCCGCACTCGATGCCGGGATAGGCCGACGGCTTCTGCCAACTGTCGAATACCTGGACCTCGTAGCGGCCCATGAAGTACACGCCCGAGTTGGAATCCTTCGAGACCATGAACTCGACGTGGGCGCGGACGTCGCCGAATTCCTGCTTGCTCAGGAGGTTGACGGTTCTGCCGGCAGAGCCGTTGAGGATGGCTCCGGTTCCCGGCGTGGCCGTCAGCATCGTCTCGTTGCCGGGCGCGAGCGTCGCGTCCCCAACGACGGTCCAGTCTCCCGTCGGACTCCGCCAGGGGGAGAGGTCGTCGCCTGTGAGCGGGAGCTTGTGACATTCGCTGCAATCCTTCGCTGTGGCGGCAAAAGGCGAGACCAGGAAAGCCACGATTGCGAAGATAGCCAAAGCACATCTTGCCATGACGCGAGTCCTCCTTCTTCCTCTGTCATCCTGAGCAAAGCGAAGGATCCGGGCCTCGAGCGAGAAAGGAAGCCCCGAATCCAGGGGTGTTTCTCGCTTCGCAGGCCGGATGCTTCACTTCGTTCAGCATGACAAAGTCAATTCCATGATCTTCACAGCAGATTCCACGGGCTTCGCATGCTCCGTCCGAGCATGCGGTTGGCCTGGTCGTCGTTCGTGAACCGCTCGGCCTGCGGGTCCCACTTGAGCTTCTTTCCTCGCAGCATCGCGATGTTGCCGATGTGCGCGATCGTGAAACATCGCTGTCCGATCTCGGGCGGGAAGTAGCACTCCTGTCTCGATTTGACGCAGTCGAGGAAGTTCCGCTGCTCGCCCTGGGGACAGGTGAACAGGCGGACCCCATCGGGCCCGATGGCGGAGGTCAGGATGGATGCGGGCTCCGCCTGCAGGGGGGCACGCCAACCACGATTGCCGATCCAGCCTTCGCTGCCCTCGAACCTCAGGCTCGGCGTGCCGGAGGTGACGATCAGCTTCACGCCGTCAGCATAGGTGTACTCGATGTGAAACTCCCGGGCCGTGTTGAACAGTCCTTCTTTCCAGAAGACGCCTTTGCCTTCGACTTCGACCGGGCCGGTGCGCTCGGTGTCGTTGCCCCACTGGGCGCCGTCGAGGAGGTGGGCCCCCCAGTCGGTGAGCATGCCGCCGGAATAATCGAAGATCCAGCGGAAGTTCCAGTGGCAGCGGTCTTTCGTGTAGGGTGCCCAGGGCGCGGGTCCCAGCCACATGTCGTAGTCGAAGCCCTCCGGCACCGGCATCGGCTCGGGATTGCCCGGCGTGTCCGGCCCGCTGGGAAGCTCCACGCGGATCGTGTGGACCTTGCCGATCCTGCCGTTGCGGACGAGTTCGCACATGCGATGATAGACGTCGACCGCGCGGTCCTCGGTGGACCACTGGAAGACGCGGTTGTACCGTTTCATCGTCTCGACGAGCCTGCGGCCCTCTTCGATCGTCAGTGTGGGCTTTTCGCACTCGATGTCCTTGCCCGCCTTGGCGGCGGCAATCGCAATCGGCACGTGCCAGTGGTCCGGCGTCGAGATCATCACCGCGTCGATGTCTTCGCGGGCGAGGACCTCGCGAAAGTCGTTGTAGACCGCGCAGTCCTTGTTGCCGTACTTGTCGTCGACCATCTTGCGGGCGATCTCCCGCTGCGCCTTGTCCACGTCGCAGACCGCCAGGACGTGGGCGTCGGAGTGCGTGAGGAAGGTCTTGAGGTTCACCTGTCGGCCGTGGTCGCCTGTGCCGATCATGCCCAGCGTGATCCGCTCGCTGGCCGCGACGCTCCCGGCCATGCCCAGCGCCGAGGGACGCACGAAGTACGGCAGGGCGACGCCGCCGACGAGGGCAGTCGTTCTTTTCAGGAAAACCCTGCGCCCGACTGGATGGTTCATTATGTCCTCCACAGATGCCCGAACTGCTAGAACGACAGCAGAAGCTGCCAGATGTACATGTTGCCCAGCGCGTCGATGTTCTCCCAGATCCGCTGGATCATCGCCTTGTCGCCGGTGATGTCGGGGAGGTCCTTGACGCGCTCCTCCCAGGGGAAACAGACGCCGGGCTTGACTCGCGGGACCGTCCTGCCGGCCATGCCTTTGACCTTCTTGCGGGATTCGACCGACGAGGGCAGATCGCACGGCGGCGTCGCGGTCGGCGTCTTGTACGAGCCGGAGGAGTAGACGCCATGCTCGCGACAGACCTGCGTCATCATCTTCATGTTCTCGACGCTCGTGTCGTTCTGCATGATCGCGCCGGCGTCCAGGATGTAGCCGCCGTCTTTGGCCACTTCCTGGATCACCCGCATCACGAAATCCCGCACCTCCTCAGGCGAGCCGTAGCTCAAGAGCATGTTGGGGATGCCGCCGCTGATGGCGAACTTGTCGTGGAGCCTCTTGTGGACCTCGAAGATGTCGTCCTGATCGCAGTGGAACACGATGCTCCGGTCGGGCAGTTCGCGGAAGGCGTCGAAGTGGTGCTTCCAGCGGCCCTCGGCGTAGAAGAGGGTCTGGTGCCCGTTCTTCCAGAACTCCTCGATGCAGGGCTTTAGCGTCGGCCAGTAGTGCGACTCGAACTGCTTGGGGTTGACGAAGGGCACGCAGCCGCGGTGCATCCAGTAGCCGATCGGGACGTGGTTGGTCGCATCGGCGGTGGTCAGACCCACGTTGACCAGGTGCGGCATGAGGGCCTCGCAGGCTTTGAGCACCTTCTTGGGCTGTGTCTGCATGTCCATGGTCAGGCCGATGTAGCCTCGCATCTTGTCGGCGAGGATGTCGAAGGGCGCCTTGAAGATGCCCGCGATCGCGCCGGCGACCCCGCACTCGGAGCGCAGCCGCGCCGACTGGGGTCCGAAGGCATAGAAGTACTGGAGCATGGCCATCGCGCTTTTGACCAGGGCCAGGTTGTTGCGGTAGGTCGAGGCTTCGCCAATCTTGCTGATCTCGGTCGAGACCCGCGGCAGCCAGGTGTTGTAGAGGAAGGCGGTCGGGTCGTCGATCAGCTCGTCGTACTCGTCCTCCTTCATGAAGGCCTTGTCCTCGGGCGGTTCGATGTAGTTGAAGCCGACCGTGTGCGGGATGCCGACGCCGGGGATGCCGTAGTACCTCAGCCCCGCGGCCTGGGCCAGACCCGTCCAGACGTAGACCATGTTCGCGACAACCGCGTCCCACTGGAAGTCTTTGGCTGTTTTGACCGCGGCCTCGAACGCCTTGCTGTAGTCGTGGGCCACGTCCTGGCAGGTGAAGCCGGCGTACTTGGCCGTGAACTCGGCCACGAACGGCCGGATGGGGATCATGTCCGGCTTCTCGTTCCGCATGGCCGTGACGTATCGGTTCAATCGCTGCTGATAGAGCTGCTCCATATCCTGCGGCATCGCATCAACCCCTTGACATGTACCATTTACGATTGACGATTTGCGCTTTTGGCCGCCGAGGTCGGCCGCGAAAACCGCAAATCCACTGGGCCACCCGCCCGCACGACAGGCCCAGCATACCGCGGCCTAGCCGGTACATCAACAGTCAATAATTGCCCCGACCCGATCGTCGTGCTACAATGGTCAACACGGGCCGTGTTCCGAGTCCGCGTTGGTCGCCGGGAGGAATGATGACTGAAGGGAGCCATATGGATAGGCCGATTGTTGATAAGGTGGTCGAGGAACTCAAGGACCTGCCGCAGGACCTGCAATGGCGGGTGCTGGAGTTCACACGGGCTCTGGCTCAGTCCACTCCTCGGGGTGTTCCGGGCCGACAATCATTGCACCTTGCGGGTACGATATCGCCAGAGGACGCCGAGTTGATGCGCGAAGCCATCGAGCGAGGCTGTGAACAGGTGGACACCAATGAATGGTAGATACCTGCTCGATACCAACATTATTGTGGCCTTCTTCGCTGGTGACGGAGGAGTCAAGAAGGGCTTTGATGAGGCTGACGAGGTGTTCCTTTCTGGTGTCGCGGTCGGTGAACTGTGCTATGGGGCAAGAAAGTCGAGTCGGCCGCAGCAGAATCTCGCACGCATCGATCAACTGGTGCTCACAAACGTCGTGCTGGCGTGCGATCTTGAAACCGCGCGGGAATACGGTGAGATCAAGAACGCATTGCGTATGAAGGGACGACCCTTGCCTGAAAATGACATCTGGATCGCCGCGCTCGCTCGTCAGCACGATCTGATCCTTGTGACGCGCGACGCGCACTTCCGACAGGTCGATGACCTGAGCATGGTGGCATGGTGATTGGGAGGCGTATGACGGATCACGAGGCAATTCCCGAGATGGCGAGGAGCACATGAGCCGGGAGAAGCGGGACTTTGACAAAGAGGCGGCGGCGTGGGACGAGAACCCGGCCCGGGTGAAACTGGCTGACGACGTGTTGGCCGCGATGGTCAGACAAGTGTCGCCGGACGCCGGGATGGCGGCCGTGGACTTCGGCTGCGGCACGGGGCTTCTGACGCTGCGACTTGCGTCTTCCGTGCGGTCCATCATCGGTGTGGACAGCTCCGAGGGGATGCTGGACGTTCTGGCCGCGAAGGTGGCCAAGGGGAACGTGACCAACATCAAGACCCTGTGTCTGGATCTGGACCGGGGCGATACGCTGCCCGGCTGCAAGAAAGGTATGCAATGATTCAGCGGGACAAGAGCGAGAGTCTTCCATTGGAAAGCCCGGAAGCGTTGTTGCGGCGATGTTTCCGCGAGGGAGGGTGTGTTCGGGTCGTGGACAAGACCCGCCGAAAGAAAATGGGGCAGCTCTACAAGAAGGGCTATGAGGTTCGCCTGGTGGTCAGGACCCGCGCCGAGTTGCTGAAGATCCGCGGACTCTTGCGTCAGGTCGGTCTCAATCCCGCCGCGACTTATGTCAAGCGTAACCAGATCGTTCAGCCCGTCTACGGCAAATCCGCGGTGGAGTGGTTCTTGTCTACTTCCCTCGAGTGAACCTCAACGAAGGTCATGCTCCCGCACATCGAGGATTTGGGCCGATTGTCCTTGTAGTTCAATTCGGAGCTTGATGGCCCTTTGAGCCGTCAACCCTGTGTTTGTCATGGTTGCCTCTTCATCCAGAGGAAGCAAGGCGGTCAAGTGGCCGTCGGACAGGCCGGCCTTGAGGGTGTAGCCGCCCGATGACGGCTCCAGCGTTGCCCAAAGCTCTTCTTTGCCTTGGATTCTCCGAGGTCGGTAGAGCGTGACGAACTCCATGTGGTCCTGCTTATCGCTCGTCTTGGCTGTCAGGTGCCACTCGCGGAGCTTGATGCGATCGCGGGGATTCGGGTCGTATTCGTTGGTCTGGGTGAACGTGAGCTTCTGGGGCGTCAGGAAGGCGATGTCGCAGGTCACGTCGCCGTTTTGGGTTGTGATGTTCTGCTGATCGCGGATCTCGAACTGGTTGACCGCGTGGAGCCAGTATTCGTAGGTCGAGGGCTCGCTGGCTTTCAGGCGGTCGTAGATCACGATCAGGTCGGGCTTGACGAACAGGATCGCCCGCTTGAATCGCTGGACCGGCGGGCCGTAGGAGTCGCTCGCGTCTCCGATGACCGCGTCGACCTGCGGGGTCGTCAGGAATGCGGTAATCCGGCCCTGGGCGCCGACTGTGTGCTTCTTCTGGCCTTGGCCGTTGATCGTGATGCAGTTGGTCGAGCGGGTGGTCCACATCCAGTTCTGATGGTGGTCGCTGCCGTAGATGTCGCGGTACCCCGAGCCGATCAGCATGCGTTGGCCGAAGGCCCAGAGCAGGAAAGAGTTGTTCGATTCGTAGCCGTGCGACTGCGTGCCGAAGGGGCTCGACTTCAAGACCACCTGCACGCTGTCGTCCGCGTTCGTGAGGTTCGTGTTGAGATAGGCCTGGCCGGTGCCCTCGAAGAGTCGCGACGCAGGCAGGTCGTTCGGTGCCTTGGGCTGAACCTTGGGCAATTGGCCACGGATGAAGCCGACGTAGCCGCCCGTGGGGACCGGGCCGCCGTGCTGATCGACGTACCATCTCCAGTAGGGGTTCTGCGCCTGGGCCGCCAGGATGCTCATCAGCGGGACGTTTGACTTCGAGGTCTTGTTCGCGGCCAGGTCGCCGAAGCCGCCGTCCGCCTTGCCCGGCGGCATCAGGTACATCGCGTAATAGCCCACCTTCGAGAAGAAGGGCTTGTCGTAGGCGTCGATGCCCATCGCCTCCCGCATGACGTCCGCCCACCACGTGAAGCGACTGAGATAGCTGGCCCAGTACGAGGAGCCCTCGTGCCAGCCGCCGTCTTCGTCGCTCCAGACCGGATAGACGTTGAAGAACACGTTCGTGGCGAACCACACCCAGTCCTCGGCTCCTTCGACCTCGCCCAGAAAGGCGATGCCGATTTCGCCGAGTTTGTGCCAGGCTCGGTTGGAGTGGCTGGCGTAGGGTTGCCAGAGGTGTCGCGGGCACAGGTGGCTGTACATCTCGTCGCCGCGGATCTTCATCACCTTGCGGCAGAGGGACTTCTCGTCGTCCGTCAGCAGGTCATTGACGAACGTGTAGGTTCGCGAGAACAGGTAATTGTAGGGCATGCCCGCTTCATCGTTGTAGCGGTACCCGGTGCTGCCCTTGGGGTCCCACTTGGCGCATTCGAGCAGGATTCGACGGGCCTCCTGGCCATATTTGTCCTGGCCGCCGAGCAGGCGGGTGAAGGCCAGCGTCGCGGCGCTGTCGAGGGCCTTGATCGTGTACGTCCGATTGCCCCACCAGATTTCCCGCCATTCCTCGCTCTTGGTCTCCATCCCCGGCGGATACTTCGGCGGCTCCTGCGTCGAGGGCGGATTCGCCAGAATCTTGTCGCACTCCTTCACGAGAGCGGCATATTGGCCCTGCAACTCCCCGCGAGCCAGTCCCCGCAGCCGGTCCAGATTCTCGGGTCGCAGGAAGAGTCGCGGGTGTGTCTTGGGGATTCTCGCCGTCAATTCGCTTCGCTCGGGCAGCGGCATCGACACGGCGTTCCGCGCAATGGTGAAGCTGCGTGCCCGGCTCCACGCCGTGACCTGCCCCTGCGAGTCTCTTCCGCGATATCGCCAGAAGTAGCCCCCCGGACCGAAAGTCCTCGGCGGGCAGTGGACGTTGAACTCGATTCCCTCGCCCCTGTACACGACGCTCGCGAAATCGGCGTCGCGGGCGCACTCGATCTCCCACGTCAAGCGCTGCTGCGGCCGCCAACTGAAACTCGGCGGGTCTGTCTGCGAGACTGCCCCCGTCTCGGGTCGATAGCCCCACGTACCGGGCTCGGCCGGCCGCTGATCGAGTTGCAGCGATTGTGCATCCGCCGAGTGAAGCAGGGCCAGGGAAAGAACCAAAGCGATCTGCAGAGGACCACCAGCAGCGACCTGCGAGCGGCTGTTCATCTTGTCATGCTGAACGGAGTGAAGCATCTGACCCTCGGGTGAAATGTCAATCTCGATAGTATCGTCGTGTTCGCCGGCCAGGTCCTTCGTTTCGCTCGGGAGGACAGATCGGGACGGGCCGGCAAGCGAATCAATGTTTCTTGTCGAGTTCATGTTGCAGCATGGCCTCATAGAGGGTCAGTTGGATGTCGAGGATCTGCTCGAACGTCACCGGGCATCCGTCGGACAGGCCGTGGGGACATTCGAACGTGAAGCTGCCGGCCCCGCAGACGTGGTGCAGAGCGCTGGTCAGATTGAAGGACTCGGGGTTCTTGCCGCCCTCGGGACGCGCCTCGAAAGGACTGTCATGAGGGAGATTTCGCTTGTCCAGAAGGGCATAGTATTCCGCAGCCAGCGAGCGGATGTCCTGCTGGACCTCGGTGGGAACATACGCCGGACGAAGCAGGGCGGGCGCCGGCTCGTGGCTGTGCAGCGAGACGACCAGGTCGGGTCCTTCCTCGATGGCGACCTTCAGGATCGCCGGCGCCTCAGGCCCCATCGGCGTGAAGAACTCGTCGTGCATCGGATTGATGCCGGCGTCGTTGAAGTAACCGCCGAGGAAGCCGACGTTGTCGCCGGTCATCGGATGTTGGCGCTTGCAGCCGGGCCAGCCGCAGAGCGTGTCGTCCTTCCACGTCCCCTGGCCCCAGAATCGCAGGTCTTCGCCCGTCATTCCCTGCAAGGACCGCGGCTCGAAGCGCGCGACGCCGTCCGGATTGCCCGCCGGGATGATCAGGAGGCGGCACCGGTCGCCGAGTTGTCGCAACGAGGTCTGGTCCTTGCCTCGCAGGTCCTTGCCCGTCTCCATGATTCGGATCAGGTTGACCAGTCCGGTGAGCGACTCGACCTCGTGGCCGTGAACCGGGCCGACGAAGAACACCACGGGTTTCTTCCGGGCCGCTTTGTCCATGTAGGCGGACGGCTCGCGGGCCCCGATGGCCGAGTTGTAGTTCGCCAGATGCGTGACCGGCTCCTTCTGGCCATACGAGACCAGATGCATCGGACGCCCGCCCGGCGTGATGCCAATCGCCGTTGCCCGGCCTCGATTGAGGCTCTCCAGGCGAGAGGTCAGCCCGTTGAGGTCGCCGACCCAGAAGTCCGGCAACTGCCTCTGAGGAATTCTCGCCTTTGCTTCGGCATAGGTCATCCGCTTGCCGGCCGCTTCCGCACCATGCGGCGGCAGGCAGATCGCAACGAGAGAAACAACACACGCCAGCCGAAGTGCACGCCGATTCATGTTCACCTCCGATGCCAATCAGTTGCAGGTTGACTCAGCCCAGCAGCTTCTGCTCCCACCATTTGAGGTAACCCTCGTCGGAGATGGTGGGGGACAGGTCGCGTTTTTCCATCGACTCGATGAAGTTCATGGCCATCTCGTTCTGGGCCCGCTCGACGACCTTCGGGTCTTCCGACGTTTCGCCCTGGTCGCCGGTGGCTTTGATCCACTCGTCGAGCACCCGGCCGTGCTTTTGCAGGGCCTTTCTGTGCTTGCGATCCTCGGCGAGGTTGCGCAGTTCGTACGGGTCCTGCTGCAAGTCGTAGAATTCCTCGCGGGGCCGGGTCGGGGCCATGAATCTGGCCTGCTCCGGCGTGAGCTTGCCTTGCTTTTGCAGGACCTGCATCACCGTCAAGGCCGGGTACTGGAGTTTCTTGTAGGCGTTGAACTGGGCATACGGTTTGTCCGGGTGGTAATTGCGGATGTACTTGTACCGCTTCGAGCGGGCGCAGCGGATGCGGTCGACCGTGCCGTCGCAGCGGTCTCGGGCCGCGAAGACGTACTCGCGGGTCCGCTTCTTGGCGCCCAGAATGTTGTAGCCCTGCAGGTGCTCGGGAGGCTCGACTCCGAGCGCCGCCAGGAGCGTCGGGACCAGGTCCACCGTGCTGACGAGATCGTCCACGACCGTCCCCGGCTCGATCCGGCCGGGCCAGCGGACGATCATCGGCACGCGAATCCCGCCTTCGTAGAGCCACTGCTTGCAGCGGACGTGCGGCCGGCCGTTGTCGCCGAAGTAGACGATGATCGTGTTCTCGAGTTCGCCTTCTTTCTGGAGCCACTGCAGAGCGACGCCGATTTCCGCGTCGAGGACCTGCATCGACTCCAGATAGTTGGCCCAATCGCGCCGGGTGACCGGATGATCCGGATAGTAGGGGGGCAGTTCGACTTTGGCGGGGTCGATGGGATTGTTCTTGTCCCGTCTGAAGTCCCGGTGCGTCATGGCGAAGTTGATCTGGGCGAAGAAGGGCTGCCTGGGTTTTCGCTCGGACCAGTCGGTGCCGTCGAAGGGCGGCGCGCTCGGCGTGAAGTTCCAATCGGTCTTGCCTGCCTTCTTGTAGCTCAGGCCCGCGCAGTTGCTGGTGAAGTAGCCGAGCCGGCGGAAGTAGTCGGTGATGACGGTCGCCGGGGGCGGGAGCCTGTAGCCGTCGTCGCGATGACTGCGGTGATGGTGCGCGCCGATGCTGGTCTGGTACATCCCGGTCATGAAGCACGAGCGGGACGCCGAACAGACGGGAGCCGTGACGAAGGCGTTCGTGAACCGGGCCCCTTCGGCCGCGAGCTTGTCGATGTTGGGCGTCTTGACCAGCGTGGTCCCGTAGCAGGCGATGTCGGGCGATGTATCCTCCGAGATCAGCCAGAGGATGTTGGGGCGATCCTGCCGGCGCAGGACTTTGCGGGCCTTCTTCGATTTGGTTTGGGTCGCGCAGCCGGACAGCATCGCCGCCGTACTGCAGCCGACCGTCTTGAGGAAGTCGCGGCGTCTCATCCGTGAAACCCTTTGAATGGACTATCTACAATTTGCGATTGACTATGTGAACAGCGAGCCGATCAGGTCCGTGAGCTTCGCGATGTTGTGCCTGGCGCAGTAGGCGCGGATTCCTTCGATGACCTGGATCGCCGTCGTGGGCTCTATGAAGCTGGCGGTGCCGATCGCGACCGCCGAGGCGCCGGCGATGAGGAACTCGATGGCGTCGGAGGCCGTGCGGATGCCGCCCAGGCCGAGGATCGGAATGCCCGCGCTGCGGGTCACTTCGCTGTAGACCTTGCTCACGAGGTAGACGGCCATGGGTTTGACCGCCGGGCCGGAGAGGCCGCCGGTCCGGTTGGCCAGGACGGGTCTTCGCGTCTCGATGTCGATGACCATCGCGGTGAAGGTGTTGATCAGGCTCAGGGCGTCCGCGCCGCCCTCGACCGCGGCGCGGGCGGTGGCGCTGATGTCCGTCACGGTCGGCGAGAGCTTCACGATGAGCGTCTTTTCGCCCGCGGCTCTGCGGACCGCGGCGGTGATCTCGGCGACCTGGCACGGGTCCCGGCCGAAGCTGATGCCGCCTTTGGCCACGTTCGGGCAACTGATGTTCAGCTCGAAGCCCGCGATGGCCTTCTCCTGGGCCAGACGCTCGGTGACCGCGACGTAGTCCTCGATCCGCTCGCCGGCGACGTTCACGAACACCGGCACGGTCATCTCCGCGATGATCGGCAGTTTCTCGGCCAGGAAGCGGTCGAGTCCGACGTTCGCCAGACCGATGGCGTTGAGCATGCCGGCGTCGGTCTCGACGATCCGCGGCGTGCGGTTGCCCCTGCGCGGCTTGAGCGTGATGCTCTTGGTGATGAACCCGCCCAGCGCGTTGACGTCCATGAAATCGCCCAACTCATCGCCGTACCCGCAGGTTCCGGAGGCCGTAAACACAGGATTCGCCAGGCGAAGCCCCGCAAAATCCACCGAGATGTCTGCTACTGTTCTTGTCACGGCTTTCTTAAACTCCACTCTCAGGCCTATCGCTCCAGGGCCTTGAGCACTTCTGCTTCGTCCACGGTCCTGCTGGTTTGTCCTTCCTGAATTGCCTTGACCAATCCGACTTCTTCGATGACTTCGGCGAGTGCGTCATAGAGGACCTGGTTTCTCTCTTCGAGCAACTCGATCAAGGTTTGTTTCAGCAAGGTCTTCAACTCGTTCTTATCAATGCCCATCGAGCTCATGTGCAATTCCTGCTCGCTATGTCACCGTTCTTCGCCGAACACGACCTCTCTTGCGTCGAAGACCGGGCCGTCCTGGCAACAGAGTTTGTAGACCGTCTCCTGCGAGCCCTCGACTTTGCACTCCACCGCGCAGCTCTGGCACAGGCCGATGCCGCAGGCCATCCGTCGCTCCATGCTCACCTGGCAATCGATGTTCCGCTCTCCAGCCAGACGGGCGACGGCCGCCAGCATGGGCTCGGGTCCGCAAGCATAGACCACGGTCCCGGCGCCAGACCAGTCCTTCTCTTCGTCGAGCCACTTGGCCAGGCGGTCGGTGACGAAGCCCCAGTGACCCGCGGAACCGTCGTCGGTGGCCACGGCCGAAGAGATGCCGTACTTGGCGAAGGCCGGGAGGAAGGGGCCGACCTCGGACGGGATTTCGCCCAGATCGCCCTCGAACGGCAGTGCGTCGATGCTCTTGGCCCCCACGAAGGCGATGATCTTCAGTTCGGGATACGCCGTCGACAGGTGCTTGGCCAGGCAACGAATCGGGGGGATTCCCATGCCGCCCGCGACCAGCAGGGCCAGTTTCTTGTTCCTGGGCATGGAGAAGCCGTTGCCCAGAGGTCCGATGATGCTCGCGGAATCGCCGGCCGCCAGGGTGGTCAGACGCACCGACGCCGGCCCGAGCACGCAGTAGAGCAGCTCGGCCGTCGTTCTGCCGATCTCGGCGGTCACATCCGCGAAGCTGAAAGGCCGTCGCAGGATGACGTTGCGTTTGCAGGCGTCGCGCAGGTGCGCCGGGATCCGGTCCTCGGGCGGCAGACCGACCTGGGATACGTCGATCTGGAGGAACTGTCCCGGCTGAAATCCCGCGAAGGCCCTGGCGCCGTCGCCGGTGAATTCCAGGTCCATCCGCCAGAAGCATTCGCCGATCTTGCGGTTGGACAGAACCGTCGCGGCGAAGTTTCCTTTTTGTGTCGTCGTGTGGCTCAAAGGACGCCCTCATACAGTCGAACGCCATCCACCACTTTACAGACGTGGGCGGCGTATTTGTTCGCGAAAGCGGGCCGGCTTCGCGGATACGCGGCGTCGACCGCCTGCTTGACCGCTTCGACGCTCTCGGCCCGGACCAGTGCGCCGGAGGCGCCCTTGTCGCCGCCGCCGAGCATGCGTTCGCCGAGCACGCCGGGGACCGTGCGGACGACGTCGCACATCGTTTCAAGTTCCGGCCCGGAGATCTTGTAGTCGTCGCGCAGACCGAGCCCGTCCCGGCGGAAGATCGCGCCCACCTTTTCTACGTCGCCGGATCGCCATGCGTCCATCATTTGATAGAACCGCTGCTGGGCGTGATAGATGTAGTTGAGTCGGTCGCAGAGGTCCGCGTGGCTGCGGCCGAACTGGTCCATGATTTTCTTGTACATCGCCTCGTCTTTGACGTCGGCCAGGCAGGTGATCTTGTAGCCGGCCTTCTGAAGGATGCCGACCAGTTCTTCGCACTGCCTTCGCCGCACGGCGTACGTCGCCTTCTCCAGGCCCGGCCGGTCGGTGCCGGTGTCGAGGACCACGATGCGGAAATCGATCGCTCCCTTGCCGATGGGCACGTACTCGATCGAGCGGTCCTTTGGATTATAGTAGGTTCCCATGCCCTCTCTGGCGAACAGGACCATGGTTTGATCCAGCTTGCCGCAGGGGGAGCCGATGTAGTCGTTCTCGACCGCCTGGGCGAGATCGACGATCTGCATAGGAGTTTGAAGTTTCAAGTTCGAAGTGTGAAGTTTGGAGGCTCCGCCCTCGGCGCTTGAAACTTGACACTTCAAACTTGGAACCTCCACGCCATTGGCGTCGAAGAGCGAGAGGATCAGGTTGATGCACAGGGAGGCCGAGCGGCTCATGCCGCCGCCGGGGATGTTGCCGAAGAGCACCGCGTCGATGCCTTGTTTGAGATGGAAGCCCTCGCGCTTCAGGATGTGGTCGATGCCGTAGGGGAAGCGGCCCCAGGTGTCGGCGATGGCCGCGGACTTGGGGGCAGGGACGTTGCCGATCGTGTACTCGACGACGCCGTCGGCGGGGAAGTTGCCGCTGAAGAGCCGGACTTTCTTGGTGCCGTTGGGCTTGTAGGCCATCCAGATGAAGCGGTCGGTCCCGACGCCGAAGAGTTCGGTGCCGTTGTAGTCGCCGTGCTCGACGCCCAGGCAGAACCGCGACGAAGTCCGCCGCAGCTTGCCGCCGGCAATGTCGATCTGGTTCTCCTTCGCCAACTGGCGGAGCTTCTCCACCGCTGCCTGGTCTTCCCTTGCCAACTCCATCCCGACCTCTGCACAAAAGGTTCATCCGTCGCACGCACCGTCACAACGGCGCTGACTATAGTCCAAGCTGGCCGGGCTATCAAGCCCCAAATCGAGGCGTGCGGCCGTTCTTGCGGTTTCCTCGGAGTCGGGGCGTCCCGCGGAATTCGAGGGGTGCGTTTATCGCTTTGGGGATACCAGCGGAGAGGGGCAGAGGCGTGAAGCGGGTCTCGTGAAGCGTGAGACGGATTAGGTGAAGCGCTGCCAGAAGAGCCTCTCTTCGCTGGTGGACGGTCCGCGTTTCGTGTCGGGCCTTTCCCTCTCTCCCCGCGGGTATCCCTAACGCGCCAAACGCACGGCGCGAACGTGGCCGGCCGATCGCGTGCCCGCGAGAACTCCGTCAAAGGAAGCGACGGACTGATCCGGATTCCGCCGCCCTTGGCCCGGAGGGCCGCCTCGCGTTCGGATGGGAGCACCGCTTCACAGCGGGGCGGCGGGCATCTTCCGCCTCTTGCCAGCAGCATGAAAGGCGTGCTTCGCACGCGTGGCTGGTGCCCCGTGACCGGTGGCCCGGATCACGAGTCACGGGGCACGAGTCACCGTTTCATGCCATTGGCGAAAAGCGAAAAATGTCCCTTGCACGACCGTTTCGGGCGTGCCCCCCACGCGGTTCTTCATGGCGGAGAGCCTGCACAGACACTCATGCACCCGCCCGCGGGATTCCTCGATGTTCTCATTGACCCTCCGGCAGGAATGGCTTAAGATCTGGGTCACGTGTGAAGGGGAATTTGATGCAGGCGGCAGTCTAGCTTCCATAACACAGGCCTGGTGGACGGGCTTTGACAAGGAGGCTTCTGCGACCAACCGGAGCAGCACGATGAACGAGTATGAAATCGTCGACACCAACGCCGACAACATCGGCGACTGTGGTGTCTGCCGCTACAAGAGCGACAAGAACGAAGGACGTCGTCGCAAGTTGGATTGGCTCAAGAAGCACTACGCGGAAGGCTTGAGGTTCAAGGTGCTCCGCTCACGCGAATTCGGCGATATCGGGATGATCGAGTACGCCCCCGGCAGTCATGCGTGGAGACCCGTCGAAGCGGAGGGTTACCTTGTCATCCATTGCCTGATGGTCGATAGCGAGCACCAGGGGAAAGGACTCGGTGCTCTCTTGCTGGATAGTTGCCTGAGGGATGCGAAGAAGAGCAAGTGCCGAGGGGTCGCTGTGGTGACCAGTTCCGACAGCTTCATGGCCGCAAGCGATTTGTTCATCAAGGTGGGTTTTGTCTCGGTGGACCGCATTCCTCCCTATGAACTGCTTGTCAAGAAGCTCAAGAAGGGAGCCCCTGATCCTCGTTTCATCGTCGAAAGGGAGCGAGCACTGAAGAGGTACAAGAAGGGGCTCACGATCCTGGCTGCCGATCAGTGCCCTATGGTTGCCAAGTGTGTGAAGGATATTGCGGAGGCGTCCCGAGCCCTGGGGCTCAAGACGAAAGTGGTTCGCGTCAGGAGCGCCAAGCGGTCAAGGGAGCTTCCGACGCCCTATGGCGTGTTCAGCATCGTCTACGATGGAAAACTGATTGTGGAGCGCCCGGTCAGCGGAACGAGATTCAAGAACATCATGAGCAAGAACGCGGAACGACCGGATCGAACACAACTGCGGCAAGGCCGTAGCGGACGGCGTTCTCGCCGGAGCGGTTCATCCCTCACGTTAGACATCGGGACGGAACAATGAACAGAACATCGCGATACAAGGCCCTCTACGCAGCCTTGATCTTATCTCTCTGTGCCGGAGTGGCGATCGTCGTGTTGTCGACCGATGTTCATCCCATGACGCTTGTTCTTGCCGCCGGCGTCTTCCTGGTTCCCGGACGGGTTCAGGGCTACTTCTGGCGCGACTTCTTCCGGGGCCGTCGGCTGCTTGCGGAAGATCGAGCAGCCGAATCGATCACGTGCTTCACGCGCTTCCTTAAACAACTTGCGGCCAGGCCGTGGCTGAAAAAGCTGATCTGGCTGAGCTGGGGGATCTACACGCGTGACATCGCAGTGATGACGCAAACGAACCTCGGTGCGGCTCGCATGCGCCTGGGGGAACTCGACGCCGCGGAGGATCACCTGCGGGCTGCGATACAACATGACGCGCAGGCTCCGCTCCCATGGCACAATCTCGGCGTGATTCTCCAGGTGCGCGGGGAAGTCGCCTCCGCTGAGGAAGCCTTTCGCAAGGCTCGCGCGCTTGGATACTCGGCGGCCGTGTCCGACAAGCTCGTTCACGCGCTGAGCGAGGCCCTCGCGCGGTGCGAGGGCCGGGGAGTCAGCAAACAGGCAAAGGAGCCCTGATGCCTGCCAATCGCGTGTCCGCGATAACGGTCCGCCCAAGGAAGCGACGGACTGATTCGGATTCCGCCGCCCTTGGCCCGGAAGGCCGCTGCGCGTCCGGATGGGAACCACCGCTTCGCGGTGGGCGGCGGCATTTTCCGCATTGGGCCAGCAGCATGAAAGGCGTGCTTCGCACGCGTGGCTGGCAACCGGTGACCGGTGGCCCGGATCACGAGTCACGGGCCACGAATCATCGTTTCATGCCATTGGTGCAAAGCGGCAAAATGTCCCTCGCACGACCGTCTCGGGCGTGCCACCCACTGGATTCTTCGTGCCCGAGAATCTGCACAAACACCCAAACACTTGCACGCGGGATTTCGCGGCGTTCCTATTGACCCTCCGGCAGGAAGGGATTAGAATCTCGGTCACGTGTGAAGGGGAATTCGATGCAGGCGGAAGTCAGCTTCCATAACCTACGCCACCGGGCCGAGAGGGCCAAAGCCCAGATCGATGCCTTCCGGCCGCCTCTGGCCGTCAAGGAGAAGTGTCCTCAATCGTGGACTTTCCGGGGTCCGCAGCCCGGTGAACGGGCTTTGAGAAGGAGGTTCTTATGCCGATCCGCATAGCATGCCCGAATAGATGCCGGGACCCGCGACAAACCATTGTGTACCAAGGCCGTAGCGTGGTTTTGGTGGGATATCCAAAGGCGTCTTGTACGGTCTACAGTGCAAATCCCCGCATCCCATGAGGGTCCATCTAATCATTGTGCGGTATGAAGAAAGACTCACTATGAAAATGACCGTCTGCAAGCATTGCTCGACGAGAGTACTGCCCACGAACTCGGGGCAGTGTCCCTGTTGTCGAAAGGACATCGCAGGGAGCGTGGAGATTGAGGTTGAGGCTGAGGAGATTCCTGCGGAATCGCCCCAGCCGCACCTGCCCGGACAAGCTGTCTCTCTGCAAGTAAGCGTGTCACCACCTCCACCCGCCAGCAAATCGTTTGGTGGGGAGATATTGGGCACGGTCGTGCTAGTGCTTATTGTTTCCGGTTTCTTCATTTTTCGCGACATGGGCAACCCATCGGGCAAAGCAAACTACGACAAGGTGCAAGTGGGCATGTCCCTCGCGGAAGTAGAGGAGATTTTAGGCACGCGCCTTAGCATACCGGACTCAGATCGCGCACACTTCACGGGCAGCGGGAAATGGTGGGCGGTTGACTATGTTTCAGTCGTTGGTCCATTGCGAGACACAGCAATGAAGGAAATAAACGTGAAGTTCCGGGATGGCGTCGTTGTGAGCAAGTCGCGATCGGAGCATTGATGGAGCAGATGAGATGATGTGTCTCGCATTCGGGATTCCGGGGACCCATACTTAATTCCGGACGGAGAGTCGACTTGGCGGGACCAAAACGTCTACAGTGAGCCCATGGCTCGATGGGCGAGAGTTGTCGTTTCGGGCGTCGCGCACCACGTCACGCAACGTGGGAACCGACGACAGCCGACCTTTTTCCAGGAGGACGATTGCCGAGCGTATCTGGATCGGATCGAAGAGAGGTTGGGCCGTGGGGTCCGACCCGCCCAGCGCGGCCCCAAGCCAGAACACGAAGGGAATTCGGTATGGTGCCCCGCGAAATCTCCGAAATCGAAAGAGAGGATAGCACAGTGAGCACGACCAACCTGTCACCAAACACACGCGTTCCCAAGAGCGGCCTCTATTACTGCACCATGTGCAAAGAGGGCGATTCCGCCATCCGAGACGAGTTGGCCAAGTACGCGAGAGAAAAGGGCGTCGATCCGAGAATGCTGGAAGGGATATTCGGAGCTGCCGGGATCGGCCGGACCGAGTCAACGACCCGCAAGTCATTCAAGGTAGGTGACACCTTTGGCGAGTGTTCGCGGCACGGCCAAGCAACTGGCTGGACCCTCGAAAGAGAGGACGAGACACAGGCCACGTCAACGGTTCCTGAGAATCCGAAGACAGAAACGGTTCTGATGGAGTGCCCTCCGTTTCCTGGGCAAGTGGCCTGTTCTGACAACGACTGCCCATGCCCCAATACAACGATGCCTCCTGCGAAGGGGTATCTCTGGATCAAGAAGGAAATCGTTGATACACGGATGACATGCCTATCCCTGCAAGCCCTTCAGGGCTTCATGTCCATGTCCGGCGTATCGAGCATCGATGAAGTCAGAAGGCACTGCCTTCCGATCGTCGTGTGCGAACAGAGTGCCACGCGACGAGGATTGGATTTGACGGTCGCAGCGTCTGATTATTTGTCGTGGGTCAAGACCGGCAAGGTCCCTTGCCGTGCAACACCTCTTGCAGTTGCTCCCGATGCAGCCAAGAAGATGGTTTCCTCGGTGTTCTCGATGGTTGAGGGGGAAGGACTCTCGGTCACTATTGACCAAGATCGTTGTATTGGGTGCGGGCTGTGTGCAGACACTTGTCCCAGTGTTTTCAACATGAATGGCGAAGTGGCGGAGGCGCGTCGTTCCGCGATCGCGCCGGATGAACTGGCCGCCTGCCACGAGGCAACGAACTGCTGTCCCGTGGAGGCAATCGCCCTCATCGATCACACGCCCACCCCTGCCAAATCCACAGAAGTGGCCGCTTCCAAGTGTTCGGAATCAATCAAGAAGGAGCCTGTTTCTCAAACTAAGGATGAGGCACCCAATCCTGTCCCGCGCAAGAAGTGGTGGGAATTCTGGAAATAGGATCGAACCAGAGGCTCGAGGGTATCGTGTTCCGGTACGTTCCACGCGAACCCTAAGCCTCAGCGTTCGGCGCGAGCGCATCAAGTGCACACCAGCACCGACGTGATGAAAGCAAATTCTGAGCCGGAACTGAGCGTGATTGGGCCGGTTGTGGGACTGCTATCTTTGGAGATCATCTTATGATTCGATTGAATGGAGTGACCACGCGGCGTTCTTCGATGGGCGGTTGGCTGGGCGTCTTGGCGACGGTGCTCATTGCGTCGCGTGTCGCTATCGCGGCTGGGGCGGGGGTGTTCGATGTTCGCGAGTATGGGGCGGCGGGGGACGGCGCGACGCTCGATACCGCGGCGATCAACAAGGCTGTGGAGGCTTGCGCCCAGGCTGGGGGCGGGCAGGTTCGGTTCGGGCCTGGGCGGTATCTGTCGGCTACCGTGCATCTGAAGAGCCATGTCACGCTGTTTCTGGAGGCGGGGGCTGTGCTGGTCGGGGCGACGGACCCGAATTCGTATCAGCAGCCGAGGGTGCCGGACTTCATGCCGGAGGCGAGGTGGGGCAGGTGGCATCGGGCTTTGATTCTCGGGGAGGGGCTGGAGGATATCGGCATTGCCGGCGGGGGCGTCATCGACGGCAATAAGGTCTTCGACCCGCGGGGCGAGGAGCGGATGCGCGGGCCGCACACGTTCGTGTTCGTCAACTGCAAGAACGTGACGGTTCGCGACGTGTCGTTCGTGGACTCCGCCAACTACGCGATCTTCTTTCAGGTCAGCGACCACGTGGACATCCGCAACGTCAAGTTCACCGGCGGCTGGGACGGCGTCCACTGGCGCGGGGCCCCGGAGCGTCCGTGCCGGGACGTGAGCATCACCAATTGCCGGTTCTACACGGGCGACGACTGCATCGCCGGCCGGTACTGGGAGGACACGGTCATCTCCGACTGCATCATCAACTCCGCCTGCAACGGCATCCGCCTGATCGGTCCGGCCAAACGCCTGATCATCCGCGACTGCCTGTTCTACGGCCCAGGGCTCCACCCGCACCGCACGTCGAACCGCTTCAACATGCTGGCGGGCATCAACCTCCAGCCGGGGGCGTGGGACGCGACCAAGGGCGAACTCGACGACGTGTTCATCAGCGACGTCGCAATGACGAACGTGACGACGCCGTTCCATTTCATGATGAAGCCGGGCAACACCGCGGGGCGGATCACGGTTACGCGGGCCTCAGCGACCGGCGTCTACCGCGCCGCCTGCTCGGTCGAGAGCTGGGCGGAGACTCCATTCAAGGACGTGGTCTTTCGCGACGTGGACATCGAGTTCGAAGGCGGCGGGGCTGCCGACGCGGTCGCGCGCGAGGTCAAGTCTCCCGGCGTGGACGCTCGACCGCTTCCCGCCTGGGGCTTCTACGCCCGCAACGTCGAGCGGCTCACGCTGGAGGACGTCCGCCTGACCTGCAAGAAGCCCGACCTGCGGCCGGTGATGATCTGCGAGGACGTGAACGATCTGACGCTCGACGCCGTCCGATTCCCCCGATACGAGGGAGTGGCGAATCCCCTGATGCTGAAGGATGTCAAGCGAGTTCATCGCAACCCGCTCACGCCGGATTGATGTGCGGATCGGCAAGGCGAAGAAAAGTTCTTCACGGAATTGCGCGATGGTCTTGGCTTGATACCTGAGAACCGGGGACCCTGTCCTCGGCCCCCTGGCATTTTACGCTTTGGGCCGGCTGCACGAAGCGATGCTGCGCATCGGCTCGCGACGGTCTTGAGGTCCCACGACTCTCCAATGGTCATGCCATTGACGCAAAGCGGGAAATGCCGGAAGTCTGGGGGCGGAGCCTCCAGAGGAAGGAGCGTATCCGGCTGACGGATAGAGCGTGCCTGCTTCGCCGGGCTTCCCGCTGTTTTCCCCGCAATTCCGTGATGAAAGAAAAACGGCCCTTCAGATGTTCTTGAAGGGCCGTTGGTGAAGTGGCACTTGTTACTTCGGCCGATGGGCCGATCCGACGTGATGTTTTCCTGCGATCACCAGAAGATCGCGTAGAGCGCCAGCGTCAGGATCACGACGCCCGCGCCGGCCAGCTTGGCGCCGCGAGAGGTGGTCATGTCCATCTTGGGATTCGTCGGCAGGACGATCGGCTCGGGCAACGGCTTGACGAGCGTCATAACGGTCAGCACGGCCAGGATGACGCCGAAGCAGATGGCCATACGGTTGAGGAACGCGATCTGGGGTGCGGCGTACTTCAGCGTGCCGTACAGGATCGGGTTCAGGATCAGACCGACGGTTCCCGCATGACGAGGAGCGCGGTAGATCAGCAGGCCGAACAGGAAGATGGCCAGAATGCCCGGCGAGATGAACCCCTGGAACTCCTGGATGAAGGTGAAGATGCCGCCGAACTTGGGACTGTCGAGCTTCGGTGCGATGGAGATCGCGATGAGCACGAAGACCACGATGCAGATCCGCCCGCACGTGACCAGGGCGGTCTGAGAGGCGTCCTTTTTCACCTTGCGGAAGATGTCCATGGTGAAGATGGTGGAGGCTGCGTTGAGCATGGCCGCGATGGAACTGACCACCGCGCCGAACAGCGACGCCAGAACGAAGCCGAGAATGCCGTGATGCTTGGAGACGAGGTTGCGGACCAGGGTGGGGAAGGCCGCGTCGAAATCGTGTCCGACGAGTTTCTGCGAGATCTTGACGCCTTTGGCCTTGGCGGCCGCGATGAACTCGGTGTTCCTGGCGACCAGAGCGTCTGCGGTCAGAGATTCGGGCGCGGCCAGCGGAGCCTGGACCATGGTCGCGTTGTACGCCGCCATGGCGGTGGCGATGTCCGCGTTCAGTTGGGCATAGGAGGGCGTGAACTCGAAGACCATCTGCTGCTTCTGTTCGAAGGCGGCCAAGGTGTCTCTGTTCTTGCGGGCGGCTTCGGCCTGGAGGTCTTTGTGGAACAGGTTGAAGGCGAGGATGCCGGGGATGACCACCACGAACGGGATCAGGAGCTTCAGGAACGCGGCAAAGACGATGCCTTTCTGCCCCTGGGCCAGCGACTTGGAGCCCAGCGTGCGCTGCGTGATGTACTGATTGAGGCCCCAATAAAAGAAATTCGGAATCCACAGGCCGATGACCAGCGCCGACCACGGGATGGCCGGGTCCGAGAGCTGGCGGACCATGTGGAGTTTCCCTTCCGGCAGAGGGGCTTTGTTCAGCGCCATGAACCGCCCCCAGGCGCCGGTATTGGTGAGTTGGTCGGCTGTGACCTGGGGATCCGCGGCGGTCGAGACCAGGGTGGCCGGGTCGGCGCTGCCCAGAGCCTGCATCGCAAGGAACATGACGATCGCGCCTCCGATGACCAGGGCCGAACCCTGGATCAGGTCGGCCCAGGCGCAGGCCTTCAGGCCGCCCGCGAAAACGTAGACCGCGGCTGCGACGCCGATGATCCAGCAGCCGACGGTGATGTTGCCAAGGTCCAGACCCAGGATGGTCTGTCCCTGGAAGTACACGCCGACGACCTTGGCGCCGGAATAGATGACGGAGGCGGTCGGGACGCCGACGAGGATGATCATAGTGCAGATCGCCATGATCGTCCGCGCGAAGGCGTTGTATCGGTACTCCAGGAATTCGGGGATCGTGTAGATGCCGCTCTTGAGGAAGGTCGGCAGGAATAGGAAGGCCACGACGATCAGCGTGATGGCCGCCATCCATTCATAGCTGGCGATGGCCATGCCCAGCCAGTCGGCGGCCTGGCCGCTCATGCCGACGAACTGCTCGGTCGAGATGTTCGCGGCGATGAGGGAGAAACCGATCAGCCACCAGGACAGGCCTCGACCCGCGAGGAAGTAGTCTTCGCCGGTCTTCTCCTTCCGGCTCTTGACCAGGCCGATGGTCACCACGGAGACCACAAATGCGACGAATACGACGATGTCAAGAGCCGACATAGCATATCCTTTCCTTGCAGGGCTCTCCAAACGTTGAGTAATGCACGGCGAGGCATTATATCGGGTTCGGGTGGGGCTGCAACTAAATCCTTGTCTTGCCAAGGAGATAGCAAGCCAGACCGTTGACTCGATGCCCAGCCGAGTCATGACCAAGAGACCGAACATCCCGCCCAGGCGGAGGCTAAGAGACGGTTGTCTTGAACGCCTCGGGAAGGGCGTCGAGGATGTCGGTGGCCATGAGGCTGATGGGGCCGAAGCGGTTCGACGCGATATCGCCGGCCAGACCATGGATGTAGACCCCGAGGATGGTCGCGTCGAGCCGGCTCAGGCCCTGGCCCCAGAGGGCGGCGGCAACGCCGGTCAGGACGTCGCCCGAGCCGGCTGTGGCCATGCCGGGGTTGCCTGTGCTGTTCACGTAGACGTGGCAGCCGTCTGTGACGACGGTGCCCGCCCCTTTGAGGGCGACGACGGCCCCTGTCTCCCGAGCCATTCGTCCGGCGGTTTCCTGGCGATCCTTGGGCATTTCCTCCCGGAAGAGCCCCGACCAGAGCCTCTTCATCTCGCCTGGGTGCGGCGTCAGGACGATCTGTGCTCTGCATTTCCTGGGCCAATCCCGCAGCCGGCCCAGGTTGTTCAGGCCGTCGCCGTCGATGAGCAGCCGCAGTCCCTCCTGCTGCACGAGCGTCTCGACGATCGACCGCAGGCCGTCGCTCTGGCCCAGGCCCGGTCCGATCGCGACGACGTCGTTGTCCTGGACCGCGTCGAGGATCGCGTGGAGGGCTTTGACCGAGATGCGTCCTTCGCCATCTTCCGCCAGAGGAATCGTGGTGTAGCAGGGCTCGATGGCCGCGACGATCGGCAGGGCGCTTCGAGACGTGGCCACGCGGACAAGTCCCGAGCCCGCCCGCAGCGCCGACCGGCCCGCCAGAGCCGCGGCTCCGGTCATTCCCACGCTTCCGGCGATCACCAGGACGCGGCCGAACGTGCCCTTGTGACCCTCGACAGGTCGCGGCGGAAGCTCAGGAATCGCAGTGATCGCATTCATTCTCCACTCCCGAAACTCGAAATTCGAAGCACGAAACTCGAAACAAATCCAAAGCACCAAATTCAAATGACGAAAACTGCTGCCGTCCGTCGGATGAGTCGTTTGGGACCTTGAGCTTTGGTCATTTGCATTTGTTTCGGATTTCGTATTTCAGATTTTGGATTTGTCGCACTACGCGGCTCCATCGATCTTTCGGTTGATCATCGTGGCGGTGACCGCGGCGCCGAAGCCATTGTCGATGTTGACCACAGTGACGCCTGAGGCGCAGCTATTGAGCATGGTCAGAAGGGCCGAGACGCCCTGGAAGTTGGCCCCGTACCCGACGCTCGTCGGGACCGCGATGACCGGGCAACTCACCAGCCCGCCCACCACGCTGGCCAGCGCGCCTTCCATGCCGGCCACGACGATCAGCACGTTGGCTTCATTGAGCCTGGACACCGATCCGAGGAGCCGGTGCAGGCCCGCCACGCCGACGTCGCAGATCATCTCCGTCCGCTGACCCATGATCTCGGCGGTGACCTTGGCCTCCATCGCCACCGGCAGATCCGCGGTGCCGGCCGTGACGATCGGCAGCACGCTCCTGGACGAGGGGAGTTCCTTCTGCCGGAGCGTGATCGTGCGGGCCAGTTCGTCGTATTCGACGCCTGGGCACGTGCCGGCCTTGACGAGGGCCTCGAACGCCTCCCGACGGGCTCGCGTCGCCAGGACGTTGTTGCCTCGCGAGGCGAGCGATTCGAAGATGCGGACGATCTGCTCGGTGGTCTTGCTGGGGCAGAAGATCACCTCGGGGAACCCCTTGCGGAGCTGCCGATGGTGGTCCACGCGGGCGAATCCGAGGTCTTCATACGGCAGGCTTCGCAGCCTCTCCATCGCCTGATCGACGTCGACATGGCCGCCTTGGACCTGCTCCAACAGTTGTCTCAAATGTTCAGGTTGGATAGTTCTACCTCTGCATAAGTTCCGACTCTGAAGTTTCAAGTTTGAAGTGTGAAGTGTGAAGCAAGAGGCTGAGGGGCCTTTGGTTTCGCTCCTCTGCGATCTGACTTCAAACTTGAAACTTCAAACTTCACACTCTTTTTCACCCTGTCGAACTCGGTTCCAGCGTTAGCGGGGCAAACAGGCCCGCTTGGTATTTGTAGTAGGCCAGGGAAGCCACCATGACCGCATTGTCCGTGCAGTACTGCTTCGGCGCCACCAGCAGCCGACGCGGAGGCCTGCTCTTTTCGGCCATCTTCTGCATGGCCTCGCGCAGCGTGCCGTTGGCGGCGACGCCGCCGCCCATGAGAATCGTCCTGGCGCCGATCTTCTCGGCTGCCCTCTTGGTCTTCTTGACGAGCACGTCGATCACCGCGGCCTGGAACGACGCCGCGATGTCCGCGATCTGCTGCTCGGTCATGGAATCGACCTTGTCCTGCCCGTTCATGTCCTGGCCCCGACAGTGGTAGAGCACCGCGGTCTTGAGGCCGCTGAAGGAGAAATCGAGCGAGCCCTTCTCCAGCATGGACCGCGGGAAGTCGATCGCCTTGGGATCGCCTTGTTTGCCGATCCGCTCGATGACCGGCCCGCCGGGGTAGGGGAGCTTCAGGATCGTGGCGACCTTGTCGAAGGCTTCGCCTGCCGCGTCGTCGATGGTCGTGCCCAGGAGGCGAAGCTCCAGCGGCGACCTGGCTTCATAGAGGCACGTGTGCCCGCCGGAGACGATCAGGGCCACCGCCGGCAGTTCCAGGCTCTCCTCGGTGAGCATCGCCGACTGGAGGTGGGCGTGCAGATGGTTGATCGCGACGAGGGGCTTGCCCCACATGAAGCTCAGCGTCTTGGCAGCGGTCACGCCGACGACCAGGGCGATGGTCAGACCCGGCTGATTGGCCACGGCGATCGCGTCGATCCCGTCTTTGCCGACGCTCGCCCGCTCCAGGGCCTCGGTGATCACAGGGTAGATCTTCTCGATGTGCGCGCGCGAGGCGATCTCCGGCACGACCCCGCCGTACTTCTCGTGCAGCTTGGTCTGCGAAGCGACGACGGACGAAAGCACCTCGCGACCGTTGGCGACGACAGCCGCCGCCGTTTCGTCGCAGCTCGTTTCGATTCCCAGAATGTTGACGGATTTCTGTTCCATTGGTGGCCCGATCATAGTCCTGTACGGCCGAGGTGTCAATCTGTGCGGGCGGAGGGGGGCATGGGACGAATGGGACCGATGGGACGGATAGGAACTCACGGGGCAGTTGTCCTGCGTTTGTACAAACGAACCCAATCGGCCGGCGCCAGGCTCTCTCTTGGTCGGGGAATTGGGTTCGTTTGGCATGCCCGCCTCCGACGGAGACCCTGCCCAGCCGTGGTCTCCTTGATTCGTTCCTTGGAATTGGCTTCGTTTCGCAAGGTTCGCCCCACTCGACGGTCTCCCGAGTTGGGTTCGTTTCGTGTGCATCCTTGCCTTTGTCCCGGAAAGAGGGGTATCTCGGGGCAATCTCTGAGTCCCTGGGACCCCGGCGTCTCAGTAGCGGAATCATGCGGGCCGGCGGAGTTCTCCGACGCCTGCGAACCGCCCCGGCGGACCGGCAGTCATGCCTCTGCTATAGACGCTTGACGATCGCTGTTTGTTATACAAGAAACCAAAAAATGTGGCAAGAATGTGCCGTTCCAGGCGATGCAGTCTGCACAGACTCCTTTTCCTGTGAGAACTCGCGAGTCTGTGGACACGCGGGCCCGGATGGCGTAGGATGGACGGGGAGTACGGGAATGGAGTGTGGCTGCGGTTTGGAGACGACCATGAGCAGAGTGGATGACGCAGTGCAGTGTTTCTGTCGCGGAGCGGCGTGTTCGCAGGCGATCCTGGCCACCTACGGGCCTTCGGTCGGCCTGCCGGTCGAGCAGGGGATGAAACTGGCCTCGGGCTTCGCCGGCGGGATGCGTCTGGCCCAGACGTGCGGGGCGGTCACCGGGGCCTTCATGGTGCTGGGCCTCAAGTACGCCGGACCCAACTGCGACCAGCGGGACGGCCGGGAAGAGGTCTACAACGCCCTCCGCAAGTTCACCGTCGCATTCCAGGAGCGAAACCACACGGTGGTCTGCAAGGACCTGCTCGGCTGCGACATCAGCACCCCCGAGGGAGCCCAGCGCGCCATGCAGGAAGGTCTCTTTCGCAGCATTTGTCCCAGGCTTGTCCAGGACGCTGCCGAGGTCCTCGAAGAGATGCTCTGACAGCCCAGTGGACGGGCTTTCCCGATGGACGACCCTCTGTCGGCGTGATAGAATCCGCCCGCATGTGCAGGAGAAAAATCGATACTTTCTTTCGGAGGTGCATACGGATGGCACGAAACTTGATGTCCCTGGCGGTTCTGGCGATTCTGTTGGGCGGCTGCATCAGCGTCCATGAGACCCAGCGGGTCTGCGATCAGCCCGTGGGCACGACGTGTCCGGCAACCGTCGGGGCGAGCAGACCCGCCCGGGTGCTTCGGCACGTCGTTCTCTTCCAATTCCAGGAGGGGACGCCCGCCGCGGAGATCCGCAAGGTCGAGAACGCCTTCAACGCGCTGCCCAGCAAGATCTCGCAGATCTACGCGTTCGAGTGGGGCACCGACGTCAGCACGGAGAATCTGCATAAGGGGTTCACGCATTGCTTCGTGGTGAGCTTCCTGAGCGAGGCCGATCGGGACACGTACGCCACGCACCCGGCCCACGTCGAGTTCGCCGGCTCGCTCAAGCCGGTCCTGGGCGACGTGATGGTCGTCGACTACTGGGCGGACTGACCCGATGCGGATCATTGCCGGCGCCAGGCGAGGAATGAAGCTGTTGATCCCGGACACTCGGGAAACCCGCCCGATCACCGACCGGGTCAAAGAGTCCCTGTTCATGGTCCTCCAGAACTACGATCTGCTGGCGGGCGCGAGGGTCGCGGACCTGTTCTGCGGAGTGGGCTCCCTGGGCCTGGAGGCGATCAGCCGCGGGGCGGCCTTTGCGACCTTCGTCGAGAAGAGTCCTGAGATCGCGGACGTCCTCGAGAAAAACATTGCCAAGGCCGCGTTCGAGAAGCAGTCTCGCGTGGTGCGGGCCAGCGCCTTCAGCGTCGGAGCGCCGCTCGGGCCGGGAGGCGAGCGGCACGATCTGGTCTTTCTCGATCCGCCCTATGCGATGACGCGGGAGGTGGGACCGGGCTCGTCGCTGGCCGATCTGCTGCGAATCCTCCAGGACCAGGTGGTCCCTCGGGGGGTGGTGGTCGTTCGGACCGAGCGGGACAACCAGCCTCTGGACGAATATGGACCCTTCCGCGCAGTGGATCGAAGGGACTGGGGCACGATGTCCGTCGTTCTGTTGCAGGCGGCCGGTTCCTGAAAAAGGGGCGTCAGGTCTACTAGCGATGAGCAACAAGCAAGCGGCGATTGAAGTCATTGAGCGGCTCCAGGAACGCGGCTTCCAGGCTTTGCTGGCGGGCGGCTGCGTTCGAGACATGCTGTTGGGCCGGCCGGCCAAGGATTACGACGTCGCGACGAACGCCCAGCCGGCGGACGTGATGAGGTTGTTCTCTCGCACGCTCAAGGTCGGCGCCAAGTTCGGCGTGGTGATCGTCCTGATCCGCAAGCAGCAGGTGGAGGTCGCGACGTTCCGGTCGGAGGCCGGGTACGAGGACGGGCGACATCCCACGGAGGTCCGATTCACCACGCCCGCCGAGGACGCCGGTCGTCGCGATTTCACGATCAACGGCATGTTCTACGATCCGCTGGCAGAGCAGGTCATCGACTACGTCGAGGGCCAGGCCGATCTCGCCAGACGGATCCTCCGCACGATCGGCAGTCCCGAGGAACGCTTCGGCGAGGACTACCTTCGAATGCTTCGTGCGGTGCGGTTCTCGACTCGACTGGAGTTCGCCATCGAGCCTGAGACCTACGCAGCCATCGGCCGCAACGCGGCCAAGATCGCGCGGATCAGCGGCGAGCGGATCGCGGTGGAGTTGGAGGGAATCCTGGTCCATCCGAACCGCGCCCGAGGAGCGGCCATGCTGTTCGAGACGGGCCTGGCCCAGGTGATCTTCCCAGGGTTCGATGGCGAACAGGCCCGTCAGGCGATCGCGGTCCTGGGTCGGCTGCGAAAGACCGTGGGGTTCCCGCTGTCGCTGGCGGCCTTGTTCTCGGGGTGTCCCGCTTCGTTTGCCACAGAGCGCTGCGAGATCCTCAAGCTCAGCAACAAGCAAGCGCGCCACCTGGAGTTCCTGCTCGCCCATCGGGGCGACCTGCTCGATCCCGCCATGTCCCTGGCCCAGCTCAAGAGACTCCTGGCGGAACCATACTTTGAGGATCTGTACGAGCTGGAGCGGGCGATTCAGAAAGCCTTGGATTCCAGGCGGGATCTGGCCCAACTGGGCAAACTCCGCCGATGGGTCCGCGACCTCGGCAACGTCGACGTCAAACCCAAGCCGGTCCTGAACGGCCACGATCTGATGCGGCTCGGCGCGGTGGCGGGGCCGAGTCTCGGGCAGTTGGCGCTGGAGCTGTACACCGCTCAGCTCGAAGGCGACGTAGCGACCCGCGAGCAGGCCGAACGATGGGTCGCAGACTGGCTCGGACGGCATCGTGCTGCGCAGTGATCGATCCGTTCACGCAGGGATCGCGGGAATCCTCACCCGCGAGCCGCACTGGGGACATTTGCCGGTCTTGCCTGCGTATTGGACGGGCGCCTTGATCTTCCTGCCGCAGGCGCAGGCGAATCGAATCGAAAGGTCGCGGCGGGGCTGCGTGTGCGCGGGTTCCGCGGCCGGACCGAAGAAGTCGCTCTTGTGGGGAATCACCACGTGTTGCCCGCAGGAGGCGCAGCGGATGGTCCTGCCTGCGTACTGACGCGGCACGGCGACGTCTTTGCCGCACGCGCAGGCGGTGCGAATGACTTCGTTTGCTCGCGGAGCGGTCCGGGGGGCGGTTGGCTTGACCTCCGGCAACGGGATCGATTCGAGGGCCGGCGGCTTCGGGGGCGGGCCTTCCTCGGGTTTGACGCCAGGCAGACCGGGCTTCATGTAGATGTCGTCCAGAGGGCTCGGTTGTTCTGGATTCCTCCATCGGCGCCACGCCTGGAGCAGCGACTCTTCGTATCGTTCCATGGTGATCCAGCCTTTGTAGCACATCAGCATGGCGATGCCGAATCCCGAGGCGAATCCGCCGAGGTGTGCGAAGTAGGCGACGTGATTGTCGCCTCCGGTGGCAGCGCCGAGGACATCCCAGGCGAGCCACAGGAGGATCATCCAGATGCTGCTGACCGCGAAGGTTCGCACGTAGGGCACGATGAACCAGAATGCGAGCAGGCACGAGATCTCGTTCTCGTAGAACAGCACCAGGTACATGCCGACGACGCCGTTGATTGCGCCGCTGGCCCCGACCGCGTTGCCGCCGGAGAACAGCACGTGGGCGGCGCCGGACGTCGCGCCCAGGAGGATATACAGCAGGAGGTATCGAAAGTTGCCGATCTTGGCACAGACCGCGTTGCCGAAGAGCCACAGGAACAGCATGTTCCCGAGCAGATGGAGGATGCCGGCGTGCAGCCACATATGTCCCAGGAGCCCTTTGAGTCCCCAGCCGGTCAGCATCCAGGTGTTGGTCATCCCGATCGTTCCGAAATCGGGCAGCAACTTCGACAGCCCGAGGATCGCCAGGTTCTCCTCGCCATAGATCCTGGCCAGATCCGGCACCTGCAGCGCGAAGACGCAGACCGTCGCCAGGATGATCAGCCAGTTCACCACCGGCCATCGCTCCTGGGGGACATCCACTTCGTACGGCACCAGAATGAACATCGTCCATCGTCCTCTCGAAACTACGCATCTGCGATCAAGAGCATTCTACCCAGGAAGCCCCCGAACTGCACGCGTCGGGACGGTCTTCTTGCGGGATAGACGCATTGCGGTGCGGATTCTTCAGCATTTCTGTGCCTTGCGGAGGATTCTGCCGGTCGGATCGAGGAGCAGAGCAGGATATCTTTGGTGTTGGTCGGGTATTGTGCTAAAATGACAAGAGTGATGGTTTCACGGATTCTGTCGTCGCGGCGGCCGCATTCTCGTATTGGTGTTGGAGTGAGGAAAAGCAATGGAGTCCAGAGGGTTTCGAGGTTCTCTCCTGTCGGCATTCCTCTTCGGGTGTCTATGCCTTCTTCAGGCGAACTCGTGTCCGGCGGCGGATGCTCCGGTCGTTGTCAATGAGCTGATGGCCTCGAACCTCTCGTCTGTCGCGGACCCGCAGGGCCAGTACGACGACTGGATCGAACTGTACAACGCGGGGGATTCGCCTGTGGACGTGGGGGGCTTCTATCTGACGGATAACGCATCCGAGCCGCGCAAATGGCGGATCCCGATGGGCGATCCCGCTGTGACCACGATCCCGGCCAAGGGATTCCTGGTGATCTGGGCCGATGGCGACACGACAGACCCGGGTTTGCACGCGAGCTTCAGTCTCAGCGCGCAGGGGGACGAGGTCTCGCTGTTCCATTCCGATGGCGTCACGCGGCTGGATCGCGTCGTGTTCGGCCCGCAGGCCCAGAACGTCTCCTACGGCCGCCATCCGGACGGCGTGGGCGAGTGGAAACTCCTGGTCCTGCCCACGCCGGGGGAGGCCAATCTGGGCGTCTCCGTCGGCGTCGTCGCGGACGTGCAGTTTTCGCATCCACGCGGTTTCTACACCAACGGATTCGCTCTGGAACTGACGACCGCCACGGAAGGGGCCACGATCTACTATTCGCTCGACGGCCGCGATCCGCTCGTCCCGGGCGCTCGGGGCGTGTCGGGAACGAAGTACACCGACCCGATCCCGATCACGCGGACGACCGTCGTGCGCGCGGGCGCCGTCAAGACAGCCTGGCTCTCCTCCCAGACATCGGCGCACAGCTACATCTTTCTGGATCAGGTCATTCGCCAATCCGCGCAGCCGGAGGGCTTCCCCGCCACCTGGGGCGGCCGGTCGGCGGATTACGCCATGGACTCCCGCGTCGTGGACGATCCGGCGTATCGCGACGAGATCCGCGAAAACCTCAAGTCCACCCCATCGATCTCTATCGCCGTCGCCAACTCCGACTTCTTCGAAGGCACCGGAATCTACGCCAACCCCATGATGAGCGGGCTTCAGTCGGAGCGGCCGGCGTCCATCGAGTGGATCGATCCGAATACCGGCGAGAGCTTCTGCATCAACGCCGGGATTCGCATCCACGGCGGACCCTACAGTCGCAGCGGCAATCCGAAAAATGCGTTTCGCCTGAACTTCCGGGCCGAGTATGGCCGGTCCCGGCTGGAGTTTCCGCTGTTCCCCGACAGCGAGGTCGAGTCGTTCGACACGCTGGCCCTGCGGTCGATCTGGAACTACTCCTGGACCGGCGACAGCGGCATGAGCGGGGCACGGAACGCCGACTATCTGCGGGACGCCTTCGCGAGGGACACCGTGCGGGACATGGGACGCCTGGCCCCTCACGGCAGGCCCGTCCAGGTCTACATCAACGGCCTTTACTGGGGCATGTACATCGTGACCGAACGCCCGACAGAGGATTTTGCCGCCGACCACCTCGGCGGGAAGGAGAAGGACTACGACATTCTGGAGGCCCCCAGCGGCACCGGGAGCAGCACCACGATGGACGTCGTCGCCGGCGGCCCGTCGGGTCCGAACGCCTGGAACGCTCTGTTCGCCCTGGCGGGCGGAAACCTGTCCTCCTCCCAGGCCTATCGGGACATTCAGTCTTACATCGACGTGCCCACGATGATCGACTACATGCTGATGATCTACTATGTGGGGAGCCGGGATGCGCCGGTCTTTCTGGGGGATTCCCGCACGCCTCGCAACTTCTACGCGATCCGGACGCGGGAACCCGCCAGCCCCTTCATCATCATCCCCTGGGACACCGAGTGGGCCCTGGAGTACCCCAACGACAATCGCGTGAACGTGGTCGGGGTGTGGAATCCCCATTACCTGATGGACCGTTTGGCGGCCAACGCGGATTTCCGCGTGCTCCTGGCCGATCGCATCTATCGGCACTTCTACAACGACGGAGTCCTGACCCGCCGGAAGACGACCGAACGTTACCTGGCCCGCGCCGACGAGATGGCCGGCGCGATCGTGGGGGAATCCGCCCGATGGGGCGACGTGAAGCGACCTTCTCAGCCGTACACCCGCCAGGATTGGGAGACCGAGGTGAACCGGCTCGTGACGCAGTACTTCTCGGGCCGGACCGAAACCGTCCTGGGCCAGTTGAGGTCCCGCGGCTGGTATCCCTCGGTCGAAGCGCCGGTCTTCCAGATCAATGGCAAAGACCAGCACGGCGGGGCGACGCCTTCGCAGGCTCTGTTGGGCATGACCAAGTCCGCGCCTGGCGGCACGATCTGGTACACCCTCGACGGCTCCGATCCCCGCGTTCCCGGCGTCGCGGCCGTCAGCGACGATCTGACGCTCGTGGCGGAGAACGCCGCGAAGAAAGTGCTGATCCCGACGGCGCCCGTGGACGACGCCTGGCGGGGCGCGGCCGAGTTCGACGACTCCGCCTGGATCAGCGGTTCCGGCGGCGTCGGCTACGAACGCAGCACCGGATATGAGCGGTTCTTCACGATCGATGTCCAGGCTGCCATGTATGGCAAGAACGGCAGTTGTCTGATCCGGATTCCGTTCGACATCGCGGCGGGGGACCTGGGCAAGATCACGAATCTGATTCTCGCTGCCCGGTACGACGACGGCTTCGTGGCGTATCTCAATGGTTCCGAGGTTGCGCGCAGGAACGCGACGGGAGAGCCAGCCTGGAACTCGCGTGCCGCCGCGGCTCACTCGGATCTCGACGCGATCGAGTTCGAGGCGATTTCGATGATCGAGCATGTGGACAAGCTGAAGGCCGGTCGCAACATTCTGGCTATCCACGCGTTGAATGATTCGACCACCAGTTCCGACTTCCTGATCTCGGTTGTGTTGACGGCCGGCCAAGGCGCCGTCGGCACGCCCAGCGGAGTCTCCGTGACTGCGAAAGCGTACGCGAGCCCTGTGCCGCTGGAGGCCAGTGCACAGGTCAAGGCCCGCGTCCTCAACGGCGCGATCTGGAGCGCCCTGCACGAAGCGGTCTTTGCCGTCGGGCCGGTCGCGCAGAGCCTGCGGATCAGCGAGATCATGTATCATCCCGCCGACACCGGCGATCCCGACGATCCGAACACCGAGTACATCGAATTGACCAACGTCGGGACTGAGACGATCAACCTGAGCCGGGTCCGCTTCACGAAGGGCGTCGATTTCACGTTCCCCAGTGTGCAACTGGCCCCGGGCGCGTACTGCCTGGTGGTCAAGGATCGTTCGGCGTTCGAGAAGCGTTATTCGACCGGCCTGCCGGTGGTCGGCCAGTACGGCGGCAGCCTGAGCAACGCAGGCGAGCGGATCGAACTGCGCGACGCCGCCGGGATGGTCATTCACGACTTCCGATTCGAAGACGACTGGTATAAGGCCACCGACGGCGCGGGCTTCTCGTTGACGGTCGTTGACCCGACGACGGTGGATCCGAACGCGATGGGCGATCCGAGCGTCTGGCGGCCGAGCGATCAGCCCGGCGGCAGCCCCGGCAGCGCGTGACGTTTGAATGTCAATCACAGAGAGTGATCCTATGAGACTGTGGCTGGTTTGTGTGCTTTTCTCCTCGCTGGTTCTCGGGCCCTCCGATCCGACTGGGGCGCAGGACTTGCAGTTGCCTTGGAAGCATCAGATCATCGTTCCGGACGAGCCGTTTCAGAGCTGGACCTCGCCTGCGTACGTCAAGTTCACAATCATCCTTCAGGAAGGCTACGATCCCAACCTGATCTACTACCAGGATTCCTCGCGGTACGAGTACCATTTCGAGTTCGCGCTGGAGAATCTGGAGCCATTCATCGGCATGAGCCTGGAGGAATTCGACCAGGTCACACTCTTCGCGGCTGGTCAGCAGGCGGCGCTGGGGGCAGTCATCGTGCCGCCTTGGAGCGACCCGCCCATCCAGGAATACGGAATCCAACTGGCCCGCACCGACCGCTACACGCCGGAAGAGACGGTTCGTCTGTTCAACCTGATCAAGAGCTCGGTGATCGCGGACCCGAACGTGAAGGCTTACTATTTTCCGACCTATGAGCAATACCCGATGGTACAGCAGAACCGCGATTGGTTCCAGGCTCAGGGTGTGCCTGTCGGTTCGACCGCTCAGTGGACCCAGGGCAATGCGAGCTACTCGCCGGGGTGGGTCCTCGGCACGCTCAAGTTCATCCCAGGCAGCCAGATCCAGGAGGCGTATACCGCAGGCAGTCTCGCATGCGACGACATTCTCCTGACCGACGGCGTGCCGGCGGAGGTTCCCTCCTTGGCGGGGATCGTGACGCTGGCGGCCTCGACGCCCAACTCGCATGTGGCCATTCTCGCCCGGTCGCAGGGGGTGCCGTTCGTGCATCTGGCGCGTGAGAGCGACGCTTCACTCGCCAAATCGCTCGTCGGCAAGAGGGTGTATCTGGCTGTGACGCAGGCCGAGTTCGCACAGACCTGCGAGGTGAAGCTGTACGACGTTGAATCGCTGAGCGAGGCGGAGCGGGCCTCGCTGCTGTCGTTGAAGAAAGGAACGCCCTTGGTGATCCAGCCGATGGCTTCGCCAGGCAGGCTCTGGTCGGACACGAATGATCTGCGTCCGGCGGACATCCGTTTCTTCGGCGGCAAGGCCTCGAATTTCGGCGTCCTGCGCCGGGCTTTTCGCGAGGACTCGCCTCGGGCAATGGCGTTTTCTTTCGATCTGTGGAACGCGTTCCTGGATCAGGGCCTTGCGACCCAAGGCGGGACGCTTCGGGAGCTGATCCGTGGGCGTCTTGCGAAATACTCCCGCTTTCCTCCCGCCGATCTGAAGGCCCTCTCGGCGGACCTGGCCTCGATTCGCGATCTGTTCAAAGACACGCAGGCGACTCACTTCGGCCAGGAGGGCGTCGCGGTTCTGAACGCCTTGCGGGAATTCGGATTCGACCCAGGCCGCAACATTCGGTTCCGCAGCTCGACGAACGTCGAGGACAGCGACCAGTTCACCGGCGCCGGCCTGTACGACAGCTTCAGCGGTTGCCTGGCCGATGATGAAGACGGCGATGCGGTCGGACCCTGTCTGTGCGACTCCTCGGAAAAGAACGAGCGGGGCGTGCTGAGAGCCATTCGCAAGGTGTTCGCCAGTTTCTACAACGACAACGCCTTCCTGGAGCGGCTCAAGCACGGCGTGAACGAGGCCGACGTCGGCATGGCGCTGCTCGTACACCATTCGTTCCCCGACGAGATCGAGCTGGCCAATGGCGTGGCCACGCTGGAGAGGACGCGCGACCAGGGGTGGCTTGCCGGCGTCGTTTCGCAGAAGGGCGCGGTCTCGGTGACGAATCCCCCGATGGACGCGGTTCCCGAGGAGGTCCGGATCGAAGCCTGGGGCTCCACGGTGATGCCGCAGATCGTTGGGCGGTCGAGCCTCGTGTCCCTCCGTGAGAACACAGTTCTCGAATGGGATGCCGAGTACCTCCATCTCTATGAACTCCTGACCGTCGCCGCTCGGCAGTATTGCGTAGAAACGCAGAAGGAGGACATCGTCCTGGATTTCGAGTTCAAGAAAGTCGCTCCCGAGGGCAGGCTGGTCATCAAGCAGATCCGCGAGGTGCCGCGGGTGAACGACGACGGATACCAGACCGTGTTCCTGCTCGGTTCGCCGAAGACCTATTGGACGCTCCAGGGCCGGGGCGGCAACGTCTTTGCGAATCACCGGCTCAAGTCCCGCTGGACGTTGCGGCCCAAGAACGTCTGGCTCGACCCCGAGGGCCTGCGAGCCGACGTCTACGACGAGGCGGTGATTGAATACGTCGCCGATGGGCAGGTGCGCCGCTGGGCGGGCGGGCTTGCGTCGCTGCCGGAGGCTTCGCACCGCTATGAGCCGCCCGAGTGGGAGTTTGGCTCGTATGGTTTGGTGGACGATTGGCATTTCCCCGATCTGGCCAACCCTCGCGCGTACCGGCTTGCCACGAGCCCGCTGTACCAGGGGGCCGTGCCCGACCCGGTCGTGACGCTCGACGAGTTTCGTATCGGCCTGGAGGTCGAGTACCGCAACCCCGTTCGCACCGATCTGAACGACGTTTCAACTGCGACGGTCGAGGAGGTTTCGCTCTACGAACCCTGGCAGCCGACGGAGCAGGACGCGATCGAAGAGTGCTCGTTCGCAGATCCCAATCTGGGCGTGTCTGTGACCACGCGGTTCTACTGGCGCTGGGGCTGGGGCTGGGATTCGCCCGCCTCCGTTCAGTTCGAGAGCACGCGGATCGAGGGGCTGACGAGCGAGCCCATCTTCCTGACCGGCTACTTCTCCCAAAGCGTCGGCGGCGGGGCGCACCTGTGTCCGAAGAACTTTCTCTTCGAGCCCGGCCTGGAGCCTGGGATCTCCCAACGGACTCTTGACGAGCTTCGAGCCCGCAACGTCCGCCTGGTCTACTTCACCACCGGCGCCCGCGAATGCCGGCCCACCGAGAAGGAGGACACGCCTCCCATGATCCGCCTGCTCGGTTTCGACGAACCCATCGAGTGACGTCTTGTTTGTAGTGACGCCGTAAGGCGTTATCTTCTCTTCTCAAGCCTGGAAGAGATATGCCCTTGCGGGCACACTACGGGTGCGACCCACCCCCATTTCACAGGGTGTGACTGGTTCTTCTGGCGCCGGGCCGGTCTCTTCGGCTGGACAGAGGAAGGAACGGACCGATCCGGAATCCGCCGCTTCACGGCGGGAGTTTTTCGCATTGAGGCCACCAGCAGTAGGGGTGCTGCGCACGCTTTGGAGGGGAGCGATTCGTTCCCATACCAAGCTGGAGGCCCAATGCGGCAGACTCCCCAGGCAGGTCCGCTTCGGACCTGCATTCAACCGTGTGGAGTGGGACCTCTCTCATTTCTTTGGGGGGCCGGTCTGCCGGAGAATCGGGGCACACCCATTCCATCGCGACTCCACACAAGAGGTAGCCTCCGCGTCTCCGTTTTGCTAAGATAACCACCGACTCTTGTTAAGGAGATGCTCGTGATGCGACGGTGTCGAGTGCTTGTGGGGCTGCTGGTGCTTTTTGTCCTCGCCAATGCAGCGTTGGCGCAGGCGGGTGATTTCATCGTGGGCGCCTGCACGCACTTCAGCCAGGGCAAGGGGTTGCTCGAACGGAACGTCGAGAGCCTCAGGCAGGCGGGCATCGCGTCCATCCGCGATGAAGTGGGCTGGGGCGCGATCGAGCGGGAAAAGGGCAGGCTGGCCATGCCATCGCAGTACGACGCCTATGTTCGCAAGGCAGCCTCGGAAGGGCTCAACGTGCTGCTGATCCTCGACTACGCGAACCCGTTCTACGACGACGGCGACCGGCCCCGTTCCCCTGAGGCGATCGAGGGGTTCTGTCGGTATGCGGAGTTCGTCGTGCGGCACTTCGGCAAGGACGTGCGTCTGTACGAAGTCTGGAACGAGTGGGACATCGGCATCGGCCTGCCGAAGAAGTACGACAAGGGCGGCTCGGCCGAGGACTACGTCAAGCTGCTCAAAGCTGTGTATCCGCGGATCAAGGCGGCCGATCCCGGCGCGACCGTCATCGCCGGAGCATCGACCAGCGGGGCGGTCAAGCGGGGCTGGCTCGAAGATGTGGTCAAGCTCGGGGCCCTCGACTCGTGCGACGCCATCTCGATCCACAGCTACAACTACAACGACAAGTTCCCTGAGCGAGGACCCGAAGCGTGCTCGGCCTGGATGACCGGCGTGCAGGCGATGCTGCGGAAGTACAACGATGGCAAGGCCGTGCCGTTCTACGTGACCGAGATGGGCTGGCCGACGCACGTGACCAAGGGCGGGACCGACCCGCAGCTCTCCGCCTCGTACCTGGCCCGGCTGTACCTGCTGGCCCGCACGTCGCCGTCCTTTGCGGGCCTCTGGTGGTACGATTTCCAGGACGACGGATGGAATCCGCAGTACAACGAAGACAACTTCGGCCTGGTCCGCCCGGACCTGACGCCCAAGCCGTCCTATCACGTGCTGGCGGACATTTCGCCGCTGGTCGCCGGGGGCCGATTCATCGACCACCTGACCACGAGCGACGAGAACCTCTGGGTCCTGCGCTTCAAAACGGGCGAGGCGGATTGCTGGGCTCTGTGGTCCGCCGACGACAAGGATCGCCAGGTCATTCTGCAGACGGAAGCCCCCGATCGGCCTCTGACGATTCAGCAGACGGGCTCTGACGCCCGTGCGGTGAAATGGGGCTTCCGCGACTGGACGAGCCGACGAAGCGAGCCGGTCGCAAACCAGTTTTCGCTGGTCGTCGGCCCCAGGCCGGTGTTGATCGGCGACGATCTGGTCGGCGTCTCGGTGGCACAGGTCATTGCCCGATTCCGCGAGGTCGCTGAGAAACCCCAGAAGCACGATTGAATGGAGTTCCACGATGCACATCCATGCTGACAGAAGAGCGACGGTCGTCGCCTTGTTGCTTGTGTCTGCCTTCCTGACCGCCCCGGCGGTTGGTCAGGGACGGTTCAAGCTTCGCGAGTTGTATCCCCAGGAAAAAGTCGCGAAGGTCCTGATCCCGCCGCAAGAGTGGCGGCCCTGGCCTACCTGGAGCGACCGCAGAGCCTGGGAGAACCTGCCTGAACCGGTTCGCAGGGATCTGATCGCCAATGGCGAACAGTACCTGAGGTACCAGTGGCCTTCGTTGCCTGCGACGCTGTTCCTTGAATTCGCCCGGGAGGGCAACCGCAGCCGCTACGAGAAGGTGCATTTCGACCGCCGGTACGCGCTGACGAATCTGGTCATTGCCGAGTGCGTGGAGGGCAAGGGCCGGTTCCTCGATGACCTCGCCAACGGCGTCTGGGCCATTTGCGAGGAATCGTTCTGGGGCGTGACGGCCCACATCGGGGCCCAGAAAGCGGGCTCGGGTCTACCCGATCCGGCCGAGCAGATCGTGGACCTGTTTGCGGCCGAGACGGGCGAGAGCCTGGCCTGGACCTACTATCTGGTTGGCGAGCAGTTGGACCGTGTTTCGCCGATGATTCGCAAGCGAATCCGGCACGAGATGGATCGGCGGATCCTCACGCCGTGCCTGACGCGGGACGACTTCGGCTGGATGGGCTTCCGCGGAGGGCGGGTCAACAACTGGAATCCCTGGTGCAACGCGAGCTGGCTCACGTGCACGCTGCTGGTGGAGCCCGACACGGACCGGCGGATCGCCTCGGTTGCCAAGATCGTTCGCAGCCTGGACCACTTCCTCGACGCCTATGCCGACGATGGCGGCTGCGACGAAGGGCCCGGCTACTGGGGACGGGCGGGGGCCTCGCTCTTCGATTGCCTCGAACTGCTCCACAGCGCCACGAACGGGGCGATCAACGTCTACGATCGGCCGTTGATTCAGGAGATCGGCCGGTACATCTACCGCGTTCACATCGCAGGCGATTACTTCGTGAATTTCGCGGACGCCTCCGGCAAGGCCCATCCGCCTGCGGAACTGGTCCATCGCTACGGCAAGCGGATCGGCGACGACCGGCTCGCGGCGTTCGGGGCCTATCTGAACAGTCGAATTCCCGAGGGATTCGTCGGCGCCAGGAACTACAGCGTCGGGCGGTATCTGGCGGAGGTTCTCCACGCCGTGGAGTTGAAGGCCGCCCACGCGCAGGCGCCGCTGCCCAGAGACGTCTGGCTCGACGGAATTCAGGTGATGACCGCCCGATGCAGGGACGGGATTTCAGACGGCTTCTTCGTCGCGGCCAAGGGCGGGCACAACGCCGAGAGTCACAACCACAACGACGTCGGCAACTTCGTCGTCTACATGAACGGCCGGCCCATCCTGATCGATATCGGCGTCGAGACCTACAGCCGAAAGACGTTCAGCGGTCAGCGGTACGAGATATGGACGATGCAGTCGGCCTGGCACAACCTGCCGACGATCGACGGCGTGATGCAGAGCCCAGGCGGGCAGTTCGCCGCCCGGGAGGTGAGCTACGAGTCGGACGACGACCACGCCCAATTGAAGCTCGACATCGCCGGTACGTATCCCCGTGAGGCGGGGCTGAAATCGTGGGTTCGCACGGTGCGTCTCAATCGCGGCCGGCACGTCGCGATCACGGAGGAATACACGCTGGCAAAACCCGCGAAAGAGATCACGCTCAGTCTCGTGACGCCCTGCAAAGTCAGCGTGGCGGAGCCGGGCCGATTGCTGCTGGAGACCGCCGATGGGGCCGAACCTCCTGTGGCCATGCAAGTAGTCTATGATAGGAGCAAGCTCAAGCCCACGCTGGAGACGGTCCCCGTCGAGGACGGTCGGCTCCGGTCGGTCTGGCCCGATCGGCTCACCCGCATCCTCCTGAAGGCCGAGAAGCCCGCGATGCAGGACACGTGGACGGTGCGAATCGAGCGGTCACAGAACAAGTGATTCAAAGGTACGAAGGACTGCGGCAGCAACCTCTTCTTGTCATGCTGAACGAAGTGAAGCATCTGGCCTGCGATCGGGAGACATCTCTCGTCCGCTGCTCAGATCCTTCGCTGCCGCTCAGGATGACAAGAGGCCACAGCCACGAGCGTCGACTTGATACGAGTAACCGAATATGCAGCCATTTTCGCTTCTGATCAAGCCCTCCGGTTCCGACTGCAACGTCGATTGCGGCTACTGCTTCTACAAGTCCCGTGCGGCCGAGATTGGCTCCGGCCGACAGCGGATGAGCGATGAGGTTCTCGAAAGGCTAGTCAAAGACTACCTTGGCCTGCGTTTCCAGATGTCCGGTTTCGCCTGGCAGGGCGGCGAGCCGACGTTGATGGGCCTGGACTTCTTCAGAAGGGCGGTCGAGTTGCAGAAGCGGTACGGCGTCTCCGGCCAGGAAGTCGGCAACTCGATTCAGACCAACGGCCTGCTGCTGGACAACCCCGACTGGTGCCGGTTCCTGGCCGAGAGCAAGTTCCTCGTGGGCGTCAGCATCGACGGGCCTAAGCACCTGCACGATCACTATCGGCTCGACCTCGGCGGCCATGGCACGTGGGATCGGGTCATGGCGTCGATCGCTCGCATGAAGGAGTTCGGCGTCGAGTACAACACGCTGACGCTGGTCAACCGCCTGACGGCCGAGCACGCGGACGAGATCTTCGATTTCCTGATCGATCTTGGCATTCGGTACCTGCAATTCATCCCCTGCGTGGAGGTGAACCCGGAGAGTGGCGAGATCGCGGATTTCTCCGTGACGCCGAAGCAGTACGGCGATTTTCTGTGCCGGCTCTTCGACCGGTGGATGGCGTTCGGACCCGACAAGCTCAGCATCCGCGACTTCGACTCCATCCTGACCCACTGCATCAGCGGCCGGCACACGATCTGCACCTTCGACCGCCAGTGCAGCCAGTACGTCGTCGTCGAGCACCAGGGCGACGTCTTCCCCTGTGATTTCTTCGTCGAGCCCAAGTGGCGTCTGGGCAACATCCTCGAAACGCCGATCGAGCAACTCGCGGCCTGCGCTTCGAAAAAGGCCTTCGCCCGCTGCAAGAGCAATCTGGCGACCAAATGCCTGATCTGCCGGCACCTGGCGGCCTGCCGGGGCGGGTGCATGAAGGACCGTGCCCCCTTCGACCCGGACAACTACGGCCGCGAGAGCTACTTCTGCGAGAGCTACCGCCAGTTCTTCGACTATGCCATGCCCCGGTTCCTCCAGACGGCCGCACAAATCCGCGTGGGGGCACTTGTCAGGCCGACGGAATTGACCTAACATAGTCCGCGATGTGCGATGGCGGGTGTTCGCTTGTTGACCGGAAGGGATGATCCCCGCCGCTTCGCCATGTCACAGGTCGATCCACATTCTCGCGGATGAGATGGAAAGGAGCAGGAGTATGACACAGGTTGATCGCAGAGCATTTATCGCCGGCTCGGTGGCCGCTCTGGCCGGGGTCGTTACGACCGGTCGCGCCGCCGAGAGTACGGCGGTCCGTCGCGGCAATCGCATCGCGGTCGCCACGTACTCGTTCTGGCGGTTCAAAGAAGGGCTCAAAATGCCCATCGAGCAGTGCATCGACGAGGCCGCCCGCATGGGCTTCGACGCGGTGGACATCCTCCTTCGCCAGATCGAAGGCGAAGAGAACGTGGACAACGCATACCTGCAGAAGCTCAAGCGCCACGCTCTGATCAATGGTCTGGATCTTTGCTCGCTGTCCACGCACCAGGGGTTTGTCTGGCCCGACGCGGCCGAGCGGCAGAAGAACATCGACAAGACCATCAAGCAGATGGAGGTCGCCTACCAACTCGGCATCCCCATCGTCCGGCTCAACACCGGCCGCTGGAACACGACCAGGAGCTTCGATGAGCTGATGGCCAACCGGGGCATCGAGCCCATCCTGCCGGGTTACACCGAGGAGGACGGGTTCAAGTGGGTGATCGACAGCATCGAGAAGTGCCTGCCGACGGCCGAGAAGTGCGGCGTGATCCTGGGTCTGGAGAACCACTGGGGTCTGGCCCGCACGCCGGAAGGGCTGCTGCGGATCGTCAACGCGATCAACTCGCCGTGGCTGCGGGTCCTGCTCGACACGGGCAACTTCCTCGAAGACCCCTATGATAAGCTGGAGATGTGCGCCCCGCAGACCGTCTTCATGCAGGCCAAGACCTACTACGGCGGCGGCCTCTGGTATACGCTCGATCTGGACTACAACCGCATCGCCCAGATCATGAAGAAGCACAACTACAAAGGCTACGTCTCCCTCGAGTTCGAAGGCAACGAGGACTGGCGAACGGCCGTCCCCAAGGGCCTGGCCCTGCTGCGCAAGGCGTTCGCATAAACCCATTTGGTGAAGGACGATGCAGGCCCCTTTGCGGGCCTGGAAAGATGGACATGAGAGCACTCGTAAAACGCAAGGCCGAGGTCGGCCTCTGGCTTGAGGATGTTCCGGTCCCTGGGATCGGGATCAATGATGTGTTGATCGAGGTCGTCAAGACGTCGATCTGCGGCACGGACGTGCATATCTACAACTGGGACGCATGGTCCCAGAAGACGATCAGGGTGCCCATGACGATCGGGCACGAGTTCGTCGGCCGGATCGTCGAGATCGGCGGCAACGTGCAGGACTTCCACGTGGGCGACCTGGTCAGCGCCGAAGGCCACGTGGTCTGCGGGCGGTGCCGCAACTGCCTGGCCGGCCGGCGGCATTTGTGCAACGCACCGCGGGGGATCGGCGTCAATCGGGACGGCGCGTTCGCCGAGTTCATCTCCGTGCCTGTTACGAACCTCTGGTATTGTGATCCGACGATCCCGACGGACGTTCTGAGCTGCTTCGACCCGCTGGGCAACGCAGCCCACACGGCTCTGAGCTTCAACCTGGTCGGCGAGGACGTCCTGATCACAGGAGCCGGGCCCATCGGCTGCATGGCCGCCGGCATCGCCAGACGCGTGGGCGCCCGCCACGTCGTGGTGACCGACCTCAATCCATATCGACTGGAACTGGCCCGCAAGGCGGGTGCGACGCTTACGCTCGACATGCGGACGGAGACCATCGAGGATGCCCAGAAGAAACTCGGCATGAAAGAGGGCTTCGACGTCGGCCTGGAGATGTCGGGCAGTCCGCAGGCCTTGCGCGGGATGATCGCCAATATGGCCCACGGCGGCAAGATCGCGCTGCTGGGCATTCTGCCCCGCACGGAGATCGATTGGGATTTCGTCGTCTTCAACGGCCTGACGATCAAGGGGATCTACGGCCGGGAGATGTACGAGACCTGGTACAAGATGACGATGCTCATTCAGGGCGGCCTGGACATCTCGCCTCTAATCACGCACCGGTTCCATTACACCGAGTTCCAGAAGGGCTTCGACGCGATGCGCTCCGGCAATTCGGGCAAAGTCGTCCTGACGTGGAAAAATGGAGCTTGAATCCAATTCTCGAAATCCGAAGCACGAAATCCGAAACAAATCCGAAGGCTCCAAACTCAAATGACCGAAACGCTGCCGCCCGTTCGAAACGCAGTTTTGGATTTTGAGCTTTGGTCATTCGTGCTTGTTTCGGATTTCGAAATTAGGATTTCGGATTTCTGACAGCAGACTGACTTGTTGCCTTGAGGATGTGAATATGTTTGGCAATATGCGAGAATACCTGTCTGGTCAACTCGACGAGATTCGCCGGGCCGGCCTGGAGAAGCCCGAGCGAGTCATCGTGAGCCCACAGGGCAGTCGGATCAAGGTCTCGAACGGGCAGTCCGTCGTCAATATGTGCGCCAACAACTACCTGGGTCAGGGCAACCATCCTGAGGTGGTCAAGGCGGCGCGCGACAGCTACGACAAGTGGGGCTTCGGCCTGGGTTCCGTGCGGTTCATCTGCGGGACTCAGCAGATCCACAAGGACCTGGAGGCCGCGGTCACGCGGTTCCTCGGCACCGAGGACACGATCATCTACAGTTCGTGCTTCGACGCCAACGGCGGGCTCTTCGAAACCCTTCTGGGGCCCGAGGACGTCATCATCAGCGACCAGTTGAACCACGCCAGCATCATCGACGGCGTCCGTCTGTGCAAGGCCGAGCGTCTGCGGTTCAACAACAGCGACATGGCGGACCTCGAAGAGAAGCTCAAGTCCGCAAGGGCATCGCGATTCCGCCTGATTGCGACCGACGGCGTCTTCTCGATGGATGGCTACGTTGCCAGGCTCGACGACATCTGCGAACTGGCGGACAAGTACGACGCGTTGGTTATGATCGACGACTGCCACGCGGCGGGCGTCATCGGCAAGACGGGCCGGGGCACTCCCGAATATCGCGGCGTCATGGGTCGGGTCGACATCATCACCGGCACCTTCGGCAAGGCCCTGGGCGGCGCCAGCGGCGGCTACACCTCCGGTCGAAAGGAGATCGTCCGGATACTTCGCCAGCGGAGTCGGCCGTACCTGTTCTCGAACACCCTGGCCCCGGCGATCGCCGCCGGCTCGTTGAAGGCCCTGGAACTGCTCGACCGCTCGACCGAGTTGGTGGATCGCCTCCGCTCGAACACGCAGTACTTCCGCGAGCGGATCGCGACGACCGGTCTGACGGTCCTGCCGGGCGATCATCCGATTACGCCGATCATGCTGGGCGACGCGGCCCTGGCCCAGGAGATGGCCCGCCGGATGCTCGAAAAGGGCGTCTACGTCATCGGCTTCTCGTATCCCGTGGTCCCGCAGGGCAAGGCCCGGATTCGGACGCAGGTCTCCGCCGCTCACACCCGCGAGGATCTGGATTTCGCGGTCGAGAAGTTCGGGGAGGTCGCCCGAGAGTTGAAACGATGAGCCTGATTGGAGCGATGTTCGCCCGTTTCGGCTTTTCCACACGGTAGAGGCCTGGTAGAATGTTCGTATGGTCCAGGATGTCGATCTGAACAAGGTGGTTCGCCAGCACCTCGAGATGGAGGGGTTCTTCGCGGGATTCGCGGTGAAAGGCAAGCCCCGGCCGGAAGGTTCCATACCCTCGGATGCCGTGGCTTTAGAGCCTGTAGCGGGCAACGGACTGTCCCATGCGGATACCCCGAGATGTGAGGTACAAATGCCCCGGCGGACTACGCCAGTCGACGTCGTCAAGGAATTGGAAGCGATTGCCGCCGAGGCACGCGAGTGCCGCAAGTGCGGACTGGGCGGGACGCGAACCAACGCCGTGCCCGGCGAGGGCAGTCCGAAGACCCGCATCCTGTTCGTGGGTGAGGCGCCGGGGGCGGATGAAGACGCCCAGGGCCGGCCCTTCGTCGGCAGGGCGGGCCAGCTCCTGGACAAGATCATCGAAGCCTGCGGCCTCAAACGCGAGGACGTCTTCATCGCCAACATCCTCAAGTGCCGCCCGCCGGACAACCGCGACCCTCGTCCCGATGAGATCGTCAGTTGCCTGCCATTTCTCCAGAGGCAGATCGAGATCCTGAACCCTGAAGTGATCGTTGCCCTGGGCGCCCATGCGGCCCGGACGCTGCTGAACACCAACCAGGGCATCGGTCAGCTTCGCGGCGAGTTTCAGGAGTACTGCAACGGCATCGGCCGGCCGCCCATCAAGCTGATCGCCACCTACCACCCGGCGTATCTGCTTCGCAGCTACACGCCCGACAACCGCAGGCGAGTCTGGGAGGACATGAAGAAGGTCCTCGTGGAGCTGGGATTGCCCGTGCCGGAACGGGGAAAAGGGGCTTAGGATCTACGATCTGCGATCTTCGATCTGGCGTCTCCGTTGCGAGTCGTCAAAGCTGCCTCAACACCTCTCAGGAACCCCACCTCTGCAAGTATTTCCGATCCACAGCGTTTTTTTGAGTAATGGTGTCGCATCTGGTGCGTCTGGTAACACAGATACTTTGAGTGTTCGTGGCAAGGACGGGAACCTGTCGGGACGGCCGATCGCATCTTGAAAAGACCGTCCTTTTCGGGTATCATACGGTTCTGGCAGGCTATCGGAGGAAGGTCCCCCTTGCCATTCCTGCTTTCACATGGGCACTGGTTCGGAAAGGCGAACGTATGAAAAGGGTCGTGTGGTTGAGCGTTGTGGTGCTGTTTCTCGTGGCCGCTGCCGCCTTCGGGGCGACGCTGAAGGTGCCCAGCGAGTATTCGAGCATCCAGTCGGGCATCGAGGCGGCCGTTGACGGCGATACGGTCCTGGTCGCGCCGGGCGTCTACTACGAGACCATCAACTTCACAGGCAAGGCCATCACCGTCACGAGCACGGACCCCAACGACCGTGGGATCGTCGGCTACACGATCATCAACGCCGACGGCGACGGCAGCGCCGTAACCTTTGAGAATGGCGAGACTTCCGCCGCGGTGCTGACGGGCTTCACCATCACCGGCGGCTTCGGCACCCTCAACGACACCATCGAAGGCGACAACGTCTTCTGGGGCGGCGGCATCTACTGCCTGCGAGCCTCGCCGACGATCACCAAGAACGTCGTCGCCAGCAACCGCGGCCCGGTCCAACTGGGCAACACGAATGCGGACAGTCGTATCTCCTATGGCGGCGGTATCGCCTGTATCGAAAGCAACGCCACGATCACCCACAATGTCATCCGAAACAACGTCGGCTTCGCCGCCGGCGGCCTGATGCTGTACATCGGTCAGGCCTTCATTGCCAACAACGTCATCTATGACAACTCCGCCTACGTCGCCGGCGGCGTATGCCTCATCGGCGGTACCCTTCTGAACAACACGATCGTCGGCAACAACTGCAACCAAGGCCCCGGCGACGGTATCGGAGGCAACGTCTACGTGATCTTCGAGCCGCAGCTCGGCAACGGCAAGATCGTCAACAACATCATCTGCAACTCCCCCAGCGGGGGCGGCCTGCTCATGAGAGGCGACTGGCAGGGGGCGGTGATCTCCTGCAACGACGTCTGGGGCAACACGCCGGGCAACTATCTCTACATGAATCAGCAGACAGGAGCCTTGGACATCGACGGCACGTACGATCTGACCGGCAAGAACGGCAACATCAGCGCCGATCCGAAGTTCCTTGGTGCAGTCTTCAGCAAGGACTTTCATCTGGTCTTCGAGTCGCCCTGCGTGAACGCAGGGAATCCCCTGTACGCCGCGGCGGCCGGGGCCAAGGACATCGACAATCAGGATCGCGTCTATGCCGCCCGAATCGACATCGGGGCCGACGAGTACGTGGGCTACGTCAAACCCGTCTCTTGGGCCGGGCATGATCAGCACGTCCTGGAGCCGTTGCAGACCGTGACGCTGAACGGCGGCCAAAGCTATTTCTACGATCCCGACGGGGTCAAGACGTTCCGCTGGACCCAGGTCAGTGGCCCCTCGGCGGCCCTGGAGAATGCGGACGCCGAGAGCCCCACCTTCATCCCCGCCGAGTTCGGCCAGTACGTTTTCCAGTTGGTCGTCGCCGACGATCGATATGAAAGCGAGCCGGACTCGGTCCTGATCCTTGTGGCCCCCAACCATGTGCCCGTGGCGAACGCCGGGGGGGATCGGATCTGCGGGGCCTCCTCCAAGGCGACTCTGGACGGCACGGATTCCAGCGATCCCGACGTCGTCGATCGGCTGACCTACCAGTGGACGCAGGTGGAAGGCGAGCCGGTCGATTTGGAGGACGCCGATACGGCCTCTCCGTGGTTTGTCGCCGGCGCTTCGGGCCAGTACGTCTTCGAACTGGTCGTCAGCGACGGCTTTGCCCAGAGCGAGCCCAGTCGCGTTCGATACATCATTGTCCCTGTCACGGCCAAAGGGCAAGATTTCGATGTGGCTCCGGGGCTGGGATACGGCCCTTACATGCCCGACATTTCCGGCATGAGGATCGCCTACGTCTTGCAGACGACGCAGGGCGAGTTGCAGGTCGTGTACAAGGACATGACGACGGGAAAACTGGAGACGCTGGCCTCGGGTTCTTACAGCCTCTATCCGAAGGTCGACGGCGACCTCGTCGTCTGGGCCGGCGGGATCTCCTACAACGAGATGTCGGGCCCTGTGTGTTCGAGCGTGTTCGTCCGCGGCCCCAGCGGTGTGCCCTCGACCCTGCGAAATCGCAGCAGCACGGCCTCGTACAACCATCCGGCCGTGTCGGGCAGGAAGGTCGTGTGGGTGCAGCATGTGGGCCTCGACAGGAACGTGCCTGAGAAGTGGTACAACACGCCTTATGACATCTGCGGCGCGGACGTCAGCAATCTCGATGCGCCGGTCCATTTCACCGTCGCGACGAATGTGGGCCGACGGGACCCGGTGGCGGTTTCCAGTCCCTTCGGGCAGACGGACAGCGTGGTCGACATCAGCGGCGACATCGTCGTCTGGGAAGGCAATGGCGACATCTACGCGGCGGACCTTTCGGATCTGAACAACATCAAGGTCGTCACGGTCTGCGCTCATCCGGCCCGCCAGTACGACCCGGCGATCTCCGGACGCTTCGTGGTCTGGACCGACGAGCGAAACGATTACGGCGATCTCTACGGGGCCGACCTCTCCGACTTCGAGAACATCCGCGAGTTCGGCGTGGCCAAGGGGTCCGGCTCGCAGCAGCAGGCTGCGATTGACGGGCCTCTGGTGGCCTACGTCGACAGCAGTCTCCTGGGCGGCGGGATCAAGCTGGCTTTCATCACTCGCAATTATGGCGTGCTGAACACCGATATGCCCGCCTCGACGATCGGGACCATGCCCGCTCTCGACGGTCGCAACCTGGTATGGCTGCGTTCGGCCTACGGACCCGTCCAGGGCATGAGCCTCGACCTGGCGTATTCCATCTTCGACGGCTGCGTGCAGAACGCCAGAACGGGTCTGCGTTACGATTATCTCCAGCACGCGGTCACCGACGCCAGCGACGGCGACGAGATCGTCGCCAGCCAGGGCGTCTATGAGGAGAAGGTCGGCTTTGCGGGCAGGCCCGTGACGATCCGCTCGGAAGATCCGGAGAATCCGGCGGTCGTCGCTGCGACCATTCTGCGGACTGACGCGAGCACGGTGACATTCGCTTCGCAGGAGGAAGCCGGGAGCGTCCTGGCGGGATTCACCGTCACGGGAGGCAGCGAGGGGATCTACTGCTACAACGCTTCGCCCACGATCACACGGTGCGTCGTGACCGGCAGCCGAGGTCCCGGCGTGCGACTCGTCGGCCAGTGCAATCCGACCGTCGCGCATTCTCGGATCATCGCCAACGGCGCCGCAGGCATCGAAATGTCCAGCGCGTCCGAGGGCCGCACCGTTCGGCAGAACGAAGCGACGATCCGCCACTGCCTCATCGCAGGCAACCGCGCCCAGGGCATCCGCGGCGGGAGACCGACCACGATCAACTGCACCATCGTGGAGAACTTGCTGGAGGGCATCGACGCCTACGCTCCGACTGTGATCAACTCGATCCTGTACTTCAACCGCGCCGCCAACGGCGCGCAGATCAAGAGCGGACGGACCGTCGCCACCTACAGCGACGTCCAGGGCGGCTGGGAGGGCGAGGGCAATATCGACGCCGATCCGCAGTTCGTTTCACGAGGCAACTGGGCCGCAAGTGTCTGGACGCCGGGTGATTATCACCTCAAGAGCCAGGGCTGGCGATGGGATAACGCCGCCGGTTCATGGATATCGGACGATGTCACGAGTCCCTGCATCGACGCCGGCGACCCGACCGCCGAGTTGCTGGACGAGCCTTTGACGGCTCCGCAAGGCGGCGCGGTGATCAACTCGCGGATCGACATGGGACTCTACGGCGGGACCGCCGAGGCCAGTCTCGCTCCGGCCAACCCGTAATCGAAGGCTCGGAGGGCCGGATCAAAGAGCAAGAGAAAAGGCGACCCTCGCCGGTGAAAGCGGGGGTCGCCTTCTTTCGTTTGTCGATTATCGTCCTGGCTCGACTACTGCGGTTCCGTCACGGCACGAGGATCCATGAAGTGCAGGAGGTAGTCCGGTCCGCCGGCTTTGGTGCCGCCGCCGGACATCTTGAACCCGCCGAAGGGCTGCACCTTCACCAGGGCCCCGACGCTGGGGCGATTGAGATACAGGTTGCCCACGCGGAACTCTCTTACGGCCCTGTCCAGATGCCCGCGGTTGTCGCTGAAGATTGCGCCCGTCAGGGCGAACCGGGTCGAGTTGGCCCACTCGATCGCCTGGTCGAAATCCTTGGCCCGCATGATCGCCAGAACCGGTCCGAAGACCTCCTCCTGGGCGATGCGGTGCTTCGGCGTGATGCCCTCCACGATCGTCATCGGGACGTAGCAGCCGGTCTTGGGGACCTCGCTGCGGTACAAAACGCGGCCTTCCTGACCCGCGATCTCGACATACTGCAGGATCGTCTTCTGGGCCTTCGGGTCGATGACCGGTCCCATGTAATTGGCGGGGTCCTCGGCGGGACCGATCTTGAGTTTCTTCGCGGCTTCCACCAGCTTGGGCACGAACCGGTCATACGCCTTGTCGTGGACGATCAGTCGGGAGCAGGCCGAACATTTCTGGCCTTGGTAACCGAAGGCGGAGTACAGGACGTCCCGGACCGCCGCGTCTTCATCGAATTCCTCGTCGAGGATGATGGCGTTCTTGCCGCCCATTTCGCAAACGACGTGCTTGACCGAGGTCTGCCCCTCCGGCGTCCGTCCGGCCCGCTCCAGGATTCGCAGGCCCACGCCCATCGAGCCGGTGAAGGCGATCACGGCGACCTTCGGGCTGTCGACGAGGTAGTCGCCGATGGCGGAGCTGGGACCGGGAAGGAAGTTGAACACGCCGGCGGGCAGGCCGACCTCGCGGAAGATCTCGACGAGGTGATGGCCGACGACCATGGCCTGGCTCGACGGTTTGAAGACGACCGGATTGCCCGCTACGATCGCGGCGGCGCACATGCCGCAGCCGATGGCGAACGGGAAGTTCCACGGCGCGATGACCAGGGCGACGCCTTTGGGCTGATAGAAGTAGTAGTTCTTCTCGCCGGCGTAGCTGCCCAGGTCCTGGGGTTCGCCCAGGCGAATCATCTCCCTGGCGTAGTACTCCAGGAAGTCGATGCCTTCTGCGAGATCATTGTAGGCCTGGGCCCACTGTTTGCCCTCTTCGAGCACCTGCCACGCGGCGTACTCGAACATCCGTCTGCGGGCGACTTCCGCAGCTTTGACGAGGTACTGAGCCCGTTCAGCAGGGGGGACGTCGCGCCAGGTCAGCAGCGCCCGTTCGGCCGCGTCCAACGCCAGTTTCGCCTCGACCTGCCCGGCTTGGCAGACCTTGCCGATGATCTCGGAGGGATGGGCCGGATTCGTCGAATCCAGCGTGGTTCCCGTCGTGACGTCGCGTCCGTCGATGTAGAGCGGATAGGTCTTTCCGAGTTGCCCACGGACCTGCGAGATCGCCTTCGGGAAGGCCTCGCGGACTTTCGGGTCGTCCACGCCCGGGAAGATCCGTTCATTCTTGAACGGCGGCAACTTCATGCCGCCTTTCGACTGCGTACTGCCTTTGACCATGTTCCTTGTGCTCCTGTCTTTGTTCTCGATCCACGACTTTCGACCCGCGATTGTCGATCGGTTCTCCGCTGGGGACGAAGGCGGGATTATAGACCATCGCCTCCCTGGAGTGGCTATGGCATGTCAAAGATTTCGCAAAGTGGTCAACCGGCAGACAGTTCGCGACTCCGCTCGGCAGCGCGGGTCAGCGCAGACGAAACCATGTCGCTGAACTTCCCGGCCTGGAACACCTTGAACGCGGCTTCGGTGGTGCCGTTGGGCGTCGCGACGCGGGCGCTGAGTTGCGCCGGCGTGGTGTTCTCGGTGGCCGCTTTCTCTGCCAGCAGGGCTGCGCCTTTGGCAGTCTGAAGGACCAGTTCCTGGGCCTCCTGCTCGGGCAGGCCCAGCTTGATGCCTGTCGTGATCATCTCCTGCATCAGCAGGAAGAAGTACGCCGGGCCGGAGCCGCTGACCGCGGTCACAGCGTCGAGCTGTCCTTCGTCCTCGACGACGATGGCCTGGCCGACGGACAACAGGATCAGTCGCGCCTTCTCGACGTTCTTTCGGGCCTTCTCGTTGGGGTAGAGCACGCTGGCGCCCGCTCGCACCCACGCGGGCATGTTGGGCATGACCCGCACGATCGCCACGTCGCCCAGCACCGACGAAATCAGCGAGGTCTTGATGCCCGCGGCGATGGAGATGACGAGGATGTCCTTGTCGATGCTCTCCTTGATGTCCTGCAGCACGGTCTTCATGTTCTGCGGCTTGACGCTCAGAACCAGGACGTCCACCTTGGAGGCCAGTTCCGCGTTGCTCGTCGCGGTCCGCACGCCGTAGTGTTCTCGGAGATACTCGATCCGGTCCGCGCGGATGTCGCTGACATAGACTTTGCCGGGCAGATACACGCCGGCCTTGAGGACGCCGTTGATGAAGGCCTCGGCCATGTTGCCGCTGCCAATGAAGCCGATCGTTTCCACAGATTTCTCCTTCCAGACTCCAGGAAATAGTAAGAATCGGTGCTGGGTTCTATGACGCAGGGTATCCCCGTCGGGGCTGGAAATCAACGCAAAAACCGCGAGGGGATCAACCGGTCAGCATCTCGAACTGTTCCCGGCTGAGACATTGCCGCAGCTTCTGCAGCGCCGACAGTTCGATCTGGCGGATACGCTCCTTGGTGAGCCCCAGTTCGTCGCCGATCTGCTTGAGGGTCTTGGTGTTCTTGCGGATCGACGCGCCGGTCAGACCGAAGTGGTGGAGGATGACGTACTGCTCTCGTTCGTCGAGCTCCTGACGAATGACTTCCGCCAGGTCCAGGCGGGTCCGCTCGATGGCCAGGACGTCCGCGGTCGTCCCTCTCATGTCTCTCTGGATGCTGGCCAGCGACGCGGCCCGCTTGGGCGTCAGCTCGGTGCTCCGACCCGAGACCTTGGCGTACTCCTTGGCGATGTCCAGCGATGCCCGGCGGCTGAAGCGGAAGCCCTTGGTGTAATCGAACTCCTCCACCGCCTGGATCAATGCGAAGTTCCCTTTGCTGACCAGTTCCAGGAAGCCCGCGCCGTCGCTGGTGTGTTTGCCTGCGATGCTGACGACCAGACGGAGATTGGCCTCGACCAGCAGTGTGCGGATTTCCTCGGCTTCTTCCAGACAGCCCTCCAAACGCGTCAGCAGGGCGGCCGAGACCTTGGACAGCTTGAGCAAGTGACGTTCCTGAGAGACCAGATACTTGAGGTAGTTGTACCGGCGGAACAGGTCGATTTCCTGCTCCCGGCTCAGGACCGGGGTCATCTTGAGGACCTGCATATACTCCGGCAGCAGGTTGGGTTCCCATCCGCTGACCGTCGCCGGCGTCCCGTCCTCGCCCACGAGTTCGAGCGGGTCCAGCTTCTTCTCGGGATCGGGTCGGTCCAGCGTCAGCGGTGTCCCGAGAATCTGTTCGCGGGCCTGGGCCTTGAGGAATTCCTCACTGGGGACATACTCGACCTTGCGGGCCAGGAGGGCGGCCGCCCGTCGTTGATTGATGATCCGATGGACGGTGGCCCGACTTCGGTTGAATCGCTCCATGAGCTGGCGGACGCCGACTCCCTGTTTGTGGAGATGAAACAGCTCGGCGGCCTCGGTCGGCTGGATCCGGCCCAGCGGGCGGCGAAAGACCGGCTTGTCCGGGTGCTTCTGCTCATATTGCTGGAGGATCGTGCGGGCCGTCTCGTGGGCGACGTCGAGCTTCTCCGCGATTTGCGCGATGATCTGATGCCGCGAGAGCGGAGTCTTGGCCGCCAGGGCGCGGGCCTGGCGGACGACCTGTTGCTTCTGGAGATCGGTGAGCCGCCGGAATCGACCGGCGCCTCCGACCAGATCGGGATGTTCTCGCGCGAACCGCTCGACGGTCGATTCGAGGAAGCCCAGGCGATGCTCGCCGTCCTCGAACACGAACTTGCGGGCCAGAAGGCCCCTCGTCCGCCAACGTCCGATGGTCTTCGTGGAGACGTTGAATCTCTCGGCCAGTTCCTCGATCGTGGAGACCTTCTCGCTCTGTTCGGAGACCTGTTCGGCCATCCTGCCGCTGAGCTTGGCGATGAAGATCTGCAGGTCGTCCCTCAGGTCGTCCCCGGCGAGGATCTCCTGCACGGATGCGCCCTTGGGCTGAAATCCCGTAATGTGAAAACAGACAAAATCATACGGGTATTGACGGTCCTTGTCGATCAGAGCGAAGAGCCGCTCGGCCGCCTCGAGCTGCGCACGGCGCTTGGCCTCCGGCGTGAACCGGAGCTGCATGAGCAATTGCGCCAGGTTGTGACTCTTGATCTTTCTCATTCACCAGATGTCTAGTATACTACAGGCAACGGCGAAAGCAAAGTCCCATTTGGGCGCGTGCGGCTGCGAGTGTGCGACTGGGTTGTGTCGGGCGTGGGGGCGCCCACTCTGTCATCCTGAGCGCAGCGAAGAGCCTGCCCTGAGCGTAGTCGAAGGGATCTGGGCACAGAATGCGGGAGTGCATTCATTGCATCCGAAGGCCAGATGCTTCGCTGCGCTCAGCATGACAAATGCTCATCAGGCCCCCGACGAAATCCAGTCGCACAGTGCTATGACGGTCCTTCGACCGGGATCTGTCAGCGTGTCACAGGCCAGATGCGAACGCTCTGCTTTCCCTGCTTCGACCACTCGAACGGGCCTGGATAGGGGTTGTCGGCGTTTCGTTTGTTGCCCAGGTAGTCGGTGTCCAAACGGTAGGGCGAGCCGTCGGGCTGCTCGTAGGGAAGATCGGGGAGCTTCGCCCGCCCGAGCAATTGGGTGGTGACCAGTTGTCGCGGCGATCCTTTCGTTGCGACGCCGTCAAGGTTCAGGCCGAGGTAGAGCGAATTCTGCCCTGGGCCAGGTCTGATCTCGGGATCGAAGTCCGCCAGTACGACGGGGTCTTGCTCGGCCTTCGAGGGCTTGGCGCCTTTGAGGAAGACGTTGCCGGCCATGTGGACGGGCTGCGCTGCCTTGTCGTACTGCGCCAGGCCGCTGTTGCCGACGAAGAGATTGTTGTAGAACCGGTCGTCGCCGCCGGGGATGTTGCGAAGGCCCGCCACTTCGGTGCTGTGCGCCTTGTGGTAGGGGGTCTCGCGTCCCAGTTCCGGCCGCAGGTCGATCGCGCCCATGAACAGGTTGTGCGCGTAGGCTCCGCCTTCGGACATGTCCAGAACCGATGCGCCCGAGAGGAAGAGATTGTTGTCGATGAGGAACGGGCCGTGATTGACCTCGACGAAGAGGTCCCGGCTGTTTTCGTGCAGGAGGTTGCCGGTCACGCGCGTGCCCTGCGCCATCCAGTCCAGCCAGATGCCCAAGCACGTACGATAGATGTGATTGCCGCGGATCTCGGTGTCGATCGCGGCGTGGATCTTGATGCCCGCCATCTCGGCGCCGGTGAAGAGCCGTCGCAGGTGAATGTCGTGGATGGTGTTGCCGGTGATGGTGCAGAAGGCGGCGCCCAGGCTGCCGACCAGGCCCGCCTGCTCGCAGTAGGCAATCCGGTTATTGCGCACGATGTGGTGACCGATGTTCTCGCGGGACCAGCCGTTGGCGAGGGCCCGCTCGATCGTCTTGACGTAGCCCTCGGCGGTGTCGGCCGAGGTGTTGTCCCACTGGTCGCCGTACTTGCCCAGGGTGACGCCCACGCAGGTGGAGTAGCGGATGTCGCAGTCCTCGATGATCCAGCCCTTGCTCCAGTGCGTTCCGATCAGACCGACCTGCTCGGCGGTGGGCGGCGCCCAGGGCGTCGCGGCGTGCATCATCGTGAAGCCGCGAACGGTGAGGAAGTTCACGCCGGGCTTGTTTGGGTAGAACACCGTCCGACGGACGTTGATCTCGACCTCGGCTTCGTTGGGATTGACGTCGGGAAATTGCGCCCAGATGGTGGTGTTCGACGCATCCACCTTGGCGAACCACAGCGACGCATCGGAGCCCTTCGACTGGGGGCCCTTGAACGCCAGGCACAGCGTCTTGACCCCACTTGTCGGCTTGATCTTCACGTCGAACGAGCGCCATGACTGCCACCCGCCCGTGTTCGGGACCGAGCAGGTTCCGAGGAGTTCGCCTTCGGGCGAGTCCAGGCGGACCTCGATCGTTCCGCCGGTCGTCTCGGAGGCCGCACGGATCTCCAACTGATTGGCGCCCTGGCCGAAGTCCACCTTCTCATACCGAGCCCAATCGCCGTGCTCGATCCAGCCGATGCATTCTCCACCCTCCGAGCAGGGAGCTGCCTGGACCCCGCGCTGGGCAGCAAAGCCCGCCGCCGGAATTTTCTGCGAGCCCTGGCCGGGACGCAGCCATGCGACGTTCAGGAGGTACTGCCCGTCGCCCGGCGCGTACCCTGTCACGGCCTGGCCCGAGGGGCGGAGCACGTCCTCGAGCCGGGCGGCCTCGATGAGCCAGTGGCCGTTCAGATAGACCGCTCCCGTATGGTGCTCGCGGCCTCTGGGATTGAACCAGTCGCCGCGGATCAGGTCGCTGTACGGGTTGAACGCGCCGAAGAGGCTGTTGGGGACGACGACCTTCCACGCGTCGCTCTCCGTCTTCTGCCAGCCTTTGACGATCTCGGAGCCCTTGATGACGACCTTCTCGCCGGGGGCGGCCTGATAGACGATCCGTTTCTGGTCCGATTCTCCGCCTCGCGGCGGAGCGATCCGCTCGCGATAGACGCCCTCGTGCACGGTGATCACGTCACCGGCCTGCGCCAGGGCGGCTGCTGCCGAGATGGTCCGCAGGGGCTTGGCGCTTGTCCCTTCCTGCGAATCGTTGCCGCTGGGGGATACGTGATATTCCCGCGCCGAAACCGCGGTGACAAGGATCGAAACCAACAGGACGATAGCTGCTTTCTTGTTCATCTTGCTCATTCCTTCGATACCAGGATCGGATCAATCATGGTGGCGTGCATGGCACGCCCTACATCTTATAGCCGAGTTTACCCCAAATCCCTCTCTGAACCCACTGCAAATCTTCCACCCCGTCCGGCGTGGTTGGAGCATAGAGACCCGCTCCCCACTTGCGTTCGTTGTCTCTTCCCTGCTGGACGGTCTCGATGCCTTTCCACTTGTGGTACTCCGCGTGGCCGTCGGCACAGGCGAAGTTCGTTCCGTCGCCGTGGCGCGTGACCGGCTGGTCCCACCACCTGGCCTCGTTGTACCGGGTGGCGTAGGCGTCGGGACTGGACAGGCCTTCGTCGATGAAGACGAGCCGGTGGGCCGGGTCGGGGTACTTCAGTCGCAACTTGAATTGAGGGCTGCCGTCCACGGATCGCCCGTTGCTGGAGATCATCATGGCGTAGGTCAGCATCTCGCCACGGTAGCCGGTCGGGCATTCATAGAGCTTGATGTCGCGTACGAAGGGCCACAACGCGCCGTCCTGGATGCCCTTGATCTGGTCGTCTCGCGTCAGTTGCCCGCCCGTCGACCAGTCGGAGGCCCAGGTCCTGCCGACCCAGGGCGGGCCGTACGTACTCCTCCACGAGCCGCCCGCCTCGCTGCTGACCACCTTATCATTGTTGTCGTCGGCGTAGAGAATCCAGGCCAGTTGCAGTTGCTTGAGGTTGCTCAAACACGCCGCCCGCTGGCCCTGCTCCCGGGCGCGCTTGAGCGCCGGCATCAGGACGGACATCAGAATGGCGATGATCGCGATCACCACCAGCAACTCGATCAGCGTGAATCCGTTTCGCTTGCACATCGTTGTCGTCCTCAACTGTCCATCGCCAACGGAATTCGCAGGCGAGCCGGCCCCGTTGCCCGCCGCTGCGCCGCCACGGGGGGACTCGCCGATTGCCCTTCAGGGGCCCGTGCCTTCGTGACACGGGCCCCGTTGGCTGTTCCTGGCCTGACGGCCCCAGTCGCCATCTGCCTCATTTCCGACCTTATAGCGGTTTGTGCCTGGGCGTGGTCTGACCGGCCAGCGAGAGGATCTCGGCCGCCTTCAGGGCCCGCTTGTAGAGACGCACGTCATCGATCGGCCCGTGCCAGACGCGGTCCGTCAGGGTATCGATGGACCCGATCAGGACGCGATAGGTCGTCGCACCGATCGGCACGGATACGGCCTGCTCGGCGTCCAGGATCCCGTCGAGATAGATGGCCTGACGCCGGCTGTCGTACGTGCCTGCCACATGATGCCATTCCCCGTCGTCCAAAGTGCTCTTGCTGAACAGGTACGGGCTGGGCGGGCACGTCCACTCGAGATTCGCCTGCGTGCCGTTCCGCTGCAGACGCCAACCCAGACCCTTGGTGAAGATGGCCTGCCACCCTCGCGTGAACCCGTCGTCCTTGAGCCAGCAGGCGACCGTCATCGCTTCGGTGAGGTTCATCGCCTCGTTGGCGCCCAGATCGACGTAGCCGCCGATCCCATTGAACTGGAGGGCCTGGCCTTGTTGGCCTGTGACCCACTCCGGCGTGCCGCCGGTGAACGTTCCGTGGATCTTGTTGGCGGAGCTGTCCTGGAGGTTGCCGTCCAGGGCGTAGGAAGCCACGAGATCCTGGACACCGGGGTCGGTCGGCGTGATGTACTCGGGGGCGTTGGGGTAGAGCCGGATCTCATCGAGGTACAGCGTGCCGGCGGCCGCGGAGCCCTCGACGCCGAGCGTCAGCGAACGGACGCTGGTCACGTTGCCGACTGCGGACAGGCCGATATTCCACGCCTGCCAGCCGCTGCGCGCCAGGTCGCCCGCATTGCCGTCATAGACGACCTTGGTCCCGTTGACCTTGGCGTACAGCCGTCCGCCGTTGCCGGCCGAGCCGGCGAAGTGGATCGCGAGGGTTTTGACGCCGTGGGTGGTCCAGTCCTGCGGCGGCGCGAAGGTCAGCGCAGCTTCGGAAAACGCGAAGGACGTGTTGTTGTACCGCAAGGGCATCGCCTGTCTGCCGCCATAGACCACCGTCTTCTCGGCAAAGGGCGCTGCGTCGTAGCCGACCTGCGAGCCGCTCTTGCCGTCGGTCAGGCCGTCGATCCAAGCGTGCCAGATCGTCGTCTGGGCCTCGATATCGTCGTTGTAGTTCTCGAAATCATCGACGACGGTGTATCGTTCGGTCGTGAAGCTCCAGACGTCGCCGGCGTAGGCGCCGGTGTCGCCGACCGAATCGACCCTCCAGAAGTACTCCGTCCCGAGCAGCAGGCTGCCGGGCGTCCAGGCGTGGCCGGTCAAGGTTTCCTTCGAGGCAGCGCCGGCTGCGACGGCCTCGGCGTCGGCGCCGATGTACACCACGTGCGAGTTCGCCTCGCGGCCGGGTCGCCAGCCCAGTTCGGTCGCAACACGGACATCCACCGCTCCGACGGCGGGCTGAGGATAGAATGCCCGCACCGGGACGTAGAAGAAGCGGACTTCCGATAGCCCGGTCTGAGGCACGACGCCGCCCCAGTTGCTGTGGATCGTCAGCTTGACGAACTTGGCCAGGACGCCGCCGAACGAAACGGTCGTATTGGCCGTGTAGGTCGCAGCAGCGGTCGCTTTGGCGAACTCCGGCACGCCTTCCAGCGTGGCCCAGGTTTCGCCGTCGACCGAGTACTCGATCGTGACGTTCCTGGCCCCGAAGCCCAGGAAGGTCTCAAGCGCCTGGTTGGAGTTCCAGACCCACATTTCATGGAGCTTCTCGACTTGGGCGAACTCGAACCGGATCCAGCTCGGCATCGTGCCGGCCATCCACATGTGCGTGGCTTCGGTGGAGTGCTGGCCATCGGGGTCGAGGCCCGATGCGTTGACCACATTCCCTGCCCCCATGTTCGGCTGAGCGTTGGAGGCGGTGGCCGTCACGCCGGTGAGCGGGTAGGCGTACGGTTCAGCGGTGAAGCTCCAGGTCTCCCCTTTGAAGATGGCGCCGTCGGGAGCCGCATTGACTTCGTCGATCCGCCAGTAATAGGTCTGCCCATAGGCGAGATTGCCCGGATCGAACTCCGCGGCCGTCTGGTTCCGGCTGACGAGGACACCGCGCGCATCGGCCCGACCGGCGTCGTTGACGTCGGCAAAGCCGGCGCCGAAGTACACGTCGTGGGTCGCGGCGTATTCACCCGTCGTCCAACGCAGGATCGTGTCGCGCGCCACATCGGTCGCTCCGTCCTCGGGGATTGGGTCCTGCGCGATGAACCCGGCCATGCTCTTCATGATCCCTGCAATCTGGTCGGCCGGGAGCGCCTCGTTGTAGATTTGCAGGTCATCCACGAGTCCCTGGAACCAACCCATTGCGTGACCGGAATTGGAGCCGACGTGAATCCGGTTGCCGCCGGCCCAGAGCGTGCCGGCCGTATCGACGGAGGTTCCCTCCTCTTTCCCGTTGACGAAAAGTCGCATCGGGCCGTTGTTCTGGGCCACGATCGTGACGTGATACCAGGTGTCGGGAACGATCACCGTGGCGCCGGCCACGTTGCGTTCGGCTCCCACCCACAGATAGTGATGAAACTGGCCTGCGGCATTGATTCGCAGTTGGTGGGACCAACTGGCGGTGGGTCCCGAGTTGTCCGTCCGAGTGATGATCGCCGCCGCGCCGGTTCGTGCCGGCTTGACCCAGGCGGCAATCGTGTAGACCGCCGGGTTCGTCGGCGACGGGATATTCACGTAGTCGTTCACTCCATCAAACCAGACCGCCTGACGTATCTTCCCTTTCTGATAGGTTGCTTCTCCCCCCGTGAACGTGCCGTGGGCTGCGCCGATGACATCATTCACGGTACCGTCGAAGGGCCAGCGTCCCACCAGGTCGCCCGATGCCGACCCAACCGGCCATAGAACCAGGACACAAAGAACCGCGAGCCACGATCGTCTCAACATGATTGTCCTCCTTCAAAACATATCGCATCTCGTCGTCACGCTACGTTTGAAACCGAAGACTACCTGTTGCCGCGAGGGGGAGGATACACATCGCTGTCGGGTCGTACCCCTGACTCCACGGATTCCTCCTCGGGCGGAAGGACCGCTCACAACGTCCGGTTCGGGCATCGACCAAGCCCGTCCTGCTTCACTCGTACTTTCCCTCGATATGATATCGGTTCCGGTTCAGATTTCCTGTCCTCATCTTGCGCAAAAAAATCTTCATTTTGCGCACCGGCCATTGCGGTTTCGCCCCGCGATCGTCAAAATGGAGGATGCATGGGCCAGACCTACTGCGTCATCCTGCTGATCGAGAGGGCCAGAGCCTATGGGCGGGGCCTCCTGCGGGGCATCGCCCGCTATGCCAGCAGCCACGGTCCCTGGCTGGTCCGCATGGAACCCGAGTTCTACCGTTTCTCACGCCGGCAATCCCGACAATGGATGACGCAATCGCAGACCCATGGCGTAATCGCCCACCTGGCCGATATTCACGTGATTGAGGGCATCACGCGTCTGAAAATCCCGGCCGTGATCGCCGGCATCCGGGAACCGGCGGCCAATGCCCACCTTGTGACGACCGACGACGAGGCTATCGGGCAAATGGCCGTGGACTATTTCCTGGATCGAGGATTCCGCCGCCTGGCGTATTGCGGCCTCGACGACATGCACTGGTCGGTCCGGCGGGGCGAGGCATTCGTCCACAAGGCAGCTCAGGCCGATTGCGAGGTTCGCGTATACGAGCCGCCAAGATCCAGGCGATGGCGGACGGACGAAGCGGAGAGACCGTCGCTGGCCGACTGGTTGAGCTCCCTGCCAAGACCGACCGCGATCCTGGCCTGCAACGACGACCGAGGCAAACAGGTCCTGGCGGCCTGCAAGATCGCCGGGCTGGAGGTGCCCGATGAGGTCGCGATTCTGGGCGTCGACAACGACGACCTGGTCTGCGAGCTGGAGTATCCTCAGCTTTCGAGCATCGCTCTGGACGTCGAGGCCGCCGGGTACGCCGCGGCGGCATTGCTGGATGGGTTGATGACCGGGTGCAAGTCGGGGCGGACCTGGGAACAGATCTTCGTCTGTCCTCTGTACATCGTCGAACGCCAATCCACGGATGTGCTGGCCACCGAGGACCGGGAGGTTGCCGCGGGACTGCGCTTCATCCGTGAGAACGTCACGGCGGGAATTCAGGTGGGAGATGTCGCAGACATCGTCGCCCTGTCCCGCCGGGCCTTGCAGCAGCGGTTTCGACGGGCTCTGGGAAGATCGGTCCACGACGAGATCAAGCGGAGTCGGATCGACCACATGGCCCGCATGCTGGTGAACACGAACCGGCCGATCGGGGAGATCGCGCGGGCCCTGCAGTGCACGGAGGTCAAGAACATCGCCCGATATTTTCGTGAGCGGACGGGCCTGACGCCGGCGCAGTACCGCAAGAAGCACAGCGGCCGATGAAATAAGAAAGGACAGCGTTGCACGCTGTCCTTGGAATGCCGAAACGAGCACACGAAAGTCTCAAACGCAGAGCGCCGGACCGTGCGCTTCACACTCGAGACTTCCCACTTCGCATGGATGGGGATCAGGCCACGAGGCTCTTGGCCAGATCCACCGCCGAGGCGGCGTCAGGCGAGTAACCCTGCGCCCCGATCCGATCGGCGAAGCTCTTGGTCACCGGCGCGCCGCCCACCATGACCTTGGCCTTGACGCCGGCGGCCTGAAGGGCCTTGATGGTCTTCTCCATGCCGGGCATGGTCGTGGTCAGCAGGGCGCTCATGCCGATCAGTTGAACGTCGCGGGCTTTGGCCTCCGCGGCGAACTTGTCCGGCGAGACGTCCACGCCCAGGTCGATCACCTCGAACCCGGCGCCCTTGAGCATCATGGCGACGAGGTTCTTGCCGATGTCGTGCAGGTCGCCCTGGACGGTGCCGATGATCAGTTTGCCGATGGGTTTGACCCCTGCCTTGACCAACTCGGGTTCGAGCACTTCCATCGCCATCTTCATCGCCCGGGCCGCGATCAGGACCTCGGGGATGTAGATCTCGTTGTTCTTGAAACGGCCGCCGATGACGTCCATGCCGGCGATCAGGCCCTGGTCGAGGACCTGTTTGGGGGCGGTGCCTTCCGCCAAAGCCGCCTTCGTGACGCTCACTGCCGTCGCCTGGTCCCCTCGGATCACCGCATCAGCCAATGCCTTCAGGTCTGCCATTGCAACTCACCTCAAATCAGTATCCGTTTGTATGCTCCCCAATCATCAAGGCCCCCATTAAACCGCCCGCCTCGACCCTCGACAAGGAAAAAAATCCGCGGACCGACGTTCGTCCAATCGGGCGGCAAATCCCATCCCGGCGGTTGACCCGCCGGGGAGGGACGCATATACTGTCGGCCAACGCGATTCGCAGGGGGAATCAGTGATGCACGACGAGGACATGAACGGTCACAAGGGAGAGCACGAGGAGCACGACCGCCATCACGACCATGGTCCCGGCCACGATCACGGAGAGGAACTCCGCAGGGTGTCGCGCAGGCGGCTCTGGGTGGCTCTGGGCATCATCGTGTCGTTTCTCATCGTCGAAGTAATCGGCGGTCTCGTCACGGGAAGTCTGGCGCTGCTGGCCGACGCCGGCCACATGCTGACGGACGCCTTAGCCCTGGCCCTGGCGATCTTCGTCGCGCACCTGGCGCAGCGGCCCGCCACGCCGGAGCGGACGTTCGGCTTCCTTCGCGCCGAGGTGATCGGCGCCTTCGTCAACGGCGCCACGCTGATCCTGGTCGTGGGACTGATCGTCCGCGAGGCGATCTCGCGGTTCCTGCATCCGTCGGAGGTTCAAGGGGCGGGCATGCTCCTGGTCGCCGGCGCGGGTTTGGTGGCGAATCTCGCCAGCGCGTGGGTCCTGATGGGCAGCCGCAAGGAGAATATCAATATCGAAGGAGCTTTCACGCACATGATCGCCGACGCCCTGGGCTCTGTCGGAGCGATCGTCGCCGGTCTGATCATCCTCTGGACGGGTTGGATGCTCGCCGACCCTCTGGTCAGCCTTGTCATCGGCGGCCTGATCCTCTGGAGCAGCATCGGCCTGCTCCGCCGGACGTTGGGCATCCTGATCCACGCGACGCCGGAGCACCTCGATTTCCGCGAGATCCTGGAGGCCCTGGAGTCGAACGAGCACGTCGCCGCGGTGCACGATCTGCACATCTGGTCCGTCACGTCGGGGTTCCCCGTCCTGACCGCCACGATCTGGCTCAAGCCCGACTGCACCAGTCCCCTCTGCTGGCGGGGGGCCCTTCGCGAGATGCAGGTCATGCTCCACGACCGCTTCGACGTCGAGCACGTCACGCTCCAATTGGAGCCGGCGGGATTTGCGATGGAGACGGAAGTCCAGAACCCCAAGCACGAATGACCGAAGTCGCAGATTCGAAACGGCCATCCGTGACTGTGCCGGCCCCTCGGTCATTTGAACTTCGTGCTTCGAACTCATTACCGCCCCTTGGGAGGATTCGCATGCGGAACGTGAAAACACTGTTCCGTCACCCGACGAAGCGCGTACAATGACGCTTCGTGCGACAGGTTCGCAGGATGGATTAGAGGACGGACGACGGAGAACAATGGCCAAACGCATCGGTGTGATCTCGGATACCCACGGACTGCTCAGGGAGGAGGCTCTGGCCAGGCTGGAAGGCTGCGACTTGATCATTCACGCGGGCGACGTGGGCGACCCCGGCGTCCTGGAGGACCTGGGGCAAATCGCCGAGGTGATCGCGGTTCGGGGCAATGTGGACGCCGGTCTGTGGACGGAGGATCTGCCCTTGACCGAGCACGTGACCGTCGAAGACAGGCACATCTGCGTCGTCCACAACATCGAGACGCTCGATCTCGACCTGATCGCGGCGGGCCTTCACGTCGTCGTCTTCGGCCACTCTCACAAGCCGGCGACCGAGTGGAGGGACGGCGTCCTCTATCTCAACCCCGGCAGCATCGGCCCCAAGCGCTTCCGCCTGCCGGTCAGCATGGCGTTTCTCCACATCGACTCCCGGGAGATCGTCCCTGAGATCGTCTCGTTGCAGGATGATCCTGTGTGACGCGTCTGCGACGCATCAGGAGTAATTCGTACGTGGGAGGGGCGCCACGGGGAACGGTCCCTATCATGCTCTACCGTTTCAGGCCGACAGAAAAAGCCGAAACGCCACGACGTCGGGCGAGAACGGCGCCACCCGTTGCCGCGGCGTTCCAGCGTCGTCAACAAGAGTGCTCGAGTCCTGCCGGAGAGGGCCGCCGGTATGTCATCACCATCTGAAGCCGATGCCCAGAGTGTACAGGAATCGGCCATCGTCGAGCTGTGCTTGACGATGCCACACGGAGTTGAATCCGTGCGACAGGAACGTGGTGTGCACGGCACATCCTACGAGAGCCTCTCCTCTGTTTCGGTGTCCTCTGTGCCCTCTGTGGCAGAAGATTCTTTCAGCGCGTTTCGTTAGTCTCTGTCGGACAAGGAGTTAGGCAACCAAAAATATCCGTCTGTTTGTTGGATTTGTGTTGAAACCATTCGCTTCCTATGGTATAATGCTCATATGTGTCGCCCCGCGAGCGGCGACGGATTGCGAATTGTAACTGGTCGATCGTAGATTCGGAGGGTTCATCATGGCGAGTGTTGCTCAGATCGAGGCCAATCGTTCGAACGCGCAGAAGTCCACCGGGCCGCGGACGGCCCAAGGCAAGGCGGTGGCTTCGCAGAATGCCGTCAAACATGGGCTGCTGGCCGAGCAGGTGGTCATTCATGGCGAAGACCCGGCCCAATTCGATCTCTACCGCGAGGGGATGCTGGCGGATCTGGCGCCGGTGGGCGAGATCGAAACGATGCTGGCCGAGCGGGCGGTGAGTCTCGCCTGGCGGCTGCGGCGGGCCGAGCGGCTGCACAGCGCGGTCTTCGCGACCGTCTATCGCGAGAATGCCGGCGATATCGTGCTCTGGCCCAGGCACGGATTGCCGATCGAACCGAAGCCCGACGAGGAAGCGGTGATCCTGGGGCAGGTGGTGATGACCGACTTCGCCCGCGCCCAGGTGCTGGACCGACTGCTGGTCCACGAGCGCCGGATCGAGAACAGCCTCTACCGCACGATGCGCGAGCTGCGAAAGGAGCGGGAGACCCGCAAGGCGGCAGAAGTCTCCCATTCGCAGGTCGATCGCGAGGTCAACGAGGTCAATCAGGTCAATAAGGTCCCCACTCCGCCTTCGAAGGAAGGCCTCGCAGTCGATCGAGAGCCCGCCATCCCGGCGAAATTGGCTTCGTTTGGCGAAGGAGTTTCAAGTGTGAAGTGTCAAGTTTCAAGTGAGCAGGGGCCGGTCTCTGGCGACGGCTCTGACTTGAAACTTCAAACTTCACACTTCAAACTCGCGCAGCCATCGTGCGAAACGAACCCAATTCCCGGAGGCCCGGCGTGACCGACTCTTGCGGCGCAGCCCAGCCTTGGGGCGGGGCGAGTTTTTGTGTTTTCCCTGTGCCGGGGCTCTGGTATCATGTCGGTCGCTCGTGGAAACGGAAGACCCCGCCTGTCGGCATTCCGACAGATCGGGGCAGGATCGGTCACTGCATGGGAAAGGGAATCAGACCATGAAGAAGGCGATGATAGGACTGGTGGCGTCGGCGCTGGCGTTGTCGGGGTGTTCGAGTGTTCAGGAGAAAGGGATGAGCAGCACCAAGTACGACCGCGAGGTCCGCAAGCTGGTGGCCAGGATGACCACCGAAGAGAAGATCGGCCAGATGACGCAGATCACGCTGGAGCAGTTCGCCAAGAGCGGCCAGGACGGCTACCTGATCCTCGACGAGCAGAAGCTCCGCGACGGCATCGTCACCCGCCATCTCGGCTCGATCCTCAACTGCGGCGGGCAGGCCCGCAGCGTGAAGAACTGGCAGGAGATGATCACGCAGATGCAGGACATCGCGACGAAGGAGACGCGCCTGGGCATCCCGATCCTCTATGGCATCGACACGATCCACGGGGCCAACTACGTGCTCGAAGCGACGATCTTCCCGCAGAACATCGCGATGGGCGCCACAGGCAACGTCGCCCTGATGGAGAGGATCGGCGAAATCTCCGCCTTGGAGACCCGCGCTGCGGGCATCCCCTGGAACTTCGCGCCGGTGCTCGACGTGGCCCGCCACCCGATGTGGCCCCGCGTGTTCGAGACCTTCGGCGAAGACCCCTACATCGCCTCGACGATGGGCGTCGCCTACATCCGCGGCCAGCAGGGCGACGACCTCTCCAATCCGGTCAAGGTCGCCGTCTGCATGAAGCACTACCTGGGGTATAGCTGGCCGCACTCCGGCCGGGACAGGACGCCCGCCTACATCCCCGAGACGCAGTTGCGGCAGTGGTTCGTGCCGCCGTTCGCCGCCGCGGTCAAGGCCGGCGCGGTGACGGCCATGGCCAACTCCTCCGAGATCAACGGCGTTCCCGTCCATTCGAGCTCGTTCTATCTCAAGACCCTGCTGCGCGACGAGTTGGGCTTCAAGGGCTTCGTCGTCAGCGACTGGGCGGACATCGAGAACCTCTACACCCGCGAGAAGGTCGCCAAGGACCGCCGCGAGGCGGTGAAGATGGCGGTGATGGCTGGGGTCGATATGAGCATGGTCCCGTACGACTACAGCTTCTACGACACGCTGCTGGAACTCGTCAAAGACGGCGAGGTGCCGATGAAGCGGATCGACGAAGCGGTCAGCGACATTCTTCGCGTCAAGTTCATGCTCGGCCTGTTCGACAAGCCTTATCCGGTCAAGAGCCTCGCGGGCAGCGTGGGCTCGGCCGCCTCCCACCAGGTGAACCTGCAGGCGGCCCAGGAGGCGATGACCCTGCTCAAGAACGACGGCCTGCTGCCCCTGGCCAGGGGACAGAAGGTGCTCGTCACCGGGCCCACAGCCAACAAGCTCTCGGTCCTCAACAGCGGCTGGACCTTCACCTGGCAGGGCGACAAGGAAGAACTCTATCCGCAGGACAAGAACACGATCCTCGAAGCGATCCAGCGCAAGCTCGGACAGCAGAACGTGACATACGTCGACGCGGTCGCGTTCGACAAGGAGATCGACGTCGCCAAGGCGGTCGAGGTCGCCGCTGGAGTCGATACGATTGTCGCCTGTATCGGCGAGCCGCCGTACTGCGAGACGCCGGGCAACATCGACGACCTGACGATGAGCGAGCCGCAGTTGAACCTCGTCAAGGCTTTGGCCAGGACGGGCAAGCCGATCGTGCTCGTGCTGGTCGAGGGCCGGCCTCGCGTGATCCGCACGATCGTGGACGACGCCAAGGCGATCCTGATGGCCTACACGCCGGGCCTGGAGGGCGGCCAGGCGGTCGCCGACGTCCTGTTCGGCGACGTCAACCCCAGCGGCAAGCTGCCCTTTACCTATCCGAAATATCCCGGCGGCTTCATGTGGTACGACCACAAGGTCAGCGAAACCCAGGGCGGCAACAAGTACGATCCGCAGTGGCCGTTCGGCTTCGGCCTGTCCTACTCCAAGATCGCCTATCACGGCCTGAAGGTGGACGTGAGCGAGATGACGCCGGCCGCCACGCTGACCGCGACGGTGCAGGTCACCAACGAGAGCGACCGTCCGGCCAAGGAGATCGTGCAGCTCTATCTTTCGGACGTGGTCGCCAGCGTGACGCCGTCGGTGAAGGTCCTCAAGCGGTTCCAGAAAGTGGACCTTGCTCCGAAGGCGACGCAGACCGTGCGGTTCACGCTCGGCTGGGATGACCTGTCCTTCATCGGCCGGGACAACAAACCGGTGGTCGAGCCGGGCGAGTTCAAAGTCCAGATCGGCGACATGTCCGTCAGCTTCACAGTCCCACAAGCCAAGAAATGACAGGAGCGGCAGTCACGCAGTGTTACTGTGGTTGGTCACGCCTGGTGCAAGCAGTTCTCAAGTCGAGTTGGTGACTTGGTAATATGTCTCGCCTATGTGTGGTTGAGGTGTCGTCTTGTCCTTACAATTTCCGAAAAAAATACGTATTTGTACGTATTGAAACTCCCCTCCATGGCCCGATAAAATGTGATACAGTCTCATCAGTGAGGCGTGATAAAGGGGCTGGTCTGCCAACGGGCCTGTTGTGTGGCAGGTTTACTTTGGCAGACTGCAGATTGGAGGTAGAGACATGAAGATCATGCGATATCTTGTTCCTGTTTTGTCTGTTATGTTTGTCTTAGGAGGGAGGGCCTATGCTGACTTGTATAGTCTATCGGGGGATTGGAGCGACGCAGTCAACCCGAATGGGCCATGGTCCTATTGGGTAGCAGGCAATCTCGGTGCTAGTAGTTTCCGAGGAGGTGAACCATCTGGGTTCAGTCCGGACCAGCCGATCTGGACTGGGGGGTGGTACAATTGGCAGGGATGGTCTAAGAACAATCAAGAGTCCTTTTTTGACTCAAAAATGGGTGACGTATACGGACATACCGATCCTTGGTCGCCGATGGAGATTCGCTGGACTAGTCCTTCGGCAGGGGTCATAGATGTATCTGGCGGCGTGTGGGCGATCAGGGATATCGGGAGATGGAATGACTGGGAGCTCGTTCTTGACGGGGTGCTAGTGACAAGCGGTTCTGTAGGCAGCGGTGATGACTACAGCAGTGTTAATCTTATGCCCATTAGTGTGGGCCCTCTGAGTGTTGAAGCTGGAGACATTCTATCGTTTCGCGCATTCCCCAAAGATGGGATTGGGGACTACATCGCCGTTGACCTTAGCGTCAATCTGGGTGTTGTTGCCGTTCCTCTTCCGGGTGCAGCATTTCTCGGTGCCGTTGGTTTGGGCATTGGCGGTTGGCGGCTTCGGCGTGTACGAGACGGTCGGGTATAAGAACCTCGATACTGCGTCGATCGGGAGCTACTGTTCGAGCAAGAAGCAGCAGATCTCTTTCATGCTGCGGATGTAGAGGCGGTTGCCGACCAGGGCCGGGTGGGACCAGACTTCCGTGTCTTCGAAGAGCCGCAGGCTCGCGACTGGCGTGAAGGCCTCGCGAGCGGCCTTGAGCAGGATCAGTTCGCCCTTCACGGTGGTCGCCAGGACGTGACCGTTGCCTGCAATCAGGGCTGCATAGTCGTTGAACGCGCCGCTGCCGTCGGATGTGTAAAGGGTGTTGAGATCATCAGTGAGGTCCAGGCAGTGCAGGCCGCGGGAGCAGCCGAAGAGCAGGCCGTCGATCGCCACCGGCGTCGAGGTGTCTGGGGCGAGCCTGCGGTTCTGGGCGATGGGGATCGGATGGATACGGCCGTTGGCGTCGAAGTCGTAGAGTCTTGCGCCGTTGTTCTCGGTGGCGACCAGGAGCTTTCCGTCGATGTCGAGCGGCGTGGGGACATTGAAGTCGCCTTTTCTCGCGGGCAAGAGCGTCCAGAGACGCCTGCCTGTGTTCGGGTCCCAGCCGGCCAGCGAGGCGGCGTCGTGCCCGACGATCTGTCGGACGCCGCCGAAGGTGGCGAGGATCAGCGAGCCGTAGCCGGCCGGTTCGCCGGGCGTCTGCCAGAGCGTCTCGCCTGTGTAGAGGCCGAGCGCGACGAGCGAAGCGTCGGGAGCGCCGGGGTTGACGACGAGCATGTCGTCGACGAGCAGGGGCGTCGAGCACATCCCCCAGGTCGGAAGCTTGGCATCGAATTCCTTGATCAGGTTCCGTCGCCACACGATGCGGGAACCCTCGACGCTGACGCAATGCAGGTCGCCGAACGCGCCGAGCAGATAGGCGAAGCCGCCGTGAACGACCGGAGCGGCGCGGGGGACGTTGGTGAACTCCATCTCTTTCGGCGTCGGGTAGGCGATCGTCCACGCTTCCCGCCCGGTCTCGGCGTCGAGACAACGCCAGATGTCCTGGTCGTTCCGTTCGCTCTTGTCCGCGACGATCACGTGCTCGGCCGTGACCGAGACGCCGGAGAGGCCGCTGCCGGTCAACCGTCGTTTCCACAACAGCCTCGGCGTCGCGGGCAGCTCAGTCGGGACATCGGGACTGAGGCCCCTTCGATCCGTCCCTCGCCAGTCCGTCCATTCCGAGATGGGGGTCGGAGGAAGCGATGGCGGTTGTGCCTGTGGCGTCTGCGTCAAAGGCACGAAGCCCGATCTCGATGCGAGCGTTGTGAGCAAAGGGGCATTGTCCCGCGCGGACATCAGGACATCGAGGATCGCTCGCTCGGCGGAAGGGCTGATGCGGGGCGTCGCGAACACGGTGGTGAAGGGTTGTCCTGCCGTTTGGCCGACCACCCGCAAGGCTCCCTTCTCCACGCCTCCCAGGTCCTCCAGCAGTGGTCGGAGATAACCCGGCACAACTGCGACATCCGCCTCGCCTTTGACGACCGCCGCGATCGCCTCGGCGCAGTCCGATATCACCCTCAGAGGCGGCACAGGCGTCACGCCGTTCTGCGCCAGCAGAGCCAAGGCCTCCGCGTGCCGTTCGACCTCGTGGGGCGGTCCGAACAGGATCCGATGGTCTTCGAGGTCGCCGACCGTCTTGGCCGGGCTGCGGGTCCGCACGACGAAAAGGCCTCGGGTCTCCTGATCGCCAAGGGCGTCGGTCAGGCGGGCGATGGGACGAACGGGCTCGTTGACTTCCGCGGCCTCAGACGACACGGCCCAAGCTCCGCCCACGATCAGATCGATCGCACCCTCGGAGGACCGACGGATGTCGCCGACGGTCGGGCCGTAGAGGATCTCGACGGGACGTCCCAGCTTCTCTTCGAGAAACGCGCCGAGCGGAGCGTAATCGCGCTGAGCGTGGCCCTTCAAGTAGTCCGCGGCGAGCCGGTTGCACAGAGGATCGGTCACCGCGACGCGAAGCGGTTCGGCCGGAGGACCGCTCATGTCCTCCTCGATGCTGCGGTAGAGCCGATGCAGCCACAACCCGGCGAGCACAAACGGAGCCAACAACGCGACCCACAGGGCTTTCTTGACGTGCCGTCTCATGGGCGAGCAGACCCCACTTGCCGCATGGATCGATGCGTTCTCGGACCATCCTCTCGTGGCAGCCTTTTCGTCATATCGCGAGCCCCCTGTATCGCCTGAGACCGAACGTTCACAGGTCGGCTCAGCATAGCAGTGCTCGCCCGAGAAGGCAAGAGGTCCTAACCCTCCAATTCACGCTTGAATGGATCGGGAGTGTGTGGTAAAATAGGCAATCTGGGGTCCTGGGGCTGGCGGCGGTCGCCAGATTCCGATTCCTGTGCCGTCGAGGATGGAAGGAGAGTGGTGGGATGCTCGGTAGGTCCGCTGCGTCGGGGCTGGTGTGGGTGTCATGTCTGTTGCCGGCGATCGGGGTTCTTACGCCGCTTGCCGGAGCGCAGTACGGCGGAGGCTTCGGGACCGCGGAGGCGCCCCACCTGATCTTCACCGCGGAGCAGTTGGATTTCCTCGCTGCTCAGCCGGACCATTGGGGCAGGCACTTCAAGCTGATGGCGGACATCGATCTGAAAGCCTGGGGCGCCGGTCAACCCCGCGTCATCGGCACGATCGACGACGGCCCGTTCACCGGCGTCTTCGACGGCAACCACAAGATTCTGTCGAATCTCCGCCAGGTCTCCGATTTCGGCGGCTATCTCGGCCTGTTCGGGCTGGTCGAAGGCCTGGAGGCTCGGATCGAGAACCTGACCCTTGCCAATCCCAACGTCGCCAGCGAAACGGGTCGTTACGTCGGTGCGCTGGTCGGTTCTCTGCGAGAAGGCATCGTGTCGAACTGCCATGTGCGGTCCGGCGGCGTCCTGGGGATGAGCTTCGTCGGCGGCCTGATCGGCAGGAACGACGGCGGCCTGATCCTCGGTTGCAGCGTGGACGCTGTCGTGCAGGGCGGCTCGCGAGTGGGTGGATTGGTGGGACAGAGCTATTACGGTACGGTCGAGCGGTGCCGGGCCCAAGGTCAGGTGCTGGGGTCTGAGTCGTCGTACTGGATCGGCGGTCTGATCGGCGAGGGCCGGGAGGTCACGGTGCGGGAGTGCCGGGCCCACTGCAATGTCCGGGGAGACCTCAGCGTCGGCGGCCTGCTCGGCGAGAACCTCTCGGGCACGATCGAACGCTCCTGCGCCGCAGGCGTGGTGCGAGGGGGCACCTATGCCGGCGGCCTGCTGGGTCTCAACAGCGGCGGGACCGTTCGCGACTGCTACTCCACGGCGGACGTCAAAGCCACGATCTATGTCGGCGGTCTGGCGGGCTGCAACGAGCCTGACTGTCATTGCATCGTCTATGTGCCGGGTCTGATCGTCCGCAGCTATGCCTGCGGACCGGTCTGGGGCGTCAACGCCGGCGGTTTGGTCGGCATCAACGACAAGAGCCAGACCGAGGCCTCTTTCTGGAACCGTGAGACGACCGGTTGCACCGTCAGTGCCGGCGGCGACGGGAAAAGCGACTCTGAAATGAGTCGATCCTCGATGTATCTGGCCGTGGGCTGGGATTTCGTCGGCGAAAAGGCCAATGGATCGCAGGACATCTGGTATCTGCCTGCGGAGGGAGGTCCGCCGCGACTGGTGTGGGAACTGGCCCAAGGCGACCTCAACGCCGATGGGCGGGTCGATTTCCGGGACTTCGGCCGCCTGGCGGCTCACTGGCGACGGACGAGCGCAGCCGGATTCGTCGGCTTCGACGATCTGACGAGTCTGGCGGACGTTTGGCTCGCCGGCCGCAGATGATGCCGGCTAGGCACGGCGAGATCGCGATTCCGCTCTGCGAGCATTTGCCTTTTCCCGGCTTTTCTGCATAATACCCTTTCTCCTGTCGCGACCGGCGGGCGGCCTTTTCATGGAGGAGGCTCCAGTCTTCAGCCGGGGCAGGGCAGGATGTATGACAGGGTTCTATGCGGACGTATTTCGATTGTGTCCCGTGCTCGGTCCGGCAGGTGCTGGACGCGGTGCGGATGATCACCGACGACGAGGCGACGCACGAGCGGGTGCTTCGCGAGCTGCTGGGAATGTGGCAGCGGATGGACATGCGGCAAAGCCCTCCGGCGATGGCGCAGCAGATCCATCGTTTCCTGCGGCAGATCACCGGCGTGGCGGACCCATACAGCGAAGTGAAGCACCGGTACAATGAATTCGCCCTCGCGCTGTATCCCGAGCTGCGTCGGCGGGTCGAGAGTTCTCCCGATCCGTTCGAAACCGCGGTGCGGCTTTCCATCGCAGGCAACATCATCGACTTCGGCGTCAACTCCCACGTCGCGCAGGACGTGGTGCACGAGGCGATCCTGCGGTCGCTGACCGAACCGCTGGACCGCGATGCACTGGAGGCCCTGAAGCAAGCGGTCGCCCAGGCCCAGGACATCCTGTTCCTCGGCGACAACACCGGCGAGATCGTCTTCGATCGCCTGCTCGTCGAACGGATGCCTCGCGAGAAGCTCACGTATGTGGTCCGCGGCGCCCCGATCCTCAACGACGCGCTGAGGGCGGACGCTGAGGTTGCGGGTCTGACGGATCTGGTCGAAGTGATCGACAACGGCTCGGACGCGCCGGGCACGATCCTGGAGACCTGCTCGGAGGCCTTTCGCAGCCGGTTCGAGCGGGCCGACCTGATCATCGCCAAAGGGCAGGGCAATTTCGAATCAATGGACGAAACGCGAAAGGACGTGTTCTTCCTGCTCAAGCCCAAGTGCGCGGTCCTGGCCCGTCATCTGAACTGCGAGCTGGGCCGGCTGTCGATCCTCCGCAGCAGCCGGGCGGCGAAGGTCCCATGAGTCCCATTCGTCCCACAGGTCCTGTGGTCGCGAACTGAAACAGGACGTCGTCAGTACTACAGTGATTCGCATCCGCCGAGGGAATCGCCCCCAGGATGCGGCGGTTTTGAAGGAAACTGGATATGCCGATCTTCGAGTATCGATGCGCCAAGTGCGGCCACGTGATGGAAGTGCTCCACAAGAGCCAGAACGCCCAGAAGCCCAACTGCGAGAAGTGCGGCGCCGAGACGGATAAGCTGCTCTCCGGCTTCGCTGTGGGCAAGGCCGCGGAGGGTCCGGCCTGTGATTCGTGCTCGTCGCTGCCTGCCTGTGGCGGCTGCTCGGGCGGCGCGTGCCCCATGTCCATGGGTTGACGATGCCTACCTCGATCCCTCGTTGAGCCAGATGTCCAGGCGAGGAGTCTGCCAGGAGTAGGGCTTGCCGAGGATGTCGTAATCGCCGTCGCCGTCGAGGTCGGCGATCCTGGACTCATGGTTGGCGATGCCTTCGGAGATCACGACCGTTTCGAACTTGCCTTTGCCGTCGCTCAGGAGCAGCATGTTCCTGGCGTCGGGATTGCCGTCGTTGAGTCGCATCTCGGCGACCCAGATGTCCAGATGACCGTCCTTGTTGAAGTCGAGGATTGCCAGCGAGTGGCCGCAGTCGATTTCCGGGACCAACTCCGTCGGGACCCACGTTCCCTTGACCCACTGGTACATCATCAGCGGCGCCCAGCCATCGCCCACGACGAACACGACCTCCGGCCGGCCGCCTTCGATGAGCTGGCCTGCGGCGGCCCTTGTGAACTGGTAGCTCGCATCGATGATGTTCGGGACGAACATCGTGCCTTCGACGTGCTTGAACCATCGGCCTCCGCCGACGATGTCGAGCTTGCCGTCGCCGTCGATGTCGATCTTCGCGAGGCCCTCATGCTCGTTGACCCCCTTGAAGCCGGGGTAGGGTCGGGTTTGACGCTGCATCATTTCGCTGTCGCTGGAGTACGAGTAGATCTCGACACACTTCCAGGACTTGGCCTGTCGCGGATTCTCGGGGATCTCCGCGAGGTAGAGCTTCCTGGCGCCTTGGTTCCAGAAGACCAGTTCCTGCCGGCCGTCGCCGTCGAAGTCGCCGAAGGTCAGGTCGTGGTGCTTGTTGCCGCCGAAGTCCTTGATGACGTGCCGGACCCAAGGCTTCTTCGGATCGAAGTCCGGAGCGGGGTTCTCCCACCACCAGACGAAGTGGTTCTGCCAGTCGCCCGCGAAGACGATGTCGAGGTCCCCGTCGCCGTCGATGTCGAACGAATCGGAGCCCGCTTCGATGTGCAGCGGCTGCTCCTCGACTATGTACTTCGTCCAGCCGCTTGCCGCCCGGCGATACCAGACCAAAGCAGGGGCCTGTGTCCGCTCGGCGATCACGAAGTCATTCACGCCATCCTTGTCGATGTCGCAGACAAGGCTGGCGGTCTGCTGATTCCCGCGGTTCGGAGCCTCCAGATCGCCTGTAGCGGTGGACAGATGTCTCCATCGGATTTCACCCGCCAAAGCAGTTCCGCACAGAACGATGGAGGCGACGACGGCGAACTGAACGCGATTCTTCATATCGTACCCCGGATTCCTGGACGCTGAGTCCCTGTGTCGGTTTCAACTCGCGTTCCTTTCTACCGCAAGTCTCCCTCTACCGCAAGGCATCACGGAGACCGGGGTTTGAGATCGCTCCACTCGGGGATCTTGACGCGGATCGTCACAGGCTCCTCGTGGCCGCCTTTGACAACCAGCGCTCGCATGGGGTCGGCGAAGTTCGCGCCGCGGGTATTGAGTCTGTAGTAATCGGCCGCCATGTTGCTGAATGTGAATCGGCCCTGGGGATCGGTTCTGCCGTCGGCTTCGAGCAGTTCGGCGTCCCGGCGATACCCGCCTTGCGGGCCATCGGCCGACTGAGCGTAGACTTCCACGCCGGGGACGGGCCAGCCCGTGGCGTCGTCGATGACTACGCCTGTGGCGCGCCGGCCCTTCTCCAACTGGATAACCACGGGCGAGCGGAGGTGCCGGATCTCTTGGCGGACGGGACGATATCCTCTGCCGCCGATGACCCGGATGAAGCACATGCCCGCCGGACCCGGGTTGACGTTCTCGAAGGCGAAACGCCCGGTCTGGTCGGGCTGGACCTGAACGCCCGAACGACCCCAGGAGTGCTCCCCGTTCTTGACGGAGAATTCCAGGGCTACTTCGTTATGGGCCGGGATGCCATTCGGATCGAGCAGCCGGCCTTCGATGTCCGCGCCTTGCGGAAGCGTGAGGTTCGCGTTGACGATCGGGTTCTTCTCGTCCAGCGAGAACGCATCGCTCATCGCGAAGGCGTTGTCCTCGTAGGCGACGATCGCGTACTTGCCTCCCAGGGGCAGCGGAGTCGCGTTGAACGTCCCACGATCCAAGCCGCTGTCCAGTGCGCCGAACAGGTTGGAGAGAGAGACGGCCTGTCCCCCCTCGATGTCGGGTTTCCTGGCAACCACCAAAGCGGCCCTGGCGGCTTCTGCAACGCTGCCGTTGGAGCGAAAGACCGTGCCGTAGATGGCCCCGGCGGGATAGACCGGGAGATCGATTGCGAATGGCTCTTCGCCCGGCTCGATGTTGATCGGCAGGATCTCGTTGAACCAGTAACCCACTGGTCGTTTGCCCTGGCGGAAATCAATGCAGTACTTGAACTGGCTCGGCACCGGGATCTCGCACGACGCCTGGTTGTCCGTGATGTCGAGCCATTCCGGCGTCATGGCCTGCTTCTGCTGTCGGGCACGCTCGGTGATGTAGTCGATTCGGACGCTGCCTGTGATGGGCGGCGCGCCTTGCGGCACCTGGAATTGCAGCACGACCTGTCGTCGTACGCTGGGCCGGAGGTCGATCACGACGTCGTCCAAACGGTCCTGCTCGACATCCAGGCGAACCTGCTCCATGCCGGCCGAGAGTTTCACCGTCTGTCCCCAGAAGTCGCTGATCTCGAAGTGGCCGACGCCGTCGCGGATCGTCACAGGGGTCTTCCTGCTGCTGTCGGCATAGCCTGACGATTCGGGATAGCGGTAGGCGTTCTCCATGTAGATGACCGGACCGCCTGATTGGGGGTCCGTGGGCAGGAGGGACAGGTCTCCCGTGATTCGGCCGCGGATGGTTCTCGCGGGCCCCAGGATGACGCGGAGATCCCGGCTCGCGGTCTCGACATCGCGGACGTAGCGGTAGGCATAGCCCGACGCCCGAACGAAGAGCAGGTACCTGCGGTCCTGTCGAAGACACTTCAACTCGAATCTCCCCTCGCTGTCCGTCACCGCATCGACGGGACTGGAGGTCCGATCTTCCACGGACGAGCGGCTTCCCTGTGCGGACGCCATGATCCGAATCTCCGCGCCCTCGATGGGTTGCCCTGTGGCCTCGGCCAGGACGATGCCTGTGACCGGCTGGGCTCGTTTGAGAACCACGGTCTTGATCTCGTCCGGATCGAGCACGAGACCCTGGATCTGTTGCGGCTCGAACTCGTCGGCCCGGATTTGCAGCGTGATCTTCTCCGCTGCGGCGTGGTCGAGAGTGGCGACGCCGCTGGCGTCGGTGGCGAGTTGGATTGTGTGAAAGAGCGAGCCGTTGTTCGGGTAGGTGTAGCCGCCGGTCAGTGCGGCGTCTTGGACGGGCTTGCCGGCCTCATCCACGACCAGAATGCGACCTGGGAACCCTTCCCCGAGGACCAGTTCGATCCCTTCGATGCGGCCGCCGGGCTCGGCATCGAATGGGCCGGCAAAGGCAGGCGAGTAGCCTTCGCCCGTGGCCGTGATATAGGTGGTCCCGTAGTCGATCGACTGACTGAAGTGGCCGTCCTTCGCCATGCCTGCGGCCAAGCTCGTTCCATATGAGGCACGGTTTGAGTGGAACGACAGATGCACACGCGAGGGGATCGGTTTCCCGTCGTATGTGCGGACGATGCCGGAGAACTGAACCTTGCCTTCGGGACCGTAGTCGCGATTGTCGCGGCCGTATTGCTTTGAGATGTCTGCGATCTTGTCGATGCGTTCCTGGGGACTGAGGAATCTGCCGGCGAGGTTCACCGCCAGACCGGTGGCTTGGCCGAGCAGGACCAGGCATGCGAGCGACAGGACGAGCATGGCTGCCGCGATGTGCCAAGGTACGCGAGGTCGCGGCTGGTGGCCTGCGATGAGGATACGTCGGACGCGGTCCAGGAGCGTGCCGCGGTCGGCGCCCTCGCTGAAGCCGACGGCCGGGGCCGGCGTGCCGATGCGATGGGCCCACGCGACAAGCGCCTCCGCGTACCTGTCGCGGTGCCCGATCCACTGCACGCCGGCCGCGTCGCAGCAGGCCTCCCGCTCGATGCGGATCTGCCTGCTGATCCACCAGACCGCCGGATTGAAGAACAGCAGCGCCTCGATCACCATCTGGAGAAAGTTCACGAGGTAGTCGTAGCGCCGGATGTGGGCCAGTTCGTGTACGAGGATGGCCCGCAGGTCGTCGGTCGGGATGCCGGTGAGCATCGAGGCAGGCAGCAGCAACGTCGGCCGGAGGCATCCGATCACGCCGGGCGTCGAGATCCGTTCGCCCACGAGGACGCGGATCGTGTGCCCGATGCCCATCCTGCTCCGCAGATGCTCGACGAGATCCAACGTCTCGCTGCGTTCCAGGCGTCGGCACTGCCTCCTGAGACGGTTACCCCCGACGACCAGTACGACCATTCGGAGGAACATCCCGCAGACGCCCGTCAGCCACAGGCCCATGATCCACGTTTGGATTGGTCGCGGAGAAGGCGGAGCGGCTCTCCCCTCGATGTGGGGGCTGGGCTCGCGCCGGGACATCGTCTGAGGCATTGTCGGACTTTCGATCGCCACCTGCATCGGCGCCGTGTTGCTCGGAGAAGGTACAGGCCTGTAGCCCAGAATGGACCAGGTCAGCAGGGCGGCAAGCACGATCACGCCCAGCGATGCGATCCCGGCGGCATATCGCTTGCCGACGGCTTCGGCAGGGGTGCGTCTGAGGTAGAGGTATAGCACGCCCGCCGCGAGGGCGCCTTGCCAGAGCGTATGGGCCAGAGCCAGCAGCAGGTTCGTGCAGCGTTCGCTTTCCAGCAGCGCGATGAGAGGCTCCATCTCAGTTCCCTTTCCTCTGAGGCGGATCGTTCTTGTTTCGAGCCTGCGACAGCAGCCTGCGCATTTCGGCCAAGTCCGCGTCGCTGACGGAGGTCTCGGTCAGGAGCGCCTGCACGAAGGCGGCAGGGCGTCCGCCGAAGACCTCCGTGAGCAACCGCCGCATGAATGGCTGGAGGATGTCCCGCCTGTCCACGGCCGGCTGATAGACGTGCGCCGCGCCCTTGCTGGTGTGCGTCAGCAGGCCTTTTCGCTCCATGACCTGCATGACCGAGAGGATGGAGGTGTAGGCCCGCTTCTTGCCGTCGGGCATGGCCTCCAGGACATCCCGTGCGGTCGAAGGACCCCGTTCCCACAGAACCGAAAGCACCTGCATCTCCAGATCCGACGGCTTGATCTTGCCCATAGCGATTGACTCCTCAAAAGGCAATAGTACTGTAACTATAGTAGTATCTACTATGCTAACAGTAGATACAAGCAGAAAATCGGAAAAATCCGAGTTCTTGTCAGAGGGGATCGGGGATGCTTCGTCTGTGCAGGCCGGCGGGGGGTTTGGAGCCCTTTTCTTCTTGCGGTTGAGGCGGGGGCGAATGGGGTTCGTTTGGTTCGGGCCGGGGTTCGTCGCTTGCGGCCAGCTCATCGCTGGTGTCCAGGAGCTTTGTTATGGCCGCGTGGCTCGTGTCGCTGTCGGCGAACCTTGTCGCCGCGTGGATGAAGTCCATGCTGCGTGCGAGGCCGACGACGTTGGCTTTCTGTCCGTCGCGACCCAAGCCCAGGGTCGTGACGATCTTGTGCTGCGCCAGGGGCGTGGTCGAAAGGGCCAGAGCGGCAAAGCTCAGGATCAGGAACCCGGCGACGAAGCCCAGGATGCCCGAGCAGACCACGTCGAAGAGGCTCGGGAAGCGGATGCTGAACTGGCCGGTGAGGAAGACCCAGGTCAGGCCGTGCAGGAGGGCGAAGACGCCGCCGGCCAGGACCAGCATGCTCAGGGCCATGCACCAGGCGGCTCCGCCCGGCATGGGGACGAATCGCGCCACCGTCGGCGCCAGGAAGACCGAGATGTAGATCGAGACCAGGACGTTGAAGAGCAGGGCCCAGGTCTCGTAGAAGCCTCTGCGCACCGCCAGCCAGACGAACAAGGCCCCCGTCAGAACGGCAATCCAGAATACCATTGGCTCACCCCACGACTCGTTTGATTTCGTCCAGACTCGTGACGCCGGCGACGACCTTCTTCAGGCCCGCCTTGCGGAGATCGACCAGTCCTTTCTGGCTGTCCTGGGCCCGGAGCCGGCCGATCAGCGACTCGTTCCTGGCGATCTCGTTCCGCATCGCGCTGTCGATCACCATCAGGTCGAGGATCGCGGTGCGTCCGAAGTAGCCGGTGTCGTCGCATTTCTTGCAGCCGACGGCCTGGAAGATCTCCTGAGGTTCGATCCCTTTGTTGCGGAAGCTGACGATCTGGCTGTCGCTGAGCTTGGCCGGCGCTTTGCACTCCTCGCACAGGCATCGGATGAGCCTTTGCGAGACCAGCAGGTTCAGGCCCGCCGAGAGCAGCAGGGGGGAGACGCCCAGATCCAGCAGGCGGATGATCGCGGTGGCGTTGCTCTCGCAGTGGATCGTGGCCAGGACGAGGTGCCCGGTCTGGGCGGCCCGCAAGGCAATCTCGGCGGTTTCCTCGTCGCGGATCTCGCCCACGCAGATGACGTCCGGGTCCTGCCTTAGCACGCTGCGGAGCGTCGAGGCGAACGTGATGTCGGCCTTGGGATTGACCTCGATCTGGCTGGCCTGGGGCAGCACCGCTTCGATCGGGTCCTCGACGGTGATCACGTTTCGCGTGAAGCGGTCGATCTCGTTGAGCAGGGCGTACAGGGTCGTGGTCTTGCCGCTGCCGGTGGGTCCGCTGACCAGGATCATGCCGGAGGGTTTGGCGATCTGACTTTGCAGAATGGTCACCTGCTTTCCGGGCAGGCCCATCTCGGCCAGCGTGAACGCGCCGGCGTTGGGGTTCAGCACGCGGATGGAGAGCTTCTCGCCCTGCAGGGCGCCGGCGCTGGCGACACGGAAGGAGGCGACCGTGTCTCCTCGACGGGCGGTGAAGCCGCCGTCCTGGGGTCTTCTCCGCTCGGAGATGTCCATGCCGGAGACGGCCTTGATGCTGTTGATCAGGGCGCGGCATTTGTCCGCGTCCAGTTCTCTGACCGTTCGAAGCGTCCCGTCGATCCGCAGGCGGAGGCTGTAAGTGGATTCGTCCCTGGGGTCGATCAGGATGTCGCTGGCCCGTCGGTCGAGGGCGTTGCGGATCGTGGTCTCGGTCAGGCCGAGGATCTGTGCGTCGACGCGTTTGATGTCGCTGTGTCCGCAGATCTCATCGAGGCTTCGGCCTGCGCTGTCCATCAGGCGGATCGCGTCGTCGTCTTCGTCGGTCCGGAATCGGATCGAGCGAACGGTGGTCGCGGCCTGCTGGATTTGCCGCTTGAGAACATCGAAAAACTTCTCCTGGGTCCGGCGGGTCTTTCGGACGGTGTCGATCAGAAACAGCGTCAGCAGGAGGCAGGGGCCTGTGAACAGGGTGACGACGTTGGCGATCGTCCGGTAGCCCACGGGCACCAGCGGACTGAAGTTCGCCCGCTGGACGAAGTACAGGCACAGGTACACCCAGGCGATCAGCAGGGCCAGCTTCAACGGGTTGAAGGGCAGATCCGTGAGCGACAAGACCGAGCCCGCCTGGCTCTGAACGCTCCGGACGATCGATAGTCCCGCGACCGCGACGGCATCCGATGTCAGCATAGAACCTCTCTATCCTCCGAGAACGAACATCGACGATCTGATGGATAGAGTACCAGATCGGGCGGGGGTTGGCAAGGGCGTAGTCGTAGTGGGAATGCCGGCTACGTCGAGCTCCAATTGACGGGCATCTTGTCCACTTCCTTCACCTCGACCCGGTGGACCAGCCAGGACTTGTCGGGCTGCTTGCGAAGGCGGAACTCCACCACGACCAGGGCGCTGGTCTTGTAGGCTTTGGCCCAGTAGCTGTCCTTGTGGAATTGGAGACTGATCGTGAACGTCGCGACCGCTTCCGGCGGCGTGACCTTCACTTCCGAGGCGATCCTGCGGACCTTTTCGATCGTGGGAGGGGTCAGTCGGCTCTGGCAATGGGCGATGAGTTCCTCTTTGCTCCTGTGATAGGAGTCCTGGTAGTCGCGGGCGATCAGACGGGCCAGAGCGGCGCAGTCCTCCTCCTCCGCGGCCCGCACGCCGGCCTGGACGACCGCGTGGATCTTCTCCAGGTCGGTGGCGACCGCGTAATCGAGGCCGAACGCCAACCCTGCGACGCCCAGCGGCAGCAGCCACTGCCAGAATTTCGCCTTTTCCGGCCAGACGCTGCGAATAGTCCAGACCACGAACAGAACGATCACCGCCAAGCCCAGCAGCGTCCACGGCTGCTCGAAAACGTCCCACATGCTCAGGCCTCCCTCGAAGGGTCCATTTTTTCTTCTTCACCGTGCTTGCGTGACATTGTACCGGCGACGGAAAGCGAGCACAAGGATTGTCGGCCTCGCACGCACGCGCAAAAAGAAAGCCTCCGCGAGACCGGGTCGCCGTCTCGCGGAGGCTGTGGGTTCAGTTCGCGATTCCCTTGGCGGATTACAGGAGGGACTTGTACGGGAACCCCTTGCTCATGTACTCGATGTCCTCCCGCTCATCACCTGGAGGGGTCATACCGAAGGTGAAAGTCGTCGGCTCATTCATCGCCTTCTTGCACCAGTCGATGAAGCTCTGGCTTTCCCATGTGTGCATCTCAGCGTGACCGTCGGCGAAGCCGAGCGAGCTCTTGGCGTTGTGCCACATGGCCAGAGGGTCGGTCCAGGTCTTGTTCTTGGGGTTCATCTGGAAAGAGCCGATGTTCTCGCCTCGCGTATCCATTTCTTCGACGAAGATGTACTGCTGGGCCGGCTTCTTGAGCTGCGTGTAGAGCTTGAGATTGACGTATCCCCAACTGCCGCCGCCCTCTCCGTTGGCGCCGCCGGCGATGGAGAACGTCCGGTACGCCACCGGGATCGAGGAGCTCTCCCGTCGTCGGTCGGCCGGACAGCGGTAGATGCCAAGCTCTTCGCCGACGTATTTGTACAGGAGGCCGCCTTTGATGGCCCTTTTCTTGGTGTCCCAGTTGTCGGCGTTGTTCGCTCTCAGGACCCAGTTGCCGGGATCGGTGTGGCCGCCGACGATCCTGCCGTCGAAGTCGTCCTTGTACAGCAGCCAGCCGAGCATGAGCGAGCGGGTGTTGCTGACGCAGTGGACTCGCTGAGCCTGGTCTCTGGCCCGCTGCAAGGCAGGCATCAGAATCGCCATCAGGACCGCGATCACCGCAATCACCACCAGCAGCTCGATCAACGTAAACGCTTTGGATCTCATTCCATTCGTCCTTTCCGTCCGAAAACCGGCATCCGCAAACCGGGCGGCCCGCGCCACTGCGAAACGGCTTTCAGCCGCGATGCCCCTGCACACGAACAAAGATGCTCTCTTGATTCGATCTGTTCCCCATTATTCGGATGGAAACCTTCGTTCCTGGAGACAACAAGGCCATAAGTAGGGAGACGACGCCTGTGAAGATCGGCAACTCGACAAGCGTCAGTCCTCTCTTCGCCGGCGGTGTTCTCACAATAGGCAGCACGAACCGGCACATTCGTTCCGAGAAGGCAAACACACCCGACTGGTGTGACTATATCGCACAGACGGGTTTTTTGTCAATAGTTTTCGGACCGAAATCACCTGTGATCCGGACGGGACCTCAGTTCCTCAGGGAGAGGATGGGCGAGGGCATCCGGCCGCGGCGCTGCACGAACCTGGCGGAGGTGTGCTTGGTCTGGATCTTCATGACCGGCGCCGAACCCAGCAGGCCTCCGAAGTGCACGATGCTGCCCGGCTTGGCGCCCGGGACTGGGACGACGCGGACGCCGGTGGTCTTGTTGTTGGCGACCCCGATCGAAAGCTCGTCGGCGATGATTGAGGAGATGATCTCGGGGGCCGTGTCGCCCGGCACCGCGAACATGTCCAGGCCCACCGAGCAGACGCTGGTGAGGGCTTCGAGCTTGTCGAGGGTCAGGGTTCCGGTGCGTACGGCTCGGATCATGCCGGCATCCTCGCTGACGGGGATGAACGTGCCCGACAGGCCGCCGACGTTGCCGGAGGCCATCGCGCCGCCTTTCTTGACCGCGTCGATCAGGAGGGCCAGCGCCGCGGTCGTGCCGGGACAGCCCATCCGCCCGACGCCCATCGCCTCGATGATCTCGGCGACCGAGTCGCCGGTCGATGTGGTGGGGGCCAGGGAGATGTCCACAATGCCGAAATCGACCTTCATCAGGCCGGCCAGTTCCCGGCCGATCAGTTCGCCCGCGCGGGTGATCTTGAAGACGGTCCGCTTGATGACCTCCGAAAGCTGGGTGAGATCGCAATCCGGGTTCTGTGCCACCACATTGCGAACCACGCCGGGACCGGAGATGCCGATATTGAGCGAGTAGTCGGGTTCGCCGATGCCGTGATGAGCGCCGGCCATGAAGGGGCTGTCCTCCGGGACGTTGGCGAAGACCGCCAGCTTGGCGCAGCCGATGCCTTTGTCCGAGCGGTGGGCCAGGTCGGTGATGACGTGACCGACCTTGACGATGGCGTTCATATTGATGCCCGCCAGGGTGGAGGCCAGGTTCAGGAACCCGCAGACGCGTTCGGTCTGGGAGAGGGCCTCGGGGATCGATTCGATGAGGTTCTCCTCGGCGGCGGTGGCGCCTTTCTGGACCATGGCGCCGAAGCCTCCGAGGAAGTCGATGTCGGCTTTCTTCGCGGCCACGTCGAGGGCTTTGGCGAACTTGACCGCGGTGATCGTCTTGCGAGGCAGGGGCTCCAGGAGCAGCGACGCCGGCGTGATCGAGATCCGTCGGTTCGTGATGGGGATGCCGTATTTCTGCTCCAGTCGGTCGGCGCAGTGGTTGAGCAACTGGCCTTTCTCGACGATTCTCGCCTGGGCCTGCTTGATGAGCCAGTCCAGGTCGCGATCCATGCAGTCCTTCAGGTTGATGCCCAGCGTGACGGTGCGGATATCGAAATGATGATCCAGCGTCATGCCGACAGTTTCGAAGACTTCTTCGACGGAGATACGCATAAAAAAAAACCTCGTAAGTGGGAAGTTTCAAGTTTGAAGTTTCAAGTAAGAGGGCTCATGCGAGCGGGCGACAGCTCTTACTTCAAACCTGACCCTTCAAACTTGACACTCTCTTAGACCCTGTGCATCGCCTTGAAGATCGTTTCGTCCTGGATGGTGATCTTGAGGGCCATCTGCCGGCCGACCTTGTCGAGATGTTTCTTGATCTGGCCCATGTCCATCGTCGCCTGGCCGATGTCGGCGGCCATCGTCATCACGAAGTAGTCCTCCATGATCTTCTGATTGACGTCGACGATGTTGATGTTGGCCTTGGCCATCGTGGTGGCCAGTCGGGCGATGATGCCGACCCGGTCTTTGCCGGTGACGGTCACGATGCAGATCTGACTTGTCTTGTGCTCTGGCATAGCAGTCCTTTGGAATGGTTGATCGCTGATGGTTGATTGTTGATTTGAACAGCGGCGAACCTGCAATCGACAATCAAAGATCACAAATCACACATCTCTCTGCGCTCCTGGCTCCGCGTCGAGCTTCGCCTTCAGCGCGAGGGCCTTCTTGTGGTCGGTCATGTCCGGCTTCAAAGGCGTGACAGTGATGTAGCCGTCGGCCAGCGTCGTCGTGTCCGCGGGTTCTTTCTCCGCACGAGGAGCGCCGCCGGCCAGGCGAAAGACGAACTCCCCCGTCCCGTCGCCGTGCGGAACGTAGTACTCGTGGAATCCCGATGTCGCCTGCGGGACCACGCGGACGCCTCGCGGCTTGCCCGCCGACAGCAGGGGGACGTTGACGTTCATCACGTCGCCCGCCTGGAGCGGAAGCAGCTTCTTGAGCACCGCGATCCCGTGCTCCGCGGCCCTTTCGAAGTCGGTGTGTTCCTCAGCGGCCACGCTCAGGGCCACCGACGGGATTCGCAGGAACGCCGCCTCCATCGCAGCAGCCACGGTCCCTGAGTAGTAGACGTTGATCCCGACGTTGGCGCCGTGGTTGATGCCTGCGACCACCAGGTCGATCGGGCCTTTGTGAAGCTCCATGGCGGCCAGCTTCACGCAGTCGGCGGGCGAGCCGTGGACGCCGAAACCGGTGAACAGGCCCTCGATGCTCACCTTCATGCACGCCAGCGGCTCGGCGAACGTGATGCTGTGACTGGCCCCGGACCAGCCTTCCGTCGGAGCGACCACGGTCACGTTGCCGATCGCAACGAGTCGTTTGTAGAGGGCCGCCAGGCCGGGGGCGAAAATCCCATCGTCATTCGTCAGTAGTATTCGCATCGTCGTTTCGGTCCTCGTCGGCGCCCGCGCAGTACGGGCGACCGTATGTTTCCAGGCCTCGTGAAATATCCTGTCGGAAGGACGCTGCCTGCCGCCGTCGTCCCATCACGCGGCGTATTGTAGCAGGCCGATGCGACATCGTCAATTTGCCAGGCCGCACCCGGTTGAGCTTTGCGAAGGCCCAGGGTAGGATTCGATTCCCGAGGACGGACTCCAGACTGACGAGTACAGGAGATGCGACGGATGGTAGAGTACAGGCCGGACAAGACATTTCGCGTGATGAGCCGGGAGGAGGTGCGGCGGGTGGACGCCTGGGCAATCGAGGAGATGGGCATTCCCGGCGTCGTGCTCATGGAGAACGCCGGTCGCAGTTGCGCCGAACTGGCGATGCGGAAACTGGCGCAAGCCGCGGATCGGAGGGTCTGCATCTTCTGCGGCGTGGGCAATAATGGCGGCGACGGCTACGTGACCGCGCGGCATCTGCTCAACGCAGGCATTCCGACGACCGTGGTCTTGTGCGGCGACCCTGCGAAGGTCCAGGGGGACGCTCGGATCAACCTCGATGTCCTGGAACGCCTCGGGCATCGCGTCGAGTGCGTAGACCCTCTCAGCGAGGGGGCTGAGGCCTCCATCGGGCGATTTGGCGGCGACGCCAGTCTGATCGTCGATGCCCTGTTCGGAACGGGTCTGCGCGGGCAACTGCGTCCTGAGTACCTGGCGGTCGTCGAGGCGATCAACGCCCTCGGTCGGCCCATCCTGGCGGTGGACATCCCCTCAGGGCTCGATTGCGACACCGGTCGGCCTCTCGGCGCCGCGATCCGCGCCGCGTACACGGTTACCTTCGTGGCGGTCAAGAAGGGCTTCCTCGCGTGGCCCGAGGCCGAGGGCTATGTCGGCGAGCTCCACGTCGCCTCGATCGGAGTGGAGCCTCCGATGTAATGAGGGCGGAAAAAAGTCAAGGCTGCCGCAGTTGCCTGATCCTTCTTTGGCAACCCCGGCAGCCTTGCGTGGCATTGCTCGCGTCGAATCGCGAGATCGTTTGAAGTCTTAGAACGCGCCCGGCTTGGCGACTTCGGTGGCGTAGCCGGTGAAGGCCAGGAACCGGTCGTAATTGAAGATCGGGACGTACAGGGACTCCGCCCGCTGGCGAATCTCCTGATAACGGGCGCTCGCCTGGCGGGCCGTGTTGTACCGCTGCATCGCCAGCGGATCTTCCGACTGCTCTTCGAGCGTCGGTTCGTCGGGAACGACAGGATTGCTCCCCAGGATCACGTAATCGGTGTCTGCGGAGATGTCCTGCGAGACGGTGCCGCCCCATTTGCCGATCAGGGCTTCGATCTTCGTGACCCCGTCGTAGTCCGTCTTGCCGTCGCGATCGAGGTCGAACTCCCCGGCGACCACGAACTGGTTTTGCCGTCCGGCGTCCCAGATCAGGTTCGCCACCAAGTCGCCCAGAGCGATCGGATTTCTGCGGTCCCAGGACAGGATGCGAGCGGTCGCCACCCGCCGTTCCATGGCCAGCACTTCCACCTGGGCCTTGGGCTTGCCGTCGCGGGGAATGCCGCCCGCTCGGTCGTACACGGAGAATGTCAAGCCGCGATAGAGGCGGTCTTCGGTGCCCAGATTGATGTGGATGATCCCGGCGGGCTCATCGACCAGAATGACCTCGCCGTCGGCCTTGAAGGCGGTGGACTCGATGTCCGGCGTCGGCTTGATGCTCTTGACCGCCGCCAAGGCTTCCGAAAGCTTGCCCTGGTTCATGGTCAGTTCGGCCCTGGCCTTGAGCAGGTCCTGATTCAACTGGCTGGACTCGGACCGCGCGTTTTCGAGTTGGCCGAGCAGGGTTTGGGCCCGCTCGTCGGAGTTCTGCTGCACGAGGACCCGAAGGTTGTTGTAGTCGGTCTTGATGTCCTGGACCTGCTGGTAATACTCAGCGACCTTGGTCGTGAGGTTCTGCTCGGTCTTCTGCATGGTCGCGATGGCGTCGTCGAACCGCTTGCGGAGGGTCCCGAGCTGCTCTTCGGCCGTGTCTCTCTGGGTGGTTGTTTGCCCCAGCTTGGTCAGCAGGTCCCGGATCAGACTGGTCAGGGCCACCTGAGGGGGCTTGACCTCGTTCGGGTCCGGCGGGTTATTGGGATCGATCGTGTTGGGGTCGGGCGCCGGGGGAACCGGCAGCGGGATGAAGGCCTTCGCGCCTTCCAGAAGGGGATCGATGAGCTTGGCCGCGTTGGCGACCTTCACCTCAGCAGAGGTCGCGGGGATCGGGTCGCCCTTGACCAGGCGGACCATGGAGTTCAGATGCTCGACCATGGTCCCCAGATTGCTGTGCCCGGGCATTTTGGCCCCGACGATGCTGCCCAGGGTGCGGACCTCTTCCTTGTTCGCCAGGGAGTCCACCTGCTCCTGGAGGTCATCACGGCTGGTGCGGAGTTCCTCGGCCTTGACGTAGTAAACGACCGCAACCGTCGTCGCGACAATGAACAGCCCGACGAACGTGATGAGGGTGTAGAGCATGGCGTTGCTTTGGCGTCTTTTGCCTGGAGGCATAAAAAAAACTCCTTGGTAAACCCGGGCATCTCCCAAAACTGCTAATTTAGCCATATTATCGCGTTTGCGGGGCCGTGCGTCAAGAAAAAACAACGGCGCAACTCGCAGGCAAGAAAGGACTAAGAAAGAATCGACGCTCAGTCGTGACTTTCGCCAGGTTTCCGAGTTTATCGATTGTGCGTTCTGGACGGGCGTCCGATAACATCACAGCAAGGTCGGACGACGCACGAAGACCGCTGCGAGAGGTGTCGGTCTGGCCGGAGAGCGTGTCGTCCAGGTCGCAAACCGCGGCATTTTTGGATTTACGATTGACGATTGACGATTTACTATTTGTCACTTCAGCGGCTCTCGTCTGCGAATCGTCGCAGAGACCGAGTTACGAATAGTAAATGGTAAATCGTAGATCATGGCGTTGCTCTCGCTCCTCAGGCCCGTTCACTGGGTGAAAAACGTGTTCGTGTTCGCGGCCCTGGTCTTCAGCCGGCAGCTCGCGGGCCCGTTCGAGCAGGTGCTCTCGGCGGTCGGCCGGACGGTAGGGGCCTTCGTCTGCTTTTCCCTGGCTGCGTCGGCCATCTACATCGTCAACGACATCCGCGACCGCAACACCGACAGCATCCACCCCGAGCGCCGGACCAGGCCGATCGCGTCGGGTCGTGTGAGCGTCAGGACCGCCGGGATCGTCGCGGTCGCCTGCATCGTGCCGGCGCTGGTTGGCAGTCTCGTGCTCTCCCCGGCGCTGGCGGGGATCGTCCTGGGCTACAGCGTGCTGATGGTCCTCTATTCCTTCGGACTCAAGCACGTGATGATCCTGGACTGCGCGATCATCGCGGTGGGCTTCTGTCTGCGTGCGGTGGCCGGGGCGGTGGTGATCGACGTGTTCATCTCGCCCTGGCTGGTGGTGTGCACGTTCGCGCTGACGCTGTTTCTGGCCTTCAGCAAACGTCGCGGCGAGATCGCCCAGCTCCAGGCCAACAGCGAGGCCTTCCGCAGGACCCTGGGCGAGTACACGCCGGAACTGCTGGCCCACATGCTCGACGTCAGCAGCGTCCTGGCGGTGATCTGCTTTCTGATGTACGCGATGGATTCCGAAACCATCGAGCGGTTCGGCACGAATAGTCTTGTGTACACATCCTTCATCGTGCTGTATTGTATCTTCCGCTTCAGCGCGTTGACGCAGAAAGGTCTGTACTCGGACCCGGTCAAGCTGATCCTGCGGGATCGGCCATTCCAGATCGGCGTGCTGGTCTGGGTCATTGTGTGTGTCGGGATAATCTACTGGAAATGAAAGAGCGTCTTCAAAAAGTGATGGCATCGGCCGGGGTGGCCTCCCGGCGGCAGTGCGAAGAGTTGATTCTCCAAGGCGTGGTCCGCGTCAACGGCAAGGTCGTCGATGAGCTGCCTGCCTTCGCGGACCCCCAGAACGACCAGATCACCGTCAGCGGCCGGCGGCTCAAATCGCCCGATCGGGTGTATTTTCTGGTCAACAAGCCCAAAGGCGTCATCAGCACCAGCCACGACCCACAGGGCAGGCCCAGCGCGGTGAGCCTGGCGCCCACGTCGGAGCGGGTCTTCTGCGTGGGTCGTCTGGACGCCGATACGATGGGCCTGCTGATCCTGACCAACGATTCGGAACTGACCAACCTCCTGACGCATCCGCGGTACAAGGTGCCCAAGACCTACGTGGCCCGCGTGAACGGACACCTGGACGATGCCGCTGTCGAGCGGCTCAGGAAAGGGGTCTACCTGGCCGAGGGCAAGACCGGCCAGGCCACCGTCAAGGTGCTCCACAACGGCCGGGAGGAGGCCCACATCGAGATCACGATCCGCCAGGGCCTCAACCGCCAGATCCGGCGTATGCTGGCCAGCGTGGGCCTGTCCGTCGAGTCGCTCAAGCGGACGCGGATCGGCAATATCAAGATCGAAGGCCTGGGCGTCGGCCAGTACCGTCCGATGTCCAAGTCGGAGGTCGAGTACCTGCGACGAACCGCGACCGAGCACATGGTCGGTCCGGCCGAGAAGCGGCCCAGGGTCCGCAGAAAGCCCGCCGGCGGGCGACCGCGAGAAGCCCCGGCCCGCAGACGGGGGCGTCGTCGCATCGAGTAGGACCGGCGGATAAAGTCCTTGTGTCGGCGGGGCATTTCTGGTATCATCAGGGTTTGAGTTCCGCGACGATTCTGGGTTGAAGGCAGGAGCTTCGGCATTGACGAGTTTCCAAAAACGAGTGGCGTCGGGCTTGAATATCACCACGGTTAGCCGGGATCAAGTTCAAGAACACTTCATCACGATCACCCCTGAGAAAGGCGAGACGCCGGATTCTCAGTTCCACAGAGCCGCGGAGACGCTGCGCCAGCTCGATGCGCGGGTTGTGTGCGTCGAGACGCTCGGTTTCGCGCCGGCCGACCGCAACGCGGTGCAGGCTCTGACCAGGACGGTCGAGGGCGGCAGCGTGCCTCTGGCCTGGGTGGAGAACTCCCGGACCGATAACCTCTGCGGCGTGCACGTCTGGGCGGTCTCCGGCGCCCCGGTTCGTCCGCTGTCGATCAACGGCCGCCGGGCCGGCTCGATCTTCGACGACGGGTCCGTCCAGTACTGTCGGCTCGCGGGCCTTCTGCCCTCGGACATCCGGTCCGGACGGCCCGAGCAGGCCACCGCCATCTTCGAACAGATGGAGACCCTGCTTCACAATTCCGGCATGGCCTTCAGCGACGTGCTTCGGACCTGGTTCTACAACGACAACATCCTCGGCTGGTACAAGGAATTCAACGGCGTCCGCAACCAGTTTTTCACGCAGCACAAGGTCTTCGAAGGCCTCCTGCCCGCCAGCACCGGGATCGGCGGCCGCAACCTCCTGGGCGCCGCTCTCATGGCCGGGGTGCTCGCGATCAAGACCGACAGTCCCGACGTCAGCGCGTTCGAGGTCCCCTCGCCGATGCAGTCGCCTGCCCCGTCGTACGGCAGCTCGTTCAGCCGGGCGGTGGAGTTGGAACTGCCCGACCTGCGCCGCATGTACATCTCCGGCACCGCCAGCATCGACGATCACGGCAAGAGCGTCTTTCTCAACGATTCCATGGCCCAGATCCGCCAGACGATGGAAGTGGTCCAGGCCATTCTCCGCTCCCGCGAGATGGACTGGGGCGACGTCACCCGCTCGCTGGTCTACTTCAAGCGGGCCAAGGACGCGCCTCTGTTCCGCAGGTACTGCGACGAGAGCGGCATCCCGCCGTTCCCGGCGATCGTTGCGGAAAACGACGTGTGTCGGGACGAACTGCTGTTCGAGATCGAAGTGGACGCCGTCGCGGCCAAGTAGCCCGGCGCCGATCGACGGCTCCCCAAGCGCCTCGTCACGGAGTGTAGCCCATGGCGCACAAGCCCAGAAGGAAGGCCGCAGGGACGCCTCCAGCTTCTCGTGGACGCGTCTGGCTCTTTCGCACCGTCGCGATCGTCGTCGGGCCGCTGCTTTTCCTCGGACTGCTGGAACTGGGCCTTCGCGCGCTCGGCTACGGATACGACCCCCGCGTCGCGATCCCGTGCGAAGTCGAAGGCCGGCCCTGCCTGGGCGAGAACGTCAAGTTCGGATGGTGGTTCTTCCCGCCGGTCCTGGCGAGGGAGTTCGAGCCGTTCCTCTTTGCCGCCGCCAAGCCCGCGAACACCTGTCGCATCTTCGTGCTGGGCGAGTCCGCGGCGCAGGGGGCCCCGAACAACGCCTTTCGATTCGGACGCGTCCTCGAAGCGATGCTCCAGGAGCGATTCCCCGGCGCCCGATTCGAAGTGGTCACCGCCGCGATGGCCGCGATCAATTCGCACGTCGTGCTCCAGATCGCCAGAGACTGCGTGCGGCACGAACCGGACTTCTTCGTGGTCTACATGGGCAACAACGAGGTCGTCGGTCCCTACGGACCCGGCACGGTCCTGACCTCGGCCTTGTCCAACCTGCCCCTGATCCGCGCGGGCATCCGTCTGCGGGCGACCAAGCTCGGCCAACTCGTCAGCGCGATGGGCTCTCGCAGGCTCGCCGAGGGCGGACCCCAGGTCTGGCGCGGCATGGCCATGTTCCTCGGCAACCAGGTCCGAGCCGACGATCCGAGAATGGCGACCACGTACAGCCACTTTCAGCGGAATCTCGAAGACATCTGCCGGCTCGCGAGGGACGGCGGAGCTCACGTCGTCCTCTGCACGGTCGGCGCGAACCTGCGGGATTGTCCGCCGTTTGCGTCGCTGAACCGCGCGGATCTGACCGCCCAACAACGGGCGGACTGGGAGGCCGCGTACAAGCAGGGCGCGATCGCCCAGACGCAGGGCAAAGACGCCGATGCGATTGCCTCGTACCGCAAGGCCTTGCAGATCGACGACTCCCACGCGGAACTGCAATTTCGCCTGGCCCGCTGCCACGAACGCATCGAGGACTACGACAACGCCCGCGCCGGCTATGCCAGGGCCCTGGACCTCGACACGCTTCGCTTCCGCGCCGACACGCGGATCAACCAGATCATCAGAACGGTCGCGGATCGACGCAAGGCCCGGGGCGTCCGCCTGGCCGATGTGGCCCGCGCGATCGACGCCAACAGCCCGCACGGCCTGGCGGGCGAGGACCTGTTCCACGAGCACGTGCACCTGACCTTCCGCGGCAACCACGTCGTCGCCCGCACGGTCCTGGAACAGCTCGAACCGCAGATCCTTGAGAGGTTCCCCAAGGTCCGGCCCGCGAACCCCACCCCCGACGAGCGATGGTGCGCCGAGCGTCTGGGATACAACGACTGGAGCCGCCAGGAGACGCTGGGCATGGTGGTGCACGGGTTTCTGGCCAAGCCTCCGTTCACCAACCAGCTCGGCCACAAGGAGCAGATGGAGCGACTGACCGCCCAACTCGAACAGCAGCAGAAGGCCTTGAAGCCCGAGGTGTTGCAGGTCCTCGCGAGCCGCTACGTCGAGACGATCGAGCGATACCCCGACGACTGGCGTCTCCGCTGGGACTATGGCCAGTTGCTGGCGGAGGACCTCAAAGAGTACGATGCCTCGCTCCAGCAGTATCGCATCGTGCACAGGCTCCTGCCGCACTCGCACATGCCCTACGACTCGCTGGGCTCGGTCCTCCGCGCCAAGGGCGACCTGACGGGCGCCATCGTCGCGTACGAGAAGCTCCTGGCGATCAAGCCGACCTCGGGCTCCGCCTGCTACCACCTGGGCTGGTGCCACAACAAGCTGGGTCGCACGACCCAGGCCGAACCGCTCTTCCGCAAGGCGATCCGCCTGGAGCCCGACAACGCCTGGGCCTACCTGGACCTGGCGGAGCTGTGCTACAAGGCCAGGCGGCTGGCGGACGCCGAGAAGGTCTGCCGCGAGGGCCTGGCGATCCTGCCGAACAACGCCCGCCTGCACGGCAATCTGGGCCTGCTGCTGATCCAGACGGGCCGTCGCCAGGAAGGGGCCGCCCTGGTCCGCAGGGCGGTCGAGCTCGACCCGTCCTCGCCCGAGATCCGCCGCCTGGCGGAGACCCTCCTGAGGCCCTGACCGGTGGCGGGGCGACAGGCGTCCCCTGGCCGGTCGGGACGTGGTCATCCTGCCCGACAACGACGAGCCCGGCCGCCGGTACGCCCAGGCCGTCGTGTCGATCCTGCAGCGGCTCTCGCCCCCGGCGCGGGTGAGGATCGTCGAGCTGTCGGGCCTGCCGCCCAAGGGCGATCTGTTCGACTGGGTGGATGCCTGTCCCACCGAGGGGTTCGCCGCCCGAGGTCGGGAACTGGAGGCACTGGTGCGGACCGCCAAGGTTCTTCCGTCCGCGGGGGCCGGCTCTGCTGGGACTTCGATCGTGCCGGTCCTGCAGTGCTTTGCCGACGTGGTGCCCAGCTCGATCCGCTGGCTGTGGCCCGGACGGATGCCGCTGGGACGCATCACCCTGCTGGTCGGGCGGCCGGGCGAGGGCAAGAGCTTCCTGACGACCGACCTGGCGGCGCGGATCTCCAGGGGCCGGCCCTGGCCCGACGGGGTCGAGGGCGTCGAGGGCTCGGTGATCTTCATCTGCGCCGAGGACGATCCCTCCGACACGTTGCGGCCCCGCCTGGAGGCCCACGGCGCGGACCTGTCCAAGGTCCACCTGCTCCAGGGGGTCCGTCGGACCGGCGCGGACGGACGGTGCTTCGAGGCGCCGTTCACCCTGGCCGACACGCGGACCCTGGAGGCCTGCCTCCAGTCGCATCCCGACTGCCGGCTGATCGTGGTCGATCCGATCGGCTCGTACCTGGGCAGCGGCACCGATTCCTACCGCGACAGCGAGGTTCGGGCGGTTCTCGATCCGGTGACGCGGCTTTCGGACCTCTACGGGCCTGCGGTCCTGGTCGTGGCCCACCGGCGAAAGGACGCCGGCACCACGCACGCGGACGACCTGGCCCTGGGCAGCCGGGCCTTCACCGGCGTCGCCCGCTCGGTCTGGCACCTGACGCGGGACCGCCAGAACAAGAAGCGTCGGCTCCTGCTGTCCGGCAAGAACAACCTGGCGGAGGAAGGCCAGGGCCTGGCCTTCACGATCGAGGGCTCGCCTCCTGCGATCCGCTGGGAGTCCGAGCCGGTCGACCTCTCGGCCAACGAGGCCCTGCGAAGCGAGAGCGCGCCGGGCGATTGCGAGGTCCGCGACACGGCTCTGCGTCGAGCCGTGGATTGGCTGGGGGAATTGCTCGCGGCCGGTCCGCTGGCCGCCGGCGACATCAAGAAGGAGTGCCAACTCGCCGGTTTCAGTTGGCGGACGGTCCAGCGGGCCAAGGACGAGCTGTCGGTCCACGCGGGCCGCGCGAGCCTGTCAGGACCGTGGATCTGGCGGCTCACCGGGCAACGCAAGCCAGGCATGGATCGGGCCTCGTGAAGCGTCGCTGCTGTGTTTGGCACGTTGGCACGTGGCATCTCCGCGTTTTCGGGCCTGAAAACCGAAGGCGCCATCGTGCCAACGTGCCAAGGGTGGGCGGGTTTGGCACGATGTGCGGTTCTCTTGGAACGCACAACTCCTCTGGGGGCCTGCCCCCAGACCCCCGGGATTTTGCGCTTTGCGCCGGCAACAGGCTCACTTCAAGCCGGCGACGCGCCGCGAACCGCGTGTCGCCCTGTCACCGGCCCGCCGCAGCGCGCGGGTTGCCTCCCGACCTATCCTCTGTGATGGCATAGTTCAAGACACCCTTTGCCCCATATCTCTACAGGAGGGTTCCGCCGACAGAGACGCATCCCCAACCTCTCCTCATCAACCTGTTACCGGCTCAAAGCGCAAAATCCCAGGGGTCTGGGGACGGCGTCCCCAGCCATGCCCTGGAGCGGCCGGGGGACTGCTGCTGGGGGACAGTCCCTATTTGATTCTATTTGACTTGTCCCCGGCCCAAGAGCGGCCGGGGACATCTTATACGGATTCGGAATGATACGCGCGCGACGCGGATTTGTCGTCCTGAGTCGCAGCCGAAGAGCCTGTCCTGAGCAACGCGAAGGGATGACAAGACCCCGCGCACGCATCCATCCGAATCCGTATTCGAAGGCACGCGATCGTTGGTGCCGTGCGATGCGAAAATGGCAAGGGCTGTGAGTTGGCCCACAGCCCATTGTCTGTCATGCCATTGGACGGGACTACAGCGTCCGACGACGTCGGAGCCAGCCGACCAGGCCTGTGCCCAGAGTGCCCAGGAGAATCGCGGCGGGGGCAGGAATGGCCCCGTCGGAGAACTCCAGGTCATCATACCCGATTCCAGCGCCCGTGGGCCCGAGGTGTCGGGCTTCGAACCGCCAGATGCCCGGCGCGCTGATCGACAACTGCGTATAGGGGTTTCCGTTCCAGAGGGCGCTTTGGGCGAGTCCGAGGCTGTTGCCGCCCGCAACCGCGTCGAAGGCCTCCAGTTCCCACTGATCGTTGTCCCCACCCCCATCTCCGGCCCACAGGGAGATGGAGCTCTGCGGGGCATCGAAGACGCCGATGACGGGGTACGTGCAGATCACGCTGTCGTCGCTGCTGACCGCGTTGACCCGGGAATGATAAAACACCGCGAACCGGTTGTTCGCGAAGACCTCTACGATCTGCAGTTGCGGTTCGTACAGGGTGACGCCGCCGAGGTTGACGCCGTGGATGTTCTGGAGATCCACGAGGGTCTCGAAATCGATCAACGTCGCCTGCGCCGTACTGCCCAAGACCGCCGTCACACCTATCACCAAGACCATCACGCTCAGTTTCTTCATACCACTCCTCCTGTCCTTCCCACCCGTTGATTTGTATCCGACGGAAACGCATCCATCGGGACCTGCACTTATCGCGGACATCCTTGGTGAACTGCAAAAGACAGAACACTTCTGCCGGGATTATGGCGCAGAAGCTGCTGGTAATGACCATCCATGGCGTGAAACAACAGTATTGTCCCAGCAATTGGCGAGGTTGTCAAGGGAAATCCTGGGTTTACCCCGCGTTACGACGAAGTGTGGCAAGACGGAACATTGCCCGATTGGCACGAGGGCCTGTGTGCTTGGCACGTTGGCACGTGGCATCTCCGCATTCTTGGGCCTGAAAACCGAAGGCGCCATCGTGCCAACGTGCCAAGGGAGGGCGGGTTTGGCACGACGTTCTGTTCTCTTCGAATGCACAACTCCCCCGGGGGCCTGGGGCCGGCGTCCCCAGTCATGCCCTGGAGCGGCCGGGGGAAGGCCCTACGATGCCTGGGGTTTTCCCTTGCCAGCGCCTGGCGAATCTGGTATGATACAATTCCTGCGATAGTCCCACGAATCGCTGACGAAAGTCGGTACGGATGCCCCCCTTTGAGAACGGTGCTGGGTGAAGTCTGCCCTGGCGGCGACGTTCACGTGCCCGTTTTGCGTGTGATTGTGCGTGGAGTTGTGTCTCGGGCGACCGAACACGATCGAGTTTTGATGATTCAGTTCTGAGGAGGTAACGACATGCGTATTTCAAAAACCCTGGTGATCTGCGGTCTTCTGCTGGCGCTCGCCGCTTCGGCGTCTGCAGGTCCGGTTTTGGTGGGAGGCCCGTGGTATGAGTTCAAGTTCCTTGAACTGGGAGGTTTTGCGCTCGAGGGAAGCGGAACGGTTCCCAGTTCGGGCGGCAACTCGGTCTATGCGGATGATCCGCCGTGGACGTTCACGGCCGGCCCCGACGGGGCCCTCCTGACGGTCACGGACGCGTTCATTACTGGAGATGCCTTCGAGATCTTCGACAACGCAGTCTCCATCGGCAGCACGCCTTTGGTGACGCACGGCATCAGCGGCAGCGACGACCCGGCCATCACGAGTCTGAGCCCGGACTTCAGCCATGGGATATTCCTCCTGGGCGCGGGCGACCACTCGATCACGATCAAGGTCATTGATTTGTGGGGCTCCGGCGCAGGTTATTTCCGCGTGGACAATGCCGGTCCCGCGGTCCCCGTTCCCGGCGCGATCCTCCTGGGCACGCTGGGCACCGGGCTGGTCGGCTGGATGCGACGACGCAAAGCCCTGTGACCATCCTTCTGCAAGATGTCTCCTCGGGGCCGGTGCTGTGGACGCCGGCCTCGAGGGAGATCCCGCCCCCTGGCGCAGGGCGCTCTTGGGTTTCTCGAGTCAGAGATCGAAGGACGCCTTGCGCCAAGGACACGGTGTCGCGCCATACCGGGTCACGAGCCACGGGTCACGAGCGACGTCCTCAGAACAGCGGGTAGATGAAGACCGCAGCGCCCGAGCCGCCCAGCAGGACGAGCAGGCACAACAGCAGCAGCACGATCACGATCGGCAGCAGCCACCACTTCTTGTTGTGCTTGAGGAAGCACCAGAACTCCATCGGCAGGGAGGGACGCTTGCGGCGGGCCAGGTCGTCGAACTTCGCGGACTTGTCTTTTGCAGATGCCATTCGTGATCGTTCCTCGTGAAGCGTGAAGCGTCGGGTCGCGACCTCGCTTCACGATCTTGTTTCAGAATTGTCGCAGGTATCGTTCCATATTCTCCGCAGACGGGTGGGCAATCCAGTAGCTCGGGGCCTGGGGGTCGTGCTTTCGGCGCATCGCGTCCCGTCCGATCAGGCGAAACAGCAGGGCCAGCGGGGTCAGCAGCAGGAAGTAGAACGCTCCCAGCAGAAGGTAGCTGACCACCAGGCCGATGGGCAGGGCCACGAGGGTCAGGCCGAGGTAGAGCCATCGGGTGCCCGTCAGCGAGATCCGACTGGCCAGGAAGATGCCCGCTCCAGCGGCCAGAACGACCCAGGGCCAGGGTCCGCCGATCCCCCAGACCCAGTGCAGGACCAGGGCCGCGACGACCGAGGCCGCCAGGCCGCTGGCGCCGAAGACCCGGAGTTGGCGGGGCGTCGGGTTCCATTCGATTTCCATCAATGCCATGAGGTACCCCTTGAAGGGAAATTCGAAGTTCGAAATCCGAAATCCGAAACAAGCACGAGTGACCAAAGCTCAAAATTCAAAACGGAGTTCCGCAGCGGCGACAGCGTTTCGGTCATTTGGATTTCGGTCCTTTGAATTTGTTTCGGATTTCGAATTTCGGATTTCGATATTACGCTTCTTCACGTTCCGTCAATCCAGCGAGAACTGTGCCTTGTACCTTTCGACTTCATGCCTCTTCGCCTGTGGCTGCTCCTGCTTATACAGGATCTGGTTCTCCAGGACCAGCACGTCCATGTCGGTGGCCAGGAAGCAGCGGTAGGCGTCCTCGGGCGAGCAGACGATCGGCTCGCCTCGGATGTTGAAACTCGTGTTGATGACGACCGGGCAGCCGGTCCTGTGTTTGAACTCGGTGATCAGCCTGTGCAGTCGGGGGTTGCGCTCGGGATCGACCGTCTGGACGCGGGCGGAGTAGTCCACGTGCGTGATGGCGGGCACGACGCTGCGCCGGGCCTTGAGCTTGTCCAGGCCCGTCAGCGAGGTCGGCAGCGAATCCAGACGCTTGTCCTGTCGCACTTGGGCCACCAGCAGCATGTAGGGACTGTCCTGGTCGGCGCGCATCTCGAACCAGTCCGCGACATCTTCCCTGAGCACGCACGGCGCGAACGGGCGGAACGACTCGCGGAACTTGATCTTGAGGTTCATCGTCGACTGCATGTCCTGGCTGCGGGCGTCGCCGATGATGCTCCGGCTGCCCAGGGCCCTGGGTCCGAACTCCATCCGGCCCTGGAACCAGCCGATGACTTTGCCCTGGTCGATCAGCTCGGCGACCTTGGCGATCAGCTCCTTCTCATCTCTGCAGGCGTGGAACTTGGCTCCGCGTTCCGTGAGGAATCGGCGGATCTGCTCGTCGTTGTACGACGGACCCAGGAGCGAGGCCGCCTGTTTGTCGCAGCCGTCGGTGGTTCGCGGCTTGTCCAGGAGCTGGTGCCAGCAGAACAACGCCGCGCCCAGGGCGCCGCCTGCGTCGCCCGCCGCCGGCTGGATCCAAAGTCTTTCGAAGGGCGTTTCCCGCAGGATGCGTCCGTTGGCCACGCAGTTGAGGGCCACGCCACCGGCCAGGACGAGGTTCTTCTGACCGGTCAGTTCATGGACGTGGCGGGTGGTCCGCAGCATGGCCTCCTCGGTGACTGCCTGGATCGAGGCGGCCAGGTCCATCTCCCGCTGGGTCAGCGGGCTCTCGGGCTTGCGAGCGGGGCCGCCGAAGAGCCGCTCGAACCGACGGTTGGTCATATAGAGCGTGTGGCAGTAGCCGAAGTAGTCCATGTTCAGGCGGAAGGACCCGTCGGGCTTGAGGTCGATGAGCTTCTCCAGGATCAGGTCGCGGTACTTGGGCTCGCCATAGGGCGCCAGACCCATGAGCTTGTACTCGCCGGAGTTGACCTTGAAGCCGGTGAAGTAGGTGAAGGCCGAATAGAGCAGGCCCAGCGAGTGGGGGAAGTGCAGCTCGTGGCTCAGACGGACCTTGTTGCCCTGGCCGACGCCGAAGCTGGCGGTGGCCCATTCGCCGACGCCGTCCATGGTGAGGATGGCGGCCTGGTCGAAGGGCGAGGGGAAGAACGCGCTGGCCGCGTGGGATTCGTGGTGCTCGGTGAAGACGTAGCGGCCCTTGTAGGCGTGGCCCAGGGCCTTGTCCATCTCGCGGGGCAGGTGCAGCTTCTGCTTGAGCCAGATGGGCAGGCCCGCGAGGAACTGGCGAAATCCTCGCGGCGCGTAGGCCAGATAGGTCTCCAGGAGGCGTTCGAACTTGAGCAGGGGCTTCTCATAGAAGACGACGTAGTCGAGCTGCTCGGGCTTCAGTCCGGCGGTCTGAAGGCAGTAGTCCACTGCGTGGGAGGGGAACCGACTGTCGTGCTTGACCCGCGTGAACCGCTCCTCCTGAGCGGCCGCGACGACGTTTCCATCCTGCACAAGGGCAGCGGCGCTGTCGTGATAGAATGCCGAGATGCCGAGGATGTTCATGTCGTCTCCTGGTCCGACCGGGTTCGTCCTGCCGCAGGGTCTGCGACATACCCATAGAATGGCGAATCGGCGTCCAAAACGCAAGATGGCTCGTTCCGGCGGCCATCGGAATTCGCCGGCAGGTCCCTGTATCCGAAGCCGACGAAGGGGGGACCGTCGGGCGGCGGAAACGAGTCATCCTGCAAAGCCTTTGCGCGGCTATAGTTATGAACAGGCTGGGCCTCCGCTGGGGACGGCAGAGGCAGACGCGGATTTTTCCAGTTCTTTTTGAGGTAAGTGTTGCAAATGTCCGGCGATGCGGTAAAATACCGATTTCGCGTCTGTCCGGTGCGACCGATCCCGGGCGGAAACGGCAAAGCGATGATTCGTTGCGGCAACGGTGCAGGAGTTTGGTTATGTCGAGAGAATGTCCCTTTACGGGCAAGAAGACAATTTTCGGGAACAGCATCACCCGGCGCGGCAAGGCCAAGCGTCTCGGCGGCGTCGGCAAGAAGGTCACCGGGATCACCCGTCGGAAGTTCAAGCCGAACATTCAGAAGGTTCGCGCCCTCATCGACGGCAAGGTCTGTCGGATTCGCGTTTCGGCCAAGGCCATTCGCATGGGCCTGATTCGCAAGCCTCTCAAACGCACGTACAAGGCAGCCGAGAAAGCAAGCTGAGACCCTTCTGAGATCTCAGGTTTGAGATCTCAAATCTCAGTATCCCGACGGTCGTCCTTTCCCAGCGGGGCGCGATAGTGCCTCGCTTTTTCTTTAGGTTGGACGCATGCAAGAGCGGATGGATGCAGAGCAGGTGCGGAAGGTCGCGAAGCTGGCCCGCCTTGCGCTGACGGAGGCGGAGATCGAGGAGTTCACCGGCCAGCTCGGGGCCATCCTCGGTTACGTCGAGAAGATGAACGAGCTGGACACCGCGTCGGTCGAGCCGCTGGCCCACTGCCTGCCCATCAGCAATGTCCTGAGGCCCGACGAGGTTCGCCCCTCCCTGGGGACCGAGCTGACCCTGTCCAACGCGCCCGACAGCGACGGGCCTTTCTTCAAAGTCCCCAAGATCCTGGAAGAGGGATCTGCGTAGGCAAGTTCAGGTGTTCGGCGCCGCAGTGGCGCTGTGGAAGGAGAAATGAGGATGCGGTTCTTCAGGTCGGCAGCTCTGGTGTTGACGGTTCTGGGGGGGATTTGTGGTATGACGGAACGCTCCATGGCGGCCGGCGGGCAGAGCGAGCAGGTGTTTCAGAAGGAGATCACCAAGACTGTGGAGCTCAAGTATTTGCTCCACCTGCCCAAGGGCTATGGCGACAACAAGGACCAGAAGTGGCCTTTGGTGCTGTTCCTCCACGGCGCAGGCGAGCGGGGAAGCGACATCAACAAGGTCAAGGTGCATGGGCCCCCCAAGCTGATCGAGCAGGGCAAGGAGCTGCCCTTCATCGTCGTCTCGCCGCAATGCCCGGCGGGAAGTTGGTGGACCGAGCAGATCGACGCGTTGATGGCTCTGCTGGATGACGTGCAGGCCAGGTACGCCGTGGATGTCAACCGGGTCTACCTGACCGGCCTGAGCATGGGCGGGTTCGGGTCGTGGGCGATGGGGTGCCGGTATCCGAACCGGTTCGCGGCGGTTGTGCCCATCTGCGGGGGCGGAGAGTGGTTCCTGGCCGAGCGGCTCAAGAACGTGCCGGTTTGGGCGTTCCACGGCGCCAAGGACAGCGTCGTTTCGCTCCGCGAGTCGCAGGAGATGGTCGACTCGCTGAAACGTGCAGGCGGCAACGTGCAGTTCACGGTCTACCCCGAGGCGAACCACGACTCCTGGACCGAGACCTACAACAATCCGAAGCTCTACGAATGGCTCCTGAGCCAGCGCAGGGCCGGGGAGGCCAAGTAGCTGCCGCTATGTCTTTGCACGAACTGACAGCGTTGGAGTTGCGGGACGGGATCGCCGCCGGCAAGATCGGCAGCGTCGAGGCGGCCAGGGCGTTTCTGGATCGGATCGAACGGCTCGACCCCACGGTCGGGGCGTATCTTGCAGTTTTTCGCGAGAGCGCGTTGGAGGCGGCGCAGGCGGTGGATCGCCGAATCGCCGGCGGTGCGAAGGTCGGTCCCTTGGCCGGAGTGCCGCTCGCGGTCAAAGACGTGCTGTGCACCCGCTTCGGCGCGACGACCTGCGGCTCGCGGGTCCTGGAAAACTTCCACGCACCGTACGACGCCACGGTCATCCGCAAGCTCCTGGCTGCCGACGCGGTCATTGTCGGCAAGACCAACATGGACGAGTTCGCTATGGGTTCCAGCACCGAGAACTCGGGCTTCAAGAAGACCGTCAATCCGTGGGACACCTCGCGCGTCCCCGGCGGCAGCAGCGGGGGCTCGGCTGCTGCGGTGGCCGCGAGGTTGTGTTCCGTCGCTCTGGGCTCCGACACAGGCGGTTCGATCCGCCAGCCCGCCAGCTTCTGCGGCGTCGTCGGACTCAAGCCCACCTACGGACGGGTCTCCCGCTACGGCCTCGTCGCCTACGGCTCCAGCCTCGACCAGGTCGGGCCTATCACGCAGTCGGTTGCGGACGCTGCCCTGATGCTCCAGGTGATCGCGGGGCACGATCCGTGCGACAGCACGAGCGTCAGCGAAGAGATCGCCCCTGTGGAAGACTACCTGTCGAAGCTGAACGAGCCCGTCGAGCGGTTGCGGATCGGCGTTGCCTCCGCTTTCAACGCCGGCGCGGACCCTGCGGTCCGTCAGGCGATCGACAAGGCGATCGATGGGTATCGCCAGGCGGGGGCACAGATCGTCGAGCTGGCGATGCCACACCTGGATTACGCCATCGCGGCCTACTATGTCATCGCGACCGCCGAGGCGTCGAGCAATCTGGCCCGCTACGACGGCGTCCACTATGGCCATCGCACGAAGGACCCCGCCGACTACGTCGAGGTGTATTCCAAGTCGCGTGAGGAGGCCCTGGGCAAAGAGGTCAAGCGTCGGATCATGCTCGGGACCTACGCGCTGTCGAGCGGGTATTACGACGCGTATTACCTCAAGGCCCTCAAGGTGCGAAACCTCATCCGCGGCGACTTCGTTCGGGCGTTCGAGCGGTGCGACTGCATGATGATGCCGGTGGCGCCGATGACGGCGTTCCGGATCGGCGAGAAGACCGACGATCCGCTCAAGATGTACCTGGCGGACATCTACACAGTCGCGCTGAACCTCGCGGGCATCCCCGGGCTCAGCGTCCCGTGCGGTTTCGACGACGCCGGTATGCCGATCGGCCTGCAGGTGGTCGGGCCCGCCTTCAGCGAGGCGAAACTCCTGCGGATCGCCCGGATGCACGAGGCGCGAACGGATTGGCATGCGAGGAAGCTGGCCCTGGCTGGATGACGATCTATGAGCGACTTGACGTACAAAATCATCGTGGGCCTGGAGATCCACGTGCAGCTCAACACGCGGACGAAAATGTTCTGCGGCTGCGCGCTGGGCTTCGGGGAAGAGGCCAACAGCCGGGTGTGTCCGGTGTGTCTGGGGTTGCCGGGCGCGCTGCCGGTGATGAATGAGCAGGCGGTCGAGCACGCGATCCTGGCGGCGATGGCCCTCAACTGCGAGATCGCGGGCTTCACGAAGTGGGATCGCAAGAGCTACTACTATCCGGATCTGCCCAAGAACTACCAGATCAGCCAGTACGATCTGCCCCTGGGCGGTCCCGGCTTCATCGAGATCCCCCTCGACGGCGGCAAGACCAAGCGAATCCGCATCCGACGGGCCCACCTGGAGGAAGACGCGGGCAAGAACCTCCACACCGCAGGCTACCACTCGCAAGTGGACCTGAACCGCGCGGGGACGCCTCTTCTGGAGATCGTCACCGAGCCTGATTTGAACAGCGCCGAGCAGGTGCGGGCGCTGGCGGTCGAACTGCAGCGGATCGTGCGGTACCTCGGGGTTTCCGAGGCCGACATGCAGAAGGGCCACATGCGGTTCGAGCCCAACGTGAACCTGGTCATCGAGCGGAGCGGCCGGCAGTTCAAGACCCCGATCGCGGAGGTCAAGAATCTCAACAGCTTCCGGGCCCTGGAGCGGAGCGTCGCCTACGAAGTGCAGAGGCAGCTCGACGACTTCCTCGAGACCGGTCGGACGATGCAGATGGGCAACAAGTCCACTCGCGGCTGGGACGATGTGAACGAAGTCACGGTTCTCCAGCGGGAGAAGGAAGAGGCCCACGACTATCGCTACTTTCCCGACCCGGACCTCGTGCCGGTGGTGCCTTCTGAGCCATGGTTGGCGAAGGTCCGCGCGCGGTTGTGCGAGTTGCCGGTGCAACGCGAGGTTCGCTACGTGCAGGAGTATGGCCTGAGCGCGTACGACGCGGGAGTCCTGACCGCCGACCGCTCGACCGCGGATTTCTTCGAGCAGGCGGTGAAGCTGGGCGCCTCGGCCAAGCGGGTCTGCAACCTGCTCACGCAGTTGGGTCTCAAGCTGGCCAAGGACCGCGGATGCGACCTGGCGGGTCTGGGGTTGGAGCCTGTCGGCGTCGCGGATCTGGCCAAGATGATCGAGGCCGGGACGATCAGCGCCTCGGCGGGCAATACGATCCTGACTGCGATGGTTGAGACAGGCAAGAAGCCCGAGGCTTTGGCGCAGGAATTGAACCTGATCCAGAAGAGCGACGTGGGCGAACTCGAACGGATACTGGATCAGGTCCTTGTGGAGAATGAGGCATCGGTCAAGGAGATCACCACCAACGGCAAGAAAGCCCAGAAGGCCAGGGGCTTCCTCATGGGCCAGGTGATGCAGAAAACCAGGGGCCAGGCCAATCCGAAAATCGTGGCCGAGCTGCTGGGCAAGAAGCTGGGCTCGTAGGATCGAAAGGGAGACTCCATGAAGGTCGCCAAGAGCATCAACGCAGCGAAGAAGCCTGTGAACGTCGAAGGAGCCAAGGGGGTAGGGGTCCGCGTGCTGATCTCCAAGGACGACGGCGCCCCGACGTTCGCGATGCGGATGTTCGAGCTCGAGCCCGGCGGCAACACCCCTCTGCACCGCCATCCGCACGAGCACGAGGTCTTCATCGTCGAAGGCTCCGGCGTCTTCGTCCACGAAGGCCAGAACCACCCGATCTCCAGAGAAGACGTCGTCTTCGTCCCCGGCAACGACCTGCACTGCTTCAAGAACACCAGCGACTCGACCCTGCGTTTCCTCTGCCTGGTCCCCCTGTCGGGCGCTTGATTCGGCTTCTCTTTCGGCTTGGCGGGCGAATTCCGTTGCCATCGGTCAGACTGTGTGTTACAATGTCTTACTATGGAAACGCTAACGATCAGACTGCCGGATGACTTGAAAGAAGATCTGCAAAAGCTCAGCGAGGAATTGAGCAAGCCGGTCAGCGACATTGTGAGGGAGTCGATCCGACGCTATGTCGCCGTGGAGAGGTTCCGCGCCCTGCGGAGGAAGACGCTGCCATTCGCCGAGGCCCAGGGATATCTCACGGATGAAGATGTTTTCAACGCGATCTCATGAAGGTTGTTCTGGACTCCAACGTCGTTGTCGCAGCCTTCGCCTCTCGCGGGTTGTGCGAGTCGATTTTCGAGGTCTGCCTGAGCGAACATGAGATCGTCTCCTGCGCCGACCTCGTGGACGAGATCGCAAGGGGCCTTCGAGAGAAGATCGGACTGCCCGCCCAAGTCGTCGCCGGTATCCGAACGATGCTCGCGGAACACAGCATCATGCTCGATCCGGTTGCTGTCGCGTCAGACGTTTGCCGTGATCCGGATGATGTGAAAGTGCTTGGCTTGGCCGCGGCCGCCCGTGCGGACTGTATCGTAACCGGCGACAGGGACCTGCTTGTCCTGGAGAGGTGGCAAGGGATCGCGATCCTGAGTCCCCGGTCCTTCGCCGAGCTGATTCGCCCCGGCTGATTGTCGGTCTTCGAGTCAGATCTACTGCCCGTTCGGGAAAGCGACCGGCCGGCGTGGGGCTGTTTCAGACAGCCACGACGCCGGCCGGCGTCAAATCATCAATTGTCAATCATCGATAGTCGATGATCACTTCACTCTCTTGCCCACGGCTTCGCGTTCGCCCTGGCCCGTGATGAACGTGCCTTTCAGCGTGTCGCCCTCGACCTTGCCTTTGAACTCCATCTTGAATTCCCGGTCGTTGAAGGTCCGCGTGATCGTGAAGCTCACGTCGTTGCCGTTGACTTTCAGGTCCGAGACCGGCGTCTCTTGGTCCCGCATCGTGTAGGCGCCGGTCATGTCCGGCTTGATCGTCAGCGTGCTCGTCCGCGTTCCCTGCTGGGTCTCGCGTGTGAACTCCCATTTGCCGACGGCGCTCGATGCGGCGGCAGCGGGCGAGGCCTCCTGCATCTTCTTGCCTTTGATGGCGTTGGTGCCCCGTTCGGAACTGCTCTGACCGGTGAGGACGCCGTTCTGGACCTTGAGCTTGTAGTCGATGACGAAGGTCTGATCGCCGAAGCCCAGTTCCAGTGCGTAGGTCATCTGGTCGCCTTCAAACTTGAAGTTCTTGACAGGGCTTTCGCCGCCGAAGAACTCCTGGCGGGCGGTCAGGTCGGGGTACACCGTCAGCATCGATTGCCTGGCTCCCTGCTCGCTCTCGGTCGTCAGCTCCCACTTGCCGATGACCGCGGCGCCCACGCGCGTGCCGGCGACCGGGATGTCGCCCATGTCGCTCTTGGAGGCGCCGGTCAGCTTGTCGCCCTGGGCAACGCCCTCGAACGCCATCTTGAACTCGCGATCATTGGACTTCACCGTCCGATCGAAGGTGATCTTGGCGCCGTCGATCTTGACGTTGGCGATCGTGCTCTCGCCCATCTGGCTGTCCCACTTGGCGTCCAGTTTGCCGTCGGGCTTCTCGGAGACGATCAGCTTGGCGGTGACGTCGCGATCGCCGATCGCATAGGACAGGTCCCACACGCCGAGGGGAGGCGCCTTGGGCTTGATCTTGGTGCCGTTGGCGGGGAAGTCGCCGTTGTCGCTGGACAGCGTGCCGGTCAGTTTGCCGTCTTTCAGAGCGCCGGCGTAGTCGAGCGTGAGCTCGTTGTCCCCCCAGCGGACGGTCCGTACGAAGGTGAGCTTCTGCCCGTCGAACTTGACATTGGACAGATCGTCCCGGCCCCATTTGCCGGAGTAGGTCCCGTCGGCCTTCTTCACAATGGTCAGAGTGGCGAAGCTCTGTCGCCCGCCGAACTCCATCGCCATGTCCCAGTCGCCTGTGATGTCCTCGGCGGCATACGCCTGCGGTATGCCCAGCACCAGCACAAAGCCGAGAATCGCAAGCAGGTGTCCGGTCGCATTTCTGTGGTTTCTCGCCTGACGCATGACATGTCCTCCAAGAATGATGTTGTCTCCACGGCAGCTACGTTCGTACTCGTCGCGACAATCGCCTCCTCAGGCGACGCGCGACCCGCTTGTCCCGATGCCGCCAAACTCCAATCCATCATAGCCCGCGGCGGAACGAATACAAGGATTTCACAAGGGATTTTTGCTCAGACAGAGCAAACCCGCGATCTCATTCGCCATTTTGCGATGTCATTTGGCGGTCTTGTCGCGGATCTTGCTTTCTGTGCCGGCCAGAAGTCTCTTGATGTTCTCGCGATGGCGGACGATGACCATCAGCGGGATTCCGATCGCGGCGATCAGGAGCGGCCAGAGCGACGAGGCGGTCCAGGCCGGGACGATCAGGATGCCGGACAGCAGAGCGACGAAGAACGCCACGGCCCCGCAGATCGATGCCAGCGAGACGTATCGCCAGATCAGGACGACCGCCACCCACACAGCCAGGGCGATCAGGCCGGGGATGGTGAAGTAGGGCCAGAGGCCCAGGGCCACGCCGAAACTCGTGGCGACGCCCTTGCCGCCTTTGAAGCCCAGCGTCACAGGGAACACGTGTCCCAGGATGGCTGCGACGCCGACCGCCAGCCAGAGGGCCATCAGCCCGGGATTGTCCGGCCTGCCTGCGATCGCCGTCACAGCCGCCATCGGGATGAAGCCTTTGAGCACGTCGAGGGCAAAGCAGAGGTAGCCCCACTTGCGACCCAGCGCCCTCGCCAGGTTCGTTGCGCCGATGTTCCCCGAGCCGATGGTGCGCAAGTCCTTGCCGTGGGCCCTCGCGATGAGAAAGGCGAACGGCACCGAGCCGAGCAGATACGCAACCGCGATGAAAACCACATATGTCACAGGCGTTTCTTCCTTTCCAGGATTCTCTCATACACGCCGAGCAGTTCGTTGGCAACCCTGCAGATGGAAATCTTCTCGGCCAGCCTGTCCTGGGCAATCGCCTGGGCGGCTCGACGGAGATTCTCAGGGACCGTGAAATAGCGAATGGCTTCCGCCAGCGCCGGGACATTGTCGGGCGAGTCGACGATCATCCCGTGACGTCCTTCGGTGAAATGGTCCGTCGCGCCGTTGAAGCGGGTCGTGACGACGGGTTTGCCCGCCGCGAGGGTTTCGAGAATGAACCGGCTGGACGGATCGTAGAAGGTCGGCAGGATGCCCACATCCGCTGCCGCGATGGCGTTCTGGACCTGATTCAGCGGGCCGAGAAAAACGACGCGGTCCTCCACCCCGAGCCGGCGGGCCAGTCGCTGGGGGCCGTCGATTCTCCCCTCGCCGACAACGGCCAGACGGGCGGAGCTTTCGGTCATCGCCAGAGCCTGGATGAGCCGGTCCAGGCCTTTGAGACGAAAGTTGTGAGCCGCGAACAGGAATACGACGGATTTGTTCTGCGGCGCACTGACGATTCGCGATCGAAGCGTTTGCGCTCCGATCGGATCGACCTTGCGGTCTGTGGCGACGCCGTTGAGGGTCAGGACGATGCGCTCGGGACGGGTCCCGTAATGCCGACGGAGTTGCTCGACGACATACTGTGACAGGGCGGCGACCATCGGATCCTTCGACCCCTGGCAGAGCCGACGCTCCGCTCGCAGCAATTCCATGCGGCGGCGGTTGACACACGCGGTCAGCTTCTTGAAGAGCCGGACGGGTGGGTTCGCGTAGCTGGCCGCGTTGCGCAGCAGGGCCTCGGCGTAGGTCCCGCCTCGCGGCTGATACAGATCCGCGAAGTCGAAGGGCAGGACGCTGTGGACGATGTCGTAATGGCTCTGTGCGAGATGTCTCTGGATCGCGGTCCCGAACGTCGCGAGGGACACTCGTTTGCCCGGGAGGTCCTGGCAAAGGATGTGGGTGTTCGCGCCGCCGGCGGCGCCTTTGGCGGCCAGGAGATGGACCTCCAGACCCAGGGCCGACAAGGCGTCGGCGACCTCGGAGATGGACCGCTCGGCCCCGCCGAGGGCGACGTCGGTTCGCTCGATGATGATGGCGACTTTCTTGACCATTCAGCGTCCGTCCTCCGCGCGTTCGAGAAAGGGCGGCACGGCTCCATGCTTGACGTTGTGACGCGACATGCTCGCGGTCTTTCGCTGCACGGCTCGAATCAATGACTTGTCTTTCGGCGAGAGCTTCTCGCGACCGATGTACGCGAGAAAGAACCGCATTCGATCGGTTCGTGAGAAATGCCTGGCCGGGCAGGAATAGTGGAGCTGCGCGAGGTCCTTGATCTGGAACCGCCTCTGGAGAAGGGGACGCGAGGCCCTCGCCAGGTCGATCAGGCAGAACTCGCCTGAGTCGGAGCAGAAGATGTGGGCCAGGTACAGGTCCCGATGTCGCCGGCCGGTCGCGTGGAACCGCCGGATGAAGTCCGCAAATCGTCGGATGAAGTCCCGGCGGGCTCGCAGCGACGCCGGCGTCGTCCGATCGGCGAAGCACGCCGGCAGCCTGCGCTCCAGCGATTGGGAATCGCGGATCTCCTCCGTCATCAGCAGGCTTCTTCGCTCGAAGAGAATTCCCCACTCTTGGCCGCATGCGGCGATGCGCGGTACGCCCACCCCGCCGGCCGCGAGATCTTCGATGGCCTCGCGTTCAGCGGACGCAAAGGACTTGCGCCCGCCGTGACAGAGCCAGTTGCGGATTTGCGTGAGAATGGGCGGGCGGTCGTAGCGTTTCAGGAAGATCTTCACCGGCGTCTGCGAACCCGCGGGCGTTGCTGCGAACTGCACGCGCCGCCGGAACCGGCCGATGTTGAGCTTGACGAGATCCCGGCCCGAATCGAATGCAAAGACCGCGTCGAGCGAGGTCAAACCGAGCCTGGCGAACGAATCAGCGAACCGGTCGGCCACGAAAAACTCCGGCGTCTGACGGACGCAATCCGACGGGGCTTCGGGATGTGTGGGGGCCGCCTTCGTCATCGTTCATTCAGGAAGTAGTCCGAAATCACGCCCATGAATCGATTGTACTTGATTGCGTAGTGCGACAGACCTTGTTCGCAGAACCGCTTGGAGTACTCCGCGTCCTGTTTGCGAATCGCGGGGGCCGCCTGCTCCCACGCGGCCTCGTCCATCTGCAGGATCTCCTGGACTTTGCCCCGGTAGAATTCCGCCACCGGGAGCGCCGAGTGCGCGTTGACGAACCAGGGCATGATCCGCCCGATCTTCTTGAGCAGGAAGCTGTGCTCGGGACTGAATTCGAGGCACGACTCGTCGGTGAAGTTCTTGAGCCGCTCCATCTTCTCTTCGTTGACGAATCCGCCTTCGACGCTGATCTCGTGGGCCCGCGTGCCGGGGAAGGGGAAGAAGTAGGTCCAGCGGAACCGCCCCGGCCTGGCCTGGCCCAAGAGACGCACGGTATCGAGCACGTCCTCGCGGCCCTCGTGCGGAAAGCCGATGATGATGAAGACCGAGCTGTGCATGCCGTGACGCTCCACGGCGGCGATGGCCTCGACGATGGCTTCGTTGGTCATGTGGCGGTTGAGGATCGTCTTGCGGACCTTGGGGCTGCCCGATTCGAGGCCGAACTTCACGATCCGGCAGTTCGCCTGAGCCAGGCAGGCCGCCAATTCGTCGTCGAAGAAGCCCACGTGGGCATTGACCACGAACGGAAGGTCCGTGACCTTTCGGTACTCTTTGCAGAACTCCCTCACGTACGCCTTGTCGAACGTGAACAGGTCGTCGTCGAAGATGAACATGCGGATGTTGTGATAGTTCGCCAGCAGGTAGCGGATCTCGTCGATCATCTGTCCGATGTCGAACCGGCGGATGTAGTGCAGGTCTTTGAAGCTGCACTTGAGGTCCTGGCGGTACGACTCGACCATCACGTGGTTGAAGCAGTAGGTGCACGAGAAGGGACATCCGCGGGACGCCATCAGGCCGACCCAACCTTGCTTGGCGTCGATCAGACGCTGGAAGTCCATGCACTCGTAGTCCTTCAGCGGCAGCTTCGTCAGCTCGGGCAACGGGCCGACGGGATTGATTCGAAAGTTTGAAGTTTGAAGTTTGAAGTTTGAAGCAAGAGGAGTCTCATCCCCCTTTGGCACCGCGTAGGCGAGATTCGGGACATCCTCGACGCTTTCGCCTCGCGCGAGCCGGTTCACGAACTCGAGGAACGCGTCCTCGCACTCGCCGCGAAAGGCATAGTCGAACAGACCGGCGGCGAGAATCTCCTGCGTATTTGAGAGGGTGTGGACGCCGCCGATCACGAAGGGGATCGCAAACTTCCGCCGGGCCCACTTTGCGAGCATTTCCGTGTAGGGCCATTGATTCGTGACGACCGAGAACGCCAGAATGTCGGGCTCCTCCCTTGCGATCCGCTCGACGAACTGCTGTTCGCTCGGCAGCGGCTCCAGTTCCTCGCAGAGTTGCCAGAATCCGACCTCGTGTCCGGCGCGTTTGAGGATCGCGGCCATGTGGGCGACGCCGTAGTTGAAGCCCACCTGCGAGTCGGTCGAAGGGTATATGAAGAGAATTCTCATCCCTAAATCGGGGCAAGGGCGCCCGGCTCCTATGGCTTGCTGATTCCCCGGCTGGAATTGCTGTTTGCGGGTCGGGATGCGCGGATCTCCTGGACTGCCGGTTTAAGTGGTTCCGGCGTCCGCTGGGCGCGTTCCTGCATGACTCTGGCGACCACCTCGCTCACGTCGACGTGCTGCGAATCGGCAAGCGTATTGACGTGCACGATCCGGCAGTCGGTGTCCCCGCACGCGCTCCACCGGCGGATGAAGTTGTTGTTGTTGCTCCCGGCGAAGATCGTCAGCGTCGGCGCCCGCACGGCCGCCGCGATGTGCTGGCAGGCGGAATCGTAGCCGATGTATTCGTCGCTGTGGGCGATGAGGGAGGCCATTTCGCCGATGCCGCACTCGATTGCGACGACCCCGTGCGACAGCGAAGGCGCCGCGGCAGCCATCGAAGTCTGTACCCCAGGGACTCCCCGCTCGTTCATATCCGCCATCAGGAGACCGCAGCGTTCCTCTTCGTCGGCGCCGAATCCGCGGTCCAGGACGACCACCGTTCCGGGGACGGCGACGAGGGCCCGCAGGAGCCGTTTTTCGAACTCCAGTCCGACGCGTTTCCTGGGGTTCTGTCCAACCCCCAGGTTCATCGCGACCACGCGCCGCGCTCCGGCGGTCCGCAGGGCGTCGATCTTCGCCTTGCCCGAACTGTTCGTCGCGGAGGGAATCCAGACCGCGGGGTAGGCGAAATCCGGGGTCCCGAAAACCCCGTTGATCCATTCGTTCGTCCATTCCGCCATGCAGTGGCCGTTGGCGGTGAGCACGTGGTCCCGCGTGTTGAAGAACAGGTAGTTGTCCGCATGCATCACAGGCAGCACGCCGAGCTGTGTGATCCGCGAATCCGGATCGATGACGAGCGTGTCCTGCTCGCCGTCGGCCAGTTCCTGTTGCAGGATGTCCAACGTGGCGTGCCAACTGGCGAACCGCTCGAAGAGCCCGCCGCGACGCGCGTAGCTCAACTCGCGAATCCGCACGTCGGGATTGCCGCCGAAAAGCTCCTCCAGCTTGCGGTTGCCGACGACGACGATGTCCGTCTCGGGAAACAGCCGCCGCAGTCGCTGGATCATGACGCTCAGGATTGCGACGTCGGCCCCGATGGTCACGCGGGAGAGCAGGACGATCCGGCGGGGGGGCTTTGCCGGGTCGCGGCGATGCTGGCGGGTATGCGTGGCGACGGCGCGTCGCAGAAGTTCCTCAGGCGACGCGACGCCGAAGTCGGTGAGCCTGGCGTCGAGGCTCTTGCCGGCCGGGACGGTTCGACAGAAGGAGATCACCTGGCACATGACCCGGCTGTACACCTCGACCGGCAGGTCCTCGAAGTCGTCGCAGAGTTTCTCGACGATGATCTCGAACAGGGCCGCGGATGCAACGTTGGCCGTCTCGTCCCGGGAATGGAAGGTCGCCATCTGGCAGAGCAGGTCGATGTACTCCGCCACGTACAGGCCGCTCTGAAAATGCTTGTCGATGAACGAAAAGGCGATCTGTCGGGCGAGAAGGTGCAGTTCGCCCAGGTCGGCCTTGCCGTCTCGGAGTCGATGCCATCGTTTTCTGTAGATCGAAGGATCCATGCTATCTAAGCGTCTCTGCAAGCCGTTCGGCGGCCTCCAGGACCTCCGCCGGCCGGATTTGTCTCATGCACTCATGCTGCCTGGGGCAGACCTTCTTGTGACAGGGCGAGCACTCCAGCTCTTTCCGCACGACCGCCGTACGCTCCAGGTTCGCGGCGGTGTACCGCGGATCGGTCGAGCCCATGATCACCACCGTCGGAACGTCGAAGGCCACCGCGTAATGGCGGGGGCCCGTGTCGTTCGTGACGAACAAATTGCACCGCTTCACGAGCGGCTTGAGCATCTCCAGGTCGACCCGCGCGTCGATCATCTCGACCTTCGCTCGGGCCAGGATATCCTCTATGATACCTTCTTCGCCCGGTCCTGAGAAGAGAATGATCTTCGCGTCGAACGCCTTTCGGCACAGCGAGGCCAATTCCGCGAAATACTCCGGCGGCCAGCACTTGGAGGAGCCGAAGCTGGCCCCGGGATTGAGACCGATAAGAAAATCGCTATTTGTGATGCCGTGGCGGGCCAGGAGCGAATCCCCGCGTTTCTTCAGGTCTTGGCCGACGAAGAGGGTGGGCCTGGGCCGCTCGGGAATATCCAAGTCGAGCCAGCGGCAGATCTCCAGATAGTATTCGCCCATGGGAATCGGGACCGTCGTCCCGTTGCGCGAGGGGGATGGGCCGCCCGCCAGCAGGAGGTTCCGCCATTCGCGCCGGTACCCGTAAATCTTCCGAACGCCGCTCAGTCGCAGGGTCAGCGCCGATCGAATCGAGTTGGTCAGCAGGATGGCGGCGTCGGGCGACAGGGCTCGAAGCTGTTTCTGCATCCGTAGAAAGCCCGCCCAGGTCTTGTCGCTGGCGTCCACCACTTCGTCGAACCAGGGGCCGTCGCGTACGATCCCCTGGGCGCTCTTCTTCATCACGCCGACGATCCTGGCCTTCGGGAGGTTCCTGCGCAAGCAGTCGAAGACGGGAGTCGCCATCACCACGTCCCCCACCCAGTTCGGGCAGCGGATCGCCAGGGTTTGAACGTTCGCAAGCTTCGATGCCATCGTCTAGCGGCGCCCGTGCATCACATAAAAGGTCAGGGCCATCATCTGCAGCACCGCGCCGAAGCCCAGAGACACGAGGACGTTCTCGTCCTGGCGGGTCGTGCCCATGAGGAACCAGACCGCCATCAGCAGACAGAAGGGGACGAACACCTGGAGAATGCCTGCGATCAGCCGCAGCAGAGAAAATTCGGCGGTGAACATCTCGTCTTTCCGCAGGCCTCGCAACTGTTCGAGGATGCCCGCGAGGAGCTGTTCGGCCTTTGCGCCGGCCGCGGGAGAGGGTTGCCCCTGCGACTTCTGTCTCTCTGTTTCTTGCGATGCGTATTCTTCCACCATCGAAAGGATCTCCACAGACTTGGCGGACAACGTTTCCTCCTGATTCGTCGGTGACGCCGGCATGGGGCGGTTCTCCTGGACAGAACGATGGTATTTCTTCACGATGTTGACGGCTTCTCTCATATTCACGGCCACATGATCGGGCCGGCTCTTCTCCGCATAGCCGTATTCCGACCGGGCCGTGCTGACCAGGATGGTCCTGCATCCCGCGCTGCGACCGGCTTCGATGTCCCGCTCGGCGTCGCCGATCATCCAGGACTTCGCCAGGTCGATCTCCATCTCGCGGGCTGCGGCCAGGAGCATGCCGGGCTTGGGCTTGCGCAAATCGCTGTCCATGCGGTACTGCTCGACCACGCCGTCCGGATGGTAGGGGCAGTAGTAGACTTTGTCGAGCGTCGCCCCTTTGGCGGCCAGCAACTCGCGAAGGCGCTCGTGGATCTTCTCCAGCATCTCCTCGGTCACGATGCCCCTGGCGACGCCCGACTGGTTCGACACGACGACCGTCTTGTAACCCAGGCCGTGCAGCTCTCTCAGGGCCTCGGCGGCCCCCTCCAGCAGTTGCACCTGATCGGGGTGGTTGAGATACCCAGGATCATTGATCAGCGTGCCGTCGCGATCGAAAAATACCGCCGTATTCGACATAGCGTTCCATTTCGGATTTGTGATTGTCGACTTCGGATTTCTGCTCCGCCAGTCAACAATCACACATCAACAATCAACCTTCCCTGCCCAGCTCCTGCTCCACCAGATCACAGATGATATGGTACGCCAATTGGTGGATCTCCTGGCTGCGGGCGGTCACCGCCGCCTCGGCGCACAGGCACAGATCGGACATCGCCTGGAGCTTGCTGTCGATCCGTCCGGTGAAGGCCAGCACGCGCGCGCCTTTGCGTTTGGCCGCGTCGGCCGCCGTCAACACGTTGGGCGAGGTCCCGCTCGTCGAGAACGCCCAGAGGATGTCCCCCGGCCGCACGAGGGCTTCGACCTGGCGGGAGAAGACGCTCTGGTAATCGTAGTCGTTGCCGATGCAGGTCAGGACGGAGGTGTCCGTGGACAGCGCGACCGCCGGCAGAGGCCTTCGTTCCATGCGGAAGCGCCCCACGAATTCGCCTGCGATGTGCTGGGCGTCGGCGGCCGAACCGCCATTGCCGCACAGGTACAGGGTGCCGCCGTTTCGCAGCGACTGCACGATCGCCTGCGCCATTGCGACGACGGTTCCGATTCCGTGGGACTCGAACGCCTTGAGCATCGCCCGATGCGTTTGAACCGCCTCTCGGATTCTTGCGTGATCGGTCATGCCTGGGACTCACCGGCCTGGATGGCCTTCATCTTTTCGATCGTGGCGGTCGAGCTCTTGCCCTGCACCAGCGGGGCGAGCATCACCTTGCCCCCGTAGGACTCGACGAAGTCGGATCCCACTACGCCGCCCTTGGTGCCCCAGTCGGCGCCCTTGATCAGCACATCGGGCTTGACCTTCTTGACCAGTCCCAGCACGCTGGGATCGTCGAAGATCGTGATGAAGTCCACCGTCTCCAGGCCCGAGAGGACCGCCGCCCGGTCGAGTTGACTGTTGATCGGCCGCTCGGGGCCCTTGAGAGCCCGCACGGAGCTGTCGCTGTTGAGCCCGACGACGACGACGTCGCCCTGGGCCTTGCAGAACCGCAGGTATTCGATGTGTCCGCGATGGATCACGTCGAAGCAGCCGTTGGTGAAGACGATGGTCTGGCCGCGACTCTTCCGCCAGTTGAGCTCCTCCATCAGCGAGTCGATGGAACGGAGCTTGACGTTGCGGGCCCCGTACTGGTCGGCGATCTCGTGGATCATCTCCGACGCGGTGACCGGCGCCGCGCCGAACCGCTCGACCTCGATCCCGGCGGCGATATTGGCCAGGTGTGCCGCAGTCAGGTAGTCGCTCTCGGCCGCCAGGCTTACGGCCAGGGTGGCCAGGACAACGTCGCCCGCGCCGGTCACGTCGTAGACGTTCCTGGCTCTGGCGGGAATCATCTCGCGAATCTCTCCCGCCGACAGATAGGCGCCGTCCTTGTCCAGAGTGATTACGACTGCGTCGAGGCAGAGCGACTCGGCCAGTTGCCGGGCGGCCTTGGCCGCATCGTTCGGCGTATGGACCTCGAACCCGACGACTGTGGATGCGTCGCACCGGTTGGGCGTCAGAAGGGTCGCGCCGGTGTACTTGCTGTAGTCCTGGTTGTGGGTCGGATCGACGAGGACTCGCAGTCCGGCCTCCTTGGCCAGACGGATCATCTCCTTGCAGACCGCTGGGGAGAGCAGGCCCTTGTCGAAGTCCTGAAGGCAGACGATGTCCGCCTGGTCAAGGGCTTGGCGGTACTTGCCCAACACCTCCTGGCAGATGGCCTCGGGCATCGGATCGGCGCACTCCTGGTCGATTCGCATGAGTTGCTGGCGGTGGCGGTGCTGGGCCAGGCCGATCAGCCTCTGCTTGGTCGTGGTGGGGCGCTCCGGCGCCTCGACGAGACCCGAGAGGTCGGCCCTGATCGCGGTCAACTGTTTCTTGAGCAGGTCTCCGTTGGCGTCCTGGCCCAGGACGCCGACGCACACGGGAACAGCCCCCAGCGCTGCGATGTCGGCCGCCACGGAGGCCGCGCCGCCGCAGCGGGATTCGGTCTCGGTCACCTTCAGGACCGGCACCGGCGCCTCCGGGCTGATGCGAACGGCGTCGCCGAAGATGTAGACGTCGAGCATGAAGTCGCCGACGACGAGAATCTTCGGGGCGCCGAGATTCCCGATTGTCTTGAGCAGTCGTTCGTACATGACGGGCCACCTGGTCCTAACGTTAGCGGATTTCGAGCACTCACTCAGGACGTGGTATTCTACCGCCCAGGACGCGGTCGATCAAGGCCGTGAGCAATTCCTCCCCGGCTGTGATTTGCAGGTCGATGGCCAGGCAGGCCAAGGGAGGGCCTTGCTGCGGCAGCTCGGACGGCTCGATCTTGGTCCAGTCTTTCTGCGTGGTCAGCACCAAGGCGGCATCCAGGCTTTGGGCCTGGTCCTGGACCGCCTTCAGGTCTTGCGGCGTATACCGATAGTGGTCGTCGAAGGCTCTGGTTCCGACGAGGGTGGCTCCCAGTTGAGAGACGGTCCGAGAAAAGGCCTGTGGATTGCCGATCCCGCAGAACGCGAAAATTCGTTTGCCTCGCAACTGGTCGAGGGGGATTCCCGCCCCTGTGGCTGTTCGGACCGCGACGGGTGCATGAACCGACCTGGCGATCACCAGATTGCGATTGATCCGGCGGATTTCCTCTTCGATCCGAGCGATCGCTTCGTCGGCGACTTGATCGCAACGGGTCAGGAGCGCGGCGTGGGCCCGTTTCAACCCGGTGAGGGGTTCCCGCAATAGTCCGGCCGGCAGGACCCGGCCGTAGCCGCAGGGATTCGTCGCGTCGATGGCAATGATGTCCAAGTCCCTGGCGAGTCGGCGGTGCTGAAACCCGTCGTCCATCACGAGCACTTGCGCCCCGTGGCTTTGAATCGCTTCCGCGGCGCCGGCCACTCGGTCCGGATTGACCACGACCGGCACATCGGGGCACTGGGCCGCCAGCAGGGCAGGTTCGTCGGATAATTTGCCTTTTTGCGTCCTGTAGCCTCGGGTGAGGATCGCGCATCCGAGCCCTTTTTCACGCACGTGCCGACACAGCCAGACGACCAGAGGCGTTTTGCCGGTGCCGCCGGTCGTCAGATTGCCGATGCAGATGACGGGAACGCCAGCGTGATGGGCCCGCAGCACACGACGATCGTACAGACCATTGCGGGCACGCACGATCAGTTCATAGCCAAGCGAACTGACGCGTAGCAGAAACCTCGCGATGCGAGCGCGTGCGTCCCTGCGCCGGCCCGAAAGGATCGCCTTGAACTGGTCCTGGTCGAACGGCATGATCGGAAGTGTTACCCGAGAACCCCGGGTCGGTCAAGACTCGCCGCGGTTTTGCCGTCGGCAATCGGATCAGATCGAAATGCGGCTCTTGGTTTTGACAGAAGGCCAGGATGATGTATAATGTTGGTGTATATGGTGCATGAGGTGTCGCATGGTACGAACGCAAATCTATCTGACGAAGCATCAACGCGACGAGTTGGCCGGTATCGCCAGGACGCTCGGGAAGAAGCAGAGCGAGGTCATCAGAGAGGCGATCGATCAGTTCATCGATCAGGCGGGCAGTAGTCGCAGAGATTCGGTGTTGCGTGAAACGGCCGGCATCTGGAGGGATCGCACGGATCTTCCCGACTTCAGAGCCGTCCGGGCCGAATGGGACAGGGACCCGTCATGACAAGGCCGATTCTCCTGGATACTGATGTCCTTGTCGATTTCCTTCGGGGTCATCCCGAGGCGGTGGCCTTCGTCAACGCCGGCAGCGATCGCATCATTCTGTCATCTATCGTTGTCGCGGAACTGTATGCCGGGGTGAAGGGCGAGGCGGAGTATGCGGCCCTGGAAGACTTCGTTTCTCTCTTTCGTGTCGTCTCTGTGTGCGCCGAGATCGGGAAGGCCGGAGGTCTCTACAAGCGAGACTACGCCAAGTCCCACGGCGTCGGTCTGGCGGATGCCCTCCTGGCGGCTACCGCCGAGGCCGAAAACGCAGAATTGAAGACCCTCAACATCAGGCACTACCCCATGCTGAAGGATCTCAGACCCGCCTACACCAAATAGTCGGCGTGGCCCGACGCCACAACTGACGGATACCCGACGACTCTTCTTGCCTCCCCCAATTGCGGATCACACCGACAAGATCGAGTGATGAGCTCGTGCCAATCCTCTTCAGACCGTGACCAGCATAGGACTGGCCACGGCCTTGGCCTTCTGCGGGCCCAGGAGCAGTTCGATCAGCTTCAACGCGAACTCGATGGCGGTGGCGGGGCCCTGGCTGGTCACGCAGTGGCCGTCGACGACGACCCGCTCGTCGCGAGCCAGCGTGGGGCTGATCTCACTGCGCATCGAGGGGTAGCAGGTCGCTTTGATTCCGTCCAGGAGCCCGTGCGGCAGCAGGGCGACCACCGGCGAGGCGCAGATCGCTCCGTACAGCCGGCCCGAGGCCTTCTGCTTCTTGAGCATGTCGATCAGCGCCGCCGAGTCCCGCAGATGCTCCGCGCCGGGCATTCCGCCGGGCAAGGCGATGCAGTCGTAGGTCTGATTCTTGCAGTCTGCGATCAACACGTCGGCGACCAGCTTGACGCCGCGACTGGCCGTCACCTGGAGTTTGTCCACCGAGGCGACGGTGACATCCAGCCCGGCCCGCCGGAGCGTGTCGATGAGGCAGACCGCTTCGATTTCTTCCGTTCCGTCGGCGATGGGGACGAGGACCTTATTGACCTTATTGACCATATTGACCTCACTGACGATTGTGAAGCGCGAAACGGGCGGATCCGTCGCTTCACGCTTCACGAGGTGCTTTCACGTTCCGCGGATCTTCCTGATGATTTCATCCGCCATTTCGCTGGTGCCGACCGCCGTCGGATCGTCGCGATTGTCCTTCATGTCGTAGGTGACTTTGCGGCCCTCGGCGATCGTCTCGGCGACTGCCTTTTCCAGACGATCCGCCTCGGCGGTCTTGCCCAGGTGGCGGAGCATGAGCACGCCGCTGAGGATCAGCGCGGTCGGGTTGACTTTGTTCTGGCCCTTGTACTTGGGCGCGCTGCCGTGCGTGGCTTCGAAGGTCGCGCCCTTTTCGCCGATGTTGGCGCCGGGCGCGACGCCCAGCCCGCCGACCAGTCCGGCGCACAGGTCGCTGACGATGTCGCCGTAGAGGTTGGGCAGCACGAGCACGTCGTACAACTCGGGCTTCTGCACGAGCTGCATGCACATGTTGTCGACGATGCGGTCCTCGAATTCGATGTCGGGATACTTCTTGGCGACCTCCCGGCTGACCTCCAGCCACAGGCCGTCGGAGAATTTCATGATGTTGGCCTTGTGGACGCTGGTGACCTTCCTGCGGCCGTTCTTGCGTGCGTACTCGAAGGCGAATCGCACGATCCGTTCGGTGCCGGCCACGGAAATCGGCTTGATGCTGATCCCGGCGTCCGGACCGATGCGTTTCTTGCTGTGCTTGTTCAGCCAGTCGATCAGTTCGAGCGTGTCGTTCTGGCCTTTCTGGTACTCGATCCCGGCGTAGAGGTCCTCGGTGTTCTCGCGGACGAGCACCAGGTCGATGTCGTCGTACTTGCTGCGGACGCCCTTGTAGCTCTTGCAGGGGCGCAGGCAGGCGTAGAGGTCCAGGCTCTGACGCAGGTACACGTTGATGCTGCGAAAGCCCGTCCCGACGGGGGTTGTGATCGGCGCCTTCAGCGCGACGCCGTTCATTTTGACGGACTCGATCGTCGCATCGGGCAGAGGCGTGCCCAGCCTCTCCATCACGTCCACGCCCGCCTCCGCGAGTTCCCAGTGGATATCAGCCCCGGTGGCGTCGATGCACCTGCGGGCGGCCTCTGCGATCTCCGGCCCAATTCCGTCTCCGGTAATCAGCGTTACGTTCGTCATCTCCAGACTCCTTCAAAACCGTCATGCTACCGCCAAGACGTCCGCCGGTCAACCGTTGCAGCGACCTCGTTTTCGCGTCTCCTTGTGACGCAATGGGCGTTCGCTGCCTCTTACTGGGAGAGCCCTCCTGGGAGGACTCGGAAAGAGCCGTTGTGTTGGACACGCAACACGGTACAATCGGGACCGGCCCGCCGGGTGCGGAGCACGAGTGCAGGATGCGTCGGATCGCAAGATTGGTGAGGCAGAGAAAATGAGAATCCAAGGTGGAATGAATGGACGCGACATGGCGTCGGTCAGACTGGCTCTGTTGAGCGTTATTGCCGGGGCCCTTTTCGTGGTGGCAGGCTGCGCGCACGAGAAGGCCTACAAACGCGGGGACCGGCTCTCGCGCGAGGGGCAGTACGACCAGGCCGTCGCGGAACTGGAGGCCGCGATCCGGCTGGCCGAGGACAAGAACAGCGACAAGGCCGCCGCGAAATACCGCAAGCGACTGGAGCAGGTGAAACTCGAAGCGGGACGGTTCTACCATCGCGAGGCCCAGATCCGCTTCGATCGTGCGGACCTCGGCGGGGCCAAGGACGCCATCGATCGAGCCATCCAGTTCTGTCCCCTGGACCCGACGTACGGTCCGCTCCGCCAGCGCGTCGTCCAGGCGATCTCCGAGGCGGAGAAGGTCCGCGCCGATGCGCTTTCTCTGGCGGAAGAACGCCAATGGCAGGCCGCGGTGCAGCGGATGAACGAGGCGCTGGCCATGTACCGGACGATGCCCGGCGGCGACGCGGATCTCAAGCGGATCAAGGACCGTGCGTACCGCTACTACCTGGATCGGGCCGGCCAGCGGCTGAACGAGGGCGATCTCGCTCAGGCCGAATCCGAGGCTCAGGCGGCTCTGGTCTATCAGGATGGCTCCGAAGCCAAGACGATCCTGCGGACAGTGAAGGACCGGCGCGAGGCCGCGGTGCTGATCGAGAACGGACGCAAGCTCCTGCAGGAGGGACGAGCCGAAGAGGCGCTGGCCGCGCTCGAACGCGCCGCCAAGCTGCACGCGTCCCATCCGGAGATTTCGGGCCTGCTCCTACGGGCCAGGCAGGCCGTCTGCGATGGCTGGCTGGCGCAGGGACGGACCGCTGCGGAGGCTCATGACTATCCCCTGGCGATGCGACTGTTTCACAAGAGCCAGACCCTGCTCGACGGATACGGCGGCGTCGCCGCCCTGCTCGCGGACATGCGGTCCCGCCTGGCGGGCCTGCATTTGGAGGCCTCGAAGCAATACCTGCAGGACGGGGTTGCCGGCATTGCGACCTTCCACGCGGCGGCGGCTCTGGACTATCTGCCCGAGTTTTCCGACGCGCGCCGGCAATTGGGCGAATCTTCCGAGCAGGTTCGAAGGGATGTCGCCTACACGATCGCGTTCACAGGATTCAAGACCACGCCCCAACAGCAATCATTGGGCGCAATCCTCGACGCGGCGGCACTCGAACATCTCACGAAGACTCATCCGCCCAACGTGATGATCGTCGAGCGGATCGACTTGCAGGCCATTCTGGGCGAACAGGACCTCAGCAAGACTGATCGCATCGACCCGAAGTCCCGCGTCGCCACAGGGCAACTGCAGGGCGTCGGCGCCCTGATCGTCGGCCAGGTGCTCGACAGCAGGGTGGTTTCCGAGAACAAGCAGACTGGGTACGGCGAATCGACCTATCAGGACGGATACCGGCGGGAGCCCAATCCCGATTACGTTCATGCAGCCGAGCATCTCGACGCCGCGGTGGGACGTCTCGAACACGCGCGGCGGAGTCTGGCGGAGGCCGAGGAGCGGCTGGCCCGCTTGCAGCGTCCGGGCCCGGTTACGCCGGAGGAGATGCAGCGAAGACGTGAGGCTGAGATTCGGGTGCATGAGGCCCGCGCGCAGCTGGTGCAGGCGGCCGCCGACGTCGGCGGGGCGAAGATGCGTCTGGCGTCGATTCCGCCGGAGGTGCTCGTGCCCAACATGGTCGTGCATCGCTATCCCATTGAGACGTTCACGTGGACTGCGAAGGTTTTGTGCATGGTCAAGATGCTCGACACCGTCACAGGCGAGGTGCTCATTGCCGAGCGGGTCGAAGGCCAGGCTCAGCATTCCGACCGCATGGTCCAGGCGGACCCCTATCGGAACGTGCCGGAGGATGCGCTGGTGCTTCCGAGCGAGTCCACGCTGATCGAAGGGGCCGCGAATTCCGCGATCGGAAAGCTCCGCCAGACGCTCAACCAGGCGTGCAGCAAGCACGGACAGCGGTTCCTCGTGCAGATGCAGCGGGCCCAGGCTGTGGGCGACGCGGTCACAGCCGTGGATGGCAGCATGAAGTATCTCTTCGCCTATCCGGGCGGCGATCCCCAGGCCAAAGCGATGATCGAGTGCATCCGCACATATCTGGCGGACGAGGACGGCCTGATCGACGTTCAGGCTCTGCTGCGAAATCAATGTCACGTTCTTCCGTGAAGCGAGGTATCTGTGAGAAGACATGGTGTGCGTGGTCTGTTGCTCGGTGCGATGGTTCTGATTGCAGGCGGGGCATTTGCCGTCGAGCGAACCGTCCCGGCGGCGGAGAGGGAGCTTGCCGGGGTGTTTCTGGAGGGGCAGGGTGTGAAGGTCTCCATCCCTGCTGGAGCGGCGTCGACAGCCACGCAGTGGCGGGTCGTGGACGATCGCGCGGACTTGGTGCGGTCGGGAACGATGACCGCATCCGCATCCTCGCTCGAACTGGGCGCGTTGGGGATTGGCTGGTATCGAGTCGAGTTCCTCGGTCCAAACGGTGAACCCCTCGCCTGGACGACCGCCGCGGTGCTGGCCAGGCCGGCGTCGCCGATTTCCGAGGATTCCCCGATCTGTCTCGATTCCGCGGCCGCTTGGTTTGCGAGGGACGATCGCGACAAGCAGGACCGCCTGGCCCTCCTGGCCTCGCTGGCGGGGACCAACTGGGTGCGCGACCGCCTGCGATGGCGGGACATGCAACCGAAAGGGTCCCAGGATTTCGCGGGTCCCGAGACGACCTACGACACCTCCGCCCGAATCCAGACCGCGCGGGGACTCAAGGTGCTCCAGGTCTTCCACGACACGCCCAAATGGGCGGTCGTCGAGGGGGACACGACGGGACGCTATGCAGGCGATCTGCGGGACGTGTACCGGTTCTGCAAGGCGATGGCGATGCGGTTCCGTGGGACGGTTCACGCCTGGGAGCCCTGGAACGAGGGCAACGTCGCCACCTTCGGCGGGCACACCACCGACGAGATGTGCTCGTATCAGAAGGCCGCGTATCTCGGTTTCAAGGCAGGCGATCCGAACGTCCTGGTCTGCTGGAACGTCTCAACCGCTGTGCCGACCCGCCTGCACACGAGCCTGGTGTTGCAGAACGAGACCTGGCCGTACTTCGACACGTACAACACCCACACGTACGATTGGCCCGACTCCTACGAGCGGCTCTGGAAACCGGTGCACGAGGCGGCCTGCGGTCGGCCCATCTGGGTCACCGAGAGCGACCGGGGCATCGTGTATGCGACGCCGGAGCCATGGTGCGACCTGTCCCGCGAGGGGGAGATCCGCAAGGCCGAGTTCATGGCGCAGTCCTATGCCAGCAGCCTGTTCGCCGGCGCCGACCGGCATTTCCATTTCATTCTGGGCCACTACTGCGAAGGAGGCAAGATCCAGTTTGGCCTGCTCCGTCTGGATGAGACGCCGCGACCGAGCTATGTGGCTCTGGCAGCGGTCGGCCGGTTTCTAGTCGGTGCGAAGTGTCTGGGCCGGTGGTCTCTTGACGGAAAGCCCGATGCGCATGTCTACGCGTTTCGAGCCCGGCCTGACGGCAAGGCCTGCGATGTCCTGGTGGCCTGGGCGGAGAAGCCCGGCGACTGGGACCAGAGGGGAAGAACCCTCGTCGACTGGAAACTGCCGGCGGAGCTGCGCGTCGAAGGCGCGTACGACTATCTGGGTCGTTCGTTGAACGCCGAGACGCCGGGACAACTGCGATCGACGCCTGTCTTCGTATTGCTCCGCGAGGGCGACGCGGGACGCCTGCCCCTGGTTGCGCCTCAGCGGTCCGCGTGGCGATCGGGCAAGCCCAACCCGATCGTGCTCCAGTTGCACATGCCGCGATCCACGAGCGTGAACATCGAGCAGATCCCGTGGGCCTCGGATATCGAGCACAGGGTCCAGCCCGATACGGAGATCGAGCTGCCCCTGTACGCGTACAACTTCTCCGAATCGGCCGTTCGCGGACGGATCGTGGTCGAGCACGCACCGAGCGGCTGGCGACTGACGCCGAGTGCGTGGGACGTCGCGATGGAGCCCATGGGCCGACAGCGACTCGACTGCCGTTTCCTCATGCCGGAAAGACAGGCCGACAAGTCCTCCGACACCTGGGTCGTCTTGCGAGGCGACTTCGGCACTGAGGCCAAGCCTGTGCTCGCATTCCGTCTGATTTCCCAGCCCGGCGAGGGTTACGAGGCTCTGGCTCCGATCGGAGTGCGGTAGAGTCGGTCCGCCCGAGACGTTGGCGGCTTGCATGTTCCTTTGGATTCTGCCGAGCCATTTCCATTTCCATGGTTGGGGAGAACGTCCCATATCGCGACTCGCCCAGCGGGACAGGCCATCGAATCGCCCGATATCCCGACTGTGGCGGGATTCTCTCGACCTGCTATAATGATCCGTCGATAAGACAGGCTGAAACTCACAGGTCCAGGCAGGAACCATGGAAGAAACGACACAGCAATCGATTCAATTGCCCGAACGCGTCACGCACGTGCGGGTCGGCTACAAAGACGTGTACCTGGTCGGCACCGCTCACATTTCCCAAGACAGCGTAGAGGATGTTCGCACGACGGTCGAGCAGGTCCGGCCGGACGCCATCTGCGTCGAGCTGTGCAAGGCCCGCCATCAGGCGATGACCCAGTCGGACAACTGGCGCAAGATGGACGTTGTCAAGGTCGTCCGCCAGAAGAAGGCGGTGTTTCTGCTGGCGCAGCTCATCATGAGTTCGTTCTATCGTCGGCTCGGGGAGAAGCTGGGCGTGCAGCCCGGCGCCGAGATGATCGAGGGCATCCGAATGGCGGAATCGACCGGGGCGCAGCTCGTCCTGGCCGACCGCGACATCGAGATCACGCTCAAACGCGTCTGGGGCTATCTGGGCCTCTGGAGCAAGCTGAAGCTGGCCACGCAGGTGATGACCGGTCTCTTCGTCCACGAGGAGATCGACGCGGCCATGATCGAGCAGCTCAAGAAGCAGGACCAGCTCGAGGCGGTGATGGCCGAGTTCGCAGGACAGTATCCGGAGATCAAGAGACGCCTGATCGACGAGCGGGACACATACCTGGCCGAGAAGATCCGCACCGCGCCGGGCAAGACGGTCGTCGCGGTCGTCGGGGCCGGGCATGTGGACGGCATCAAGAGCCAGATCCAGCAGGAACATTCGCTCGAAGATCTGATGCAGTTGCCGCCCAAGTCGATCTGGCCCACGGTCTTCGGATGGGGCATCCCGCTGCTGATCCTGCTCCTGATCATCCGGGGTTTCGGCCAAGGCACCACCCACGGTTTCCAGAACATCTACATCTGGGTCCTTGTCACCGGCACTCTGGCCGCGGTCGGAGCGGCAATGGCTCTGGCTCACCCGCTGACGATCCTGTCGGCGTTTCTGGCGGCGCCGATCACGACGCTGCATCCGCTTCTGGCCGCAGGGTGGATCGCGGGCATCGTCCAGGTCGCGATCAAGAAGCCCACCGTCAGCGACCTGGAGGAACTGCCCACGGCGATTGCCACAATGAAGGGGTTCTGGTTCAATCCGGTGACCCGGATCTTGTTGGTTGTGGCCCTGGCCAACGTGGGCGCGATGGTGGGCGTCTGGGTCGCCGGCGCGTGGATCGCGGCCCGCTCGGTCTGAAAGGAAACCGAATGATCGGATCGCTTCTGAAGGACCTGGAGCGACGCATCGATCCGCAGGTCGAAGAGCAACTGCTCGGGCAATGGAAGGCGTTCGCCGACGGCCGGTTCACCGACGGGGTCTTCTCCCCGAAGCGGCCCAGGCCCTCACCGCCCGAAGTCGAGTGGCCGCACGTTCTCGTCAACGACGCTCTCGAAGACCCGCAGGCGATGGTCGTCCAGCAGTTGGAGATGTGCTCGAAATCGCTGGCCGAGGGCAGCGGGGCTCTGCTGGCTGTGCGATGCAACTACGGCACCGCGATCCTCCCTTCGTTGTTCGGCGCCGAGGTCTTCCTGATGGACCGGGAGATCGACACGTTGCCCGCCTGTCGGCCGCTGGAGGGCGGAGTCGACGCGGTCAAGCGCTTGCTCGATCGCGGCGTGCCGGACCTGGAGACTGGCCAGGGCGGGCTCGTCTTTCGAATGGGCGAACACTTCATGCGGCTCTTCCAGGAGTACCCCAGTCTCTCGCACTACGTACACATCTACCATCCGGATCTGCAAGGCCCGATGAACGTCTGCGAGATGCTCTGGGGCGGCTCGCTCTACGTGGATTTTTACGACAAGCCGGATCTGATCAAGGACTTCCTGTCGCTGATCGTCGAGACATACATCCGCTTCATGAGACGATGGGAGGGGGGCGTTCGTGGCGAGGGCAGGATGCCCTCGCGACGCTCCTATGCCGTTCACTGGTCGATGCTCCATCGGGGCCGGATCATGGTGCGCGACGACGCCGCGACGAATCTTTCGCCCGCCATGTACGACGAGTTCGTTCGACCGTATGACCAGCGACTGCTCAATGAACTGGGCGGCGGGGCGATCCACTTCTGCGGACGGGGCGATCATTTCATCGAGAAGGTCGCGTCTCTGACCGGCCTCTACGCGGTCAACACGACGCAGCCATCGCTCAACGACATGGAGGCGATTTTCCGCAACACGATCGATCGCGGCGTCAATCTGCTGGGTCTGGAGAGAGAAGCCGCCGATCAGGCCCTCGGTCGAGGGCGACCGCTCCATGGCAGGGTCCACTGCTCGTGATAGCCGGTCACTCGATCTGCCCGAGAAGGCGCAGCATGCCGTCGAGGATCGTGATGGGGTGCGGCGGGCAGCCGGGGATGTAGAGATCGATTGGGACCACTTCGCCAGCTCCTTTTCCCGCCTCGGGATTGCCGGCGAACACGCCGCCGGAGACGGCGCACGCGCCGACCGCGATGACCAGCTTGGGTGACGCGACGGCTTCGTAGGTCTTCTTGAGGGCCAACTCCATGTTCTGGGGGACCGGACCGGTGATCAGCAGGCCGTCGGCGTGGCGCGGCGAGGCCACGAACTGGATTCCGAATCGGCCGAGGTCGAAGACGACGGTGCCCAGCACGTTCGTGTCGGCTTCGCAGGCGTTGCAGCCGCCCGCGCTGACCTGGCGGAGTTTGAGGGAGCGGCCGAAGAGCCTTCTCGCCTCGCCGTCCAGGGCCTTGGCCACCGCATACGCGCGGTCATCCGCGACGAGGTCGCTTCGTTCACGGGTCGCCATGCGGTATTCATTTGTGAACTCGATGGCCTTGGCCGGACAAGCATCGGCGCAATCCGTGCAGAACAGGCACTTGCCCAGGTCGATGCTCAGGGCCTTGCCTTTGCGGGAGATCGCGCCGGTCGGACAGGCGTCGACGCATTCCTTGCAGCCGGCCTGGCACCTGGTCGCATCGCAGACGGGCCGGCCCCTGTACATCTTGGGAAGGGTCGGCGGCTTGTCGGGGAAACCCACCGTCCGAAACCCTTGCTTCCATCGAGCCTGCAGGATTCTCAACATGACCAGAACCTCGAAGAAGACCAAGAATCCGAAATCCGAATCTCGAAATCCGAAACAAATCCAAATGTTCGAAACTCAAATGATCGAAACGCTGCCGCGGGTCGGAGGATCTGTTTTGGATTTCGAGTTTGAGTCATTTGTGCTTGTTTCGAATTTCGGAATTCGGATTTCGAGTTTGTCTTATAGATCATGTCCGCAATAGGACAGATTGAAGCTCTTGTTGCACAGCGGGAAGTCGGAGATCTGCTGGTTGCGAAGAGCCATCGCCAGTCCGAACCAGTTGTGGAAGGATGGGTCGACGATCTTGTAGTGTCGCAGCCTGCCCTGGGCGTCGGTCACCGCGGTATGGCAGATCTCCCCTCGCCAGCCTTCGACCAGGGCGACCGCCAGATGCTCGCTCGCGGGACCCGCGGGCTTCTCTTCGATGGGGCCGACCGGCAACGAGCGGGCTTCGTCCGTGATGAACTCGACGGACTTCTCGATCTCGAACCAACGCACGTAGGCCCTCGCGGCGACGTCGCCTGTATTCCATGTCATCGAGGGCAGCGGGTGCGACTGGTAGCTGCCCCAGGGCAGATCGCTTCGCACGTCGAGATTGACCCCGCTGGCGCGCCCGGCCGGACCGACGAGTCCGAGCCGGATCGCGTCCTGACCGGGAACGCAGCCGGCGCCGTCGAACCGCGACATTACCGAGGGTGTCTCCCAGAGCAGATTCACCGCGTTGCGGGTGTCGTCGAACGTCCGTCGCAGGCGATCCAGGAGTTCTTCGATCACCTGGGCGGTCATATCGATTCGAACGCCGCCGGGACGGACAAGATTGCGCCCGAACCGGTTGCCGCACAGCAGGGCGGTCATGTTGAGATAGTCGCCGCGGAGTCGGCCGCAATAGGACGCGGTCGGCAGGAAGCCCACGTCGTTGGCCAGCGCGCCGAGGTCGCCTGTGTGGTTGGCCAGCCGCTCCAGTTCCAGGGCGATGGCGCGGACCGAATGGGCCCTCGCCGGGGCGGTTGTTCCGCCGAGTCCTTCCATGACGGAGGCGTAGGCGGTGGCGTGTCCGATGGTCGTGTCGCCTGCGAGGGTCTCCATGAGGTGGGCGGTGCGAGCGTTCGGGCCGCCAACGAGGGCTCGCTCGACGCCGCGATGCTGATAACCCAGCTCGATCTCCAGGTGGAACACGTTTTCGCCGTGGCACTGGAACCGGAAGTGGCCCGGCTCGATGATCCCGGCGTGGACCGGGCCGACCGCGACCTCATGGACCTCCTGGCCCTCCACGCGGAAGTAATCGGTCACGCAAGGCTCGATCTGCGATCGATCGCGGCCCCAGACGTCACGACCTGTATAGGACGGATGGAAGCGGATGGGCTTGAGCCAGGGATGCCCCTGCGGCACGATCCCCCATTGCTCAGCGATCTCCCGTTCGAACCAGTGGGCCTGCGGGACCTCCGGCGTCAGCGCCGGATACGCGTCGCGAACCCGCGTTCGGCACACCGACATCGTCGCCTGCTGATCGTTCGTCAGCACAGCGACCAGGACGATCTGATCGCCGTCGGGAATCCCGAAGAGCGAGGAGATCCGCCTGCCCTTGTGGACCCGCTCGATTACCGCGGAACGGAACTCGGTCACAGACAGTTCGGGAACGTTCTTCCAGGGGATGGCCTGGCCATTGTGGATTTGCGGCAGCGTCGTCGTCATTGGGCCGTCCCTCCCAGCAGTTGGGCCGCCATGTTCAGCTTGTCCAGGAGCGGCTGGGGCAGGTACACGCCCAGCGTCAACGCGACGACCGCGAACACCAACGGCGTCACGACGGTCGTCCACGATTCGCGGGTGCGGCTCTCCTGCGACTTGCCCAACGCCATCTTCAGGACGATCGCGGACATGCCGACGAAGACCACAATCAGAAACAGGCTGTAGAGCCCTGCGACGATCCATCGCTCCTGCTCGATCGTCGCCCTCAGGATCGTGAATTCACTGATGAACGTCCCGAACGGCGGCGAGCCCGTGATGGCGAGGAACCCTGCGATCCACAGGACGCCGGAGATCGGCAGCACCCGGCAGACGCCCTGAATCTTGCTGGTGTCCTTGGTGTGGAAGCGGGCCATCAGGTTGCCTGCTGTGAGGAAGAGCATCGCCTTGACCACCGAATGGTTGACCGCGTGCAGGAAGGAGCCGAAGATGCCCAGCCCGCCCAGGCCGACGCCAATCGCCAGGATGCCCATGTGCTCGACGCTCGAATACGCCAGCATCCGCTTGTAGTCGGTCTGACGCAGGATGAAGACCCCGGCGACGCCCATGGACAGCAATCCGAAGAGCACCAGCAGATCGCCTCCGAAGGCGGCCATTCCCGCCGCGGCGCAGACCTGCTGCACTCGCAGGATGCCCAGGAACGCGCAGTTCAGCAGAGCGCCCGACAGCAGCGCCGAGACCGGCGACGGCGCCTCGCTGTGCGCGTCGGGCAGCCATGTGTGCAGGGGGGCCAGGCCCATCTTGGTCCCGTATCCGACGAGCATGAAGAGGAACGCGGTGGACAGCCACTTGTGATTCAGCACGTTCGCCTGCTGGAGCAGGGCGGTCAGCGTCAGATCCCGGTGCTCGCCTTGCATCGCGATCACGATGAAAAAGATGCCGAGCAACGCCATCGCGATACCCACCGAGCACAGAATCAAGTACTTCCACGCGGCCTCCAGCGACCGGCGGGTGCGATGGAAGTAGATCAAGGGGGCGCTGGCCAGCGTCGTGGCTTCGATCGCCACCCATTGCAGGCCCAGATGCCGGCTGACGATCGCCAGGCTCATCGTCGCCAGCAGCAGGAGGATGCTCCCGGTGAAGACCGGCTCGGGTTCGTTTCGGATCAGGCTGCCGTCTTCCGAGTCGGGCTGCGGCGCGACGGGCTCGCGGTCCAGGTAGCCGAAACCGTATACGGTGGCTCCGAGGAACAGCGTGCTCGTCAGGACCAGGAAGATCGCGCTGAGGGCGTCCAGTCCGATCCAGTCTCCGAGCGATAAGGTCTCCGGGGACATCGCAGCCAGGACCGACAGCGTCAGATGCGCCGCGGCCGCGGTGAACCACATCGCTCGACGAAGAGACTTGGCACGGATCAGATACGACGCGACGCCTGCGGCCGTGGGAATCAGGAGGATCGACAACAGAAGCATCATGCGATTTCCTCCCTGGCGGCCACCGCCGATTCCGACAGGTCGGACAACTCCGTCAGCTTGTCCACGTCCATGTGCTCGAACTGGCGATCCAGATGGAACAGCAGGTTGCCCATGAGGAACACGCCCACGAAGACGTCCAGGAGGATGCCGAGTTCCACGACGAAGGGAAACTCCAGGCTCATGCCGACGCCGACGCCGTAGACGCCGTTTTCCAGAACGAGATAGGCCAGGGATTGCGTGATGGCCTTGCGCCGCGTGACCATGATGAACAGGCCCACGAAAACCAGGAAGAACGAACTGATCATCAGAACCGCGGGCGCCTCGCTCTGCGTCAATTGCATGCGAGTCGTGACCCAGACCGCAAGGGCCAACAGGCCTGTTCCGCAGAGCAGGGACGCGCCGAAGCCGACGAAGGGTTCGATCTCCCGGTGGATCTCGGAGTTCCGCAGGCAGATCCTCATCAGCCAGGGCAGCACGAGGCCCTTGGAGACGATCGTGCTGACGCTCAAGATCCAGATGCCGGCGGAGATGTCCGGCATCGACCGGACCACCGGGAGGATTCCCAGCAGGAAACCCTGGGCCGCGACCACGCGGATCGCGACGTGCAACCGGCTCGACCCGAGCAGGAACAGACAAGACAAGATCAACAGGACGGAGAGGATATCCATGGTTTAGTCCATCAGCTTCACGATCAACGCGATGAGGCTCAGCGCCGCCGAACCGATCAGGATCTTGGGCACCTGATAGAGCCGCAGTCGGGCCAGGATCGACTCGACCACTCCGACGAGAACCGCGACGAGCCCGATTCCCAGCAGAAACAGTGGCATCTGCGCCGAGACGGGCAACGACGCCATCGGGACCAGCAGATTCACCACCAATGCCGCGAACACCCAGAGCTTGAGGGAAGCACCGTACAGGATGTACGCAAAGTCCGGCCCGCTGTAGTCGAGCACCATCACCTCGTGAATCATGGTCAGCTCCAGGTGGGTGTTCGGGTCGTCGACCGGGATGCGAGAGTTTTCGGTCAACAGCAGGACGAACCAGGAGAAGGCCACCAGGATCAGCAGGATGGCTGAGCTTTGCCAAGTGGCTGCTGAGAGTCCCGACACGATGCTCGACAGGCTCAGGGTTCCCGATTGGAGGACCAGGACCAGCAGGCCCAGGAAGAACGCCGGCTCAGCCAGCGCGCCGAACTGGACCTCGCGGCTGGCGCCCATGCCCTCGAATGCCGAGCCTGTGTCCAGGGCCGCCAGCACCGTGACGAAGCGGGCCAGGCCCAGAAGATAGGCCAGCAGGATGATGTCTCCGGCGAAGGCCGCCGGGGCCGACAGGCCGCCCCAGGGCAGCAGCAGCGTGCAGAGGATCACGCACGCCAGCGACACCGACGGCGCCACGCGAAGGACGAGACTGGTCGAGCGGCTGTAGACCGAGCCTTTCCGCAACAATTTGAACAAGTCGAAGTAGAGTTGCAGGAGCGGCTGCCCTCGCCGTCCGGCGAACTTCGCCTTGACCCGGTTGATGATTCCGAGCATCAGAGGCGCCAGAATCCATGCGGCCGGCGGGAGAATCCACTGTGTCACGTTCATGATTGGCCTCCCGCTTTCCAGATCAATAGCAGGATCAGGACGATCGCGATGTAGAGAAGATAGCCGTGGACTCGTCCGTGCTGCATGCGTCGGATGGGGGCCACGCTGCGGTCGATCGCATGGAACAATGGGGCGAAGAACCACTCGCGTGCCGCGTCCGGCGTGCGGGTTTCGAACTTCGTGTCTCTGGGGAAGAACCCCTGGGGCAGATTGCCCCGCGTTCGCGTGCCCAGGATGAGTCGGAACAAATGGGCCAGGGGCTGTGCGAACGAGGTGGCGGTGTACTGCATCCGGGCCGTCGGGCGGGCGTAGCCGCAGTCCCAGGTCCCGGTCAGGCCTTCTTCGCGTCCTCGCGGCAGGCGACGACGGATGAAGAATAGCCCCGCCGCCAGCGCAAGCAGGCTGAATGAAACCCACGCGATGGCTGCCAGAAGCGGAATCGGCATGGACAAGGCCTTGCCCAGCGACGCGCCGTCGCTTGCGGCCACGATCTGCACCGCAGGCGCGACCAGTCTGAGAGCCAGTGGCGCGGAAAGACCGATGCCCAGGCACGCAACCGCAAGCAACGCCATCGGCCATCGCATCGCGGCGCCGACTTCGTGGGCGCCGGTCGCCAGATCGCTCCGAGGCTCGCCCAGGAACAGGACGCCGAACGCCTTGGCAAAGCAGGCCGCCGCCAGGCCGCCGATCATCGCCAGGCCGCCGGCGATCAGGATCGCCAGGACGACGGTCTCGGTTGCGCCGGTTCGGATGCCGCTGAAGCCCGCGAGGTAGATGAGAAACTCGCTGACGAATCCGTTGAATGGGGGCAATCCGCAGATGGCGGCGCAGGCGACGAGGAACGCCATGCCTGTCCATCGCATCGACTTGAACAGGCCGCCAAGCTGGTTCATGTCGCGTGTGCCGGCGGCGTGGACGATCGCGCCTGCGCCGAAGAACAGCAGGCTCTTGAAGATCGCGTGGTTGAGCACGTGGAGGATCGCGCCGCCGAAGCCGAGCACAACCAGGCCGGGTTGATTCCAGGCCTGTCCCAGGACGCCGGCGCCGATGCCCAGGGTGATGACGCCGATGTTCTCGACGCTGCAATAGGCCAGGAGTCTCTTGATGTCGTTCTGGGCCAGGGCCAGGATGATGCCGAAAAGGCCTGATGCCAGGCCGATGACCACCAGTGCCCACCCCCAGACGCTTTGGGGCGTGCCCAGCAGCGTGAGGGTGCGAAGCAGGCCGTAGATGCCGGTCTTGATCATGACGCCGGACATCAGGGCCGACACATGGCTGGGGGCCGCCGGGTGGGCTTCGGGAAGCCAGACGTGCATGGGGATGAAGCCCGCCTTGGAGCCAAACCCGATCACGGCCAGGGCGAACAGGACGCTTGCCATCGCGGGAGCGAGTCTTGCAGCTCCCATCGCCTCGAAATCGAGCGAGCCTGCCTGCCTGCCCAGCAGAGCGAAGAACACCAGCAGTCCGCCTGTGCCGATGTGGGTGGCGATCAGGTAGGTCCAGCCTGCGTCCCGCACGTGGGCATGCTCATCGTCGAAAACCACCAGGAAGAACGAACTGACAGCCATGATCTCCCAGACGACCAGGAACAGCAGGCCATTGCGGGCCGCCATCAGCAGGAGCATGCTGGCGATCAGGACGTTGCAGAAGAACAGCACCGAACCCAGCGATTTCTTCTCGTGAGCCAGATACTCGCAGCCGTAGAGGGCCGCCAGGGGGGAGACCAGTAGAATGGGCAGGCAGAAGAACGCCGAGAGCCCGTCCAGGCCCAGGATCAACGATCCGCCGGGCATGCTCCAGGCGATACGCAGCGGATCGGGGCAGCGCCCCCCCAAGGTCTGGACCACAGGGACCAGAGCCAGGCCGCAGCCTGCCCAGACGCCGAGAGTGGCTACCCACGAGGCTGCTCGTGTGCGGCCCAGCAAGACGGCCGCCGCGCCTGAACACAACAGAAGGATGCAACCCGAGATGAACAGTTCCATGGAAGGTCCTTCATGAACCCTGAGGCAAGCGGGCTTCCGTTTGTGCCAGCGTGCTTAGAATCGTGTCGCGCGAGGCCTGTCCAAGGACCGCCTGCTTGAATTCCGGTGCGTGCAGACAGAAGGACAGCCTCGCCAAGACGCGGAGATGCGTGCGTACGTTGGGCGAGATCAGCAGGAACAGGGCATACACCGGTTTGCCGTCCAGGGCGCCGTAGTCGATCGGCGTCTCCAGGAACGACAGCGACAGGATCGGCTGGCTGATGTACCCCACTAGCGAGCCCCGGGCGTGGGGAATCGCGATATGGTCGCCGATGCCGGTCGACGCCAGTTCCTCGCGTGCCAGGAACATCTGAAACAGGGGACTCGACGCGCTCTCGTCGACGCCTTTGACCATGCTCAAGGCGTTCTGGAGCACGTCCTTCTTGGTCGTGCCACTGATTCGGTAGAATACCCCCCCTCGGGTGAGCATGTCGTAGAGCGAGGTGTCCTGGTGGTCTTCCGTCTCCCGGCTTGCGTCCGGCAGAGGGCCCAAGCCGTCTCGGATCACGAGGTTGTTCACCTCGGACCTCTCGAGAAAGTGCTGACCGCCCAAGCGATGGGAAGGCACCCGGCCTTCCTTGATCCAGCGGTACACGGTCTTCTGCGAGACACCCAATACCTCGGCGGCCTCACGAACCGAAAGCATGACATCAGGTCTCCAATTGTGACTCTGTCGAGCAACTCAAGTCACAAAAGTACCAATCTATGACAGTAATGTCAACGGGCTTGACCGGATTTTCGTGAAATAGTCGCCAGAGCCCGGCACAGCCTTCGGTTGCACCGAAGGGGACCAGGTAGGGAAAGGCGAGTGTGTTCTGCGTCCTTTGTCTTGCCTTTCCTCGTGTCCCGCTGGAGAATACGCCTCTGGAAAGAAGCCGCGTCGCAGCGCTCGGTGGATGATTCTGGAGGCAACATGACCGTCGAACAGGCGATTGCTGAAGCACAGAAGGTCTTGCCCGGGACGCCGATTGGGGTCAAGGCGACCATAGTTGGAGGTACTGCATCGCATGCACGTCAAGTTCATCCTACCCGCGCTGGTCGAGGCCAGGGGGGAGTCGTGGAGGCCCATCAAGTACTCGCTGTTTCCGCCGTTGGGTTTGGCTACGCTGGCAGGATATCTGCGGGACGAGGACACCGCGGAAATCGTCGACGAACACGTTGAGCGACTGGAGGCGGAGGATCGACCCGATCTTGTCGCCATCGAGACCTATGTCACCTCGGCGAAACGCTGCTATCGGATCGCGGATCACTATCGAAGCGGGGGAGTGCACGTGGTCCTCGGCGGCTTGCATGTCACGAGCCTCCCGCAGGAGGGGCTTGAGCACGCCGATACGGTTGTGACCGGGCCTGCCGAAGAGGCGTGGCCTCGCTTTCTGGCGGATTTTCGCGCGGGCAAGCCCCACCGGCTGTATCGTTCGTCCCGGCGCGATCCGGACGATGTGCCGCTGCCCCGTCGGGACCTGATCAAGGCCCGAAACTATCTTGTCCCCAACTCGATCGTCGTGTCCCGCGGATGTCCCCACGCGTGCGATTTCTGCTACAAGACCTCGTTCTTCCAGGGGGGCAGATCGTTCTACACGTATGCGGTCGATAGGGCCCTCGCCGAGGTCGAGCCTCTCCGCGGGCGGCATCTTTTCTTCCTCGACGACAATGTCTTCGGGGCGCCGGAATTCGCTGTACGCCTATTCCGGGAAATGCGGAACATGAGGCGAATCTGGCAGGGCGCCTCAACCGTGGAGTCGGTCCTTGACACGGAGGTGCTGGACGCGGCGGTGGCTTCCGGGCTCAAGAGTCTGTTTGTGGGGTTCGAATCGCTCGACGAGCAGGCCCTGATGCGCCACCGCAAGTCCCACAACCGGCGCAGCGAGTACGAGCAGGCCATTCGAATGCTGCATGAGCGAGGCGTGATGATCAACGCCAGCTTCGTTTTCGGCCTCGATGCGGACACCCCCTGCGTCTTTGACGCGACGGTGGATTGGGCCATCGAAATGGGATTGGAGACCGCGACGTTTCATATCCTCACGCCATATCCCGGCACTCCCCTGTTCGAGCGGTTCGAACGGGAAGGCCGCATCGTCGATCGCGACTGGGATCGGTATGATACGCGGCACATGGTCTTCCGTCACCCGACGATGAGCCGCGAGACTATCGAGTCCGGCTACTGGCGGGCCTACGAGAGGTTCTATCGTTTCCGCAACATCGCCCGAGGCGCATTCCAGAAAGGTACATTCCCGGCCGCTCTTCGGCACCTGGCCTACACGGTCGCGTGGAAGAAGATCGATCCGCTGTGGAGTCTGTTGATTCGGCTGCGGCGCCTCGCCTGTGCCACCCCTGTGCTCGAACGCGTACTGCTGGGCCGGCGGCAAGACGCAAGCCGGTCCGCCATGGGGGACCTGGCAGGCGCTCGGGCAGCTCAGGATGTGAATGACATGTGATCCGATGCTTCAAGGTAGATATGAAAACGTCGCAGATGAGATCGTTTCGGGATGTCGCGGCTCGTTTCCGCGAGAACTGGGCGGGGTACGTGCGCGAGTATCGGCTCCTGCTGGTCCTGGTCCTTCTGGCTTCGCTGGCGGACATGGCCTCGACGATCCACTTCATGCTGTCGCGGGGTCCGGCGGCGGAGGGCCATCCTGCGGTTCGCTTGATCTCGGAGATTTACGGTCCGGTCCTGGGCCCCATCCTGGGCAAGGCCGTCCAGTTCCTGACCCTGATCGGCGTCACGGTGTTTCTACGCCGGTACGCCTTGTTCATCTTCGTTCCGATCATCATCCTCTACACTTGGGCCGCCTGGTACAACGTCTGGGGCCATGAGCTGTACCACCCTCGCCTGGTCCAGTGGCTGGAGCTTCTGGCGATCTGACCGCCGAAGCCAAGTGCGGCCGGATCTTCTGGGCCCTCATGGGCATTTGTCATGCTGAGCGACAGCGAAGCATCTGGCGTGGATGTCAGAACGTGCGTTTGTTCCCTTCGTAGGCCAGGTCCTTCGCTGTCGCTCAGGACGACAGATCGGCAGGTCTTGTCTTTGGGCTGAGCGGCGGATAGAATCATCGCTGCAGGGGCGAGTCACAATCGCCTCGATGTGAGCGAGTGGCCGACAGGGTGTCCACTGTGGGCGTCCCCATGCGCTCGCCAATTTGACCTGATGAGGAAGTGACATGACGGAAGCACAGAATGAAACGACGGTCCCGCCCGAGCAGGCGGCGGCGTTCGAAATGGCCAAACAGACCGCGGCGTTCAAGAGAGGGGCGAACTGGTTCTACTGGATCGCAGGGCTCTCGATCGTCAACTCGGTGATCAGTCTGCTCCAGGGCGGCGTGGGGTTCATCTTCGGTCTGGGCGTCACGCAGGTCGTCGACGCCATCGGGGCCGCGATCGTGCAGGAGCAGGGCGACGACACCGGGCTGATCCGGATCATTGCGCTGGGCGCCAGCGTGTTCGTCGCGGGCTTCTTCGTCCTCTTTGGCTGGCTGGCCAACCAGGGTATGGGCTGGGCGTTCCTCCTCGGCATGTTCCTGTACGCGCTCGATGGATTGCTCTTTCTGTGGGTGCAGGACTGGCTGAGCCTGGGTTTCCACGTGTTCGCCCTGTACTGCATGGTCAGCGGCCTCACGGCCCTGCGGAAACTGAAGCTCATCGTCCCGCCTGCGGAGGTTTCGCAGTCTACGTTCACGGCGGATGCATGATCGACTGCGCGACCAGAGGAACCAGGCCATGACGTTCACATTCTCATTCGAGCCGGCGGACTGGATCGACTTCAACGCCCACCATCTGAAGAACTCCCGGATTCACCGAAGGCAGCGATTCTGGGCCCGCATGGGGTTTCTGTCCGCATTTCTGGTTTTGTCGCTGGTCTTGGTTCTCACGGAGGAGAAGGGCTTGGGCTTTGCCGTCTGCTTTTCCGTGGTAGGTGTCGTGGGATTCCTCGCGTATCCCAGTGTGTATGACGACTCGGTCATGAAGAGGATCAGGAGACTGGCGGACGATCCGGATAACATGAAGGTTTTCGGCACAGTGAGCATGACGCTCTCTCCCGAAGGTCTTCGAGTATCCCGTCCCGGCGAGGAGACTGCCCTCGCATGGAGCCGTGTTCTTAGGCTGGTGGAAACAGCAGATCATGTTTTCCTCTATGTGTCCGCACTCGACGCGATCATCATTCCTCGCCGATCTCTCGAAGGAGCTTCTTCTGATCAGGTGAACTCCAAATTACGCGAGTATGTCGGGAACACAACGTCGGTCGAATGACGGATCCACAGGTGCGAAGACAGTGTTGTGCCGGAGCAAGTGGATGGCGACAGGGCAGATGCCGTTGAAGATTCTGGTGCCCGCGGGATTGGGCGGGGCGGGCCTGTTTCTCTACGCGCGCCATCAGCAGGCCGGGCATCTGCGGGTCGTCGACTGGATCATCGCCGGCTCGATCCTGGCGCTGAGTCTCCTGGTCGTCCTGGCCCCTCGAATGCGGACCACCGAGGGGTGGGACGACGAGGAGGAATCGCCCGCCTTCAGCGGCCAGCGCAAGCTGCTGCTGGCCGTCATTCTGATGCCTTTGCTCCTGTGGGTCCTGTACCAGGCCACCGACGGCTTCCAGAGCCTCGTGAAGCCGACGGATGAGCGGACGCGGGAATCGAGGGCCCTGGCCCAGGCATTGAGGCATCCTCGCACAATCCGCACGGAAGCCGGCGAGCCGGATGAAACAGGATGGGTCCCGGCCCTGTCCCCGCTCGGCGGGTTCTCCGTCTCCCTGCCCGACCGCTTCAACGAGGCGGTCGTCGCGTTGAAGATGGAGGGGCGTTTCACTCCTGTGGTCGTCGTTGGGGCCAGGATGGAGAATCACAGGTTCGTGGTCCTGGCGGCCCGCTGGAGCGACGTCGCGAAGGACCTCAAGGCCCGCGCCAAGGCTGCGGTCAAGTCCCTGTGCCAGTTCAAGAACCCCGTCGTCTCCCGAGAGGGACTGTTCGAGGGAGGGTTCCCCTGGATCGAGGTGGAAGGGGACGCCTCCAGCGGCAAGGGACTGGCTCGAATCATCGCGACGGATACGGCAGTCTACGGCCTGGCGGTCGAAGGGCCGGAACTGACGGACAGCGTGCGGGCGGCTGCCCAGAGGTTCTTCGACTCGTTCACGATCGTCGCCCCCGAGCCCAACGAAGCCTTGATCCGCGATGCGGTCGGTCTCGCTGAGCCAAATGGGATCGATTGAACAGGGACTTCCTTTCGAATGATGGAAAAATCCTCTGGCAGGGAGGAATCCCCAGACGAAAGTCCCTCGCTCAGTTGTCTGGAAGGGGAATCACAGGCGGCTTGTTGTGGAAAGGGCATGCCGACGGACGCCGGAATGGCACAAAGGCTGTTGAACGGGGATTCTGACGCCTTGCGTCAGGTCTACCACCAGTACAAGCACGATCTGCTGACGGTGGCTATGGCCATTCTCTGCGATGTGCACGCCGCGGAGGACTGCGTGCACGACGTGTTCGCCCAGTTCGCCGCCGGGGCCAAGGACGTGCAGGTGGATCGGAATCTGCGAGGGTATCTGATGCGCTGCGTGGCCAATCGAGCCAAGAACAGGATCAAGCAGGAGCACGTCCGGCGGTCGCACGCGGCCCGCGAGGCGCAGGAGCCTGCGTCGGATTCGCCGGCCGGTAGGCTGATCGCGACTGAACAGTCCCTTCGAGTCTTTCGGGCTCTGGCCGAACTGCCCGTCGAGCAGCGGGAGGTCATTACGCTGCACCTGCACGCGGAGATGACTTTCCGCGAGATCGCCCTGCAACTGGGCCACTCCATCAACACGGTCCAGAGCCGCTATCGGTACGGCATCGAGAAACTCAGGACCCTTCTGTGAGAGGCGCGTCCGATGAAGTCCTTTGAAGAGATCGAGCAATTGGTCAAGAGCAGCCGGGTCCAGGCCAGCGGGGCGACGGACGAACGCGTCCTGGACGCTGGGGAGCCTGTCCCGGTCTCGGTCGGACCGCGGACCCAACCCAAGGGGCGACCCTTTCACACAAGGCTGTCGATCCGGGTCGCCGGGGTTATCGTGTGGGCGATCTGCCTGCTGATGGTCTTCTTTCCCGACGACACCGGGTTCGTCGCTGAGGGCCTGCTCTTCGCGGATGTCCAGAAGGCCATGGATCAGCAGGGGCGCGTCCACGTGACGGGAACGCGTCGCTGTACCTTCCCGCCGGAGCCGAACCAGATCGAGGAGGTGTACCTCTACCGGACGGAGAAGTGGGCCTCGCACGCAGGCTACATCGATCTGACCAGCGAGTTGGACGGCCGGCCCGTCCTGCAGTTGTGCTACCATTTCGAGACCGGCACGATCACGATGACCTACCATTTCCTCAAGCAATACTACCGATTCCAGGTGCCCCAGGCCTATCGGGACCGCCTCCGAGGGGTTGGACCCGTCGGCCTGGTCGAGATGCTGTTTCAGTCGGGCGACGCGACACGCCGGGGGCTGGAGGAGGTTCAGGGAAAGAAGGCGGTGGGGTTCGAGGTGTCCAACGTCGCCAAGCGTCTGGACGAGAGCGTCAGCCCATCCTGGATACGGTTCTTCTTCCTGAACTTCAAGCAGTCCAAGACCAGCCTCTGGGTGGACCCCGAAACCCGCCTGCCCATCCACATGCAGGGCGACTTCCTGCTCGATGGGTGCCTGTTCTCCGACTTCACGACGATGCGAATGGAGGAGACCAACGACCGCTGGGAATGGTCGGCCGACCCCGGCGTGGACGAGCAGGCGTTCTTCCCCGAAAAGCCCGAAGGCTACCTGCGGCTGGAGATCCCGCGGGCGGTATCGGAGAATACGAGTCCACGTCGATAGCCAATTCAGGTCTGTCCGCCGCCAAAGGCCCTTTGCCCGCCTTACGCCGCGGGTCGACAGAAGATCAGTGCATGAATGAACATGCCGGAGAGGTCGTCGCCTTGTGAGAGGCACTGTGCGAAATGGATGAACAACAAACGTGTGACAGCGATTCCGGCAGGCCGTGTGCGAGGCACTGGTATCTCTGGGATGTGGCCCTTGCGGTCGCGATTGCGATGGGCTGCCCGTACTTTCTTCCGCTTTTTGGGTATGTCGACGGATTGAGAGGCACCACGAGCCTGAACGGCGTGCTATTCGTGTGCATGTTCTGGCCCGCGGTTGGTGTCTTTCTGATCATACTGGCCAGCCGCGCGATCCGTACCTGGCCGAGGCGCATTCCGAGCAAGCGGAAGCTTCGCCTTCTCCGCCTCGCGCTGGTCGGTGGTTTCACCGTGCTTTTCGTTCTTCCTTTCACGCCGCTGCGATTGCCTGGGCCCCCTGGTTTCTGCGAAGGCTTCCGCCGGTACGTGCGGAGTCATCTGGACGTCTGCGACGTACAGGCCTGGCTGGATACGCTCGACCCGAATCTCTACGCCGGCGAGTTTTTCGACTTGTCCGGGCGTCATGGGGATGCGACAGACCGGCCGGCTGTTGTGGACTGGCCGGAGGGGATCTTTCGGCTTGCTCCTCGCCACGTTCAATTGACGACGACAGGGACCGGCAGGCTGAAGATGCGTCTGACGTGGGGCGGGGGCCTCACCGGGGAGTGGGGCGTCGAAATTGGGCCTGTGGATATGGCAATTCCGAAATCTGTGCCCCCGCGCAAGATCGACCTGGGCGGGCAGGTCCTCTGGGACGAAGGCGAATACCGACTGCCTTTGGCCCCAGGGGCGTATGTGTGGCACGAACTGCAATGAGCCTGCAAGAAGAGGACAGAGCCAATGGTGCACCTCGCCAGACCCATCCAGTATACGGCATATGTTGTCGCGATGTCCTTGATGAGTTCGCTGCTGGTGTCACTGGCGGCGGCGGGATTCGCGTCAGGTGGGAGATCGACAGAGCCCTGGGATGCGATGATGGTTCTTTCGATGGCGTTGACGATGCTGCCCTATGCTGTGCTTCAAGTGGTGGTCGCGGCCCTGGTGCTCAAGCGTCTATCGCTCTGGAGGCTGTTCGTTGTCTCGGTGGCGTTCTTGCTGGGTGGTGTTCTGCTCATTATGGTGGCTTCGCGAGCCCCGTGGTCTGTGGTCCGGTTTCTGGCTTTTTCCCTGTATTCAATCGCATTCGGAGATTTCTCGCTCCTGGTCCCTGTGCTGATCCTCGCCTTGATTGGCCGCCATCGATTCGGCCGCTCGGCCGTCATGGCCTCCGCCGCAACGGACGACGTGTCCTGGACGCAGCCGCGGGGCGTTGTCATGCCGGAATCCAAGTGGCGATGGTACTATTGGGACCTCGCCCTGGCGGCGGTCCTCCTGTGGTTCGAGATCATCCTCGATCCCTGGGGCGTCTTCGGCTATCTCGGGGGATTGATCAACGTGCCATTTTCGCACATTGCCTTGCTGATGTCCGTAATGGTCGTTCCCGTGGCTCCGCTTTTTCCGTTGGTCTTGCTGGTACGCATGCTGGCGGTCTGGCCCCGGCGTCTCCATAGTTGGCGGCGCCTTCTCACGGCCTGGGGCATGTCCACTGGCGTCTTTCTTATCGGGTTCATTCTCCCCTTTCTGCTTCCCATCGCCCGCCCTTGGGACGCTTTCATGGCCGGCTTCCAAAAGCATGTACGATGGCGGGTGGACATTCCGGCTGTGCAGGGGTGGCTCGGCGCGCTCAAGCCCAGCCCATTGCGGCCCGGGCAGGCCCGTCCCGACCTCACCGTCGAGGAGAGAGACCTGCCGCCGTCCATTGTGCGTCTGAGAGCCTGGGGCTGGCGTATCGATTTTGACGATGCGAGCCGGCCGAGCATCCGATTGATGTGGGGTAGCGGCGTGATGGGCGGCTGGGGACTGGTGGTGGGCAACAGAGATACGGAGACCCCACCATCCGACTTCTCCCGCTACGGCGAGATCCGCCAGGCCATTGCTCCAGGAGCCTATGTCTGGTATGACGTGAAGTAACGGTGCTGGAGGTCGGAGCGCGTATGATCAATGAGGACGGCGAGTATCGTTTGGCGGTGGGGCCAGGGGTATACGTGTGGCACAAAATGTGACGGTGCGAGGCGGCGGCTGTGAATTACGACTCAAGCACGGGAGCCATGACATCGATGAAGACGCCTTGGCGCGTCGCAGGGGGATTCCTGCTCAGTGTTCTTGCAGGCGTCTGGCTTGTCTACGGGCCGTTCGGGATCATGTGGTACGTGGGCGGGCTCTTCAATTGGATGCTTGTCTTCCTGTTCGTGTTTCTGGCGATGCCGCCGGGCCTGCTGCTTGCGGTGGTGGTCTTTCCTGTCCTGGTCACGCGGGCTGTGACGACCTGGGGTCGGCGCACCCGCGAGGGCCGGCGGAGAATTCTCGTCTGGCTCGTGTTGACAGGCGGCTTCGTCTGCCCATTTGTTCTCGGGTTGGCCGGTCTGACCGTGTCGCCTTTCGATATGTATGTGCGAGGTTTTCGGCATTACGCGGCCTGCCGGGTTGATGTCGTGGCGATTCAGAGCTGGCTCGCAACGTTGGACCCAAACGGGTCCATCCGCAGGAATGACGCGGCGAATACGCAGTTGGCGGAGGCGGAGCTGCCTTCTTGTATTGCCCAGCTTGCTCCGAAGCACGTCCTTATGCAGTCTGATGAGACCGGGTGTCCGACGGTTCGTTTCTTTTGGGGCAGCGGTTTCATCGGTTCGTGGGGCATGGAAGTCGGGCCCAGGGATATGTCGACGCCGCCTTCGGACCCACGGAGGTCCGGCGAGCAATACTACCCTCTGTCGGCGGGGGCGTACGTTTGGTCCGGGAATTGACGCTTCGATCTTGGGAGAACGCGATGCGGCATGGAAGGGACAAGACGATGCTGAAGCAGGTCGTGTGCCTGTGTCTGGTCCTGTCGCAGATGGGCTGTCGGAGCGTGTATCGGTTCCACTGCACGTCCTATCCTTCCGAGGCAGGGGTCCTGGTCGGGGAGGAAATGTTGGGCGAAACTCCCTGCGATGTCGAGATCCCCAGAGACAGCGAGATGATCGAGGATGGCAAGATCGCGTTCCGGTTCTGCCTGCCGGACGGGGGGGAGAAGACGAAGATCGTTGACCTCTACGATTTCGAGCCCAGCAATCCTCTGGCGGAGTTCGTCGCGGCCCCGTTCTTCCTGGTGGGCGGCGGAACGTTCCTGCTGGCGATAAACGACGATGATAAGGAGGAGGGCTCGTCATGGAATCACGGCGATGACGAAGACGCGGGCGATAGACTCGTCGCAGGGTTGGCGGGGCTCGGCGTCGCGGGAATCGGGGCGGGGCTCTACTGTCTCCTTGGCGGCAAGTTCGAAGCCATGAAGGTTCACGAGGTCCATATCAGCTTCAACGAGTGTGTGGACGGAGTGGAATCGCCGGTCCCAGCTTCCCAGGGAGTGTCGCCAGGCCATCCGACGAGGGATTGACTTGCCGTCCTGCCGACCGCATACTGCGGGTCCGCCCCGACGGGCGGGACATGGCGATGGTATTTGAGACAGGGAGTTCCGTTTGAGCGATTCGACAGCAGCGCTGCCGCGAGAGGGCGGAGAATGTCCGCGTAATGTAGACGCGCCTGCCGGAGGACTGCCTGACGCAGAGGGAGGCTCCAGATTGACGCCCAGACGACGAGCGGACGCCTTTGCCCTTGTCCCATGGACGACGAAGCAGTTCGCAGTCGCCCTGGGGCTGGCGGCGGTGCTGTTGGCGGGCTTTCATCTGCTGGGGCATCTGGCCCAGGGACGCTTCTCTCGCCCGCTCTGGGTTGTGACGACGTCCCTGTGGTTGTCGTGCTTGTCTGGTTCCCGGAAGACCGCACGGCCTGTGCGAAAGCCCAGGATGGAATTGCGATGATCTATCAGATCTATCTGAACGACCCGAGGCGGGCGGTGGTTCACGGCAACTGGGTGCTGTCGGAGTATCCGGATCAGCCCGAATCCTGCGCGGGGGCTCTGCTGACGATTGCCCGGGCCTACGTCATGCTCGACGATCTTCCCAAGGGGCGAGCCGCCTACAGCGAGGTCCTTCGCATCTACTCATCGCAGTCCTGGGCCAGAGAGCAGGCCATAGAGGAACTCAGGGAGTTGGCCCGGCGATAGGCTGTCGGCGTCCTCCGACCGTCATGCCAATTCCTACACAGGCCCTGGCAATTTTTATCAGGCATAGTGGTTGCCAAGCCGGGAGATTGTGCTATTATGGTCCTCTGGGCTGGCCCTGAAGTGTCCGCTGCACAGGTGGGTCTCAAAGGCGGCAATCTTCGCCTGGGGCCCAAATCCCATGGAAGGTGTTCATGAGCGAAACAGTTGCTGGTATTCTAAAACGCATCAACAAAGATCAGTTCTCTCTCCGCACTGCGGATCGTTCCTATCGGGTCGGACCCTTGACCGCGACCGTTCCGTCGGATCTGGTTCGTCGGTTCGGGATCGTCGAAGGCGCCGCGATCGTCGGCCAGGTGGACGTGAAGAAGGGCAAACGCGTCGTGGTTTCCCTCGACTCGGTGGGCGGCCTGCCTCCGGCGCAGTTCCGCGGCCGGCCGCACTTCTCCGACCTGGTGGCGGTGGACCCCTATGAGCGGTTCGATCTGGGCGCCTGCAAGCAGGAGAGCATGCGGATCGTGGACCTGATCTCTCCGATCGGCAAGGGCACCCGGCAGTTGATCGTCTCGCCGCCCAAGGCGGGCAAGACGATCCTCCTGGAGCAGATGGTCGGAGCGATCCGACACAGCTCGCCCAAGACCCGCATCCTCGTGCTGCTGGTCGACGAGCGGCCCGAAGAGGTCACGCATTTCCGTCGGGCGTGCGTGGGCACCGAGGTGGTCGCCAGCACGAGCGACCACACCGCAGACGAGCATTGCGAGCTGGCGGAGCTGGTGCTGGCCCATGTTCAGGCCGAGCTGGAATGCGGACAGGAAGTGGTCCTGATGATCGACAGCCTCACGCGGGTCGGACGGGCGTTCAACAACCGCACCCGTCGAGGCGGTTCCGCCCGGCCCACCATGACCGGCGGTCTGGAGGCCGGCGTGCTCGAGATCCCCCGCAGGCTGTTTGGCTTGGCCCGGACCATCGAGAACGGAGGTTCCGTGACGATCATCGCCTCCTGCCTGGTCGACACCGGGTCCCGCATGGACCAGTTGATCTTTGAGGAGTTCAAGGGCACCGGCAACAGCGAGCTGGTTCTGGATCGCTCGCTGGCCGAGATGCGGATCTGGCCGGCGATCGACATTCCCGCCAGCGGCACGCGCAAAGAGGCCAAGCTCTATTCGCCGGACCACAGCCGGGGTTTGGTCACGCTGCGGCGGGTCCTGTCCAACTATGGTCCGCGCGACGCGATCGAGGCCCTGGGCAAACTGCTGAAGAAGTACCCGACCAACAAGGAGTTCCTGGCCGCCATGTCCCGCGGCGGCGCCCCGATCTGATCGAGCGGGCCGGCCGGACTGGGTTGCCGGTCGTTCGGACCGGATTTTCAAGAATTTCGACAGATTTTCATCAACATTGCGTCCCTGGCAAACGCCTGTAGTACTGAGTGGGTGGAAGTTCCGGACTACTGGACGACATGGGCGCTGTGGAATGTGTTCAGCCCGGCCGATCGGGTCGGCGGCGTTTGACGCCGGCAGGCGGCAGGGCGGTCGTATGGGTGCGCAGGCAGACCCGTGCGGTTCCCTGTGGGCGTTGACTCCTGTGGTGGGGCTAAGCAGGCTCACGGTGGAAAAAGGACAGGGCCGGCCGCGAGGGATTGTGCCGGCCCTGGTCTTCTCTCGTTTCTTCAGGTCTTCCCCGGGCGATGATTCTCACGGTTTGACTGCGCAGTCGTAGAGGCGAACATCGTCGATCAGCCCCGCCCAGAACGTGCCGGCGGCCATGTCGTAACTGCAGCCGATGTGCAGCGGGCCATGGACGGACGCAAATGCCCCCTGCGAGTCCTCCGCCGCGACGCCGCCGTCCACATACAGAGTCCGGGTCGTCCCATCCCAGGTCAGGCCGATGTGATGCCAGTGGCCGTCGGTGATGGCGGTCTCAGAAGCGAGGGGCCTGCTGAGGCGGCCGGCGCTCCGCAGGTCGGTCCTCAGGGCCCCGGTGACCGGGTCTGTCGTCAACCAGTCGACGCCGCCCTTTTGCGACAGGACGACTTGGCCCGGGACGCCGCCTTTGATCCAGACGAAGATGCTCCACGGGGCCTTCGACGGGTCGCCGTCGAACCCCCCGATCAGACAGTCATCGACGCCGTCGAGCCGGATGGCGCCTCCGACTGCGCCCTCGGTCGGTCGCCACGCAGGGTTGCCCACCAACGTCGCTTCGGGGCCGGCCACCGTGTTCGCCGCGGTGTCGCCCTCGAACTCATCGAACTTCCAGACCGTGACGATCGCCGGATCGAGGAACTCCTTCGACATGTATCCCGACAGGACCAGAAGGTCCTGGGCGTCCACGACACCGTCGCCATAGGGCATGGGACCGATGTCGCACCGCGATGCATCCGTGCCCCAGTATTCGGCCATGATGCGGACTTCCTTGCCGTCGACGATTCCATCGCCGTTGAAGTCGGGCATCGGCGTGAGCGGCGTCTGGTACAGGCTGCACGGACCCCAGGTCGTCGGCCGGTCGCAACAGAAGTAGAGCGTGGAGCCGTCGGCCGAGAGCGACCCGCACCACTCGGTGTTGGCGCTGTTGACCATCGGTCCGAGATTGACCGGCATCGTCCATGGGCTGCTGAGGCTTCGTCGGGTAGCCATCCACAGATCGTAGCCGCCCATTCCGCCGGGACGGTCGGAGCTGAAGAAGAGGGCCAGGCCGTCAGGCGAAATCACGGCTTCGCCGTCGTTGGAGCCGGTATTGATGGCGGGGCCGAGGTTCGTGGGCGTGCCCCAGGGATCGGTCTTCGAGGCCCGCGTGGCCACCCAGATGTCCTCGTTGCCGTATCCGCCGGGCCGGGCGGAATGGAAGTACAGCGACAGGCCGTCGACGGAGAGCCGCGGACTCAGGTCCCAGGCCGAGCTGTTGACTGTCGGGCCCAGGTTCACCGGCTCGCCCCAGGGGCTGTCCATGTCGGCGCGGATCGCCATCCACATGTCCATGCCGCCCGATCCGCCCGGCCGGTCGGACGAGAACAACAATGTCAGGCCGTCGGGCGAGATGTTCGGCGTGTGGTCGAAGTAGAAGCCATTGATCGTCGCTCCGAGGTTCGTCGGCGTACCCCAGGGGTCTTGGGGTGTGGCTCGCGTCGCCACGCAGATATCGAAGTTCTCGCCGAAGTTGCCCGCCCGTTGGGAGGTGAAGTACAGCGACAGACCGTCGGACGAGATGCTGCCTCCGAGACTGCTGTACCCATCGTTGACATTCGGGACTTTGGCCGCCTTTCCACAGTAGAAGTCCCCTTGGGCTGCTCCCGCCCACGCGATCATCAGTCCCGTCGCCATCGCCATTCGTGTGATTTGTGCCGTTCTCATGTGTGCCGCTCTCTCTGGTTTGCAGTTGGATTATGCCGCCCTGGATTCGAGCGCGCAAACCGGGCGCCCGAGGCAGGGGAGGGCTGCGTTCCTCGTCGCCGGGACGAGACTCGCCGGCCCTTTGCCGTTCGATACCGAGGGTGTTGTTGGTTATTCCGCTATTGAGGCCGTGCCGCCTCATCGCCGGCGGCCGGGTTGGTTACCCAGATCTCTTTATGCCAGTCAGCGCAGACCTTCTCCAGGGCCATGCGGCCACGGTCCGGGCCCGACCAACTGCAGCAGGCGAAGGCGCCGTCGAGGATCTTGGATGCTTCTCGTGTTTCCATATCGTAGATCCACAGTCCGCCGCCCCAGTAGCCTCCCAGGCTCAGGAAACGGCTGTCTGCGGACCATTGGATGAACAGTTGCTGACGTTCTCGCGGGCTCGTCCAGCTTGCGACGACTGCTCCGGTCGCCAGGTCGAGGATCTGGAGCGCCGTGCCTTCCTGCATGTACGTCACGTATTTCTCGTCGGGGGAGACCGAGGGGAAGTAGTCCATGCTCTCACGGATCTCCCGCGGCCTCGGATCGTTCGGGTCCGTCGAGACGCGGCACAGCTTGCCGCTCGTGCGGCAATGGAAGTAGACCTGGTTGGAGTCGCGGTTCCAGGTCGGCCAGCCGCCTTGGGCGAGGAATCGAGGAGCCTGCGTGCCGTCGACCCGAATGATCCAGACTTCTTCCTGATCGTAAGGGCGGTTTGCGCCGGGACGCTGGGTGGTCAGGTCTGTGATGGGCAGGACCTGCCGATCCCGGACGTACACGATGTGCCGACCGTCGGGCGACCACGCGGGGTCCTTGCCCGGCATCACCAGCAGGCGGGTCTTGCCCGTCGCGAGCCGTCGAATCTCGATCCCGCTGGCGCCGAGCACGCCCCGGCTGTAGGCCAACTCCTGTCCGTCGGGCGACCACGTGGGGTGGAAGCCCTCGGCCACGATCCGCGAGGCCTTGGCCGAGATCTGGCGGTATTCCTCCTGGGCCCGGAGCATTGAGTCGAACGCTGCTCCCTGCGGATCGCTTTGAGGAGGATGCCACGGCCGGCCGGCCGCGAGACAGTCAAACACATGCCGGGCGGCCGCTGTCTCGACACGAGGCTGGAGTTCGCCTGGCTGCGATGCCATCGCGTCGTACAGCTTCTGGGCCTGCTCGTACTGGCCCTGGGCCGTCAGGAGGCAGAACTGGTTGAACTGGTGAACCGCCTCGTCGGGCTGCATTTTGCGGCAGACCTCCACGTCGGCCATGGCCTCCGCGTACCGGCCCATCCGCATCAGGGTCTGGCGTCGCTGGTCGCACAATTCGACGCGGCGCCGGTCGCGCGGGCCGGTCAACACGGCCGCCCGATCGTGGTCGGCCAATGCGGCGTTGAGCAGGTCCGCATCGTTGTTTGCCATCGCCAGTTCCCGGCGGGCCATGGCGCGGAGCAGGAAGCCCGCGGGGTTCGCCGGTTGGCTGCCGATCATGATGGAAGCCTCGGTTTCCGCGGCGCGGTAGTCCCCGAGGGCGTAGCAGGCCAGGGCGCGCGCCCGGCGCGCCCCGTAGTGTGTGGGGTCAAGGTCGAGGGCGTCGTTGAAGGCGCCGAGGGTCTCCTGCACGGTCTGGGCCGTCATCGCGCGGAGCAGGTAGGCCTCCGCGGTTCTCGGCAGCAGACGCTCGCCTTGGTGGAGGTGCTGTTCGGCTTTGCTTTTCATCGCGGCGTCGTCGGGGGCCGCCTCCAGGTAGATCCAGGCCAGGAGGAAATGCGCGTTGGCCGCGATCTCGGGCTGCTCGTCGAGCAGTTCCAGCAGTTGCTCGACCCCGGCTCGGGGGCCCTGCAACTCGAGCAGTATGCGGGCATGGAGCAGACGGGCTTTGGGACCGACGTATCGGCTGGAGAGCACCGGCTTGACCTCGGAGAGGGCGGGTGCGTACTCGCCCCGGCTGAGCAGGTCCTCGACGGAGATCAGAATCCTCTCGTGCTCGCTCTGTGTCCGTTGCGTATTCAGACGCAGGTAGGCGACGCCCGCGAAAAGAAGACCGCCGATCACGACGACCGCCGCCGACCAGGCCGCCAGCCGGGCCCGATGCCTTCGCACGAACTTCTGGATGTGATAGGCCGTGCTCGGCGAACCGGCGAGAATGGGTTCGTTTCGCAGGTGACGCTCGATGTCTCCAGCCAACGCGTGGGCCGTCTCGTAACGCTGCGTCCGGTCTTTCTCGATGCTCTTCATGACGATGCAGTCGAGATCGCCGCGAACCAGCCTGGGCAACAGCTCGACGCTGCACTGGCGAGACTGGGCCACGCCGGCCAGCGTCGCCCCGAGCGTCCGGATCCGGGTCGAGGGCTTCAGCGGGTCGGTCTCGCGGATGATCCGCTGCATCTCGGCGTAACCTGCGCTGCGGAGCGTTTCGCCCGCAAACGGCGTCGAGCCGGTCAGCAGCTCGTAGAGCAGGACGCCCAGCGAGTAGATGTCGGTTCGCGTGTCGATGTCCAGTCCGCTCATTTCGGCCTGCTCGGGGCTCATGTATTCCGGCGTCCCGATCATCTGGGCGTAGCGGGTGAACAGGGTCTGCTCGGTGAGCCGCTGGTTGGTCGCCTTGGCGATGCCAAAGTCGATGACCTTCGGGACGGGCTTGCCGTCGTGGAGCGTCACCATGACGTTGGTCGGCTTGATGTCGCGGTGGATGACGCCCTTCTGGTGGGCGTGCTGCACGGCGTTGCAGACCTGGACGAACAGCTCCAGACGCTGGCGCGTGCTGAGCCGGTTGTCGTCGCAGTAATCGGTGATGGATACGCCGCGGACCAGTTCCATGACGAAGTACGGCCGACCGGTGTCGGTCGAGCCGCCGTCGAAGACCTTCGCGATATTGGGATGATCCATCAGTGCCAGGGCCTGACGCTCGGCTTCAAAGCGGGCGATCACGTTCTTGGTGTCCATGCCCAGCTTGATGATTTTGAGGGCGACCCGGCGGTGAACAGGATGCTGCTGCTCGGCCATGTAGACGACCGCCATGCCGCCTTCGCCGATCTTCTCGAGGAGCTTGTACCGGCCGATGAGGGTGCCGGGGCTCTCGACGATGCCCGGCGCGTCGAGCGTCAGTTGCAGGGAAGAGGCCGCCTGCTCCAGGAAGCTCTGCTCGCTGACGTGGATCTTCAGAAGCGACTCGATGCGGGCCAGCAGGGCGGCGTCGCCCCGGCAGGCCTGGCGGACATACGCCTGCCTTTCGCCGGCCTCTGCGATCGCCAGGGCCGCGTTGAAGATCGATTCTTCGGTTGTCATTCGTTCGATAGCCATTGCCGAATCCTTTTTCCCCTCCCGAGTACAATGCGACGTTCGAGAGAGGCTTGCCCCAGCCAAAGCGAAAAAATGTTCGAAAAAAACAGGACAAATGGGACCGATGGGATGAATAGGACCTATCCAGCCTGAGACTCGCCGCCTTGGGTGATTTCGAGATGCAGCCAGGAGCGGGCGTAGGCCCAGTAGCGGTCCGCGGTGTTGTGCGAGATGCCCAGGACCTGGGCGGCCTGCTCGTTCGTGAGCCCTGCGAAGAACCGCAGCTTGACCAGCTCGGCCTTGACCTTGTCCGCTTTGGCGAGTTTCTCCAGGGCTTCATCCAAGGCCAGGATGTCGTCGGTCGGGCCGGCGATCGTCACCTCGGCCTCCTCGAAGTCGACCTTCCGATGGTCGCCGCCGTGCTTGAGACGGTTCTTTCGGCGGGCGTTCTCGATGAGAATCCGCCGCATCGCCTCGGCCGCCGCGGCGAAGAAGTGCCCCCGGCTCTGCCAGGTCTGGCCCTGGTCGCCCAGCAGCCGCAGGTAGGCCTCGTGCACGAGAGCCGTCGGCTGCAGGGTCTGGCCGGGCAGTTCCCGGGAGAGTTTCTGAGCGGCCAAGAGCCGCAATTCCTCGTACACGATGGGTAGAAGCTCATCCGTCGCCTTCACGTCCCCGCGTTCGATCGCGTTGAGAATCCGCGTTACGTTGCTCACATCTGCCATGCTGACGTCCAACCTTCCGGCACCAGTGCCGCGACGATTGTCCGAAAAACCCCGCTACTGTGCAAGAGCATTGCAGATTCCGACTTGTGAGGATAGACTACAGGCAAAGATGACTGACAATTGGTGATCAAACGAGCAGGCCGGCGTTTCGACCCAAATCATCAATAGTCAATCATCAATGATCAATCCTTGAGTATGCCTTACAGAACTCTGACGATCCAAGAAGTCGCCCGCATGTTGGGGGCCGACCTGCGGCGGGTGGAGCGCATGGCCCAGCGAGGAGAGATTCCCTGCCAGAAGGTCGGCGGCCAGTACCGGTTCAACCGCGCTCAGATCACCGAGTGGCTCCAGCAACAAATGGGCGGCATGAGCGACGACCACCTCGCCCAGGTCGATGCCGGCATGACCGCCCACCGCGAGACAGGGGAGGATGAAGCGATCATCACGCCTTTGTTGAATCCGCAGGCGGTCACGACGAGCCTGGGCTCTCGCACGAAGAACAGCACTCTGCGTGAGCTGGTCGCGATGGCTGTCGCGACGGGCAAGGTCTACAACGAGCAGGAGTTGCTGGACGCGGTTATGCACCGCGAGGAGTTGTGCAGCACCGCGATGGAAGGCGGCATCGCGATTCCGCATCCCCGGCGGCCTCTGCCTGACGCGATCGCCGAACCGATCCTCGTGGTCGCCAAGAATCAGGGAATCGCCTTCGGAGCCCGCGACGGCAAACTGACCCAGTTGTTCTTCCTGACCGCTTCGCAGGACGACCGCCATCACCTGCACACCCTGGCGCGCCTGTGCCGGATGCTCCAGGACGAGAATTTCGTCGCGCGTCTCCAAGAGGCTGAAACGTCGGCCGAGATCATTGAGCTGATGACCCTCCGCGAAAGCGAAGTGCTGAGCCAATAGGGGCAGATGCTCTTGGTGTTTCGCGACCGCACGTCCAGGACGCCGGATCCGGGTTCGTTCTGCGTCATGTCTCGCATACGGAACGAACACATTATCAGACCTTGCGTATAGAATGGTGAAGAAAGGAAGCCATACCGGTGTGGCTGACCATCACCGGGGCAGCGAGGGGAGTTGCCGACTTCACTTCCTTTCTAAACCCCGGTGCAACTACCCAGTGCCCGGGGTCTTGTTCCCCTGCGATCCATCCGAAGAGACGGGTTTTTTCGCGGCTATTTCGCCGTCGGCGGGTTCGGGTCGTCGAGAACCTTGATGCGAGCGTTGCGGATCAGGACGTGCTCGGCGCCCCGGCTGAGCTCCTGAAATCCGATATGCCCCTTGCGAGGACGGTCTTTCACCTTGGGGCAGGGCTGGCCGTTGTGGCGCAGCACGACTTGGTCCTGCTCGTCGAGGTTCAGATCGTGGATCACTTCGCCGTTGAGCACGACGTGCAGACGCGAGCCCTTGAGCGTCACGACGTAGGAGTTCCACTGCTCGGGTTTGTAGACCTGCTTGCGCGGGGCAATCGCGCGGTAGATGCCGCCGGTGAGTTCGGAGTCTTTCGCGTCGGGATTGTAGCGATAGTCCGCCATCTGCAGCTCCATGCCGTCGAAGGCGGGATCGCCCGCCAGGGGAACCCGCAACGCGCAGCCGCTATTGCCGGTGGGACCGAGCTTGAAGTCGTATTTCAGGATGAAGTCGCCGTACGGCTTGGGGCTCAACAGCCACGACCCGCGGGGCTCGCCGCCGTGGAGGATGCCGTCCTGGACGACCCACTTGGTGTTCGGGGCGGCCGGCGGCTTGCTCACGTCGCTCCAACTCCGCACCAGCCAGCCCTCGGGCGTCCCATCCTTCGGAAACAACGTCACGAACCCTTCTTCCTTTTCCTGCGGCTGCCCGGCGAGCAACGCAGCGCTCATGATTGCGACCGCCGCGACGACAATCCCATACAGGCGAGCATCTTGCATCTTCATGGTCCCATCTCCTTCATGGTTCGGTTCTTCTTCGTTCAGCAGCCAGGCAGTCGCAGGGCGACGCGCAATGGGGTCATTGTAATGCTAGCCGGCCCCTCCATCAATCACAACCTGCTCGTGGTTTCCGTTGCCAGGAGAGCCCTGGAGACGTATCCTGGCGCCCATGAATTGGTTGCGCGATCTGGTCGGCAGAATTGTCCTGGACCTTCAGAGGCATCTCTGGTCTCTGCTGTTGTACGACGCGATCTTCGCGGGACTGAGCTTCTTCCTGCTGATGCCGCTGCTTTCGTGGGCGGTCTCGTTCATGGCGTCGTCGAGCGGCCGGCTCTCCGTCAACAACGCAGAGCTCCTCTCGTTCCTGTTTTCGTTGCGGGGGATCTTGTTCATTCTGGTCGTTGGCTCCCTGACCGCAGTGATCCTCCACGTCAAACACGCCGGGATGATACTGATCGTCTGGGAGACCCACGCCGGACGCGCGATGGGAGCCCCCCAGGCGTTCCGCGAAGTCATTCGACGGTTGCCCCAAGTGGCGGCGCTCGGTTCGTACCATGTGGTCGCCCACGCGGTGGCGCTGGCGCCTTTCGCGATCCTGGGGACCGTCGTCTATCGCCTCGTGTTCTCTTCGATGCCCGTGTACTTTCTCTTCATCGAGTACCCCGCCGCGAGGGGGATCGGCTTGATCGGCGCTCTGCTGCTGGTCGCCTTGCTTGTGGCCCTTCACGGCGCGGTCTATCTGCACTGGGTCCTGTCGCTGCCGGCTGTGCTGGTGGACGATTTGTCGGCAGGCTCCGCGCCGGCGCACATTCGCGGTCTGCTCAAGGGCACGAAGCGGCGGATCGGCGTGGTCGTTCTGGTGCTCTGGTCGGTGATGGTCCTGTCGCCCTTGGTCCTGGCGGAGGCGTTCTACTGGCTGGGCGGCAGCGTCTTCACTCGCCTGCCGTCGGAGCACAGGCTGGTCATGCCGGTGGTGCTGACGCTCATGGGCGGCTATCTGACGGCCTCCTTCTTCGGTGAGTTCGTCACCGTGGCCTTCAACAGCGTGATGGTCGCGCACGTGTACGACGATCTGCGTGTGGTCTGCGGATCGGGCGCAGCCAAGGTCCCGACCCGGCATCCCCCGCGTCCCGTCCACCGCAGGCGGATCGCGGCGTTTCTGGTCTTGACTGCGACGGCGTCGCTGGCCGTCGCGGCCACCATTCTGAGCGGCTTCGATCTTCAGGACAACGTCCGGATCACCGCCCATCGCGGCAGCTCGTCTTCGGCTCCCGAGAACACCCTGGCGGCGATTCACAGGGCCATTGAGGACGGCGCGGACTATGCGGAGGTCGATGTCCGCCTGACCGCCGACGGCCTGGCGGTCCTGATGCACGACCGGGACCTGTTCCGCGTGGCCGGCGTCAAGAAGAGCGTGGCCGAGCTTTCGTACGAGGAACTCCGCACGCTCGACGTGGGGAGCTGGTTCTCGCCGCGTTTCCGCGGGGAACGCGCGCCCCTGCTGTCGGAGGTGGTGGCCGTCTGCAAAGGGCAGATCCGGCTGAACATCGAGATCAAGCCCGGCGCCCCTCCGCGACAGATCGCCGGGCGGGTCGTTCGTATTCTGCATGACCAGGACGCGGTGGGGGAGTGCGTCGTCAGCTCCGCGAGCATCGACGTCCTGGAGCAGGTTCGAAGCCTGGATTCCGGCATCCGCATCGGGTATATCATAGCCCACTCCGTCGGCAGGGTCACCGCGCTGGACGTCGATTTCCTCAGCGTCTCGTCCCGTCTTGCGACGCCGGGATTGGTGGATGCCGCCCGCGCCGCGGGAAAGGAGGTCCATGTCTGGACGGTCAATCGGCCTCGCCAGATGGCTGCGCTGATCGATCTGGGGGTGGACAATCTCATCACGGATCTGCCCCTCGATGCGCGAGCCCTCCTCGACGAGCGGGCGGCGATGAGCCGCGACGAACTGTTGTTCGTCAAGATCCGTCACTGGTTCCTCCGACGGCAAGGTCCCTATCTGCTGGCGAGAAATGGGGGGATGTCCCTTCGTGATGCTCGCTAACGGAGTTGGCGCTTGCCGCGGTCCCTTGGAAGCGTACAATGAGGTTTCGTGAGCGACCGGCGGTGGCCGGCGATCTTCGGGGGGGACTTGCGTCTGGCGTCTTGGAGATAAGGCATGAATCGAGGACTTTCGCGAAGGCAGGTTCTGGGCGGTGCTGCGGCGTTGGCGCTGCCGTATGTGATTTCGTCGAACGCCTGCGGCGCCAACGCCCCGAGCCGACGGATCACGATGGGGGCCATCGGCCTGGGCGGCCAGGGGATGCACAATCTAAGGAGTTTTCTTACCTTCGACGACGTGCGGGTCCTGGCGGTCTGCGACGTGGACGCCAACCACCTCAAGCGGGCGAAGGACACCGTGGACGCCGCCTATGGGAACGCCGAATGCGCCGCGTACAGCGACTTTCGCGAGGTGCTCGCCCGGCGGGACCTCGACACCGTGCTGATCGCGACGCCGGACCATTGGCACGCGATTCTGGCCATCGAGGCCGCCAAGGCGGGCAAGGACATCTACTGCGAGAAGCCGATCTCCCTGACCGTCGCGGAGGGCCGGGCGGTCGTCGAGACGATGCGCCGCTACAACACGGTCTACCAGAGCGGCACGCAACGTCGGAGCATCGCGTGCTTCCGGTTCGCGGTGGACATGGCCCGAAATGGGGTGTTGGGCGAACTGAAGACCCTCCACTGCTATTATCACAACGGCCCGACGTGCCCGCCGCAACCGGTCCAGTCGGCGCCGGAGGGATTCGACTACAACCTGTGGCTCGGTCCCGCGCCGTGGGAGCCGTACACGCAGAGGCGCTGTCACGGCTCGTTCCGCTGGATCTACGACTACTCCGGCGGCCAGCTCACCGACCTCGGCGCGCACTTCGCGGACCTCGCCCAGTGGGCGCACGGCGACGAGCAGACCAGCCCGATTCACTACGAAGGCTGGGCCGAGTTTCCCAAAGAGGGGTTGTTCAACACGCCGGTGAGATTCGAGGTCACCGCGACGTACGCTGACGGCGTCAAGATGGTCATGCACGACGAGACCGAGCCGGGCCGAGGACCGCGGGGCAACAAGTTCGTCGGCACGGAAGGCTGGGTGGACGTCGACGACACAGGCAAGGTCACCGCCTCCAGCGACGCCATCGTGCGAAGGCTCAACGCCGCCCAGCGGGGCTACGAGTTCATGGAAGGCCACCATCGCGACTTCCTGGGCTGCGTCCGCACGAGGGCCCGGACGATCGCCTCGCCCGAGGTGGCGCACCGCTCGACGACGACCTGCCACATCGCAAACATCTGCCTGCGTCTGGGCCGCCAGCTCCAGTGGGACCCGAGGGCCGAGCGGTTCGTCAACGACCCCGAAGCCGACCGCATGCTCGCTCGCGCGACGCGAAGTCCATGGAGGTTATAGGAAAACTGGAAATCCGAAACTCGAAATCCGAAACAAGCACGAAGGCTCAATACCCAAATGCCCCAAACGGAGCGTCCGAGGGGGGGGCAGTGTTTCGGTCGATTGCGTCTTCGTATTCATGTGGGGCAAGGCGAGGAAGATCGAGGGATAGAGAGAATCGCATGAACAGAATCTGCGTCGCGCGTATCGGTTTGGTGGTGGTGTGTCTGGGTTTTTCGTGCCAGTCTCGGCAGGGTCGCATCGACGCTGCGCGCTTTCGCGGACCGATCAACGCCAGCGGGAACACGTCGCCGAGCACGGTTCTGATCGTTCCGACCAACGAGTCGGATGAGGCGGTCGAGGAGAGCATTCGCCAATACGCAGAGGCGATTCGCAAGTTCATCGTCGAGCGGTCGCCCGGCCGCGACGTGAAGGTCATGACGGACGCCGAGGCCCTCGCCGACGGCTTGTCGGACAGCGTCGTCAGCGTCTACGGCACGCCGCAGGGCAATCTGTGGCTCGCGAAGCACATGAGCCCCGTGCCGGTCGTCATCGAGCCCAACCGCATCACGACCGACCGGGTGCATGACGGCTCCGACCTGCGCTTCATCACGGCCTGGCCACACCCGTCCAATCCCAGGCTCGGCATGGTGATCCTCACGGCCCAGCGGGCCCAGGACGTTGTCGGCATCAACGCCGTCTTTCACGGCCCGACGGATTTCGTCGTGGCCCGCGGAACGACACTTCTCCAATCGGGAGACTATTCCGGCAAGGCTGCCGTCTGGGCATTTGGCGGCGGGCTGTCCCTGGCGGAGGCGACGGAGGACCTGGAGTTCCTCTTCAAGACCATGGAACAGGTCCACCCGAATGTGTTGGCGAACCTGTCGAAGGACCAGTACCGGCAGGTGAAGGAGGACTCCCGGGCCGCTCTGGCCAACGCCGCCCAGGACAAGGGCTACGTCACACGTGCGGTCCTGGCCACGACCGCGGCGAAAGCCGCCGCGAGTTTGGGCGACGGCCATACCTCCTGCTGGCTGACCGCAGACCTGTGCGAAGCGGGGGATGTCCCGGCCTGCATGCCTCCGTTTCGGCTCAAGTGGCAGGCCGGAGAGGTCGTGATCGCCCGCGCGATCTCCGGGTTCGAACGCCTCCAGGGCGCCCGCCTGCTCGAAATCGACGGCAAGCCCTTCGCCGAGGCGATGACGCGGGTTCTGGCGCATGTCTCCGGTGAGCGACGCGAGTTCCAGATCGCGAGTTTTCTCGACCGTCAGGAACTCTACTGGGCCTTGACTCGACCCGTGCCAGGGCCGGAGATGGCTGTCACTATCTGCCGGGCCGGTGATGAGCCGGAGACTGTCAAGGCGCCCCTGATCCCCCACGAGAGATATAGAGGGGAGTTGCCCGAGGTCCGGGATGCCCGTCCCGCGGGACGTCACGAGTTCCACCACGACGGGCGGATCTGCTACTGGCGGTTCGACAGCTTTCACGTGGGGGAAGTTGCGGAGAAGGCCATCGACAACGTATTCAAAGAGGTTCGCGAGCGTCAGGCCCGCCACTTGATCATCGACCTGCGTTTCAACGGCGGCGGCAATTCACGGGCCGCCGAGTACATCCTCAGTTACCTTGCGAGCGAACGCTATCGCGCCTTTTCCCGCGTGGATGTGAAGGTGTCGAGGCAATTCGCGAAAACGCATCGGCTGGGGGTACTCGGGCCTCTTTCGTGGCTTTCCATAGGTCGTGTTGTCGGCATGAACCAGTCGCCGCGGCGTCCGCGGGACATGGGATACCGGTTTGACGGCTGCGTCTACGTGATCGTCGGGCCGCGCACCTTCTCCACGGCTGCCGACTTCGCGCACATCGTCAAGGACTACCGTCTCGGCACGCTCGTCGGCGAAGAGACCGGCGGCTGTCGCGAGTGCTTCGGCGACTGCCCGGCCTTCACCATGCCCCACAGCGGCCTGCAATTCACCGTCTCGATGAAACGGTTCTACTCGCCTGTTCCCACCCCTGGCGACTCCTCGCAGGGGAGTGTGCCGGACGTGCCGGTCCATGAGAAGGATCTCGCTCGGTTCGCAGACTGCGCCGATCCGGAGTTGGCTTTTCTCTTGGACCTGGTCGCGCGGCGCGACAAGGAAGAATTGAAGCAGTGAACGCGGAGGCACGAGGGGGTTCGAGCGGAGGAGATTGTCGTCGGGTCCACTGACGCAGCCCCTCGCACAGGAGGGGGACTACAGACTCGCGTGTTCGGAGAGGCCGTCGCCGTTCGTGTCGAAGGGATCGTCGGCCTGGAAGGCCCCGGTGACCGGATCGAACCGCCAGCCGTGGGTGCCCGCGCCGGCGACGGCTCCGCCGATTCGGACCGTGTCGAGGCGGTTGTACGGATTGACGGGCATCCGCTCCAGTCGCGGCCAGGAGCTCTCGCCCATGGGATTCTCGCCGACCCCGGTGATCCGCCGGATGAAGTCCTCGCCGCTCTCGCCAGCCAGGACCGGAAGCCGGTCCTCGTGCTGACGGCGATAGACCTCGATATGGCGGCGGACGTTCTGCAGGTTCTCGCACAGACCTGCGATCCTCGCGTCGGCGCCGGCCGAACTGAACCGCGGGGCCAGGGTCGAGCCGATCAATAGGAGAACGACCATGGCGAGAACGACCTGAATCAGCGAGAATCCGTTTCGTGTTTTCATCCCATCTCTCCGAGCTGCGTGCCAGAACGCGTGGACGGAACCCCCAGATGTCGCCGTCCCGGAAAAGTATACGGAAGGAAGGCGTCGATGCAAAACCCCTGCGACGCAATCACCGGGTCGGGGTCGCGATCACAGCGCGACGTGATCGAGAATGCCGTCGCCGTTGGCGTCGATGTTGTCGTCCGCCTGGAGTTGTCCGCTGGAAGGATCGAAGCGCCAGCCGTGGGTGTTCGCCCCGGCGGCGGCCCCGCCGACCCGCACGGTGTCGAGGTTGTTGAACGGATTGGCGGGCATTCGCAGGAAGTAGGGGCCGAACTGGGCGCCCGCGTTGCCTGCGATGTCCGTCTTGGTGGTCATGCGACGGACGAAATCGGCGCCGGTCTCGCCGAGCGCGGCCGGCAGTTGTTCCTGATGGTGGTAGCGGTACAGTTCGATTTGTTTGCGGACGGCCGCCAGATTGGAGCTCAACGCCGAGACCTTGGCCTCGGACGTGTTGGAGCCGAACTGGGGTATGACGATGGCCGCCATGATCCCCAGCAGAGCGACGACGATCATCAACTCCACCAGGGTGAAAGCTCGTTTGGCAATCATGACAAACCCCTTACGACAGACCGTATTGGAGCAGGCTCCGCCCGAGCGGGCCTCCACGACAAGCATAACAAACGAATCCGAAGGCGGCAAAAAGGGTCGAGTCCGAACTTTGGCGGCAGGGCCCCCTCGGGCGTCCGAAAAACCAGAAAATGTTGCATCCGGACCCGGTACAGCGATATGATGAATCCGTGCGGCGGCGGGGATCGGACGGGCTGTCATAGCCGAATCAGGCGACACTGGTTCATGTGAATTTCCGGAATTGGGAAGGAGATGTGCCATGGAACGCCGAATGCAAGCCTTCACGCTGATCGAATTGCTCGTGGTCATCGCCATCATCGCGATTCTGATGGCGATCATGATGCCGGCCCTCCAACGGGTCAAATCGCAAGCCCAGGAAATGAACTGTCGAGGCAACCTGCGGCAGTACGGAATCGCCCAGGCGATGTACCTGGACGACTCCGAGGACCGGTATCCCTCCGCGTGGAACTCCCTGGTGAAGTCGGAGGCCCCTGTGAGCGGATATGAGCGGTACTGCCGGTGGCATGACCCGCGATATCCGGCCGACGGTCCCTTCTGGCCTTATCTCAAGGACGAGCAGGTGCATCTGTGTCCCACGTTCAACGTGCTGGCCAAGTCGGAGGGGGCCCGCCACCCGAGCCACGTCGCCACGAACCCGATCGATCCGTACTACAGCTACAGCATGAACGCGTTCCTGGGCAGCACCGGCGGGACCAGTCCGGGCGGCGTCATCAAGCGGTCGCGAGTCAGTCGGAGCCACGCGGAGGTGTTCTTCTTCGGCGAGGAGAACATGTGGACCCGCCCGGGCAACTCGAACGTGCTCAATGACAACGCGCTGTGCCCCGACGGGCGGGACTGGTTCGGCACGTTCCACGGTGCCAAGCAGAACGACTGGAACGGCGGCACGTGCAACCTTGTCTTCGTGGACTCGCACGTCGAGTCGGTCAAGTCCGGCCTGCAGGTGGCGCCGGACAAGACCGCGGACTACAGCACCAGCGAGTTCTTCCCCACGCGGAGATTCGAGAAGCACGGCTGGCCGCTCAAAACGGCGCCGTGATTGGCGCTTCCCGTCCGTTCGGGGCCCGGTTCAACGACTGTGGTTCTCTGCGTCTGCCGGGCTAGGCGGTGCGTCGTCTCCCCGAGCAGATCACGATCTGACCGGCCGAGCGGTCGTTGACGACGATCGTGACCATCGTGTCTTCTTTGCAGCCTTTGAGGCAGGCGGCCTGGACCGCAGGGAGGTTCTCTCCGAATGCGGTGAAGGCGCGCTCCGTGGCGTCCTCGCGGGTACAGACGCCGTGGGCGTCGGGGCCCTGCTGGTTGGTTCCCTTCGTGAGAAACGGCTTGCTGAGGTTGCCTTCGATCATGTACTTGGCGCCCTGGTCCGAGGCCACCGTCGGGCTGCCCTTGAGGATGCGTTTCGCGGCCGCCTCGCAGTCCGCCCGCTTGCCTCGGATGCGGACCTTGACGCCGCGTTCGAGGAACTCGATGTAGACCTTCTGCCCGATGGCGGCGACCGCGTCGGTCCCGGTGATCTTCTCGAAACCGCCGGCCGGCGCTTCGGAGGCCGGCGCGGCCTCGGGCTGCGGCTCCCGAACCCTCGTTTCCTTTGCGGCGGTCTCGCCTGCACGCCGGAGCCGGCCACGGAGAACGTGGCCATGTTGCCCTTCTTCGGAGGTCACGCTGCCGGGGCAGCCAATCAAGTGCGCCACGCGCGTCAGGAGCCTGTCCGGCGTGGCCTCCAGCGGCACGAGCTTGAAGCGGCCGTCCGACTTGCGATCGAGGATGATCGTGCCGGTCTCCTCGGGCTCGCCGGCGTAGATCCCCCAGACGATGACCCTGCCGGTCTTGACGACGGTGACAGGAGCGCCCCGCAGGATCAGCGAGCCGAAAGTCTCCGCGAGTTCGCGATTGGGACTGGTGATCCATGCGTTGTTCTTCTCGATCAGCAGGAACGCATGACGCTCGTTCAGCGGACGCTTGAGCTCCGCTTTGCTCTTGGGTATCTTCACCTTTTCCGACAAGGTTTTCTCCTTCTCTCCGAGGGGTCCGGGGTCCGCCCCCGCCCAACTCCAGGAATATCCAGGGGCAGCTCGACAGCCGCTTGCGGAACCTCGCTTTGGGCCCGAGTCTGATTCCCGCGGAGCCTTCGCGGGTCCTCGCCCGGGCTCTCGGCGATCTCCGCGTCGCTTGGGCCGCCGAAGAACCCCCGGTGACTGATAGAAATCGAATAACCGACGATGAGACAGATTGTATCGCCTGGGGCGTCGCGAATCCAGGAAAAAGTGCAGACGACAGCAGCGAGACGAAACGCTTGCATCGCGTCTTGCGGCCTTGTTGCGAACGCCAGCGGCCTTGCCCCCTGCGGAACCGACCGCTATCATGGGGCCTTTGATTCCTGAGGGTTGTTCTTGGTCCAGTCCGGTTCGCACAATCCAGATCCGGCGTCACAGGCCGATTCGACGGCTTCGAAGGGCAAGCCCCGTTCGGGGCGCCGATGGCGTTGGATTGCGGGGGCTTGGGCTTTGTGGCTGGGCTTGGCCCTCGTGGTCGCGATCGCGGGATGGGCGGCGTGGTCGCACCGGTCCGGCGGGATCGTCGCGGCGTTCTCATCGCGGGGCGTGACGGCCGAAGAGCGGGTCCGGCTGATTCAGGAGTACTTCGACTCCCTCGGCGCGGTGGCGCCGCTGGCGTACGTCGGTCTTGTGACCGTCGAGGTGGTCGTCGCGCCGATCCCGGGATTGATGCTCTACGCCCCCGGCGGCGTCGTCTTCGGCGGCTTTCTCGGAGGGTTGCTCTCCTTGCTGGGCAACACGTTCGGGGCCGGGATTGCGTGCGCCGCGATTCGGGCGCTGGGCGGCAAGCGATTCGCGTCCTGGCTGGAGCAGGGGCGGTTGGCGGTGTACCGCGAAAAGCTGGCCAGGGCGGGGCTCTGGGTGATCCTGCTTCTGCGCGTCAATCCGCTGACGTCGTCGGACCTCGTGTCGTACGCGGCGGGACTGGCGGGCATCCCGGTGTGGAAGGTCATGGTCGGCACGATGCTGGGCATGGCGCCGCTGTGCTGGGCGCAGGCGTATCTGTCCGAGGGCATCATGACCGCGATCCCCCAACTGGTCTATCCGCTGATCGCGCTGTGTGCGATCTACGCGGCGGTGGTCGTGTGGATCCTCGTGCGGCTGGCCAGGCCGGGTCGGGACCGGTAAGAGCCGACAGTGGTCCCGCCGCACGGGCCACGAGCCACGGGTCACGGGTCACGATCCGCGTAATCTTCCGGGAAGTTCAGGTACGCGAACTGCCCGTGCAGCTCGAACGCCTTGCGGTCGCGGGCCTTGGCCGCCGCGACCGGATCGTCGAACCGCCCGAGGTAGTAGTGCCTGCCGCGCGAGGTGATTCCCGCCTCCCAGTGGTCGCCTCGCGGGTACACGCCCACGAAGCCCGACGACCCGCCGTGAGGGCCCTTGTTCATCTGGTTCTGACGCTGCGTGCACGTCCGCAGGTTGCGCCGCCGGTTGTCCCAGATCCGGCAATTCTTGTGGTCCACAGTCGAGCCCTTCCTCGCCCGCACGATCTGGCGGTGCATGTACACGGTCCGCCCGTTCTTGTCCCGCCGCATTGCGTATACCATGCCGCCTCGCTTGTTGCTGGCGCACCACTTGTGCCTGCTGAGTTCCTCGTAGTCCTCGGGGTCCACGAGGACGAAGCGGTCGCCCGACAGCTTGATCCGGCGCGAGCCCTCGTAGCATTTGTAGACGGGCGAACTCCAGTCCACCAGCCGTTCGTCGACGTGCTCCCGCCGCCGGGTCCGCAGCCGCTCCACGCGGACCGCCTTGAAGTTCCGGCACCACCCGGTCGGCCAGACCTCGCGCAACTGCCCGGGGCTTTCCGGATGCTCGGTGCACAGCAGGGCCGAGGGCAGAAACGCAGCGAACTCCCTTTGTCGGCGGCTCTCGGGCGGCCGGCACGCATGCTCGCACAACTGGCACCGGTTCACGTAATATCTCGCGACGTTCCACTCCCACAACTCCCCCCGACAGCAGGGCGGCCAGACCTCGCTGTCGATCGGCGGCAGTCGCAGCCCCCGCGGCGGCGTGACCCCCTGGCAGATCAGGGGTACGGTCTGACGCCACGCGTCGCGGCGTTCGGCGTGCGACGTGCGTCGCGCGGCCTTTCTCTTGTCTTTGCCCTTGTGCCTTTTCACCTGCTTCTGATCTCGCGTCATGTTTCTCCCTTTCCATCTCGCGGTTGAATCGTGGCCCGCAGCCGGGCGCGTCGCTCGGCCCTCGTCGCTTGTCGCTCGCAGGAAGCGATCCGGCCGTCGCAGGAAACATGGTACAACAACGAAGTCTATATGTCCATAGAAAATACCACAACTTTCAAACTATTTTCACAGGCGCAAACCCTTGCCGTCCAAGGGGTAGCAGTCGCTGGCGGAGAACTCGGGTGGAAACAAGGGGAAAGAACTGGAAGCGTAGACGCGTGGATGCGTTCAGAAAGAATCCGGCCGGCATCTTTCCGTGTTCCCAAGGTCTCCACGCGGCGTCCCGACACAGAGCTTTCTGTGAGAGCGAGAGGCGACAACCGTCATATCAAGGTCACACGGATCAAATCACTGTTTCGGCGGGCCATCGGGCGCTGGATTCGGTTTTCGGTACTGATATTTCTCTTTCCGAATCGATTCATTCCAAATCGCCTTGGTTTGTTCCTCTGAGCCGTTGAAGGGTCTGTCTGTGCCCCGCGATTTGCGGTATGCGTCATTCGTCATGTTCGACATCCTGCACCTCAAATCTGCGACACGGTTCCGTTGGAGCGTCGCCTTGGACCCTGGCCGGGACTGTACGCCCGGCAATTGCACCTTGGTGGGAGATTCCCATGGGGCTGTCGCTGTCGTCGCGTTGCTCCCGATGTCTGGAACGTCACCCCATGCCCAGTTCGGTCTTCAGTTGAGCCTCCGCGTCTCGCCAGTTCTCCTCGTCACGATCTGGCAAGCACCCGCGTTCTTCCCAGATGGCTCTTGCTCGTTCCGCGATCCGCTCATGGCTCAACATCGCCGTTTGGACGGGCTGAACCCGTTCCGGGCCCATGCGCTTGGTCGCCTCATCTTCAGTCCTGCGGAGCGAGACGATATTTGTGCAAACGCCGCGAATGCCGGTGTCCGTCATCCGCGTGGCGGTTCTGTCCGTTGTCCTACGAGTCTTCATGACTCCTCCTTCCGGCCTCAATGGGAGGCGTGATGGGTGTGATCCTATCCAATCCGTTCGTACGCATGGTGTCTCCCCTCGCTATTGAGCGCCGCCTGCCCGTGCCGTCGTCCACACCGGCAATTGCAGCGAGCATTGCAGGCTCCGGACAAAGGATCCGTCGGCCGGATCTCGATGGCCGTGACGGTCCGCCCGCTGACGGTTCTGCCGTGAACACCGAGAACCGCACGGATGCCTTCGCTTCTGGCCGGCATACCCACGACCGCGAGCCCGCTGGGCTCGTCACTGCGGCGGGATCTCACGAGATCCGCCGTCTCCACTACGCCGTACGGTTCAAATATCTCGCGAAGATCATCGGCGGTGACGCTGCCTGACAGGTTCTCGATACAAATATCCATTCTACGTCTCTTTTCTTGCACCCTGACGCCTTGTGCTTCGAGAGTGTGCTAAACAGAAGAAAGAATTCAGATGACGGGTCTTGAAACCGGCAATGAGGCCGCGGGCAAGGATCTTCCTTCAAGGCTTCATCAGGCGATCATCTCACGTGCACGATCACACCCAACGAGAATCCATTATGCGCGCCCAGCGCGTCCACGCAAGTCTTTTTTCAATTTATTCCTCCACAACGTTCTTAATTCCTGTCGGACAGTTGCAGACGCAGGACGCTTGAGGGAATCCGCTGCGCTCCACGCACGGCAGTCCCTTGCGGCGTAGGCGTCGTTGTTATCGAATCGTCGTCGAAGGGCACGGGCCAATCCTATTCTGGGGTTGCCTTTGAGCTGCCAGTCCTGTAGGAGTCATGCAGGGGCCATCCTGCCGTGTCGGAATGTTCGAGAAGATTCGGAGATGCACGATCATGGAAATCCGTATCGAGCATAGCCAGGCGGATGATCGATTACGCTGTGGGCTACCTGGAAGAAATCGCGGTCTCTGCGAAAGACAGTGCCGCCCCGAAAGAGGGGGAAATACGACTGCCCCCTGAGGGCGGAGCATAAAACAATCATCCGATCCTTTGACCCGTCCTGGACGGCACCATCAATGGCTGCTCGAACCTTTCGATTCCCGGCGAAGGACCCTCGCGTGATAAATTCTATATTTTGGCGGCGTATTTTGTTGACAATAGTGGGGTGAGCAAGTACTATGCATTCTTCTATTGAGGAGTACGCTTTCTTCCCTCGGAGTTTACCCCCTATTCAGAAGCAGAGGGAAAGTACGTTTCCAGGCCGGATTGGCCTCAGGAGAAGAGCACGTGGCAAAGGGTATTGTGAAATGGTTCAACGCGGACAAGGGCTTCGGGTTCATCACCCCGTCGGATGGCGGGACGGATTTGTTCGTCCACCACTCCGAAGTGAAGACCCAGGGCTATGCCTCCCTTAATGAGGGCCAGGCAGTCGAATTCCAGGTCGGACAGGGCAAAAAGGGCCCCTGTGCGACCAACGTCGTCCCGAGCTGAGCTCGATCGGGCGTGAACGTCAGAAGGCCCTGCATCGCTTGTGCAGGGCCTTTGTGTTGTCTCAGGACCACCGCGGCAAACGAAGTGTCTCAACGATCCCCTGAACTCACGTGGCTACGTCCGGATCGACAACGACCGGGCTGCGAGGGGACGTGACTGTACGGAGAACGAATCAGGGGGCGGAAACGGAGAGGAGAGGATCGCTCCTGTGGTGGTTGTGTGCGCCCAGGATCGGGTCTCTTTGTATGTACTGCTCCCAATCTGCCATGGTGTCCAGCATGGCCTTGCCTTGCCGGCAGTCCTCAATGGTCATCTTGCCCGCCTGGACCAGGTCGTAGTAGGGTCCGATGTCGCGTTGGCGGTACAGTTCAGCGAAGTTCCGATAGAACTCCTCTCGTGGCAGACGGGTCGGCAGCACGGCGTGCAGCGTGTCGAAGCACGAATAGTCATCCGTCAGGAGTTCATTCCGGCGGTCCCGGTAGAGCTGCGTCCCAGGCAGCGGAGTCAGAACCGTGAATTGGGTGTGCGTGATCTTCCTTCTGTTGACGTACTCCCTCAGTTGCTTGAAGTCGTTCTGCGTCCAATCCGGATCCACGATGAACGCGCCCCAGATGATCACGCCGAGATTCTGTAGAATCTCGATGGCACGATCGTTGGTCTCAACGCTGTTGGATTTGTTGACGTTCATCAGGATCCTGTCATTTCCTCCCTCCAGGCCCAGGAGAACCGCGTAGAGACCGACCTTCACCCATTTCTCGACCAGTTCGGGATGTCGGACGATGGAATCCGTACGGCACTCCATGGAGAATTTTCTGCGGATGCCCTCGGATTTGACCAGATCGGCGATCGCGTTCTCCCGTTTGTGATTCATGAGAAAATTGTCATCGACGAGGGTGATGTGATTGCTGGAGACGGTCAGGATTTCCGACAGCACCCTCCGAGGGTTCATTTGACTGATGGCGCCCCGGTAGAACTTGTGAACGCTGCAGAAGTTGCAGCGGAACGGACAGCCTCGGGACGTGGCGACGGACGTGTCGGGCTTGTCGAAGAGGAAGAAGTACTCGTTCCGGTAGGATTCAGTCAAGTCGCGGCGCGGCAACGCCAACTCGCTCACATCAAAGCGGCTGTCCGAGAGGGCGTTGCGGACGAACGTCCCGTCGCGATCCCGCCAAAGGATGTTGGGAACGCCGCGCAAACCCCGTCGGTCCGCCGCCGCGCGGGCCAACTCGCGGAACATCACCTCCGCTTCGCCGACGGCGACGGCATCGACTTGAGGGACAAGGAAATCCTCCGGAATCAGTGTGGCATGATGCCCGCCGACAACGGTGAATATCTCGCAAGAGAAGGACTTGACCCGTTGCAGGACATTTCTCGCGGCGTAGACTTCAGGCGTCAGTGCAGTGACCGCCACCATTTCCGGCCCGAAGTCCTGCAACGCCGCATCGAGGTTGTCGTCGATGCGCATGTCCAAGATGCGGACGTCATGGTCGGGGACCGTGGCCGCCACCATCTCCAGGTGGAGCGGCTCGGGCAACGCCACCGTACGAAATCCCACTCCCGCAGGTGTATCGGGTTGAACCAGCAATATCCGCAATAGGCGACTCCTTCAGCAAACAGAGACAACTTCACGAGAAGCAAACCTCCGGCCAGGCAGCGTGATACCCACAGAGAGCGTCTGTGGCCTTCTGACCAACGACCGAAACCACACATGCCCCATTCCATAACACTCCTCCGCCGATGTGCAAGACAGTAGGAATATCCCTATTTTTGCGTACGGAGGATGACCGTCGTATGCAAGCGTGACATGCCCAGCGCGTACCGCATCAGGCTGGGGCGTTCGCCTGAGCATCCACAGCCCGAGGCCCGGGGTAATTCGGCCGCCCACGGGGCAGCCATGGAATTCTCGTTGTCCACGGACCCCTGATGGGCGGATCGAGCAGAAGAATCCGATGCCCAAGGGGTCATGCTATCCCCTCGATCGTGAGAAAGCAAGCACAATAAGACATTGGCGAGGAGAATAATCGCCCACACCTGCAAATCCTCATCGGTCGGCATCCGGCCATGCGGGTCACGGGCCACGAGCCACGGGTCACCAGTGAGGCATCGATCATTCCAGTTCAGCGTGCTGAGCGTCTGATCCTGCTGATTCGCGGCCAGAAGGTGATCCTGGATTCCGACCTGGCTGAACTGTATGGCGTTCCCACGAAACGCCTCGATGAGCAGGTCAGACGCAACAAGGAGCGGTTTCCTTCGGATTTCATGTTTCAGTTGACCCTGGAGGAGGCCGAGCGTGTGAGGTCGCAATTTGCGACCTCAAACATGCAGGCCGGCCGAGGGGGGCGTCGAAAGCTCCCCTATGTCTTCACGGAGCACGGCGCGATCATGGCCGCCGGCGTCCTCAACTCGCCCCAGGCTATCCAGACCAGCATTTTCGTCGTTCGGGCCTTCGTCCGCCTGCGTCACATCCTCGCCTCGCAGGAAGGCTTCGCGGCCAAGGTCAAATGCCTCCAGAAGACCGTCCAGAACCACGACAAGCAGATCGTCGCCATCGTGGACACGATCCAGTTGCTGATGCCCCCGCCCCAGGAGCCGCCCAAAGAACCCTTCGGCTTCCGCCGGGCCCACGGAACAGCAACCGCAGATGAACGCTGATGAACGCCGATGGAAACCGCACAAGGACAACGCGGCGGCGGTTGGGCGGGCTCCGCCTGCCGCTCTTCCTCCCAACGCATCCACGCTTCCACGTTGGACGAGTGTGTGAGGCTCTTTTCTGGCGCGATGCAATTCCTTTGTTTACAGTGACTTATGAACCTTATGAGTAAGGAGATTAGATCATGGAAGATCAACGGGTTAGCGTAGAGCAGTTGAAGCAGGTCATGGCGGCGGATTTCGAGCGTCTGGCGGAGCAGGTGGCGGCCGCGATGAACTCGGCGAAAGCGGGACACATCATTGCCGACACGGAGGAGCTGGTTCGCGACGCCCACGCCGTGTTTCGCGAACAGATGTACGCCCGTGCGATCGGCCTTCTGCAGAGCAAGCAGGAGGCTTTTTCCCCCTCGGCCCGAAGGACTTCGGAACAAGGGCCCGCAGCGGACCACGCATCTGACCGTGAACGGGCGTCTGAGCGTGCGTAGGACAGTCTATTGGTCGGCGCAGAGAGGGACCGTCATTCCGACCGATCAGTGGCTGGGCCTGACGGAGCATCGCTTCAGTCCAGGCGTTCGCGAGATGTGCTGCCGGGAGGCCTTGCACTGTTCCTTCGAGGTCGCCAGCGACAACCTGCAACGAACGGCCCAGTTGTCCCTCGCGGGGCGCAGTCTGCGGGAGGTGGTGGAGGACGAGGGACGGGCGGTGCTGACGGCCCAGCAAAAGGGATCGTTGCCGCCGGCCTTTACGGCGGCCGAGTGCACCGATCAGACGGTGATCACGGGGGCCGATGGGGTGATGGTTCCGCTGGTGACCGAAGCCCAAAAGCAAAAGCGTCGGGAAACAGAGTCGGCTCAGCGGATCGAGCAAGGGCGGCCCTCGACCGCCGCTGTGGGCCGGCCCCCGCAGGGCAGCGACGGGCCGTACAAGGAATTCAAGCTGGTGTCGTTTTATGACCCGGACAAATCGCATGGTCACGTCCTGGGGACCGCGGGCGATTGCGACGTGGCCGGGAGCCTGATACGTCGGGAGGCCCGGCGTCTTCATTTGACCGAGGCCAAGGTCAGGTACGCCGTATCGGACGGAGCCGAGTGGATTGCCAACCAGTACCGCCAGCAATTGCCGATGCTCGATGAGCACATGCTGGACGACTTTCACCTGCGGGAGCACGTGATCGAGGCCGGCCACGTGCTCTACGGGGAAGGCACGAAAAAGGCCGAGCACTGGCGGGAGGAGATGATGGGCTGTGTGTGGGAGCAGGGCTCCCTGGTGCTGCTGGATCGGCTGGGTTCGTACCTGCGAGTTCATCGCCGCGGCCCCAAGCACGAGGCCCTGGAATCTCTGCGGGATTACCTGGGCAAACGGGTGTCGATGACGGACTACCCCCGTTTCCGCGCGTCGGGCTACGACTGTGGTTCCGGCCCGACCGAATCGCTGTGTGGCCGGCTGACCGACCGGCTTAAAGGCCCCGGCATGAGGTGGGACCAGTCCAACGCCGAGGCGACGATGGCCTTGGCCAGTCTCTATCACAGCAGCCAGTGGGACCTCTACTGGAAATCCGAACGGGCAGCGGCATGAACGCTGCCAGGATTTCTCCTCGCACACGACCCGCGCCTGGGTCCCGATTCGTCTTGACAACCAGCGTCTCATGGGCCATAATAAACTGTGATTGGATGGTTTGCCTTGACCTCGGACATCACCGTGCGAGGCCAACAGTCGCTGATGTAGCGGAGGCGATGGGCAGGGCGAGTGAAGGAGACCGGGTGACGAGAAAAAGCCTATGGGCTGTCGCGGTGGGTGTCCTGCTGGCGGTGACGACGCAGGCCGGCGAGATCAGGTACCAGGAGTGGCCCTGCAACCCTGCCCCCCAGGAGGTGACCACGGTTCCCGTCTGGCTGGAACTGCCTGGGTGGGTCCAGATCGCGCCCCGCGGCGAGATCCGCCTGACACGCGACTCTGCCACGGAGTACTCCGGCTGCATCGAGGTCGAGGTTCGCACGAACACCAGCGTCCACATCACCACCGAGTTTATCTCCGCCGGAGTCGTCCCAGGCACGTTCTCGTCTTCGATCAGTTCTCCACTAATCCGCTCGTCCCAGAGCACGATCGACATCTGCGTAAGGCTCCAGACCGACAGGATGCTTGCGCCAATGAAGAACGTGCGGGTGGGAGTCGTGTTGATCCGAGTGTCGCCGGTCCCGTAACGGCAGGTACCACCGCACCCTGTGAGGCAGATGGGGAGAACTAAAGGGGTGCGGTACTTTGTCCGGCGTGTGACAGTCCGGATCTTGCAGGGAATGGGGGGGGGGACGGCGGGACGCCGCGTTGAAGAGCGGGAGAACTAAAGGGGTGCGGTACTTTTTCCGGCGTGTGACAGTCCGGATCTTGCAGGGAATGGGGGGACGGCGGGACGCCGCGTTGAAGGGCGGGAGCGTAGAGTTGGGAGCGACCTTATTGACCGGATTGATCTTGTTGACGGTGGGGGGCGGGGCACTTGGGCGACGATTCTGGGATTTGGGCTTCCAAAAGGGATCTGGGTTTGGTAGAATCGGGGGAGCGACGCGGAAGCACTTCAACGGTACGACAACCAAGAGAGAGTTGGAGAGGGACCTCATTGACCGGATTGACCTTATTGACGCGACTGACCTCATTGTCAATGGGGTCAATGAGGTCAATGAGGTCAATGAGGTCCTTCTGATCCGATCGTTTCTTCGGGAATTTGTCGAGGCGGGGGATGGGAAAGGAGCGGAGAAGAGATGGTTGAGTTGTTCGACAAGCATGGCGGGTTCCGGCGGCTTCATTCTTTCACCCTGGCGACGATCGTTCAGATCGAGACGCTGCGGTTCTGCCGGCGGTTCCTCACGCACGAGGTCCGCGAGGGGCGCGAGAAGTTCTACGACCCCAAGGGCCGCCAGTACGACCAGATGACCCAGGCGGCTCGCAGCGGAAGACAGAACCTCATCGAAGGGTCGGAGCGGGCGGCCACGAGCAAGGATACCGAGATGAAGCTCACGGACGTCGCGAGGGCGAGTCTGAGCGAGCTGCGCGGCGACTACGAGATGGTGATCCTCGACCGGGGCGAGATCCCCTGGTCGGTACACGAGCCACAGGCGAAGGCGGTGAACGCGGTGGCGCTGGACACGGCGTCTTTCGAGGACGACATGGTGCACGAGTCGGCCAGGCATGCCTTGGCTCAGCGGAAGAAGTACGCCCGGTGGCTGGACGCCGAGGACGCGGTGGTCGTGGCCAACGCGATGCTCCTGATCATCGGTCGGGCGATGAACATGCTCAAGAGCCAGATCGAATCGCAGGGCAAGGCCTTCGAAGAGGCCGGCGGATTCAGCGAACGGCTGACCGCCAAGCGGGTCGAAACGCGGGAAAAGGGCAAGCCTTCGGGGCCCGAATGCCCCTCGTGCGGCAAGGCGATGCGCCGGCGGAAGTCGGCCAAGGGGCCGTTCTGGGGCTGTTCGGCGTTCCCCGAGTGCAAGGGGACCCGGCCGATCCAGGAAGAGTCCAGAAGAGGAGCGGGACCTCATTGACCGGATTGACCTCGTTGCCAATAGGGTCAATGAGGTCAATAAGGTCCAGGCCGGCGGCGCCGGGGCGGGAATCGAAGGAATCGCGGGCGGTTCCCGCGGCCGGCGCAGGGCCGGCGCGGGCCGGGAGTGCTGAAAATCGCGATTATTGCGGATTGACAGGGGGGCGGGGGGGCTGTATACTCGCGCACTTTATTTGCCTCAGTCTCGTCGGCACTGGAACCCCAGCGTGATGGGCCGACGGGTTTTTCACAGGTGTAATGGACAAGTAACAGGGTTCTCGGGCGCGGCAGGTCGCGTCGGGGGGGCCCGTACCTCCGCCTTCAGCCGGGATCGGTAGGACGGCCGGAGGCGGTAGAGTCGGACGGAAATTGAATAAAGGAGACGGCAGGAATGGCAAAGAAAATGGTGTACTTTTTCGGGGGCGGCAAGGGCGAGGGCAACGCGGGGATGAAGAATCTCCTGGGCGGCAAAGGCGCCAATCTGGCGGAGATGGCCAGCCTGGGCGTGCCGGTTCCTCCGGGCTTCACGATCACGACCGACGTGTGCGTGCACTACTACCAGAACAAGAAGAAGTATCCGCAGGGCCTGAAGGAAGAAGTGGCCAAGACGATGACCAAGGTCGAGAAGGTCATGGGCAAGAAGTTCGGCGACGTGAAGGACCCGCTGCTGATGTCGGTTCGGTCGGGCGCCCGCAAGTCGATGCCGGGCATGATGGAGACCGTGCTGAACGTCGGGCTCACGAGCAAGACGATCCCAGGGATGATCGAGGCGACCGGCGGCAACGAGCGGTTCGTGTACGACGCGTATCGTCGGCTGATCATGATGTACTCGGACGTGGTGATGGAGAAGGCCGCGGGCGTCGAGGCCAAGGAAGACATGGGCATTCGGCGGCAGCTCGAACACCTGATGGACGGGATGAAGAAGGCTCGCGGCGTGACGCTCGACACCGAGCTGACCGCGGCCGACCTCAAGGAGCTCTGCGGCTCGTTCAAGGCCAAGGTCAAGGAAGTGCTCGGCAAGGAATTCCCCGACGACCCGCAGGCGCAGCTCTGGGGCGGCATCGACGCGGTGTTCGCCTCCTGGAATGGCAAGCGCGCCATCAGCTACCGGCGGATCGAGAACATCCCCGATGAGTGGGGCACCGCGGTCAACGTCCAGTCGATGGTCTTCGGCAACATGGGCGAAGACTCCGCCACCGGCGTGGCCTTCTCCCGCAACCCGGCCACCGGCGACGCGCACTTCTACGGCGAATGGCTGGTCAATGCCCAGGGCGAGGACGTGGTGGCCGGCATTCGGACGCCGAACCCGCTCAATGAAGCGACCAAGAACGAGCAGAACAAGAGCTTCGCGTCGCTGGAAAGCGCGATGCCGAAGGTCTACAAAGAGCTCGACGCCATCCAGAAGAGGCTCGAAAAGCACTATCACGACATGCAGGACATCGAGTTTACGATCGAGAAGGGTCGGCTCTGGATGCTCCAGTGCCGCGTCGGCAAGCGCAACGGCCCGGCCGCCGTCCGCATGGCCGTCGACATGCTCAAAGAGAAGCTCATCAAGAAGGAAGAGGCGGTCATGCGCGTGACCCCCGCCCAGCTCGACGAGCTCCTGCACCCGATCATCGACCCGAAGGTCGAGAGCACGCAGAAGATCCTCGCCAAAGGCCTGCCCGCCGGCCCCGGCGGCGCGACCGGTCAGGTCGTCTTCACCGCCGCCGATGCGGTCAACTGGGCCAAGTCCGGCAAGAAGGTCATCCTGGTCCGCGAAGAAACCAACCCCGAGGACGTCGAAGGCATGCGAGCGGCCCAGGCTATTCTCACGGCCCGCGGCGGCATGACCAGCCACGCGGCCCTCGTCGCCCGCGGCTGGGGCAAGTGCTGCATCGTCGGCTGCGGCGCCCTGCACGTGGACCTGCCCAAGAGAGAATTCCGCGTCGGCGGCCAGAGCTTCCGCGAGGGCGAGTGGGTCACCCTCAACGGCACCAAGGGCACCGTCTACGCCGGCCAGCTCCCGATGATGGACGCAGGCGAGGAGAACAAGGTCCTCATGGACTTCCTCAAGATCTGCGACTCCGTGAAGCGCCTCGGCGTCCGCACGAATGCCGAATCGCCCGCCGACGCCGCCAAGGCCCGCGCCTTCGGCGCCCAGGGCATCGGCCTGTTCCGCACCGAGCACATGTTCTACGGCAAGAACAGCGACGAGCCCCTGTTCATCCTCCGCAAGATGATCATGTCCGAGACCGCCGAGGAACGCAAGAAGGCCGTCGACGAGCTGTTCCCCTACGTCAAACGCGACATGAAGGGCACATTGGAGGTCATGGACGGCCTCCCGGTCGTCGTCCGTCTGCTCGACCCGCCTCTGCATGAGTTCGTCCCGCAGGACGCCGAGAAGCAGCAGGCCCTGGCCAAGGCCCTGAACATCACCATGGAAGACTTCACCCGGCGCGCCGACGCGCTCCACGAGAGCAACCCCATGATGGGCCATCGCGGCGTCCGACTGGGCGTCACCTATCCCGAAGTCACCGAGATGCAGGCCCGCGCCCTCTTCGAGGCGGCCGCCGAACTGCTCAAGGAAGGCAAGAAGCCCTATCCCGAGCTGATGATCCCCGTCGTCTGCGACGCCAACGAGATCCGCGAGCAGCGCAAGATCATCGACCAGGTCTACAAGGACACCCTCAAGAAGTTCGGCCTCAAGAAGATGAAGCACATGATCGGCACCATGATCGAGATCCCGCGGGCGGCCCTGCTGTCCGGCCAGATCGCCGAGGTCGCCGAGTTCTTCAGCTTCGGAACCAACGACCTGACCCAGATGACCTTCGGCTTCAGCCGCGACGACATCGGCGGATTCCTCCCCGACTACGTCAACCAGGGCATCCTGGCCAACGACCCGTTCCAGACCATCGACCAGACCGGCGTCGGCGAACTGATCAAGTTCAGCGTCGATCGCGGCCGCAAGGCCAACAAGGCCCTGGAAATCGGCATCTGCGGCGAGCAGGGCGGCGAGCCCGCCTCCGTGGCCTTCTGCCACAAGGTCGGCCTGGACTACGTGAGCTGCTCTCCGTTCCGCGTTCCGATCGCACGGCTCTCGGCGGCCCAGGCAGCGGTGTCGAAGTAGTAGGAAGAAAACTCGAAATCCGGATTTCGTGCTTCGAGCTTCGGATTCTCGGGTCGGACTGCCTTTCGGCGTGAAGTCGCGCCGCGACAGCGATTGTTGCTGTTGACAAAGGTGGCCCAAGAGGTACAATACGAAGGTGCGCCGTCGATCGCGGCGGCGCACCCTGTTCTTTCAGCCGGCCTTCCCGGCTGGATCGTGGTGGAAGTAGCTCAGTTTGGTTAGAGCATCAGATTGTGGTTCTGAGGGTCGGGGGTTCGAATCCCCTCTTCCACCCTTCCAAGCCCCGCCTGTCCGGGGCTTTTTGTCTTTTGGGGCAAGTCCGCCGTCCAGGTCCGGGCGGCGATGGAACACGTCGAACACCCAAGTCTGAGCGACGCGTGGCAAACGCGACAGCGCTGCCCCTTGCACGCCGATTCAGCGTATGGTATCCTGTTTCCCGTGGCAGGACGTTCCGTCGGAGGTGAAGAAGCCACGCACCACGAGTACGCCGACACGAGCTTCGGGGCTCGGTTGCCCTGTCGGACGTCCTGGGAAGCCGTGAGATTGGCATGGATGCCGCGGGTTGACGGATGACGGCTTTGGCTGTACCTTGACGCCAAAGCACTATCGAAGGAGTCTCGTGGGCATGGCTGGTCTCAACTTCAAAGGCAAATCCTTTGTTCAGAATCACCACTTGCTGGTGAAGTATCATCAATTGATCCCCCGCAAGGACAAGTCCCTCACGGACAAGGTCAGCCTGCGGGACAACCTGATCATCCACGGCGACAACCTCAAGGCGCTCAAGGCCCTGGTGCCCATGTACGCCGGCAAGGTCAAGTGCATCTACATCGACCCGCCGTACAACACGGGCAACGAGAACTGGGTCTACAACGACAACGTCAACTCCCCCATGATGCAGGACTGGCTCGGGAAGGTCGTCGACAGGGAAGACCTCACCCGGCACGACAAATGGCTCTGCATGATGATGCCAAGACTCAAGCTCTTTCGTGACCTTCTGAGCCCCGACGGCATTATCGCTGTGTCCATTGATGATAATGAGGTCTTCAACCTTGGGGCCTTGATGGACGAAGTGTTCGGCGCGGACAAGAAGCTTGCCTGCGCTCCTTGGTTAGCTGAACCGAGTGGTGGAAAAGAGAAAACCGGCTTACGCGGCGGTCACGAGTATATTCTGATTTACCACAATGGCGACAGTTCATCTGTGACTCAGGAAGAGTGCTCCACGGGAGAATTGGATCAGAGAGATGAGCTTGGTGCTTACCGAAAGGGACGCGAACTCCGCAAATGGGGCGGGACATCGCTTAGGTCGGATCGACCGGGTCAGTGGTTCCAATTGACCGCACCTGACGGGACGAAGGTTTTCCCAATCCGCAATGATGGCAAGGAGGGCCATTGGCGCTGGGGCAAACAGAACAAGAAAATGTTGGAGATACTGAAGGACTCCAAGGCAGCCCACTGGGAAAAGAGACCCTATGATGCGGGAGTGACACACGGCGGACAAACAGAGAGATGGGTTCCATATGCAAAGATAAGAGATAAAAAGAAATCGGTTGGCTGGAGTACGTGGCTGGATTCCTATGGGTGGAATGCGGACGCCACGAGGGAACTCAAAGAGATATTTGGGTCGAAGATATTCGATACTCCAAAGCCAGTTTCACTAATTCAGTGGATCATATCCCTCCACTGCGACGATGATGCGATTGTCCTCGATTCATTTCCAGGCTCAGGCACGACGGCACATGCCGCACTTGCACTTAATGAGGAAGATGGAGGAACTCGCAAGTTTATCCTTATTGAGTGTGAAGACTACGCAGATTCGATCACAGCCGAGCGTGTCCGCCGAGTAGTCAAGGGCATCCCATCTGCCAAAGACGAAAGACTGAAGAGCGGGCTGGCTGGCACTTTCAGCTACTTCGATCTTGGACCTGCGATAGAGATGGAGAGTATCTTGAGCGGCGACAGTCTGCCGACCTACCACGACCTGGCGCGATACGTGTTCTATACCGCCACCGGCGAGGAGTTTGATGAGAGCGCCGTCAAGGAGAAGAAGAACTTCATCGGCGAGAGCAAGCAGTACCTCGTCTACCTGTTCTATGACCGCGATCTGGAGTATCTCAAGAGGACTGCCCTCACGCTCGACATCGCCAAGGGACTGGGGCCGTACAAGGGCAAACGCCGGCTCGTCTTTGCGCCGACGAAGTATCTGGACCAGGACCATCTGGACGAAATGCGCATCGACTTCGCGCAGCTTCCGTTTGAGATCTATCAGTTGGTGAAGTAGGGATGGAACCGAAGGACTATCAGACCAGGGCGTTGCGTCAGATCGCGACGTATCTTCAGCTTCTGTACGAATGGAAGCTGAAGAACGACAGGATCGTCGCCGACATCGGCGAGGACGCCGCCCTCGATTTCCCCGGCAAGGCCTGGGCCAAGATGGAGGGACTCCATCGGGCCTATAGCCCCCGTCGCGACGGCGTGGGCCGGTATCTGCCTTCCTTCTGCCTCAAGATCCCCACCGGCGGCGGCAAGACGTTTCTGGCGGTCCGGACCATCGACCTGGTCAACACGAACTATCTCAAGAAGCGAACGGGCCTGGTCCTCTGGATCGTCCCGACCACGCAGATCTACGACCAGACGATCAAGAACCTGCGGGACCGGGACCATCCGTACAGGCAGCACCTCGATATCGCCAGCGGCGGACGGACCGTGATTCGGGAGAAAGCGGACCGCTTCACGCCGCAGGACGTGGCGGAAAGTCTGGTCGTTCTGATGCTGATGCTCCCCTCGGCCAATCGCAAGACCAAGGAGCAGTTGCGTCTTTTCAAGGACAATGGCGGCTTCGCGGATTTCTTCCCGCCGGAGGACGACGCCCAGACCGCAGCGCAGCTCGTCAAAGCCATTCCCAACCTCGACACGTTCGAGTCGCAGGACGGTTTCTGGGGCAGGCAGATCAAGACTTCGCTGGGGAACACGTTGCGACGCCTTAACCCCATCATCATCCTCGACGAAGGCCACAAGGCGTACAGCGAGACGGCGAAGGAGACGCTCGAAGGGTTCAATCCATCGATCATCGTCGAGCTCTCTGCGACCCCGCCGGCCCAGAGCAACATCCTCGTCGATGTGACCGGGATCGAACTGAACCGCGAGGACATGATCAAGTTCGACCTGCACGTCGTCAACAAGGCCAGTCCCGATTGGAAGGACACGCTGCTCGACAGCCATAAGAAGCTTCAGGAGCTCCAGGCCAAGGCCCGCGAGCACGAAGGACAGACGGGCAATCACATTCGGCCCATCTGCCTGATTCAGGTGGAGCGTACGGGCGCCGCTCAGCGAGGGCAGGGCAAGATCCATTCGGAGGATGTGCGCGAGCACCTCATCAAGGTGGTTGGAGTCCCGGCGGAGGAAATCGCGGTCAAGACGAGCGAGAAGGACGAACTCAAGGAAGTGGACGACACCGGCGGCCTGATGTCGAAGGACTGCCGGATCCGCTACATCATTACGAAGCAGGCGCTCCAGGAGGGGTGGGACTGCGCCTTTGCCTATGTCCTGGCGATTCTGACGAATCCCGGCTCCAAGACGGCTCTGACGCAGCTTGTCGGACGCATTCTGCGGCAACCCTATGCCCGCAAGACGGGCGTGAAGGACTTGGACGAGAGCTACGTGTACTGCTTCCAGCAGAAGGGCAAGGAATTGCTGGAAGAGATACGCCAGGGCTTCCGCGGCGAAGGCCTGGGTGACTTGGTGAGCCGCGTGGCGATGGAGGACGAGGAGGGCGGTCTTCGCGTGGACGAACGAGTCCCGCAGATTCGTGAGAAGTTCCGGGAGGCGGCCGAACAGGTGATCCTGCCCGTCTTCGTGACGCGGGACGGGACGGAATGGCGGAAGGTGTCGTATGAGATGGACATCGCCAGCCGAATTCCGTGGGACCAGGCGAGCCTCGATCCCTTGCGGGAACTGCCTTTGTCGATGATCGAGGAAAAGGACGTCGAGCAGATCGCAGGCATCTCAGAGGACGCGGCCAAGGTCATCGACCTCAAGAAGAGCGCGTCGTTGCGGACGGGCATTCTTCGCCTCGATCCGGTCTTTGTCGCGAGACACCTCCTGGACATCGTGCCGAATCCCTGGGTGGCCCACGAGTTCGGACAGAGAGTCCTCACGAGTCTCCTTGAAACACACAGCCAAGATCTGGTCGTGAACAACTTTGTCTTCATTATCGAGGAACTTCGCAAGCATCTTCTCAAAGAGAAGGACCGTCTCTCTGAGACGGTATTCCGAGAGATGCTCTCGAAAGATGCGCTGCGTTTCCTCGTGATCGCCAACGATCTGGGTTGGAAGCTTCGCGGTAAGAAGCAGAAGGCCCGCTCTCCCTGGCTGGCCAAGGCGAGCAACGCCCCATTGGAGCGGAGTCTTTTCGATCCGGTGCCCGACGATCTCAATGAGATGGAGAAGCGCGTCGCGTGGTATCTCGACGATCAGGACAAACTGTTGTTCTGGTATCGGAACATCCCGAAGCAGGACTACGCCATCCAGGGGTGGCGTCGTGGCAAGGTCTACGCCGATTTCATCTTCACGGATGCCGACGAAACCGGTAGCCGCTTCAATCGGGTCTTCGTTGTCGAGACGAAGGGCATGCATATGAAGGGCTCCGAGGATACCGAGTACAAGAAATCGCTTTTCGATATGTGCAATCGCCTGGCGAAAGAGACCACGTTGACTCAACTCGGTATGAAGATCCAGGCAAAAGAAGTCTCATTCGCGGTTGTTCACGGCGACGAGTGGGAACGGCACTTCAACGCGCTCTTCTCGCAGGCCGGCAACTTCGACGAATCGAAGGTGTCAGGGAAATAAGCGAATAAAAAAGCGAATTAAAGGTGTCAGGTACATTTTCCGGCAGCCTTGGTCTCGAAACGGTTGATTTCGTCGTCTCTCGATCCGCGCCGACCCAACACTCAGGGCCGTCAACGGGCGGATTGTACAACGGGTGGCGAGGGGAAGGCAAGAGCGGAGAAATGTACTATTTGCGATCTTCTGTTTGCGATTTGCCCGGCGGCGGAAGCGGGGCAGGCGGGGGCGCCAGGGTGGCCTGTGCCCTTGCGTGTTACGCGGAGAACATCTCGCCGAGGACCATCAGGGCGGCTTGTTGTGTGCCGGCTGCAATTTGTCCGAGCCTCTTGACCAGGCGGACCTTGTCGACCGTTCGCAACTGGTCGAGCACGATGTGTCCGTTCTTGCCCTGGAAACGGCAGGCCACACGGGTCGGATAGGCCCGGCCCTTGGTCGTCATCGGAGCGACGATCACGGTCGCGATGTGCCGGTTCATCTCATCCGGCGAGACCACCAGGCACGGCCGGGTCTTGTGGATCTCGCTGCCGAGGGTAGGATCGAGATCGACCAGCCACACCTCGAACCGTCTCACTTCCATTCCCATTCCTCCGCATCCCACCGGCTCGTACTGACGGCCTGGTCGTCCAGGAGCCGGTCATCGCCTCGCTTGGCCATGAGTGCAAATTGCCCATCCCAATCCGCCCGCGGACTTCTGCTCGGCCGGATCACCAACTGATCCTCGCGAACCGACAGTTCCACCTCCTCGCCCAGTCCGAGCTGTTCCAGCATCGCCTTGGGAATCCGGACCCCCTTGGAGTTGCCGATCTTCACGATCCGCGCCTTCACGCTGCTGCCCATCGTCGTACCTCCTGTCTAGGAACGTACTTACATTGTACATACATCGGGCGTCCGGGGCAAGAGGTTTCTCGCGGCGGCGGGAAACCGGATTCTTCGCACCACAGAGGCGCGGAGGGCACGGAGGCGGAAGGAGCGAAGGTGGGAAGGGCAGGACGTAGGAGGACAGGAACCCGCCGATCACGGGCCACCAGCGACGGAACAGGAACCGCAGATGGACGCTGATGGACGCCGATGCCGGGCAAATGATCAATAGTAGAGCAGTCTATGATCGATGCAGAGGGTCGCCTCCGGCGAGCGACGAATCCCCGTCCTCGTCATTCCCGGGAGCGAGGGAATCCGGATTCGCCCTGCCGGCAAGAGGGACGCACCTCCTGACGCCGCGAAAGCGGAATCGAAGCGCTGGCCCGGGAAATCCCCGGAATTCACTTGACGTACATACAACCTGTATATACATTATGGGTATGCGTTTCGTATGGGACCAGCGTAAGAACAGGGAGAACATCCGAAAGCACGGCATCGACTTTCGCGACGTGGTCGACATGTTCCGCCACCCCATGCTGATACGCTTGGATGCTCGGCGGGACTACGGGGAAGACCGCTGGATAGGCGTGGGTCTTCTGAAGCACATTGTTGCCGTGGTTGTCTATGCCGAGTGGGTGGACGAGGAGACGATTCGAATCATATCCGCCAGAAAGGCGACGACTTATGAAAAGGACGAATACTACAAAGGCGTCTCGCACTGATTGGGAGAAACTCGCGGCCAAGCCGGACGCCGAGATCGACACGTCGGAGATCGCGGAGTTGGACAAGGACTTCTTCCGACACGCGGAGGTCCGTATGCCCCAGGCCAAACAGATGGTGTCCCTGCGTCTGGACAGCGACGTGCTCGACTGGTTCAAGCGACAGGGAAAGGGCTATCAAACGAAGATCAATGCCGTCCTGCGTGCGTACGTCGAAGCCCATAGACGTTGACTGCGGGTTCCGCATCCTGCTGCCCATTGCAGGGCCTCTCCGCCCACCCGCCCGTCCTTCCCGCAAACGCAGAAATCCAGATTCCCCCAGCCGGCAATCGAGACGCAGCTCATGACGCCGCTATCATAGCGGAGAGGAGATTCTGCCTTTCATGCCAGCTGACCCCGGAAGTTCGCTTCATCCGAGCCCGACAGTCTCCCGGCTTATTTCAATGCCTGCCCCAGATCCGATCTTCCCCCCCGTGCTTCCTATTACCCATTGGTCCATTTCACAACTTTGGACACACAGTTGTCTATATCGTCTCGCACCTGGTAGACCCAGAACCGCGTGATATCCCAGCCGAGCTCCATAAGACGCTGATTCCTGATCTGGTCTCTACGGCACAGCTCGCCATCCCAGTTACGGTGGTATCGCTCGCCGTCGATCTCGATGTTTAGACGCCTGCCAGGAGACACAACCGCGAAATCCAGCAAGTATTTTTCCACCGGATACTGCGGAATTGGGCGAACGCCTGCCATGTAGATGGCTTTGTAGAAGAGACGCTCCCAGTCTGAGACCAGTTCAGGGCGTGTGACGGCGGGGTACTCTGGGCCGCAGTCCGCCCGCATCTCCGTTTCCAGTGGCTGGCGACCGTGGTTAATCCGGTCGGCGTAAGAGGCAAACCTTGATAAGTAGTCCACATTACAGTTCGTCGCCGCCGAGCGGTCTCCCACGACGACCAGGGCCGCTCGTGCCCGAGTGATAGCGACGTTGAACAGGTTGGGATATTTGTTGAGAAACCACAGCGCGCCGCGTGGCGTGTTGCTGCTAATCGCCGGCGAGAACAAGATCACATCCCGTTCATCACCCTGGAAACTGTGCACGGCGTCGGAGAGAAAGTCTGCATCGACTAGGCGTGCCAGAAGTTTCTGTTCCTGGAATACTAAGGACTCGTAAGAGAATAGATTCGGAAAGCATTCACGTTTGACGGTGGGCCATGCCGATAGAAAAGGCATGGAACGAAAATGGCTGCAAATTCGTGTTTTGCCGGTCGGCGAGGATACCACGC